>Ga0105164_10000015_pt1 | contig 144836 bp, 121 predicted proteins | sample VDWuncwatermetaG_FD_89674 | JGI IMG/M metagenome (GOLD analysis project Ga0105164, IMG submission 89674) | Wastewater microbial communities from Netherlands to study Microbial Dark Matter (Phase II) - VDW unchlorinated drinking water | ecosystem: Environmental > Aquatic > Freshwater >...
CTCCCGCACCTACTCCTGGTGCCACGCCCCCTCCACCCCCTGCAACAACAACCCAAATCTTCCCTCCGATTACGGGTACATCGTCTGGACCATTTATTGATTTTCCTGCAACGGGAACACCCGATGTCGCCATATTAAGACTTACCATAAAAGACGTTCAGTTTTCTGAATTATTCTCTGGGACCGAGGAAGTACTCGTAGAAAAGAACGGTGTTGTGCGTACAAATGGTGAACGCAATGTGCGTGTTTCCATTGCGAGCTCAAAATTCCCCAATGTGCTTAAGACCATTGCTATTGATGTGGAGAACCCACAAGGGACACCAAGACATTCGTCTTGGTTACTGCGCATCAATCATGAGCGTAAAGCATATGAGGCGGTGCTTCCGGTTTTTGCAGCAAAAGGAGAATATCCATTTACCATAAGCATACTCGACCAAGAGAATGAGGGTATAAAACGAATCAGCGGTATTTTTGATGTCTATTTACCTGCGAAGATCCCGACATTTGTTCCACCAGCTGTGGCAAAAGCCATTAAAACAACAATAGATTTTATCGAGGCCCCAGCCCAAGCCATCTCACCCATTGCTGTTCCCGTTGGAGTCGCAGTCGGAGCGTCACAAGTGGTACTTTTGGCAACCAATGTTGGCTCAATTTATGACCTTTACTTATTAATACTCAAATTAATAGGACTGCTGACAGGACTCTTCCGTAGAAAGCGCAGCGAGCCATGGGGAGTCGTATACGACTCAGTGACCAAGAGGCCACTTGACCCGGCGTACGTAATCGCTCAGGTGCGTGACACACAACAATCGAAGGGTGAGGCAATTACCGACCTCGATGGTCGCTACGGATTTTTGCTCCACCCTGGTGAGTACAATATTATTGCCAACAAAACACACTACAAGTTTCCCTCAGACAAATTAAAAGGTCGCGCACGTGACGAGTTTTACGACAACCTTTACTTTGGTGACCCGTTCCAGGTTCGTGAGGGTGGAGCAGTGACCTACAACATCCCACTCGATCCAATTGAGTTTGACTGGAATGAATTTGCCAAGAACCAAGATCAAGTATTTCAGGTGTATTCGAGGGGAAAAAATATTCGACTATGGATTTTTAACATTATCTTTTATGTGGGAGCACTTTTCTCGCTGTTCTCCCTTTTCATAAACACTACGCTACTCAATGGATTTATCGTGCTTGTATATTTGGGAATTTTTGGTTTCCAAATTTTTTGGCGCTCAACACACAAGATCACCCGCGTTATAAACAAAACCACGGGGAGGGGAATCCCTTTTGCACTTATTCGCGTATGGCTCCCTGGACTTAATGTTGTCGTAAAAAAGACGGTGGCGGATGAAACAGGAAAGTTCTACTTCCTTGTGCCCCCAGGGACTTACTACGTCACCGTCGAAGAGAAGTTGTCAGATGGTTCATACAAAGAAGTTCTACGCACAAAAGATATGGCACTTACGAAGGGTGTCGTGAGCGAGGATTTCCTCATCTAATGTAATAAAAGTGCCCCGGCCAATTTGGTCCGGGGCGTCTTGGTGTCTGAGAGTTGTCAGTCCGCAGACTTTTCGTCGTTTGCGGATTTGACTTGGAACAGGTTGAACGTTCCGGCGACGCCCTCTTTCGGCATTAGGAGGGGGTGCACGACGACGTCCTTCGGATCACTTCCGACCCGAAGGTAGGCAATCTGTGCCGCGTACCCAACAATATTTCGCATTTGCTGTCTCCTCAAGTTACGATACTCATTATAGCCAATACAATCACATTAGTCAAGTTTCTGGGGGACAAAGTACAGAAAATGGCTTATAATATTGCTATCAGTAATCATCATTTTATGTCAGACAAAAAAACTCGCGTTGCTATTAATGGATTTGGTCGCATTGGTCGTGCATTTTACAAGCTAGCACGCACAGAGCCGTCACTTGAAATCGTGGCAATTAACGACCTCGGTGATCCGGTCAATATGGCGTATTTGCTCAAGTACGATACTGCAAACGGGAAAGCAGACTTTGAAATTTCTTTTGTTGCTGCAGAGGGAGATACTCCCGCTGGATTCATGGATGGAAACCACAAAATTATTTTGGTACAAGAGAAAGATGCCACGAAACTTCCTTGGGCAAAGCACAATATCGATATCGTCGTCGAATCAACGGGATTCTTTACTGATTATGACAAAGCCCAGGTGCACCTCACCGCAGGAGCGAAGCGTGTTGTAATAACTGCACCAGCAAAGGGTACGCCGACCGACGGAGTTTCCGCAGCAATGGTACTCATGGGAATAAATCAGGACAAACTCGAAACCTGCCAAATATCATCAAATGCATCGTGCACAACCAACGCATCGGGCTCCATTATTCAAATACTCAACGAGACGATAGGAATTGAGAAGGCCATTCTTAATACTACGCATGCGATGACGGGCACTCAGCGCGTCGTCGACAGTCCTGGCGGAAAGGATTATCGTGGAGGACGAGCAGCATCACAAAACATGGTTCCTGCATCAACGGGCGCAGCAATAGCGGTGGGCGAAGTGATTGGCGATATCAAAGGTAAGTTTGATGGTATTTCGATGCGCGTCCCCGTCATTGCTGGTTCAATTGCGGACATTACGTTTATTGCAAAGAGAAACACGACCGTCGAAGAGGTGAATCAGATTTTGCGTGATGCATCGAAAGACCCAAGGTGGTCGGGTATATTCACGGTGACCGAGGAACCGCTCGTCTCATCAGACATCATTGGCAATCTTCATGGAGCTATTGCAGACCTCGAACTCACACGTGTTGTCGATGGCAACCTCGTAAAGGTAATGTCGTGGTATGACAATGAATTAGGATATACAAACACACTTGTGAAGCATGTTGTTGAGGTAGCAAAATACGTAAAGTAATTAGTTTTTTATGAAGATATACATGGCGACAGACCACGCGGGATATGAGATGAAAGAAGCGATTGCGTCATATGTTGAAAAAGAACTTGGTTATACTGTGGCAGACATGGGCGCGCACCAGCTAGACACAAGTGATGACTTCACGGATTTTATCCAACTTGTCGCAGCCGAAGTTTCACATGACCCCGCGGGTGCAAAGGGGATTGTCCTCGGAGGTTCCGGTCAAGGTGAGGCAATGGTCGCTAACCGCTACCCCAATGTACGGTGTACTGTTTTCTACGGCGGAAACTTGGACCTCATAAAACTTTCTCGTGAGCACAACAACGCAAACGTTCTTTCACTCGGCGCAAGATTTATGACTATTGATGAGGCGAAAGGCGCAGTGAAGCTTTGGCTCGAAACTGCATACACCGAAGAGGAGAGACATGAGCGCAGGATTAAGAAGCTGGAGAAGATTTGGCCATATAGATAGCGCTCGGGTAGCACTCTTTTGAGAGCAACCTTGTCGCCCTCCAGCGGGGCAACAAGGCAATCCTCGGCGAATTTCGCCATCAGAATGGCGAACCAATCAATTCGCCTCCGGAGTCTCTCAAAAGAGTGCTACCCTCGCTTGAGAGAAGAAAATCCCGTTAGGACTTTTCCTCCTGCGAGGCGGGTTCTCAGTGCGATAACCATCGCTGAGAGAGAAAACACCGTCGCCTGCGGAGCTTCCGATAAAAGCGTTAACGTACTTGTAATGACGCCTGTGTGTATAATGAGTATATGCAGAAACACTTTACCCACCTTGTTTTTAAGTCATATCCAGGGAAGTCTCTGGCCACATGGAAAAGCGCAGCGTCATCGTAATAATGGGTGTTCCGGGTTCGGGAAAGAGTGAGGTGATTCAGTACCTCATGGCCGCTTACCGCATCCCGAAGTTCAGCTTCAGGTCTGTGCTTGAGGAAGAGATACGTAAGGCGAAGATCCCGATCGGCTATTTTGGTAGTCTTGAGATTAGGGGGCAACTAGAGAAGAAACTCGGTGAAGAGTATTTTCCGGAGCGTATCACCCAGTTAATCAATGAGGACGTGAATCATGAGAACGCACTCGTTGAGGGCCTCGAGCTAGGGGTTTGGTTGGATTACGAAATACTCAGAAATAAATTTGGTGAACGACTCCGCGTAATCTTCGTCCACTTGCCGATCAGAAACATTTTTCGTGAGTTTTTACATGATTTACGTCAGGTTATTCGCCTCGAAAAAGGAGGCCCACTCGTCACTTCAGACCACCTTGTGGTCAATAATGGGGATTTCACTAAGTTGATGAATACGATCGACTCGATCATGTTAGGATACGGTTTGTACAAACCATGAAAACCAGAACTGAAGCCAGGAGACCCTTGCAAGGTAATCGGAGTGCTGTGATTCAGGTTGGAATTAACGGAAGTTGATACATCTTCAAAAACCACGTATTCTTGCGAAGTGACTCAAGAAACAGCACTGACTATTCTCAAAACGGGGGCAAATGTTTTTTTGACCGGAGAGCCAGGTTCCGGAAAGACGCACACGGTAAATGCGTATATTCAGTATTTGCGCGAGCATGGAATCAATCCGGCAATTACTGCATCGACAGGAATTGCCGCGACGCACGTGGGGGGCATGACGATACATTCGTGGAGTGGTATCGGCATTAAGCGCGCACTTACCGAATACGATCTCGATTTCTTATCTGGAAATGAGGGACTCACCAAGCGTATTGCAACCGCAAAGGTGCTGGTCATTGACGAAATTTCCATGCTCGACGGGACGGTACTGGCGATGGTAGAGCAAGTGACGCGCACGCTGCGCAGAAAAGAAGAGCCATTCGGCGGACTGCAGGTAGTTTTTGTCGGAGATTTTTTTCAACTTCCTCCGATTGCCAATCGCGAGAGTGGAGTCCGTGCACAATTTTGCTTCGAATCGAATGCGTGGCGCACCGCCAATCCTATTGTGTGCTATTTGTCTGAGCAACACCGCCAGGACGACACAGCATTTCTCTCGACGCTCGGAGCCATTCGCAGGGGAGATCTCGATGATAGTGTTTTTGAATACATTGGTGAGCGCCACGTTCTCCCCGGCGAGCATCCCACCGATATTCCACAACTCTTTACGCACAATGTAGACGTGGATAAGCGTAATACGGAGGAACTTGGGAAGATCGAAGGAGAAGAGCGCATATTCCTCATGAGCACGAAGGGAAAAGAAAATCGGGTGGAGCAACTCGTGCGTGGCTGTCTCTCGCCCTCGGAGCTTGTGCTCAAGGAGGGTGCATCGGTGATGTTTACTAAAAATAGTTTTGATCTTGGGTATGTGAATGGCACACTTGGAACCGTTATTGGATTTGACGAAGACAACGGTTTTCCCATTATCGAAACACAAAAGGGAGATACGATTACCGCACTTCCTTCTGAGTGGGCGGTTGATGATTCAGGAAAGGTCTTGGCGAGCATTACGCAGGTCCCATTACGTCTCGCTTGGGCTATTACGGTGCACAAGAGCCAGGGGATGAGTCTCGACGCCGCCACCATGGATCTCTCGCGCGCATTTGAGTACGGCCAGGGATATGTTGCGCTTTCACGCGTGCGTGCATTTTCTGGTCTGCACATCCTCGGCATCAATCAGCGTGCTTTTGAGGTGCACCCACTTGTTCTCGAGCGTGACCAGGCATTTCGTGAGCGCTCCGATGAGGCGGAAAGTGGTTTTAGTGAAATGGATATCGAGAATTTACGAAAGCTGCACGAGAATTTTCTCATCGTATCTGGTGGAAGTTTAATAAAAAAAGAAGTACAAGGAAAAAACTCACTCAGCACCAAAATAAAGACAATCGATGAAACACTCGTTCTTGTCGAGTCAGGAAAGACCCTAAAAACAATTGCGAAATTACGTGACGTCACTGAAGGGACAATCGTAAAGCACCTCGAGGACCTTTCGTTTGAGGGTAGACTCCCACCACTCGACGTCGCTTCTTTTACTGGACTCACCGAAAAAAAGGTACGCGAAATCGAGAAAGCAATAGGTGTAATTTCCGGGGATTTTCTGAAACCGATATATCTCGCCCTCGATGAGAAGTACTCATATGAAACGATACGACTCATTCGGCTTACGCTAGGACTCATACCAGCAAGCTCTGAAACAAAAAAAACAGAAACTAAGCAGTCAGGGGTGCGCGTGGGGAAGTTCACGAGCGAGAAGCCAGAGAATTTGGGCTCGAAGTGGACGAAGGATGAAGAGGACCGCCTCATCAAAATGTTTAACGAGGGAATGAGGGCGTCGCGCATCGCAGAACTACTCAAGCGAAAACCTGGTGGTATCCGCGCCCGCCTCAAGAAACTCGGTCTCAGTACTTAGGGTAAGTATTTCTGTTTTGGTGAGCGTGATATGATTTATTTGTATTTAAACCGTTAATAATCTCGACATGAATAATAAATTCAATAGTTTTCTCACGGCAATGATTGCCCTACTCGTGGTTGGTGGCGCAACATTATTACTTCTTCCGCAGGATGAGAATGTGGGAGTGGGTACGGGCACAAGTGTGAGTGACTTGCATCAGGTTGAAGAGATTACACATGCACATGGACTTGCGGTTGATATTGTCGACCCCACAAAGGTGTATATTGCGACGCATCACGGTTTACTACAACTCAAGAACGAGAAAGAACTTTTTCGAGTGGGCGAGAGTATGAATGACTACATGGGATTTTCCCCGCACCCTACGGAGGCGAGCACCTTCTTTTCGAGCGGCCACCCAAGTCATGGTGGCAACATGGGGTTCCTAAAAACTATTGATGGAGGCGTGACGTGGTCGAAGGTCTCAGATGGACTAAATGGACCTGTCGACTTTCATGCCATGGCGGTGAGTGCGGTGAATCCCAACCTTGTCTATGGGTGGCATCAAGGAAGTCTTCAGCGGAGTCTCGACCAGGGAAAAACATGGACTATTGTAAACAGTGAAGTACTTCCAGTACAGCTCACAACAGACACCAAAGACGAGAGTACGGTGTATGCAGCAACGCCGCGCGGATCGGGTGTGATGGTAAGTCGAGACATGGGCGTGACTTGGTCCTCGCTCTCGCCAGCAATTGAAGGTGGAGTTGTGCTTGCCATTGCAGTACATCATGAAGACCCGAAGATTATTTTTATCTTTAGCGAAAAGCTGGGTGGCTTGGGTAAAAGTCTTGATGGTGGAGAAACGTGGAATAAAGTTTTTGGTGGTATAGAAAATGAAGTTGTAACCCAAATCGCTATCAGTAAAAGTGAGCCAAATACGGTTTACGTACTCTCAAAAGAGAATAAATTGTTCAAGAGTATGAGTGCCGGCGATTCCTGGGTATTGGTTCGCTAATCGGGGAAACAATTAGTACAATAGCTCCATGAAGCAAATTTTCTCCACCAAAGTGCTCGCCATCTCATTTGCTATTGCAGTGTGCTATGTCGTTGCATCAATCTATGTTATGAATCTCCCACTACTTGGTGAGGTGATTTTTGGAGATTATCCATTGTCGAGCAAGGGAGAAATATTGCTCGGTCTCCTTACTGGTATGACGTCAATAATGAGTCCGTTGAGTTTGGTTCTACTTTTTTTGGTGGCCATATTGACTGGAATAAACATCGCGCTTCTTGTAAAACAAATATTAGCCATTCGCGCTAGTGGCATCATGGGACTAACGGTGAGTGGAAGCACTATCGTTGGTATGGCTGCAAGTGGTTGTGCCAGCTGTGGACTGCCCGTACTCGCACTCCTTGGTATTGGGGGAGTGTTTGCACACCTCCCATTTCAAGGTCTTGAGCTTTCTGTGCTCGCCATAGTATTACTTTTGGTTTCACTTCGTGCACTTGTTATCCAAGAGACCAAAAGTGCTGTATGTGAAATCACCCCCCGAAGGAAGGGTAGGGCAGATTAAATTCTTCAGCACTTGAAATAAGGCGTACACTCAATACAACGCATGTCCAGCTAGACAACTTGCACTCGTCTAATGGTTGCAAAAAACAGGATTCTTGATAAAATTACCGTATGCACAAAGCATGGAACAAGGGACTAACAAAATCTACAAGCACCTCCGTTAAAAAAATCTCTACGACAATGAGATTGAGAAAGCTCGATAATTTCAGGGCTTGGCGTATCAAAATGAAGAAGGAGGGGGGGATGAAAAGTACTTATCCTGCACTAAAGAAAAACGGAGATCTGGCGGAGTTGATAGGTGTGATTCTGGGAGATGGTTATATTGGCACTTTTCCGCGCACCGAAGTATTGCGTATAGTATCCAATGCTTCAAATGTGGGTTTTATCAAAAGATATGCAACCATGGTCCAAGATATTTTTAAGAAAACACCTTATGTAAAAAAGAGAAATAGTTCTGACGCAGTTGATATTACTATTTATGAAAAATTTATTGGTAAACGACTCGGACTGCCCACCGGGGCTCGTACTGCCGTAAAACTTCCCATGCCCAAATGGATAAAAGATAGCAAGGGCTACACCATACGCTATCTGCGCGGGCTATATGAGGCCGAGGGGAGTGTTTCGCATCACGAGGGGACGCACACACACAAACTGCAGTTTGCAAACACACACCAGTCCCTTCTCGACAATGTATTCGACTCATTGGTTCGCCTCGGCTTTCATCCTCACCGCTCAAAAAGGCAGATTCAGATCTCTCGCAAGGACGAGGTGCAAAAAATACAGAATCTGTTAGACTTTAGAATCTACTAGGCAAATAGTAGAAATATTGCGGGATCATCTAATGGTAGGATAGTGGACTCTGAATCCATTCATCTTGGTTCGAATCCAAGTCCCGCAGCCAAGAAATAGAATCGGTTCGGATGTTCGAGTGCTATTATATTCTTCAATGTCATTTTGCTGCCAGTTCGAGGCCTAGACACGCCCCCCCCTCACGAACTCGAACCGACTTCTTATTCTCGTCTTGCGACACTGTCTACAACAAATGGCCGCAAAATGAGATAATCAAAATACGCACATGTCTTACCATAAAACAGCACTAATTTTTATTCTTACATTCCTTTTCTGCTTACCCGCCACCTTGCTTGCTCACCAACCACGACTTGTAGAGAGCAGATTAACTACTGTGTCAGATCCGGAAATTTCTAAAGCATTTTATGGCAAACTCACTGGCGAGCCGGATGTGTATGTTATAGAGGCTGCTGGGCCGTTTGATCTCTACGTGAGTGTCCTCGTGCCCGATATTGTCGGTCAGAAAAAGGATGTCTCGGTAGTTATTTTGAAGGATGTATCGGAGGGGCGTGGCACGGCGGGCTCGGCGCAAGTCGCCCTCCTTGAAGGTATAAATTATGAATGGAAAAAGTTTTACGAGCCCTTTGGCGCCGACACCTACTGGAGTGGGCCAGAGTACAAGGGGCGCGCCGAAGCGGGCCGATATGAGATCAGTGTCTGGAGTAGTAACAACGACAGCAAGTACTCGCTCGCCATAGGCGAAATAGAGGCGTTTGATAGGGCGGAAGGCATGAATGCGCTCTCTATCATTCCAGAATTAAAAAGAGATTTTTTTGAAGAATCCCCGATAAGCTTTATCAAATCTCCCTTCGGCTGGGGGCTTATCGTAGTGATGTATCTTCTTGCAGGTATTGTCGGCCTTGTTTACCGCGCGATTTTGAAAAAGTTTGCCAAAAGTTCTCCCCGTGGACTTGCCAATAACATCGGCAGGTCAGACCGCTTGATCCGCCTTACCATCGGCGTAGGATTACTTCTATGGGCCATCACCACCACCTGGAGTCCCATCTTCATCTTCTTATCCGGCTTTGCGCTCTTCGAAGCTATCTTTAGCTGGTGCGGTTTCTACGCCGCGCTTGGTAAAAATACCTGCCCAATAAATTAAATTTTATGAACGAACCAACACTGTACGCACAACTTATCAAACCTACATGGGCTCCGCCGAGCTGGGCTTTTGGGCCGGTGTGGACGGTGTTGTACGCGATTATTGCCGTTTCTTTCGGCACAGTTTTTTATAAAGCATTTACCAAGCAGATTCCGTGGATCGTGGCGCTGCCTTTTGCGCTCAATCTACTTTTCAATTTCGCTTTTACGCCAATACAATTCGGATTGGTAAATAATTTTCTAGCATCAATCGACATCTTGCTCGTCGTGGGTACGCTAGTGTGGGCGCTCTACGCAGTTTGGCATAATGTGCCCGAACTCCGCTGGGTGGTCTATGCCAATGTTCCATACTTACTCTGGGGAACATTTGCAACTTGTGTGCAATTAACAATAACGTATTTGAATAAATAATATGTTTATAAAACTTTTCGCAATCGCGTTACCTGTATTTTTTGCCATCGACATGGCCTGGCTTGGGTTCGTGGCTAAAGGTTTTTATCGTGCGCAGATTGGCACACTGATGAAGAATGATGTGAACTGGACCGCGGCCATCATTTTTTACCTGATCTTCATTACTGGGCTCGTAGTGTTTGTCATCGCTCCGGCTGTGGAAAAAGGATCATGGACCCACGCCCTTCTTTTTGGCGCACTCTTTGGCCTTGTGTGCTATGCGACCTACGACCTTACGAATCTGGCAGTGGCGAAAGATTGGCCACTTTTGGTTACTGTTGTCGACTTGGCTTGGGGGGCGGTACTTGCAGCTTCTGTGTCTACGGTAACCTATTTCATCGCAAGTAAAATCGGCTAATGAATTATTATTTAACCCTCATTTTAATATTGTTTGTATACATGAGCCTGTGGTTCGTTGTTTCTTTGATTAAAAAGAGGAACGATGTGGCTGATGTGGCGTGGGGGCTTGGCTTTGTACTCATTACGTGGGTATCGTTTTTTCTTTCTGACGATTCTGGTGTTCGGGGGATTCTCGTTGCCCTCTTGGTGAGTATTTGGGGCTTGCGTTTGGCGTGGCATATTCATGCGCGTAACAAAGGTAAGGCAGAAGATTATCGTTATCTCGCGTGGCGCAAAGAGTGGAGTAAGTGGTTTTACCCGCGCTCCTATCTGCAAGTGTATCTTTTGCAAGGGATTTTTTTGTTTCTGATCGTCATGCCGGTACTGCTTATTAATAAACATGCGGGGGCTCCGCTTGGTTTACTTGATTTTGTCGGCGTTGCAGTTTGGCTCCTCGGCTTTTACTTTGAAGTAGTTGGTGACGCGCAGTTGGCACGGTTTATAAAAGACCCCGTAAACAGGGGGAAGCTTATGCAAAGCGGACTCTGGGCACATACTCGCCACCCAAATTATTTTGGTGAAGTGACCCAGTGGTGGGGCATTTGGATAGTGGCGCTCTCGGCACCGTACGGTTTGCTCGGCATAATCGGGCCGATAACCATAACCTTTTTGATATTAAAAGTATCGGGCATTCCTATGCTCGAAAAGAAAATGGAAGAGAATCCAGATTTTGCAGAGTATAAAAAAAGAGTGGGTGTCTTTTTTCCTCGCCTATGGCACAAAAAGTAAATAATAAAAATAGTTTTGATATTCGATTTAAACCAGACCTGACACCCAAGCAAATGCTCGAGCTCGGGGTTTTTGGTGGGCTTTATTTTTCTGATACTCCAAAGGAGTTTCCAAAAGATTGGTTCCGGAGTGCGAAGTTGTCGTCAGATGGAAAAAGGCATAAGGAACTAAACTATTTTGGCGTCAATGCGAGCCAGCCTCTCTCCGTATGGCAAGCCAAGGGGTGGATACGCCCGCAGGATCCTCGAGGATGGTTTGAGTGGTACTGTCGGTATTATATTGGACGCAGATCTGACGATGATGAGCGGCAAATAAAGAGATGGATCGCAATGCGTAGGCACATAATTCAAATTAAGAATAATTGTCGAGTTGGGGATATATTTTGTCGTCCACGCCAAAGGCAAGCACTGCTTCACTGGGCGTATGATTCAAGAAAATTTTAATATACCGAAAGATACAAACTACATCGCGATCGAAAAACGGCTAAATACGGTGTTTCCCGTCATATCAATAGTTCGAACTTCGTTCAAGAGTCGCAGCAAATGAAATAACCCGTTGGGGGTTATTTTTATTTGCAGGGGAGGAGTGTTCAACCGACAGCTTCATCAGTTTGAGTCATCGACGCTTTATCCGCGGCACAAGTGCCGATGTGGGATTTCTTACCGAAGAAGTTTTTCGGAAAGAAGTAAACCTCGATATGGTCAGGGCGTACCCCGGGGACTTTGTCGTTGGCGTCACGGACTGGGTGTCTGGAAAGGGGGAATTGATTGACGTGAAATCTGCTACTCCCGACCCCATCGTTGCAGTGTGTGCAAGTATGGCGATGCCTGTTTTGTACCGCATCCCTGTATTTGTAAACGGAAGACGCAAATATGATGGAGCCGTCGCAATACCGTTTCCCGCAATGGAACTCATCGATCAGTGGAATCTGGACGGCTTAATTGTTTTTGCAAACCGCCCAAGAGCGTGGGAGCCAAAGCTCAGCGCACGGACATTTGAAGTCGCAAGCACCTTGGGGATGTCCAATGTTCGCCGATTAGCATCTTTGAGACGAGTCAGACTTTATCGCGATGGATTGCGACGTTTGAGAGAAAGCAAAACACCACACCTCATTCTCTGGGGAAGTGGAGAGATTACGGCATTTACCAGAGATTCAAAAACCATAGAAGCCGTCGCAAAGAAGGCCTACGATGGCACAATGCAAATGTTCGAACGCGCAGGGGTTTAACACCCCTGTTTTTTGTCTGAAAACGGTGTCAGGCAACGTTAATTTCCCGATTGTGTATCTAAGTAATGTGGAGATTTCTGATACAATTGAACGGAGCTTGGGGCATGGTATAAGTGGGACTAGCCAAAATAAATAAAAGTGATTTAATCGAGGGAGATTGTAACAAAGAATAACGTGAAATCAAGGAGTACGGAAATGAAAAAGAAAGGGCATACCGTTGTATTGGGCGGAACTGGCGGCATTGGCACGGAAATTGTCCGTGCACTTGCGGGTTCGGGTGAAAAGGCGATTTCCTTTACGTACGCACGCAACGAAGAAAGTGCAAAAGCGCTCGCAGCATGGCTCCGAAGTGTCGGAGTGAAGGCGTATTTTGCCCGCATTGACCAGTCCGATACTGCATCCGTAAATACGTTCCTGGAAGACGCGGTGCGTGCCACAAAGACCGAAGTCACTTCGCTCGTGAATGCCGTTGGTATCTCACCGAACAAGAAGCTCGAAAAGCAAACCCTCGAGACGGTGGGTGCTGGTGCGGACGACAAAGGTTGGCGCGAAGTTTTTGAGGTCAATGTGTTTGGGTGCTTCGTCTCGACTCGTGCCGTTGCTGAGCGCATGAAACAGAAAGGTGTGCGTGGCTCGATCGTCCTCATCACTTCGACCAACGGGGTCAACTCGCAGTCATCCATCTCTGTGCACTATGATGTCTCAAAAGCAGCACAGATACACATGATGCGTATCCTTGCCGAGCATTATGCACCTGCGGTACGCATCAACGGTGTTGCTCCAGGGTGGATTGAAACTCCGATGAACAGAACTCTTCCCGCGTCCGAGCGTGCCAAGGAAACAAAAAAGATTTGGCTCAAGCGCTTTGCAGACCCGAAGGAGATCGCGGGATTCACCGCGTTTATTCTCGGAGAGGGAGGTTCGTATCTTTATGGACAGAATGTTCTCCTCGATGGCGGGTATCGTTAGTTCGAGTGGAAAGAGGCCTGATGGCCTCTTTTTTGTCTCCTTGACGGCGCATTCAACAAATATTCCCCAAGCATTGTTGAGCAGTTTATCGGATACTATATATCGTTGCGCTGATCCCTTTCTAGGTATGCAGTCAGTGCATAGCTCAGTATTCTTGCGATGACAAAATAAATAGCATATGGAGAGCGAATCGCAGAGAACATTACTGAAAGTTCCCGAAGGCGTTGCTCAGCCCCCTGTTCCTCCCTCAGTCGGCGCATCTCTTCGCGCAGCAGGAGAATCGCGACACGTTCTGTGGATGACACTCTCGCGAATGATTTCGTGGCGTTGCTTCTTCGGGGAAAAAGTGACAAACTAGAAAATAACAACTCATCCACCAACCTTATGGAAGACACAACACAAACAACAACCAGTGAGCTCGGTGAGGGGCTAAAACCTGATGCCGGGAGGAGTCCCGACCACGAGGTGACTTGGCCACGGTTGAGTGTACTGCTCGTTGCTTTTGCGGGCAGCGCACTCTTGGTTTGGGCATATTTTTCGGGAGAGTAAGTAGTCTCGAGTAAGCGATTGAGACTAACTTCATGCCAGTCAAAAAACTAAAATACAACGTACGTTCAGAAGTTTGGCTGTATCCGGGTATGGCGGGCTGGCATTTTGTATCCTTAAGCAAAGCACAGTCAGAAGAAATTAAAAAGAATTATGCGGCACAAAAGAGGGGATGGGGCTCACTGCCCGTTGAGGTGAAGCTCGGGAAGTCTACATGGAGGACCTCAATATTTCCAGACAAACGCTCCGGCACATACTTGCTACCCCTAAAATCAGAAATAAGAAAGAAGGAAGAAATATTCGCCAAAGAAATTGTTTTTTTTTACTATCACACTTAAGCTATAATTTGCCTATGACATCTTTTACACAGCAGCATTGTGTACCGTGCGAAGGAGGAATCGCACCCCTCACCAAACCTGATGCAGAAGAGACAATGAAGCATGTTCCTGGGTGGATACTATCAGGTGACGGAAAGAATATTTACCGCGATTTTATGTTTGCTGATTTTAAAGAAGCGATGGTATTCATAAATAAAGTTGCGGATATTGCTGAGGCAGAGGGACACCACCCCGACATCACAATCAATTGGAATAAGGTCCACTTTGAACTCCGCACGCACGCAATCGGAGGACTTTCCACAAACGATTTTATATTAGCAGCAAAGATTAATGGACTAAGTTAATTTTTCGTGGAAATAGGCATGACGTACAGTCCATTAAGTATCTCCCCATTTCTTATTTCAGACGCAGAAATCAAAACCCCAGTCGCGCCTTGAGTATGGCGCTAAACACGTCTTCTCGAGATATCATGCCAACAAATTTTTCATTTTCTATCACGGGGAGCTGGTGAATATGTTTTGCAAGCATAAGCCCTCCCGCCTTCATGATAGGCTCATCAGGACGAATAGTGACGACATCAGTAATCATAAACGAAGCAATTGGTTTATCACGGAGCTCGCTAACCGCATCCTCGTAACTTTCCACGTCGGTAAATAATTCCGGTGTTCTGTAGTAGTCACCATAATTAGGGAACATTGCACGAAAAAGATCTTTTTCGGAAACGATTCCTACGAGCTTTCCATCCGCACAAATAGCAATTGAGCCAATCATGTTTTGATGCAACAAATTTGCAACCTCGGCGTATGTCATCTCAGTCGTGGCGCAAACTATTCTGTCCGACATGATGTCGCGAATCCTCATATATTAATAGTACTCCTATAATTCAAAAATTTACAGCACCGAAGGCGCCGTTAAATAAAGCCCCGAGCCATTACAGCCGTTTATTGTGGAGGCAACCTCACCCACGGGTAACTATTCTGTAGAAAATTTAAAATACAAGTACTCTTGCCAAGCAAGCCCCAATTGCTTATAATGCCGAAATTAGATAGCAGGGTTTGGAGAAGCAGCTCGAGGTCCAGATAGACTCATGAGCTTGTGGTGAGAGTTGGTGGTGAGATGAAATATGATAGCGGGGTAGAGCAGAGGCAGCTCGCAAGGCTCATAACCTTGAGGCATAGGTTCGATTCCTGTCCCCGCAACAAGGTAAGTATTGTCGAAGTGACAGCAATCGACTGAGTGCAGACTTCGATGAGAATACCGGTGCTTGTCGACGTAGCTCAGTTGGTTAGAGCGCGGGACTCATAAGCCCGAGGTCGGAGGATCGTTCCCTCCCGTCGACACAAGAAAGAAACGCCGCTGGCGGGTCTTTCTTGTGTCGACGAGGAAGCACCTGCATGCTTCCGTGGAGGGAACGATGAGCTTTGCGATGTTTGTGAGGAATTCATATTCTGAAGAAACCGCAAAGGTATACTGTTCCCGTAGGGAAAGTTCCCTCCCGTCGACACCACCTGATGGACTTTGCGCCATGCGTAGAGTACTATCGGTGAATAATTTGCGGGATTGTAATCGGAAGACCTTTTGCCATCGTGGCATTCGGATGAAATATCGCTGTGCTTCTTTTCGACAGAAATCTTTTTTAAAAAATAAACTTTCTTAAAAAAATTTCTGTCGAAAAGTCGGTGCTACGCACCATTTCATCCTCATTTGCGGTGGTAGCTCAACTGGTTAGAGCACCCGCCTGTCACGTGGGAGGTTGCGGGTTCGAGTCCCGTCCGCCGCGCAAATACAAAAAAGCCACCGCAAGGTGGTCTTTTTGTATTTAGAGGCGGAGGAAGCATTCGCATGCTTCCGGCGGGACTCGAAAAGCTTGGTGTTGTTTTGGCTCCGCAAAACCACCAAGGTGTACCGTCCCCGTAGGGGAAGTGTCCCGTCCGCCGCGCAAATACAAAAAAGCCACCGCAAGGTGGTCTTTTTGTATTTAGAGGCGGAGGAAGCATTCGCATGCTTCCGGCGGGACTCGGTTATATCCACCCGCGGTGGTAGCCGAGAGTCCTGAATTTCGTCAGCTATTATAATACGTTAGGAACCTCGAGCTTTCTTGGCCTCAGCAGCAATTTTGAGCTGTGCGTGCACCTCGGCAATGACATCATCAATCGCCGTCTTTTCCTTGACCAGATACGCGTTTGCACCCGCCTCGAGGAGTTTGTCATGAAAGGCAATGCGCTCATCAAAAACAGTAAGAATAATAACAGGTATATGTGCAATTCGTGGGTTGCTTCTGATAAGCGAGAGAAGTTCAATCCCGTTCATTTTGGGCATTGCTACATCGAGCAAAACCAAGTCAATTGGATTTGCCAATAAATCTGAGTAGCCAAGCTCGCCATTTATGGCCTCACGCACAATAAAACCTTCTTGGAGTAGTCGTTCTCGATATGCATTACGTAGCTGCTTACTGTCGTCTACAACAAGGATGATTGGTGATGTGCCCATGTAATAATTGTAACTCAGTCAATTGATTTCACCAACAAATTAAGGTAATTAGTGGACACACTTTACAACTACTCGTATGTATGTTACTCATATCACATGTCAAAGCATCAGCAATTTTGGAATAAAGAGTATAAAACATCAGAACACCTCATGCTTTCAGATGAGCCCGCCGAGGATTTGGAAAAATTCTGTCGTTATTTGGAACGCAATTTTGGAAAAAAATATTTAAATGTTACTACTCGTGTCATGGACGTGGGGTGTGGAAATGGGCGTAATCTTATATATCTCGTACAGAATTATGGTATGCGTGGTGTGGGATACGATATTTCCGATGAGGGAGTAAAGTTGGCTCGCCGTGCGTCGGATGGACTACCTATTATATATACCGCGCGCACCATAGAGGGCGTTCTCGACATGCCTGATAGTTCGGTTGATATTGTGCTCGACATGATGACATCGCACTTCTTGAAGGAAAAAGCACGAGAAGGTTTGCGCAGTGAAATTTTGCGCGTACTGAAACCTGGCGGATGGCTCTTCTTTAAGTCATTCCTTGCTGAAGAAGATATGCACGTAAAACGACTTCTCAAGGAGAATCCTGCAGATGAAAAGAATTCTTATATTCACCCCGAGCTCGGACTCTACGAGCACGTGTGGACGAGTGAAACACTTCATGATTTTTTCTCTGAGGAATTTAGTATTGAAAAAATAGAAAAATCATTTAAGCATATTCGTGATGGTAAACCGTGGAAGAGGCGCACAGTGAGCGCATACATCCGTAAGCCCCTGTGACCCGTGTGGTAATAAGTTTGTATTTACGCCCCCACACTGAGGTAATTTTTTTTGGTATACTGACAAAATGAAAGAGCACAACGCGCAACTGACCGTACGAATTTCTGAAATAGAAAACGCAATGCAAGCGGCAGATTTTTGGGCTGATAAAGAAGGGGCGCAGGCGCTCATAAGGGAGTTGCAGGACTTAAAGATTGAGGCCGAGGGTGGCGGAAAGTACGATAAGACAAACGCAATTATCACTATTTTTTCTGGTGCTGGTGGCGATGATTCCGAGGATTTCTCAGCAATGCTCGCCCGCATGTATTTCAAATACTGTGAACGTAAGGGGTGGGGGTTCGAAATTCTCCATGAGCACGAGAATGATCATGGTGGATATCGCAATATTTGCTTTGAGGTAATGGGGAAAGCATCATATGGTGAGCTCAAAAATGAATCAGGAGTACATCGTCTTGTGCGCATTTCTCCATTTAATGCGAATGCAAAACGGCACACCTCGTTTTCAATGGTCGAGGTGATTCCCAAGTTTAAGAAAGGAGAGATGGAGGCACTTCCGGAGGCTGATGTGCGTTACGAATATTCCCGATCCGGAGGTGCTGGTGGGCAGAATGTAAACAAGCGCGAGACTGCAGTCCGTGCGATTCATGAACCAACTGGCCTTGCAGTACATTGTTCTGCCGAGCGCTCGCAGCTTCAAAATAAGGAGCGTGCATACGAAATACTCTCTGCGAAGGTATTCCATCAGAATGAATCACTCTCCCAAGCTGAAAAAGAGAAAATGTTTGTATCTAAAACGACGAAAGTAGAGTGGGGCAACCAGATTCGCTCGTATGTGCTTCATCCATACAAAATGGTCAAAGATCATCGCACCGATGTCGAGACCGCAAAAGTTGACGATGTGCTCGAGCACGGGGAGCTCGATGAATTTATTGAGGCAGAAAAAAGTTTGTAGAAATCTCGAACCCCCAGTGTCTGCTGTGGATGAAATATGTGCTCAATGAGGTATACTATAAAGAACGTCATGATTTTTTTCGACAATGTCACAAAGCTATATTCAGACCACGCCGCATTGTCGGATGTTTCTTTTGGTATTGAGTCCGGCGAGTTTCTCTCAATCGTAGGTCATTCAGGTGCTGGAAAAACAACACTGTTGCGATTACTGCTAGCAGAAGACAAGCCAACATCTGGTGCTGTTTTTTTTGAGCAGACAAACGTTCATCGCATAAAGTCCTCGAAAGTCCCAGAATATCGACGAAAGATTGGTACTGTTTTTCAGGATTTTCGATTACTTCCCAACAAGACAGCATATGAGAATATCGCCTTTGCAATGGAGGCGGCGGGGCGTACGGATGATGAAATCCACTCAGACGTCCCCCAGGTTCTTGAGCTTGTCGACTTGTCTTCAAAGGCACTGCATTTTCCAGGTGAAATGTCTGGGGGTGAGAAGCAGCGCGTTGCCATTGCACGCGCCATTATCAGTCAGCCCGATGTCCTTATCGCTGACGAACCTACAGGAAACCTGGACCCCGTAAATACGTATGACATCATCCAAATTCTCAAAAAAATTCACGACATGGGAACTACGGTAATTTTAACTACACACAACAAGGGAATAATAGACTCACTGAAGAAGCGTGTTATTACCAAGGAGAATGGGAAGGTTATTCGCGACGACCAGCACGGCAAGTATATCCTCTAGTGATAAGCATTGTTTGGCAGCGCGCCCAAGCCTTGCCTTACGCGTTGTTGAGATGTGTTTATTAGAAAAAACTATGCACTTCGCTTTTCTTTGAAAATCATGCGAAAATACGCCTATGGGAATGTTCACTAGTACTCGACGAATAATTCGTGCCGGATTCATCAATTTTTGGCGCAACGCCCTCGTCTCACTTTCTGCAATTTTTGTAATGACGATCGCACTTTTTGTTGTGGGTTCCACACTGCTGACGTCAGTATTTCTCGACTCCACGCTCGAAGAAATTAAATCAAAGGTAGATATTAATATATATTTTAATCCTGATGTCACCGAGGAAAATATATATTCAATGAAGACAGGCCTTGAGGCACTGCCGGAAGTGAAATCAGTAGAATACATTTCGCGCGAAAAGGCCATCGATAATTTCAAACAGAGACATGGAAACGACTACCTGATGACACAGGCACTCGAGGAGCTTGTCGACAACCCACTTGGGGCTATTCTCAATATCCGCGCGAAGGACACATCTCAGTATGAAGCAATTGCACGACACATTAAGAGTGAGCAGGAGGCTGCGGGGTCAGGAGTAAACTTGGTCTACAGCGTAAATTACAGCAAGAATAAGGTTGTTATCGACAAGCTCACCTCAATAACCTCAGGAGTAAAGCGTGTCTCTGCTGCAATCTTGATAGTACTAGTCATTATCGCTATTGTGATTACCTTCAATACCATTCGACTTGCTATATACGTATCACGCGAAGAGATAGCAATTATGCGACTCGTCGGGGCAAACAACACATTTGTGCGCGGACCATTTATTGTCGAGGGGATGATGTATGGAATGGTAGCAGCAATAGTTTCAACGGGACTCTTTTATCCCGTCACGGATTGGCTAAGAAATGCGACTGAGAATTTTTATGGAGGGATAGATTTGTTTGAATACTACATCAATAACTTGAATGAAATCTTTACCATATTACTGCTTGGGGGAATTTTCCTTGGAGCGACTTCATCATTCCTTGCAGTGAGGAGGTATTTAAAAGCGTAGTATGTGTAAGAAAATATTTACATAATGAAACTCCTTTCACCCTGGGTGGCTCTTTGTGTGGTGGCATTGATGTTCATGTGGATTCAGCACAATTATGCCTCGGCAATGGAGGGTCGTAGTGAGGGATTGTTTTGCGGATGGACTGAAACAATCATCGTCAAGTGCTATGGTGACGGTTTTCAAAAGGAGACAAACTTAATTACGGGCACATTGATTACAAAATATTCAGTAAAAAGATAAAAATGCCAAAATCACACAAATACATTTTCGTTGTTGGGGGAGTTATGAGTGGCGTAGGAAAAGGAGTCGCCACCTCATCAATTGCACTTTTACTTCAGGCGCGTGGGTTCAAAATTTCGCCCATTAAGATTGATCCATATTTGAATGTTGATGCAGGGACTATGAATCCCACCGAACACGGTGAGGTTTTTGTATTAAAAAGTGGACTGGAAACCGACCAGGACATGGGTTCATACGAGCGATTCTTGGGCATTGATTTAAATGAGGAAAATTATATGACCGGTGGATTGGTTTACAAAAGCGTAATAGACCGCGAGCGCTCGCTCGGATACGGAGGGAAGTGTGTCGAGCCCGTTCCACATATACCGGAGGAGGTTATTCGTCGAATTAAGGCGGCGGGGGATCGCGACAAATCTGACATTACTATCGTAGAGATAGGAGGAACACTCGGAGAATACCAAAGCGTCATGTTTATAGAAGCGGCGCGTACTCTCAAGATGGCCAATCCTGACGATGTACTCTTCGTGCTCGTGACGTACCTTCCCGTTCCTGGAAAGCTGGGAGAAATGAAGACAAAGCCGACGCAGTATGCCGTGCGTACCATGAATTCATACGGAGTGCAGCCAGACATTATTCTTGCCCGTGGTGAGGTGGCTGTTGATATGAAACGTAAAGAAAAAATCGCGTCATCCTCGGGTATGCGCGTCGAACAAGTGATTTCTGCACCAGACGTAAACAGCATCTACGATGTTCCCATAAATTTTGAGTCCGACAACCTTCCTGCCATAGTGATGAAGTTGCTCAAACTTAAGTCAAAAAAACCGACAAACATAGCTCCATGGAAAAATTTTGTACGCAAAGTAAATACTGCGAAATCGGAGGTGCACATCGGAATGGTGGGGAAGTATTTTGCGACCGGAGACTTTGTGCTCGCCGACTCATATTTGTCGGTTATTGAGGCAATAAAATATTCTGCCTATCATGCAGGAAAGAAGCCGGTCATTGAGTGGATTGCCGCAACAGATTTTGAGGGAAAGTCCGCATCAAAGAATCTCGCAAAGCTGAAGGAGTACGACGGCATAGTAATACCTGGGGGTTTTGGCGCACGAGGCATCGAGGGAAAACTCGCGGTTATTGAATTTGTACGTCAGCAAAAGATTCCTTATCTTGGGCTTTGTTATGGAATGCAACTTCTTGTCGCTGAGTATGCACGAAACATTCTTGGTTTACGCGGAGCAATTACCACGGAAATTGACCCCAAAACGAAACATCCCGTTGTGGCAATTTTACCAGAACAACAAGCAAAGCTCGATGCAGGGGACTATGGTGGCTCTATGCGCTTGGGGTCTTATCCTGCATATCTAAAGGAGGGTACTGTCGCACGAAATGCATATAAGGCAGAAATGGTACATGAGCGCCACCGCCACCGCTACGAGGTAAACCCAGAATATGTGAGTGCGCTCGAAAAAGCTGGTCTCGTGTTTTCGGGAATTTCTCCAGACCAGAAGCTTATGGAAATAGCAGAGCTTCCGAAATCCAAACATCCGTTTTTCCTCGGCACGCAGTTCCATCCCGAGTTCACCGCCCGCCCCCTCACCAGCCACCCACTCTTTGACGCATTTATCAAGGCCGCAATTAGAAGGAAATAAAAACCCCACAATATGTGGGGATGACTTATGCGTATGGACGCGGGCTTCCGTCGGGGAGGCGGATGCGCGAGCGAGTCTCTTCGACAGTAAGACGGAGTGACTCCTTCAGCCTTGGGACGAATCGAATGACGTGAGTCGTCGGATTGATGACCCAGACATACCTTCCATTAGTGAGATCAAGAACAGTCTCCGCTTCCTTGTAGACACCAGCACCCCACATTCCGTCGATGAATGGAAGCACAACGACCTCGTTGCACGCTTTCACAAGCTCAGTGAAATATCCCATAACGTTCACGCTGGGATCAATTCGCCTCATTTCATCGACGACCGCCCTGTGCTCATCCGAACCTGGGTTGACAATGGTGTCACCCCTCCATTTGAGCGTCAGGATACCTAGAATCGTTCGCTCCAGCGGGGTCCCATACGTATTGATGGGGTGAGCGAAATAGACGCGGTGTTTGTTCATTTACACTCCAAGAGAACTGACTGCAGTAAAACTAGCACACCAAATTTATGAAATCAACAACATCATGAATTGGGAGTGGCGTACCAATTATCCTGAGAATATTTGCTCTCTCGCACAATCATGCGGTAAAGTCATACTATGCCCAGTCTCTATATCATTGCGACGCCAATTGGAAATCTTGAGGACATAACTCTCCGCGCTTTGCGTATTTTAAAGGAGGTGGATCTTGTCTTGTGCGAGGACACGCGCATGACGAAGCGCCTGCTCGATAGATACGAAATTAAAAAGCCCACATTGAGCTACCATTCCCAGTCGAAACTTTCAAAAGTAGACAAAATATTCGGTATTCTTGAGGCAGGAAAGAATATTGCTCTGGTCTCAGATGCGGGAACACCGACAATATCCGACCCCGGCTGCCTGTTGGTGGCGCAAGTGGTTGAGAGGTTTGGCGAAACAGTCGAGATAGTTCCTGTGCCAGGGCCCTCCGCCGTGCTTGCCGCAATCTCTATTTCCGGATTTCCGACTTCAGAGTTTCTCTTTCTTGGTTTTCTTCCTCACAAAAAAGGTCGGGAGACTCTTTTTAAGGAAATAGCAGCAACAAAGCGCACTGTTGTTTTTTATGAGTCGCCACACAGGATTGAAAAAGCGCTCGCGTCACTTCTTGGCGTGCTCGCCCCAGGTCGGCAGATTGTTATCTCTCGCGAAATCACAAAAATATACGAGGAGCATGTTCGTGGCGATGCAGAGTATCTTGTTGACTATTTTAAATCGAATCCAGACCACGTCCGTGGGGAGTTTGTGGTTGTCATACATGGTGCATAGAGCGGTGCTCTGCGGTATAATAATTCCATGCTTCGGAACATTATTATTTTCATAGGACTATTGGTTGCCCTCAACCCGTACTTGGGGTTCCCTGACTCAATTGATAAGTTTATTCTTACTACACTTGGACTTCTACTCGTATTTCTTGTTGCACTTTCGCGACGACCTAAGTCACACCATGATGCACCAGTGGAGAGTGAAGACAATCCTGTGATTTTGCACGTTGAGCGTACGGAAGTTGAGGACACCCCACAGCTACATATCGAGCGCACGACGACAGTAGACAGAGAGATGACTCACGACACGCAGGGTGAAAATGTTGAGGTTGAAAAAAAGACAACGGTAGTTCGCCGCCGAAAACAAAAACAGAACATCGAAAACCTTTCCCCCGAGGACGTATCATAATACAAAGATGCCCATATTTTTGAATTTTTGGCCGTTTAAAATTTTACTCGCAGCAGCATTTTGCGTCGCAGTAATCGCAGCAAGTTGGACTGGTGGTGAGTCTCTGCATTTTCAAATAGAGAAGACTCCAGTCTTGGGTTTTGCTGTAGCGACAAATACTGTTGAACTCAAATCCTATGAGCCACCCGCATTTGTCGTAACACACATCGCCCCCCCGAGCGTTGTGCGTGGGGCATATATGACGAGCTGCATAGCTAGTGGACCAAAACTCCGCGCCCCCCTCACTGCACTAATAGAGCGCTCAGAATTAAATGCGATAATTATAGACATAAAAGATTACACAGGGATGCTGTCTTTTGATGCAGGTTCGCCTAAGTTTATCGTAAATATTAACGGATGTTCAGTGCGTGACATGAAAGAGTTTATTGGTGAATTGCATGGAAAAAATATTTATGTGATTGGGCGTGTTACCGTGATGCAGGATACCGTGTATCCAAAAACACATCCTGATGCTGCCGTGAAAAGTAAGGCTACGGGTGGAATCTGGAAGGACAAAAAGGGATTATCGTTCATCGACCCCGGTGCAACTGAATACTGGGAGCACATGGTTACCCTCGGCAAACTTTCGTATGCGATTGGTTTTGATGAAATAAATTATGACTATATTCGCTACCCTTCAGATGGAAACATGTCGGACGCAAAGTTCACACGATCCGGTTCTAGTACAAAGTCTGAAATGATGAATAAATTTTACACTTACCTGGGTCGTGAAATGAAAAAAGAGGGAATACCCATTTCTGCAGACCTCTTTGGTATGACAACAACGAACACCGACGACCTTAATATTGGTCAGATACTTGAGCATGGGTTGAAGAATTTTGATTTTGTCGCCCCCATGGTGTATCCGTCCCACTACCCACCAAACTTTAATGGTTGGAAAGATCCAAACCTTGTCCCATATGAACTTATGTACTTTGTAAATAAGGCATCGGTTGATCGTGCAAACGCACTTGAAGAACTCGAGTCAGGATTTGTCCCATCGAGCTCTACGCCGAAGTTTATTCCTACAGGTAAGTATGCAAAAAAATTGCGCCCATGGATACAGGATTTTGATTATGGGAAGGTATACACTGAAGCTGACATACGAGCACAAAAGAAGGGAATATATGATGCGGGGATCACGAGTTGGATGAGTTGGGACCCTTCAAACAAATACACACCGAGCGCATATAATTTAGGAGAAACGCCACTGCTAAAAAAAGAGAGTAGTGGCACTGCAGAATAGTTTTGGCTGACCATAGCGGGAGGGATTAAATTAGGAATTGACTAAATATTACCCTCGTGTTAGACTAATATAGTGTCAACAGAAGGAGTCCAACAATGGATCAAGACCAAATTGCTCAATTCCTGAGCGTCAGTGCAGGCCACTTTGAGCCTGATGAAACTGATGGGGGGGAGTCCACCCAACCCCAAGAAAACAACGGAAACGATCAAGACCTCACCAAAGACGGCGAGCAATCTTGTCGTCAGTCGTAGCCTCAGTCGATAGACCGAGCGAGTTATTCTCGTGGGGTGGATAAAAAAACAAGGTGCCAGTCCATTTTGCGATCTCAACTCGGAAACACTCAACCACGCGAAAGCGTGGTTTTTTACTTTACAACTTCCTTGTTCGTGGTAGTTTTATAGAAGCTTTGTAACGGAGACAAAAGATGCCGAAAGATTTTGGTCATTGGCTTTCCACCCCTGACAGGAAGCAACCACTAGTTGGAGGAGCGTCAGTGCGGGAATTTGATACATCACTGACGAAAGCTGATTCTGCACCACCTGAGCTTCTGCGCGAAGTTACTGAGCTTGAGGAAGATCTTCGAGACCGCGCGCGCAATCTGTACCCAGTTGATGTGCCGCGTGGACAAGATTCCCATGTCACAGTGATGAAAATTTTGGAAAGCAAGGTGCTTCCTAAGGACTACGCCAGTTCGACTGTGTGGCAACATGCTCACCAGCTCTATTGGCAGATACAAGCATTCAAAAAAACTCCCGATGCCGTTATGTGGCATCCTGTGTAGTGAAACCGCGTCTACCGTGGTTTTTTTTATAAAAAAATTCCAAATAATTAAAAAAATAAAAAAGGGACAATCAGTGCGATTTTAAATAAAATCATCGTTTATAAAATAGCCGTGTACCTTTACAAAAAAATTGTTCGTGGTATATTGCCCAGAGCTCAGCTCATTTGAAATTAGGGAGAAATCATGGACAAAAGTATCCAGCGCGTTGCAGTGCGCCCCAATTGGTATCGAGGTTATTCGACCAAGAGCATGGGGGAATACTACGGCTCTCTCGCATCTTTGTATCCTGATGAAGTTTTTGTCACCCACGACAAGAAGTGGATTGTGACTCGTACTGCTGACGGTGAAATTTGCGTTGTTCAGAATGTCTGCCTGCATGCGGGTGGGGAGATTCTCAACACAGCAGGAACGCAGCATTCAACTGAAATCCGCTGCTCGCTCCACTCGTGGCTCTATGACATGCGCGGAAAACTCCTCGCCTGTCCGAAGTTTGAGAAGTCTAATCGCGCACTTGCTCGACCAAACTTTGGCTTGTGGAATGGATTTGCGCTTGGATACTCTGATGACGAACTGAAGTCACTCGACGACATGGGTAAGTCACTTGGATTACCTCGTGGATTTCTTCACGCCGATTCATTCGTGTTTGGTACGGAGAAGGTTTACGATCTTCCGTATCCGCGCCCGCTTATGAAAATCAACTATGACGATGGAGTCCATGTTCCCAAGTATCACGAATTCTCGTTTGGTCCGATGATCGATGAGAGTGAGTATGACTGGGAGCTTGGGCCAACCGATGCTAATTGCACCTATAGTGTGCAAGTGGTGAAAATGCGCCCTGGACTTAGGGGTCATGTTGATAAGCTTATTGCAACTCGCAGCAAAAATCTTTCTGACCTCGGATGGGCGGATCTGCACTTTTGGCTTGAGGAAAAACTCCCAGGCGCAAAGACGCCCATTGACCCAAACATCTTTGCCGTTTGGTCGTCGATATATGGCGAAGGGTATGTCATGCCTGAGTTGTATGAGGGAGGACGTCTTCTTGCGCTCAGCTATCTTGTACAGGTGGTTGATGAACACGGAATCACGAGAAATAAAAACTTTGTGGAGTACTATATCCACAAAAATATCCCAGAACATCTTCGAGAGCGGTTGCTCGATAAATTTATCTTTGCATATGAGCAAAGTGCACGTGAGGATGACGAATTGTGCACGAAGCTTTGGTCTGCTCATCGGCGTGATGACATCGCATTTGATCGTGTGCGTCACGATGTGCTTGAGGCCGGTGAGGAGCATTTCCGCAATTGGTTCCTCAATCGCTTTGTGAGTGTGAAGTAGGACAGTAAGGGGTCAATCGACCCCTTTTTCTTTTACCCCGTAAAGGCATATAATAGAGTGAGTATGACCGCACCTGGAAACAATCCGGACAAAATCACCTATTTCGCAGAAACAGACTACCGCTCACGACGGATTAAGTTTGGCATTCGTGATGACGATCGTGCGCGCCACATGTATGTCATCGGTAAGACGGGAATGGGAAAGTCTACTCTTCTCGAAAATTTAGTCATCCAAGACATCCAAAACGGTGAGGGGGTCTGTTTTATTGACCCACACGGAGGTACTGCCGAGACTCTTCTATCGTATGTCCCCGAGCATCGCATCAAAGACGTTATTTATTTTGCACCGTTTGATCAGGAATTCCCCGTGGGTCTCAACGTACTCGAAGACATGGGGCGCGACAAGAGACCACTGGTTGTGTCAGGACTCATGGGGTCCTTCAAAAAAGTCTGGGTAGACATGTGGAGTGCGCGCATGGAATACATTTTAAATAACACCATGCTTGCGCTTATGGAAACACCAGGCACCACTCTATTGGGAGTAAATCGCATGTATTCCGACAAGGACTATCGCAACATGATAGTCGCAAATGTTACCGATCCATCGGTGAGGGCGTTCTGGGTTGATGAATACGCGAAGTACTCTGAGAAGTTTGCTACTGAAGCAACTGCCGCAATTCAAAACAAAGTGGGGCAGTTTGCTGCAAATCCGTTAATTCGCAATATGGTTGGACAACCAAAGTCTACATTCGATATACGCCGCGTAATGGATGAGCGAAAAATATTTATCGTAAACTTATCAAAAGGACGCATGGGTGAGGGGAATGCAAATCTTGTGGGTTCTATGCTCATTACAAAGATTTATCTTGCCGCGATGAGCCGTGCCGATGTGGGGGCAAAGGAAGTGAGTAGTCTCCCTCCCTTTTACTTATACGTTGATGAATTTCAATCATTTGCAAACGAGTCATTTGCCGACATTCTTTCTGAGGCAAGAAAATATAAGCTGGCACTTACGATCGCGCATCAATACATAGAACAAATGTCTGACGAAGTACGTGCTGCGGTTTTTGGAAATGTGGGCACCATGATTTCATTTCGTGTTGGGTCTTACGATGCTGATGTACTCGAGAAAGAATTTGCCCCTGTTTTTCTCGCGGAAGACATGGTGAACTTAGGTTTTGCTCAGGTGTATATGAAACTGATGATTCGCGGCATAGGCTCACCACCTTTTTCCGCCACCACACTCAATCGGCCAAAACTTCCTGCACATAATTACGCTGCCGAAGTACTCCAGTCATCACACGCGCAGTTTGCTCGACCGAGAAGCGAGGTGGAATCGGAAATTTCCAAGTGGCATGAGCCTGTCCAGCCTGCGTCGCGAGACGTGGAATCTTCGTCGGCTCCAGAAACAAAAAAATACGCACCAGGAACTCGTCCTTATAGGCCAACTCCCGCACCATTTGTTCCCTCTGCGGTCCTGCGTGAGTCTGCGGGGAGTCCGGCTGCGGTCCCTCAGAAAAATGATACTTTTTTAAGCGATGAGCCTATGCCCATAGCCATGGACCCCGTTGCACCCGCAAAGACCATAATCAGTATGCCCTTGCCGCAAAAGCCAAAGATACCCATTATTCCGCAATTAGCCCCCGTTCTCCAGGTAGTTGTAGCGACACCCAGTCCGCTGAGTATTCCACAAAAGCCAAGCATCCCGGTTGTCCCACCTCAAGTCATGATAAATAATCAGGAGTTAAGAGAAGTCGAGAGTACTCAGACGTCATCTGTGCAGGAAAAAAATTTAAATAGAAGTGCCAGTGAATTCATCCCAACAAAGCCAAACCCAACTTCTTTGCCACCAGCTTCACCACCTCCAGCGTACCAGCCATTCAAAGCAGAATTTTCCAAACTGGATTCCACTAAGAGCGTTGCTGTGGAATTGGGTGTGCCAAACAGGGCTAACATACAAATTTCGGCGCAACCCGAGCAAAAAAAAGAAGGCAACTTTGCATCACTCTCAAACTTAAAGTCTCAACCCAAAAAAAATAAGGGACCATCAGACGGAAACCTCTCTAGCTTAAGAGCCGTACTTGAAGCGGTGAGCGCATCAAGGGCGAAAGAAGTAGTCGTGCCAGTGGTAACGCAGAAGGTGGATAATATTTCCGCCGGCTCCTCCGTTGATGGAGTAGAAAAGCCAGACCCAATCACAAAAGAAAAAGTAGAGATTCCACGGGAGACTAAAGGAGAACCCCAACTCGTGCATCCACAATCATTTTTTAGTGAACAGAACGACGACCAACACCACACAAAAGAAATACCCAAGAATGTACTTATGGGTGTCTTGGCGGATTAAATATCCCCGCATTGCGGTCGTGTGTTTGTAATTTTGAAGCACGTGAACTTCACAGAGCCACTCATTTGTGGTCGGGGGAGTTTTTCTCTAAATTTAACTTGCCAGAGTCTATTTAGGGAGTAATATCCGAATATATGCAGTGGAAATTTTTACCCTCCATTTTTATTTCTTTGTGTCTATTTTCTTTCGCCGAGGCAAGTGTGGTGATTAATGAAATTGCCTGGATGGGTACGACGAACTCAAGTACCGATGAATGGGTGGAGCTCAGAAACACGAGTGCAACTGCCGTAGACCTCTTTGGGTGGAGCCTTCGTGCAGTTGATGGCTCACCACTGATTTTACTTTCTGGGGTGATATCAGGTAATGGGTATTATTTAATCGAGCGTACCGATGACTCCACCGTTCCAGGTATGGCCGCTGATTTGGTCGTACCATTTGGAAATGGTCTTTCAAATAGCGGAGAGACACTACAATTATTTGATTCTGCCGACGCACTCATGGATTCTGTGGTGGGTGGAGAAGGTTGGACACTGATTGGCGGTGATAGTGTGACAAAATTTACTGCACAAAAAACCTCTGCTGGCTGGATGACGGGCGAGAGTACTCCACGTGCTGCAAATCAAGTAGTAATAGGTGAGATATTGGGAGTAAGCACCACCACCGAGAACACTACAACGGCCACAAGTATTGCGACGAACTCTGCAGCTGGAGTTTCATCGAGTAGGGCAAGTTTGTATCCTCGGAGCTCAATTCTTGTTGACGCAGGAGCAGACAAACGTGGATTTGTGGGATTTCCTGTCGTTTTTGTAGGAAGTTCGACAGGCTTATATAATGAACCAATTGAGTACGCAACCTATCGTTGGAATTTTGGAGATGGATCCACTGCGGACACTCGTATTGCCGAGCACACTTATCTGCTCCCTGGGGAGTATGTTGTAACACTAGAGGTGTTTTGGTCAAAGTACCGCGAGCAAGACCGGATGACCGCAACGGTAGTAAATCCCGAAGTCACAATTGGTAAAGTGGTGAGTGGTGAATCAGGTTACATCGAACTGCAAAATAAAACCACTCGTGAAATTAATCTCTCAGGCTGGACAGTCCGAGATGTTGATTCAAGCTCGGTGTTTACGTTTCCGCATAATTCCGTTGTGTTGGCAGGAAAGTATTTCTTGCTACCGAATACCGTAAGTGGGCATATTTATTCGTCGCACCTCATGCTCAATTTTCCAAACAATAAAATGTCTGACGAGTGGGTGACAGAGGCGAAGCAGGCGGAGGCAGAATTTACAGAAAGAAAAACACAAAGCACTGCTTCATTGAATCACGCACCATTGTCAGGAAAAACTTCTGTGCCTAAAAACACCATGGATACTATATCCCCAAACACAAAGCAGGGTGTGACGGCCACCAATTCAGCCGCGTCAGTTGTGCTTTGGGGTGCAGGTGCAAAGGCTGATGTTGCAAAATCTGGAACCGATACTCCATTCAACGACAAGGTTACGTTATATTTGGGTTTAACAGCTTTTGCCCTTCTACTATTCGCGGGTATTGTCATGTATAAAAGTCGGAATAATACGGAATCCGTGGATGAAGAATATGCGATTATAGAGGACATTATAGAGAGTACGGAGAAGTAGAAATACGGTTATTATTGGTAGTTTACCGCCCCACACCCTCGCCTAGTCCACTACTTCTGTGCGTGCTAATATAAAGGCATGGAAAAAACTACTCAGACCTCAAATTTTATCGTAGAACGACTGAAGATTGGAATTCCCCAATTGGAAATTAGACAGAACCTCATGGCAGTAGGGTGGACGGGAGAAAATGCCGATATTGCTATTTCGGAGGGACTCACTCAGCTTGGTGCGCCTGCACCAAAGTTGGGGAGATCGTTGGCCCGTAAGCCATCCTCAACACTAGACGTTGTGGCAAATTTTTTTTCTTTTGTCCTTTTGGGGATTACCGCTACCGCATTGGGTATATTATATTTTCAAATAATAAATAAATGGTTCCCTGACACGCTGGCGGAAAGAAACGGGATGGGTTCATTCTCGGTCGCTGGTATTCAATATGCCATCGCCGCACTACTTGTCGCGTTCCCTAGTTATGTGCTTGTGGTAAAAATTTGGTTTAAACGATTTCGCGAAGATGAGGATAGGGAGGAGTCAAAACTCACGAAGTGGCTGACATATCTCGTGCTACTTATCACATCGATTACTATCATTGCTGATCTTATCACCACTGTTTTTTACTTTCTTCAGGGTGAAGTTTCGGCGAGATTCTTTCTCAAAGCATTCACAATTTTCACTGTCGCGCTACTAGTGCTTGGTTTTTATGTTCTTGAGCGTCGCAAGGTTCAGTATGGCCAGGATATTTCAAGAAGGGTTTTCCAGAGTTTTGGTTGGGTGGTGGGTGTAATTGTTGTAACGGGGATTATTCTTGGTTTTATAGCAAGTGGATCACCTAAAACTGAGCGCATGAGGGCACTGGATAGAGAACGATCCCAGAACCTCAGCCAAATTGCGAATTGTATTAATAATTTCACTTTTGACCGTAAGCGCCTACCCGAATCATTGGGGGAGTTGCAGTCCTCTACAAATTACCAATATTGTGCTGCGCAGGTGAATGACCCTGAAACACAAATTGCATACGAATATATAGTTTCGCGCACATCGAGCTCAACTGGACCTCGCATCGAATCTCAGTATGAACTTTGTGCCACATTTTCACTCGCCAGTCGTGCCGCGGATGCTGGGGTGAGTTTCCCATTTGGTGGTGAGGGAAAGTGGACAGAACATGATGCCGGACGATCGTGTGATACGGAGACTGCCGTGATTGAAAGATTTGAGCCAATTATGAAAGAGATAGACCGGGTGCGTTAGTTGACTCGCGTAGTTTGTTTGTTAATAAGTAACCATATGCTACCCTTAAATTTATGAATAAAAAACATTACACCCTACTCGCATTACTCGGCATTGTCCTTGTTGTGGCTGGTATTTTTTATTATTTTACTTCCGAAAAAACTGCCCCGATAGTAAATTCAGGATTGGCGCAGCCACTACAGGCTGGTAGCAAGGGTGGTGTGGGAACCTTTGTGTCAGATACATATAAAATGAGCATGTCATTTTCATCTAAATACATTGTTGCTGCCGCTGAACTAGATGCCACAACGACACCAAACCTTATGGTTGCGCTACTTCTGGATACACCAGAAAATCGTGACATCGTTGATGGTAAAGTTGAGACGTCACGCGAGGGTGCAACGGGAATTACCATTAATGTTCAGAAAAATCCGGATGGCCGCTCACCAGAAGAATGGGCAAAGCAAAATACAAACTGGAATATCAGTGACAAAATACTTGCCACCACCACAATTGCTGGTGTTGAGGGAGTAATGTTTCGCTGGAGCGGGCTGTACGAGGGGGCTTCGCTCATTGCTACTCAAGGTAAGTTCGCATATATTTTTGCAGTATCGTGGGAAGGTGCAAGCGATCCGATCATAGGTGATTTTGACCAAGTTTTAGCCTCATTTCAATTTAATAAATAAATTTAAAATATGGAAATAAATTTTTTTGCAGTTATGCTAAGTAGTATTGTTGCTATGGTAATAGGTGCTATCTGGTACGGTCCTTTGTTTGGGAAAAAATGGATGGAGATTATCGGAGCAGATGGCGTTGGCCCTGAAAAACATAAAGAAATGCAGAAAGCAGCAATGCCAATGTATGCCATACAATTCGCGCTGACTTTTTTCCAAGCATCTGTACTTGCGTACCTCATGCATCTTATAGACCCTGAGGCCAGCATCGGGATAACTGTTATGGTTTGGTCGAGCGCGACACTGATCATCTGGGCCGCATTCGTTGTCCCCATTATCGCTGCGGGTGCAATGTGGAACAATGACTCTCGCCGCATCGCACTTTCGCGGTTTTTCATTCAATCTGGCTACCAATTTGTAATTTTTTTGATGTTCGCAATTATCCTCGGACTTTGGAGATAATGAAAGCAGGTGCGACATATTGTGTATATATTCTGCGCTGTAAGGACAACACGCTGTATACAGGAATAACAATTGACCCGGCCCGCAGACTGCGTGAGCATCAAACTGGAAAAGGAGGAAATTATACTCGCGTGCATGTTGGAGTAAAAATGGAACACATAGAGCATGTGCTGACTCGTGGAATGGCGTTACGTCGAGAAGCGGAGATCAAAAAATTCTCTCGTGCAAAAAAACTTGAACTCATTAAGACTACCAAAATAAAATAGGCAAAAGAGATAAATTCTGTTAAGCTCTCTTCACTGTGGCGCAAAATGAAGTAATTACAAGGTTCGAGGACGTCTCATTCGGTTTTGGACACAACAAACCAATCCTTCATGAGGCGAGTTTTTCCGTGCGTACTGGCTCAAAAATTACCGTCATGGGTCAAAATGGTGCTGGAAAAAGTACCTTATTTTCGCTACTTACAGGTGAGCGCAAGCCCGATGAGGGTTCTGTGCATGTTACGCGTGGTGCTTCAATAGCACTGGGCAGGCAGGTAATCCTTCGAGATGAACTTGGCCTAACCGTAAAGGCATTTTTTGAGAATTGTTTTAAGGAGAAAGTGTATGATATTGATCCCAAGATAGCGAAGGTACTCGAGGTGGTACATCTGAAAGCTCCACTCGACAGAATCGTCAAATCTTTTTCTGGTGGTCAGCAAGCACGACTCCTGCTTGCAGCCGCACTGATACAAGATCCCGATATTCTTTTACTTGACGAGCCAACAAATAATTTAGACAAGGCTGGTATTGCACACCTGACAGAGTTTCTCATTGCTTCACAAAAGACTTGTATCGTTATTTCTCATGATGCAGAATTCCTCAATGCATTTACCGATGGCGTGCTTTATCTCGATGTGCATACGCACGTTATCGAGCAATATTCTGGAAACTATAATGACGTTTTAAAAGATATCACCGCACGCATCGAGCGAGAGAATCGAAAGAACGCGCAACTCGCAAAGTCTATTCAGGAGAACAAAGACAAGGTGAATTTTTTTGCACAAAAAGGTTCAAAAATGCGACTTGTGGCAAAGCGTATGCGTGACAAAATTGAGGAAATGGAAGAGTCGAAAGTGGACGTCCGCAGGGAGGATAAGGCAATCCGACCATTTATTATTCCCGTACAACAAGAAATCTCGAGCGACATACTTACGCTCACATCAGTACAAGTTATTGTCGACCATAAACCAAAGAAGCGCAGCGTAAGTGTTGCGTTGCGAAAAGGAAAACACCTCCTACTTTCGGGTCCAAACGGAATTGGTAAATCAACCCTTCTTGAATCGATAGCCCACCAGGCGGCTCCAGGGATGACACTCCAAAAAGGGGTTCATGTCGGATACTATCGTCAGGATTTTTCTACATTGAATTTTGATCATACAGTGTATCAGGAGCTGAAGGCCGTGCTTCCACGTGAGGACGAAGAAAAAATTCGCTCAACCGCGGCTAGCTTCATGATTACGGGTGGGATGGTTTATACAAAAATTGGCGACCTCTCTGAGGGACAAAAAGGACTCGTTGCTTTTGCTCGTCTCGTGCTTGAGCGACCAGGACTGCTTATTCTTGACGAACCGACGAACCATATCAACTTTCGTCACCTTCCTATTATCGCGAAGGCACTCGACCAGTATGAGGGGGCAATGATACTCGTGTCCCATGTTCCAGAATTTGTAAAACAAGTTCGCATCGATGAGACCCTGGACCTATCTAAATAGTATTCCTTAGACGGCGTACACGTCATTCTCAAATATTGTCACGCCATCTACTGTTGTGCGCGTGACGAGAGGAAATAGGTCGACATGAAATCTTGCCTTGTGTGTAACAATGCCGTCTTTTTTGTACACGCTATGTTTCTCCCCCATTGATAAGTGCATGCCGTGAATGCGCTCGAACGCAGTAATGTCCTGTAGGTACCGATCCCGCGTAATAGCACGGTTCAACCCAAAGCCTATCTCACGAATAAGCGGACGTTCGTTTTCCTTAATACTCGCAACGATGTCGACGAAATCCTTTGGCGCATTGTCACCCCACCCAGTCACCATACCAGCAGTGACGTCGACGCGAAAAGGGTCGAGCATTTTTACTGTAAAATCAGGACCCGCAAAAGCGTAAACCACAAAAGAGCCATTCATCTTTGTAAAATCTTTTGCCTCAGTAAAAACCTCACCAATGGGAAATGTGCCACCTATGTTTTCCATGCCGGTATAGTCGCCGAGATTGGGCTTCGGTGACTCTAGGCCACCCTCCACCGTTAGTGTTACACCAGGAGCTTCAATGCGGAGTATTTCCGCCTGCGCAAGTTTCGCCTGTAGTTTTCGACCGACATCGCGATACCATGAGGGGTCGTATGCAAGTGAGTGTATATACACATCCCACACATCCTCAGTGTTACGATAGAGATGATTGTGCTCGATTACCTTAAGTTTCTGCTTAAAGAGATGTAGGCGAATACGAAAGTCATCTAGTCGAAAGCTCGAAGTTTGTATGAGTACTACCAGGTCTCGTGGCTGAAGTGCATCAAAAAGCGCAATTGCCTCCTCCTTTGTCACCTCGGAAAAGTTCACAAAATTTGCACGTGGGAGCACTGCACGATATGCCTCTGTGAGGATATTCGTGAGTCCATAGTCTGTATCGTAGAGTACGAGCGCACTTTCCCCACTTGCGAGGTCATGCTGAATTGCCAGTTTGACGATATCACCAATATTCTGTATTGCGTACGAAAGAAGTGTAGCTTGCATTTGTAGAGCTTAGCATGTTTGTGCTCTGATTGCAGGGAAACTTTGCCTGTGCGTGACGAATAAATAATCATGCGTTATTATAGGGAACACGCATGGGTATTTCGTGGGTGCGTATTATTTAAATTCTAACATTTACTATATGCAGGAAGAACAAAAAGATATTAGTCAGAACGAAGGAGCAGAGATGAGTGCGGAAGCTGAAAACAGCAAAACAGGAGAAGTAAAAATAAAGAAGCGCACTATCCGCATTCTTGCACTCTTGCTAGTACTTGGTGCCGTGGTGTTTGCAGTGTTGTACCACAGTGTTGCGGTTATGGTGAATGGTAAACCGATTAGTCGCTTTACCGTTATGCACGGACTTGAACACTCAAATGGCAAGGCGTATCTCGAAACGTTGATTTCCGAAAAGCTCATCGCTGATGCAGCGAGAGCAAAAGGTATTCGCGTGAGCGATGCCGATGTGATGCTCGAGTTAAGCAACATCGAAGCAGGACTTACTGCGCAAGGTGCAAAAATGGACGACCTTTTGGCAGCGCAGGGAATGACGCGTGAAGTGCTCAAAAAACAAATGGTTATCAGAAAACAAGTAGAGCAATTACTCGCAGATAAAGTTGCGGTCACCGACGCAGAGATAGATCAGTACATCAGTGATTCGAAGATTACGCTTGAGGCAGGAAAAGAGGCAGAAAGTCGTACTATTATCAGCGAACAGCTAAGAGGACAAAAACTCCAAAAGGAGGCTGGGGCATATGTTGACAGCCTTCGTGCGACCGCGAATCTCCGTTTTTTTGGAATCTATAAAACTGAGTCTGTGGTTGCGCCCGCCGTACAGCAGGTTGCTCAATAGTTCGTACGCGACAATGAATATGGGAGACAACACCGCAAGAATATTAATCTGCGGTGTTGTTGTATTGTTGTCATTCTATTTACTTGACCCCAACAGTACGAGCCCGAAGGCTATCGAGGAAAACCAAACAGAAATTGTTGAGTATCCTGAGACTGATGAGCGGGAAGCAGTAATCAATTTAGATAGTGATGCTTATTTTGTTGAAAAGGTGATTGATGGAGACACGATACGAATTTTGCGAGACGGCAAGAGCAGTACGGTGAGATTAATTGGAATCGATACTCCAGAAACAGTTGACCCGAGGAAGCCCGTACAGTGTTTTGGAAAAGAGGCGAGTGCGCGAACCAAGGAACTCGTTGATGGAAAAGTAGTTGAAATAGTTTTCGACGAGACACAAGACAAGCAGGATAAGTACGGTAGATTACTTACGTATGTGTATCTTCCGGACGGAACATTAATAAATCTCGCATTAATTCAAGGGGGATATGCTCATGAATATACCCATAGGGTCCCATATAAATTTCAATCTGAATTTCAAGAAGCAGAGCAACGCGCACGGACACGAGGAGTAGGATTGTGGGCGGACGGCGCTTGTGGTGAAAGGAACTTCCAAGCGGACTTAGTAAGTGTTGGGGATAATATAAATGGAGGCGACACTGAGAAAATTGTCCGTCGTTGTGATACAAATGAGTACAATTGCAAAGATTTTTCTTCACAAGTTGAGGCGCAGGAGGTATTTATCCAGTGCGGGGGACCAGCTACCGATATTCACCATCTTGATGTTGATAAGGACGGAGTAGTTTGTGAGTCCCTTCGCTGAAGCATGTTAGTGGTATATTTTTTCTCCCAATATTTTGTCGCCCCCGCCAACACCCAACCCCACCTACCATCTCACTATCTGACCCCCCCCACTTATTATTCAACCCCTCATTTTTATTCACGGCCAATCACTCAAACCGTGAGTTTATCCGCGATAGCGGATAAACTCACTTTTTGATATTGTGTATGGATGAAAACGAAACAGATCATCGAAGATTACAAGGACTCTACTGTGACAAAAAGGAGGAAGCGGGTTGGGGCCACACAGCAAAAAATTATGTTGCTATTACTTGGAGGACTTACGCTAGGACTTACACATTCTCCGACGCAATATTTTCGAGTGGTGCGCGCCATTAAAAAGGAGTGGATGTCGATTGACCGCAATACACTCAACTACGCAGTTCGGTCTTTGTACAAATCTAGATTAGTATCAGCAAAAGAAAATTCTGATGGTACGCTCTCACTCCACCTTTCTGCAGAAGGAAAGGAATATGCATTGCGATATGATCTTGATGCGTTAGTAATAAAGCAGCCAGGACACTGGGATGGGAAGTGGAGAATGGTTATGTTTGATGTCCCAGAAAATTTAAAGTCAGTGAGAGAGTCCTTGCGTTATCATTTCAAAAAAATGGGATTTGTTGAATTTCAGAAGTCAGTGTTTATACACCCATATCCATGCTCAGGCGAAGTAGAGTTCGTGATGGAGTTTTATCATGCGCGACGCTATGTTCGCTTTATAACAGCACTTGAAATAGACAATGCACTCACATACAAAAAGCACTTTGATCTCGCATAATCTGCCTGTGCGCTTGTGGGGCCAATGACCAACCGTGAGTTTATCCGCTATCGCTGGTAAACTCACGGTATAATTGGCAATATACTTGAGTAAATTGAGGAGATTGAGGAAATTGAGTAGATTAGTGGTGCGTGGTGAGTTGGAGTAATGAGTCCTGGTGAAAAAATTGGTGTTTTGTGTAAGGTTTTGACTGTGTTGGGAGGAAAATGGTGTTGTGGAGCGCAGTCAGAGAGTAGTGTGTTTTTGGCGAGTCGATGCACATATGAATCAGGTGCAGGAAAATATACAATAGAATAAGGAGATTTTATGCCTTGCGTATTTTAAGCATGAATGTAGATTAATATCTAACCATAGAAACGTATATGAATGATACAAATGAGGCAACGGGTGGGCGCATGAAAAAGTTTGGATTGCTTTTATTGGCATTTATAATCTTCGGGGGAGTTACGTACTATGCTTGGTCGTGGAATCACTATTATCGCCATGCACCAGAGCGTACAAGTAGGGACATGGTATTTATGTGGCAGTGGAAGATGTATGCCGATGGACTCCGTGTGGCATATCAGGAGGATACACATGGTGGAGGTACACCAGAGGAAACCCTGCAACTATTTATTGACGCATTAAAGAGTGGCGACATAGAACTTGCGAGCAAATATTATATACCCGAGAAACAGGCAGAGGTGCATGCAGACCTGATTTTAGGAATGAAGAACGGGTCATTAGAAGAAACAGCAGAAATATATTCTAAGGCTGATTTTCCGAAACAAACTAGTGAAAGTAAATACTTCATGTCTGTTAACAGCCAGAACCTTTCTTTCGATATTGTTTTTTGGAAGAATCCAACAACAAATAAATGGAAAATAAGCGCCCCATAGCATTTTTTCTTTTTGTTTTACTCTTGTTTATCCCGACAGGACTTTTTGCATACGAACCAAATTCAACACACGATGCACTGACCCATGAATCAGTGAACTTTTACAATGTGTTTGCGAATGAATATGGGACACCCGCACTTTCTTCTGCTGAGCGCACGCTGATCCAAAAAGGGGCAATGGATGAGGACAACAACTACCGCATGGCGCACCATTTTTATGATCCCACATACGACAGGGGCCTGAAGTTTTATATGTCCTCAAAGACGTGGGCACAGAGTCCCGCTTACCAGGCCTCGTGGAGAAACGGACCGGGCGGATGCATGATACAGCCACACCTGGTGTTTCCGCTTTATGAAAGCCCGTGCGACTACTCGTGGCAGAGAGCAATATATGACTATTCACATGGAGACACTGCAATGAAGTCACGCGCACTCGAGGCGCTGGGTCACACCCTCCACCTCATCGAAGATGCTTCGGTGCCCGACCATACTCGCGATGACGCACACATTCCCATATTTGATAACGCATTACAACAATTCGATAGTGACTTTAGTGAGAAAAGCCCCTTCGAGGCATTTACAAATCAATTCTCACTTGCCAACAACAATGTGCACACCGCGCAGGAGCTCGATGATGAGTTGAGTTCCCCGTATTTTTATTTCACGCTTGACTGGTACTTTTTTAAAGCGGCGATGTATTCTAATACGAACTTCTTTAGTAAGAGTACTATTTTTGATAAAACTTACGCGTTGCCGATAATTCAAGACGCGAAGAATGTGAAACTTAATAATGGGGATGAGGAAATTTTTGGAATATACAATAGCCACATCTTTGTTCATATTGAAACATTGAGAAAACTCGATGGTACAGAGATCAAGTCGTATGACATGGAGGATCCTGATAATCTGGTCCTCTCTGAATATTGGAAGCTCACTTCACGTGACGCAGTGCGCAATGCGGCTGGGGTGATACGACTTTTCTTTGAAGAGGTTGAGAGTGAAAAACAAACGCACGCACTACGCAACAATAAAGATGCCTTGCTCAATCAGGCGAGCGTGGCAACCGTTAAGAGAGTTGGATACGTAGGTTATTTGGGGGGTCGACTGGTCTCAGCGAGCATTATGGGCGTTGGTCGTGCAGGTCATTTCGCATCTCTTGGGGTAACTTATCCATTGCTTGGTATTGCGTGGCTCGGTGAGCAGGGTCGCAATGGCGTAGTGCTTGCACTCAACTCACTTCGCGCCCCCGCCCCCGTTCATCTGGCAACCATTTCCCCATTTCAGCCAATCCAAGGACTCCCCTTGGATGGAGCATTGTTGACCGGCAGCCCCAGCCAAAGTATCCAAGGACTCCCTTTGGACACTTTGGCTACAAACGATCTAGCTGGTTTGATTCGTAGGCTGACCGAGGCACGCGGAACGTTGCTGTCTATGCGCACAGCAACCCGAAGTGATAACAGCATCTTCTCAAATCAAGGTGAGGTTGCGGGAGCGTCGACGGTCGTAAGTCCTTACAAATATAGAGCAAATTCGCTTGGAGGTGGCGGTGGGGGAGGCAGAAGTACGACACTCATTTTTCTTGCAGACGCATCGGTCGCAGTATCCCCAGTCCCACTTGAGGCAACGACAACAACCGAAATTATTCCGATCGACGTGACGCCACCGGAGGCACCGATCATTGTGTCACCGATGGAAAATGCTACGCAAGGAACGACATCGGTCACCATATCGGGGACTGCGGAGGCGGGGGCTATCGTCGTGCTCTCGTGGCTTGCAGAAACGGCAACGGTGGTCTTTGAGACTCGAGCAACAACCACGGGTGCATGGTCGGCCGACGTACTGCTTCCCGTCGGCACGACAACTGTCGGCGCAGTCGCCATCGACGGCTCAGGAAATGTTTCGCCACTCGCAATCCGCACCGCTGTGGTCATTCTCCCAATTCCGGAACCTGAGGCGCCAGCTGAGGCGGGTGTGGTCCGCCAACCCCGAATACTTTTCAACGAAATTGCATGGGGAGGGACAGACGCCTCACCAGAAGATGAGTGGATTGAGATTTACAATGCAGGAAATGCTCCAGCTGACCTCTCACGCTATCGTCTCGGCATCGGCAGTGGCTTAGAAAAAGTATCGATACCACTCTCTGGTACCTTAAACGCAGGTGCGTACTTCGTCGTTCGTAGTAGCAACCTTGCTGTGATCATACAAGGTGAAAGCTTGGATGAATCCACGCTTGTACTGCCTGATACAGGAGTGGAACTTGCGCTTGAAGAAATTACTGAGAGTGAGGATGTGGTGCGTGACTACATTCCACTCTGTGTAAATTGGTGCGAAAAGGGTGGCATAGGAACTTCAATGGAGCGCTTCCGCACGGAGCTTGGTGCCGACGACTGGAGTAATTGGGATGCGAATAATGGAAATTTTGAAAGCGGACTTGATCGTGACGGAAATTCGACTTACGGCACACCTGGCGCTCGGAATTCACTCAACTATCAACTCTCACTCACAAACACCATCCTTGGTCTGCAATCGTTTGCAAGGGGCCAGGGTGCATATATTATTTTTTCAACGCTCACCATTCCCGCAGGTTCCTCCCTTACGCTTGGCCCTGGGACAACGGTCAAGTGGGTAGCAACTTCCCAACTTGTAGTTCGTGGTGCGCTCGTGGCAAGTGGCACATCTGACGCACCCGTTGTCTTCACCGCGCTCGAGGATGATAGTGCGGGTGGAGATACATTTGCTGATGGCGTGACTCCAATTGTGAGGAATACCACTTCGGGCGCAATTGCACTCTCCGGTGCGTCCTCATCTGCCCTTTTTATAAATACCGAAATCCGTAATATGGCAACTGCACTCGAGCTTCGCAACCGTGCATCATCGACGCTTCTCCATGCGACTGTGAGTGATTCGAGGAATGGGATGCTTCTCTATGCGTCAACACTTACTGCGGAAGATTCGACATTTCAAGATATTGGGCAGAACGTTCTTTCCACATTTGATCATTCAACATCGTCGCTCGCGAGTGCGACGATTGCGCGCGTCGGCGGGAATGTGTTTGATATATTTCAGAGTACACTCTCGCTCGCGACAACATCTTTCACGCAAATAAGTCGAGGCGCTATTGATGGTTTTGGTGGAGTGATCGAGGCGACCAATATATCGATAGATAGTGTGCAGGGGAGCAATCATGCGATCGGGCTATTCTCGAGGAGCGGAACGCCATCGGTGGGGATCTTTGACAGAGTCACCGTGTCTGATCTTGGATCTGGTGAAGCGTTCTATCTTTCCCTCTCACACGCAACGGTCACTGATGCATACGTTGCGGGAAGTTCCGGAAATGCCATTTCACTTTTCAGCGGGGCGTCGCTCGCGATATCATCTTCAACCGTGACCGGAAACGGAAATGCAGCGATCCTCTCGTTTGGTAGTACGCTCCATGCAGATGAAGTGACGCTCACGGATAACAAGTATGCGATCTATGCGCGAGGCGGGGAGGTGGTGATCCATGACTCGACGATCACGGGGAATGATGTTGCGGGCATCAGGAATGATACTCCCGCCGTAGGGGTACCCATCGACGCAACCGAGAACTATTGGGGCGATGTAGACGGACCGACGCTTCCTGGTGCACTCACGGGTACCGCAGGGGATAGTGTAACCCTCGGAGTTCTCGTTGATCCATTTCTTACTACCGCACCGCAGTAGTGCACCTCGCGTGCATTGCCCCACGGTAATGGTTTTTTGGCCCGTCGGTGTGGCGTGGTATACTTTTTTTATGATAGAAATAATTCCCGCAATAATGCCCGACAGTTATGAGGACCTTCTGTCGAAGGCGTTTCGAGTACGCTCGCTTGTTCCACTTGCACAGATAGACATTATGGATGGAGCTTTCGTGAAGTCAAAGAGCTGGCCATATTCGGAGGGTGGCACACGCAAGGAGCCCCACTTTGTTGCACTCATGGCGCAGGACGAAGGAATGCCCTACTGGGAAGAACTTGATTATGAAATAGACCTCATGATTGGAGAGCCAGAAAAGCATATCGACGAGTGGCTACCACTCGGTGCCTCGCGACTTATTTTTCACATTGAATCCATCAAGAACCTTGAATTATTTTTTGCGCATGACATGTGGGTACCTGGTGCAAGAGAAATCGGAAGTGAGAAGGTGGTCCAACTCGGATTGGCAATAAACCCCAGCACACCACTCGATGCCATCCTTCCGCATATAGAGAAAATAGACTTTGTGCAGTGTATGGGTATCGCTAAAATTGGATATCAGGGTCAGGAGTTTGATGAACGCGTACTCGAGCACATCAACACGCTACGTATAAAATATCCGAACATGCCGATTTCGGTAGATGGTGGTGTAAATCAAGAAACTGCAGGCCTGCTGAAGCAGGCAGGAGCGACTCGTCTCGTGGCAGGCTCAGCAATTTTTGGCGCACCAGATGCGGAAGAAGCGATAGCTCAACTCGCGCGCGCGTAGATTAGTTAGTGTGGCAATTACATAGTATTTGCTATAATGAATTTATGTTGAATTTGTGGAGTTTTACTAATTCCTCCTCCACACTTTCTACTAACTAATTTATTATGGAACATTTACATGACGAGAAAATAAAGGCACTCGAACTCAGGGCAAATGACGTGAGGCAGACCATCATCGAGATGCTCATTGAGGCAGGCTCGGGGCACACCGCAGGACCACTAGGCATGGCGGACATTTTTACTCTGCTTTATTTTCATGCACTTCGCCATGACCCACTCAATCCCGATTGGCCTGACCGAGATAGGCTGATTCTTTCAAACGGACATATCTGCCCAGTACTCTACGCCACCATGGCACATGCTGGTTATTTTCCCGTCGAAGAATGCAAGACACTGCGCAAGTTTGGTTCCAGACTTCAGGGGCACCCACATCGCGAGTGGCTTCCAGGACTCGAGACATCATCAGGGCCGCTTGGCTCCGGGCTATCGCAGGCCGTCGGAATGGCACTCGCCGACCGCATCGACCGAGGGCGCCAGTCAAATCGTTTCTACTACTGCTTGCTGGGAGATGGGGAACTCAACTGCGGACAAATTTGGGAAGCAGCAATGCTCGCTGGCAAAGAAAAAATCCACAATCTCATCGGGATCATTGATCGCAACAACATCCAGATCGATGGCTTTACGGAGGACATCATGCCACTGGAGTCACTGAAAGATAAATGGGAATCATTTGGCTGGCATGTGCAGGAAATTGATGGACACAATATGGAGGCAATTAGTAATGCCATCAATGATGCGAAAGCAATTTTCAATAAACCTTCTATGATTATTGCGCACACAATTCCAGGAAAGGGAGTCGATTTTACTGAACGTAGATTTGAGTGGCATGGAAACCCGCCAGGAAAAGGACCGGGAGATGTGGTTACAAAAGACCAGCAGGGTATTGTCGCACTCAACGAACTCCGTACGTTGCGGGGGCTTATAAAATCTGAACATGAATAATATGAAACTACCACCACTCAATCCAAAGTTATTTGATGCAGACGTAGAACAGGCGCCAATCCGAAAGGGTTTTGGTGAAGGACTCTTGCAGGCTGGTGAAGAAAATCATCAGGTGGTTGCGCTTTGTGCTGACCTCACTGAGTCAACACAGATGCATCTCTTCCGAAACAAATTCCCTGAGCGCTTTGTGCAGATGGGCATCGGCGAGCAGTCGATGGCATCGGTTGCGAGCGGAATGGCAGCACTTGGCAAGGTCCCATTTTTTTCTTCTTACGCAATGTTTTCTCCAGGTAGAAACTGGGAGCAGATTCGCACGACGATTGCGTACAACAATGTGAACGCAAAGATAATTGGAAGCCATGCCGGTATTTCGGTGGGTCCCGACGGCGGCACACATCAGCCACTTGAGGACATGGGACTTATGCGCATGATTCCACGCATGGTCGTTATTTCACCGTGTGACAGCATTGAGGCTAGAAAGGCAACACTTGCCGCTGCAAAATATGAAGGCCCGGTATACATTCGCCTTGCTCGAGAAGCTACACCTATCGTGACCACTGATGAGACTCCTTTTGAGATAGGAGTTGCACAAACTTTTTTTGAACCAAAGGAGGGGCTAGGGGTAACAGTGGGAATAGTCGCTACGGGTTCACTCATGCACAACGCACTTCTCGCCGCAAAAAAACTTGAGGGGCAGGGTGTCGGGGTGAGGGTGCTCAACATCGCTACTATAAAACCGCTTGATGTTGACGCAATTATTGCACTCGCGAAAGAAACTGGTGCGATTGTTTCAGTAGAGGAGCATCAAATTCACGGAGGCATGGGTAGTGCAATAGCTGAGGCTCTTTCGACGAGCTTTCCAACCAAGCAGGTATTTGTGGGAGTAAAAGATGAATTTGGGCAATCAGGTACGCCGTCTGAGCTCGTGGAGCACTACGGAATGGGAGTTAACTCAATTGTTGAGGCGTGTTTGCAGATTCACACACAGGCATAGCTAGTGAAAACTCACGAGAAAAGATACAATTAATAGGCATGCGTCAGACAAAGATTCGCCACCCGCTTTCGCACACACTGGAACACCTGTTTAGTGTTTCAGTGATTCTGCTCATTGCAATTACCCTTGGGTATATTGGAAAGAGCGTAAATATTGTAGACAGCACAATGCTTGCTCAGACGTATACTACGACTGGTAGCTCTATACCGGTAACATTTAGTGCGGTGCGTATGGAAATTGGGTGCGTCAACGGTGTTACCACAGCGAGTTATCAGTTTTCTATTTCTCCTGAATTAGGCGGATACATTGTTCTCTCAACGCCAACCGGTCCGATATATATTGATGTAAATAATGGCGCGGGCCTCCAGAGGTACCTTCAGTCGGGGTCATATTCTTGGTCTGGAAGTTCTCGACCTGGCTATGATGGGACGAATTATGGAATGATAAATGTTGAGAATGTTTGTACTACACTTAATCCGCCACCACCACCTCCGCCACCTCCTACAACTACAACTGAAACCACAATCACAACAACCACAACATCACTTGCGCTTGAGAGTGTCTCCTTTGCTGCGCAACCAGCACCAACACCAAACTGTCAGCTTGCTGCAAATCCACTTACGCCGGTATTTCTTGCTCTCACAAAACCGTTTGGTGGAAATTTTCTCATAACATCAAATTCTGGAATGACGAATGCTCCATTTGAGTGGGGGGAGCACTACTTTGCGAATGGCCGATATACTTGGAGTGCAAGAGTAAACTATGGCTATGTCGGTGAGGGGCCACTGAGTGGAGTTTTTGAAATTGCACATACTTGCCCGTCAACGGACACGTCGGTTGTTACTAGTGTTTCTGCCACAACAAACCCACCACCCCCAGACTCACTTACGTCTACAGCTCAGCCAAGTACTTCATTGCCGGTTTCCACCGTGCCGTCACCAATATCGAATCCCCAGACTCCTCTGCCACCAAGGCCTCTCGTGGCACTCTTTGTTGAAAACATTCCCGTCGCTATGGGTCGTGTGTTAAATAAAGAGCAAGTTGAAATGCGCGTAACGACCTCAGTTGCTGAGTCTGTAGAGATTTTGTTAATAAGTGGAATAGAAGCATCACGCGTATACGGAAAGGCGGTGGAGGATGACCTTCTTTCGAGGCCGGGAATTGATGTGTGGACCTATGTGATTGATGCTTCTGCGCTACCAGAGGGTAGAATAAAAATTCAGGCGCGCGTGACGCATGCAGACTTACGCAAGACGCTCACTGATCCGATGACGATAACTATTTCTCATCCCACAACTACTATTTCAGGATCGGGAACTCAGCCGATGTCTACTCGCGTCAGTGAGGCAGATAGGGTAAAAATACTTGCACGCATATCTGATCCATCATCTTGCGCAAACGCTGATGAGTGTCGTATTTATTGTCGTAGTTTGCCCGGGGTCAATGATTTGTGTATAGCTCATGCGCGAGTTTTGGTTGTGGCAAATTCGGCACGCCCACTATCTCTCGCATCAGAATTATCAGACGAATCTCTGAAAAAAATCATAGAAACAGACACAGTAACCAGACGCTCACTTCCTGATGTTGTGACAGAACCCTCAGATTTAAAGGAGTACTGCATGATTGATGCCAATTTTGACAACTGTGCAAACATGCTCATGAAGCAGGATAAAACCATAACTCTGAAAGCGCTTTCTGCAACGCGGGACACAATGGAGGCCGCGCGAAATGAAGAACGTCTTGTATTTACGGAGCGCTCTGGGACGCGTGCACATTACGACACTGACCAAGACGGAATAACCGACTACGACGAAATAAACATTTACAAGTCAGACCCAACACTTATCGATACTGATGGCGATGGATTTGGAGACGGTGCAGAGGTTTTGGCGCGCACGAACCCTGATGGGGGGAGTGATGTCGTAGAATCAGTTTCATCGACGGGTACCAGCTCAGAGGAAGTGAGAAAATCTGATGAATCTGTGAGGCAGTTTAACCCTAAGATTTCTGGAGTGACTGAGCCGACACTGCTTGCGGTAAAGTCTGTGGAAGTTGCCGAGCTCGCTACAAATGCACAAGGTTCATCAACGGCCAAAAAACTAAAGATGTCGGGAATTGCTTTGCCAAACAGTTTTGTTACGCTGTATATATTCTCCGAGCCAATTGTGGTTACCGTAAAGGCTGACGCAATGGGTGCTTGGGTATACACGCTCGATAAAGAGCTTTCTGACGGAACACATCAAATTTATAGCGCAATCACTGATGCGGGAGGCCGCATATTGGCCAAGTCTGAGCCACTACCGTTTGTGAAAGTTGCTTCTGCTGTTTCATTCGGATCAGGGGTTGCAGATAGCGTCGTAGAGGAACCAGGATTCTTTGCTGGGCCATCACTCTACGCCATGATGGCAATGCTCATCGGAATTTTGGGTGTTGCTCTTTCAATCATTGGTTTTATCGTCAAGCAAAAGAGGGAAAACGAGGCCGGACTACCGGGCATATAACATGAGTAAAATATTTGAGATTTTTAGTCTGGGCATGCGCTTTGTGCGCGACAATCCTCAGATTATTTACACACTCTTTCTTGTTGTTGCTATCCCCGTTGCGTTTTTCTGGACGAACGAACGCTTTGCCACACTCGCGCGAGACAGTCAGGACAGACTTGAGTACACAAAAATCAGTTTTTTGCATGACGGCTTGTCACTTTTTGTCTCAGAAAATTTTGATAATCCAGAAAAACTTACTTCAGGATTAAACAAAATTGCACTTGAAAACAAGACTATGACTGCGGTAAAGGTTCTCGCTGGAAAAAACAAAGCATCGAGTACTGATGAGGTGCAATATTATCCTGTCGTCGCCTCGATGACATCTCAAGATGTGGGGGATTTTATAGTATTTGATAAACAAAGTACCTCAGCATTTGGCAATGCAAAAAATGATGTACATCACTCATTTCACACTGAGCACTTGTCGCGTGACGGCAGATACTGGAGAAGCGTACGTGCAGTAACTGCGACACACACCGACGAGGTGGCGGGGTTCATCCTCACTGAGATGTCGATGTCGGCTGCGGATAATAAATTTGCCGAAGAGAAAAGAAATGCATACTTTATTTCCCTCATTATTATTTTCGCCATTATGATTCTTCTTGGGAGACAGGCAAGAATAATAGACTATGCAAGTTTGTATAAAAAATTGAAGGATATTGATCGCATGAAGGATGACTTCGTGTCGATGGCCGCTCACGAGCTACGCTCACCGCTCACTGTTATACGTGGATATACCGAAATGATTGGCGAGTCCAAAAACCTCAGCGAGGGTGCGTACAAGCAACTAGAGAGCATCGATCTTGCCGCCACGAGACTAAATGGACTCATTAGTGATATTCTCGATGTTGCCAAGCTCCAAGAAGGACGCCTCTCTTTTGTTTTTGCTGATGTTGATGTGTCTCAAGAAATTGCAAACGTTGTGGAATCTTTCAGGCGGCCAGCAGAAGATAAAAAACTGACTATTTCCTATGAACAGGTCGCCCTGCCAATGATTTCAGTGGATATTGGAAGGTTCCACCAGGTCATGGTCAACTTCATTGGAAATGCTATTAAGTACACACCAGCGGGTGGCGTGCGTGTGATTGTCTCAAATGATGGGATGAATCTTTCAATTCGTATTTCGGATACGGGAATGGGAATATCTGCTGAAGACCAAAAGAAACTATTTCAAAAGTTCTATCGCGTGAAGGATGCTGAAACCAGTGGAATAATGGGTACTGGACTTGGTCTCTGGATTACACAAGAAATAGTCAAAAGCATGCACGGCACAATTTCCGTCGAGTCTATAAAGGGGAAGGGCACTGACTTTATTCTGACTTTTCCGATTGTAAAAAAATAGTTGAAATAGTAGAAGTGCGCCACACGCGGCAGTTTATGGCTATAAATATGTCATTCTTGCAAATTTACTCGTCCTTTGGTAGAGTGTTTCCACTATGAAACCAGAACCAAAGGGAAAAAAGGAGGTGTCGCAAGTTGTGGCGCCGAAGTACCATCCAAAGGCTGCAGCGAAGTGTGCTTGCGGTGCAGAGTTTGTCGTGGGATCTACCATGGAGGCTATTGATATGGAAATCTGCTCACAATGTCACCCACTCTTTACTGGGACTGAAAAATCAATGGACACTGCAGGACGCGTCGAGCGCTTCAAGGCTCGTTCAGCCGCCGCAAAGCCAAAGGCAGAGAAGAAGGAGAAGAAATCAAAGTAGCGACCGTAGGATTAGCCCGCAAGTGATTAGCCTTGCGGGTTTTTCTGTGCATTCAGGACTCTTGAAAGTGGCGAACTTCTTTGTTGTGGAGCCTCTGCAACTCGGTCCACATATATGAATATGTCTTCCTCGTTGCATTCTCCACGCCTCGAATTTCACTCATTTTCAAAAGTCCAGTAAAATTCAATCATCTAAAAAAATGGAACCAGATTTATCGAAATTCAAAGAAAACTATAAAACAAAGTATCTCGTCGACGAATACGAGCGGCTTTCTGGTGAGTGTGCAGATGCGCAGAGCATGCTTGGTGATGACGCGGAAATGAATGCGATGGCACAGACTGATATCGATGCGCTTCAGACACAAATGAAAGATTTGGTGACCAAGATGGAGTACATACTCAAAGAAGATGTCGTTGCGGAGGAAAAGCCCCGTGAGCTCATTTTTGAAGTCCGCGCTGGGGTAGGCGGGGAAGAGGCAGCAATATTTGCGCGCGACCTCGCTTTAATGTACGAACGTTTCGTGGCCACCAAGGGTTGGGGTTGGAAGGTGGTAGATATTTCAGAGAGTGATATGGGTGCATACAAAGAGGCCTCATATGAGATTACTGGAACAAATGCCTATGACACACTGAAGTGGGAGATGGGCGTGCACCGCATTCAGCGTATTCCTGCGACAGAGAAGTCTGGCCGTATTCACACTTCCACCGCATCGGTACTCGTTTTGCCGATTAGAAAAAAAACAACTGTCGTCATCAATCAGTCTGACCTCGACATGCAGTATACCCGTTCGGGGGGCGCGGGAGGACAAAATGTAAACAAAGTCGAAACCGCAGTCCATCTTTTTCATAAACCGACGGGCATTCATGTGCACTGCTCAGTCGAGCGCTCACAGCTGAAAAATCGCGAGAAGGCTATGTCTATTCTTTCCGCAAAACTCGAGCAACTGCACGCCGAAGAGGAGTCAAAGAAGAATGCTGATGCACGGTCGTCTATTGGGAGCGGGGATCGTTCGGAAAAGATTCGTACGTACAATGTACCGCAGAATCGTGTCACTGATCACCGCATCAAGGAGTCTTGGCACAATATCGACGGCATCATGGGTGGAGACATTGGCACCATGCTCGATACAATTTCTGAGCGCGCCACATCGGGGGAAATGGGAACCGCCGAAGAGGAAGAATAGCGCTCGAAACTTCTCGGTTTGATAAAAACAGCATCAATTTTTTCCTGCGAAAATTTGTGCTTCCGCTCGGCGGGGCAGGCTTCGCTTGCGAAGACCAAGCCCTGCCAAAGTTGCCTCCGCGAGTTTTCTCAAACCGAGAAGTTCCTCGCCCACAAGATGAGATTCCCTGTATAATTATGCGCATGTCTACACACATGGATTTTTCACGGAATTTAATAAAAGGAAAAATAGGGGAGATGATTTTTGAGCAAATGCTCAACGAAACAGACGCATTTACCGTTCTTTCATTTGGATATGAAAATGTTCTACCTGAATTAGCGCAACACCAGCATGATATGAAAGCAGAGGAGGCGATGGAAACAATCCGTCGCGCCCCTGATTTTGTGGTCATCAACAATGAAACACATGACGTACACTTAGTTGAGGTAAAATATCGTTCACGAGTATCTTTGGCTGACAACCTGAAAGAAGCCGAGCGTATGTTGCGCACATGGAAGCCAGCGTTTCTTTTTCTTGCAACTCCACTTGGGTTTTATTTTGATTCAGTAAAAAACATTGTGCTAGCAAACGGGGAGATGAAACCACTGGGACATGAGTATTTTTCAGAAGATGTACAGGAAAAATATGTCACTTTGTTAAATGAGTTTATTTTACACCACCAATCTCAGTAAAGACCTTCTTTTTGCTGAGACCTCACCTACCACCCAAGCCCAGCTTGCGAAATAGGGCTTATTTTGCTAGCATTACGCAACTTATTAATAGTTTTAGGCATAGCCAATATGATAGAAAATACCGCAATAGATGCAATGTTCAATGCCGGTGCGCACTTCGGGTATTCCCGAGCTCGCCGACATGCCTCCATTAAACCCTATCTTTTTGGGGCAAAGAATGGAGTAGATATTATTGATTTAACCGAGACTTCAAAAATGCTCGACGCTGCAAAGGCGCGCGTGTATGAGTTGGGAAAACTCGGAAAGCTCGTACTCTTTGTGGGTACAAAGCACGAGATTAAGGACCTTGTTGAGGAGGCTGCAAAGTCACTCGGCATGCCTTACGTTACAGAGCGCTGGGTGGGCGGAATGCTCACAAACTGGAGCGAGATAAAGAAGCGCACGGGACGCCTCAAGGAGCTTTCAGAAAAGTTTTCAAAGGGTGAGCTCGACAAGTACACAAAAATGGAAAAACTACTTTTTGAGCGCGAAATGGGCAGACTCCAAACTGAGTTCGGAGGAATTGCAATGCTTGAGGGCGCACCTGCCGCTATTGTTATTTTTGATCCCCGCGAAGAGCATATCGCTGCAACCGAGGCAAAGAAGATGAAAGTGGAGACAATCGCAATCGCAAATACAGACTGTGATATTTCAAAAATCACATACCCTGTTATTGCAAATGACTCCGCACTTCTTTCAGTAAAATTCTTCTTGGCACAAATCGGTGAAGCATACGAGGCGGGAAAGAAGTCTCGCCCTGTCTAGTACTTTCTCAAGACGAGTTACTCGTCGTCCTGTTTTTTGTTATTTACTATCTAATTGAAATCCTATGGAAATAAGCATGGAACAAGTTAAGGCACTTCGTGATGAAACTGGCGTTGCGGTGATGCAGTGCAAAAAGGCCCTCGAAGAGGCTGGAGGAGACATGGAGAAGGCACGCATGGCCCTCAGAAAAAAGAGTGGAGAGCTTGCGGCTAAGAAAAGTGACCGCGCGCTTGGCTCAGGAGTAGTCGCTGCGTATATTCACGGAAATGGCTCAGTGGGAGCAATGGTAGAGCTTGGTTGTGAAACCGACTTTGTTGCAAAGAATGAAGACTTCACGAAGCTTGCATACGACATTGCGATGCACGTAGCCGCACTCCGCCCAAAGTTTCTTACACAGGCAGAAATTACTGAAGATGACAAAGTAAAGGCAAAGGCATTTTTTGCTGAGGAGGTAGAGAAGACGATGGAAGGAAAGCCAGAGGCAATTAAAGAGAAGGCGCTCGCCGGAAAGCTCGAGGTGTACTTTAAGGAAATGGTCCTTCTTGATCAGCCATTTGTGAAGAATGGTGAAGTGACTGTCGGTGACTTGGTAAAAAGTGCAGTGCAAAAATTTGGTGAGAACACTGAGATTGTGCGCTTCACACGGTTTGCTGTAGGAAAATAGTGTTATAATAGTTACATGACGACGCTTTTTTACCTTTGGGCAGTGGCTGGCGCAGTGCTTGTGGCACTCTTCATTTATGCACGGAGAAGGTTTGCACAACTTTCTCCAGGAAGAACTGAGCAGACTGTACCAACTCTCCGAAACATTGTTTGGGAAGAAGTGTCGTCATCGCTTGGCGCCGTAAGGCGGATTGCGAACACCGCACGGCCCCACGGCGAACGTATCGTGGATGTCACCGTAGGAATACTCAGCAAAGGAAAATTCTTTGTCGTGAGTCGCATCTACGGAAGAGTGAGAAACAAGAAGGGTTCTACCGCGTCATTCTTCCTCAAACAAATTGCTGAAGACAAGGGCGAACGCAAAGACGATTCAGAAAGAACAAACTAGCCAAAATCTTCTTTTTTTGTTAGAAATAGATACCATATTCCTGCCGGAATAGCTCAGTTGGTAGAGCAACGGTTTTGTAAACCGTAGGTCCTCGGTTCAAGCCCGAGTTCCGGCTCCACATTATGTCGAATCAAGAAACAGATATCGAACAGAAGCCAAGGTGCACCATGTGCCGGTTTGTGTTCTATTTTGCACTCGGCACACTCTTTATGACATTGGCTTATTTGGGTATGAGAGCGGGCTAGGTGGGTGATATAATAATTTTATGTCGAATACCCCAACCCAACTGACTGGACACCTGCATCCGCTCACCATCATGATAGACCGCATCTCCTCGATTATGACCGAGATTGGTTTTGATGTTGTTGATGGCCCGGAGCTCGAGACAGAGTTTCATAATTTTGATGCGCTTAACGTTCCCAAGGATCATCCTTCGAGAGATATGCAGGACACTTTTTGGATTAAACCAAGACTGGAGGACAAGGATCGATTGGTGCTGCGCACACATACTTCGCCGGTACAAATCCGTAGCATGCAGGCGTGGGCAAGTGGTGGCTACAAAGATGACATACTCGCGGTAGTCGTACCTGGAAAAGCATTTCGCAATGAGGCCACGGACGCGACTCATGAGGCGCAGTTCCATCAAGTTGAAGGATTGCTTATTGGGAGGGACATTTCCCTTGCACACTTGAAGGGTGTTTTGCGGCACTTGTTTACAGAGATATTTGGGAAGGAAATTGAAGTACGACTTCGTGCGTCCTTTTTCCCGTTTACTGAACCATCAGCCGAAATAGACATGCAATGTTTTAAATGTGAGGGGAGCGGTTGCTCAGTATGTAAACAATCGGGATGGATTGAAATAATGGGTGCAGGGATGGTGCATCCGAATGTGCTACACAACTGCGGTGTTGATAGCTCTAAGTACCAAGGATTCGCATTTGGTGGTGGAATTGACCGTATCGCGATGCTCAAGTGGGGGATAGATGACGTCAGGCTTCTCTATAACGGCGACCTTCGCGTGGTCAATCAATTCTAATATGAAATACTCACTTCAATGGATTAACGAACACCTTGCAGGAGAGCTTCCTGAAATTAGTGCTGTATTGCGTGAGGTTACGCTACGCGCTTTTGAGGTTGAGGAAGTGGTACAGAAGGATGCTGACACTATACTCGACATAAAAGTTCTTCCTGACCGTGCGCATGACGCACTTTCGCATCGTGGTATGGCACGCGAGATTGGTGCGCTTTTTGGTATCTCAAGAAAGGAGAAGTCCGAAATTGTCATCACAACAAACCCAAGTACTCCACGTGTTCGTGTGACCATAGAAAATAGTTCGCTCTGTCCACGCTATATTGCTACGCGTGTCGACAATGTAACAGTTGGAAGTACGCGCGTGACTGTGGCACGTAAGCTGGAGTCTGTTGGGGCGCGCAGTATAAATAACATTGTTGATATCACCAATGTTGTACTTTTTGACATGGGTCAACCACTCCATGCATTCGATGCAGACAAGGTAGTCGGTGGAATTACGGTGCGTCTTGCCAAGCAAGGAGAGGTAATGACCACACTCGACAACAAGGCACTTACTCTCCACGGCACAGAGCTTGTGATAGCTGATGATGAGGGTGTGCTTGCGCTAGCGGGTATTAAGGGTGGGAAAAAAGCAGAGGTAACAAGTAGTACAAAAAATATTATTCTTGAATCTGCGAATTTTGACCCGACACTCACCAGAAAAACATCACAAAAGCATAATATTAAAACTGATGCATCGAAGCGATATGAAAATGGCATAACTTCAGATTTTGCCAAGGAGGGTAGTATGCAGGCACTCGCACAGATTGCAGTTGATGGGGGTGCGGGTGCACAGATTGGTGAATCCACTGATGTGCACACCGAAATGGAGCAACCCGCCACGGTAACGATTACTGCCGAGGACGTAAATCACTTGCTGGGGCTTTCGCTTTCGGCTGATGAGCTAACTAAAGTACTTACACGGGCAGGTCACCAATTCGAACGTACAGGAGAAGAGTGTGTAGTAAAAATCCCCAGAGAGCGACTTGATTTGCGCATCAAGGAAGACATGATTGAGGAAATTGGGAGACACGTGGGCTACGAGAACATTGAAGCAAAGCTCCCTGAGCTAAAAAGAAAAGGAATTCCACACAAGCGATTGTTTTATTCAAACAAAGTTCGCCGGTTTTTGATTGAACGAGGTTTTTCGGAAGTATTTACTTATTCATTTGCTAGCGAGAAAGGTGACGGCATTGAAGTGCTGATGCCCGTGGGAGATGATAGGCCGTATCTACGCGCACAAATAGCGCGACCAAGTGGCTTGCGCGGTGCGCTGGAGCTCAATAAATATAATGCACCAATTATTGGGGTGTCCCGCGTTGATATCTTTGAATTTGGAAATGTGTTTAAAGAATCTGGCGAAGAATTTCATTTGGTAGTAGCAACAGCAAATGGCGGAGCGAAGCGATATAAAGAACTAGTTGGACTTATTGAGGAAATTTGTCAATTGTTTAACGTGAAAGAAGTTCCCACGGGAGATGGAGACATGGCTGAACCACATGCGATCTGTGAAATGAACTTCGATATACTTATTAAAGACTTACCTGAGCGGACCACGTACGAACCGCTTGTTGTTGAAGAAAAAGCAGTACGGTATCAAACGCTTTCTGTTTTCCCGTTTATTGTGCGTGACATCGCTATTTTTGTTCCGCAAGAAGTTGGTGAGAAGTATATTGAGACGTTACTCAGGAGAGAGGCAGGGGAGTTGCTTACCCGCTTCTCACAGTTCGACAAGTTTCAGAAGCCAAATGAAAATCGTATCTCCTACGGATATCGCATGGTGTTTCAGTCTCACGAACGCACACTTACTGATGAGACGGTAAATGACATCATGACGCGCATTACCGCGCAGTGTAATACTGAGACCAACTGGCAAGTCAGATAAACCAGTAACGCTTTTATGGATTTTTTGAAATTATGTTAAGGAGTACAGTAATACGTCTTAATATGATTTGTTTTTAGATGAAAAAGCCCCGCATGTGCGGGGTTGAGTTTTCTGAGTGCTTCGGTTAGATTTTTCCGGTCCTGATGAGTTGAGCTGCATCGTCGCGGGTGATGAGTTCAAAGTCCAGTCCACCGAGACATTCAAACTTAGCAAGTGGTCGCCAGTCTGTAACGCGGAAGAGGCGTCGTAGAGCAATGACATAAGTTGCGTATTTTATGACATAGTCTACTCCAGGCGCCGACTCGGAAACCGAGCGACGGGTAGTTTGCCAGTGGGAATCTTGCTCACCTAGTGTAATGAAGATCTCGTCTGCTTTGAGTTCACGTGATATGCGAGTCATGTCCTTATTTGACAAGTCCCCCCACCCAAGCTTTTCACCAGACTTGTTGTACCAGCCGCTGTTGTGGGTGAGTTTTGTGCGGCCTCCGCGCATTTGGCCGCAGTATATGCCAAATAGGTTACTCGACTGCTCAGATTGGTTGCCGTACATACCGAGTGTCAGTTGGTTCACGTCTTTTCCCTTTCCTCAATGTTCACACATGCCGAGTAAACAGTAGCATATGTTCATGCTTTCGTCAGTCAGACAAAAAGTCAAGTATTATCAGGTTATAAATGCCTTTAAATTTATGATGAAAATGGTGTAGTATTTGATGCCCTAGAGGAGTGAAAAACGCTTGGTAAATCTGCTTCTTTTTGTTATAATTCACTTACTACATTGCTCCCAACTAGGGGGCAATTATTAATGAAATATGGCAAAAAAAGACGAAAAACCAACAAAAAAAGAGAAGAGCTACGGCTCTGAATCCATTCAAGTTCTTGAGGGGCTCGAGCCAGTACGAAAGCGTCCGGGAATGTACATCGGCTCGACTGGGGTTGAGGGACTCCATCATCTTATTTGGGAAATTTTTGACAACTCACGCGACGAGGCGATGGGTGGATATTGTAACCACATTGAGGTTGCGCTTCTTCCTGGTAATCGGGTGCGTGTCGTTGACAATGGTCGTGGTATTCCTGTAGACATTCATGCAAAGACAAAGGTTTCTGCGCTTGAGACCGTCATGACCACTCTTCATGCCGGAGGAAAATTTGGTGGTGAGGAAAGTGGATATAAAGTTTCCGGAGGACTGCATGGTGTTGGAGCTTCGGTCGTGAATGCACTTTCGCAGTATGCGCGTGTCAATGTTCATCGCGAAGGAGGGGAGCATGTGCAAGAGTATGTACGAGGAAAACAGAAAGCAAAGGTGAAAAAGCTTGGTGCATCAAAGAACAACGGAACCATTGTACTTTTTGATCCGGACCCAGAGATTTTTAGCGAAATCAAATTTAACTGGAGCAACATCGTTACGCACCTTCGACAGCAGGCATACTTGGTCAAAGGTGTTGAAATAAACATTTTGGACTTCCGCGACTTTGAAGGAAAGATAGATGAGACGAGCGCTTTTTACCTTAAGGATATGGGATACAGGGTCCCATCGATGTCGTTCTTCTTTGAAGGTGGACTGTATTCACTCATCAAATTCTACAACAAGTTTCAAAAGCCAATTCACAAGGATGTATTTTATGTTGAGCGCCAGGAGGGCTCGGTGTACGTTGAGGTTGCGCTACAGTACGTCGACGATATCACTTCCCGCGAAGTAGCTTTTGCAAACAACACCTACAATTCCGAGGGAGGAATGCATGTGACAGGATTTCGTACTGCACTCACGCGAACGCTGAACGACTATGCAAAGAAAAATAGCATGGGAAAGGAGGCAGAGGAGGGTTTCACTGGTGATGATGTGCGCGAAGGACTCACTGCGGTTATTTCCGTTAAAATGTCTGAGATTCAGTTTGAGGGACAGACAAAGGCGAAGCTTGGCTCCGTGGAGGCGCGTGGCGCAACGGAGAAGGTTTTTGGTGACGCATTCAGCATGTTTCTCGAAGAGCACCCTGAGGATGCGAAAGCGATAATTCAGAAGGTTGTGTTAGCACTCCGTGCACGCAAGGCTGCAAAGGCCGCAAAGGACTCTGTGCTTCGCAAGGGTGCCCTCGAAGGAATGACACTCCCGGGAAAGCTCGCTGACTGTCAGTCGAAGAGTGCTGAGGAGTCCGAGGTCTTCATCGTTGAGGGAGACTCCGCAGGTGGCACCGCGAAGACGGGGCGCGACAGACGTACACAGGCAGTCCTTCCGCTTCGAGGAAAAATTCTCAACATTGAGCGTGCACGCCTCGACAAAATTCTCGCATCGGAGCAGGTAAAAAATCTTGTTATCGCAATGGGTGCTGCCATCGGAGATACGTTTGATATTTCGAAACTACGCTATCACAAGCTCATCATTGCAACGGACGCTGACGTGGACGGTGCACACATCCGCACACTCCTACTCACTTTATTTTTCCGATATTTTCGTCCGCTCATTGACGCGGGACATGTGTACATTGCGCAGCCGCCACTCTACAAAGTGAAAAAAGGAAAGGAGGTGAATTATTTCTATTCTGACCCTGAGAAGGACGCGTATCTCAAGAAGGAGGGAGTGAGCCCAGAGGAACTTGAAGACGACGAGAATAGCGCAGAATCAGACGAGTCGGCAGGTAATGGGGCTGAGGAGGAGACAGAGGCCAAGGCTGCAAAACGCTCTGCAAAGGTGCATATTCAGCGCTACAAGGGTCTTGGAGAGATGAATGCCGAGGAGCTCTGGGAAACAACCATGGACCCTGAGCGGCGTGTACTCAAGCAGGTACACATCGAAGATGCACAGGAGGCCGACAAGATTTTTGACCTGCTGATGGGAACTGATGTTGCTCCACGCAAGTCCTTCATACAATCAAACGCGAAGCTCGCTCATTTAGACGTATAAAAAAACGCGCAAACGAGATGCGCGTGGGGCAGTAATTTTTTGTGCGGTTAGTGCACGTCCTTCCCAAGTGGAAAGTAGTGTTTTTCTCCACCAGCGTATACATTCTTCACGCTTTCGAGGCCGGGAGTTTTGTCGGCATCGAGATGCGTTTTGTATGCATGAAATATGTCCACATGGCCAATTTTGAATCCTGCTTTTTTGGGGTAGTAGAAACCAAAGGCCACAGGAAGCGCAGAATCCACAATCGCTCTGGTATTTTTTACGGCAAAGACTAAACCTATGTCCAGCTCACCAAATTGAACTGTCGGGTGCGCCCTACTGTTTCTTGAGCGCTTTGTGATATTTAAGTAAACCCGCGCAAAGTCCAGAAAATGCTCAACGGCCTCCATCTCGTCTGTTGGATACTTGATGTAGAGACCGATGGGAATGTTTGTTTTTGGGCGGACCTTGGCCGAAAAAGGATAGAGTATGGGCTCGAATTCCACAGGTTTCTCCAATGAACTTGCTCATTAAAGTATACGAATTTGGTCGCAAATCACAAGCTGAAGAACTGATGGGCCAGTTATGGGATAAATCTAAATATTAAAGATAAAAACAATTATTTTTTTGAAGCAATTTCCTGCGTAAGTCGAGTCATCAAATCTTCGAGGCTGAGCTCACCGATTTTTCCGTCTCCTCGCGATTCAAGCGTTACTGTTTTGTTTGCAACCTCCGTGTCACCGAGCACCAGTGTGTACGGGATTCTTTCTACTTTCACACTGCGGATTTTTTTACCCATCGAGTCTCCGTCGAGGTGGAACACCACTCGAATGTCTTCCTTTCCTAGTGCGCGGGCAATTTCTTTGGCGTACTCATGATGTGTGTCACTCACGGGAACAATGGCGACTTGAGTTGGTGCGAGCCATAGCGGGAAGTTACCTCCGGTGTGCTCAATGAGTATTGATAGGAATCGGTCAATGGAACCCATGATGGCGGCATGAATCATCACTATACGCTCCTTCTCGCTTTTTTCGTTATTGCACACGAGGTCAAAACGCTCGGGCATGTTCATGTCGAGCTGAATGGTGGCGACTTGCCACTCTCGGCCAATAGCATCCTTTGCCATGAAGTCGAGCTTGGGGCCGTAAAACGCCGCCTCACCGATGCCCTCGAATGAATTTGCCTTCTTTTCTCCTGCGATCTCCTCAAGCATATTCTCCGCGAGCGCCCAGTTTTCCGCACCGCCAAGATAGTTTTCCGGTTTTGCGGGATCCCGCTTTGAGATGCGCACGCGCAGGTCGAACCCGAATGTTTTGTAGAATACCTGCACGATATCCCAGATCTTCAAAAATTCTTCCTTGGCTTGCGACATGCGACAGAACACGTGCGCATCGTCTTGGGTGAATGCACGGACACGAGAGAGCCCGGAAAGTTCACCGGACTGTTCATCGCGGTAGCAGGTGGTCGAGTTCGCATAGCGTTGAGGCAGCTCACGATAACTCCACGCTTTTCGTGCATAGATCTGCGTATGGTGTGGACAGTTCATCGGCTTCATCGCAAATTCGTGTCCTTCACGAGTCGTGATGCGGAAGAGTTCGTCTTTGAATTTATCCCAGTGCCCACTTGTGATATACAGCTCTTTTTTGGTGATGTGAGGGATCTCTACTTTTTCATACCCGTGTGCTTTACGCAGCTGCCAGACATATTCATCGAGTGTGTTGCGGAGCAAGGTGCCCTTGGGCGTAAAGAGAGGAAGCCCGGGGCCAACAAGGTCAGAGAAGGTAAACAGGTCGAGTTCCTTGCCGAGTTTTTTGTGGTCGCGCTTCTTTGCCTCGACGAGCATGGTCTCATACGCAAGAAGTTCCTCTTTAGTGGCAAATGCATAGCCGTAGATACGCGTGAGCATTTGGTTCTTCTCGTCACCGCGCCAGTATGCACCGGCGATGCGGACGAGTGCGAATGCCCCGGCATCAACCTCACTCGTGTCCTTCACGTGCCCGCCCTTACAAAGGTCGGTAAAGTTTCCGAGTGTGTATGCGGTGAGCGTTTTGTCCTCGCTTGCATATTGTTCGAGGAGCTCCAGCTTGAAGGGCTGTCCCGTGAAAAGGGTAGCGCCCTCTTCGCGGGTTATCTCACGCCCGACCATCCCTAGTTTTTGGTTAATGGCTTTGCGCATTGATTTTTCAAGCACCTTTAAGTCGTCCGGGGTGGGCTGTGTGGTGAATTGGAAATCATAGTAAAAACCATCATCGGTAACCGGGCCTATTCCGAGATTTACCTTCGGGTCAAACTCGATAGCAGCCATTGCCAACAAGTGAGCAAATGTATGGCGAATATTGTGTAATTTGTCCTCCTTTTCCATTCTTGGATAGTAGCATATTTTAGAAAACCGCATACCCCCGAGGTATTTGAGCAGGAAATTCAACGGTAATTACTTTCATTTCATTTGCTTGAATTGGGTGTTGCGTGTCGTGGTGATACAATTAGTAAGTAAATCATATGGAATATGAAGACAAGGAAGTGGGCGCCCCCCAAATCACCGTCTATTATGATGGCGACTGTAGTTTGTGCCGAGTTATAGTAAGTGGAGTCGCGGATTCAAAAAATGCTGAACTTTTTTCCATGAAGGATATCGCTCTAGGAAACTTGCCGACCGGAGTAACCAGAGAACAAGCAAACAGGGAAGTGCATGTTGTGGATTCGACGGGGCGCACGCACAAAAATATCGATGCGCTGTTTGTGATATTGGAAACGTACCCGTATGCAAAATTATTTACCTGGTTGGGAAAAATTCCACCCATAAAATATATACTGCGAACGTTGTATCAGTTTATTGCAAACAATAGACACCATCTCTTTGGAAAAATTGAACGATGACGGTTATCATTTGGACATGATACACTTTGATTTGTAGGAGAAATGAAAAAAAGAATCAAAAAAATTTTGTCGATAGTTCTTCCTCGTATGCCGAAGTTTTTTTTGGTTGAGCTCGCAACGCAGTCAGAAAAGATTCTTGTTCGAGAGGAAAAATATCTTGGCATGCTCCAGAAAATACATTGGGACAAAGAAGGTTTTTCATGGATTAAGCTGAGCAATTCGTGGAGGCCATCAGCAGAGACACTCGAGGTGTACGCCAATTATTTGAAAGTGGTACCACCGAATTCACGCATTCTTATTTTGGGTTCAACGCCAGAACTCCGTGACATGGTTGCGCGGAGTCACCCTGAATCACAAGTCTATATTTGTGATTTTTCATGGAAAATGATGCTTTTAATGAGCACTTTGTGTGTCGATGCAAACCCCGATAAGGAGATTTGGGTAAAATCAAATTGGCTTGAAATGCCTTTTCCTGATCAGTACTTTGATGTCGTGATGGGGGATATGGTGTTTGTGCAGTTTAGCCCGAGCGATGAACCCGCACTACTGAAGGTGGTAAATAGAATACTGAAGCAATCGGGACTCCTCATTACGCGGTCGCGATTGAGAGAATCAGGAATGGGGCGTGCAGATGCCATGGCAATCGTAGAAGAAGTTTTACAAAAATTCCTGGGACCAAAGGCAGATTCCTCACTCGCGAGCGAACAACTTGCACGTCGTTTGTATGGTATTTCAGCCAATCCTAATACAAGACTACGCGATTCTTTATGGTGCAAAAACATCCTTAGGGGGCGGTTGACTGGTGTAGTAACTCCTGCAAGTAGGGATATATTAGAGAAGACAATAGCGCTCATAAATTCCAATGAAATTGAAAAATCCGCCGTACGTTTTCTATTTATAGACCCGACCGATGAGGAGGTTGTCACCCTAGTCGGAGTCCTAGGCTCCATACAGAAAAAAAATATTATCTACATTGAGTCATCCGCAGAAAAATATATAATTGTTCAGGTGAAAAAGTAGAGTCTGGCGTTGTCCTATTTTACCAACCAAACTGTTTAAAATAAGTGATGTTTGCATCTTTACGCACCATGGCATCAAGCCCCTTAAGCTTTCTTTTTGCTTCAGGTGATTTTAATGCGTCAGTGATAAGCTTTCTTGGAGTTGATTTTTCAAGTTCATGAATAACCTCTTTTGCGCGCACAAAATTTTCATTTAACGCAAAGTGATTGGCATAGTTAAGTATTGCGAGTTGCTCTACTTCAAGTAGGCCAAGTTTTCGCGAAGAAAAAACTGCATTCGCATATGCATCTTCTGCACGTTGTTTGGCGGGTGTTACCTCGAGTACGATACTTGCAACATCGATTACTGAATACATCCTTCCAAGCGTAATGTGCGTGTGGGGAATAAGATTATTGTATTCTCTGTGTTGTGTTTGAAAAAGCACATCACGACGTACGCTTTCATTAAATCTATCCATTATATTGCTTACAAAACTACTCAGCTCCTTCGGTGGCGGGGTCCCTGCGGTAATCCAGAGTTTTTCCTGCTGAGACAATATTTCAGACATGACTATTTTTGATTCCGCAATTGAAAAGGGGTGCAGTTCTAAGATACGCTTAACCACCATTAGTTCTACCTCACTTTGCCAGGGACGTAGTGCCCATGGCATCTCTGGATAAAAGTTCATGAATAACTCGGCATCACGTAACCCGCGATACTCAAGTAATACCATTAGCATAGCGTGAGCACGTGTTGTACTTGAGTATGATTCATTGTGGTAAATTTTTGCAAAAAGCTTGGCACCACTTGCTTGTGGTCCCGACTTCATTGTTTCCTCTGCAATTGCGCTTTCAAGTATTACATTATCAGGCAAATCAACATATTCGTTCTCTAATCCTAATAATTCTTCCAGAGCCTCCGCATGCCTTCCTTCTGCTGATAAAATTTGTGAATGCACAAATCGATTATTGGAGAAAATTAATGCCTCTGAAGCATCTTTTTGTATTTGCAGTGTTTCAAGCTCAATGCCACTGTTTGAATTTAAAAAATATTGCGTCACAAAATATCCAGAGACCAACAGTAGGGCAAGACCTACATAAGTGTACTTGTTTTTGAGCACAGGAATCTTGTTTCCCATGATGTAATAGTAGCATGATTTCATAATGGAATGGGCAATAATGAGAACCAACCTTCTACGAGTTTTAAATGTGATTTATGTTGCGTTGAAATACGTACTATGCTAGTGTTTTTATGGTATGTTCAGCATCATGTTGGGCAAGTTCATTCATCAACCAGGAGAATCCCATGAACCTCAAGCGGAATTTGTGTCTTTTGTTGATTTCCATGTTCTGTGCAAGTGTTGCAGTGGCCGGTGAGGCTGCACAGCCTGATACCGCTGTTGGCACTAGCTGGACATTCAAGCGCGTTGACATGGATACAAACTCGGTACAGCGAAACTATGCGCTCGTTGTTGCAGGAAAAACAGATTCACTTTATGACATCGTGGCGTACGATTTTTCAGGTGGCGTGCGGGGGAAAGAAATTCAAAGATTCTCGCTTACTAAAAATCTTGGACAAGGTAGTCCGACGCCGAACGGAAAAATTGGCGATGGCAACCGTTTCCAATTTCCACTCAAGGTGGGTAGTTCATGGAAAACAGTAGACTATTGGAGTCGTGTTTGGAGTGGTGCAGCAGCTGGGCGAAACGAGGGATATGACACAGTTACGTATACCGTTGCATCACAGGAGGAGCGAACTGTCGATGCTGGTAAGTTTGTAGTGTTCAAAATTGTTGGCAAGGGCCGTTGGAGTAACACCACCCAGGGCTGGCAAGGGCCACTGGACATCGTGGTCTATTATTCGCCGGCCGCACAAGCGGCAGTTCGTACTGAGATCGTCACCACGTATGAAGGTAACAACTATCCGCCCACTCGTAACGCAATAGAGCTGGTATCAATGGATATCAAGTAGGACTTTGACACGGGAATTCCGTGTTTTTTTGTTTATGAATCAGAAAATGCTCTGCGTAAATTGCGCCTATGTAACGCGTTTCTTTAGTGCGTACAGCTCATTTGCGAATGTTGGTACAAAAAAAGTATGAGTTTCTTCGTCGTATGCAATTTTATTTACTATACGTTCACGTGTATAAAAAATACCTTCAACATTCCCAGTCACGGGGTCCAGCTCAAAGAGTCGCCCATTGTTTGATCCTACATACACTTTGCCTTGAATTAAATTTGGAGTAGCAAAACAGCGTGCACCTGTATTAAATTTCCAGATTGGTTTTCCAGTCATTATTTCAAAACTGTGCACATGCTTATCAAAAGATGTACAGATAATCGTGTTCTCAATAATAAGCGGTGAACTGTACCCACCAAAATCCATTGCATAGGTAGTTATGGGGCGTCCTGTTTTTATATCAAGTACATACACTATTGCACCATGACCAAGAACAACGACGACACCGTGCTTATCAGAGAAGGTCGGCGCGTATTTTATGTCTCCCTCTGTTTGAAAATCCCAAACTAACTTTCCGGTTTTCGCATCAAATACAGAAAGTTTCCCATCATTTGAGCCACATGCAACAACTCCATATTTGCTTGAGTAGGCAGGGGAGCCGTGCGTAAGTTCAGGAGTTCGATACTCCCAGACTTTCTCTCCGGTTGAGGCGTTAATCGCTACCACCCCCCCGCGTTTTTTGAATAGTCCAAATTCAAGTCCAACAAACACCAACCCAAGGTCAATAGCGACGCACGGTGAAGATCCAATCCAGTCTGCCTCCATAAAGACCCACTCACGTTTTCCAGTTTTTTGGTTCAGCGCGTATAAGTTTCCATCGTATGCCCCAAAAAAAACTAAATTTTTATAGATACTTGGTGTCGAAAAAATAAACTTTCCACGTGTTCCGAAGGGAATTTTGTATTTCCACACTACGTCACCTGATCCTGCATTGATGGCAAAAAAAGTGCCGTCATCCGTGCCGAAAAAAACACGCCCACCCGATGCTACTGGTCCTGATTTGGGAACAACATAGAAAAAATTAGGTGCCAGGCCTTTAAAGTACCAAAGTGCATTATTATAAAATGGGTCGCATATTTGAGTTTTAACTTGAGGTGGTGGAAGGTTTGAGACACCAAGCTTGTCGCGGAAATCATTCAAGTCAAAGAGAGAATAAATAGGTACGCCTGCCTCATTGAGGTTCTTGTAGTATTCAACGTCTCGAAATCGAAGTATTGTGAATACTTCAATAATTTTTAGTTGAAACTCTCGCACAATTTCAACTTGTCGCATTACGCTTCCACCGGAATTTATTAGGTCATCCAAAATAATCACTGGCTCATTTGTCACTTTACCTTCTATGTTTTTTAGTAGACCAGTTTTCTTTCTCGACTTTCTGATTATGAATCCGTTTATTGTTCTCCCTTTTTTGTGGAAATTTAAAATGATTGCAGTTATTAGTGGTACTGCTGCTAGTTCAACGCCGCAAATTTGAAATTGCTTATCCTTGTGCCTCTCCCAAAACAACTCACTATATGCACTGAGTACTGTCGGGGTGAGAAAGACCGCACGAAGATCAAACAACCACCCCATATTGATTTCAGAGGTACTGGATATTGCTACCGCATCCTCGACGATAAAGCAATTTTCCACAATTGCTTTTCTTATTTCATTGATCGTATCTGTCTCACTAATCATATTGGTATCTTAATAATATACACGATGAGCATGTGGAAGCGATAGTAACGAAATTGCAGGAGTCGCTCTATTCAGGGTAGACTAGATTGGTATCTGGGGTATTGAGTGAGAAGTATTTTTTATGCTGCGATTAAATTGGCGATTACTAAATTTGAAAAGAAGGGGAGTTTTTTTTGCCTGCATCGGAGGGGTGGTTCTCGCCCTACTTAGTGTATATTTTTTGCTACCAAACTATAAAGTAGGGAAATACTATGACGTGCTACGCGCACAGGAGTCAGTAATTTTTGGAACTAAGTTGTCAGATCAACATCGGGACGTGCTACTGAGTTGTAAGAGTGATGCATGTTATAGAGAGTTTTTTGATAAGTACACGATGGAGAACGGTATTGCTCAGGCATTTTCTCTACTTGCATTATTTCAAAAAGAGTATCCAGAGCGCAGTCGTGGTTGCCACTACATATCACACGGCATTGGTCATGCGGCATTAAGAACGCATGAGAAAAATCTTACGAATGCATTCGCATTTATGAAATCCTCATTGTTTTATAAAAATGTTTCTACCTGTGGCAACGGTTACTTCCATGGAGTAATAGAAGAGCTTGCAAAGGACACACGGAGTGAGGTGGGTTTGATTGCTTTATTAAAAAATGTTTGTGAGGTAGAGGGGACTTTCTGTTTTCATGGCATAGGACACGCACTATCTATACAACTCAATGACGATATTGATGCTGCTGTTCGTGTTTGTGGCGTCATTTCTAATTCGAATGAGTCTCGATTTGAGTGTTATACGGGTTTATTTATGGAGCAAACATCCATCGCTTCTGTGAATGTGCGCGATGGAATAATGAATTTTTCTATGTGTAACGAGCAAGTAGGTGCGCCACAGGTTGCTTGTTATCTAGAGCAATCATCACTTTACGAACGATTTACTGAAAATCCGGAAAACTATGTTCGTAATATTGGTTTTTGTAGGCAAATCACTGATCCACTTAATAGGATGGGGTGTGTAAAGTTGTTCGCGATCCGATCAGTTCGAATTGCGTACTTCGAGGACGTACATGAAATGTGTCTAAATACATCAAGTGCACCCGAGCGTATAATGTGTACCGGCGTCGTTGCCTCTAAATTAGCTAAATCGATTAGTAGCAATTCGAATTCTACCGACTACTCCAGACGTATTTGGGACATTTGTGGAACACTATTAAACCCGCTACGGCGTCTCCAGTGTTTTGATTTGGTTACAAGTAGGCCTCAGCAACTTTTTTATACATCAATAGTTGATTTGACGATAGCAAAACTTAGTGGTGAAATATTTAGTAATGTGTACAGCCTCTATGGTATTTAGAGTACATTTACTTTAAAATAAAGTTATGAGCATAAGACGCGCAACAAAATTAACAAAGTTTTTGACCTATGCTGGCCTCTCGTTGCTTTTGAGTTTTCTATTTCTTAGCTTAAGTAAAAAAGAAGAAAAAAACTACTTATCTCTCCTCGATTTCGAGACGGATAGTGTCAGTGCCGATGTCGCTGTTCCTCCCACGACGGGTGATGGTGGTTCAGGTGATGGAAACGATAGTGGGAGTGGTGATGGTGACTTTTAAGGTCACAACTAGAGAGGCTGCTGAAAATAATTTGAAAGTATGAACAAAAACAACATAACTCGGGGTGTTCTTGCAGTTTTTTCAATAGTTATTTTGTTTTACATTTTGAACATGGCCTTGAGTTTATATAAAAAAAATGGCACGACAAGCGAACTTGATAGAATTGCAAATGAGGCTAGGATGTTGTTGCAGCCAGTTACCGGTGTCGGTAGCGAATTTGATACCGAGAGTCATCTCAAGGAAAGCAGTAAGGTGTTGAGCACTGTTGCACAAAAATTTCCAGAGGGTTCACCACAGTATTATTCATATGCACTTGCGTCTAAAGAGAAACTCATTCTTGGAAATATGAGTACTGATGAGCAGAAAAAGAGAGAAATAGCCACGAATGCATATAACTTTACACACAAGGTATATAAAGAGGTGGTGTTAAAGACGAATAATACAGAATTTTCTAGCACGTTGGCAAAATCAGTGGTCGCACCGTATCAGTTTTTTGAGCAATATTGTTTTAGACCAGATTGGTTTTTAAACTCAGATTGGGCCACTGAAGAGGTATTTAAGGCCGCACTTGCAAAGTATCCCGATGAGAAAACTATGTCCATTTTTCTTGCATTTAGTGAAAAACTAGAAAGTATTCCTGTTCAAGATAATGTTGTTATCGGAAATAATATGAGGGTAACGTCATACTTGTTGCATAGCTTTAGCGAGAAACTGTCAGAGTTGGACCGGAATGTTTTATTAAATAGGTTAATAAAACTGAGGACGGCATATGAGTTTGCTCCGACATCGTATATATATGGGAATAATTTCATGAATCAGACATACTCGTTGGTGGTTACACCGAGCATTGAGTTTGCATATGCCACCGAAATAGTCTCGCGGTACAAGCCGGACCTGGTAACTTCATCACAGGTGGAAGAAACCTATAGAAAAACCATAGGCAAAATTAAGGTAATAGTAGACGCAAACAACAAGCCAATATACATGGTAAATAAGTTTATGTGGATTAATCTTATGTATTTAGGTTATCTACATGAGAAGGGTATGGGCAGTGTTTTCCCGGAAAGCATGTACCCAGTAATTACCACAATGGACGAGTATACACTTGTAACATCTGAATATCCAGAAGGAAGAGAGAGTGTTCGGAGTTATGAGGCTGCAGTTGAGAGCGAGTTGGGTAACTGGGATCAGATTAGAAAAAGAGGATACTCTGCAGTAGATGCGGTGCGAGCTGATAAATTTAAGCGTTTCAAAAGTGGTGAGATAAACGATCCAAGCTTGTTTCAGACTCCTGGGAGTATTCCACTACCACCACAAATAAATTAGGAACTACGTAAATCTTCTTATATGAATAAAAAATTTCGCGTAAGTCTCGTGTGGTTTTTTTTCTTTGTTACATGCGTACTGGTCGCCACATATCTTATTTTTATGACAAACGCGCTAACGGGTACTCCGACAAATAAGGTGACTTCTCGGGTTGTTATGGAGTTGGCGCAAGAAATTGTTAAGCAAAAAAGACCAACGCCAACGCAATCCAGCAATTTCTACGCAATTGTTTCTCGGGCGTATTACGAGACCACGCACATTGAAAAAAATGTATATATACTTAGTACAAGCACACTAGAGAAGGTTCTTGCGAATCTGGTTTTAGAAGATGAGGCATACGGTAGGGAGATAAAACAGCCACGTGGCGAAGAGTATTGGGACTCAATTGAAAAACCATTTTCACCAGGTGCAAGCAGTGGAGTGAGATATGTCATTGGTAATGATTTCGCGCATGGTGTTCAAGCACCTCCACGCTATGGTAGCGAAGAATACCTGTCCGCACTTGCAGAGGTTAAAAGAATATCACAATTGAGAAATGCAGACCAAATAGCAGCGATAAATTTTTGGGGCGGTGTTCCAGGTACCGTATCTCCTGCGGGTATTTGGCAAAATAGACTGTATGAAATTACAAAAAAATATAATCTTACTGATAAGGAATATTCGTACGCACAAATGGTATTGGCGGAGTCTGTTGCCGATGCTTTTATGGAATGTTGGGGAGTAAAATATACATACTGGACGAAGCGACCAGACATGGTCGACAAATCTATTGAAACTGCAATGCCGAACCCTCCTTTTCCTTCCTATGTTTCTGGTCACTCTACAGTATCATTTACCGCAGCCACCGTTCTCGCGAGACTTTTTCCGGGTGATGCCCATGTTTTCTTTGATGACGCTGAGGAGGCGATGAATTCTCGCTTGTGGGCGGGCATACATTTTCCTTTTGACAACATGGCGGGAAAGAAACTGGGCATGGAGGTTGGGAGTGCCGTTATTTTAAAACTGGACCTACAAAGCATGAGGTAGTGGGCGCATAACCCAGGTTTATTTTAGGGAGGGTTCATTTGGATAAATTTTACTATACCGCATGATAATATATAAGGATGATGAGTGAGGAGGACACTGTGAACGAAAAGACAATTTATGAAAGAATTTTTGCTATTCATGAGATACGGGATTCCGGCATTCTCAAAGCACTTTTTTATGCCATCCTTGGGTCTTTTTTTGTTACCTTTTATCGCTGGGTAGAATATAGCACCATTTCGGTATCCACGTTTATTAAGGGTGCGCACGTTTGTCCGCCACGCTTTCCAAATTGTGGCGAGTATTATTTTCTCGAAAGTTTGCCCTATGGATATACACAGAGCTTCTTTTATCTTATTCTTTTTTTGGTATTACTGTGCGGCTTGTATGCCGCAGTAAATAAGGATTGGTCATCTGCACACAAGGTCATCTTGGCGACGTTTATCTGGAAGGTTCTGTATATTTTTTTCTTTACATACGGCGCCGCAGGAAATTTTGATTATTATGACATGGGGTTAGCATTTGTTTGGCTTTTTCTTAGGGAAAAAGAGTATTTTGCGAAAGTTGTTTTTGTCACCCTGTATTTCATGGCTTCAACTATAAAAATTCATGAGGGTTGGATATTGGGAAACTACCTCACCTCAACGATAGCTGGGGCACCATTTATCGGTGACGGTATGTTGCCCGTATTTACAAATTTGGTCATCATCATGCAGATAGTCGGAGCGTGGTTTTTATTTTCAAAGAATGTAAATATACAAAAATTGGTCTTTGTATATTTTTTCCTCTTCCACGCGTACTCCGGCATCATTGTTACGTATCGATATATCACCATCTCAATTCCCGCACTAGTAATTTTGTTTGGGCACAATTTTTTTAATATAAAAAACGAAAATGAACAAACTCAGTCAATCTTGCGACTGTCAAAAAAAAGTGCACCAGGGTATGTTTTTGTTGTGCTTCTCTTGGCCTCCCAATTTATCGGAATATTGATACCCGGAGAGCAGAAGAAGACCCTCGAAGGAAATTACTATGGTCTGTATATGTTCGAGGCAAATCACCAGTGTACTTCGAGGACAAAGGTGGAGTATGTGGATGGTACCGAGAGGGTGCTTGAGAAGAAGAGCTCCATAGCCAATAATCGATGCGATCCATATGCATATTTATTTAAAATACAAACACAATGTGAAAGAAATAAAAACATTGCGCGGATTCAATGGACGTTTGATCACTCGGTAAACGGACACCGCTTCGAGCGAATTATAGACGAAGAAAATGCTTGCACCCTCGTTTATAAAGGTTTGAAACATAATGATTGGATTAAGTTGGATGGAATGTCTGAGGTTATGGATTTTCCAGTTTATAAGAATGGATATGCCCGAGAGCCATATCCTGAAAGTTATCGCATCCCAACCGCCCCGAGAGAAAGTGACTCACTGGACTTAATTGTGAAAATATATTGGGTAATTTGGATTACCGTCTTGGCAATACTTATATTCCTATTCATCAAGCGCCACCGGCGTGATGGATAGTTAGTATCCCAGGAAAAGATTTTTTGTGTTTTTTTCAAGTACTAAGTCTCGGTCTCCGTGTTTGTATGTGTGTTTTTGTTCGTCTTGTGTGCGCACCAGGTCGGCACTACTTCTTTCAAATGCAATATACTTTTCGTTAGTTATGCACGTATTCGATGCATCACACCAAGCGAGGTATCTTGTGCTTGTGATTAGAGAATATTTTGGAGGGAGAATAAAGAAGTCTCGCAATCTGAGATATTCATGTCCACTGCTAATTTCGTATAGAAAAACCAAACCCCTTGCTCCACGAGCGACAAAAAAAAGTCCATCACGTCGATAAATTCTCTCCGCCAAAATTGGTGCTGATATCTCAGTTAATTTCTGTGTTATAAAGTCAAATTGGTATATTAGACCCAATTTAACGAGTGTACCATCGTCGAGTACTTCAATTTTTCTGTCTACAAAAAAAGATTTATCATAGTAAATACTTGGAATCATCCCAGCACATCGCACGGGGTCCCAAAAGTCATTTTGATGGATTAGTTTCATCTGTGGTACCTCAATTGCCAGGGAGTTTTCTGCTGCAAAAAGAAGGCGCAGTCCATCGAGGTCATAAGTATACAGTCCTCGTTCCGCGGAAGGATTACTGGGCAGGTTGCTAACGGTGACTTTGACGAAAAAAAAAGAGTATACAAAATAGTAGCAAATTAGCACAAGCGACAGCGTAAGCACACAGGCTCGAAGACTCATGGAAATTTCTACTTTGGACATATGACTAATTATTATCAAACATTCACGATATGTAAACAAAAATGCTATAATTGATTAGCTTGTAAGTTAAATACATACAATGCACATAGTTATGCTAAGCATGCTTGCAAAACATAAGGAGATTTATTTTAAAAAAATTATTACGATTGCATGTGTTTTGTTTTTTTTGCTGGTGGCTGTTTTTTTTATTCAAACATTGAGTAAAAGTATTGGTAATATTTTTTTTGGTGGAGTGCCAAAGTTGTATAATTTAACTTTTGCTAAATTTTTCTATTCGCTCGCAGGGTCGCCCATCGTTGGTATTCCACAACCATTTGTGTTTCATCAGCTCTCTCGAACTTATTTTATTCAGGGAAAATACGAGCAGGCACTTTATTTTGCAAGAAAAGAAATGGAGATGTATCCAGAAAATCGTGCGACACTCTACATCGAGGGACTGACACTCGGATATATGGGGCGTGAACGAGAGGCCATAATTGTGTTCGCAAAGTATATTGAATTTAATCCTAAGTCATGGGCAGCACGGAACGATAAGGCGTGGCTCGAGTTTCGAATAGGGGAAATAGACGAAGCGGTGATTACCATTGAGCCAGTATCAGGCATGGTGGGTAATCCATGGGTGCAGAACACCTACGGCACGTTGCTGATGAACAAGCTTCGGTACGATGAGGCAGCAGTAGCTTTTTTTAATGCCAAAATAGCAATTTCAAAAATAAATGAGTACTCATGGGGTTCTGCCTACCCGGGAAATGACCCGAGGGTGTATGTGTCCGGACTCCAATCCATGCGCACCTCAATTGAGAAGAACATCGAACTCAATCTCGCAAGAAGGACTGCGGGGCAATGATTTTGTGGTTTTACGTGGCCAAGATCGGCAATTATCCTGTGTATAACAGGCTTTCCTATTACTATCCCTGAGAGTACACTTACTTCATGGCAACTAAAGGCGCTCGGACACACAATTTGCTTCGTACTGAGATTTTCACAAATAGAAGTTTCCTGCTCGTTTTGGGCATCGTTCTGTTTTTTTTAGTATCCGTATCAATTTTTTTCATCACACGTGGAGCTACGCCACACAACTCAGAGCTTTTATTTGTAGAGCATTCTGTGCTGGGCACTTCTGCGGGATCTGTCGTTCCTGCCAGCTGTAATAGTGACCCACATTTTGCTGTGGAATGCTTGAGTGCGAGTCTTGTAGTAAATCCGACTGCATTACCGTACGGTGGGTCGTACACTTCTCTTACCCTCACCTCGGCTGGCGCGATTTCGTGTACTATGTTTTCTCGTTACGCTCAAAATACTGTTTGGGATAACCAGGGTGCGGTAGCCGTGAATGGAACTTGGGGGCCAAGCGTGCCACTCTATAAGGATATGTCATATCAGGTTAGTTGCCTTGATCAACTTGGCGGTACAATTTTAACAAACATCGCAACAGTCACCGTTGCCCCGAATGTGCAATTACAAACAACCACACAGGGTGGGGGTTATCCTTGGGCAAGGATAAATGGTATGGCTGCAAGTACATATCTGGTCCCAGAATATGACAGTGTAACCATTAGTTGGGACGCAATTGGCACGTGCGTAGGTTCGTCAAACCCCAATATTCCAGCATGGAATGGACCAAAGGTGTCCGTCGATTCACAGTTAATTAGTAATCCAACAACGTATAGCACAACACGGAGTGCAACCGCATATGTTTTCACACTCACGTGTAATGTAGGTTCCAGCGTAGCATCTCGTCCGTTCCAAGTTTCCTTTGCGAATGATTATAATCCGCCAAGTGGCTGCTTCGTGTCGGGGACAAAAGTGCGCATGGGTGATGGTGTGCTTCGTGACATCGAAACGGTAAGTGATGGTGAGATGATAATGACCTCAGCTGGCCCAAGTCGCATAAACAAAGTATTTCGTATTCCATTTAAGGGCGACCTCTATGCATTTAATGGAAGTGGAAATTATTTTGTCACCGCAACACATCCCTTCCGTACCCCAGAGGGCTGGAAGTCCTTTGATCCCGCAGGATCTCGAATTGAGAATCCCGGACTCGAGGTTTCGGAGCTCCAGATTGGCGACCAACTTCTGCGTGAAGATGGCAGTATTACCGTACTTAATAGCGTCGACAAGAAATATGCGGAAGTAATGGTATATAACTTCAGGGTTGACGGTATGCGTGATTTCTATGCTGACGGGTACTGGGTGCACAATGCTATTTCTAAGATTCCTCTATAGAAAATTTTTTTCATCTGTTATTGTGTGTCCACATGAAGCAAATATATTCAAAAATAAAGAAAACTAACTGTCAGTTTCTGAGTAATGTTTCGCACAGAAAAAGTCTATTGTGGGCTGTCGTGCTACTCCTTGGGGGAATAGCTGTTTTCCTTACCTCCTCTTCAGCACACAAAGAGTTACTCTTTGTTTCAACTGCGTATGATCCTCTAAATAGGAGTGCAACTGCGGTTATTCACCTTGCAGATGGAAAGATTGCAATACCCCCAATCAACGCAGAGGGATGCGACGGATTTGCATTGGGTGCGGACAAAAGAACGGTTCGGGTGAGCTGTCGGTTTGGAGAGGAAACAACGACTGCATATGATCCAGAATCTGGAGAGATAGCAAAAATAGATTTAGGACAATCACAACTCTCAACCTTTCGAACACCACTCGCTTGTACAACACGTGGCAAGTGTTTCTACGGTTTTGGACACATTGCAACAGGTACAAAATCGATTGGACGCATTGTCGTCACAGACGGTGCTGTGGTGCAGAAAACAATTGTCCTTCCTGATGCACCTGGACCGATGGTTCCCGCGAGTCTCCATGTATACGGAAACATACTTTATATTCTTGGGAGGGGAGAAACGGGGCTACCATCAACAATATATCGTGTTGACATAACACTCGGTGAGTTTATTGGCAGTCCAATTGAGGTTGGTGCAGAAGCGTGGGGAATGGCAATTTATGAGAACCACCTGGCTGTGTCGGTATTTCGAACTCAAGAAGGTGAAGATATTTTTATTCTGAATAGCCAAACAGGGGAAAGAATAACTTCACTTTCGACTTTTGGGAATTGGCCATCGTGGAATGTGTTTGGGCTTGTGTTTACCGATGAAAATCTTATTGCTGTAGGTGTGGGAGGGATAACGAGTTTTGACCGTTTGAGTTGGGAGAAGACAATAGAAGTACCAACTACAGATTTTGCTTTGCAGGTAGTTACTGGAAAAGATTCCCTTTTTATCACTGTTCCTAACTTAAATAAAATTTACGAGTATACTACTTCATTGGATTCCGTAAAGAGGGCATTTGACATAAAAGTAGGTTTTGGGGAGATTACATACGCCATTGTGACACCTGGGACATTTTTTAGTCGATTTTTTGAAAGATAATATTAGCCCTATCTGTGCAACCAGGACAAGACAGTTTAATGTATCTGGTATACAATGAAATTATAAATTATCAAGATGCGCATGAAGCACGGAAAACAAATATTTTTGCACTATAGTTCTGTTTTTCTACTATTTTTTATCGCATTGCTGTTTGTTACTGAGACGGCTGTTGCGGCAGTAACAATTACACGTGGACAAAGTGCTGACATACACTGGCTTGTGACCACTGGAAATACTGTAATAACGGGGTGCACAAAGTCTGGTGGCATAGGCTCAGGCCCCCCCCAAGTCCAATGGAACGGTGGAACTGGGTCATTGAGCGGTACGCAAACACTCGGTCCTTTCATTAACGTTTCATTTGCGCCCACTGATTTTACTTTTGTTTGTACTGCTGCTGCGGCATCTTGGAGCGACACGATTACGGTGAATGATTGTTCGGGGGCAACACCGGTTTGGGACGGTGTTTCTTGTATCCCTGGCGGACCGCCCCCTACCGCATCGTGGACGTCTTCACCATCGTGTACTGTTCCATCTGGCGGATCTTCGTGTGTGCCTGGACCGACATTAACATGGACTTCATCAAATGTTGCTACAGTAAATCTTACCGATTGTGGTGGGGGATTGTATGCTAACTACCCGTCGGGACCCCAATCAGGACCAGTATTTACTCCATACCCCTCCGGATGTTATCAAATTCGCAATGCGGCAACAAATCTTCCTATCAGTCCTAATCTAAATGTACCGGCAAGTTGTGTCAGCGGTACTGGTTGGGATGGCAGTGTTTGCGCACCAACACCACTCCCTACCGCATCATGGACATCTTCCCCGTCGTGTACTGTTCCATCTGGCGGATCTTCGTGTGTGCCTGGACCGACACTAACATGGACTTCATCAAATGTTGCTACAGTAAATCTTACCGATTGTGGTGGGGGAGTGTACGCCAGCTACCCATTTGGACCACAGTCAGGAGCGGTATTTACCCCATATCCCTCCGGATGCTATCAAATTCGCGATGCGTCAACAAATCTTCCCATCAGCCCTAATCTGAATGTACCGGCAAGTTGTGTCAGCGGTACTGGTTGGGATGGCAGTGTTTGCGCTCTACCCACACCACCCGCTTCAGCACCGATTGGACTCTCAGTTTCCGCAAGCGGATGCGGAGACTATCGGCTCAATGTTTCTTGGAATGCCCTTGTCGGAGCTACTGGATATCGTGTATCACGAGATGGTGGTGCATATATCGATGTTGGTAATACAATTTTTTGGAGCGACACCCCACTTGCTCCTAGTTCACCGCACGCCTACACCGTTCTCGCATATAACGTAGTTGGCGACGGCCCTCCATCGGGAAGTATGGGAGATACAGTTTCGAGTGCATGCCCCGTTTCTCCAACCGTTGCAACTCTACCAGCCTCTTTAATACTCTCAACCTCAGCAACGCTCAATGCGACGGGGAATCCAAATGGCTTTTCGGCGACAGGATGGTTCAGACATAGCTCAGTGAATCCTGGGGCATGTAATGACACTTTCGGTACACGCGTCCCAGGAGCAGGTGGTACCGCACTTGGAGCGGGTGTAGCACCAGTGACCTTTAATCAGGGAATTATTGGTCTTACGCCAGCAACCACATACTACTACTGTGCGATTGCATCAAATGCTGGAGGTACTGCACATAGTGGCGTACCTGCAAGTTTTATAACTGGACTTCCCGCTGCCCCTCCACCCCCAACAATGCCTGCGAACTTTACTGTGGGAAGTGGTGCGGTCTGGAGTGTGACCATGACAGGAGGGGGAACTGCTTCAAATTGTGAATTCACGCGTACAAGCGCTGCGTACGGTAACATCGCACCTGCGATGGTAGGCCTTAACTTTACCGCAAACGCCGCAGTTGATGCCTTTATAGGCCCTGGGGCACTTACGTACTCAGCTCGTTGTACCGATATTTATGGTCAGTGGTCACCCTATGCGAGTACCGTAGTGACTGTACTCAGCCCTGTTCCAACCGTTACGCTCGCGCCAGCTTTCGGTGGGTCCATTTTTCCACCAAGTGTGATAATTGGGAATACTGGCACATTTACCTTTGCGCCAGGTGTTCAAAATACCGGGGAAACAGGGTCGAACATTATTGGGACCGTGACTACGGGAGGTGCACCGTTCGCATGTACTTCGGGATGTGTCTACGACTCGCCAGCGGGCGCACCACTCGGACTCTTGGCTGGAAGTCCAGCTCAGCCCGTGACCATTTCATTTACCCCAACGGTACCAGGAGTATTCGGAACGCCGGTGACATTCCCCGGGTATGGAGGTGCAGCACCTGTGGTGACTGGAGTGGCTATATCACAAATACAATTTTCCCCTCCGTCACCGCTCGACTTTGGGCAAGTGGTCATCACGCGATCAAGAACACTTACATTGCGTATTACGAATATTTCTTCATCGCTTCCAGCTACCTTCACACCAACAATCCCCGCAGGGCCATTCACTTGTCCGAGTTGTATTAGTACGACGCTTGTTCCTGGTGGTTATGCAGACTTCCCAATTACGTTTACCCCAGTAGCACCAACGGCGGAGTCGCGTACCATGACGCTTCCTCCGCGTCCGGCTGAGCCGACAGAGACTGTGCTCATTACAGGAGAGGGGGTGATGCCCGTGTTTAAGATAATTGAGCGATAGAGAAATAAAATAATAAAACACCACGGCATTCGTCGTGGCGTTTTTTTTGTGCTAAATAATTTCAAGTAGAATGAATTTTTTTATAATATTAAATTAGTAAAAGTAAAAATTCTGCACAAAATAGCCCGGGATATTCAGATTATTGAGTAAATACAACATATTTTAGGGCTTGCATTTTGTCAGTATTCGTGTATAATGTATGTATTCGTGTGTTTCTCGGGAGCTGCTGCATTATTGCGTGCGAGTCGAGAAGGTCGTACGCGATATTTATGCAAGTAGTTCTGATACATTATGGCTCAAAAGCTATACATAGGCGGATTACCTTACGCAACAACTGATCAGGAATTAGGAGATGCTTTTGCATCTGCTGGTACTGTGACGTCTTCATCTATTGTCACCGACAGGATGACCGGCCGCTCACGCGGATTTGGTTTTGTCGAAATGGCATCTGAGGCAGAGGCAAATGCGGCTATTGATATGTGGCATGGCAAAGAGTTCGGTGGGCGTACGCTCACGGTGAACATTGCTCGCCCAAAGGAGGATCGACCAGCTGGTGGTGGTGGCCAAGGAGGCCCTCGCCGCGAGTGGCGCGACCGCAACTAAATAGTCTCACGATTGTTTAGTGAAACAAAAATGCATCTTAGGCGAAAGCCCGAGGTGCATTTTTGCATTATGGAGTGGCGTGCCGTAGGTGATATAATGAAGTGATGGAGGAGAAAAAATCTCATGCACATCTTTACGCTTGGCTGATTCTGCTGCTACTTATTTGCGGTGCCTCAATTTTTAAATTCTTTATCGAGCCCAGACTGACTGCATTACCAGAGGAGCCTGTAATGGGCCAAATCGGGAGTACGCATACACATGCAAGTCTCTATATTCTGATTGGAAATAAAAGGCTCAATTTTTGTGAGTCAAAATACATGCTCGCGAGCCAGGCGGTTCACTTTGAGGATAATAATTGTCACGTTATTCACAAACATGCCACCGGTGTAACACTGCAAACCTTTCTCAAGTCAATTAACGTTTTACTCACCAGGAACTGCATTGAGACCTCAGATGAACAAAAATATTGTGCAGATGGCACCAATTTGCTACAAGCGGTTATTAATGGAATGGAGGTGCCGATAGAATCACTCGCACACTATGAGCTCATGAATAATGACCATATTCTCATCAATTATGGCCCAGAAACAGGCACCATGCTTCGTTTTAAGTATAATCAGGTCCCCAGCATCCCTGTTACCGTAAATGAGCCTGGCGTCCAAGATTTTCTATAGGAATAAAACTTAAAATCCCTGTAGTTGTCGCTCAAGCTCAAGATATCGCGCATTATTCTTTTCTAGTTGCTCTGAGTAGGGAAGCGCGCAGTCGTCATTCCAGACGCCACAGTTTTGTCGAAATAGAGCGATAAGAGAAATTGAAGTTTCCTTGAGTAGTTGTATTTCTCGAACGAGTCTGTCACGCGCATCTTTCAGTTCAGCTTCAGTGCGCTCTGGGATTGAGACTGCTGCCTCTGCGCCTAGTACCTCTCCAGAGAGTGCGCTTGTGACGTAGCCTTCTTCCTCGGTAGACTCACTCGAGAAATCTCCATTGGCATCAATGAGCGGTGTAAGGAGTAAATCCGCATTGACTACCGCAGACTGGGGAATCTGAAGTGTCGTATCTTGGCTACCAAAAGAGAACGTAGCACCAATTCCTGCAAGTTGTCTTTCTCGATCTAAGTCGACGAGACCGGGGATATTTGCAGTAAATGCTCCGAGTAGCATGCCAAATATAAAAACGCTCACAATGGTTAGTGCAAGTTGTCGGCCGCGCAATTTTGAGTCGGCTGGAAACACAGGAATGATGATACGTGTCATGCTTGCATTATAACATATTCAAGGAATAATAGCAAGTTTTAGTCATATTCTCTATTAAACTCAATGCCACGATTTTTAGCCATATAATTGGGCATGCTGATGTCATAATTACCCGTTCACCAGGCTGTGGACAAGACAGAGGACAGCCTGTGAGTAATTTGTGGATAACTTTACAAAATTCATATTTTACAAGGTAGAATAGAAATATCGAGTACCGAGATATCCACATCTCGGGACTCGGGTTTTGCCATGACCACTCCGGAGGAAAGAAAAGCTGGGTATATTTCACTTAAAGAGGCAAGTGAGCGGTTTGGGTATTCCCAAGATTATTTGGGGCAACTTATTCGCAAAGGAAAGCTTGAGGGAAAGCTGGTGTACTCCCATGTCGCCTGGGTGACTACTGCGGATGCAATTCAGAAATATATTGATGATGGAAATCGCAAGCGTTCTCTGAACAAAGATTCGTACAGCACAGAACCAGAGCGTAGCGAGGTAAATCTTGAGCAACATGATAGTGAAGAAGCAGAAGACACTTCACTGCTGGTGCGCTGGCTTATTCGATTTTTCCGCTTGCTTCTGGTGCTGGCAATACTTGCGGTGATGTTTGTTTTTTACCTTCTCACTACCGCATTTGGAGAGGAGCTACACTCGGGCACACTTGTGGCGCGCGCGTCGGTAACCATCAGTGATCAGTTTAATGACAAAGGCCATGACTGATCACACGTACAACAACATCGTGAATTTGAAGTCACGCGCAAAGGGCGCGGAAGAGTCGGCGCACCCTCTGGTACTTAGTCGCACTGCACGAAAGTATCCTGCTGAGGCACCAGAGCGAAAGTTCGTCGGCACAGAATACCACCTCCGCGTAGAGTTTCTTTCCCCAATACAGCAGTTTTTTGCACGCATGGTTACGACTCTATTAATTCCCATGATGCTCGTGAGTCCGATAGCGCGCGTCTATGCAGATGAAACCACAGAAGCAACACCGACGAGCACGGCGGAAACAATCAGTCAGCCGACCATTGAAAGTCTGCCCCCTGCGGAACAAACACCAGCCACTGAAGTTGCAGAAGCAGTAATACCGGATACCTCTGAGCAGGTAGAGATACCCACTCCGGCAGAAGTAGGTGCTACTCCGGACGTCGAGCCGGCTTCAGAAAATACGAACGAGGAAGAACCGGTTGATTCAACCGTGACCCCAATTGATACTAGTGATATATCACAAGGTTCGGATCCTGAAGATACTGTGCCTCCACCACAAGTTGATGAAACGCCACTTGCAACCTCTACGGACGTTATCCCCGTCGAGGAGCCGGTTTATGAGGGTGGCGCGGACCACGCCACCACCACAGAAGTCGTTCCTGTTGTTGGGGGTGATATCGATAGTGATGAGTCGACACCGAATGAGGAAATAACTGAGGAAGAAGCCACAACCACAGACAGCGAAATCATTTCTGCAGAGGAAGTAATTGTCGACAATAGTGCTCAACTCCAGGCAGAGCGCGAGTACCAGGAATTGCGTGCGCGCAATCAGATGCGCAAGGAAGTCGAGCAGGAATTTTTACGTGGATGTATTTCGTTTGAGACGGCAGGGTATTACTGTCTGAATAGTGAGTCGCGCAATGCAGGCGGCGCTGTTTCAAAGAAAGCATCAGTTCAAGTTATTTCTGAGCAAATAAATAGCGCAGACAAGGAAATTGTTGTGGTACACGACGGCGAACGCACGGTACTTACGGACAATGATTGGGATGATACTTTCCCCACACAAGATGTCAGTGGTGAGCATTTTGTTTGGCAGGGAATGAAAGGAGGGCGTTGGCAAATATTTTCCGCAACACTTTCGGGAACTGGTACTCCAAAAATAAATCAGGTTACTGATTCTCGAGAAAGTAATTTTAATCCAAAAATTGATGGGGAACATCTTGTGTGGCAGGGTTGGGCAGATGAAAATTGGGAAATATTTTTTGCAACAAAACGTGATCCCAAATCCATACTCGCCACAGAACGTTTACCTGAAGGGAACGGACTACTTGGTGTAGGTCCTGAATGGGCCGTTGAACGACTCACAAAAAATTCGCATCACGATATGTTCCCGTCACTACATGGTGACCTCATCACGTGGCAGGCGCGCGAGGGTGCTGACTGGATTGTGTACGCATATAGTATTAAAGCAAAAAAACAAACAAAGCTTTCATCTGATGGAGTAAAAAGTGAAAACCCACGCTTCTCGATTACCTGGGAAGAGCGTGACCAAGAGGGGCGCGTGCGTTTGGTCGGATACGATTTGTCGACTGGAGAAAAAACAGACATCACGAAAGAGTCTCAACGGCTACCAACCTCCTCATTTCCAGAGCCAATTCAAACTCCAGTTTCCTACCCTGATCCTGCAGCACTTCCCATTACTCAAAATAGCGGCTCAAGTACCACGCAGCGCGCCGACGACGAGTCTGGAGGAGATAATCTTCTATTGCCATGAAATATTTTTTACCCACATGGATAAATAAGAAATATCGTGAGCGACTACATTTTTTTGCCACCCCACTGTTGGTGCTTTTGGTCGTACTCTCAAGTCTTGGAGGATTAGAATTTTTGCGCGCACTGTTCGCACCAATAAAAGTAGCCGAAGCAGTATACACGGGAAAACAACTTCACACCGTTGAGTTTGCGCTCGGTGGAGGGGCGGGTACCGCGGCGACGCAAACGGGGACGGACAACAATGGCGTTGCCAGAGCCTCTGACGCCAATGTGTATGCGGGCAATGCCTGGAATGCAACAAAGGGAACTGCAGGGACAAAAACAATCGCAATACCCGGCTCAGGTATTCGCGTGATATCGGCATACGTTGATATTTCCTCAACACTTGTGACGGCAGTAAACGTAACCGATCTTGAGCTTGCCCTTGATGTGTCACCGGGTCCTGCTTCCGCCGAGGATATCGCCATCGGACAAGTAGCGCGTAACGGTACGGGGCTCATTTACGTAAATACCAGTGGTACTTCGCTTCTTCTTACCGCCAAAGCAAATGCCACTGCGCTTTTTCAAACGCAGACTGATGGCGAGTGGAACGCCGGCGTGAGTGTGGTTGGCATGATGTCCATTACCGGACCAACGTGGTATCTGTCGACGATGAAATTAGTTGTCACCTACGAGAGTAATTATTCAACCGCAGCACATGATGAAATTAAGACGGTACGATTTCCGCTTCGCTCGACTGCAGCTGGCGATACGGGAACACGTCGTGCGGATTGTGCCGCAGGGTCTACATGCTCGTTTCGGTATGCACTCGACATCCCGGACCTTGGGGCAGATGCAGATATTTTGGATGCATGGTTTGAAATCTCTTATGCCGGGGCGGGGGTTGATGCCGTAACTCCGGGAATAAATGGTGGTACGGCGGGAACTGCGCACAATGCCCTCGAGGCACTGGCTGACCGTGGTGAGCGATTTATTATTTTTCGCCCATCGATTGGTACGCCGAATCTCACCCCGAATGTCTCGGGGCAATTGGACATCGGGGTCGCTACTGCCGCGGTCAGTACCCTGGGGGGTGAGCTCGTGGTCACGTACAAATATTCGACGGGCGCATCGGTGCAGACTGAAACGATACAGTACTTTATGGGTCAGGAAGGTGCACTCCCCGGCACTGCGTCGTCATCATTCTCAAAAATGGCTACCATCATGAATGGTGGTGCTGACCCGCGTGCGATATGGTTTCGTGTACATGATTCGACGACCAACGCCGCTGCGGTCAATGTATCGGGAAAGATCGGTGCATCGGCGACGACAACCACCCGCTATGTGACGACATCCGCAAACTCGCGCACGGGCGAGATGCGCATCGTGCACGACATGGGAACGGCCACGACATCGTGGAGCGGAAGCCAAACGATGCTTCAGGCTGATGTGCGTCACGAGGCGAATACCTATGACGGGCCTCCCGGCATCGAAGCGTTCATCACGTTCCGGTGGTCGGGCTCTTTGGGGGGCGCAGAGACAAAGACCGGGAAGTTTTTCGCCGGTTCATCGGGATCCGTACCCGCACTCCAAAATTCTGACAACACTATTCCGTTTTCGGTTACCCTTCCGGAGACAGTGCCGAAAACGTATCGTTCGAGCTATCTCGCAACATCGGTGTTGCATAGTGATGTCACCGCCATTATTGCAGGCACAGTAAAGATATCACTCTCAGGTTCAGGTATGCTCACTATTAGTGAGGGGAGTGAGGACCTCGAAGCATTTCACGCGGTCTATCTCACGCAGGCAACCTCGACTGATTTTTTGACGGACGCGGCGATTCCGTGGACGACGCGGTCGTTCCAGACCATTGTGCGCGGAAATCAACCGGAAGAGTATGCGGTCAGCGCGGAGATGGTCGTGACGTATGATGTAGACTTTGAGGGCATCGAAGTAGACGTGGGGGAGGGGAAGCAAGTGCGCACTGTCGAAGTGGTGCTCGGTGGGGGATTTGGCACGGCAATTACTCAGACGGGGATCGATGCCGGCGCGGTTGCGCGCGCGTCAGACGATAATGTATATGCAGGGTCGGCGTGGAATTTGACAAAAGGTACTGCGGGAACGAAAACCGTTACCATTCCCGGTTCAGGCATTCGCGTACTCTCGGCTTATCTCGATGTGACGAGCGGTCTCGTGGCGGCGACCGATGTGACCGACCTCGAGTTAGCACTCGACGTTAGCCCTGGTCCCGCTCCCGGGGAAGATATTTCGGTGGGTCAGGTGGCGCGCAATGGCGTGACGTCCATATACATTGATAACTCCGGAGTATCATCTCCATTACTTTCCGCCAAAGCGAATGTGGCCGCACTTTTTCAAACACAAACAGATAGTCAGTGGAATACGGGACTTGATGTGGTGGGAATGATGTCCATTACCGGACCAACATGGATTAATGCCACGATGAAACTCGTCATCACCTATGAGGAAAATTTTTCTCGTGTTCCGCACACTGCACTCAAGACGGTGCGCTTCCCGCTCCTTTCGACCGCGGCCGGTGACTCCGGCACAAGAAGGGCCGACTGCGTGGCCGGAACGACGTGTTCGTTTCTCTATACCATCGACACTCCTGACCTCACCGCAGGTGCCGACATCGTCGACGCATGGTTTGAGGTCTCATATGTGGATAATGCGGCGGCATCCGTCACGCTCTCGGTGAACGGAGGAGCGGTGGGTGTCGCACATACACCAATCGAAGCACTCAATGACGGATCAGAGCGGTATCTCATTTATCGGCCGGCGATAAGCGCACCAAACTTTACTCCGAATGCCACCGGTCAGCTCGATGCGGTGATCGCGACATCAAATGTGGGTGCGATTGGCGGCGTTGTCGTGGTGACCTATAAATATTCCACCGGAGCCTCGCGTCAAACCGAGACAGTGCAGTACTGGATGGGTCAGGCAACGGCACTCCCCGGCACTGCTTCAACGTCATTCTCGCAGACCGCAACGATATTAAACGGCAGTTCTACCATTCGCAATATTTGGTTCACTGTACACGATTCAGTCACAACAGTGACCACTAACTCGACGGCAATTGGCGGAAAAATAGGATCTTCGGCGACGACGACGAGGACATACACGCCCACACTGACTCTTGCGCGTGGCGGTGAGCTGCGCATTATTCATGATATGGGATCGGCCACGACGTCGTGGACGGGCACCTCGACACTGCTCTCTGTGGACATTCGCCACAATATTGCGACTTACGATGGTCCGCCGGGCATCGAAGCGTTCATCACATTCCACTGGGAGGGTGCGCTCAACGGCCCGGTGACTCAGACTGCGAAATTTTTCGCGGGGTCATCCGCCGCCGTTCCGGCTTTGGCAAATTCCGACAATGTACTCCCTTTTACCGTGACGTTGCCGGAAACCGTTACCAAAACGCTACGCTCGAGCTATCTCTCGACCTCGGTGATGCATTCTGATGTGACCTCGATCATTCCCGGGACCGTGCGTATAGCACTTTCGGGCCGCGCACCGGTGACTATCAGTGAGGGAACGGAAGATGCTGAAAATTTTCGTGCGATTTATTTGACGCAGGCGACGTCGACCAACTTTACTTATAACGCAGCGATCCCCTGGGGGTCGCGTGCGTTCCAGCTTATCGTGAGGGGAAATCAAACCGAAGAGTATGCCGTAAGTTCAGAGATGGTCGTTACTTATGATGCGGCATTTCCGCTGAAGATACCGCTTTTTGAACAAGACGTATTCTATTTTTATGTTGACAACAACGCACTACTCCCGACAGACCCTTGGCCTGCAGGAGCCGCCAATCTCAGTGAAAGTACATCCATCGGGGCGGGGGACATCCCTCCTGACTCGGGGGATCGCGTTAGGTTGCGCATGAGCTTCAATGTTGCGACGACCACACTTCTCGCTTCGAGTACCAAATTTCAGCTGCAGTACACAGCGACGTCGACATGTGCAAGTCCAAGTGCAGTATGGAGTGCAGTGGGAGTGATAGGAAGCGGAAGTATCTGGCGCGGCGCAAACACGGCAGTGACCGACGAAACGAATCTTTCGACGAATCCACCGACGGGAGGTGACTTGCTCCTTTCACTTTCGGATCGCGCCGGAAGTTTCGAGGAGTCAAATAATTCTCGGGCGAACCCCTTTGCGGTGTTTGTCGGTGAGGATGTGGAATACGATTGGGTGCTCGAAGACAACGGCGCGGCAACCAATACGCAGTACTGTTTTCGCATGACGTATGACAATGGTTCAGCGTTTAATCTGTACACACTATATCCAAGAATTAAAACAGCGGGATATTCCCCAGAAACACGAAATTGGCGCTGGTATGACGACGAGGGCAATGAGACGCCAACAACTCCCATGGCGAATGAGAACGTCGGCGCGGTGAATGTAAAATACGGCGATATTCAAAAGTTGCGCATCACGGTGGCTGATACGAGGGGCCACAATGGCGTAAATCAGAAATTTCGCCTGCAATATTCTACGTATTCAGATTTTTCTCAGCAGGTTTCCTTTGTGGATGCGTCGCCTGCCTGCGACACGCAGTGGTGTTACGCGAACGGTGTGGATCTCGATGATGCACCCATTACTGCACTTCTACTTACCGACTCTGCTTTTTTAGGTCGGCACAACGAAGCTCCAACTACAACTTCAACAATGGGACCACTGGCAAATTTGTCTTATGAATTTGAATACACGATACAGCATACGGGCGCATCAGCGAACACGACGTATTTCTTTCGCCTCTATGACGTGAACAATGATGTTGCCGTAGTGAAAGATGTGGCTGCAAGCTTCCCATCGATCTCGACGGGGGACACGACCCTTGATGTGGAGATTGCAGGACTTCCGGCGTTCACCGTCACTGAAGGTGAAACCACGACTATCACCACCACACCAACAACAGTTCCATTTGGCGATCTCTCGGTTGGAGTTTCAGTAATTGGTGCACACCGGATTACCGTTACCACAAATGCAATAAATGGTTACCAAGTACTGGTGAGCGAAAATCAGAACTTCGTATCATCAGGTGGGGCCGAGATTCCCGGGGTTGCTGCGCCTAATACTGCACCGCTTGCTTGGTCTACCGCCTGTCTCTCGAGTGCTCCGGGGTGTTTTGGATACCACAGTGGAGATAATGCTCTCTTTGGTGGATCTGCAAGATTTTCAGCAAACGACACATGGGCAGAATTTGAAATTCCTGCACGAGAAGTGATGTTTGCCTCAGCTCCTGTTGCGTCAGATACCATGGACATGCTGTATCGCGTCGAGCGAAATGCATTGCTCCCAGCGGGAGAGTATGAAGCACAGTTGCGCTATATCGTTGTCCCCAGCTTCTAATTGTTAATGCACGTATAATGAATACCATGTCGCAACTCTTAATTTCACGACTTACTGTACTGACGACTATTTGCGCGCTTTTCCTCTTGTCTACACCAATGTCCGCTTTTGCCGCGTTTGAGCTTAGGTTATCGCCGGCAGTCATAGATGGCGAGGCAAAGGCGCGAGAAATTTTGCGTTATAAAATGACACTGACAAATGAGTCGAAGCGCATGCTCAGTATTTATCCTTGGGCCAGGGATATCGAGTCAGGTGGAACAGAGCGTAGTCGTGACGGCGTCGATCCGGCCACGTCACTCCTGTCGTGGTTGGAGTTTTCGCGCGCCCAGACAGATATTTTGGCTGGCGAGAGTGTAGAAATACCGGTTCTCGTTCAGGTTCATCTTCGTGCAAAGCCCGGTGTGTATCATGCCATGTTGTATTTTAGTAATGGCCCCAACCGACCCGAGGCAGAACTTAATGCTGAGGAAACAGCGTCACTCATGATTACTATCCGCGTCCCCGATGATGCCAACGAGCGACTTGCGCTAGGAACTTTTGCATCTGACAAAAACATGTTTACCGACGCCGAGGCTACCTTTGGATATAAATTGGAGAATACGGGAAACCGCGGACTCATTCCTTCGGGTAAAATAAGAATTTTTGATCGCCGCGGCGAAGAGGTCGACACGATAGAGGTCAATTCTGGTGCCTCGAAGATAGAACCATCCGCAACTGAGCTCATCGGTGCAGTGTGGCAGTCGGGAGACCATTTTGGTAGGTATAAGGCAATGCTTGATGTCTCGTATGGAAAAACAGGAACAATTCAAGACACGGTGTTCTTTTGGGTACTGCCTTGGAAGAGACTACTCTCGATGTTTTTGACGCTCGCACTCGTCTGCGTAGTCCTGTCTCTGTTGTTTCATTCCTATACTACCAGTGGAGGAAAAAAGTTCGCACACATCCGCGCTACGGTCGATGACGACGAAACAGGTAGCATGAAGGAGCGGGTGAGTAAGTTGTATACTGCCTCGAAGTCACGTTTCCAGCAAATACTCAAGATAAGTCCGTTGGCACAGGAGAGGATAGTAAATTTGGGACCCATAGACCAAATAGTCGAAGTAGAGCCGCCTGCTCCAATGCGAACGCGGTTCAGTACATTAAACACCGAAGGGTCTGGTTCCGTGAGACTTGCGCATCGCAAAAAACACCCGACTCATGACCCCGCGCATGTCATTAATCTAAAAAGATAGGTCGAGAAGCAGAAATTCTGCGCGACACCACCTCACATGTCTCCCTTTGATTCTATAAATAGACGACTCATCGGAGGGAAAATCCGACTTTGTCAGAAAGCTATCACCGTACTCATGCTCGCATGCGCACTGTTTCCCATGGGCACGCTTGCTTCGAGCACCAGTAGTCAGCGTGCGACACTGGCAATGGCAATTACGCCACCATATTTTAATGTTGCGCTTGCGCCAGGAGCGGTTTGGGAAAGTCTCGTTAAATTTTCAAACAGAAGTAGCTATCCAATTACCGTTTTTGCACGGACGCAAAATTTTCGTACGGACGGTGGTTCTGGCGTTGAGTTTTTTATTCAAGACTCAGCGATTGGCACCCAATCATACGAGCTTGCGAGCTGGCTCACCTTACCTAAGGGTGAACTTGTAGTTCCCGCAGGAAGCACAATCCACATACCGTTTGTCATATCGGTACCCCTTGATGCGGAGCCAGGAGGACATTATGCGGGGATTATCGTAGGCAGTGATGAAGTTGGCACGAGTGTACCTGGTGGAGTTGGGGTCAGCTCGGCCTTAAGCGCACTCCTTTTGGTTCGGGTAGCGGGGGAGACAAATGAGTCGGGATTTATACGCAACTTTTCAACACGCAACTTTTTTACACAGACACAACAAGAGACTTTTACGCTTGAATTTAAAAATACCGGTAACGTGCATTTGGAACCACGAGGAGAAATTGTAATTTCAAATATGTTTGGAAAAAATAGAGGAAGAATTAGTCTGAAGTCGGGAAATTCATTTGGTCACATACTTCCATTTTCAACGAGAGAGTTCTCGTTTGATTGGCAAGGGGAGTCTAATTATCTGGACATTGGGCTTTATCAGGCACGTGCCACTCTTTACTATGGAGAAAATGATACAAAAGTAGCATTTCATGGAGCATACTTCCTCATATTTCCGCTTGTTCCGGTGTTGGGTATTGCAACCTTTCTCTACGTGTTTACGCGGTTTATCCGCATTGGTGCAAGGCGTTATGTAAAGCATGCAATTAAAATAGAGCAAGAGAGACTCATGAGTCATGGTGTCACGCATGAACGCTCCAAACAACTTTCAGCGAAAATACTCGAGCAACCTTTCGTCATTGGATTGAGAGAGTTTTTGGCAGTTGGAATGGGGAAAAAAAGAAAAAAAATCCCAAAAAATAGAGTAATTTACGAAAGACAGACCTACACCAGCTTATTTCGTCAGTACAGGCCGTTTTTCCTATTCTTACTCGTGCTTGCGCTCGGTTTCATGGCTATTTTGTACTACTTTTTTCAAGTATTTCAGAATGAGCGTGAGTATCGGGTAAGTGTTTTGGGCCGTACTCAGACTGATGTTGTGGGTACAGACCCTCGCCCCTAGACCTGGTTTTTTTGTTAATATGCAATTACGGTTCAGCTCTCTATCATGATTACATGTGGATAAGTATAGAAAATACCAAGAATAATTTCCTCTAAATAACGGGCATTTTAAACGTGGCCTGACGGGCGTTACTTATCCACAGTTTAATAGTAATTTATCCCCCAACCTGTGCACGTTGATATATAATGCTTAAAGGTGTTAGCTATTTAAAAAGCGAATACCATCCGGTTCAAATCCTTATTTAGGATTATTCATCCCAATGAGAACCTAGAGATTTCAATTTTTCACCACATATTGTTTGTGTCCCACACACAAACAAAACAATGAATGACCGTCGAAATTCATTCAGTATCTCACATGCCATTATTCGTTCGATTATAAATATTGTATGAACATCAGTTCTTTCAAAACGCTTTCTCGGTCCAAGAAGATCGGAGCGCTACTCATTGGGACCACACTCGCTTGGTCACTCGGTCTGCCACTCTATATTATTGGCACCGCGTCTGCAGCGAGCTTATCAAATATTAGCGACACGATTTTGAGTTCGGCACCTTCAGCGGCGACCACTCATACAATCGTATACACCACGATCAATTCAATGGTCGGGGGAACAAACGGAACAACAACGATCCAGTTTTCGCCAGGCAATGTTGGTGGAGCGACTGACGAGTTTACGCTCGCGTCACTTACGCTCGGCAATGTGACCTTTTCTGGCTCAGTAGCGCTTGCTACCGTTGCGAACTTTGCAGCATGTACCGCTGCGGCAAGTCAAGCTTATGTTTCAACGATAACCAACACTGCCGGTAATCGCACCGTCAATATTGCGGTTTGCCCAGGTGACACGGTTGCTCCGCAGATCATCACCATTGTCCTCGCAACAAACGTCGTCAGTCCATCAACCGTCAATTCCTACGTTGTGCGTGTCGCAGGAACACAGACAGACTCTGCCGACACTCGTGTCGCCATCGTCAACCAGGTCACCATGTCCGCAAAGGTCGACACCACGTTTACCTTCACTATCAGTGGAACCGCAACGAGCACGCCTGCGAATGGCACCTCGACAACCTTCACAACCACTGCAACTGCGATTCCGTTCAATACCGTAACCCCAGGTGGCATCTATACTGGTGCACAGCAGTTGAATGTGACTACCAATGCAGACAATGGATTTCAGGTGACTGTGGTTGCCAATGGTCCAATGATCTCAACTGGTGGAGGAGACATTGACTTCTTTACAAACGGAACAGAGCTAGCAGCACCCGCCGCGTGGTCCGCACCGTCAAACACACTTGGTGCCGAAGACACTTATGGCCATTTCGGAATCACCACAAACGATGCCGTAACAGCCGCATTTGGCTCAAACCAGTGGGTTGGTAACTTCAATGCAGGAAGTCCGCTCCAAGTGTTTTTCCACAATGCTCCCTCTGATGGAGTGCAGGTGAACACCGGCTCTACGACAGTGGCGTACCAGATGCAGATCGGGTCACTACAGCAAGCTGCGAATGACTACACAAACGTACTCACTTACGTAGCCACCCCTATCTTCTAAATTGCCGCTCATTGTTGGACGACTTCTTTGCTGCCTTCGTCGTGAGTCGGCGAGACGTACTCAAAGTACGCCTCACCGACATCACTTCCTAGTCATCTCGAATTCGCCTCAACACTGAACAGCAATACACGGTTCTTGTGCGTAAATGAATAATGGCTGTTTTCCTAGCGGCATGGCGGGATGTGTATAGAGCACATCGAAATCATGCAACTATGTAGTCTTGGAAATACCCCGGATGGTTATCCACATAAACACGCCCCAATTGGGGCGTGTTTGCTACTTGGGTTTGGTCGGACATGCATGTATAATGACAATCACATTTCTGATTATTGTTAACTGAACACAGGCTTCATGCGAGATACTATATTTTCTAAGGGATACGCTCAGGTACTTCTTTTCGTAGTCATTTTTTCATTTGTTTTTTCTGGCACCGCACTGGCCCAAAGCCGTGTTGGTATTACTATTTCTCCACCCATTATTGAGGAGAATGTTGTTCCTGGATCAGTACATAATTTTATTGTTCGACTAAAAAATGTTGGTACCGAAGAAGAAATACTATACCCTCGGCTGTATAACGTCTCTGGAATTTCTGTGAATGGTCAGCCAACCTTCTCAAAGATTAACGAAGCGGGGCCACATGAGCTATCTGCCTGGATTACCTTTGAACAGGAAATTATAACCATAGCACCTGGTGGGCAAGCCACACTTACGTTTACTGCCAATGTCCCCGCAAATGCATCACCCGGAGCACATATAGGTTCTGTTGCTTTTTCGCGAGACTCGGTAGCACCGACGCAAGGCTCTGGGGTTGGGTATGAAGTACATTCTATTGTGTCACTACGTGTGGCTGGGGAAGTAATAGAGCGGACTAGGGTGAAGGATTTTTTCACTGATCAGATATTTTTTTCGAGTGTAAAGGTTAAGTTTTCCACAACCATACTCAACGAGGGAAACGTGTTTGCCCGCCCCAAGGGGTTCATTGATATAAAGAATATGTTTGGAAACAAGGTGGAAACTATACCCGTAAATGACGGAGGTTCAAGCGTATTTCCGTCTTCTGAGCGAATTTACACGGCAGATTGGACTTCGGACTCATTCCAGATAGGAAAATATGTAGCAGAAATGACACTGACGGTTGAGGGTGAAAAAGGATTTGAGTCTCTGCTTTCGACAGTCGAATTTTGGATAGTCCCCACACACATAGTCTTGCCCGCACTCGGTGGACTCCTTGTTTTTCTAATGATTTTTTGGGTAATACTTCGACTGTATGTGCGTTCGCAAATAAAAAGAGCAACAGGAGGTAGGGCGGCAGCACGTGCACGTGAGGCAACATCACTTTCCAGGCTCTCTATCATCGTAATAGGGTTACTTATCTCTGTAATTCTTGGCCTTGTCATACTACTATTTCTGCTTGGCTAGATTGGCTCCATATAATTTGTGAGAGTTCTATTTTGAGACCACGCAAAAAAGTGAGGGGTTTTCCTCAAGGGAGTGGGTAGAGTATACTTGTCTATATGGGAAATAATCACCCAAAACACCGAAAGATAGCAACGCAGTACTTGACCATTATCGTGGCACTCGTTTTGGTGGGTCAGGTGCCAGTACTGTCCCTACCACTAACCCAATTTGGAGCATATGCAACACAGCAGATGGCCGGAGTGGTGGGAATGTCAGTTGGAGTACCTCAGAATGAGAGTAATAAACTCGCGCAAGATTTGGCTCAAAAATCAGAAGAACTTACTGAGCGAGAAAAAGCAATCGATGCAAGGGAGAGGGAAATTCGATTGGTGGTCGCAGAAGAAAATGCTAAATACACAAAATTTATTTTGAGCGTGATAATAGGAATTACGGTGCTCTTAACGGTGTTGATTATACTCAATTTTTATCTCGACAAATTAAGGGGTGAGCAGCTCGCTCGTAGCGAACGTTCAGATGTTGAGAGTGTCACAACAAGTGAGCCTCATACAAAAACAGGTCCGCACGCTCATGAAGGAGAGTTTCAGACAAGAATTTAATTTGAATCAACTTGGATAATACTGAGGCTTTTTGAGATTGATTATTCGATATATAATCAATTCATGAGGGAATGTACAGATGCTATGGTCGTTGTGGTGAGGTTTTTTTCATACTTTGTTTTTATATTTGGTGGAGTCTTTTTTTTCTCAACTCAAGCAGTGGCCTATGGCGGACTCACGATGGTGAGTGATGTTATCTCCGATTCGGTGCCCGCAGGTACCCAAATTTCACATACCATTTTGTTTACGGCAAATCTGCCCATTCCCGTTGGTGGAAAAATAATATTTAGACCCGAGGCTATACAGGGTAATTTCACCATTCCCGTAGCTCTGGATTTTACTGATATTGATTTTGCTGTTGCTCCTACATCAACAATGCCATTTGTTGAGCGTGCGCTTGCAGCAGTACCGTCGGCCACTGAAGATGGGGTTGTTGTGGTGCCAGGCGCATCGGGCACCATCACTATCACTCTGGGCTCCGGGGCTACTGCACCGATACTCGTCGGGGAAGTTGTGCGCATAAAGATTGGGAGTGTGGCCGTGGTGGGTTCCATCGGGGACCAGTATATTGTCTCACCGGCAATTTTGGGTTCACACAACATTCGGCTTGAAACAAGAAATGCCGCTGACGTACTTATTCAGTTTGGGTCTACGGTCGTTGTGATGGTTGCGCCTGTGACTCTTGGGCGCGCGGACACACTCGATAACGTGCCTCCACTACGCACAAACGGATTACCTTCACCAGGGCTCTTGCCTGGGAGTACGCAAAATGTTTTCTTGTCACTCAATACCGACAAGATAGCACTATGTCGCTATGCGACCACGTCTGGCACGGATTTTTTCTCCATGCTCCCGTCAACTGTTTTTTCCACAGCAAATAACGGTTTACTCCACTTTCAGAGCATCCCTGTAGCCACGAGTACTACATACAATATATACGTTCGGTGCCAAAAGTTTACGAACACACCAAATCCTGATGATTATTTAATTACTTTTGAAATAGGAATTGAGCCTACTGTTATTACTCCTCCTGCACCTCCTCCACCACCACCTTCAAGTGGCGGTTCAACAGGTTTTGGTGGTGGAGGGGGAGTCGGTGGACCGTTTCTTGGATTGGGCGAAGTAACCATGGAGGGGCTCGCAGCGCCAGGCAGCACTCTCGTCATACTTAAAGACGGAGTAATTGAGCGCGAAGTAGTCGTTCCTATTCTTGGTCAGTTTTCAGAAAAGTTTTTAGATCTTGCTCGAGGAACCTATGCATGGGGAGCATACATTCGAGACCCGCAGAGAAGAGTGTCGTCAACATATACTTCGACGATATATTTAATAGGAAGAACGAACAATGTTATTGCACCGGTACATGTGTCACCGACCATTAGCGTGTCTTCAACAACAGTACCCGTTGGTGGAAAAGTCATGCTTTCGGGATATGCGATTGCGCTTACTCCCGTTCAGGTTTTAATGAATAAGCAGGGAAATGCAGTGACGGGAAATATTATCTCTGCAACAACTACCGCAAATGGTAATGGTTCATGGACGCTGGAGCTACCATCGGACGGTCTCACTAAGGGCACGTATGAAATTAAGGCAGTTTCAATTTTTACGAACAACAGAGATCGCAGCTTGATTAGTCCAATTATATATCTTGGGTTGGGCATAGACCCAAGTCCAAGTCTGGGAAATCGCAGTGACCTCAACCGGGACGGTAAGGTTAATCTGGTAGATTTCTCAATACTACTTTTCAACTGGAGGGGAACCGACCCGGTTTCCGACATAAACCAGGATGGAACGGTAAACCTAACTGATTTTTCAATCATGCTCTCAAATTGGACGGGCTAAAGCTCCTGTACATTTTATAAAAACACAGAGCATATAGTTACTCGACAGACAGCCTGAGTGTGCTAGTTTTAGTTGGGAATTTGTACGTTGACAATCCAACACAGGAGAGTGACATGTCAATTATTGCTGCGGGGATTGACCCCGTAACGTATTTCTGTGGACTGCTTGGTAAAAACATATCTGAGGTATGTGCACTTGCAAAGACGGCTCTCGATGGGGCCGAGGACGGTGAGATATATTTTGAGCGTACTGAAACTGAAATTTTGTCTATCGACGATGCACGCATCGAGTCTCCAGACAGGAGTGTTTCGCAAGGATTTGGACTACGGCGAGTCAGCGGACAGTCGGTGTTCTACGCTCACGATGATGTGATAACTGCTGATGCGATACTACACGTCGGAGCGGAATTGCGCGCGATTGATAAACACTCACGGCTGTATGTTCCTCAAGCAAAGAGGACTGCAATACCTTCGTTCTACGGTGATACTCTCGCGACCCCACATCTAGTAGATTGCGTGAAATTGCTTCAAGAGATTGATGCATATGCACGCACTCATGAGGTGGTCACGAATGTCTCCGTAACGCTCCTTGGTGCACTTTCGTACATACTCATTGTTCGTGCAGATGATACGCATGAATATGACATACGACCAATGACGAGACTGTACATTACCATTCAGTGTACCGACGGGAGTTCCCGTGAGAGCACAAATGAAATTGTGTCGGGTCGTGATGAGTACAACCGCGTCAGTCGAGAAAACATCTGGAAGCCCGAGGTGGATTTGTTGCTGAAAAAAACGAAGGATAAGCTACGCGCAAAACCATGCCCCTCAGGTCAGATGCCAGTGATTCTCGCACCGGGATGGGCCGCCATATTTCTCCACGAGGCATTTGGTCACGGATTAGAGGCAGATTTTGTTTGGAGAAAAACAACCGTGTTTGCTGACTTACTCGGAAAACGTGTTGCGAGTAATGTGGTGAACGTCGTGGATGATGGCACGATTCCACGTGCGCGAGGCTCGCTCAATATCGATGATGAGGGCACACCGACTGAGAGAACCGTGCTCATTCAAGATGGAATTTTGGTAGGCTATATGCACGATAGGCAAAGTGCACGGTTGCTTGGTGCGCACGCCACGGGAAACGCTCGGCGAGAGTCATATAGACATCATCCGCAAGTGCGCATGCGGAGCACGCTCTTGCTCGGAGGAGAATCGACACCAGAAGAAATAATCGCAGCGACTCAGTACGGAATTTACATGGCCTCATTCGAGGGTGGCCAGGTTGATACTGTTACTGGTCAGTTTGTGTTTAATTCTGACCTCGCCTACATGGTTGTAGATGGAAAAATACAAGACCCCGTCATTGGAGCAACGCTGATTGGTAATTGTGCGACAGCACTACTTCACGTTGACATGGTGGGGAATGATTTTGCCATCAGCGGCGCTGGTTCATGTGGAAAAGGGGGGCAAACAGTTCCTGTAGGAGTAGGGCAACCCACTCTGAGGCTTTCGGGTGGCATAACGGTGGGTGGAACAGAAGTTTCACAAACAGAAGGAGCTCACAGTGATAATTGATAACCTCTTGGATAGTGCAGAAGCACTTATGCGGTATGCACAAGCAGCTGGAGCGAGCGACGCATCGGTTGCCATCACGCAGTCGCAAGAAAAATCCGTTACAGTACGTGATGGGGAAATAGACAATCTGACAATATCGGGTGCACTTTCATGCAGTCTCCGTGTGTTTGTGGATGAGCGGGGGGGGAAGTATGAGACTACCTCACTGCATGATGACGACCTCCGACTCGCAGCAAATCGCGCAGTAGATTCCGCCACTGTTTCAGCAGAGAATAAGCACGCGAGACTCGCGCATCCACATGAGTGGTACAGGGAAGGTGACTCGGAGGTATCCAAGATAGAATTAGACCAACTTGACCCAGGGAGACATCCGTCTGTGGGAGATCTTATGGACCTTGCATTCTCCCTAGATGAGGTTGCATGTGCGTATCCTGGGGTTTCGCGCAGTGAGGGTTCAACATACTCATTTGCACACGAGATTTGCGCGCGACTCACGTCACACGGTTTTGTCGGCGTAGTGGGTTCTACGACATATTCAAAATCCGCGACGGTAATTGCTGAGTCGTTGGGGTTAATGAAGTCAGAAACTGCGTATCACATGGCCTGTTATTTAGAGGACCTGCGATCAGATGTGGAGGTCGCCCGTCGTGCTGGAGAGTACGCAGTAGGACAATTGGGGGCTGGCACGATAAAAGGCGGTATCATGCCCGTACTCTTTGACAAGCGAGTCTCGCGAGAGCTCCTTGGGGGATTCTTTGATAGCATTGATGGAGAGTTGGTTTACTTAAAGTCTACATTTTTGCTTAACCATCTTGGTGGCCGACTGTTTCGCCCCGAAGTAAGAATAATTGAGCAACCACACTTGCGGAGACAAATTGATTCTCGACTCTATGACCGTGAGTGCGTGAAGGCAACACCATGGACCCTTGTTGATGGTGGGATACCGCAAATGTGGGCAACAAATATTGAGTTTTCTTCAAGACTCGGGATTCCTGCATCGTCGGGGCATGCGAGTGGCTCATCAAATTTGTTGCTTTGCCCGACACCAAATTCTCGAGATTCAATGATTCGAGGAATTCGCAGTGGCTTCCTTGTGACTGAACTCATGGGTGGGGGGTTAAATATTGAGACAGGAGCATATTCCATTGGCGCTGAGGGGTATCTCATTGAGGGTGGAGAAATTACGCGAGCGGTTAATAAGGTGACAATCGCCGGTAACATGCTGGAGATGATGCGCAGTATGCATGTTGCGGATGATTGCTCGGATTGTCCCTTGGGAATAAATGCACCGAGTATTCTTATTGATAGGATGACCGTAGGGTAGAAGAAGCAAAACCACCAAAGGGGTGGTTTTTTTGTATGTGCCATATGAGATATATCCACTACTTGTTCACATGTGCGTTGCAACTTGTGGTAAAAAAAGCGTATAATATGACTAATCAACCGTGACCCATCTGGGGGAGTTCTGCATCGGGTTTCGATGCATTAACAAATTAATTGCACATTATATATCATGAGTTCCTTCTTACAAAAACTAAAGGGAAAAGGTGTCGGAATCGCCGATGATCACTCCGTCTCACCAGCAAATCTTCCTCCGAAGTCCGATGTGCCTTCAGGTGTTACGCAACTTCCTGTTGACGTCAGGCAGGGTGATACCGAGATTACCATTTATGCACAAGTACCAGGTACAGACATAAAGGACCTTGATGTATCAATAGAAGGCGACAATGACGTTATTACCATACAGGGTACCTCACACAGGCCAGAGGATCTCATCAGTGGTCCAAGAGAAGGAAATATTGCGATAACTCAAGGAGTCCATGTCGCAGACACTGACGAGCATAATGCGTTCGCTCTCGAGGAGTGCGCTTGGGGAAAGTTTTTTAGACAAATTATTTTACCACAAGAGGTCGATGCAACCGTTGCGCAGGCAAAGGTAAAAGATGGCGTCCTGGTTCTACACCTTCCACTGAAGGGTCATGCATCAAATAAGTTACGCATGCTTGTGGAGAAAGTAGACTCAGCACCGTAGCGGTGTCCGCAAAGTGATTTCATGACGCAACGGATACGAATAAAATTTCTACTTGTAATCGCTGTAGTTTTTTCTTCAGTTTTTTTTAGCGCAACCACCTTGTTTGCGCAGACGGGAGCAGGTGCGGCCGTGCTCTCGCTTTCGCCGTCGGCCGGCACTGTTGGAGTAGGAAAAACATTAATTGTTTCTGTGCTCGTTGAATCAGCTACACCATTCAACTCATCAAGTGCAAAATTAAATTTTGATAAAGAGCTACTCTCGGTGCAGTCTGTTTCCAAAAGCAGCTCAGCGCTCTCCCTTTGGGCAGTGGAACCTTCGTTTTCAAACGAAACAGGAACGATAGATTTTGAAGGAGGGAATACCGCCGCACTTACAGGTAAAAAAACTATTTTAACCATTACTTTTAAGGGACTGAAGGAGGGAAAGGCGCAAATTGGATTTACTTCCGCCTCAGTTCTTGCGGCAGATGGAAAGGGAACAGATATTGCTGGTGCAAAAAACTCAGGAGAACTTACGGTATCACTCTCCGCGGTAGAACCACCACCCCCACCGTCCGTACAGATACCCGACCCTGGACTTTTGGGACCAAAACCGGAGGCACCCGACGTAACTTCGACTACGCACTTAGATGAGAAACTTTATTACAATTCACCAAAAGCAAAATTCATTTGGGAGTTACCGCCTGACGTAACGGTGATGCGCATCGGCTTTGACACGAAACCAGAAACAGTACCTACAACGAGCTATGACCCTGCAATAAACGAGAAAGAGTATGACCAACTTGTTGATGGTCCAATGTATGTGCATTTGCGATATAAAAATGAGGCCGGTCTGGGACCAACGACGCACAGAAAAATACTCGTCGACCGCACACCTCCACCGCTGTTTAGTTTAGATATTACCGTTCCCGCATCAACGACCGATGCGGTATTGAAATTTTCCGCCACAGATACTCCATCGGGGATTAGTCATTATGAAATAGTTGTTGATGGCGGTAATGCTATTAAGGTGGCACTTACCGACATGAAGGAAGGCGAATTTTTGCTCGGTGGTCAATCACCCGGTGAACACAGTATTACCGTGAAGGCATATGATTTGGCGGGAAATTATACTCCGGTTGATGGAAAATTTGACATCGAAGGAGAAACCGCAGAGGAAATAGCAGCGCGCGCAGCTAAGGCTGTCGATGATGAGCCTAAACCCACTGACTGGGGGCTCATTGCAAACATCGTGCAAATTGCCTTCATCGCATTTCTCATTGGTTATCTCTGGTATGAACGCAAGTCGTTTCGTAGAGAGAAATATGTAGCCAAGAAAGAGGCTGATGAATTGCGTGACAATTTAGGGAACATCTTTGCTGCGTTACGCGAAGAAGTAGGAGAGCAAGTGGGTACTATTTTTGAAAAACCAAATCCATCAGCGAGAGACAGAGAAGTAATGGCGCACATTAACGAGGCCATCGATTTGTCAGAGGAATTGATATCAAAGGAGGCTGAAGATGTCCGCAAGCTCCTCATGTAGCAATAAATAACTTTTTTAAAAGTTACAAAAAGACAGGATACAAAATTGAATTATCATAATCGAAACGCCATTTCGACTTATTTGAGCTAGGTAATTTCAGTATGGCAAAGTAGACTGTGGAAAACTTTTATCAGAGGAATAATATGGTGCCGTTGAGCCGTTATTGGTGAACTATTTGAGCGCTAAAAAAAGCCCAAATAGGGCCATTTTTTGCTAAAATAAGAGGTATAACCTAATCCTTTGGAGGCAGGGTATTTGTTTTATGCACGAACTATTTAGTAAAGGAAAAAAAATGTTTTTAGGGCTATTTTCTATTCATAAAAAAAATATTTTTTCTCTTACGGGGTCCATAAATAAGGCTATTTTTACGGTATTCGTTAGCATATTCTTAGTCTGGTTTCTTGCAGAGTTTGTGTTTGCAGAGAAAGAAGCGAATGTATATATTTTTCCAAGTGTGGTTACTTCTGAGGGCTGGGAATCCCCGATACTCTCACTCGCTCAAGACCTCTCACATGGAGCGGAGCTAGTGGATTTTAATCGAGAGAATTCTGCATATGTATATTATGCGAATGAGGCGGACGACGTTGTTGAGCTTGATTTGTCTACCTCAACACTTGATGACAAAGGCAATGATGTTCCTCCGGATTTCATCGACGAAACAATCGTTGGTAACACTGGTGATGAAATAGTAAATAGTCTCATACAGGCAACTACATCCAGTTGGCCCACAGAGCAGATTGGTGAGCTTGCGAACCCTGCTGTTCCAGAGCTTACGTTTCCTGGACTACTTGCACCAGTTGCCCCATCAATACTCGACGTATTAATTCCCAACTTGCCTGAAGGAGTAACAGCAACGGGAACCACAACCGGTGTCTCACCAATTGAAGTTGTTACTCCGCAGTCTACCGGCACTCAGGCGGGCTTGCTAAATAAATTTTTTGAGTTTGCAAAGTTTTACACTTCACCCAAGCGAGCACTTGCGCTTGATACCCCTTCCTCCACCGTAGAGCATCTTCGTGCTCAAGAACTTCTATACGAAACCGAACTTCATCCAGACACTGCGACCACATCGGAGATTTTTTCTCGAGATAGTAATACTGATGGTGTTGCGACTTCTTCCGAATATGTTCCCCCTGAGACAACACTCACCCCCAGTAGCGAAAATTCTGATCCATTTTCTGTTGCTCTTTGTACGACCCTCGGCAAGAAATGTCATGTGATTGAATACGCGGGGTTTGGTTTGGGTGTTGCAATGGAAGGAAAAACGGTCCTTAGTGCCAATTTAGAAATTTCACTTGCAGGCCGTGGAGCATTCTCGGGTACTCAATATGATCGCGTGCTTGTGCGCGCATATCACGCAGGTCGTTGGGAGCACATAGGTGAAGTAGTGGTGCGTGGAGATCTTTCTAATGGTAAGCGTGGAGGGTACTTTACATTTCCGATTGATTTTTTCTCTGATTGGTCTGATCTCACTGACCTGAAAATTGCCATAGAGTATGACAGGGAAAGTGAGGAAGATGCGTCTGTGTACGTAGATGGTATTTGGGTGAACGCACGATATTCAAGTGACCTTACGGACGATGAAACACCTGAGCAGGTCGCACTTTCAGCTGCGAATTTACGAAGCTCACTTTCTGCTAAGGATGCAGAGGCACGACGTGCGAGGCGTGATCTTCTCGTACTTCCCGAAGGTGAGGTGGTTGCCATCACTCACTCTGACAAACACGCCGATGCGAAGCTCGTGGTAAAAACCAATAAAGAAATTTATCATGCACTGGGAACAGCGAGGTCATATTTCAGTGTGACCAATGACGGTACTGCTCCGGAGGAAACAAGATTGCAGTTTCATTTTTCTGATGACACTGCGCGCGTATCTCGCCTTTCAAGATTTGTGCACAATGTTCCACATAACGTAGGGGAACCAACGATTGATGACATTGGATACTTTTGTGATTCAGGTTGGGCGCGGCTCGGCGATGAGGCGATGTATCGCTGTGAGTCAGGTGGAGAGCTTCGTGCATGTGACCGCCTAAACACAGACCGAACAAATTGTATTACTGAAAATGCGCGCGTAGGCAAAACTCTTGGCGTGTCATATCGAGACATGTGGAAGCAGGAGCCGTTTCTCCATGGTTCAATAGAAGACTCGCGGGGAATTTTTGCGAACGCAATCACGCGTTTATTTGCAAAGATGCCTGATAACGCAATTGCGCCCACTTTAGTGCCAGTCGCACACACCGCCGAGTCAGTTTTAATTCAACCTGGCCAAACCATTTATTTCCGAGCAGATATTGAGGTCCCTCTGAACGGGAGAGGAGATTTTACTATTGAGACGATGGCCCCCTCAGGTGAGTTTGGTTTAGTGCATTCGGGATGGTCAGGTTCTTGGAATCATAAGTTTCCCGTTACCATAGACACCACTAGTGCTACTACTGATGAAGACTTGTCCGTTTCAATTTCACTTAAGAACGCGCCAGCAGAGTTTTGGGAACTCGCACAAGATGCGGGGGGTGATGTGCGCGTGGTAGATGGAGAGGAAATATATGAAGCGCCATACGCGCTAGTATCTTGGAATAAAGAATTACAAAGCGGTCTTCTGCACGCACTTTTGCGGAATATTAATCAAGGGACTTCCACTGTTGCATATGTGTATTTCGGTGATGCAAATGCGTCATCGCAACATGACAGTCATGCACCATTTCGCTCACGTGACCTAACACCGAGAGGGCTGATGTTTGGTGGGAGTCAAACCGACATGTCGCTACATGTGGTTGCCATGGATGAGGAAACACGCGTACGAGTTGGGGAGGAGCTGGAACACACACTAAAAAAGGGAGAGAGTATTATTTTTGAAAAAGTTGTTCCAGGTTCTGTGCTGTATGCAGATGGACCTGTCACTGCGAACATTGAAACACTGTCACCGGTAGCACGATACGTGCCGATGGGATATGCGGGTGGGGAATTTGTACTCCCAAAACTCTTAGCAACAGATGACGTTGAGTACGAGTTATCGCTTGGATTACCCGTTCAGGAAGAAGCACATGCCACTATTGATTTTCAGGGAGGTACTGAGGGTGTCGACCCGGTATTTGCTTCGGTGGTAAAGCGCCCCATTGTTTCGAGTGAGAGCGTAGTCCTCACTACTGACTTGAATCTACTCGCCACAATTGCACATCCTACTGGAATTCCTAGTAGGCTCTACCCCGCAACAAGCGAAGAGTTGTATGGTTTCGCACTTGCAGGAACCCAGGTGGCAGCGGGGCGTGACGGAACAAATTTTACCGCTTTGTGTGGGGGGGGTGCGCGCCAAGAAGTTGATGGCAGAAGGAAGGGGGTAGTCACCACACTTGATCGCTGTCAGGGCGGAACACCAGAACTCACAGACTCAATGAAGCTTTCTGGACTCACAAGACCGCTATCTGCATATACAAATTTTTCGAATGACTACATTTCATTCTTACCGAAGAATGAATTTTCAAATTTGTACACGTCGCCAAGCGAAAGTGTGGGGATACTACTCTTGTGCGCACCCGAAGATGGAGCCATGAACATTGCAGCGTACGATCCTGAAGGTGGTATTATTGCGTCCTCTACCTGTTCGGGATATGGAACTCGTCCCGGAAAAACTTACTTGACCCCATCACGAGGCCTATTTCCTTCTGGCTACACCGTCCGCTCAATTGCGACACAGCCCGCACCCTTTTTAGCCTACGCAGTTACCGAAGATATAGAAAATTCTGGAAAAGGCACAATGCGTGCGAGCCCACTAATATCACCGTCACTTTCGCGCGGTTACGGGTCTGTCTATCACGACATCGTTATTGGTCCAGTAGAGTTTGTTATACCAGGCGAGCATCGCAGGCTTGATGTCACTGAAGATGGGAGAGATAAAATTCACGTCGACACGTTGCTCACCAAAAATAGAGAGTTTTCAATTCATGAATTACCTAAATTCCGTTTTTCTTACAAACGACAGTCAAATTCGATACTACAAAATGTGCGCGATTTTCTTGGAGACAAACCATTTGTGGTAAAGAATATCATGCTGAAGCATCCGCTTTTTGGCGATACTCCAATTGAGCATGAGGTTTTCTATGCTGAAAACAATGAGTGGTCGCTTGACTTGAAGCCACACCAAAGTAACGGAACCATTCGTCCGGGAAAATATACACTGCACATCGAAATTGAAGAAGCAGGAAAAACATACACAGATGAGTTTGATTTTTTCTGGGGAGTGCTCGCAATCAACTATACCAAGAGCATATACACACCCGGAGAAAAAGTAGATATTGCAATGGGAGCACTTTCTGATAACGGAAATACAATTTGCGATGCAAATTTGAGGTTGTGGATTACAGATATGAGTGGAGTCGAGTCTGAGGTTCCTGTTTCGATTTCAGGAAAATGTTATGGAAACAACGTTGTTGATGTACCTGACTACACAGCAACATATCAACTTGCTTCAAATGCGACTGGTACCTACAGGGTCCGACTTGTCCGATTTGATGAACAGCAGAATGTGGCAAGTCAGGTAACTGACCAGATTGAAGTCCGTTCAAGTGTTCCATATGTAATCGAGCGATATGGACCAACGCGTATATATCCGCTGGCGCACTACCCAATGAAGATTCGCGTACGAGCAAATGAGGCATTTACTGGAAGTATTATTGAGCGCATTCCGGGAGACTATGTTGTTATCGATAGAGGTAATGCAAATCTTGAATGGGGGGACGCCGAGCACACTTTTATTACCGCAACCTGGCCAGTCACACTCGCCCCCGGAGCATTCATCGATTTAGAATATGTGTTTGATCCGGCAGACCGCTCTCCATATTTATATTTGCTCGGACCCATACTCATGAAGAGCGATGCATCAGAATTTGTTGAGGCGCGAGAGTGGCAAATAGCATCGGATGCAGTGGGGAATATGCTCATATATTTTGAAAACAGCTTACCGATGCCCACGGGGTGGACCTGTGTTTCGTGCGTTCCGACGGACACATTTTTTGAGCGCTTCGCGTACGGCTCATCGACATACGGCGAACTTGGTGGGACAGCGACTCACACGCCGACTGCTCTGGCAACCGTGGACGTCACCGGATCAACGGGTGTCGGACCAAATACGACGAACAATACTACCAATGCTCCACTCGCACATACGCACACACTAACCCCGCAGATTTCCAGCGTATCAAATCTTCCTGCGTACAAGAACCTTCGAGTCATTCAGTCAAATAGCGCTGGTGACCCGGTAACTATTCCCGCGGGCGCGATTGGCATGTTTGATGTTGCTTCGTCATCACTTCCCATCGGTTGGTATCGGTATGCACCACTCGATGGGCTGTATGTTCAGGGCGCATCGTCAACCGCGTCGGGCGGGGCAAACACGCATACGCATACTGCAACCGGAACACTCGCTGCTCCTGTGCAGTCGGGTCTCCGCACACAAGGTGGAGTACTAAACGGTTCGGTAACCGCAACGCACGTGCACACGCTTTCTTCTACCTCCACCAATAGTGTCAATCACGAGCCTCCTTATGCCGAAGTGTTGTTCGCAAAGCTGAACACTGCATCAGCGACACCAAACTACCTTATTGCCATGTGGAATGACACACCGTCCGACGGATGGTCAACCATCTCTGGTCCCGGTGGCGACCTTGAGAGAAAGTTTCTTAAGGCCTCAACAACCTACGGCGGTGGTGGCGGTTTATCTTCCCACGCACATGCAAGCATTAGCGGTGCGACGACGTCGCAGACAACAACGCTTAGCTCATACAATGTGAACGCAAACAATGCACAGGCTCCGGCCGCGCATACTCACCCTGTGCTTATCGATGGATTTTCTGATGACAGTCATTTACCAAAGTACGTTGGGGTTATTTTTGCGAAACGCCTAACGGGAATTTCGGTGCTGACGCAGGATTCATATCGTTTGTATGCAAATGCAAACACCCTTACCCCGACTGACCCTTGGCCATCTGCTGGAAGCGACTTGAATGAAAATTCCCCGATCGATTCATCCAATATTTCCATCATTCCCGGGGATGAGATTCGCCTCCGCATGAATGTGTTTGTCACCAATGCAACTGCGACGGTAAGCACGCATGCATATAAGCTTCAATATGTTGCCGCAAGTGACTGTGTTAACGCACTCAACTGGACCGATGTCGGCGCTATAGGTTCCGGAGGGCTGTGGCGCGGATACAACAATACCAGTGTTGCAAACAACGCAACGATCGGCTCACTTCTTCTCTCCTCGTCGACGATATTAGAATCATATGTGGAGGAAAATCCATCGATCGCTAATCCCACTGAGATCCCACTTGGTGGAGTAGGAGAGTGGGATTGGGTGCTCAGTGACAACTTGGCAGTGGGAGGTACAACTTACTGCTTCCGCATGGTGCACTCTGATGGTACGCCGCTCGATGGATATGATAATTATCCCCAAATACTTACCAATGCTCAACCGCAGCAATCGACACTTTCCGTGCCTTTTAAGTTTGAAAAAGTAGGGACGACAACACCCGGATTTCAGTTCTTTGCTTCTGATTCGGAGACCAATGATCTCGATTACCAGATCCAAGTAGCGGTCTCTGCGACCTTTACTTCACCGACCATCGACGCAGACTCTGTGAATAATCCCGAGTTGTTCGAAAATGTTCCGAACCCGGCAAACAAGGCACCATTTAACTCCGGTGACACCATACAGTTTCGTCCTTCCGCGGGGCTGACAAATGGGACAACCTATTGGTGGAGAACGCGCGCGAAAGACACAAATGCATCGAATGAGTGGGGGCCGTGGTCGGCGACGAGCAGTGTCACCATTGATGTGTCGGTCACCGCATTGACGTGGTTCCAAACTACGCGTGATCAGTTTGCGCTCAATTCGCTGAGCGGGGTGACAACAACCGCGGACACCATGACGCTGAATGTCGGTTCCACTTCAGGTATTGTGTATGGTCCTACCATAGAATTTTCGCAGGCAACCTTAGGGACAGCATGGGGACAGCTTAGTTTTACGGACGTCGAGACAAGTAGTGATGTGAAATACCAGATAGAGTATTACACATCTACAAGCTCATGGGCGCTCATCCCCGAAACGGTGCTCGTGGGGAACGGCGTCGGGTTTGATACAACAGGGGTGTCACTTCTTAACATTGACCCGACGATATATTCGACTATTCGTGTTCGCGCAAACCTCACTGATGCCGGAGCGTCTCCGTCTGTAAATGACTGGGCAATTTCATGGGGCTACAACGTGTCTACTCCGATACTCTCTAAGCCGTTTGATAATCAAAAAGTTGCCACACGCACACCGTCATTTGAGTGGAGCGCAACAGATCCTCAAAATGATTCTATTGCTTATCAAATTTCTTGGTCTACTAGTCCATCATTTACCTCATCAACGACACGAGAGTCCAGCGTGAATTCCGGCTTCCTTGATTTATCTTGGTCGACCGACACTAGTCCTTTTGGTTCTGGTGATCGCATTCGGTACACTATACAATCGTCAGATATTTTAGCTTCATCGACCACCTATTACTGGAGAGTCAGAGGCCGTGATCCGGCTCCAGGCGCAGATACATATTCTTTTTGGTCAGCCACAAGATCCATTTATGTGGACACAACGACGCAGGTAGCCACATGGTACCAGACTGATAATGGACAATTTGATACCGACATTCTTTCATCTGTATACACAACGGGTACGGGATCGACTACCGTAGCAACCACCACAGACGAAATTATGGTTGCGTACGGAGAAGCAGCCGTCCAGACGCCTCGGTATAGAATATTTAATGGAACTACACTTGGCACAGAATTGTCCGCACTTTCTATCGGCGCAACGGTGCAGTGGTTGGTACTTAAGGCCTCACCTATTATCGGTCAATACATCATGGGAACTTTGGGCTCCGATAGGGACATGAATTTTCAAGTTTATGAAAATGGTATTTGGGCAAATCTATATGAACAGGGAACTAATGCGCCATCGATTGCACGTAGGAGTCTCGATATTGCGTATGAGTCATTGTCAGGTCGAGCACTTGCAGTTTCTTGTAATAGTAATCCCGATCCCAATTATCGTATTTGGGATGGAACAGCGTGGGCCGCAACGGGAACCATAAATCTTGGATTTACTTCGAACTGTGAGTGGGTGAGACTCGCATCTAATCCGATAACAAATGAAATAATTGGGTTATTTAGAAATACTGGTAATCAATATGAGGCGCAGGTTTGGAATGCCACTACATCAACATGGGGGAATTCCACCACACACGGTTCAATGTCAGAAATTGCTCATGAAGGAATGGCGGTGGAGTACGAGGCATCAGGAAATCAAGGAATTATTGCAGTATCTAATGCAGGTGCAGCAAGCTTCGTATCTAATTTTTGGAATGGTACGGCGTGGGCAGGTGCATCAACTACCGCAATAGGAAATGACTTTGAGTGGGGAAATTTAAGGCGTAATGCTGGCAATGACCAGATGGCATTATGTTATGTCGATCAAGATAATGATATAGGAGTAAAACGATGGAGTGGAACTGCGTGGGTTGTTCCGCATGATGAGTTGGAGCTGGTGGGGAATGGCCATACGGGAAGAATAACTGATTGCATGTTTGAGACTACTCCTGGAAGACAAAATTATATTGCGACTACTTATGCGACAACAGCCGGCACTGGATATCGATATTGGAACACCGCAGCCTGGATAGCAGAAGCCACTGTGGGCGCGCCACCACTACCGACGACGTTTACGCATCAGATGGCAAGAACGAGCGCAAGTGGAACTATCATCGGTCTATTTTTTGATCATCTTGGTACTGATTATATTTTTGGTGAGCATTTTGGAACACAAGCATGGCCTCAGTCACGAATGCAAATTATTGAAAATAGTGCGTCAGTTACTGTTGCACCCTACAGTGAGCCATTTTACATGGCCTCAAAGAATCCAACTACACTTGGTACAATAATTTCTACCCCAGTTGATTTTGATGATGGAGTAGCCCCTGCGTGGAGACAAGTGCTTTGGAACGCCACGACACCTGGCTCCAGCTTATTTAGGGTGCAAGTAGAGTATTACACTGCCTCAAGTACTTGGGAGCTGATTCCTGATAGTCAAATTGCAGGGAATTCACTAGGTACATCGACTTCGCCAATTCTTATCACCGGCCTAGACACCAGTCTCTACAACGTACTTCGTTTAAAGGGAAATTCCACCTGCGTGCTTGGAATTTGTCCGCTTCTCAATGAGTGGACAATAGAATGGGCGGCGGGTGTGCGTATTTCGGGAATTGCTCGAGAAAATGACCTTACAACAATTACAACTTCGGGAACAGTTTCCATTGCAGTTGGTGGAACACTGCAAGCGGGAACAGGGCTGATCGATGCAAACGGAAACTGGTACATTGATAACGTCACTGCATTTCCAGGGAATGTACTCACGGTATTTGTTGATGGCGCCGTAGATGCGGATGAGGCGGTCGCGGTCGCGAGATACACCGGACCGGGTGACGCCGGCGGGATGATTCTCGGGAAACATTGGGTCACGACAGGATCTGCATCAACCACCGCCCAGGTGCTGACCCTCACTGATCTCGCGAGATTCGATAACTCTATTTCCGGAGATGAAGATATTTTTTACGATGTTGATGCGGGCAACGACTACAATAATTGCGTGGTCGGCTCCTGCCTTGATTCGAGTATTTATGTGTATTCGAATACGCTGCGGTTCTCTACGACCTCATCCGAGACCGTGAATACCTGGGATATGCGGACACTCGGCACCATGTATGGTGACACCAATACCATTAAGGTCAGCGGTTCATGGAGAAATCTCGGAACCTTTATTCCAAATACCAGTACAGTGATATTTAATGCCACGAGCTCGACACGCACGATCGATTCGACGGGAGCTGTATCTGCGACTTTCTACGGTGTTACGTTCGGAGAATCAGGTTCGGTCGCAACATGGAACTTCTTATCTGCACTTACTGCGACGAGTACTTTCGCGGTAAACTTTGGTACAACATCTCCGGGAACTTCCGTGCTCACACTACAGGGAAATTTGTCGATAGGTGCGGCCGGAACCTTTGTGAAGGGTTCGGCGACGACCACCTTCTCAGGTTCTGTGGCCCGAACATGGACTGATAGTTCTGCCAGCAAACAGGATATGGGGAATATACTTGTGGATGGCACTTCAAAAACGGTCACCCTTGCCTCATCGGTCCGGGCAACAAATATTACTATTGGCTCGGATGATACATTCTCAGCTGGCGGTGCCAACACGCTGTTTACTTCCGGATATTTCAATAATCTTGGCGTCTTTACTGCGCTTACTGGAACAGTCGACTTTACGGCAACAACGACGGGAAAATCAATCAATCAAGGCGCATCAAATTTCTATAATGCAACCTTTAGTGGAGTGGGAGGCGCATGGTCATGGGCAACAACGAACGCAACTACGACCAATGATTTCAGTATCACCGGTACCGGAACTACGACACTTCCATCCGGCACATTAGCGGTGGGTGGGTCTTTTAATAATTCTGCAGGAGGATTTGTGCACAACTCTGGTGAAGTACGACTGACTGCGAACACGAGTGGAAAAACAGTCCGCGGACTGAGATCAAGCTGGAATACGCTTACGTTTGCGGGCCCAAGTGGTGGCTGGACGTTTGCAGACACTAACGCAACGACAACAGGAACGCTCTCTGTTGTTTCGGGGACTCCAGTGTTTCCGACGGGCATATTGGAAGTTGGCGGTGAATTTTTAAATTCTTCAACATTTACCGCAAATGGTGGTACTTTAAAAATGACTTCCGCCGCCGGTGGAAGGAACGTAACATTGGGAGCTTCCTCCCTCGCGAATTTACATATATCCGGTGCATCAACATTTACTCTCACGGGTGTTAATGCTACTGCGACAGCAGACGTTATGATTACTGCTGGATCAATGGTGATGCCAACAGGAATATTTGCTATCGGCGGATCCTTTGCAAATACTGGAAGTTTTGTGTCAGGAACTGGAGAGGTAAAATTTATTGCAACTTCCGGTACGAGAACAATTAACCCTGGCCTCTCCTCTTTCAACAAAGTTACATTAAACCCTGCATCAACCGCCTCGCTAAACATTACCGCACACGCAACTACTACTGCTGGCTTTGACCTGCTTTCGGGTAATTTCATTCAATCCAGCGGGACTAATCTTTCCATTGGCGGTATCTTTAGTAATCAAACGGGTGGCGCCTCTACAACTTGGACAGGCTCTACTCTCAGACTTACTTCAGGAACGGAGTATTCGATAAATAGTAAAACAATTGGTGGTGATATTTATGAGAACATAGTAATTGGCCCGGCCACCAAGGTCCTCTCCTGGAATTCTTCCGCCTCCACTTTTCTCGTTAATGCGACTGCTTACTTCTATTCACAGGATCACGCTGCAGTCGACGGAGCACTAAATATATATGGGGCATACACAAGAACGGTTGGAGCAGAACATTGGAGTACGCGTACAGATTTCGATGGTGCGGCGCTCGCAACTTCATCGCACCGCATTGCAAATGTGCGTTTTGATTCAGGTGCAACTGCAAATTTTACTAATGTTTTGCTCAATATTGTTGGAACCTCAACAGCAACAACGACGATAAGTCGAATTTCTAGTGGTTCATACGGAATTACCGTTGCAAGCTCAACTATTAATGCTGAATATTACCATTTTAATCGAATGAACAGTACGGGGCTCAATTTGTCGGGCTCAACGACTATTGCATCAATGAATTTTGGTAATTTTGAGCTTGATGTGAATGGCGGGACTCTCATTACTATTGCTTCTACAACGATAATCCAAAATAATACACTTCAAATTTTCAATGTCCGATTTGCACTTGGAGCTGCGGTGGCAGGGTTTAACGTTACAGAATCAGATGTTGCGGGCGCGAGCCAATTTATTCGATTTAAAAATCATGGTGGAAATTTAGGCGGTGAAGCAAACGACATTGATCCATTTGGAAATCCCGGAAACATCCGGTGGGACGATAGTAGCTTTATCATCAGTGTTTCTGGAACTGTTTATAGTGATGCAGGTGCAACACCAATGACTGCTCCTGTTTGTGACGATGTGACTCCCGTTGTTACAGTCAAGGTGAGTGGCGGAAACTTATATAGCGCACCATGTGCCTCTGGTGGAGTTGGCACATATACCGTGCCTGGTGTAACTTTTTCAGGCGAAACAGTAATGACTGTGTTTCTCAATACGAATGGTGGAGCAAAGGCAACTCTTGTTACAAAATCGGCAGCCGGAGATCTCAGTGGAGTGAATCTCTACCAGAATCGAGTCATAGTAAGTCATGAAGACACATTCCCAATGTCCATAGCGAATATGAATGCATATGATGGGGGAGATGATTCAGATATCGCATTTATTGCAGCAACGAGTGGTCCAAATACACTTACGGTTAGTCCCGAAACTGAATTCTGGGTTTGGACTGGAAAAACATTTGTGCCGGGCGGTAATATTATACTAAATTCGGGAGGTTCCGGTAACAACTGGGATGGTACGTTTCATGTAGACAACAACGCCATATTTACGGGAGCAGGAAATGAAGCACACTCAGTTGGTGGGCGGTTTGTCGTTGATGCAGGTGGTACATTCACCTCTGCTTCCACTACATTTACTTTTACGGCGACAACATCCGGAAAAGTAATTACTGGTATTAGTTCTGTAACATTTTGGAATGTTACTCTCGCAGGAGTTGGGGGAAATTGGTCTGTAAATCAGAACATAAACATTCTCGGTGATCTTTTGGTAAATGCAGGGACGTTGTCCGGCGGAAGTTCAGTTAATGTGTCCGGATTAAACACAGCAGGAAACGGAACAATTACCATGACTGGTGGAACATTTAGCCTGCTGAATGGCGGAACATTGGGTGGTCCTCTTGATTGGAGCTTCCATCACCTTACGCTAAGTGGTTCGCTTGGTACGACCACTAAAACAGCCTCGTCCACAGTAAATATCGCTGGTGTACTTACTATTTCAGCAAATCACACATTGCTTGCCGGGACACCCTCCGTGTGGAATTTTACAGGAGCAAGCACTCCATTTGTGGTAAACGGCACATTCGAACCTCAACTTTCTACAGTTCGCTACAGCGGACTTTCCGCAACTAATGTTCGCTCGGGAACTTATTATCGACTCTATATTGCTCCGTCAGGAGCTGGTGGGCCAACGTTCACACTTTTACCTGGCCCACTTACCGTGCAGTCGTCATTCATCATTGGTGATGGCACAAATACAGGCACCACCACACTAAACACGAACGACCCCACGGTTAGTGTAGAGGGGGAGACTATAATTCAGGCAGGGTCTACGCTTGTTGCCTCCGATACATCTAGTCTGAATATATATAGAAGCCTTAGGAATTTTGGAATATTTTCTCATACGAATGGAACGGTGAATTTCCTCGCAACTTCAACGGGACACGCTATTTCCATGGCCACCTCGTCGCTCTACAATGCGAATTTCAATAGCAGTTCAGGTGGTTGGACCATAGTAGAAAATGCGACAACTTCGAATAATTTATCACTGACCGCGTTGTCCTCACTCACCGTTTCGTCCAGCACAACTCTTGAGGTGAGGGGCACTTTCACGAATGGCGTAGGCGGAGTAAATACCACATGGCTCGGAAGTACGCTCTATCTGAGTTCTGGCACTGCGTACAGTATTAACGGAACCACAACGGGTTCAGATGCGTACAATGTACTGAATATTGGTACAAATACTCATGTACGCATGTGGAATTCTGTAGCAACGTCTACGTTTGTTTCGGCAAGTGGAAGTCTGTATTCACAAAACCACAACAACTCGACAGGGTTACTCCAAATATATGGGAACTACACACAATCCACCATTACCGATTATTGGAGCTATGCCACAGATTTTGATGGTCGCGCACTCGGGGGCTCATCAAGGCAAGCAATTGTCAGAGTTGCCTCGAGCAGTTCGGTCACTATCAGCGGAACAGGAGCCCTGGAGGTATACGGAAGTCCTGTCGCTTCGACAACAATTGACGTACTTACGACTGGTGCCTTTGCATTCAATATCTCTGGTGGTTCGACGACAATGGGACATTTCAGCTTGCGCAACACTGATGCAGGCGGACTCAACATATCGGGAGCACCTGTGGTAAACAGCATATCTGATGCAGACTTCCTTCTCTCAAGAAATGGCGGGAGTATGATTACTGTTGCGGGTGCGACAATAAATGCGAACCCCCTCAAAATTCTTTATCGTACTCAGTTCGCCACAAGCTCAGGAATTACCTCAGGATTTAATGTTCGCGCAACTGGTGTTTCTGCTTCAGCATGGAGGTTTAACATTCATGGCGGAAACTTTGCCGGAGAAGCATTTGACTCCGACCCGGGAGGAGACCCAGGATATGTTATTTGGGATGATAGTGCGGCGCAAATTAATATTTCTGGAAACGTGTATGGCGACGAAGGAGTAACCCCAATCGGCGTTCCTGTCTGTAACGGCGTTACACAAAATGTACGTTTGCGCGTACAGGGAGGCGGATCTTATGCCTCGGCATGTGACACGGGAACGGGAGCGTTTTCCATATCGAGCATAATTTTTAATCCCGGAAACACGCTGTCACTTTATCTTGATACCGCAGGAGGTGCTCGTGCAGCTAATATATCGCTTGATCCAGCTACAAATATTAGCAACATGCATCTCTATCGCAATTTTGTGATAGTACGCCATGAACAGGGAAATCCAATGACAATTTCTGCGATGGACCAATATGATAGTGGAAATGATGCCGATGTTCCGTTCACGGCAACGATTGGTGGAACAAACACACTCTCCACACCAGCGGGTATTGGTCTCATTCTGTGGAATAGCAAGGTCTTCGCTCCGGGTGGGGATGTGACGCTACATGCAAACGCGTCATCGTCACCCGTAGATGGCACAATTAAGCTCTACGCAACTTCAACTTGGAGTGCTGCAGCAACACAAACACACCGAGTGGGAGGAAGTTTCTTTGCAGCCTCGGGTGCCACTCTTGCTCCTGGAAATTCTACTTTTATCTTTAATGCAACCACTACCGGAAAGTTGGTGTCCGCGACTTCGGCACTTACATTTTACAATCTCACTCTCGGTGGGGTAAACGGGGAATTTGATATTTCTGGAGTAGGAACTACTTCAAATAACCTGACACTCACCGCGGGAACAACAACACTTCCTGTGGGAACTCTCGTGGTGGGTGGAAACCTGGACGCACTTGGTGCGGCTTTTCTCCACAACTCTGGCATTATTAAATTTACTTCAATTGCAACGGGAAAAACAATTCGCGCCAATGGCTCGTCGTTTAGTCAACTGCTGTTTGCAGGTAGCGGTGGTGCTTGGGAGTTTCTTGACCAGTATGCGACCACGACAGACTCTGTAATTTTGACTGCAGGAACGGTGACAATCCCAAGTAGAATATTTGCAGTAGGATTAGACTTCGACAATCAATCAGGAGCATTTATCGCTTCGGCGTCCTCAACACTTAAGATGACCTCTGCTTTGTCTGGGAGAATAATTCGCTTCGGTGGCTCAGCACTGGGCGGTCTGCATGTTTCCGGTGGGGGAGTCTATACAATCCCTGACCAAAACGCTACTACCACAAGTAATGTATTATTTGCTGCAGGAACGACTACGTTGCCCATAAATTCGTTTGCTACATTTGGCTCATTTATAAATCTTGCGACGTTCATGTCGGGGACATCGACTGTCAGTTTTACTGCGACAACAGGACTGGTGACTATAAACACGGGAAGTTCAATACTTAGTAATGCCATAGTAAATGGAACCGGACAGTTTGTAATGGGAGGAAATGCAACAACAACTGGCAATTTTGCACTTCGCGGAGCCGGAGCCTTTACATTACAATCAGGCCGTACACTTGCAGTCGGTGGAGAGTTTGTAAATACTGTTGGAGGTGCACCTACGACATGGACCGGCGGAACACTCTCTTTGTTTGGTGGCGGTGAGTATTCCATAAATTCCAAGTCGTTAGGTGGTGATGTGTATGACACACTCGCTATTTCGAACGGAACGCGACTATTTGCATGGAATTCAGCATCTGCACTATATACGTTGTCTGCAACGTCATCTCTATATTCTCAGGATCACAACGCGGTCGATGGAAGCCTTTATATTTTTGGTAATTATCGCCGACTGCTGGGGACTGACTATTGGAATTATGCTACTGATTTTGATGGTACCGCACTTGGGGGAACACCGCGTCAGGCAAATGTACGTTTTGCGTCTGGTGCTTCTGCGTATTTTGCAACAGGAACATCACTGCAGATGCTTGGTATATCTACTGCCTCGACAACAGTGGATAGACAGGCAAGTGGTTTTTACGGAATCGAGGTTCAGGGTGGATATTTGAATGCGGGATTTTATCAGCTGAGGAACACCGGGCAAACCGGACTCTCACTTACGGGAACAACAACAATTACCGCACTTAATAATGGAGATTTTGAGCTCGGCATAACTGGTGGGCAATTAATTACGATTGCATCAACTACGATAGACCAAAATGCCTCAGCACAGTATTCATTTATTCGCTTTGCTACTTCAACGGGAATTTCTGGGGCAAATGTGCGTCGTAACGGGACGACGACAAGTGCGATTAATTTCGTTAGCGAGTATGGAAACATTGCGAGTGAGGCGTACGACGAAGATGGTGACACTGCCTGTGGGTCAATCCGCTTTACCGACAGTGGCTGTCTGCAGTCTGACCAAAGGGGCTACCGATGGAGAAATGATGATGGTGGCGAGGGCGCAACTGCCGCGGAGTGGTATGACCAAAATTGGACTAAGCGAAAACGCGTACGGCTCACCAACAACACGGCGGTAATCGCAACAAATACTCCATTCCGATTTGATGTAACCTTTGATTCGGACATGCAAAGTGATTTTGACGATTTGCGATTTACTGATTCAAGTGGAACAACCTCTATTTCCTATTGGCTTGAGTCATATAGTGCATCAGCAACGGGGACCGTGTGGGTAAAAGTACCCAACCTTCCTGCTTCGAGTTTTGAGGATGTATTTATGTACTATGGAAACGGCAGTGTCGGAAGTGCCTCGGTCGGAACGACGACATTCCTATTCTTTGATGATTTTGAAGATGGAAGTCTGAGTGAATACACAGGAGACACATCTCTCTTTGAGCAGTCTGTGTCGTTTAACTATGAGCGCACGCGTGGACTTGATGCTTCGACGGGAAATGAAGCTACGGGCAGGACAACGGATGGAATAGGGAATATGTCCATCAGTACTGGTCGAGATACAACGTTTCGATTCTATCAATATATAGACATGACCTCTGGTGGTTCGAATGAGCCATGTGTACTTTTTGGTATTCAATCGCCAATTACATTGCATCAGAACTATGGAGTGTGCCTCTCACCATTTGGTGTTGATAAGGTAAGTATTGTAAAAAATGCAGCCTATAATGGACGAAATGATGGTGCAACAATATTAGCCACCACTACGGTAACGTATACAACGGGGTGGTATGAAGTAGTGACGGATTGGCTTACGAGTGCAAACAGAATAAACGTAAATGTATATACATCAAGTGGTGCATTCTTTGCATCGACGTCGGTAGCAGACTCAACGTACACTTCCGGATCAGTTGGTTTCTCATACTGGGGCCAGCACGGAGGATGGGACATCCCATCAGTGAGAAAATATATTTCTGCTACCCCAACGGTTGCATTTTTCGCGGAACAGGAAGATTCTGGTGCCACTTGGAAGGCGGCAGAAAACGCCACGCTACTTAATCAACTCATAAATCAGAATACCCGCTTGCGTTTTACGGTGCGCAATACTGGCTCCACCCTCACAAATGAAAACTTTAGACTTCAGGTCTCAAGCAAGGGGGTTTCCCCAAATTGTGAGTCAGTTCCTAGCGGAAATTATTCCGACGTGACGACCACCGCGGGGTCCTGTGGTTCATCACCCGCATGTATGACTTCGTCATCACAGTTTGCGAACAATGCGCAAACAACCCAACTGCTCACCATTCCCACGGGACTACCATTTACACAGGGACAAATATTGGAGGACCCATCGAATCAAACTGGAAATCTTACGCTTGTTTCCGGTGTGTTTACGGAATTAGAATACAATTTCCAAATGACCGCATTTGCTACACAAGATGCGTACTGTTTTCGTACAACAAAAGCCGGCGTGCCGCTCGACAATTATTCAAAAGTTGCTGAGCTACGCATTTTGCATGTTCCTTCGCTTTCAAATTTCTCGTTTAATAATAATCAGCATATCGCACTCGTCGAAGGTGCCACAACTACCATTTATGCGACATCAACTGTTACTGACTACAATGGCTATGCAGATCTTGTAAATGCATCTTCGACATTCTTCCGTTCCGGCCTTTCCTCGTCGACGCGCTGTTTTGCTGACAATAATAACTGCTATCAGGTGGCTACTACATCATGCAGTTTCAATTCCTGTTCAGGTAACGCCTGTACGGTTTCATGTAGAGCTGATATGTACTATTTTGCGGACCCAACAGATATAGGTTCTTTTTCCACTGAGGACTGGAGGGCACTAATTGATGTATGGGACAACTCAGGCTCTCACGCAAATGCGTCGTCATCGCAGGAGCTTTACACTATGACTGCGCTCACTATTCCTGCGCAACTTAATTACGGCTCGTTGACTGTTGGAGCAGATTCGGGAGCAGTGAACTCAACAACCACCGTTACAAACACGGGGAATTCAGCCTTGAACACACGTATTTATGGAAACGGACCAGGTTTACTTTCGGGAATTAGCGTTATTACACCTGATATGCAGAAATTTGCAACAACTACATTTACATATTCTGGTTGCGTGCTCTGTAACATTCTGACAAACTCTGCAACAACGACTCCATTTGGACTTGGAGTACCGAAACCTACGTCCACCTCACCATTCTTTAAGGATGTCTATTGGGGAATTACGATTCCCGATGGAACAGCGGCCGCTACTCACTTTGGGTCTACTACGTTTGAGGCCATCTCTGGCTAGTGTTTACAACGTATTAAAGATGGGGTTTGTAGAAAATTTATTTGACAGCGAGCGTGAGAATGGCGAGAATAATTTAGGAAAGTAGTTTTTAAGGAGACTGCGTGTTCATCACAATTAGAAAAACTATTATCGGAGTCATTCTGCTTTGCTCAGTTTTTGTTGCATACGCGCGCTGTGCGCCAGTGGGTGAGTTTCAAGTTAGTCTTGGGGGGTTTAGCTACCACATGCCACACGATAGAAAACGGAACGAGGTCAATTATGCCTTTGGAATTGACTATCAGTGGAGTGAAGATGTAGCTGTGCAAATTGGCAGATACAGAAATAGTGGTGATAGGTTTTCTAAATATGCCTTTGTTCGCTATCATCCATTTCAGCTACTTGGTGTGTGCTTCGGCGCGACCATGGGAGTCGTGGACGGGTATCGGACTTTAAATGGAGGCGATTTTGGTCTCGTGACCCTGCCATCGTACTCGAGGCAATTTGATAACTTTGGCGTAGCGGGTTACTTCATCCCGAGACTCAAAGGAAAAGACGGACTTTTCTTCATAGGGTTCACTATTCCATTTAAAACCTTAGGTTTGGAATACAAGTTTTGACACAGAAATCCGCACGCTATACGCGAGCGGTTTTTTTCTGGAAACACCCGCAAACTTGAGTTATACTATAGTAAGTATGCAAGGTAAGTTTTCATCAATGCTCACTTTTGCAACCCTGGTGGTTGGTGGTCTTTTGGGATTATTTATATTTGGACCGCACTCATTGTTTGCACAAGTATCAGGAGACGGAGTCCCGCCGAAACTGTCGAACATCAAAATCATCAGTTATACTGCTACATCAGCGCTCATTTCATGGGAAACTGATGAAGACGCAGACTCAGAGGTGAATTATGGACTTACGAAGCAGTATGGTGTGGCTCGCGATCCACTACCGAATAAAAAAGTTCACCGTGTATTACTAAACGATCTTGAGCCTTCAACTTTCTATCATATTCGCATTGGCTCTGCTGATTATGGAGGAAATCAGTCTCTTTCTGGTGACTATGGCCTAACGACGAAAGGCGTCATCAACATTAAGGACATAGACAAAATTGCTCCTGATGAACGAGCTGTTGTAGAACGAGCTGTTCAAGCTATTCGTGATTTAAAAACATACGATGGGCTTAAGGTTGTCGTTGATGAACTTGGAGAAACCGCAAAGAAGGTGATTGAAGCACCGCGCATCATCGGTAGCCCTGGGGTAAAGGAGGTGGGGAGTGATTATGCGATAGTCACTTGGGCTACTGATCAGGACGCAGGTTCAGTAGTGCGATATGCACGAGATGCAGAGTATCGCAGTGGTCAGGAAAATCCTTATACTACTGAATCAGGAGATGCGGGTGAGCGTACCAAGAACCACTCTGTGCGAATTTCAGGATTGTCACCAGGAACGCTTTATCACTTCCAGGTGGTGTCTGAGGCAGATTTTGGATTATCTGGCGAGTCACGCAATGATACGTTCATTACCAAGGCACAACTGCCCACTATTTTAAACTTTCGAATTATCAAAGTAGAGGCGGACTCGGCGACCGTGGCATGGCGTACCTCGATTCCTGCTGCGGGAATTGTCGAATATACAAACACAAAAACAAAAGAAGTGAAGTCAGCTGGTTCGCCGGTCTTTGCGCTTTCTCATCAAGTGAAGATTGCCGGTTTGTCTCTGGGTATTCGTTATACTGCGCTCATAAAAGCTGAAAATGTAGTGGGGGATAAGGTCACCTCAGCACCGCTTTCGTTTACTACAATCCGTGATGTCGCTCCACCGCTCATTTCCAAAGTATCAAACGAGTCTACACTTTTCCCGTCTGCAGATGCAAAGGTGCAAACCATCGTAACGTGGGCCACCGATGAGCAATCCTATTGTCAGTTTTTCTATAGAGAAGGACTAAACCCCGCCATTGAGCCATCAGGCTTGGGTGAGGAAAAAGAACCACGTACGGCACATGTGCAGGTGGTCGTGGAGTTCCTACCATCTACGGTGTATCAGTTTTGGGTTGCGTGTCGAGATGAGGCGCGCAATGAGGCAAAGTCAGAGTACTTTGTATTGTTTACACCAAATAAAGAGAAAAGCATTATCGATATCATCCTTGAAAACTTCTCTGGAACATTCGGCTGGGTCAAGAACATCGGCAAGTAACGCCGCTCGGGAGATAAGTAGTTTCGGAGCACATTCGCCCTCTCCTGCGGAGAGCGAACCAATCCTCAGCGCGGATTTGTCAAGTAAAAAATGCACTATGACAAGACCGAGCTCCGCGCCCGTGGAGTCTCTGAAACTACTTATCTCCCTCGCTCAACAGGAGCGTGAAATGCTGTTCGCTGTAACACATGCAGTAGAAGGGTGTATACTTGTGCAATGAGTGATGAATCGCTAAAAACACAAGAAGATGCTATTGATAAGCTGGAAAGGACACGGCCAGAAAGAATTGCACTCGCAGGGAGTCTTGAGGGAAGAATTTTTCCAGACTTTCCCGGTCTTGATGAGAATATGCTGCTTCGCTAAAGGCAGAACGAGATAAGTTTGCCGAATATTTCACTATTACTTGGGACGACTTAATGTTGAAATTTCAAGCACAAGGTTTCAGGGTGTTTATTGGAAAGAATAAGGAAATTCATATTTTACCAGGAGGAAGCGCAGACGTAGAAAATGAAGGCATTATGGCTCGCCACCTGAGAGTCATTGATGGCATGGATGAAGATCTCGTGAGACTAATTCAGTTAAACCAAAAATAAAAAACCCACCCAAGTGGGCGGATGTGTTAGTGCGAAACAGTGTCGTTGTCGTGATAAACGATCGTAACATCAATACCGGTGGTAAAAAGCAATCCCCGTTCTTCGGCCAGTGTATTGCTTTTCATATGACTGCGAAGTGGTTCAATGCAATGTTCAAAAACATCACGGTCCTCACACACGACAAGGACCTCCTTCAGTCCGATGAGGTGAAGAGAGATAAGAAGATTTCGTCCCCTTTTCATCCTCCATATTGTCCTGTCTCCATCGTACTGTGCATCACCAAACTCAAGTATAGGCTTACTTGATGTGTTGAGTAGATCGCTGACCGTCTCCTCAAGGGCCCTTCGTAGCGGACGGAGGAATCGTGGGGCATCAAGAATGCGAAATGTTCCTGACATAAGTGCCTTTCAGTGTGCTGACTAAGACCAGACTAGCAACTCTCGTGGCTGTGTCAATAAGGGTGGGAAGTTTTTGAATCCTTCTATATAATAGAGTAAGTATGGCAAAGCCGATTATTTTTGGAGACAAAATCGAAATTACCTATAACCTAGGGAAGGAGAATGAGTTTAAAGCCAACAAAGGAGCTAGTGTTGAGATTTTTGATCAGGAGTACATCATTCTTTTCGGGCCGTCGGGTTGTGGAAAATCGACGCTCCTGTACTGCATGTTCGGCGTTCTTGAGCCGTCGGCGGGCAAGATGTATGTCAACGGAGAAAGTATTTACGACTTTTCACCAATGCAGATGGTGTACTTCCAGCGAAAGACGATGGGTATCATGTATCAGTCGTTTAACCTTATTCCGTCTATTACCGTACTCGACAATGTTGCTTTGCCACTTATTTTTGATGGTGTTCCGCCCGATGAGCGTTTTGAGCGTGGAATGGAACTTTGTAGACGGTTTATGATTGACCACGTTGCACATAAGCGTCCCACACTGCTTTCGGGAGGTCAGCAACAGCGTGTGTCGGTTGCGCGCTCACTCGTGAATGACCCTCAGATTCTCATTGCCGACGAGCCGGTTGGTAACCTTGACTCCATTACTGCAGCACAGGTTATGGATACGCTCGCCGAGATTAACTCTAAAGACAAAAAAACAGTTTTGCTCGTTACACACGATGCAAAATATTTACCGTACGCACATCGCATCGTGTATATGGCTGATGGACGCGTGGAGCGCATTGTGCCAAATCCGGAAAAAGTACAAATATTGAAACTTGCCCCGGGAACTACTATTGTGACGGAGATTGAACAGATTGCACGAATTTACCCTTACGATTCTCCGAATGAGCTACAGGTGAAAAGTATCGTCAATTATCTTGTTGAGGAACTTACGTTCGACCAAATTACGCGACTCCAAAAAATAACTGAGGCGGTGATATCGGGGCGTATGGATGGCTCGAGCTATTTGCGAACGCTTATGGCTGACTATGAAAGTGGTGGCATTGGCCTCCCCGTGGCGAGGGCTACCGACATGGCGACGAAGCTTGTACTTGTGGTTGAGCATGCACTTGATGTGCAACGCTATCGTAGGTCAAAGGGGGCAGGGGGTACGCAGATACGCAGTATGGAATTTATTAATCGTATTGCCGAGTTTGTCGCAGACCAGTTTCAACTTTCACTTGCGCCTATTGAGAAACAAAACTTTGAGAATTCTATAGCACAGCGCATTGGGGGATTTACAAAGCGGGATGAATTTGCGCAGCAAATAGAGATGGGAAAGGCTGATGGTGGGACAGGGCTAAACCGCAAACAGGCATTTGATGTGGGGAGGTTGCTTGAAAAGCTAATTGCCCTTGGTATTCCACGCACCGGCGAAGCCCACCACTAAAAACATCCAAATCTAGTGCACTTTTATTTTTTCATCACCGAAAGGTTTGGGGGATGTACGATGAGTACACCCCCACAAACACTTTCGTCTCGAAAAAATTAAATTGCATCTAGATTGTGAAAGTTTTAAAAACGCGCAAACTTGGCGCCTTTCAATTTTTTCATCGCCGGCGGTTTGGAAGCAGTATAGCTCATACAGCTTCTCAACACTTCCAACGCGAAAAAGTTGAATCTCATCAAAATTATGAGCGTTTTAGTTGCCTCGCAGGGCTCCAAAATGGCGCTTGCTATTTATCGAAAATATGTTTTTATAATAAACAGAATAATTGGAGAACTTTCTATGAACAAAGATGAGACAATTCAGGCGGTCGCAAGTGAAGTAAGGAGACGATTGGAGGGTGCTGAGGCTGGACATGACTGGTGGCATATTCATTGTGTTAGGCAGATTGCAAAGACTATTGCAACCGAGGAGGGCGCCGACCTTTTTGTTGTTGAGTTGTCGGCCCTGCTTCATGACATTTCAGACTACAAATTTAATGGTGGCGATGAAGATGCCGGCGCACGTATTGCGCGCGAGATCCTCTTTGCCCACGGGGTGTCTGAAGAGGTAATACTTCACGTAGAAGATATCATCAATTCCGTTTCATTCAAGGGTGCCGGAGTGGCCGATGAGGTGAAGACGCTTGAGGGTAAGTGTGTGCAGGATGCCGACCGACTTGAGGCTCTCGGTGCACGCGGGATAGCCCGAGCATTTACTTATGGTGGCCATGCAGATCGCGAGATGTACAACCCGGACATAGCACCACTCGTGCATGTGACTAAAGAAGAGTACAAGGCCGCAAAAGGTACGACGGTAAACCATTTTTACGAGAAACTCCTTTTGCTCAAGGGTCGAATGAAGACCAACGCAGGGAAGCGACTCGCGGAGGGCAGGCACAAGTACATGGAGGAATTCCTCGCACAGTTTTTTGCGGAGTGGAACGGGGAGCGTTAGCGGGAAGTGGGTCGTGACGACCCGCTTTTTTTGTTCCACAAGCTTCTGGGTCATATTGCGGAATTTTTTCGCTAACGTATACTTTTTGTAGAAGTAGTCTTTTGGTGCCACATATGCAAGAAGAAAAAACATTATTTACTGCGACGGTAGTTTTTCCCATGCGGGGTGACAATGTACTTCTTGCGAAAAAAACTCGAAAAATAGGCGCAGGGTGCTGGAATGGATACGGAGGTGGTCCAAACGAAGGGGAGAGCTTGCTTGATGCAGCGGTACGGGAACTCCATGAAGAAAGTGGGCTACTTGCGAATCCTGCTGACCTCAAAAAAATCGCCATTATGGATTTTCATAACACAAAGAGTGATGGGTCCGCATTTGTCGCACGTGTGCACTTCTACACCATCAGCATTTTTCAAGGTGAGCCAACTGAGACTCCTGAGATGGCAGAGCCCACTTGGTTTTCTGTCCAAGGGTTACCACTGAGCGAGATGATGCCCGCCGACAGAGTGTTTCTTCCCGTGGCACTTAACGGAGGAAAAATTATTGGCTCAGCACATTATGGCCCTTTTCAAAAGACACTCCTGGGTCAAGTCACCATAGAAGTGGTCGAGGAATTTCCGAATGAGTAAACCGCCACCCGGCGGTTATTTTGTAATGAAAAAACCACCGAACAGGTCGGTGGCGGTGCGCTGTTGAGCAGTGCGCATCAGGCCCTCAGTGTTTGTGTCGCTGAGAAATTCGTGACTTTACATACTGTAATAAGTATAGTATATTTTACACATCTTGTCAATGACCGAAAAAATCAAGGAAATAAGCAAAGCGCTCAAGGAACCTGAGTGGCTTTTGGCTTGGAGAGAGAAACGTGCCGCTGAAGCAGTTGTTTTGCCGACTTCTGTGAAGCATGGAATTGCCATCGCTGCGCTCTTTCCTGAAACAGAACCCGATTTTGCACAGATGCCCGAATACAAAGTTGAATCTACAAAGGGGATAGAAATCTACACATGGAAAGAAGCGATGATGCAGGAGGAGATAGAGCCAATCGTACGTGGACTCATGGAGAGTATATTTTTTCCCGTTGCAAAGGATCATTATCGTGCAGTAGGACAGGCACTGTTTCAGTCAGGAATCGTCCTCTATGTGCAACCAAACATGACAGCCGATGGAACATTTGTGACTGAGAAAATTACTCTTGATACGGTTGTGCCAGCGAGTTCTTCATCAGATGTTGTTATTGTGGTACTCAAAGAGGTGGCACAATGTGAGTTTGTCAGTAATATAAGCGGAGGTGCTGTGGGAAGTGTGCATGCGCGTACCCTCGTGGTGATTTCTGAGCAGGAATCACAAATACGCCTCACGCAGCTCGACCTGTTGTCCTCGGGTGCGATGGTGATGCATGCATCACGCGCGGTGGTGTCGGGGCACGGAAAAGTCTTGTGGAGGGAGTTACTCATGGGCAACGCTCTTGTTTCTTCAATTACTGAGAGCGTGCTTATTGGAGCTGGAGCCACCGCAACGATTCTGCAGGGAATCATAGCAACTGAATATGCTGTATTTGATGTGGATGTTTCTTCGCGCCATCTTGCAAGTGAAACGTCGTCTACAATCAAGACCGCGGGAACGGGAGGTGATTCGTCGCGCACACTGTATCGCGGATTGGTAGATATGCATGACGGCGTAAAAAAAGTAAGTGGCTCACAGGCAGCAAAGTTCCTTGTGCTTTCACCCGGGGCGAAGATTGACGCTATTCCGTCCCTTGATATTGCATCAAGCGACGTCACGTGCTCGCACAAGCTCTCCATTTCCCACGTGCGTGAAGGGGATACATTTTATCCCAGACTACGCGGACTTTCCGATACGGAGAGTAGGGCACTTTTCCTCGAAGGACATTTTTCCGACGTCTTTCTCGGAGAGGAAAATGCTGATATGATGCACAAGATTCTTTTATACATCGAGAAGCAAAACTTATCGCATGATTGATCTCAACAACATACAGAAATACTTCCCCCAACTCAAGAATGGCACCGTGCATTATCTCGATAGTGCGGCGACGTCACTCACCCCTGTCTCAGTAATAAGTGCTGTTGATGAGTACTATTTTGATTATCGTGCAAATGTTCACCGCGGTTTATTTAAGGAAGCACTGCGTGCGTCTGAGCGTTACGAAGAATCGCGCCGAATTGTCGCTTCTTTTTTGGGTGCCACATCTGCAAACGAAGTGATATTTACCGCGGGCGCAACTGATGCTTCAAATATGCTCGTGCGCATGCTCGAAGAGTCCGCCCAGCTCGAAGGAAAGTCAAACATTGTGACTACAGTGATGGAGCACCACAGCGCCCTCGTGCCGCTACAGCAATTAGCGAAACGTCGCGCACTTGAACTACGATTGATTCCTCTCTCCGGATTCGCGCTGAATTATGAGAAAGCTGAAGAGCTTATTGGTGGGGACACCGCTATCGTTTCTATCGTGCTCGCCTCAAATGTGACGGGAATGATAAACGACGTGCGGAGAATCGCTGACTTGGCACACCTACACGGAGCGGTAGTCATAGTTGATGCGACAGCAGCAGTTGGTCACATGCTCGTAAACGTCGAGGCACTTGGAGCAGATGCGCTTTATTTTTCTGGACACAAGATGTTTGCTACCACGGGCGTGGGTGCGCTATGGGCAAAACTTTCACTACTCGAAAAACTAAACCCCTCTATGTTTGGAGGACACATGGTCGCTCGTGTGGGCAGCGATGATGCAACGTGGGCTACGATTCCAGAGCGATTTGAGGCAGGAACAAAAGATATTGGTGGCGTAATAGGGCTCGGTGAGGCCGTCAACGTACTGCGCGACATTGACGTCAGCCTTATTCATGCACATACGGGAATGCTCGTACTCTTGCTCATGCGTAAATTGGAGCAAATTCCTGGAATGCGTATTTTTGCAGATGCCGAACAGAAGAACAATGCTGGAATGGTAAGCTTTACTGCGGACTGGGCACACCCACACGACATTGCAGACGTACTCGCACGAGACTCAGTTTCGGTTCGACCAGGGCACCACTGTGCGATTCCTCTCCACACTGCATTCATGGTTCCGGCGACAACGAGAGCAAGTTTTCATATCTATAATACTAATGCTGATGTAGACGCACTGATTGAAAGTCTTCATCGCGCAAAGGCAATATTTAACAAATAAATTGTCGGACAAATTTCTCCTTACCGCCTTACACATGGACCCACTCTATCAGGAACACATTCTCGAGCACTATAAGCACCCACTCAATCGCAGAAAGATGGAGGGCTATGATGTGATGCAGAGGGGGGAAAATATTTCCTGTGGGGATGATTTGATTTTATATTTGAAATGGAATAGCGATACTCTCGAGGACATCTCATTTGAGGGCTTTGGTTGTGCAATTTCTCAGTCAGGTGCCTCAATGCTTACCGAGAAGGTGAAGGGCATGTCTCGGGCAGTTATTAAGAACCTGACGGAGGGTGAAATGTATGAACTTTATGGAACGACGATCTCTCCGCAGCGCGAAAAGTGCGCACTGCTTGCGCTCCGCACCCTCGCAGAAGGATTAGTCAACAAAAAATAATCTGTTATAGTAAAAAAATGAGTGAATTTTCACCACCACAGTTTAGTAAGTATTCCCCAAATGAGCTCGTGGCGCGTTTTGAGGGCAGCAAAATTCAAATTAATGACCCTATTTTTCAGGAGCTTTACCCAATCGGCTCGCTGGCTCATGATAGGCAGAGTACAGAGAATCTTCGAGCGAAATTTGGAAATAATGTTAGCGTGGAGGATCGCATGGGGCCAATTGGTGAAGCAGTTGTTTTTGATAGGATTCAGGAGGGAAAGATTTTTGGCAGCGGTGTCTCTGCTCGAGGCGCGACAACACATGACGACTATTTCAAGGGTGCAGATATAGTACTTGATGCGGACGGTTTCCAGGAGCCAACAATTGCAACTGTTGATGTCACACTCAATCAGCGTGACATAAAAGGAATCACTCGACAGCCACATTTTGCAAGTGAAGAAAATAATCGACCCGTAGGACTTGAGCAGAAACTGTCCCGCATCAAGAGGCACATAGATGAGATCGCGCGAGTAGATCCAAACTACGCACGTGACTGGAGTGCGTGGCTTCGCGGGGGAGGCATGCATGAAACTCGAAACACAAATAATCTGGACTATTTCAAGATGGCGGAAAAAGCACTGTTGCTCAAATATTATGTTTCTCCAGATACAAGTGAAGATCCGCACCAGCCACGTTATGTACTTGGAGGACCTCAGGTTGTGCTCTCACTCGATGTGCCGTTTGTAAATAAAATACTTACTGATGGTGATCACCAGAGCCAGCATGAAGAGGCAATTGATGCAGTGCTTCAGGTTGAAATGGGCTATGGCATTACCGCTCTGCAGCAATACCTTTCCAAGATAGTGAACCAGTCGAGAAATAGAAATTTAATATTTGACACACACTTTGCCTCCACAAAGGCGTGGGCCGACAAGTTTAATAGTCCAGAGCAACGTGCACTATTTGAAAGGGCACTCAGTACTGCACGCTCAAACCCAGAGGTGGGTAAGCAAATTGGGTACTATATGGAAACTTGGAACGCCGCCTTTCGATAGGCAGTAATTTGAAATGCAATTTACCTATTTGCCTTTCTGGCATTTTTAGTGTCTAATGCTCAGTACTCATGACTCAGCTTCATATAGACAAACTAAGCGTAAATACCACAGACAAAACCGTTGTTTCGGGCGTTTCTTTGCGGATCCGGAGTGGCGAAATGCATGTACTCATGGGTAAAAATGGCTCAGGGAAGTCCTCACTCCTGAATGCTATTATGGGGCACCCAAACTACAAAGTGACTGACGGAAGCATCCTCTTGGATGAGAAAGATATTACGGAACTCCCAACTGAGAAAAAAGCCCAGGCGGGTATTTTTCTTTCCTTGCAACATCTTCCTGAGATTGCGGGGGTAACGCTCACAAACTTTTTATTTCGTGCACACAAAAGCATTAATCCTGAGTCCACCGTCACGCCCCTGGATTTTTACAAAGAAATGGATGCAAAGGCAAAGGAGTTTGGTATTGACCCAACTTTTTTACGCAAACATCTTAATAGTGGACTTTCTGGAGGAGAAAAGAAACAGAGTGAGGTGCTCCAACTACTTGCACTTGAGCCTAAGTTTGCCTTTCTTGATGAGATAGATTCCGGGGTAGACGTGGACGCACTCAAGCGTTTGTTTGCGGTTATTGAGACACTCAGAAAGAAGGGTGTAGGATTCTTGCTTGTTACCCACTACAGTAAAATTCTTGACCACATTACACCGGACCATGTGCACGTCATGAAGGATGGGAAAATCATTTTGTCAGGAGGACATGAGCTCGTAGAAAAAATTTCAAAGGAAGGATTTGAAACACTCGTATAAAAAACATGCCAACCAAAGACGAAATTATTAAAGCCCTCAAGACGGTAGAGGATCCAGAGATACACATCGACATTCATACGCTCGGGTTAATTTACAATATAGAGATGGGTGAAGATGGTATCGATATACTCATGACACTCACCACACCGTTTTGTCCGTATGGAGACCAAATCGTCCTTTCCGTTGAAAAAGCACTTAAGGAATTTGGACAGGAAGTGCGTGTCGAAGTCACCTTCGAGCCCGAGTGGGTCCCACCGGAAGATGTGCGTATTGCGTTGGGTATTTAGTAAATAAAAAAACTGCACCCTATGTGCAGTTTTTTTACGCACTACTTTGCTTCTCCTGGCGGTGCGATGACCAATCCGAGAATAGTTTTCACATTTTCAAATGGGTACGCTCCATTCAGTGGAAGTTGTTTACCGGTCTTTCTGTTCCACACAACTGAATAAGGAGTGCCGCGAACACCTATGTTTGCACCACTCTCAAAATCACGATTTACGCGCTCAGCAAATTTTCCACTTGCAAGGCATTTGGAAAATGCAGCTACATCAAGTCCTGCGTACGCTGCTATCTCCGGTAGCTGGCTTTCGTTCAGCCCATTATTCGCCGGTGTAATTTCGTAAAGTCGGTCTGTGTATTTCCAGAATCCATTGTTTCCCCCTAGTTCACCCGCACACTCAAGTGCTTCCGCCTCTTTGCGTGCCTTTGGATGTAGTTGGTCAAGAGGGAAGTGTCGGTACACCCATGCAACCTGCCCTGATTTACCGTATTGAGCCATTACTTGGAGCATTGTCTCGTGGAAACGTTTACAGAATGGGCACTCAGTGTCTGAGTACTCGATGATAAGCACATCTGCATTGGGGTTTCCGAGAATGTGGTCGTCCGCCTTCAGTGCAAGCAGTTCAACGGGTGCATTCTCTGCGTCAGCACCAGCCTGCTGTCTTGCGGGTGCTTCGACAGGTAATGCGACTGCAGCGGGAGCAGTTTTCTCAGAGAAAATAATTGCACCAGCGATAAGCACGCCAGCGAAAACAATAGCGAGAGGAATGCTCAAATTGTCTTCTTTCTTCTTTTTTCCCGCAGGAGCGTCGTGGTTTTCGTGTTGTTTGTTTTCGTGTTCCATAAAATAGTGCCTTGCTGTTAAAAGTGAAGAAAGTATAGCACGGTGCTGTATTGGTAAGGTGTTGACAAATATAGATATGTATGAATAATGTAAAAAGATTCGGTCAACAAAGGAGACACGATGACGACAGATCAACTGGCATCAGCAAAACCTTTTTCCGTGCGACTCGATGAAGCAATCGCACGCGAGAGGGCAACCGGTATTGAAATTTGCACGAGCTGCGCGCGCGACATGGACTTCCCGTCGTCACTGCACTATGAGCACCCGACACGCTCAGTGAATGGGGCATATTATTGCGAGGGCGGGCAGACTTGTGCTACGTGTGCTGCGGCACAGCGACAAAATCAGAAGTCCTATGCACCTGTTTTTGAGTAGTTCACAGGCAAAATAGCAACACACCAACTTGGTGTGTTTTTTATTTGCATCACGAGGACACTATATATAGTATGTATCCATGCAACGTAACTCCAAACCAAAAAAGAAACTTACTGGAAAGCTCGCGCTTCCTCCGAGAACGACAAAGCACTTTAAGCCGGCGACGGCGTCAGGTGTGAAAGTGGAATTTCGTCGTGGCATCAAGGGTACCGATGGAATACTTTTTGATGGGAAGCCTCAGGTAGCTTTTGTCGGACGCTCAAACGTAGGGAAGTCTTCAACAATAAATGCAATCCTCGGCGCCATGCTTGCGCGAACGAGTTCGACACCAGGAAAAACACAGGAGATTAATTTTTTTGAAGTAGACGGCAAGGGCTATTTTGTAGATTTACCGGGATATGGATATGCGCGAATGACCGACGAGGCGCAAGACAAAATTCGCAAACACATTGCCTGGTACATAACGGGAGGGGAGGCGAAGCCAAAGCTTTTGGTGCTGATACTCGACGCGCGGGTCGGTGTTACTGATCATGACCGCGAACTTATATCACTTTCCCGTGAGGAGGGGCACCCACTCGTAATTCTCGCAAATAAAATAGACAAACTGAGTGGAAATGATAGGCCAAAGGCGATGGCAAAGCTTGTGGATGAGTTCCCTGACGCGGATATCGTCCAGTTTTCTGCCTCAAAAAAAGAAAATGTCACTATGGTACGCAAAATGCTCTTTGCTGCACTGGGGGTGAAGTAGACAAACAAAAAACTGTGTATAACTTCTTATACTAATTGGAGGTAGCTCCTGTATACTGTATCCACGACCTTTTGTATGAAGTTTGACCCACACGCCATCACAATTGGAGGAAAGATAAGCATTTTGACTACACTTACGGGTGTTGCCATTCTGTTTCTTGCTGTAATTTTTGATGTACCAAATGGACATGTGGCGTTTGCAAACAATGCGACGACTTCGGTCACCGTTTTGAATACTCCTCCGCAATGGAACAGCACGTATGGAGATGCACAAGAGGCGTCAGGTTCTTCAACGTCAACTCCAACAAATTCTGGAACTGCAGCATCATGGATAGCGTCCGCGACGGACTCTTCTGGCGATAACTACTATATGTTAATTTGCAAGGCAGCAATTGCAGCTGTTCCCGTGAATGGTGGAGCACCGGAGTGTGGTGGTGGTTTTGTAAACCGCTGGACACGCTCGGCCTCGATAGCCTCGAATGCGACTGCGACTGCTGCGACTACGACGCAGGAATACAATCCTGAATTCAATGATTGGTATGCATACATATGTGACGGCAATGCAATAGGTGCTGCATGTAACTCATCCTTTAGAACAGGAAGTGGAACGACGGGGTCACCATTTGTTGTCAATCACCGACCGACATTTACTTCATTTTTAGATAACTCACCAACAAATCCGGGAGGCACAATCCTTTTTACGGCAACTTCATCTGACCCAGATTCGTATCAAGGTACCGCGACTGACACTGTTCAACTATTTGTTTGTAGAGCAGCAGACTTCACTGGTACTGCGTGTGGAGCCGGTGGAACATGGGGTGTATCTGCGTTTGCTACGTCATCACCAACTACAACGGTTATACTGAGCAATCCCGATCCCGATGGTCAGTTTGGCGCATATGGGTATATCGTCGATGCACACGGTAATCATGCGGCTACTGGTGGTGCGCAGGGTTCAAATAGCTCAGTAGTAATTAGCAATAGGACACCCACAATTTTGGCTTCCTCAATTAACCTGCTTGATACTGATTTGCTTGGTGACCTTACTCTTACGGGAATTGCAACACAGACACCGGGTTTCAGCGTGCAGTTTACGGTGAGTGATGAGAACAGTTGCCGTACAGCATCTTCAACAAATGAAGTCACGACTGCGCTGATTAATGTATATCGATCAGGTGTAACTCAGGCAAGCTGCAATCAGTCTCAGCATTACAATGCAAACAACTGCTATCCTGCTGGATCTGCTACAACTTCAACAGCATGGAACATGGTCTGTACGGCAAGTTCCACATCTTGCCTTGGTACTTCCGACTCAGATATGATTTTTAACTGCACATTCCCGCTTTGGTACTTGGCTGATGCCACAGATGGGAACGGTAGTGCACCAACACACCCAACGTATTTTGCTGAGTTTTGGATTCCTTCAGCACAAGCAGGAGACAATAACTTTGCCACAAGTTCTTTGGTTGAAGCTGCTACGGGTACAGAAATGCGAAGTTTCCTGGCTTATGATGTCTCAACAACCACGATTGCTTATGGAGGACTTCAGCCTGGACAGGATACGGGAACAGTTGGAGCAACAGTCTTGGCCAGAACTGACATTTTTGCAACGGGAAACGTTGGACTTGACGAAACACTCTATGGTGTTGATATGTGTACTGCATTCCCCGCACCATGTTCCGGTAACGCAACTTCTACAATTCCTGTTGGTGGGCAACGCTATGCAACATCAAGTCTTGCATATTCCTCAGCAATTTCACTACTTGTAAACCCAGGCGCAGGCTTCCTTGTGCATGTAAATAAGGCAACCACAACCGCTACTTCTACTCATATAAGAAAAACAACATATTGGGGCATCGCGGTACCGGCAGCAATAACATTTTCAGGAGATTACTTGGGACAGAATACCATCATTGGTATCACTTCAGACCGCTCATTCTGGTAGTTAATCTCTCAATTTTATAGTTTTGAAAAGCGCTTAAGTTGTGGCTTATTAAAAGCGCGCGCAAATCCAGAAAGCAATTCTTCCCCAATGAATCAGCGTTTTCAATTATGGGGTTTATTTTGCTTCGAATGTATAAGGCTGGGTTAAGTGAGTACAATCTTGGGGCATTACTTTATCCACTTCTAGTCCACATTGGCCGTAATCTATAAAAAGCAGTATTTTGTGCATATGTTACAATATCTCTGCCCTAATATGAGCAAAAAAGGAGGGATATTTTTTGTTGGAGTCCTGTTTGTACTCTATGGAGGTCTGGTGAATACTGCGTTCGCCGGTTTTGGTATTACTCCACCATACGTCCACAATGACACACTGAGACCGGGGAGTGAGTATATACAGGAAATTATTATTGTCCGTAGCGACCCCATAGAGGATTTAACGGCAGAGCTTGGCCTAAATCTTCCCGCAATCGAGTCATGGTTTTCTTTTGACCGTGGATTAAAATTCGTTTTGCCTCGTGGAGAAACTCAGGTAAAAATAAACATTACCGTGAGGGTTCCCGATGATGCGAAGCTTGGTGCCTACAATGGAAACATTCGCATACGAACCTCAGCTCCCGAAAGTCAGTCAACGGGAGTGTCTATTGCACTTGGTGCACAGATTGATGTCCAGTTAAATGTTGTAGATAGAATTCTTAATTTTGATGTGCGACGAGTTGAGCTTTTTGAGGCGGAACAGGGATACAAAAAGTTGTGGTTAGATTTTCCTGGAAAAGTTAAGTTTGCAATGCATATTCAGAACACAGGAAATGTCCCAATTGCACCGCATAAAGTAACAATGCAAGTTTATGACGTAGCAGGTCAACAGCTTCTTGAGACCATCGAGAACACAAATACAATCGAGGAAATTCTCCCCTTTGACACACGAAAAGTAATGGCATATTTGCCCACGCACTTGCCTCCAGGTGGTTATCGCGTAAAGTATTCAATAGAGAAGGATGAAAAAAGAAATGCCTCAATGGGGGAATTGGGCTTCTCGATTCTTCCTGCGGGAACTATAACGGGATATGAAAAGTATGGTTTCGAAGGCCTGTCGCTTAATCAGCAACTATCAGTTATCGTTCCCTGCGCACTACTCTCTATGCTGATTCTTGCGTTTGTTTTTTTGAGAGGAAAGAGAAATGTACGCCCCCCAGCAAATCATCATGAAAATATTCCAAGGAGGGATCCACCAAGGTCGGTGGAGAGACCACGAGTTCGTCCGTCTAGTACCGGCGTTATAGATCTTTCTCGTAGAAGGTAAACGCATGGCGAATATAACAGCAGCAACATATACGAATACTCTTCGGGCTACTTTGCAAAGTTGGATAGCGATTTTTTTCGCATTTCTTGTACTATTTCTTACTGTTTTTATTCCGCAAACTGCATCTGCAGCAGTAGCAACTACGACGCTAGTAATTTCAATTTGTGGAGACGGACTACCTAATCCTGGGGAATATTGTGACACAGGTACAGCATTTAATGACGGTGGGTATGCGACGTCAACAACGGGGAGGCGTTGTAATTCCAATTGTTCAGCCTATGGTCCATACTGCGGAGATCTTATTCTACAAGCTCTCTATAGTGAGCAGTGCGATGATGGAAATAATACGAATGGTGACCTCTGTAGTGCTATTTGTGTACAAGAATCACCACCCACTTCTTCCACAACTCCACCAGCAACTCCTCCACCCCCGCCATCTGGTGGGAATGGTGGCGGTGCAGCATTTACGGGCATAATTCCTGTTCGTGCGCAAACGCGAGTGGTACTTGAAGGGAAGGCTTATCCCAGTGCTTCAGTAAACGTCCTTAAGGACGGTACTGTCGTCGGCGTTGTACTTGCTGATTTCAATGCAAATTTTATTTATGAAACTTCTGATGTCACTGCAGGTGCAACTACATTTGGATTTTGGGCAACAGATTCACTTGGGCTACGGTCTATAACGTATACGACCACTTTTCAAGTTTCTCAAAATGCCGTCACGACCGTTTCTAATGTTTTTTTGCCACCAACTATTGATTTAAAATCCCGAAAAATTCGAACGTCTGATTTGATTGAGGCATTTGGTGAAACAGCGCCAGTAGCAAAGGTGTCACTCTATGTAGATAAAGAAAAAAATCCAAGAACAACTGCGACCTCATCTTCCGCTGGACTTTGGGGAGTAAGCGCATCAGCACTTGGACTTCAGGACGAGGCGTTTCACTCCGTGAAGGCTATATTTGAACAGTTTGGCACAGGTGACCAATCTAAGAGTGGTTTTAGCCAGGCACTCAATTTTTATGTTGGACAGCGAGATGTTGCTACTCCTAAAAACGGTGACCTAAACGGTGACGGCAAGGTAAACCTTGTTGATTTTTCAATTTTACTTTTTCACTTTGGCACAGACCGAGAGATTGCGGATTTAAACTCTGATGGTAGGGTAAATTTGACCGACTTTTCCATCTTACTTTTTAACTGGACTGGATAGCGTGAGCGGCGGGAGAGTGGCACATCAGACAGAGAGGAGATACAATAGAATTATACCTTATGAAATTCTTGAAATTGAGATTCAAAATAGCATTCGACAAAACAACACCGATGGGAACCTTCCATGGAGTTATTTTTTCGCTACTCTTTTTGTTTTTTGCGCAGTATTTGCTCCTGACTGCACATGCCGCAACGCTCTCACTAGATCCCAGTACAGGGAAATACGGACCAGGAGATACATTTGTCGTCACCGTGCGCATTAACCTCGACACCGATGAGTGTATCAATGCGAGCACCATTGAGCTTCTTTACCCAAAGGACTTAGTCAAAGTCTCGGCAGTTTCAAAGGGGGAATCAGTACTCACGCTGTGGCCCAGCGAACCTGAAGTTAATCACGAGAGTGGCTTTGTGACACTTTCAGGCGGAACACCTGCCGGTTATTGCGGACGTATAGAGGGAGATCCTGGAGAAACGAACATACTTGCAAAGATAATCTTTAATACCAATACGTCAGCTACAGTGAGTGGTCCAGTCACGATGCCAGTGATGTTTGGACCAAGGACGCTTGTGTTGTTGAACGATGGATTTGGCACACCTGCATCGCTCACCCTGAAATCTGGAGAGTACACGCACACAAGCGTTTCGTCTGGTATAAAAAATGAGTGGCTCGACATAGTTCATTCAGACACTATTAAACCAGATATTTTCTCTCCAATTCTTCATCAGGACAGTAAGATGTTTCAAGGAAAGCATTTTATTATTTTCTCAGCAATTGATAAGCAAAGTGGAATTCACCACTATGAAGTGAGCGAAGATGACCCATTTCGATTTGGAATGCAGAGAGAGAAGAATGGGAAGGTGGCTATTTTTGAGAATGCAGTTAGCCCATATGTCTTGCTCGATCAAGAGCTCAAAAGTCGAATTATCGTTCGCGCAATTGACCATGCGGGGAATATTCAAGAAACAATTTTGCCACCCATAAATGGCTCAGATGGAACTATTGCGGTGGATGATACTCGCATTTGGTGGATAGTGCTCATCGTAGGGGTTTCAGTGATACTCATCGGGCTCTATTTCGCCAATCGCAATAGGAGCAGAACGGATGCGAACTAAAAATCGATGGGCGATTGTTCGCACAATGGACCACACCATGAACTACTTATCGCACAAATCAAGAATAACCTTATGTGTATTTATGCTATGCATTCTCGGTTTTCCTGTCCCCACTTATGCTGCTGATGCGGTAATGGAAATTTCACCTCCTGTCGGCACATATCGTGTGTACGATGATGTTACGGTGAAAATATTACTTTCATCAGATGGTCAACTTACTCGAGATGCGGGCACGCGAATTACTTATGACCCCACCGCGTTGACCGTTACCCACGTGATAAAAGAAGGTTCGGTTATCACGTCCTGGTTTCAGGATCCGTATGTCGATGCAGAACTCGGAGAGATTACATTTGATGGATGGTTTGCAACCCCGACCGTTCTGAGTAAAGATTTGGCGCTTACACTACGCATCAGGCCCGAACGGACGGGAGTCGCAGAATTGAGGTTTGAAAGTGGAAAAATTGGCGCATCAAATAGCACGGCGGGAAACATACTCACGGGATTTAGTAGCGCAAAATTTCGCATTGAGCCCGAGGAGTTAAATATCGCAGAAGTACAAAGTGGCACCACTGGCGGCACGCCGTCACTTGGAGAAGTGCTGGGGGTGACAACACTTGCACCAACTCTTTTTGTTTCATCTGAATCGCACCCAGATCAAAATGGTTGGTATGCGACGTCGACTGCCACTTTTGCATTCCAGTTTCCAGGGCGCACGGATGTAATGTGGTTGGGGTTTGATAGGAGGGAATTTGGCGAAGCAAGTGTGCGCTATGCACCACCGGTGTATGAAAAAATAATTAAAAACCTTGAAGATGGTGTTTGGTATATGCATGCATCCATAGAGGGGTTAGGCGGTAGAGAAGAGGTGCATTATCGTCTGCAAGTAGACAGAAAGAAGCCCACAGAAGTGACCATAGAGGAAGTGCCACCGAAAGATATGGCCGATCCCAATCGCGTATTTCTCGTTCGTGCAAAGGATTCTCTGTCGGGGATTTCTACATACGCTTTTTCAGTGGATGATGGACCGTGGGAAGTATGGCGTGATGATGGGACGGGTCGTTACCAGTTTCGTGCTAATTCGCAAGGTGTTCATCAGATAGCAGTTCGTGCACATGACAAGGCGAACAACTTTGCAGAAGCAGAGGCTGAATTTGAGGTAGGATTTCTCGAATCGCCGCTGTTGACACTGCTCAATTCAGATCCCAAAGAAGGGGATGAGTTGCGCTTAAGCATTATGACGACACCAAATTCCGAGGTCAGCGTAATTGTTGTTCATGCAGACGGGCAACCAGTTACCGAAAGGACGAAATCAGACAGTAAGGGCATTGCTAATTTCGAAAGTAAGGGGTCATTAAAACTTGGCAATTACCGTGTTTGGGGCTCAGTGCACGATGAACGTGGAGCAGTATCGACTCAGAGTTTAGAAATTAAATTTACCGCGGCCCCTGCTTTTTTCGGTGTATTGTCGCGCCACCCCAATGTCCCAATAGCTATCCTCGTTGTACTCCTTTTGATATTTTTTTTGAGAAGAGTTTTGCATGGATTACGCGAGGAACTCAATCAGACACCTACACTCATAGTGGATCCATTACATGGACTAAACAAATTTGCACAAGATGCAACACAGATACCCCAAATATCTGAGCTTGATAAGGTGGTATTAAAAAAGTTGGAATAGTTTTGCGTAGTTGCCAATTGTTGTGTTGGAAAAGTGTTATTAAAAAATTCCTTACAAAGGGAATTTTTAATTAGAGAAAGTGTGGGATAAAAAATACTAGAATAGAGATATCAATATGCGTATATCCGCCGCACTCACTTTGCCGTCAAGATTTAAGTCATACGCAGGGTTGTACGCACGAAATGCTTTAAGGTAAAGAGAGTTCACATCAGCAATTGAAAGAGCGCCATCGTTATTGATGTCTGGCGATGGTGTACCTACCGCGCGAACATAAAATTTAATTAGGCTGTATCCACTTACGACATTTGTGCCCTCACCGTTATTTGCAAGGAGCTCAGGATTTTTTAGTGTGACAGTTCCCATGCCGACTCTCTGCATCTTTAATTTTGTGGAAAATATTTTACCATTAAGTTTTTCGGCGGCGTCTTCGCTTATGATGCCCCCCGAAAATTGTACGATGCCGGTCGGTGCAGAAATCAATGGTTCCTCACTCCAGATATCAACAACGGAGTTAGAGCGGTCAATTGATTCTATAGAGATTATATCTGGCGTAAATGTGAGTGAACCACCTACTACATTCACGGGGATGTTGGTTTGAGCGACGAGGGTAATGTCAGCGCTCTCTCCTACTGTGAGAAACGAACTTGAACCACTTTGAAGAAGAAAAATGTTTCCTGTGCGTGATGTGCCTGAGGTATTAATAATCATTAAAAAAATTATTGGTGCCCCAATGAGTATCTTGAAGTGATGATTCTTAAAAAAGTTTTTTATCATACAATAATCATTGCACATCTACATACAATGAAGCAATAGTACTTGCGAACAACAAAATTCATGGTCTATTTATTCTCATTCTTTGAGTCACGTTCGCGTGACGATTTAATGAAATTTTAAACTTAATGAGCTCTCCCGTCGTGTTACTTCGGGATTGCTTTCGTCTAAGGGGCTGTTTAAGGCTCTGGGACACATCCTCGCATCAATCTCAATTGATAAACTCATTTTTAAAATATTATTATTTGCTATCCACACTCACATCAAGATTCATCAAAATACTGAGTAGTACTTTGATAGAATATACTTATCCGAACAAAATATTTTGTTGGGTAAAAAATACATGTCGTTGTGGAACAACCGGCCAATTTTACATATGGCGCGCACAGTACTTGCGGCGCTTTTGACGTTCGGAATGTTGGTCGCCGACATCCAACTCGCCTATGCTGCCACCTCACTTTTCCCAAAAGAAATTAACTATCAAGCCAAACTCTCCAATGCGCTGAATGTTGCAATCCCTGATGGTAATTACAACATCGCATTCCGTCTTTACGCTTCACCCGTCTCTGCCACCACCACCAATATCTGGGAGGAACTCCACAACACGGGAGGCACTCGCGTTCCCGCATCCAACGGTCTTCTCTCTGTCATGCTCGGACAAGTGACCTCACTCGCCAACATTGATTTCAATCGAACCCTCTACCTCGGTGTGGAAATCGGAGGAACCTCTACTACTCCAGTCTGGGATGGAGAGATGAGTCCACGTAAACAACTTGGTGCTGTTCCTGCCGCATTTGTTGCAGACACACTCGATGGACTCGACTCACAAGATTTTGTACGCACCAGTGCGACGTCCACCATCGCCACATCATCAAGCGACACACTCCTCTCACTCAATCAGCAGGGAAGTGGAAACGTATTTGCACTCGCAATTGCTGGAACAAATATTTTTACTGCAGCAAACAACAGCAACATCGGCATCGGTACCACCTCACCATTTGCGAAGCTCTCTGTGGTGGGACAAGTTGTGGGCGAGTACTTCACTGCAACAAGCACCACGGCCGTCAGTACCTTCCCACGCTTCATCGCAACGCAGGCCACCTCCACCAACTTCTTCGCAACCTCCGCCATCTTCAACGACTTCCGCACGACGCAAGGTACCAGCACCGACTTCGCCGTCACCGGACAATCCTCCTCCTCACGCCAAGTCATTTCAAACGCACTCAACTTGAACTGGCTCGCAAACGGCATCCTCCGCACCACAGGAGGTGTCGTCTCCTCCTCCGCCTCCCTTGACCTCTCCACCTCGGACTTCACTGGTATCTTGCCTATCGCTCGCGGTGGTACCAACGCCGGAGCTATCGGTACCGCGCTCGTGGCCTTTGATGGTACACGACTGATCGCAACCAGCACTCCCACCGCGTCATACTTCATCGCCACCTCAACGGGAATTGCATCACAATTCCCCTATGCATCAAGTACTGCCATCACTGCAGGTACACTCATCGCCACCACCGCCTCAACCTCAAACCTCATCGCAAACAACACCATCACCTTTGGTGCACTCATCACGGGAGTCTTAAAGAGTACAGCCGGTGTCATCTCCTCCTCCCTCGTCTCTTTAACCACCGAC
>Ga0105164_10000018_pt1 | contig 126746 bp, 109 predicted proteins | sample VDWuncwatermetaG_FD_89674 | JGI IMG/M metagenome (GOLD analysis project Ga0105164, IMG submission 89674) | Wastewater microbial communities from Netherlands to study Microbial Dark Matter (Phase II) - VDW unchlorinated drinking water | ecosystem: Environmental > Aquatic > Freshwater >...
CCTGGATGACGATTGTGCTGTGCAATAACGCGCGCCTGACGGGACAGACCTATCAGGGGGATCCGACTGAGGGCGCGATGCTGGTTTTTGCGCAGCAGATGAAGCCATTCGGAAATTTGCAGGACAGTTTCCCACGTATTCATGAAAGCCCGTTCGATTCAGCGACAAAACGCATGATTACCACGCACAAAACTGAACAGCAGAATATCGCCTGTATGAAGGGTGCGCCGGAGGTGGTCTTTGAAAAATGTACCCATTGTTTAAAGAACGGTGTACGAGTCGAATTCGATTCGTCCGGACGGCAGCGGGCGCTGGAAATATACGAGCTGCTTGCCGCACGCGGAGAGCGCGTACTGGCGCTGGCATTCAAAGCGACTGAAGACAGGGAATCCAGTGAAGCGGACTTCACCTATCTGGGACTGGTAGGTATGTCCGACCCGCCGCGGGGGGAAATTCCGGATGCGATCGCCAAATGCAGAATGGCAGGCATACGGGTGTTCATGATCACAGGGGATTATCATGTCACGGCCGAATCGATCGCTCGGCAGGTTGGCCTGTTTGCCGGAGAGGGGCGGGTCGTCGTTGGCGGGGAATTGGCGGGCATGAGCGAGGATGCGTTGTCCCTGTTGCTGGACTGCCGTGAGCTCGTTTTTGCACGCTCAACCCCGATGCAGAAGTTGCAAATCGTCAAGGCATTACAGAAAAAAGGCGAAATTGTGACGGTCACGGGTGATGGCGTCAATGACGCGCCGGCGCTGAAAAATGCGGATATGGGGGTGGCGATGGGGTTGTCGGGTACCGAAGTTGCCAAGGAGGCGGCCGATATGGTGCTGATGGACGATAACTTCGCCACGATAGTGAACGCCATCGAAGAGGGGCGTACGATATTCTCGAACATCAAGAAGTTCATCGCCTATGTGCTGACCAGCAATATTCCCGAGATACTGCCTTTTATCGCTTTCGTGGCCATCGGCGCACCGCTGGCGCTGACGGTCGTGCTGATTTTGGCCATCGATTTGGGTACGGATATGCTGCCCGCGCTGGGACTGGGGCAGGAGCCGCCTGAGCAGGACGTCATGAAACAGCCGCCGCGAAAACGCGACGAGCGCTTGCTCACCTGGCCGTTGCTGGGTATGAGTTACGGGATTATCGGCATGCTGCAGGCCGCAGCCGGATTCTTTGCTTTTTTTGTCGTGTTGCACCAGGGCGGCTGGGTGTGGGGCGCTGAATTGCCGGTGACCAGCCTGCTCTATAAAACGGCTGTCACCTCATTTTTTGCCGCAGTGGTCATCTGTCAGGTCGCCGATGTGCTGATCTGCCGTACCCGCAGGCAAAGCCTTTGGTCGGCAGGTATTTTTTCAAACAAACTGATCTGGTTCGGGATTATTGTGGAGCTGGGCTTAGTCGCTTTGATTTCTCATGCTGCTTTTTTGCAGCCCTTTTTCGGAACGGCGCCGATAGGCTGGTTCGAAGTGTCACTCGCGCTGCCTTTCGCAGCGACGATATTGCTGGGGGATGAATGCCGGCGCTGGATGATCAGGCGGGAAAATCACTTTGTGCAGCGCTGGTTCAGCTGGTAGCACACTGGTGTTCAATCGCCATACCATCGGTTTTATGAGGCGCTGCAACCGGATGATTGAAAATAAGTACTTGCAAGATGGTAATTAACGCAGGATGATGCGCTGCCGGATGTGCATGAAAAACCGCTGTCTGCATGAAAATTTCTGCAGGATCAGGCCGGAAAAACCAGGGGGGCTATCCCCCTACACAAGGACTCAACGAAATGGTTTCCATCCTTATTGTCGACGCCGACACGGTGCAGGCTGAGGCGCTGGCATTGCAGGTTTCGGCGTGCGGCTACCGGATGGCCGCGCTGGCCCGTTGCGCAGAAGAGGCCATTGAACAGGTGCACGCTCTGGCGCCTGATATCGTACTGATGGATATCGCGCTGCCCGGTAAACTGGATGGGGTCGCTGCGGCACAAAAGATCCGGGAATTTTGTGATATTCCGATTCTCTGCCTGAGCGCCGATGAAGCCCGTTTTCAGCTGGCCTGTGTGAACGAACCTTTTGCCTGCCTGCTCATACCTGCTACCCTCAGAGAAATTAAGCTGTCCGTCGACATTGCCCTGTATCGCCATAAAACTGAAAAAATGGCGCGCGAAATTCTGGAAAAAACGGTAGCAGAACGCACCGCCGAGCTGGAACGCGCCCAATCTATCGCACATATCGGCAGCTGGAACTACAACCTGTTGGCAGGTCAATTGACCTGGTCCGATGAACTGTATCGAATTTATGGTGTTTCGCGTGAAACGTTTACACCAACAGTTGAAAATTTGATCAGTCTTATTCACCCTGATGACAGGTCGGCGATGCAGGCATGGATCGCTGCGTGTATGTCCGGGCAGGAACCTGGAAAACTCGAATTTCGCTGTATCTGGCCCGATCACACGGTTCATGATATTGAAGGTCAGGGCAGGCTGATGCTGAACGCCGAAGGCTTGGCTGCCGGCATGTCGGGTACCGGCCGCGACATCACTGAACTCAAGCTTCTTGTCGATGAACTGGAGCGCACCCGCAACCAGCAAAAACTGATACTGGACTCGGCAGCGGAAGGAATTTACGGTCTTGATTTGCAGGGGCGCACGACTTTTGTCAATCCGGCGGCCGCTCGCATGCTCGGCTGGCCGGCAGACGAGCTGATCGGGCAGTCCATGCACGATCTTTTACACCACACCAGGTGTGATGGCAGCCCGCATCCGAAAGCGCAATGTCCGATCACTGCGACACTCAAGGACGGTGCAACACATGCTGTCGATGATGATCTGTTTTTCAGAAAGGATGGCTCCAGTTTTTCGGTCGAATATCTCAGCGCACCAAAGTACATCAACGGGGTGATCAGCGGTGCCGTCGTCACATTCAATGACATCTCGAAGCGCAAGCTGGCTGAAGAAGCGTTGCGCGTAGCCGCCGTTACTTTTGAAACTCAGGATGCCATTCTGATCACTGATGCGGATGCCAATATTATCAGAGTCAACCGGGCATTCTCGGACGTCACCGGCTATACTACGGAGGAAGTACAGGGAAAGAATCCCCGCTTCATGGCTTCAGGCAAACATGACAGAAATTTTTATATCGAGATGTGGCGGGATTTGCTGCACGCCGGTTCCTGGGCGGGGGAAATCTGGGACAGGCGCAAAAACGGCGAGCTCTTCCCGAAATGGATGAGTGTCTCCGCAGTCAAGAATGAGCGGCAGGAAATCACCCATTACGTAGCCATCTTCAGCGATATCACCGCGCGTAAACGGGTAGAGGAGGAAATTCACCATCTGGCGTTTTATGATGCCTTGACCCGGCTGCCTAATCGCCGTTTGCTACTCGACCGCCTGCAAACGGCACTGAATGCTTCATCGCGGCGCAATGATTACGGTGCCGTGATGTTCATTGACCTGGATCATTTCAAGGAGCTGAACGACACGCTAGGTCACGATTATGGCGATTTATTGCTGATCGAGGTGGGCGCGCGCATCAAGTCCAGTGTGCGGGAAATGGACACGGTTGCCAGATATGGCGGAGATGAGTTTGTTGTGCTGATTGAGTCCTTCAGCCATGAGCAGGACGATGCCATCCGGAAAGTCGCTCAGGTCGCTGAAAAAATTCGTGCCGCACTGGCACAACCCTATAAGATCAGGGACCATGAGCATCACAGCACGCCCAGCATCGGTATTTGCCTGTATCACGACAATGATGAATCGCTGAATGCATTGATCGAACACGCCGACATGGCGATGTATGAGGTAAAAAAGTCAGGGCGCAATGCGGTGCGGTTTTTTGATCCTGCCATGCAGCAAAGTCTGGTAACGCATGATGCGCTGGTGCAAGATCTGCAGCACGCACTGGCTTTACAGCAAATTCAGTTGCAATATCAGGTGCAGGTGGGTAAGGACAATCATCCTCTGGGTGCGGAGGCATTCGTGCGCTGGATGCATCCTGTACACGGGATGATCATGCCGTGCCAATTCATCCCGATTGCCGAAGAGAGCGCAGTGATTATCGACATCGATCTGTGGGTTCTGAACATGGCATGCCAACAAGTCGCATTGTGGAGCAAAAGCGATAAAACGCGACAATTGACGCTGACGGTGAATATCAGTGCCAGGCTGTTTGCGCATACTGATTTTGTGAACGAAGTCGCGGAGATTCTGAAAGCACATCAGACGGATCCATCGCGCCTGAAACTTGAGTTGTCGGAAAGAATTGTACATTCCGATTTGGACAGTTCGCTGGATAAAATACGGGCATTGCGGAAATTGGGTTGCCGGTTGTCTATCGATAATTTCGGCACAGTGTACTCGTCGCTGTCTTTCCTGAAACTGCTCGCGCCGGATCAGCTGAAGATACATCAGGAATTTGTTCACAACATCTCACTGGACACGAATGATGCACAAATGGCACGCATCGTTATAGGCTATGCAAAATCATTGGGGCTGGATATTTTTGCTGAAGGAGTGGAAACCGAGGCGCAGCGAACCTTTCTGACGGATCAGGACTGCAATACTTTTCAGGGATATCTGTTCGGAAAACCGATGCCAATTGAGGAATTCGATGCGTTGCTGGGGACATTATAGGTGTGTCCAGTTATACCTGTAATGCATCGGCCGCTTTGTTACGGACGATGCACGGGTCAAATCATTTCCGGCGGCCTGTTAGATTTTTCTGACAAAGACTTTAGATTTGCGCTGGTAGTTATACAGTGTTTTTTTCTGTGCAGGCAAGGCGCTGACAGGACTTTCAATAAAGCCGCGCTCGAGAAACCAGTGTGCAGTGCGCGTGGTGAGAACGAATAATTTTTTCAGGCCCTGCGACTTGGCCAGCGTCGTCATGTGGTTGAGGATCGCTTCGCCATAACCACGATCCCTGCACTGTGCATCGACCGCCATGCAGGCCAGCTCAGCCGCCGCTTCGTCGGGGAACGGATACAGGGCGGCGCAGCCGACGATGCGGTGATCATGTTCCAGAACCACAAAACGCTCGACTTCGCGTTCGAGCAATTCGCGCGAACGACGAACCAGTATGCCGCTCTCTTCTAACGGGCGCAGCAGTTCGATAATGCCGCCGATGTCCTCGATATCGGCCGCACGCAGGGTGTTGAGGGTGGATTCCACCACCATCGTGCCGATGCCTTCATCGCTGAAAAGCTCCTGCAGTACAGACCCGTCAGTATGGCGACTGATTAAGTGGGTGCGCGCGACGCCTGCCTCGCAGGCGCGGATGGCACAGGGCAGGAACAGACTGACGTCATCTGGCAGCGTATGGTTGCCTGACAGCACCGCTTGCGCCTGGGCGACGGTCAATTCCCTGAGCAGCTCGTTTTTGTTGTCGTGTATGCCGTCTGTGTCCATCATAAAGACCAGTTTGTCGGCATCGAGCGCAATGGCGGTTGCGGTGGCCACGTCTTCGAGCGTCAGGTTAAACACTTCGCCGGTGGGCGAGAAGCCCAGCGGCGAGAGCAGAATCACTTCGCCGAAATCCATGCGGTCATTCAAGGCCGCTACATCCACCTTGCGCACGCAGCCCGTGTGTTGCAAATCCACGCCGTTGATGATGCCGATGGGTTGAGCCGTGATGAAGTTTCCGCCTGCGACGCGGATGTCGGCATTGGCCATCGGCGAATTGGCCAGTCCCATGGACAGCAATGCCTCAATTTCCAGCCTTACCCGGCCTGCGGCTTCTTTCACGCATTGCATGGTCTCGGCATCGGTCATGCGTATACCCTGATGATAGGTACCGTCCAGTTTGTTTTTGGCCAGATGTTGTTCAATTTGCGGGCGTGCGCCATGCACCAGCACCAGCCTGATACCCAGCGCCGCAAGCAGATTGAAATCATGCGTCAGCTCGACGAATTTGCCGTCTGCGACCACCTCTCCGCCGAAGGCGATGACGAATGTCTTGTTGCGAAAGGCATTGATATAGGGTGCGACGGAGCGAAACCAGGCGACGAAATCAGCGGGTGTGGTTTTGATCGGCATTTTAAGTGTCCAGTTTTAAATTAGTTTTCGTCTAGTCATTTTCGGCAACCGCTTTCATCTGGCACTTCATCAGACGTGATGTCAGTGCAGGTGGCGGGTTTATGCGCGATGCGCGCAAGCGTATCGGTTACTGCTTCCGCAAGTTGCGCTTTTTGTTCCGGGCTAATAGGCCTGAGATGCGGATATTAAGGCATATGCTGACCCTGTTAAATTAACAAAAATCGCCCCATAGCGTTTGCAGTGCGGCCAGTCCTGCTACGGCTGCGGTCTCGGTGCGCAGAACGCGTGCGCCCAGACGGACGGGCGTGAACCCGCAAAGCAGTGCGGTATCGCTTTCCGGCTGAGAAAAGCCGCCTTCCGCACCGATCAGCAACACGGCGGATTTTGCAGGTTTAGGCTGGCTTTGCAAAGAGGTTGCTCCCTGCGGCAGCAGGATGTATTTACTGACTTCACGGGTACGCATCTGTTGCAGCCATGCCATGATATCCATCGGCGGGTGAATGACGGGTAAAACATTGCGTCCGCACTGCTCGCAGGCGGAAATGGCAACCTGTTGCCAATGTTCGGTGCGCTTGATGGCGCGCTCGGCAGATAGTCGGGCGACGCTGCGTTCAGTGGCCAGCGGCTGAATTTCAGTCGCGCCCAGTTCCGTCGCTTTCTGGATCACCCAGTCCATTTTTTCGCTGCTGGACATGGCCTGTGCCAGCAGCACTGGCAGGGGCGACTCACGATCCGTATTTATTTCAACGAGGCCACTCACGATCACCTGTTTTCCGGAGAGGGCATCTATGATGCCATGAGCTTCGCGGCCCTGTCCGTCGAACATTTGCACCGCGTCACCCTCGCGCAGACGCAGTACGCGACTGGCATGATGTGCCGCATCGGGTGGCAAATTAAAAGACCCGGAACAGGGCATTGGCGGAGGGCAGTAAAAACGCGGCATGATGAACAATAGTGAGTGGCGTACGGGCATGATAATATACCGCCACAAAAAAAATTGTCAGGGGAATGAGATGGTCAGTTTACAACCGCCGCTGTGCGACTTTGGTCGGAAGGCGCTCGATTTCGATTTACTGGGTGTGGACAATGTTCGCTACAACCTTGCCAATGCCCGTGGCAAGAACGGTTTGCTGGTGATGTTTATCTGCAACCATTGCCCTTATGTGAAATCCATTCGGGATCGGCTGGTGCGAGATACCCTCGAATTAAAGCTGCATGGCATCAACAGCATAGCCATCATGTCGAATGATCCGGCCGACTATCAAGAAGACTCGTTTGAAAACATGAAACAGGTGTCGCAGCAATACAGCTATCCTTTTCCCTATGTGTTTGATGAGAGCCAGCAGGTGGCGAAAGATTACGGTGCGGTATGCACCCCGGATTTTTTCGGATTCAATGCGAATCTGGAATTGCAATATCGCGGGCGTCTGGATGCTTCACGTAAGGAAGCGGTTGACAATGCGCCGCGCGACCTGTTTGAAGCGATGTTGCAGGTAGCCCGCACAGGGCAGGGGCCGCGTGAGCAAATCGCCAGCATGGGCTGTTCGATCAAATGGAAAAACGAGTAATGGAGAAGAAAGTTCTGTCAAAAACCGGCGCATTCGGCATGAGCGCCTTGCTCAAGGCGACGATTGCGGCTGTCAAACTGGTTGCGGCAGAAGAAATCATGCCTCGCTACCTGAAGGTGGCGCACAAGCATAAAAGCGATGGCAGCCTGTGCACAGATGCGGATATTGCAGCGCAGACGGCGCTGATCAGGAAGTTGCAGGCGCTTTGCAACGTGCCGGTGCTGGGTGAAGAAATGCCGGAAGATGAGCAAAAATCAATCTGGCAATCATCGCGGGATGGTTTGTGGTGCGTCGATCCGATTGATGGTACGTCCAATTTCGTGCATGGTTTGCCCTATTTTGCCGTATCGGTTGCGCTAGTGCGCGGGGGCAAGAGTGTGCTGGCGGTGGTGTACGATCCGGTAGCTGATGAAATGTTTGCCGCAGAAGCCGAGCGAGGGGCTTATCTGAACGGTGAAATGCTGTTCGGACATATCGCGGTTGATACGATGGATCAGGCGCTGGCCAATGTAGATCTGAAGCGACTAAGTCCGGCGTTAGCAGCTCAGCTGGCGGCGCATCCGCCTTATGCCTCGCAGCGAAATTTTGGTGCCAGCACGCTGGACTGGTGTTATACCGCTGCCGGTCGTTATGACCTTTACCTGCATGGCGGGCAAAAACTGTGGGACTACGCGGCAGGCTCACTCATTCTGTCAGAGTCAGGCGGATACGCCTGTTGCATCGAGTCGGATGATTTCGCCGCGGGTGATGTGTGGCAGCGTTCGGTGATCGCGGCGCGCAGTAAATCGCTGTTCAGTGAATGGAAAAACTGGATCAGAGCGCAGTCAACGAAGGAAATACAGTGAAAATCTTGATATTGGGTGCCGGTCAGGTCGGTTCAACTGTGGCGGAAAGCCTGGTGAGCGAAGCGAATGACATCACTGTCGTGGATTCGGATAGCGCCAAGCTGGCTATATTGCAGGAGAGGCTGGATTTGCGCACGCTGACTGGCAATGCCTCCCACCCTTCTGTGCTGGAGCAGGCCGGTATCGCCGACACCGACATGCTGCTGGCGGTCACGCAAAGCGATGAAGTCAATATGGTGGCCTGCAAGCTCGCAGCGAGTCTTTACAATACGCCGACGCGTATTGCACGGATACGTTCCGTCGATTTTCTGGCGCGGCCCGAATTGTTCAATAAGGATAATTTCTGTGTGGATTTTTCGATTTGCCCCGAGCAGATCCTGACTGATTACATCTGCAAGCTGATCGAGTTTCCAGAAGCGCTGCAGGTGCTGCGATTTTCACAGAACAAGGCCTCGCTGGTGGCGGTGCGCGCCTTCGAAGGTGGACCGCTGGTGGGAAAGCCGCTCAGTATATTGCACGACAACATGCCGCATATCGATACGCGTGTTGCGGCAATTTTTCGCAAGAATAGCCCCCTGATCCCTGAAGGCAGTACCGTGGTTGAGGACGGGGACGAGATTTTCTTCATTGCAGCGACGGATAACATACGCAGTGTGCTCAAGGAAATGCGTCGAATGGATAAACCGACGCGCCGCGTGATGATCGTCGGCGGTGGTAATATCGGCCGCCGTCTGGCCAAAGCGCTGGAGCGAGACTATCAGGTCAAGCTGATCGAATATAACAAGAAGGCCTGTGAAAAACTGGCTGCAGAATTGACCAATACCCTGATACTCAACGGGGATGGTACGGACGAGAAACTGATGCAGCAGGAAAACGTCGGCGAAGTGGATGTGTTTTGCGCGCTGACCAACGACGACGAAAACAACATCATGTCGGCGCTGCTCGCCAAACAGGGGGGCGCTCGCAAGGTTATTGCGCTGATCAACCGCAGCGCCTATGTCGATCTTGTGCAGGGCGGAAAAATTGATATCGCACTGTCACCCGCTCATGTCACGATCGGTTCTTTGCTCGCCTATGTGCGTCAGGGCGATGTGGCTGCGGTGCATTCCTTGCGACGGGGCGCGGCAGAGGCGCTGGAGCTGATTGTGCACGGGGACAGAAAGTCGTCCAAGGTGGTGGGGCGGCGCATCGATGAAATCGATCTGCCCAAGGGGGCTACGATCGGCGCACTGGTTCGGGGTGATGACGTCATCATGGGGCATCACGATATGATCATTGAGGCGGAAGACCATGTCATTGTGTTTGTGATCAACAAGGCGATGGTCAAGAAGGTCGAGAAGCTGTTTCAGGTCAACATAGGGTTCTTCTGATGGGACGCACGCTGACCGTTATTCACGCATTGGGGTTAATGCTGGTGGTCTTCAGTATTGCCTATGTCATGCCGGTCATCACAGCGCTGATATACAACGACACGGCCGTCGTGCTGGATTTTTTGCTGGCGATGGTCTGGACGGCTTCTTTCGGCGGGATGATGTGGCTGGTGACTCGTCGTTACAAGGGAGAGCTTTCAATCCGGCACGGTTATTTGCTGGTGGTGGCCATGTGGACGGCGATGCCGGCGGTGGCGACCTTGCCCTTGCTGCTGGTGATACCGGACCTGTCTTTCACCGATGCCTATTTTGAAACCATGTCCGGATTGACGACTACCGGTGCGACCGTACTGACAGGGCTGGATGTGCTCCCTCCCGCCATCAACATCTGGCGGCATGAACTCAACTGGCTGGGCGGCATGGGTATCATCGTGCTGGCCGTCGCGATTCTGCCCCTGCTGGGCATCGGAGGACGACAGTTGTTTCGCGCGGAGACACCGGGGCCGATGAAAGATTCCGCGCTGACGCCGCGCATCACTGAAACGGCGCGCAATCTTTGGCTGGTTTATGTTGCAATCACGCTGGCCTGCATTGCCTCGCTCAAGCTGGCCGGCATGGACTGGCTGGATTCGATCTGTCATGCTTTTGCTGCGATGGGATTGGGGGGCTTTTCTACGCACGATGCGAGTGTCGGCTTCTTTAATTCGCCTGCAATTGAAGCCGTACTGATGGTGTTCATGTTGCTGGCAGCAATGAATTTTGCAACCCATTTTATGGTTTTACGTGCTAGGAGCCTGCGACCATATCGTATGGACGCGGAGGGGCTAGCTTCGGTCGGACTAATTTTGATCAGCTGCCTGGTGATTGCAGGATTTCTGTGGTGGCAGGGAACTTATTCCAGTTTCTGGACTGGACTGCGTCATGCCAGCTTTAATTTGGTGTCATTGGCAACCGACTGTGGTTTTGCCAGCGTTGATTTCAATCAGTGGCCAATTTTCGCGCCATTATGGATGTTGTTTTTAAGTTGTATCACCGCAAGTTCCGGCTCCACCGGGGGCGGTATTAAGATGATCCGCACGCTAGTCCTGATCAAGCAGGCCGGGCGAGAATTCGTCAAGTTGCTGCATCCAGCCGCTGTCAATCCGATGAAAATTAGCGGTCATGTGATACCAAACAGTGTCGTGTTTTCTGTGCTGGGATTTATTTTTCTGTATTTCATGAGTGTGGTCACGTTAACCTTTGCTCTGCTGATTAGTGGTCTTGATTTTATATCATCATTTTCGGCTATTATCGCCTGCATCAATAACGCGGGGCCTGGGCTCGGCATGGTTGGTCCCGCAGGCAATTATGGCGTATTAACCGATTTTCAGACTTGGGTTTGTACCGCTGCCATGCTGATTGGGCGACTGGAGATATTTACCGTGTTGATTCTGTTTACGCCGCAGTTCTGGCGTCGTTGACCGCCGTCAGAAAAATATCAGTGCCGATAGTAAATTATTGAGACACGTAACGCACTTATCGGTTACGATTGCAATTAAAATTTTAGATGTTGAATGCGGGTGCATAAGTGCCCGGCAGGAGGTATGTTGAACGCAGATTTGCCATTGTTGGGTGTAAAGGTCGTGTTAATTGACGACAGCAACACCATTCGTCGTAGCGGCGAGATATTCCTGTCGCAAGCGGGATGTACAGTCGTGCTGGCCGAGGACGGGTTTGATGGCTTATCCAAGGTGGTTGATACCCGGCCTGACATTATTTTCGTGGATGTGATGATGCCAAGGCTGGACGGCTATCAGACTTGCGCCTTGATTAAAAATAATCAGCAGTTTAAAAATATCCCAGTGGTCATGCTGACCAGCAAGGACACTTTATTCGACCGTGCGCGAGGCAAATTGGTGGGTTCAGATCAGTATCTGACTAAGCCTTTTAACAAGAAGAGCCTGATTGAATCGGTTATTTCGCATACAAAACAAAATACAGGAGCATAAGCATGGCAGTTAAGAGAATATTGGTTGTGGATGATTCTGCGACGGAACGCCACATTGTCGGCGAAATTTTGCTCAAGCAGGGCTTTGAGGTTTCTTTCGCTGAAAGCGGGGAAATGGGTGTGGCCAAGGCTAAGCAGGACAAGCCGGATCTGGTGATCATGGATGTGGTGATGCCGGGGCTCAACGGCTTTCAGGCAACGCGCGCGATTACCAAGGATCCCGAAACCGCACATATTCCGGTTATTCTCTGCACAACCAAGGATCAGGAAACAGATAAAATCTGGGGTCTGCGTCAGGGTGCAAAAGACTATCTGGTTAAGCCGATCAATGCGGCGGAATTATTGAGCAAAATTGCAGCATTTGCCTGACTGACGCCAACCCATGTCTAAAAGAACCAATCTGCGCGAATTTCAGCAAAGTCTGAGCGATCGCATGCAGGATAAAGACCGCAAAGGCGGTCAAATGTCGTTGCTGGGGGTCGAGATTGCAGGGCAAAATTATCTGGTGGAAATGGCGGATATCAGCGAGGTGATGTCCTTGCCGCCACTGGCACCGGTGCCGCTGACGCGTCAGTGGTTTCGCGGCGTCGCTAATGTGCGCGGAAATTTATTTTGTGTCGCTGACATGGCGGCTTTTTTGCATCAGTCGGAAGCGACTGGATCGGTTGGTAACCGATTGCTGCTGGCGGCCGAGCGTTATGGCGTCAATGCTGCGTTGCTGGTCGATCGGGTATTCGGTTTACGTGATGCACGACCGTGGCAGCGTGATGCGCTGGTGGATAATAAATATTTTGATGAACAAGGTGTCGTGTGGCACAAGTTGGATGTGGTCAGGCTGCTGGAACAGCCGGAATTTTTGCAAATAGGCATTTAGCGGTATTCATCCCCCGGAGAAAAGAACATGGCGTTTAAAGTTAAATCATCGAATTCCAAGGCAGGCAGCGAAGAAGCTTTTAAACCACTGCCCTTGATTGGGAAACTACCTTTTGCTCAGCAGTTGCGCCTGCTGGGTGCGGGTATGATTGCGGCATTTCTGGTCGGTGCGGTATCCGTTGCGCTGGACTATCGTGCTACGTCACATAATGAACATTATCTGGACCTGTCAGGTGACTTTGTGATGCTGGTGCAGCGGGTGGCGAAGGATGCCGGTTCTGCACTGCAAGGTAAGCAGACTGCGGTAGAAGGGCTGCCGCAAAGTCGTGCCGATCTTCAGCGTATTCTGACCGCGCTGGATAAAGGTGACGACATCGCGCCTGGAATTGGCAGCGAGTCCCGTGCGGCGCTGAATGCAATGATGCCGGTGTATATGGAATCAATGCAATACATCAAGGACATTGAAGAGGGGCGAGCCGGTCTGCTGACGGTGTCACGCGCGATGGATGCGGTGCGCGAAGTTACCCCGCCGATGCGTCAACAGATCGCTAAGTTGCCTGCGGGCGGGGCGAGCGAAAAATTCGGGATGCTGATTGAACGTATTAATTACGATACCAGTTCGATGTTGAGTGCGGTGGTGACGGACGAGATGATTTCCGCGCTGGCCTCAGATATTTCACAAGCGTCCTTGTTGCTGAAGGGAATGGATCAGGCTAATCCGGTTGTGGCTGAATTGTCCGACCTGTTTGAAGGCTACTTCAACTCGGTGAATGCGTTGCTCAGTCAGTCCAAAGGTCTGGTTGCTGCTAAAAAGGGCGCCGGTAAATATTTCGATAACGTCTCGGTGACCCACAAGGGGCCGTTGGTTGTCGGCGCGGTGACCTTGAAAGATACGATTGCCTCTTCATCGAGAGGGCGCCTGACTATTTATTTGTCAGGCCTGTCCGCTGCACTGCTGTTGCTGTTTGCTGCAGCCTTGTCCAAGGTTTATCTGGCCGAAGCGCGTCAGCGTGCGGGTTTGGCGGAAAAGAGCAATAAACAGAATCAGGGCGCGATTTTGCGTCTGATGAATGAGTTGAGCGATCTGGCTGAAGGCGATTTGACGGTTCGTGCGACGGTAACGGAAGATATCACCGGCGCGATTGCGGATTCGATCAACTATACCGCGGAAGAATTGCACAAGCTGGTTGCGCGTATTACTGAAGCGTCAGAACAGATGGGATTGGCGACCAGCGATTCGGAATCGATGGCGCAACGACTGCTGATCTCGACACAAAAGCAGGTGGGTGAAATCCGGGGTGCTGAGGAATCGGTGCAATTGATTGCGCGTTCAATCGGCGAGGTCGATGCGGCTGCGGTTAAAGCGGCGGAAGTGGGGCGGCTCACCTTGTCTGCGACGAATCAGGGCGCGGTTGCGGTGCGTAACACGATTGCAGGTATGGATGGTATTCGCGAGCACATTCAGGAAACGTCCAAACGCATCAAGCGACTGGGTGAAAGTTCGCAGGAAATTGGTGAAATCGTGGATCTGATTTCCGATATTACCGAACAAACCAACGTGCTGGCGCTCAATGCGGCGATTCAGGCGGCGTCTGCCGGTGATGCAGGTCGAGGCTTCTCGGTGGTTGCGGAAGAGGTTCAGCGACTGGCGGAACGGTCAGCTGAAGCGACCAAGCAGATCGGTGCGCTGGTTAAAACGATTCAAAGCGATACGCACGACGCGGTAGCAGCGATGGAAAAAAGTACCTTGGGTGTGGTTGAAGGTGCGAAATTGTCCGAAATGGCGGGTCAGTCTCTGAAGGAAATTGAACAGGTTTCAACCGAACTGGCAACGCTGATCAACAGTATTTCAGTCTCCACTCAGGTTCAGACCGAAATGGCCGTCGAAGTGTCCGAAGTGATGCACGATATTCTGGGGATTTCTGAAGAAACGACGGAAGGTACACGTAAAACTTCTGATTCGGCGGCCAGACTGAGTAGCCTGGCATCCGGTCTGAAGGGCTCGGTTGCCGGCTTTAAACTCTGATAACGGCCAATTATGCCTAGTCAATCGTCATTCGAACTCGCCTCGCTTTCAGTTGTAAAGCCGGGTATTCAAGATGCGTTAAGTGTGGTGGGCGCGCGTCTGGTTCAGTATCTGGATGCGCCTGCACTCAACGCCCCGGCTCTGGAAGAGGCTCGTTCAGAGTTGCACCGCATTCAGGGTGTACTGAGGATGATACGCCTTGACGGAGTCGCCGTATATTGCGCAGAAATCGAGCAGGTACTTACCGAGTTAGCGGCAAACGCGAATCTGGCATCCTTGCTGTATCGCAGTGTATTGCAACGCGCGTTGACCGGATTGACGGATTATCTGGATGCCTTGATGCAAGGGGCTGACAACGCCTCGCTTTCCTTGTTCCCGAAATACGAAGCCATGCAGCATCTGCGCGGCCTTGAAATGTCGTTCGAACAAGATCTGTTTTTCCCTAATCTGGCGGTCAAGCTGCCTGACACCGTATTAAATATTGCGCAGGCAGACAGTCCGGACGACCTGATTAAAGCTGCGCACAGTCAGTATCAGCGTGGATTGATGAGCTGGCTGAAAAACAGCGATGAAGGCGTAGGGTTAATGCAGGATGCGCTCGATACGGTGCTAACCTGCTTGCCACAGAATAACACGCGTGATTTCTGGTGGATTGCCAGCGGTTTGCTCGATTGCGTAGAGCAGGACAGTACACCGATGGATCTGAATATAAGGAAATTATTCGGGCGCATCGAACGGCAGATGCGCGCCATTGTCCGTTCTGAGACGGGTGATGTACTGCCTGTAATCAATGAGATGCTCTATCTGATCGGCAGCAGTCATGCATCGAGTGACCGGATCGAACAGATCAAGCAAAGTTATGCACTGGAACAGTATTATCCTGTCATCTCCGCAGCGGCCTCAGCCGAGGATAAACAGTCGTATGAAGAGCTGCGCGATCAGATGCAGGAGGCCGAAGACAACTGGGAGCAATGCGTTGCCGGCGACAGGGATGCGTGTGTCAAGTTTGTCGAATATGTCGAAAAAATTGCGAAGAAAAGCGATAAACTGGAACGCAAGACACCGCATTACCTGACTAAAAAAATTGAAGGATTGTCAAAATATCTGCGCGATCCGGCTTATGCCCGTCTGATTGGTGAAGATGTGGCGATGGCGCTGATGTTATGGCGCAGCGGCATGACGCAGTATGAAACCATGGATTCGCGCTTTCAGGAGCAGGCACGTATTTTGTCTGATCAAATCGATGCGGCGATGAATCAAATGCCTGAAGACGCGCAGCGGATCGCCGAGCTGATCAGCCTGTACAGCCAGACTGAGCAGGGTGCAGTTAAATCTTCTCTTGCCAATGAAATGCTGGCGAATCTGCAAATAGTCGAACAGGTGCTCAACGAGTTTTTCGGCGATGTAACAAAGCGAAACGAGCTGTCCAACTTGCAGCGTTTGCTGGTGCAGATACACGGCGGCTTGCACATTTTGTCATTGAAGCATGCGGAGCAATTACTGCTGGAAATGCAGGCGCGTGTACGCATTTTTGCGGACAGTGATGCCGCGCCAAAGATGCTTGAAACTCAGGCGCTGGCGAGTGCGGTCAGTGCGCTGCATGAATATTTGCAGCATATGGCGAACGGCCAGAATCATCACACTAAGGCGCTGATTTCAGCATTGAATGAGCTGACCGGATTGGACCTCGCACTGTTCCCTCCGGCTGAGCCTGTACTGAAAACAGGTGAAGCAGCAGAAATTCAGCGGCCATCCGGTGGTGATTTAGATTTGCTGGAAATCTTCCTGGAAGAAGCAAACGAAGTGTTGGGCATCATGCGCGACAACATCGAAATCTGTAAGCTGCAACCGGATAACATGGCGCCGTTGATTACCATCCGGCGCGGATTCCATACCCTGAAGGGCAGCGGGCGTATGGTCGGGCTGCTTGATCTGGGTGAGGTTGCCTGGGCTGCTGAACGCGCGATGCAAAAGCGCCTGCAGGGGAAAAAAGCGTCAAGTCCGGCGTTACTGAGTTTCATCGAAGATGCGGTTGCGGCTTTTTCGGTGTGGGCGGCTGATCTTGAAAGGCAAGGCTATGTCAGTGTTGAGGCGCATGATTTAATCGCGAGTGCGCGCAACATTGAAAATGGCCTGGAGACGTCAATCGGCACTGAAGCGCCCGCTACCGAGGCATCAGTTGCTGCACCTGAAGAACCGGTTGTCACTGCCGTGAGCGAAGAGATTGAACCGGATGCGGTGGTCATCGGCGATATCTCACTCTCGACCGTGTTGTTCAAAATTGCCAGCGAAGAAGCAAGTCAGAATGTAATCGCCTTACGCCGTCAGTTTGACGGGTTGTTGTCGGCACGACCAGCGCTGGTGCAATACGACTTCATGCGCGCAGCGCATACGCTGGCAGGAATTTGCCGCAGTCTGGGTTTTACGTCTGTAGTGGATCTGGCAGGTAATCTGGAAGGCTGGTTGCAGGCTAATATCGACATACCGGTGAGCATCAGTGAGCATCAGTTACAGATGCTGGCGGAAGTCGTGGTCGCGCTTGACGGCATGGTGCAGAGTATTTGCGCCAAAAAAATGCCGAATAAGTATGAAGATCTGGTGCGACGCGTGCTGGCAGATAAACATACGGTGATGAGCGAAGGTGAATTGCAGGCCCAGATGGCCGAAGAGATTGAAGATATTGCCGAATCGCGGGCTCAGGAAATTGCTGAAAAGCGTGCCAAAGACATGGCTGAAGCACAGGCGATGGAGGCGGCTCGCGCTCAGGAAATGGCGCGGGAAATGGCGCGCGAAAAAGCGCTGCTGGAAGAGCAGGCGCTCGCCGATGCCAGAGCGAAAGCACTGGCTGAGATTCAGGCCAAGGAAATTGCACGGGCCAGAGCCGAGCATATTGCCTCTCAAGTTGAGCAGGCGCGGGCAGAGCGAGTCTCTGAGGCGCAGGCTGAAATGATGAGTGCGGAGTTGAGAGCCAGAGAAATAGCACATGCGCGCATTGAGCAAGTCGTTGAAGCGGCACGCGCCGAAGAAGCGCTGAGGCTTGAGCAACAGGCTGAGCTGATTGCGGGTGAAAAATCGCGGGCAACGGAGGCGGCGACTAAAGCTAAAGCGGCTGCAGTACCCGAGCAAAAAATTATTCTGCGCGATGATGTGGATGCGCAACTGCTTCCAATTTTCATGGAAGAGGCTGATGAGTTAACGCCTAAAATAGGCAGCTGTCTGCGTGCCTTGCGAGAAAAGCCTGAAGATGAACCTCATCTGCTCAATCGCCTGCTTCACACCCTGAAGGGCAGTGCGCGTATGACGGGCGCGATGCGCATTGGAGATATCGCGCATACCATGGAAGACCGTCTTCTGGCAGAGGACAGATCTGGCGCAGAGTTTTGGGATACGCTGGAAGCGGATTTTGACCGTATCAACGTGTTGCTCGAAGAGTTGCGCACAGGCCATGTCACCCCTGAACCGGCTGCCGAGGCTGGCTCGTCTGAAGTTACAGACGCCGCAGATATTGATAATGTGGCTGCGATAACACAATTGAGCGGCGTTGAACGTACACAGATAGTCGGTATGTTGCGCGTCCGGTCTGATGTCGTGGACCGGCTGGTTAACCAGGCGGGTGAAATCAGTGTGGCCCGCTCACGCATGGAAACAGAATTGCGCGCCTTTAAGGAAGGGTTGCTTGAATTAACCGGGAGTGTGACGCGTTTGCGTAAACAGTTGCGCGAAGTGGAAATTCAGGCGGAAAGTCAGATGCAGGCTCGTGTTTCACTCAATAGTGAAAGTAACGAGCGATTCGATCCCCTGGAATTCGATCGGTTCACCCGTTTGCAGGAACTGACACGCTTTATGAATGAAAGCGTACACGACGTGCATACGGTGCAGCAATCGCTGCTCAAGAATATCGATGAAACCAATTCAGTCATTTTTGCCCAGTCACGGATGAACCGTGACCTGCAACAAAGTCTGATGAGTGTGCGTATGGTGCCGTTCGGCAGCATGAGTGAGCGCCTGTATCGTCTGGTACGGCAGACCGCCAAAGAGCTGAACAAACGGGTTAATCTGGAACTGACCGGTACCGGCGTTGAACTCGATCGCAGTATGCTGGAAAAAATGACGGCGCCTTTCGATCACATGCTGCGCAATGCGATTGCACACGGGCTGGAAGATGAGCGTTTGCGCGTTGCCAGCGGTAAAGATGCAATCGGGGAAGTACGCCTGAGTTTGCGTCAGGAAAACAACGAAATTGTGTTTGAATTCAGCGATGACGGCGCGGGTCTTGATTTTGCAGCCCTGCGTGCCAATGCGATAAGCAAAGGATTGCTCGACGCTGATAACCTGACAGTGAATGAAGACCAGCTGGCTCAGTTGATTTTCGCAACCGGGGTATCGACTGCAAATGAAGTAACCGAAGTTGCCGGTCGCGGCATTGGTATGGATGTGGTTCGCAGTGAAATTTCCGCGCTGGGCGGCCGGATTGAGGTGAGCTCACGCGCAGGACTGGGGACGAATTTCACAATACGCTTGCCGCTCACGCTGGCTGTCACGCAGGTATTGATGGTGCGCGCAGGGGACGCAATATTTGCGGTTCCATCTACGATGGTTGAGCAGGTGCGTCAGGTAAAACCGGCTGTATTGAAAGACATCTATACTGAACAAAAAGTTGAATGGGAAGATAAAGTTTATCCCTTGCACTATTTGCGAACGCTGCTTGGCGATGAAGCACACCTGACTGAAAAGCAGCCGCATAACCCATTGTTACTGTTGCGCAGCGGTAATCAGCGCATCGCGTTACATGTTGATGAATTGCTGGGTAACAAGGAAGCGGTTGTTAAGAACATTGGCCCTCAGTTGGCGCGTATGCCGGGTATTGCAGGCGCGAGTGTGTTGGGCGATGGTTCGGTGGTGCTGATTTTGAATCCGATTCAGATGACTCAGCGTATCGGTTCCGCTGCGCAGAAGATCAGAAAAGTCGAGCCGGTTGTGCTGCGTGCCCAACCGCTGATCATGGTGGTGGATGACTCCTTGACGGTTCGGAAAATTACCACACGTTTGCTTACGCGTGCCGGATATCAGGTGGTGACGGCGAAAGACGGGGTGGATGCACTGGAGCAGTTGACCGAAATTATGCCGGATGTGATGTTGCTGGATGTGGAAATGCCGCGTATGGATGGGTTTGAGTTGACCAAACTTTTACGCCGTGATGAGAAGACGAAAAATCTGCCTATCATCATGATTACCTCCCGTACCGCAGATAAACACCGTGATTTCGCTATTCAACTGGGTGTAAATGCCTATCTCGGCAAGCCCTATCAGGAAGATGAGTTGTTGCAGCAGATTGCAGGTTATATTGATGTTTCCAAAGCCGCGTGATTTATTAAAGTGTATAATTAAATTATTATATACAGCTGATTATCCTGCAAAGATATATAAAGTAACAAAAAGTGTTGTGCAATGACTGTTGCCACACTCTGCTTATGGTGTTTGAACGTGTAGTTGTTTGGATAGACATTTTAAATCGGAGGTGGGTGGCGGGAATAAACCCGGTTGGTATCGTGCCGACCTCTTGTTTAAGGAAGAAAAAAATGGCAAATCTAGATCAAACAATTGCAACATGCGTCAGCTCCATTCCAGAATGCCTCGCCGGTGGTTATATCGACATTTCATCAGGTATGTTGTTGTCTGTCAAAACGGTAGACTCCCATCCTTCGGAAGTCATTGATCTGCTGGCTGCGGCGACCGGAGACTTGTTCGCCGGACAAAACGTGGTTGCCATTGAAAATATCTTCAAAAAAGCGCGCGGCCTGGCCTCAGATAATCATCACTACTTTCAGGAAATTATTGTTAACAGCGACAATCTGATCCACGTTTTCATGCGCGGCAAGCGTTATCCTGATTACGTCGCCTGCTTTGTTTGCCGCCGTACGGCCAATCTGGGTATGGTTCTGACCAAGTCGCGCGCGGCGATGCCTGAAATTGAAGCTGCGGTTTAAGTTTTGAACACGTCTACCCCTCCAGCCCTGCGCTTAGCAGGGTTTGGCGCGTCATTTGGCAAACGGGTCGTGCTTGACAGTATCGACTTGACACTGTTGCCGGACGGCATTGATGTGCTGATGGGGCCGGTGAAATCAGGAAAATCTACGCTGTTTCGTACACTCGCCGGTTTATATGAGGGACATGCGCTTCACAAAACCTGGGGCAGTGTAACGGTTGCCGGTCAGCCGATGACACAGACGTATCGGCCGGCACTGGTACAACAACACGCAAAAATATTCGAACAGTCTTTGCTGGATGTGCTGCTGCAGCCGGTCAGGCAAACGCAGCAGCGCTCATCCGCTGAATGGCGGATTCAAGGACTGGCCTGGTTAGCTGAATATGGCTTGGGCGATGCGGTTACGCTGTTCAATCAGCCGCTTTTGCATTGCAGTACCCGAATTCAGCGCAGCGTGCTGATTTTGTCGCAAGTTCTGGTCAATCCCCCGCTGCTGATGATCGACGAACCCACTTTCGGGCTTGACGATACCGAAGCCACTAAACTGATCGACTGGCTTAAAAAGATACATTCAGATTGTAAGATTCTGATATCGCTGCATAATCAGATGCAGGCCAGACGACTGGGCGACAGGATCTTGCTGATCGGTGGCGGGCGTGTGCTCGCGTATCAGGAAACGCCCGCGTTCTTTCAACGACCGGCTAATGAGTGGGTAGAACAGTTTGTTCGTACGGGCAGTTTGTCATTGCCTTCGCCTGATGCGAAGCCGCAAGAGCTTGAATCCCACGTGCCCGCACCGCTTCCTCTGTCTGAGGCTGGCAGCATGGCAATTAGAGGAAGCGTCGCTGCCAAACCTGATTCATCAGCGATCCTGGCCCGCGTTCAGATCGAAAAGCTGCCGGACACAATCCTTGAGCCAACGCCAACGCCAACGCCAACACCAACACCAACACCAACACCAACACCAACACCAACACCAACACCAACACCAACACCAACACCAACACCAACGTTTGCGGATCCAGTGCTGCAGCAAAGCGCGATGCGCGTGCCTGTTCAGCTTCCTCCACCCAGCCTTGACGGCGTCGAGTTAGCATCGATGGTGGGCGATGTGATGCTGCGGGATGCCGGTGCCCCGCGTGGATTTAACTGGATTATTCCGGGGAAATTAGCAGGTTGCCCTGCACCGGGTGTGAGTGCCCCGATTGATTACGATCTGGATTTGCTCTCACGCGTTGGAATTACCCGACTGATTACCCTGACCGAAAAGGATCTTGATCAGGACGCACTCGAGAGACATCATCTGACCAATACTCATTTGCCGATTTATGATCGTGAAGCGCCCTCAATCGGACAGACACACATGCTGCTGGTGCGGATGCAAAAATATATCGCGGAGGGTGGCATTTTGGCCGTGCATTGTAAAGCGGGTCTGGGGCGCACGGGAACCATACTGGCTGCCTGGCTTATCCGGGATGGCGGTTTAAGTGCAGATGGCGCGATGGCCCGACTGCGCAGAATTGAACCAGGGTTTATTCAAAGCGCTGTACAGGAAGAATTCCTCCATCTGTATGAAGCCGATCTGACCAGCCGGATGCTATGATGGAGTTGATATTTGATCAAAACCGAATCAGCACACGGCACGATGAAACGGTGTTGCAGGCTTTAACGAGGCAGGGAATTACAGTTCGTTCATCCTGCCGTGGCGGTGTTTGTCAGACATGCGTAATACGCTGTCTCAAAGGGGATATCCCCGTCCGTACGCAGTCCGGACTCAGTGCCGAACTTATTGCCAAACGTTATTTTATGCCGTGCATCTGCAAGCCGTCTGGAGACATGGAGCTGAGTGCGGCGATCGCGGATGACTTTTTCGTGACGGCTCAGCTTGAGCTGCGTAAAGAAGATGAGCATGGCATCACGTTCCTGTTTGAGCCGATGAGCAGTCTGCCTGCATCGATTGAACAGGTGATCGTTCGTGATGAACAGGGAAAAAACGTGTGCTTCACGCTGGCTAATAAGCCTGAAGTTGATTATTACTACGCGATCTATTTGCCTGATACTGACCACTCGGCTTTGGCGTCTGCATGGCGGGCTGCCTTGCAGCCGGGTGCGAGCGTCCTGATGCGTGCAGCGCAGGCGGATGAACTGGAGGGGATGAGTGAGGCGGCAGTTGCTGAACGTCCAAAAGATCCGCCAGTTGATCCTGAGATGTGGGCGGCTCTGGACGGCGGAAATCTGCTGCGTGCAATTTTGGAAGATTTCTATGAGCGTGTGTATGCTGACCCGCAATTAAAGTCTTTTTTTTCCGGTTTTACGCAGCAGCGCCTGGTTGAAAAACAGTATTCATTTTTGCAGCAGCTGATGACAGGTAACAAGGTTTACTTCGGTAACCGGCCGCGCAATACGCATCACTGGATGGTTATTTCCGATGCGCTGCTCGATCATCGTGAGCAGATTATGGTCGACTGCATGCGAGCACACGGTCTTGCTGAAAAATGGGTGACACGCTGGCGTGCCATGGAAGAATATTACCGTGCCGATATCGTCAAGGATCAGCCCTTTCCCCGGCAAATTAACGGTGTCGACCTGCCACTGGAAGGCTTCGAAGCGCTGGTGATCGATGAGGGCTCGCTGTGCGACGGTTGTGGTTGTGTGATTGAGGCGGGAGAGACGGTGCGATACCATCTTCGCCTGGGTACGATTTTCTGTACCCGATGCAATACCATTGAGCTTGTATGAGCATAAACAATGACCGCCACTTTTAACGTGTATGAGTGCGGGAAAGCGATGTTCGTCCGGACATTGTGAAGCATCACATTGCCAGCTACAATGCCGACATGTCTAAATTCGATCTCACTCATCACTTCCTGATTGCCATGCCAGCCATGCAAGAGGGTTTCTTTGCCGGCACGTTGACATATATCTGTGAGCACGATGAAAACGGTGCGTTAGGCCTGGTTGTCAACCGCCCGATCAATCTGACGCTAGCTGATATGTTCAGCCAGATCAACATCCCCTTACATCAGCCGGAACTGGCCAGAATGCCGGTGCATGTAGGCGGTCCGGTGCAGGTCGAACGTGGCTTTGTGCTTCACGACACGATGCATGACTGGCAGTCGACTTTACGCATCAACGACCGGCTGGCTATGACCACCTCCAAAGATATACTCGAATCGATCGCTGGCGGTACGGGGCCTGACAACCTGCTGGTGACGCTGGGATATGCCGGCTGGGAGCCGGGCCAGCTGGAGCATGAAATCAATGAAAATATCTGGTTGACTGTGCCCGCCAGTGAACGCATCCTGTTCGGTATGCCCGCTGAAGAGCGCCTCGCGGCGGCGATGGATTTACTGGGCGTGAATTATTCCATGCTGGTCGAGGATGCCGGGCATGCCTGATCAAGCAGGATCGAAGTACGGGATGTCCGCCAATCCTCAATCTTCACCTCCGAATCATGTCGCAGGCACACTGCTTGCATTCGATTTCGGCACTCAGCGCATCGGCGTAGCAGTGGGCAACACGATTGCTGCCAGTTCACGCCCGCTGCTCACCATCAGTGAAGAAAAAAACGATCTGCGCTTTGCAGCAATCGCAGCGCTGGTTAAAGAGTGGCAGCCTTGCGCGTTGCTGGTGGGGCTGCCCGGTAACGATGATGGCACACCGCATGAACTGACTGCGCTGTGCCACCGATTTTCCAAACGCCTGCACGGGCGATTCGGACTGACAACGATTCTAGTCGATGAGCGTTATACGTCACTCTCTGCCAGCGAACAGCTAAATAAAGAGGGTATCAGGGGGCGTAATCAGAAGCTGCTGATCGATCAGTATGCCGCGCAACAAATACTGCAGGCCTATCTGGATGAGCCCGCAGCCAGTGTAATTGTCAATGCCGACAGAGGTGTCAATGAAAAATCCGCAACTCAATAAACACGGTGAACTGCAGCATCTGCTGAGCACCGAAGGCCTGCCGGTGCGCATCATGCGCGAGATACTCGACCGCGCTTCAACCTTTCTGGATGAAGCTGACGGGCACGAGTTCAAGAAAGTGCCGCTGCTGCACGGCAAGTCGGTGTTCAACGTGTTTTTTGAAAACAGTACGCGTACCCGCACCACCTTCGAAATTGCGGCCAAGAAGTTGTCTGCTGACGTGGTCAATCTGAACATCGGCCAGTCCAGCACCAGCAAGGGCGAAACGCTGCTCGATACAGTGGATAACCTGTGTGCGATGAATGCCGACATGTTTGTGGTGCGTCATTCGCAAAGCGGTGCGGCACATCTGATCGCAAGACATGTAGCGCCAACGATTCATGTCATCAATGCAGGAGACGGGCGTCATGCGCATCCGACTCAGGCGCTGCTGGACATGTATACCATCCGCCACTACAAGAAGGAATTTCACAATCTGCGTGTCGCGATTGTCGGCGATGTGCTGCATTCCCGTGTGGCGCGTTCGCAGATTCATGCGCTGACCACGCTGGGTGTGCCGGAAGTGCGCGTGATTGCGCCTAAGACGCTGCTGCCCAGTCATGTCGAGAAGCTCGGTGTGCAGGTCTATAACGACATGGCTGAAGGGTTGAAGGATGTGGATGTGGTGATGACGCTGCGCTTACAGAATGAGCGTATGCAAGGCGCGCTGCTGCCATCCGCACAGGAGTTTTTTAAATATTACGGACTGACGCAGGAGCGACTGGCGCTGGCGAAACCGGATGCGATCGTGATGCATCCTGGCCCGATGAATCGCGGCGTGGAAATCGATTCTGCGGTAGCGGACGGACCTCAGTCGGTCATCCTGCCGCAGGTGACTTTCGGTATCGCGGTGCGCATGGCCGTGATGAGCACACTGGCAGGAAACAACAAATGAATATCCATATCAAAAACGGTCGTCTGATTGACCCGCAAAACAGGCTGGATGCGCAGCAGGATGTATATATAGCCGAACGCCGTATCGTTGCCATCGGCAATGCGCCTGAGGGTTTTATCGCTGATCAGGTGATCGATGCAGCGGGTCTGATAGTGATGCCGGGGCTGGTGGATCTGGCTGCACGTCTGCGTGAGCCGGGTTATGAATACCGCGCGACGCTCGAATCCGAGATGAACGCCGCAGTCGCCGGTGGAGTAACTTCGCTTGCCTGCCCGCCCGACACAGACCCGCCACTGGATGAACCCGGCCTGGTGGAAATGCTAAAGCGCCGCGCACGCGTGCTGAATCAATGCCGGGTGTTTCCGATCGGTGCACTGACCTACGGCCTGAAAGGGGTTGCGCTGACCGAGATGATCGAACTGACAGAGGCCGGATGCAAGGCATTCAGTCAGGCAGACGAGCCGCTCACGGACACGCGGGTATTGCTGCGCGCGATGCAATATGCAGCGACCTTCGGTTACCGGGTGTGGCTGCGCCCTCAGGATAGTTTTCTTGCCAAAAACGGCGTGGCACATGATGGTGAAGTGGCGACCCGTTTAGGCTTGCCGTCGATACCTGTCGTCGCCGAAACCATCGCGCTGGCCACCGCTTTGCAACTGGCACGGGAAACCGGCGTGATGCTGCACATCTGCCGCATTTCCAGCGCGGAGGGGGTTGCATTGCTGCGTGCGGCCAAGCGGGAAGGTCTGACCGTGACCTGTGATGTTTCGATGAATCATGTTCATCTGACCGAAATGGATATCGGCTTCTTCGATTCGAACTGTCATCTGGTGCCGCCGCTTAGAAGCGGGCGAGACCGTGCTGCGCTGCGTGCCGGATTGCTGGACGGGACGATCGATGCGGTCTGTTCGAATCATTCTCCGGTGGACGACGATGCCAAGTTGTTGCCGTTTGCAGAAGCTGAAGCGGGTGCGACCGGTCTGGAATTGCTGCTGCCGCTCGTACTCAAATGGGCCGAACAGGAACATGTGCCGCTGCTGGACGCGCTGGCAAGCATCACGATCAAACCGGCGCAATTACTGGGGCAGAAGATGGGGCAGCTCTCAATAGGCGCACATGCGGATATTTGTATCTTCGATCCGAAGGCTGCATGGCAGGTGGCACCGGCCGCACTGAAAAGTCAGGGTAAAAACACACCGTTTAACGGCTATGAAATGCTGGGGCGGGTGTGCTATACCTTGCTGGACGGGCGTATGGTTTATTCAAGTCTGAATTGAACATACCGGCGCATACGCGTGGCCAGCAGCGCCGGTCGAATTCGCTACGGGCAGCGATGTCCAATCGTCGCTGTGGAATAAACACTGTGCAATAGAAGGGGCGAGGTCTAAAATCAAGGCCTGTTTCCTCATTATTTACATACCATGACTTTTCAATTCCCCTCGAGTAAGAAAACAGGGCTGTTTTTTGCCGGGGGAGCGATTGCCTTTCTGTTATTCAGCTGGCTGATTTTTCCCCGCATTTTGCAGTCCCAGGCAGAGGCATTCATCGCAGTCAAAACCGGCCATCATCTCACGATGAGCCGGCCACAGTTTAATCCTTTCGAACTTAGCCTGCGTCTTTCAGGGCTGCATCTTACTGAACCAGATGGCAAACCTTTGCTGGCTTTTCGTGAACTGGTGGCGGATGTTTCCTCTGCCAGCCTGTTTCGCGGGGCGCTGGTTTTCGACGGCATCCGCCTCGACGGACTGGAAGCGAACGCCGTGCTGCTCCCGGACGGAAAACTGAACTGGTCCGCACTGGTAAATGCCTTGCAAAGCCCTGACAAAAATCCTGAGTCATCCTTGCCTGGGTTTGAGATTCAGCGTTTCACTCTGTCGGGCACCCGGCTCGATTTCACTGACTACCGGGTAAAACCGGCCTTCGTCACACGCATTGAGCCGGCGGATATGGTACTCACTGATTTTTCTTCCCTGACGGGCAACAAAGGGCAGTACAAATTTTCAGCGCGCACCTCAGACGGTGCCAGGCTGACCTTGCAGGGCGAGGCGCGACTGGCACCGCTGACGACGACGGGCAATTTTAAGGTCGAACAGGTGAATCTTGCTGCGGCTTCGACGTATTTCAAAGATCTGCTGCCAACCTCACCGCCTGTTGGTCTGATCGGCTTGTCTGCCAACTTCAGGGTGGGTTTCAACAGCGGAAAACTGGAGGTTGTTCTGGATCAGATGGCGGCCAGACTGACCGGATTCGGCATGACGCATAGTTCCTCTGTCCTTATTGATGCTGTCGATGCGCAGGGTGGTCGTTTCGATCTTGGAAAAAATACGTTCACGCTGGGTAAACTCAGGATTGACGGCAGCCATCTGAGTGTGCCGGACGGACCCAAGGCGCTGGAGTTGGGCAGCCTGGTTGTTGATGATATCGGGCTCAATTTAGCTTCCCATCAGGTGACAGTAGGACGCATTGCGCTGGGTGAAGGGCATATCCGCGCTGTTCGTGATGCAAAGGGTCGCATCAACGTCGTCGAGGCGTTTAAAAAACTGTCACCCGTTGCACAGGCGGAAAAACATGTATCCGGTGCTAAGACCGTTAATCAGGCGAAACCGGTCGGCTGGCATTACCGGCTCGAAAAACTGGCGTTGGCAGACATAGATGCTGTGTTCACAGATGAGAGCGTATCGCCTGCCGCGCAGCTGGGTCTGAAGGATTTTACACTGGAGGCAGGCGCAATCAGTGAAGACTGGAATCTGGCCGTGCCGCTCAAGGCAGCTTTCAATGCGCAGGATGGGGGGCGCGTCGAGGCGGGGGGCAATGTGGTGCCCGGCGCACCGGCTGCCGAGATCGGGCTTAAGCTGACTGAGCTTAGCCTCAAGCCTGCCCAGCCCTATCTGTCACAGTTAGCCAGGCTTAAACTGGCGAACGGAAAGCTGTCCACGGAAGGGCACGTCAGCTATAACAAACAGGGTGCGAGCTTCAACGGGGGCTTTGAACTGCGTGACCTGCTGCTCAACGAAGCGGATACAGGCAATATTTTCCTGGCCTGGAAGTCACTGGCCAGCCGATCGCTCAAGGTGAATCAGTCACGACTGGATATCGATGAGCTTGTCGTCAACGGGATCGATACCAGGCTGATTATCAACAAGGACAAGTCGCTCAGCTTCAAACGCATCCTGATGCCGGCGGCACCGGCTCCTGATAAGCTCGCCGGGTCGTCGGCGCAACAATATGTCGTCAACATAGACCGGTTGCGTTTTGCGCACGGCGAAATGGATTTTGCCGATTACTCTCTTGCCCTGCCATTTGGTACGCGCATTCACGGGCTCAAGGGCGTGGTGGCCGGCTTGTCAACGCACAGCGGTGCCATCGGGCAACTGGAGCTGGACGGTCAGGTAGATGAATACGGCATCGCGCGCGCGGTCGGTCAGATCAATCTGTCTAATCCCACCGATTTCATGGATATCAATGTGGTGTTTCGCAATATCGAGATGGCTCATCTGACCCCTTATTCAGCCACTTTTGCCGGCCGCAAGATCGATTCAGGCAAGTTGTCTCTCGATCTGGAATATAAGATCAAGCAGCGCCAGATGCAGGGAAAAAATAAGGTGATCATGAACCAGTTGATGCTGGGCGAAAAGGTGGAAAGTGCGGAAGCAAAGGATTTGCCGCTGGATCTGGCCATCAGCATTTTGCAGGATGCAGACGGGCGAATTGATCTGGGACTGCCTGTCTCGGGCAGTATGGACGATCCGAAGTTCAGCTATAGCGGGATCGTCTGGCAGGCAATCCAAAATATCCTCACCAGGATTGCAACCGCGCCGTTCAGAGCGCTCGGTGCCTTATTCGGCGGAGACGATCAATTCGAGAACATCACGTTTGAAGCCGGTCGTGCCGAGCTGACCCCGCCTGAGCGCGAAAAACTGGTGCGTCTGGCGGAGGTTTTGACTAAACGGCCTGCACTTTCCATCTCGGTGCATGGCGTATATGCCGATACGGATCGCGTTGCGTTGCAGGATATACAGTTGCGCCGCATCGTGGCCAAGGCGGGCGGGCAGCATCTGGATGCGGGGGATGATCCGGGGCCGCTTTCAACTTACCAGCCTAAGGTTCAGGCCGCGCTGGAGGAATTGTTTTCAGAGGGCTTCGGTGGCGGTGAGCTGGCTGCGCAGAAGGCAGGATTTCGCCGTGCCAATCCGGGCAAGCTGCAAGAGAGCGTCACCGGTAAATTCATGTCCGGGCTGAGCGGCATGTTCCGTGAAAAGCGCACGCTGACTGAGCAGGAAGTGAACGCACTTAAAGGTGCCGATTTTTATGCCGTTCTGTTTGAGCGCCTGCGCAGCAAAGTCGTGGTCGATGACAAACAGTTACAGGCTTTGGGTGCCGTACGCGGCGAGGCGACAGCGGCAGCACTGAAGCTAGCCGGTGCGCCGGCTGATCGATTGACTGTCCTGACCACGGAGAAAGTTACGGCTGAGGGGCGCGACGTGCCGGTTAAACTGGAACTTGGCACGGCAGCCAAAGCCGCGGCTCAGTAGACCTGCTCACCATCTTAGCAGCCGCTGTCCCAGCCACAAGCCGAGGAGGCCGATGCCAAGCATCGGGAGATAGTGCCACTCGATGACATGGGCGACGGAGTCGGTGTTTTCATGCAGTCTCAGCCACAGCGCGCCGACGCTGAAGGCGAAAAGCAGCGCGACACTGCCGGCCAAATGGTAATGGGTGCTGGCATATTTTTTCATCACGAAGAATGTCCAGATGGCCGGCAGCAGTGAAAACAGGGCGATGCCGAGGGTGCATTCAAAGCTGTGTACAGGCAGCGGCGCGGGCGGATTATCCTGCTGCCATGCGACGAACAAGGCAGCGATCAACAGGGCGAATGCGGCCAGCGGGGTGTAGGCAAGCCTGCGTATCTGGTGCAGATCGGGAAACACCAGCAGCGCGGCGCTCAGCGACGTGGAGATGATGAGGGTGATCAGCGCGGCTATTTCGGCATCGAAGCCGATGCGGTGAAACTGCGCAGAAAGACCGGGGCGGACGCCGAAAACCAGTAGCGATATCGTCAGATAGAGCGTGGCCCCTGCTATCCATTGCAGGCTGAGTTTGAACGGATGAGGGGCGGGTTTAACGGCGCCCCCCTCCTTTATCAGGGTATCTATCAAATCATCGATCATCATCGCTCCAGTATCTTTCTGAGTATCTTGTAGGCGCGGTGCGCGGCTACCTTGACGGCAGATTCATTCATCTCCATTTTTTCTGCAACCTCTTTGGCCGTGTAGCCTTCGGCGTGCATCAGCTTCAGGATGGTTGCCTGTTTGACTGGAAGTTTTTGCACCTCTTCATGAATGGATTCGTAGCTGAAGGCGGTTTCGGTTACATTGTCCGGCAAGGTTTCTTCTATTTCATCAAAGTTAACCGCATGGCGCAGCTGGTCTGCATAGTGCGCACGCAAAAAATCCTGCAGGCGAAATTTGGCGATTGCGTAGACCCACGGCTTGTAAGGGCGATTGCCGTCATAGGTATGGCGTGCTTTGTGGATGGAGAGCAGAATCTCCTGCAACAGGTCATCTACTTCATTTTCAAAACTGAGCCGTCTGGCCAAAAACGGCCGCAACAGGCGAGCCGTATCCTGCAGCAATGCCGCGTAAGCGCGCTGATCGCCATCCAGCGACCTTCGCATCAATGCTTCCATCGTTATGTTTTGATCCGTCATGTAACCTTTTTTTATTCCTGCGCGAATACCCTGGCAGACGGCACGTAATCATAGCCTGTTTATGAGCAGGTTCAGGATTGAACTTCACTATTTCAACGCAGGAGAGCGACATCATGCAGCGCAGACAATTTTTATTCGCTTTGACAGGGCTTGCTGCCGTTTTAACGACCCGCTCATTTGCCGCCTCATACGGCGACAAGGTCCTTGTCATGCGATTTTCCGATGACGGAAAGCCGCTGGGGCTGGCAAGTTTGGACAAAGTTCACCGTGACTGGAAAAAGAGCTTGTCGTCTCTTGCCTATCATGTGACCCGCGAACAGGGAACGGAACGTGCGTATTCTGTGCCAGGATATGACAGGCATGATGCCGGACTGTATCGCTGTGTGTGCTGCGACAATGCATTATTCAGCGCCGCGGCCAAATTCGATTCAGGCACGGGCTGGCCCAGCTTCTGGCAGCCCGTTGACGCACACAACGTGCGTGAAGTTACCGACCGCCAGTTCGGCATGACGCGTACCGAAGTGCAATGTTCGCTGTGCGATGCGCATCTGGGGCATGTGTTCGACGACGGTCCGAAACCTTCCGGTTTGCGTTATTGCATGAATGCTGTTGCCATGCGCTTCGTTGCTAAACTTTAATCAATCTCATCATGCTGATTCTCGCTTATCTGGGTGGCGTACTCACCATCTTCAGCCCCTGCGTATTGCCGGTGCTGCCCTTCGTATTTGCGCGCGCCGGCCAGTCCTTCCGCCGTTCAGGACTGCCGGTATTGCTCGGTATGGCAATCACGTTCACCCTGCTGGCAAGTTTTGCAGCGATCGGGGGGCATGGCTGGTCGACGTCAACCAGTATGGCCGTTATGCGGCGATGTCGTTGCTGCTGCTGTTAGGGCTTGCACTGATCTTCCCCGCTTTGTCCGAAAGACTGATGCGACCTTTCGTGGCGCTGGGCGGACACCTGCAGCAACGGGCTGATAGTCGCAACAATCTGAGTGGCTCACTGCTGCTGGGGGTTGCCATCGGTTTCCTGTGGGCGCCATGCGCAGGCCCGATACTGGGACTGGTGCTGGCGGGGGCGGCGCTTAACGGCGCCAATCTGTACAGCGCATTGCTGCTGCTGGCGTTCGCTGCGGGTGCGGCAAGTTCGTTAGGCTTGGCCTTGCTGGCGGGTGGACGCGTGTTCAGTCTGATGAAACGCGGACTGGGTGCGGAAGAGTGGTTGCGCCGCGCGCTGGGTGTGGCCGTCGTGGGCGGCGTGCTGGTCATCGCGCTGGGCTGGGATACCCGTTTTCTGGCACAGTTTGATTTTCTGAATACAGCCGCTACTGAGCAAAGACTGCTGAGCCGATTGGACAAGCCCGCCGGGTCTCCGCGCACAGGCAATATGCCCGCTCTTGGCGGTGCGACACAATGGCTGAACTCGCAGCCGCTCGATGAAGGGATGCTGCGCGGCAAGGTGGTGCTGGTGGATTTCTGGACCTATTCCTGCATCAACTGCTTGCGCACACTGCCCTACCTGAAAGCGTGGGATGAGAAGTACCGCGCAGAAGGGCTGGTCATCATCGGCGTGCATGCGCCGGAATTCGCTTTTGAGAAGGATATACACAACGTGGAGCAGGCCGTTCGCGATCTGGGTGTCCGTTATCCGGTGGCGATCGACAACCAGTATGCAATCTGGAATGCCTTTCATAATCAGTATTGGCCTGCGCATTACCTGATCGACGCGCGCGGCGTGATACGCGATCAGCATTTTGGTGAAGGCGCGTATGACGAGACCGAAAAGATGATCCAGAGCCTGCTGAAAGAAGCGGGCAGAACGGCGATTGACGCTGATCTGGTTAATGTGTCGGGAACCGGTGCGACCGCAGCGGCAGCAGACACCAGGCGCTCTCCGGAAACCTATCTGGGGTATGCCAGAAGCGAAAATTTTGTCTCCACCGCCGTGCATGACAAAATAAGCCATTACCGTGCGCCTCTGAACCTGAAAACTGACCAGTGGGCGCTGAGCGGCGACTGGCAGGTCTTCGCCGAATCCGCCGCATTGCACACCGCAGGCGGGGGGATCAGCTACCGTTTCGCAGGGCGGGATCTGCATCTGGTGATGGGAGCGACAGGCGGTAAACCGCTGCGCTTTAAGGTGACGCTCGATGGTGCCGCACCGGGTGAGGATCACGGCGCGGATACCGACCAGAATGGCTACGGCGAGATCCGCGGGCAGCGGCTGTATCAGCTCATCCGGCAAACCGACCCGGGCCGTGAACGGACTTTTCACATTGAGTTTTCAGATGCAGGCGCAGAAGCGTTTGCGTTCACCTTCGGATAATTGACAGGAGTTACATCGTGAAAAAAATAATTTTCCGTAACGGGCTTATCTCACTGATGCTGAGCGTATCCTTCGCCGCTGTCGCTGCGGAGCAGACCGCGGTGTTCGCAGGTGGCTGCTTCTGGGGTGTGGATGCGGTATACAAGCATGTCAGGGGCGTGTCTGACGTGGAGTCAGGCTATGCGGGCGGGAGTGCGGCGACGGCGCACTATGAGCAGGTAAGCCGCGGCGATACCGGGCATGCTGAAGCCGTGCGCATTCGTTTCAATCCTGAAAAAGTCACGTATGCACAGTTACTGCAAGTGTTCGTCAGCGTCGCACATGACCCGACGCAGCTCAATCGTCAGGGCAACGATGTCGGCAGCCAGTATCGTTCGGCGATTTTCTACACCAGCGCTGATCAGCAAAGGCAGTCGAATGCTTACCTGCGGCAGCTCGATTCACATCATGCATTTGCGACGCCCCCGGTCACACAGGTCGTGGCGCTGAAGGCGTTCTATCCCGCGGAAGCGTATCACCAGAACTATCTGGCGTTGCATCCAAACGAGCCTTATATTATCTTCAACGACCTGCCCAAGGTGGCGCAGCTGCGTAAACAGTTCCCTGCCTTGTATCAGTAGCCGTGCGTGGCGCAGGCCGGCTGCGAAAAAAATATTCTGAGTTGTGTAACCTTTTATACGCGCAGCGCGAATCAGTCAGTGCGCGGCAGATGAATTTGATCATCAGCGCTATGGTGCAGTAAGCCGGATTTTACGATATTTGATTTTTAACCTGAAGGAGTTTCAAAATGAAAAAGCAAGCAATTCTGACAACAGCAATCGGTGGTTTACTGGCATTGGGTCTGGCAGGCGCGGCCCATGCGGATGAGCAGAAGATGGAAAAATGTTTCGGTGTTGCCAAAGCCGGTATGAATGACTGCGGCAGCAAAAAAGCCGGTCACTCCTGTGCAGGGCAGGCCAGCCGTAACAGCGATGCCAACGATTTCGTCGCGTTGCCTAAAGGTACCTGCAACAAGATCGCCGGCGGTATGCTGATGGCTGCAGGCGATGCAATGATGAAAAAGGCGATGTAATGAACAGGCTCGCATCCGATACATTGCCGTGTGTCGCAGGTATCGGCTTGCGGGCTCCTCATTACCGCGACGTGCTGGACACGAATCCGCCGATAGGCTGGGTCGAGGTGCACAGCGAGAATTTTTTTGGCGGGGGTGCGGCGCTGCACACCCTGCTCAAGGTGCGCGAACAGTATCCTGTCAGTCTGCACGGCGTCGGCATGGGGCTGGCATCGGCGACACCGCCTGATACTCACCATTTATCCGCATGGCGTCGCCTGTGCGATGCGGTGCAGCCGTCAGCCGTATCTGAGCACCTGTGCTGGAATATGGCTGATGGTTTGGTGGTCAACGACCTGTTGCCCTTCCCTTATACGATGGCGGCGCTGGCGCAGGTAGCGCGGCGCATCGAACAGGTGCAGGAGACGCTGGGGCGACAGCTGCTGGTGGAAAACCTGTCCAGCTATCTGTCTTTTTCCAGCAGCGACATGACGGAGGGCGACTTTCTGGCTGAACTTGTACAGCGCACCGGCTGTGGCATTCTCTTCGATGTGGAGAATCTGTATGTGAATGCGCGCAATCTGGGCGTGAGTGCCGACGATTTTATCCGCGCGATTCCGCATGCGGCGGTCAAAGAATATCATCTGGCCGGATATTCGATCCGGGACGGCTGTCTGGTCGATACGCACAACTGCGCAGTGTATCCGGAAGTCTGGGCGCTCTATGAATACATACTGCAGCAGATCGGCCCGCGCCCTACGCTGATCGAGTGGGACAGCGACATGCCGGCTTTGCCTGTATTGATGGCAGAGGCTGCCAAAGCTCAGCAAAGAATGGATGCGACTTATGAGTGATTTTACCGACGAACTCGCCCGTTTCGCACGCGCGATCGTGCGAGGTGAGGCGATTTCACCGCAAATCGACCTGAGTTATTCGAATTATTCGCAAGATACCGCGATTGAGATCTATCGCAACAATTATCGCGGCAATCTGCACGATGCACTGGCGGGCGCATACCCCGTGATCCAGCAGCTTGTCGGCGAGGAATTTTTCCGTTTTATGGCGCGGCAATACATCGCGCAACATCCTTCTGCCAGCGCGAATCTTCATCATTACGGCGCGCAACTGGCAGATTTTCTGGCGAGCTTCGAGCCGGTGCAGGAGCTTGTCTATCTGCCGGATGTCGCGACGCTGGAGTGGGCGTGCCACGTTGCCTGTTTTGCGGAAAATACCGGCGCGCTGGCGCTCGATCAGCTGGCCAGGATACCGGTCTGGCAGCATGCCGATCTGATACTGCATACCGCCTGTCAGATGGTGCATTCCAGTTTTCCTGTTGTCGCCATCTGGCAGGCGCACCAGCCGGATGCCGCGTGCGACTTTCAAATCAGCCTCGACGAGGGCGGCTGCATCGCACTGGTGAGCCGTCAGTCCGATATTGTCCGGGTGGAGGAATTATCCGCCGCATCCGCCAACTGGCTGGCACGCATACAAAATAGCGAGGCGCTGGGTGTGGCGACGGAAGCGACCCTTGCCCGCTATCCTGATTTTGATTTGCAGGCCGCATTGCTTGATCTGGCCGGTGTGCTGACGGGATTCGAACTGGGTACGACATCATGAGCACACTCATCCGGCTGTATTACCGCGCAGCTCGCCTGCCGGAACATCTGGCACCCTTGCTGGACTTAGGCTTGAGGCTGTATCTGGCACGCGTATTTTTCAAATCCGGCCTGACCAAGATACAGAACTGGGACAGCACGCTGTACCTGTTCAGCGACGTCTATCAGGTGCCGTGGTTGAGTTCTGAGCTGGCCGCATATCTTGCGACCGGGGCGGAACTCGGTTTGCCTGTGCTGCTGGCGGCCGGCTTGTTCGGGCGTTTTGCGGCAGCGGGGCTGTTCATTCTCAATCTGGTCGCGGTCGTCTCCTATTATTCTGAACTGAGCGAGGCCGGCATCACCCAGCACCTGCACTGGGGGATGTTGCTGGCGGTGCTGTTGATGATCAGCCGCGGTGCCTGGTCAATTGATCACTGGCTGAAAAATCGACTTGAGATTGCTGATCGAGGAACAGGCTAGCGCCGCTGTGATTTAACGCACCGCGTGGAATCGCTATCTGGCTTATTTTCCTTGTACCCATTCAATCAGCGCATCCTGCGCGGCTTTGCCGTATTTCGCGTTAGGGTCGTTGATGAAGCACACCACCACCCATTCGCGGCCGGACTTTGAGCGTACGTAGCCTGCGAGCGTCTTGACGCCTTCCAGCGTGCCGCTCTTGAGGTGGGCGTGACCTGCGGATGCGCTATCCTTGAGGCGTTTTCGCATCGTGCCGTCCACGCCCAGTATCGGCAGTGACGATTGCAGTTCTGCGCTCAGCGGGTGGGTTGCCGCGCGTTGCAGCAGCATGGCCATGTGTTCTGTGCTGATGCGTTCGATGCGTGACAGGCCGGCGCCGTTTTCCAGCACCAGCTCCGGAAAATTCAGCTGTTGCCCTTGCAGCCAGTCATGGATGATCTGCACGCTGCGACTGATGGACATGGGCGTTTGCGCTGGGGGCAGGGCGGGCGTCGTCGTGCCGTCTTCGTCATTGCCCCCCTGCCGCGAGGGCGTGCCCAGTGTCAGAAACACCTGCCTTGCCATGACATTGTTGCTGTATTTGTTGATGTCGCGGATCGTCAAACTGAGCGGTTCGGAGCGATGCGTTGAGAACAGCGTGGCCTTAACGCCAGCAAGCCCCTCTCGCTGCTTACCCTGTAATGTGCCGCCGAGTTCCGTCCACAGTGAGCGGAACACGGCCTCGACGTAGCGGGTGTGCGGCATCAGGCTCAGGCTGTGTTCGCGTTCGCCGCACTCGCCGGAATAACCGCCTTGCAAGACGATGCTGTCGCCATTCGGTTGCGCGTTAATGCCGTCATCCCAGTTGCTGCAACTGCCGGCAGCCTGCGTGACCAGCCGGTTATTCAGCCTGATGCCATTGAGTACCGGTGAGGTGAAAACCTTCAAGTTCTGACCGTCAGGCAGGTAGTGCAATTGCAGTGTGTTGAAATTGAGCAGCAGCGCATCAGGGCCTACGTTGTAGGCGCGCAGCGGGTCGTTGTCGAACGTGCCGGAATCGAATGCAGGCAGGTCGAAATAACTGCGGTCGAGCACCAGATCGCCGCGTATCTCGCGCAATCCGCGCGCGCGCAGTTCGGTGAGCCAAAGCCAGAATTGTTCGATGGTGAGCTTCGGATCGCCGTAGCCTTTGATGATCAGGTCGCCGTTCAGTATGCCGTCTTTGAGTACGCCGTCCAGATACGCTTCTGTCTTCCAGGTGTAGGCGGGGCCGAGCAGATCCAGCGCGGCGAAGGTAGTGAGCAGCTTCATCGTGGATGCCGGATTCATCGGCGCTCGGGCATTGAATCGTATCAGCGCAGCGGCTTTGCCCGTTTCCTGCACCAGAACACCCACACCGGATAGCGGGATGTGAGCTTGCCTCAATTCCTGCGCGACAGTCAGTGGCAGGGGGGCTGCATGCGCGCCGGCGGCGAGGCAGAGAGCGAATAGAGCGAGTTGCAGGCGTTTCATGTGAGTGCCTCAACGATAGCCAGCGTGCGGGTGACGAGCAGCACCATCTCGTCCTCGGAGATGACATACGGCGGCATGAAGTAGACCGTGTTGCCCATCGGGCGCAAAAGCAGTTCATGCTGCAATCCCAGCGCGAAGCAGCGCTGTGAAAAATCGGCGTGAGGGTTAGTGACTTCAAATGCCCAGATCATGCCGGTGTTGCGCCAGTTTTTGACGGCGGGGTGTTCACGCAGGGGCTGTGCGATGCGGTTGAAAAAAGCGGCTTTGTCGCGGTTGGCGTTGAGCACGTCATCCCGTTCAAAAATATCCAGTGTGGCCAGGGCTGCGCGGCAGGCTAATGGATTGCCTGTGTAGGAATGGGAGTGCAAAAAGCCGCGCGAGCTTTGATCCGCGTAGAAGGCCTGATAAATTTCGTCGTGCGTCATGACGATGGACAGGGGGAGATAGCCGCCGGTGATGCCTTTGGATATGAGCAGAAAATCAGGGGAGATGCCGCCCTGTTCGCAGGCAAACATCGTGCCTGTTCGTCCCATGCCGACCGCGATTTCATCTGCGATCAGATGCACATGGTATTGATCGCAGAGTTCTCTTGCGCGTGTAAGATAAACCGGGTGATACATGGCCATGCCTGCCGCACCCTGTATCAATGGTTCGATGATGAACGCGGCAAGCTGTTCATGGTGCTGCTGTAAATGCAGTTCAAGCGCATCGGCACAGCGCAGCGCGCAAGCCTCGCTGGTTTCTCCAGCTTCAGCGTTGCGATCGTCCGGGCTGCTGACGGTTGTCTGCTGACGGATCAGCGCGCCATAGGCATCGCGAAACAGCGCGACATCGGTGACCGACAAGGCGCCCAGGGTTTCGCCGTGATAGCTGTTTTGCAAACTGATAAACTGCACCTTGTCAGCTTGTCCTGAGTTGCGCCAGTAATGCGCGCTCATCTTGAGTGCGATTTCGGTCGCTGACGCGCCGTCCGATCCGTAAAAGCAGTGTCCCAGGCCTGCGGGGGCGAGTTTGCGTAATCGCTCGGACAGTTCAATCACAGGCTCATGCGTGAACCCAGCCAGCATCACGTGTTCAAGGTTCTCAAGCTGCTCGCGCAGCGCCGCGTTGATGCGGGGGTTGCTGTGTCCGAACAGATTCACCCACCACGAGCTGACCGCATCCAGATATCTGTTGCCGTCAAAGTCATAGAGCCAGACCCCCTGTCCGCGGGAAACCGGCACCAGCGGAAATGTTTCATAGTGTTTCATCTGTGAACAGGGGTGCCAGACGGCTGACATCGAGCGTCTGATCAGGTCGGCGTTGCTGCGGATATGGGTATGCATGGGTGAATCATAACGAATTTTATATCTGTTGCGCTGAACTAACGCGTGCACAGTACGCCGCACATGATAATTAAATTTTGTATATTAGTTGTTAATGCTTACAATTTATGGTGGCAATACTTTGAGTATTGCGCTATTTGTGGCATGCTTGTGACCTTACGTGTACCGAATATAATTATTTATAACGCTCTGATTTTAAATCCGGAGCGACTGTTGGAGGATGGCCGCAATGAAATGTGTAGATGATTTCCGCCTGCGCTTTGGAAAGCGCGAATTAGTGCCGATTATGATCGGCGGCATGGGCGTGGATATTTCCACCGCCGAACTGGCGCTGGAGGCGGCGCGACTGGGCGGGATCGGACATATTTCCGATGCGATGCTGCCGACGGTAACCGATAAGCGTTACAAGACAAAATTTGTCAGTGAAAAGCAAAAGCAATACAAGCTGAATATCCTGCAGGCAGACAAATCCATCGTGAAATTCGATCTGGAGCAGGTTGCTGAAGCTTCACGCTTGCACGTTCGTCATACCATGGAAGCCAAGCGCGGCGACGGCATGATATTCATCAACTGCATGGAAAAGCTCACCATGAATGCGCCGCGCGAGACGCTGCGCACACGTATGCTGGCAGCGCTGGATGAAGGCATCGATGGCATCACGCTGGCAGCGGGTCTGCACCTGGGTTCGTTCGCGATGATGCAGGATCATCCCCGCTTTCACGACGTAAAACTGGGTATCATCGTGTCCTCAGTGCGTGCCCTGCAGTTGTTTCTGCGCAAAAATGCCAAGATCAATCGTCTGCCCGATTACATCGTGGTGGAAGGTCCGCTGGCAGGCGGCCATCTGGGTTTCGGCATGGACTGGGCGCAGTACGATTTGCGCACCATTAATACTGAAGTGATCCAGTATCTGAAGAATGAACAGCTGGATATTCCGGTGATTCCGGCGGGTGGTATTTTCACCGGCAGCGATGCGGTGAGCTATCTGGAGTCAGGTTCATCCGCCGTGCAGGTGGCAACGCGATTTACCGTCACAGAAGAATGCGGTATCCCGAAAAAAATACAGCAGGAGTATTTCAAGGCCAGTGAAGAGGACATCGAAGTCAATACGCTGTCACCGACCGGCTATCCGATGCGTATGATTAAGGGCTGTCCTGCGATAGGTTCCGGCATACGTCCGAACTGCGAAGCCTTCGGCTATGTGCTGGACGGCAACGGTCACTGCGGCTATATCGACGCCTACAATCGTGTGGTGGCTGAAAATCCGGACGCGAAGAAAATCTCCGTGCCGGACAAGACGTGTCTTTGTACCCACATGCGCAATTACGATCTGTGGACTTGCGGGCATTACGCCTATCGCCTCAAAGACACCTCGCACCGCAATGAAGACGGCACGTATCAGCTTCTGACCGCCGAGCATGTTTTCAAAGACTATCAATTTAGTAAAGACAACAAGATCGCCTTGCCGGTCAAAAAATAAATTTCACCTCCGCCCTTGAAATTGCAAGTCGCTATCCCCATTGTTAGCGCTTGCGGGCGGAGCACTTCGCCTCTGCATTTAATTCAACCCCACTGATTCAGGAGATATAAATATGAAGATTCGTCCTTTGAGCGACCGCGTGATCGTCAAGCGTATGGAAGAAGACGTCAAGACTGCGTCCGGTATCGTGCTGGCAAGCACGGCGGTCGAAAAGCCTGATACAGGTGAAGTCGTCGCTGTCGGCAACGGCAAGGTGAACAATGACGGCAAGCTGCAGTCCATGAGCGTCAAGGTCGGCGACAAGGTATTGTTCGGCAAGTATTCCGGCCAGACCTTCAAGATGGACGGTCAGGAATACCTGACCATGCGCGAAGACGACATCATCGGCATCGTCGAGGCTTAATTTTTATAACCCGTTCCGGAACCTATCCGGGATGACGGTCTTAATCTATTTCAGGAGCACAAAACATGGCAGCTAAAGACGTAAAATTTCACGACGCAGCACGCGCGAAAATGGTTGTTGGCGTAAATATTCTCGCCGATGCAGTTAAAGTAACGCTGGGCCCTAAAGGCCGTAACGTGGTTCTGGATCGTTCATACGGTTCCCCTACCATCACTAAAGACGGTGTATCTGTCGCCAAGGAAATCGAACTGAAAGACAAGTTCGAAAACATGGGCGCGCAAATGGTCAAGGAAGTAGCTTCCAAGACATCCGATGTGGCCGGTGACGGTACAACGACTGCGACCGTACTGGCACAGTCTATCGTCATGGAAGGCATGAAGTTTGTTGCAGCCGGCATGAACCCGATGGATCTGAAGCGCGGTATCGATCAGGCTGTTATCGCTGCAGTTGCTGAACTGAAGAAATTGTCACGTCCTTGTACAACCAGCAAGGAAATTGCACAGGTTGGCAGCATCTCTGCAAATTCTGACACCGTTATCGGCGAAAAAATCGCTGCTGCGATGGAAAAAGTCGGCAAAGAAGGCGTCATCACCATCGAAGATGGTACCGGTCTTGAAGATGAACTGGATATCGTTGAAGGTATGCAGTTTGACCGCGGTTATCTGTCACCGTACTTCATCAACAATCAGGATCGTCAGATCGCTGCGATGGAAAACCCGTTCATCCTGTTGCATGACAAGAAGATCTCCAATATCCGCGATTTGCTGCCGGTACTGGAACAAGTGGCTAAAGCCGGTCGTCCGTTGCTGATCATCGCAGAAGATGTGGACGGCGAAGCGCTGGCAACACTGGTCGTCAACAACATCCGCGGTATTCTGAAGACCGTAGCTGTTAAGGCGCCAGGCTTTGGCGATCGTCGCAAGGCAATGCTGGAAGACATCGCTATTCTGACCGGCGGTACGGTCATCGCTGAAGAAGTTGGTCTGACTTTGGAAAAAGCAACCCTGGAAGATCTGGGTCAAGCCAAGCGTATTGAAGTGGGTAAAGATACAACGATCATCATCGACGGCGCAGGCCAGGCAGATGCGATCACAGGTCGTATCAGCCAGATCAATAAGCAAGCTGAAGAATCAACCAGCGACTACGACAAAGAAAAACTGCAGGAACGTAAAGCCAAGCTGGCTGGCGGCGTTGCAGTGATCAAGGTTGGCGCAGCGACCGAAGTTGAAATGAAGGAAAAGAAGGCGCGCGTGGAAGATGCATTGCACGCAACCCGTGCTGCTGTTGAAGAAGGCATCGTCCCTGGCGGCGGCGTCGCATTGCTGCGTGCCAAGGTTGCTGTGTCCGGTCTGAAGGGCGACAACCACGACCAGGACGCAGGTATCACTATCGTATTGCGTGCGATGGAAGCGCCACTGCGCGCCATCGTGCAAAACGCCGGTGATGAGCCTTCTGTTGTGGTTAACAAAGTGTCTGAAGGTACAGGCAGCTACGGTTACAACGCGGCTAGCAGCGAATATGGCGACATGCTGGCGATGGGCGTGGTAGATCCTACCAAGGTAACGCGTGTTGCATTGCAAAATGCAGCTTCTATCGCTGGTCTGATGCTGACGACAGCCTGTATGGTTGCCGAGTTGCCTGAAGACAAGCCGGCTGCAGGCGGCATGGGCGGCGGCGACATGGGCGGCATGGGCGGCATGATGTAATTAGATTCAGCACGTATTTAGCTGATCTTGCAGACCCCGCTTCGGCGGGGTTTGTCATTTGTGTTGCAGCGCTTTAAAAAGTAGGTATAATGCGCACCTCGCAAGGAGGTTAGTGCATTAAGAATCCTGCGAAAATGTTTAAGATGGCCTGATAGCTCAGTCGGTAGAGCAGAGGATTGAAAATCCTTGTGTCGGTGGTTCGATTCCGCCTCGGGCCACCAAAGAATTCAAAGACTTAGAATGAAAATTCTAGGTCTTTTTTGCTTTGTGGGAGACTGGCGGGGCATCTCGGAAAAGCATACTGTATTTACTTCCATATACCTGTGTAGGTCGTCACTAAGACACTGGTCGGCGGGTGATGATGGTAGCGCGGGCGGAACGGAGGCGCTGGAGCGCGATGAGCTTGCACGTACCCCGCTGGCGGGCCCGGCAGGCGGTGTGTTGGCTTTGCGCGGTGCGCCAAACATATTGCGCGAGATGAAACAACGGCTATTTGCAGCCTGGCTTTTGCCGTAAAATACCCCGCAACACAGGAGAGCATTATGGGACAAGCACTGCACGCACTGGGCATAGACAGCATGAGCGTCGAAGACCGTATCGAATTGGCACAGGATATCTGGGATTCGGTTGCCATTGAAGCCGGGCTATTGCCCCCTGGCAAGGCTAAAAGAGCCGAACTTGACCTCCGTCTTGCGGAAGATGATGCGGCTCCCAATGACACCATTGCATGGGAAACCATCAAGGCAGAATCGCAAGCACGCTGGCAGCGTTAATGCGTCCGGTCATTTTCCGTCGTCAGGCAAAATACGAATTTGACGAGGCCGGTGATTGGTATGAGCAGGAAAGCACAGGTCTTGGCTTGGCGTTCCTTGCCGAAATTGAAAGTCTGATTCAGCGTATTGCCACCAGTCCGGAACAGTTTCCGGTTTTATATCGTGATGTGCGCAAAGCAGTGGCGCGCCGTTTCCCCTATTGTGTCTATTTTCGTGAACGCGATCAGCGCATTGTGGTGCTGGCCGTATTTCACAGCGCACGCAATCCGGCGGTTTGGAAGAAACGTGGGGAGTAAACGGTGCGAAAAAGGAAGATGAAATTGTGCGCTCAGTTCAGCGACCATTTTGCCAGGTAAAAAAGGCTACCCCTGAAACTTCAAAAATTGGTTTTCAGTCTTGCTGTTCAACAATCTGGAAAACCCTGACATGTCCGGAAGGTCATGTGCTGATGAGTTATGAATATATGCGCCTGCTATTTGGTCATTCAACATCAGCCTCAAATCAGATGCAGGATTCATGTCCTGTGCTGTCAAAGGCAGTCAATGCTATGTGCTTCAGGGGGCGTAAAAATGGGATAGTGAAATCCTGTGAAATGGCTGGACAATAGCGGGACATTGTCCCTTTGGGCACTGGCGGGACACTAGCAGGCAAAAAACAGGCATATTTGAGAATATAAGGGAAAAGAGAATTGTCTGTATAATGCGGCAAGTCTTAGTCTTAGCCGTTTTGGTGTGTTCTGGTTTGTGCGCTTATCCCGATTGAAAATCCTTGTGTCGGTGGTTCGATTCCGCCTCGGGCCACCAAATTCTCATGCGATAGCGCATAAAGTTAATCAGCAGAATCTGATTAATTAATTTAAGGCTTGCCAGTTACTGGTAGGCCTTTTTGCTTTGTGGTGTAAAAAATGATTCAAACATCTGAAGAAATTTGTACCGGTGATATGCCTGCAGACCCGAGTGGCGTCGCGAGCGAAGTCAAGCGCCGCCGCACTTTTGCGATCATCTCCCACCCGGATGCGGGTAAAACCACGCTGACAGAAAAACTGCTGCTGTTCGGTGGCGCGATTCAGATGGCAGGGACCGTCAAGGCCCGCAAAAGCGGACGCCATGCTACATCCGACTGGCTGGAAATCGAAAAGCAGCGCGGCATCTCGGTGGCAAGTTCCGTGATGCAGTTCACTTTTGACGATTGCGTGATCAATCTGCTCGACACGCCAGGCCATCAGGATTTTTCTGAAGACACTTATCGTGTACTGACGGCGGTGGATGCCGCGGTGATGGTGGTGGATGCCGCCAAGGGTGTGGAAGCGCAGACCATCAAGCTGCTGGAAGTGTGCCGTCTGCGCAACACGCCTATCATCACCTTCATCAACAAGATGGACCGGGAAGTGCGCGAACCGCTGGAAGTGCTGGACGAGATCGAATCCGTACTCAAAATCAAATGCGCGCCGGTCACCTGGCCGATCGGTATGGGAAAGCGCTTTCAGGGCGTATATCACCTGCTCAACGATCAGGTGCTGCGCTTTGTACCGGGCGAAGCCAAAGCAGGTCAGGAAGTCGAAACCTTGCAAGGGGCTGAGATTGATCAGCTGGCGAAACAGTGTCCGTCTGAAATGCAGACCATGCGCGACGAGACAGAACTGGTCATGGGGGCGGGCGCCTCGTTTGATTTGCAGGAATTCCTGCAAGGCCAGCAATCCCCCGTATTTTTCGGCTCAGGCGTGAATAACTTCGGCGTGCGTGAGATATTGCGCGCGCTGGTGGACTGGGCGCCATCGCCCTTGCCGCGCGCAACCGATGTGCGCATGGTTTTGCCGACCGAGGCTGCATTCACGGGTTTTGTATTCAAGATACAGGCGAACATGGATCCGAATCATCGCGATCGCATTGCCTTCATGCGCGTGTGTTCAGGTCGCTATACATCCGGGATGAAGGTTAAGCACCGCCGCACGGGTAAGGACATGAAGCTGGCCAATGCAGTAACCTTCATGGCCAACGAGCGCATGCGCATGGACGAGGCGTATGCGGGGGATATTATCGGTGTTCACAATCACGGCCAGCTGCAGATTGGCGATGTGCTGACGGAGGGCGAGGCGCTGACCTTCAAGGGTATACCCTATTTTGCGCCTGAGTTGTTCAGTCGTGCGCGCCTGCGTGATCCGATGAAAGCCAAGCAATTGCAAAAGGGGTTGCGTCAGCTGGGTGAAGAAGGCGCAGTTCAGGTATTCGAGCCTTTGATCGACACCAGCAATCCGCTGATCGGTGCGGTCGGCCAGTTGCAGTTCGAGGTGGTCGAGCACCGTCTCAAGGCCGAATACGGTGTGGATGCCGTATTTGAACGTGCAGGGATACAGACTGCGCGCTGGGTGACCTGTGCGGATGCGGCGCATCTGACTGAGTTCGTCAAAGCGAATCAGAGTCGTCTGGCGAAGGATGTGGACGGCAATTACGCGTATCTGGCCGACTCAGGCGTCAATTTGCGTCTGGCACAGGAACGCTGGCCGAAAGTGCAGTTCTTCGCGACACGCGAGCACGGTCAGCAGCTGAACTGATGATTCGAAGGCGGCTCGTTTAAGCCGCCTTCCGGCAGGATTTGCGCCGAAAATCAGAAATTATTTCACTGTATTGACGGTTCGCTTTCGGGCAGCGATTCAGCAATGTCGGGTGTCGAGACAGCGGATATTCGTGATGGGTTGCTTTCTGTCAGGGAATCCAAGGGGGGCTCTACCGACCGATAGCCGAATGCTGCCGCAGCATCTCTTTGGCGTTATGGCCATTCGATAATAGCAACGCCAGTATCTCGTTTAATTTTATCTGGCAACCAATCCAGAAGTGTCGGTTCATGGCGACGTAAGCCACACTCCCACAATACAATTACCCTCCAGCCAGTTTGAATAAGCGCATCGACATTTTTTTGATCACGTTCAACATTTTTCTGAAACTTTGCCATCCAGCGGTCTTTGTTGCTAGCCGGCACATAATTCATATTACAGCCTGCGTGTCTGTGCCAAAAACAACCATGCACCAGAATCACCACGCGATATCGTGGCAGGCAAATATCTGGAACTCCGGGTAGCGAACGAACATGCAGGCGATACCGAAAACCTCGGCTATGAAGAAAGCGTCGCACCTTCATTTCAGGCTTCGTATTCTTAGCTTTGATCCCCGACATCATGCGGGATCGCGTTTGCATATCGACTATATCCATTATTCCTGGTAGTCTCCCTGTTATACTGCAATACTTACCTGAAAAAACTCATGCACCTCTCCTCCCCTGTCCCCATAGTTGACCTTTTCGCCGGCCCCGGCGGGCTTGGAGAAGGATTTTCATCCATCGACGGTGGCAAAACATTCAAGACCATCGTCTCTGCCGAGATGGAGGCATCTGCACATAGCACGTTAAGACTACGCTCGTTCTACAGAATCCTGCGAGGGAAAGGCGAGCATGCACTGAAAAGCTACTACCGTTATTGCAATGGTGAAACTTCCACCCCGTATGATGACGACACACTATCAGATTGGGAAGAGGCCGGGCGAGAAGCCAGACAAATAACGCTAGGCACTGAAACAGGCGATGATGAACTCAATGCGATCCTGGATAAAGCTGCAAGCGACCTGTCAAAGCCATGGGTCCTGATTGGAGGGCCACCATGTCAGGCTTACTCGCTTGTTGGTCGCGCACGAAATCGCGGCAAAACAAATTATGTGGCGGAAGAAGATCACCGCCACTACCTGTATAAAGAATATTTGCGCATCATTCATCGCTACAAACCGGCAGTCTTTGTCATGGAAAATGTCAAAGGAATTCTTTCTGCCAAGATCAACGGGCAACGTATTTTTCACACCATACTCAAAGACCTGGAAAACCCTGACCAGGTTTTTGGAACCGTCACTGGTCACAGATACAGAATTTACTCTCTTGTCAGCGATACAGTATTTGACAGCGAATCGAAAATCGAAAATATCGACCCCAGAGACTTCATAATTCGTTCCGAGGAATATGGCATACCGCAGGCACGTCATCGAGTAATTCTGCTTGGCATCAGGGATGATATTAATGCCACACCAAAGCAACTCAAGAAGCTTGAAAGTCTATCATTCGATGATGCGACCCATGTCCTGCCCAAGTTACGGAGCAAGCTGAGCAAGCAAGCAGATAGTCCGGAAAAATGGGCCAACATCGTACAGCGGCACCTTATGGAACTCCTGCGAGAATCATCAAAAGATAAGAATCTGGATGAACTAAGCGCCACTCTTAAAAAATATGCGGGTGATATCTCCTCAGAACTTGGCTCTGGAAGCCCCAGAGAGCCAATCAGTTCGCTGACACCTAGAGGGGAAACGATGCTGGATAAGTGGTATGAAGACAGTAAACTTAAAGTATGGTTAAACCATGAGACTCGCGGACATATGACAGGTGATTTACGCCGCTACATCTATGCTGCCGCGTTCGCTGAATCCTTCAAACACTCCCCAAAGGGGCACGGGGAATTTGAATTAGCTGGACTCCGTCCAAATCATGCAAATTGGGAAACGGGGAAATTTTCGGATCGGTTCAGGGTGCAACTGATGGATAAACCTGCCACCACCATTACCAGCCATATTTCAAAAGATGGGCACTACTTCATCCACCCTGACCCGTCACAATGCCGCAGCCTGACCGTACGCGAAGCTGCTAGGCTGCAAACATTCCCGGATAACTACTTTTTTCAGGGGAATCGTACCCAGCAATTTCATCAGGTTGGAAATGCAGTGCCGCCATTACTTGCCTTTCAAATTGCTGCTGTTGTGAAAGAACTCGTTACATTGAGTACCGCAACACCGGGCTTAAAGTCTCCATAACGTCAGTAACCACTAAAGAATCCAATAGATGGATTTTCAAGGATACCAATTACAACACCACGATCAAGCAATCGGTTCTGTTCTTCGCAAGAGGTTTCTGGCAGCAATGCACAGGAATGGCAAGCAGCCAAATTGCAATTGTCCGGCCCTTGCCCCTTGCTTTCTATGCAAACCGGATCGGTTGAGCACCAACGTGCCTTTTCCAAAGCACCCCGGATTACATTTTCCAGCCGGTCTGGTTGTCCCATCCGCACAAGGCCACCCATCGTGCCTTCCGAATCTCCCGCGGCTGTGTAGATCAGGATGCCGGCCATCGGACTATCACCTTCGGCCGAATAGATTCGTTCCCGCAATGAGGATGAACCATAGCCACAATCCTGCACCATTTGATTGATCAGCAGATGTGCGAAGGTGTGCAACAGCACAAATCTGGGTGAAATTATGCGTAATTCCTGATGTCTGCGAGTCGCCAGTGAATCCAGATTTTGCCGCATGAGAGCCAGTCGTCCTTCAAGTTCGGCTCCATGTTGGTGGGTCCATTGTTTCAATCTCGTCTCGGAGAACTGAAGAAAAACCCCCTCACCTCGAACCACGATGGCAGGTAGCCAACGTTTGGAGAGGGGCAAGTCAATGAACAAACTTCTTTGTTCGAGACGGTTCAATCCAGCCGAATAAATTCGAGAAAACCCTTCAAAAGCTCGGGTCTCGCGCAGCTTGTGCAGGAGTGCAATTCTGCTGAATGTATTGCGGCTCAATTCCCCGTATTTCTCGATTTCGCCTCCACGTATATCCAAATCCGTTTTTGGATATCCGACCTGCAAATCACGGGAGAAGACCTGATACTCCTGCTGTCTGTAACTTGTTTCATCGATTGCATCATCATCCTGTTGAGCTGTTTCAGCTTCGCCCGCGAAGCTTTTGCGCAGCGAATCCAGAAGCAGTGCGGGATCAATATCCCAATGCAAAGACTTGACGGCATCCGCAACTGCTTGCAGAGGCAACTGTTTGTCCAGAGAAGTTTTCATGCGCTGCTCGAGAAAGGTTCTGAGCTTACGGTTATCTAGAAGGATTCCATGCAGAAGATGTCGGTTTGCGGCTTCAGACAATACCGCCGGCTGAACCGTCGACTCTGGATAGTATTTGTTCAAAGCATTTCCTGCAGAACGAATGCTCACAATACCATCAGCTGAATCCATCGCACCTTCTCTCAATCTGTTCTTGATGTCTTTGTCATCAAGCAAATCCAAAATCTCCTGTGGCAGTGCCTTGTCATCTATATCCGGGATGTAAATTGAACTAATCACTGAAGGAAAGTAGATGTTGGCGGCACTCTTAAGCAGGGCAAAAAGTGGTTCGCCACAGTTATTCGGAGCTGGCCTGAGTTCCGTTCCTATAGCTAGAACGGGATTAATTCCGGTGCAGTTCGCACCCACTTTGCTCAACGCCGATGTCATGTCCGAGCTACCCTGAGAAACTGGCTCGGTCATGAAAGCGCCCGCCAAAGAACGCTTTGCTCTGACTACTGGCTTGCCATTACCAGATCGCTCTTCTGCTTGAATAGTCACGCCTGCCAACGAAGCGGAGCCCGATGTCGTCATGCGCAACCATCGATCTATACCGTCAGGCATCCAACCTCCAGCCTTACCCTCAAAGACCCATTCGACCCAGGGAAAGTCTTGGATATGTCCTTTCTTGCAGGCTGCGACAAAACGCACCTGAAAAGTCTTGCGACGGTTATGCGACTTCCCCGCGTCGGTACCTGTCGATATAGGACCATCACAATAGGGCGCATCGCGATGATGATATTGCCCCTTGTGCATGCGACCGCATCTCGGACACACATGCCAGAGAGGGAATCTCAAAAAGGGGAGTGTCAGATTGAGATTGCTCTGCTGCCCCCCGTTCCGTTCCGGACGTCTGAAGTCTGGGGGCTGAACAAGAAAGTCAACATCTAGTCTTCGCGCCAAGCGCTTTTCGTCATCTATGCGAAATTCCCGATGATCAGGATTATTTTCGTCGAATGGCCAAGCTTCTAGGCCGGCGTGAATAAGACTTACGGGGCCAGGAAAGTCCACCATGGCACCAGGCCCGAATGGAGCTATGGCCTGCGTTCTACGTATTGGACGACTCATGTAAGTTCCTCCTGAGTACGATTGAACCAATTGGTTACATCAGCTTCGCAACTGGAATCCACATCTCGCAGCGATGAAAGCGTGGGCCAACTGTGGTTGTTCCAATCTGCAGGCGGTACTGCCCCAGCGGGATGCATCAGTGTGGGATGTTCAGGAAGAGCGGAAAAATCACCGTATTGAGAAGGATTCCAGACACGCCATTCGTTCAATCGCTTTTGAAGCTTCTCCATGACTTCGCACTCTTCTTCGGGGGCAACAAATGCAACACGTTTCCGTATCATGTCTTCTACCATCTGACGTAACTCCGTTCCTTCTGCCAATGGGAATGGATCCGGCAGTTGCCCCTCTCTCCCCAGATCGCCCAATTGACGAACAGCAGCAATCACAATCCCATGCAGGGCACGATCCACGGCCGGAAGGCTGAATGGTGTGACGCTGGTAGGCTCCACTTGAGCGTACAAACGCTGATGAAAACTACGGAAACGCTCATAGTGACTGCGGTCACGCGGTTTCCCCTGACCATACAGCACTGCGACCAAACCCGGCTTGTCTGCCTCGCGACCTACCCGGCTGGACACCTGAATATACTGAGATGTTGTCTTCGGCTGACCAACGATGGCCATCAGAGAGAGTCTTGGTATGTCGACACCAACCTCGATGATGCTCGATGCCAAGCAGACATCAACAGAACGTTCGCTAGGGGAACTGTCGCGCTTCAGCAGTGCGCTCGTACTAAAAGGCAACTCCAATCGAGCAAGCTCTTTTGGAATTTCATCGCTTCTTATTCGGCTTGTCAACTCCGTTGCAAATGGACTACGTATTTTTTCATAATTCAATCCCAGCCGATCGATGATTACGCGCAAATAATCTCGGGCGTCTGCGACCAGCAGTGTTGCAGCACCGCCAAGCTCGCGCAGAGAATTGAAAAAGCATAGAAGCGTCCACCATGGGTCGCGCCCTGCGTCATCCGTTTCCATGATGACTGCATTCTGCAACAAGGTTGCGAAAATTCGAGCCTGCGTGGTTTGCAACGAGACGTGTCCAGGTGCCAATACGCCTACGTACAACCTGCCAGGTTTCAGCTTGCCATCTGTATATCGATCTTCCTTCGCAAAAAATGAGTCTCCCGCCTCAAGCCCGGAAGGCGGGAATAGCAGAATCTTGTCACGTGCATACAGATGAGCAATCTGCTCTTTTGCACGACTAATAGTTGCTGTTGACGCAATGATCTTTGGACCAATAGGTCCGATTCCATGCTCACGGCATAGACGGTCAATGATTGTTTCGTAGGCGCCCACCATGGTACCGAGAGGACCGGAAATGAGGTGCAACTCATCCTGAATGACAAGGGTTGGCGGTTCATCATGATGCTGTCCGTCAGCCTCGATTCCAAAGAAGCGACGCAACTCGGGCTTCCATGCCAGCATGGCAAATTTATCGACAGTACCGATAAGTAAATTGGGCGGTAATTCCACCATGTCCTCATCGATAACCATGATGGGCAATGGATCACGATTCTTGCCAAGCGGGGTCTTGATGCCAAATTCGCAGCCATGGTCAGGACATCTATAAACCACGGTCTCCGATGCCCCCGTTCCATGTCGATAGTAGCCTGTCAAATTAGGCAATCCACCAGCATTATGAGACCTATTGCGCCTACCCTGCCCAGCGTCTGTATCGCCGGGTCCAAAACGAGCACCACACCAAGGGCACTTCAGAAGTACAAACGGATTTTCTGCAGATGGATCATTATCGAGTTTCTTGAGTAGCTGCAAAGCGTTTGTACGCTTGTTGGGTGTGGTTGCGCTTCCAACCCAGAGGCCCAAGGTATAGGGCTTAGTTCCGAGGGCGGTATCCCTTCTGCGCAAATACTCCATTGCACAGAACAACAACGCGGCGCGCTGGAACTGTTGCGCAGTAAGCAGACGCAGTGTGTAGCGCATTAGCACATCCACGCCACCAGCCACCCTGCCGGACTGCTGGTTGAAAAAGATAGTGAAGGCGGTCAGCCCCAGATACGCTTCCGTCTTTCCTCCGCCGGTGGGAAACCAGATCAGATCTACTGTCTCTCTGTCGACACTCTTTGGTTCACAAATACCACGAAGGGACATGAGCAGGAAAGCAATCTGGAATGGGCGCCAATAACCTCTGTTCGGATCCGGAACTTTAGGATCAGGATTCTTGATGGCTGGCTCCCAGCGATAGGGATTGTTTGCTACCAACTGAGGTGTACGAATTTCACTGCTCTTTCTGATCTGCGCAATCAACATGGCATGATTGGCCAGTCTGAAAGCGTTCCTCGCATATTGGGCAGTCTCGGTATCCTCGTCCAGCAGGTCAAGCCCATCTTGTATTCTGGCAAGGCAGGTCTTGCATCGCTCAATTAGCCCTTCGGCCGTCGGCCTTAGATCGGATGGAATCTGCTGAATCTTGGATCGCTCATTTTCAAGGCGCTCAATCCATTGCTTGTAGGCTTCGACTAGTTCGTTCAACTCCTCGCGCCCATCATCGGCGCTGTCTAGTTCAGCAAGCTTACGCATGCTGGAGCGGATTTTTCTGGTACTACCGTCCGGCTCGGTGATTTCCAGCTCTGCCGTTGTGGATGGCGTTTCATGTATGGGCAGTACGTCACTCCAAATCGATCCGGCACCACCCAAGGGACTCCCGCTCCAGTCCCCAGCGCAACCGTGCCCTATGGCATAGGTTTGATGTTCCCTGTACAATAAGCGGTTGATCATTTCGTCAGAAAGAACATCTCGTTCTCCATTGCTCGTACCACGCTCCGGGTAGGGAAGAATCCAACTGTCGCTGTTCAGCCCGCGAACGCGCAATCCCGCTTGGAATATGCATTGCTCATCGACATTCCTGTTACCGTCTGTTTTGATGTTGAGCAACGAAACGGTCAGCAGGCGGCAATTCGAATTCGCCTTTATTGAACCCCATGGTCGGGACACCACAACCACAACCATGCCTTCAACACCCGGCAGAGGCTCTCTGTGGCTTCTAACATTTGCCCCAATCAGAGCCTCTTTCTTAAAAACGAGATGTGGATAATTTCCTTCTCCATCCAAAAGCGGCGAGCGAAGCCAGATTGGCCGATCCGATTCCTTGCCGCCTAGGTCACCAACTTTCAGGATGTTTTTTCGATAGATTGCGGCCGGCTGCTCCGTAAAGTCATTAGTTCCCAGCCTTCCTACACACGCCATCTCGACTCGAAATCCTTCGTTCTCGACTTCAAGGTCAGCCAAGAAACTGAGCCCGATTGCGGAAGGTCGAAAAGCGTTTGCAAACGTCACACCGCTATCCTCTGACTCATCCGAATATCTGTTTTTCTTGGCCTGAGCATCCCGCAACTTTTCGTTTTCTGCCAACGCCTTCTCGTCTACGGGCAATTCAGGCGTAATGCTTGCATCGCTCGCTTCGCTGTCGGAAGAAGTATCACCCGCCACTTCATCTTGAGGTACTCCTGAAGGAAACAGAATGCCAGCACCATAACGTTTTGTGGGGGGATCTTGCCACAGCACCTCCTCACCATTGACCTGCCGCTTCGGCTTCCTGAACTCCTTCCATGTCATTTTTGATACAGCGCTTGTATCGAAAGGAAGAACTTTGTCACCTACAGGATCGGGGCCTACGACTTCAGCACGCATGCGTTCCAGCAGCCATTTCCTGTTTTTCAAATTCTCTTCAAGTGACATCAATCATCTCCCATCATTCAGACCAAGTCCGGTCAAGAGCATGCGGTCATATTCTTTGCGGGTGTTTTCGTGCATCAATAGTATCAATCTGATTCTTGCCCTAGACATTGCCACATAGAGCAAAGCACGAGATTGTTCATCCAGCCGAACAATATCAGTGACGATGATCGCTGCGGCTTCAAGCCCCTTGAACGCATGAACCGACGAGAATCGAATAGCACCTTTGGCAGTACGCACAAATTCTCGAAATGAAACATAGTTGCCGCTTCCTCCAGCCCCAAGTTGGCCGGCACAGCTGCGTTCGTCTGCCTTCAATGACAAGACGATGATATCGTCAGCGTGAAATGCGCGACGGAGCTCAGATACCGTTTCATTCAATGTTGCCGCCTGATCTTCTGAGCTCGACCAGAAGCGAGGATCAACGCTTGCTCCCTCCATCTCGTGAAGGTATCTCCTGTAACCCGGGCTAACATTGCACGCAAGAACCAGCGTTTCGGCTATTGGTCCTGCGTTACGGCAATTTACGCGCAGAGTAAAGGTCGCGTAGTTCAACGTTCGCTGGCGAAGAATTTCAAGCATATGGGTCGCACTTGCTCCGCCGCCAGACAAATAGATTGCCTGACGCTCAAAGTCACCGAAGAGTACCCATTTGCCGCCGGCCAAACCTCCTTTAACCAAGAGATCAAGCACATCGAGATATTCTTCAGTCAGAATGTCCTGAGCTTCGTCTACCAGCAACAGATCAAATTGCATCGCTGTATTGTCGGCCTCAAGCAGGCAATCCAGAACTCGGGTCGGCAGCTCTCGACTCCAGAATTCGTGGTCATTGCGACACTCTATGGAATTCCCAGCGATTTCTCTCATCAAGCCATGCAGATGAAGACAACGCAGTTGGCCGCTTTCCTTGACCGGAATAGCATCAACGAAAGTGCTCATCGACTCTGCAAGCAAACGATTGAAACAGAGCAGGAGAACCTTCTTACCTCCTTTGACTGCCCGCCTAGCAGCTTCTATCGCCAAAAATGTCTTTCCGGTCCCTGCCAATCCCTTTATTACTACGCGACTGTTTTCCTGCAGTGCATCCAGAGCCTCGTATTGTTCTTCAGTCAATCGCAACAACGATTCTTCGATTCGTAGAACGTCGCTCTTGGGCTGAACCATGTATTCGAAATTTCCACGCAGCAGCCCGGTTAGTCTCCTAACCTGATCGGGTGTTGGCCGGCTAAGTTGTTCGTCATACCAGCTTTGCCGACCTTTCCCAGAGCCAATATGCTGATGTGCGCGTTCGAAGATCCGACCTATAATCTTTGAAATCGGCATCCGTCCCAAAGTTTGAACGTCAATAATCTGCCAGGAATGCCATTCGGGCGATTCTTCGTTGAAATGAATTCTTGTGAAGGCAACGGCCGAAAAAAACAGCAAACGAGACAAGCTTGCATCACGATCTCCGATATAGTCCCTCAGTGAATGCATCGCACCAGATGCCTGACGAAAAGGCCCCTCTGCAGATGTCCCATATGGGTATACCCAGCGACCACTTTGCCGATTTACCGTACACCCCTTCACTTCAAGGCAGAGAACACCGTACCCGGGAACAAGCAAAACGATATCTATCTCGCCTTCGGACTTGTTCCGATGCCGGCTCAAGTTCAACGAGTGAAGAACTACCCAGCCTTCGGTTCCAGGGTCATCCCTCAACTTGTCGAAAAGAATCGCTTCACCCGCTGGCGTATCTGAAGAGTAATCTGGAGGAATCATTTTTGCCATCATGCACCCCGCATGGCCTTGAGGTGCAGCAGGCTTGATTCCTGCACCCAGGAGAGCTGATCATCGACTGCCGCAACCTGACTCAGTTGTACTTGAATCCCATTTTCTAACTTCACAATTTGGTTCTCGAACGAAAGTTCATGATGCGACAGGGCTTTAGCCAACAGAGGCTGAATACTGTTGTGCAGAGTCATGCCGGCGCGAAGCCGAATCCCTCTAAGCTCCTTGAGGCCTATCCAATGATCATGGACGTATTGGTCAATATCTTTCTGCACGGGAAGCTTGTGATGGCTCAACAATACGTTAAGAAGTGAGCGAAGCTCATTTTGAGATCCCGGCCCATACACTGTTCCGTCTGCCCAGTTGCGGATACTTTGTGCCAGAGACATTCCCTGTGCACCATTGGCAATCATCTCCTTCGCAATCTGATCAGTGCTGTATGTCAGCATGAGCGCATCGAGCGCCGGCCGCCAATCGCAAACTTTTTCCATTTTTTGTCCAAATCCGGCCTCAGCAGATATAAGGTCTAGCAAATGCCCAGTGTCACCTAGTTGCATGACCAGCCAATTCCCCTCTGCCAACTGTTCTACTGGGACAGTTTTGATCGTAGAATCTATTCGGTTTGTTCTCTCAGCCCAAACCAACAAGGGTGTGTTTTCCGGAACGAACATACCTCTACCATCTTTGCAAAGTACATAGCGAGCAGCTTGCAAACCCGGTTCAGCAGAACTCTTGCCGCCATGCGCCATTTCCCACATAGACCGCTTCATTTCATTGTCGATGTCGATGTCGACAAGCAGCTCATCATCTGCATTTCTGATCACATCGCTTGAATGAACAATTCGGCTGGCGGCCAGCTTCCCTCTGAATATCGCGTTATCTGGAAGCTTCAGTCGCTCTCTCAACGAAAATCGTTCGCCTGGGTATAGCAGCACATCAACACCATTTGCGCGTCCTAGATGAAATATCTCCGAATACATCCGCAACGTAAGGTAATGGCAGGTTCCTAGAACAATTACTTTGTCAAAAATCATTGATGCAATCGCTTTGTGCGAGTCGATAAGCTGCACACTTGCTGGCAATTCGACGCATCCACCCGCATTGGTAGGCCAACCAAAGGTACGCCCCATCGCCATCATAGTTACCAGCCCCGTTGTGCTCGATTCATTTGATTCGTTCGCTTCCTCGATACTTCCTTTCAACCATAGATATTTTGGATTGCTAGGCCGAGCAATCAATCCATTAATGCCTTGATCGAGACTTTTGACCGCTTCATTGGCAGCGGGAATCTGCAGTGCATCATCCCTGATCATCTTGAGGAGCCCTGCAAGGTCAAGCTCGACGCTGTCGAACGGCATCAAGGTATACAACAGCGAAGCGCGCAATTCCCAAAGTTTGCGACTAAGATTTGCCTGAAATGTGTCGCTTCTATCCAGAGCACCGAACAGTTCGCGACAAGCCTGAAGCGCAATTGCAATTGAAGAACTCTCAATAAGCACCTCCCGAACGCGAACCGATGCTGCATTTCTGAACCTTAGCGTTGTTTCCTGAAAAATGGACGAAGACCTCATACTCAGTCGCTCGGAAGAATAAATGCAGCCACTTCCATGCCGGGTGAAAGCTGCACAGGCAACGCTGGCAAGATACCCGGCGAAAGCGTCACGGATGAGTTGCATGCATCAAGAATCAGATTGTGTTTGTCAGGCGTATATTCGATTCTGTCGAGTAGAACAAGTACGTTGCCCGACTCTATGTTGTGAATTTGATCAAAAGCCTCTCCTCCGTCAAGAATTCTGAGCGGCACGCCTTGCTCGTGAATCTGGCCCACCGAGGCGACGCGCAGCTTCGACAGGGTTTTGTCATTGCCTTTCGCAGCGCAAAGTGCATCTTCAAAAGCCACGGCCTTTGAATTTCTTGTTCCGATCTGAAGATCATCGATTCCAGCCAAAAATTGGGTTTGATTGGTCACAATCAGCCCTTCCAAGCCCGCTGTCCATGGCCACTTTGGTTTGGTATGTAGTCCGAGGTCACGATGAAACTGCAACATATTCTCCACCGCGACGGTTCCTCGTTGAGTCGGCAGACACTCTTCGCTGAACAAACATTCCGAAAATTTTGCGGATGAAAAATACCAGATCGTACCAATATCTTTCCGCGCCCCCTTGGTGATCAGAACGCTGACAAGTTCGGCATCCCAAGCGGGAATTGCACCGATATCGCCTTCATATCGGCTTCTCTCTCCAGGAGCATTCCAGTAAATCTTGCTGCCCACAGGCATCGCTCGAAGATCTTCCCATGTGAAGCCACCATGAAACTCTTTGGCGCCAGCCAGAAGACATCCTAGACCGGCAAACGCAGCTGACAATTTTCGCGAAGGAAGGACAGCCACGACAAGCATCCGCTTCCCATCAAGTTGACACTTGCGAGATCACCAACCGAGCCATATCTCGGCTTTTGCCCAATCAGGAAGTGAACAAGTTTTGCCTCCATCGCTTAAGACCACATGTTGGCCAATCGCCATGTATTCCGGAAATTCCACTTGACTCCCTGTCTTATTCCAATTGATTTAGCTCAAGGAGGCGTAAAACCCTCGCCCTCAAGCCTCAAGCTGACTTCGAGCAAAGATGCTGCCTGCAATGGTGTTGGAGTCCAACCCTTTTTATTCGCATTTCTGACCAAATCGGATTCCTTGCCATAGATGGGACAATTTCTGCGCGCCCAATCTGCAAGACTTGCCCAATATGCCGGTCCTTTCAACATCACCTGAGTTTGAGCATGGATTTCGGCATCCATGATGCCCTGCTGTCGCTTGCTCCTCTCAATATGCCGCACATCATCAGGAGATATCAGCTCTGCAGTCAGAGCGGGAGACAATCTGATAGGTAATGAACAGATGTTTTCCCAAAGCGCCTTCTTCTTGCACCATTCGGTGATGTTCATCTGCGCGACCGGCGGCGTCAATATAGCTTCCACTACTTGTTTGGCGATTTCATCAAGTTGAACATACAAGGCATCTGATATCGACTGGTTGGCCCAAATACCCTTGAAGTCCAGAGTGCAGCCAGGTTTTTGCAATTCAATCATGCTTGCGAGCTTCGCTATCGAGTAAGTCACGATGTTGGCTCGATATCCACCTTGGTACCATTCAGCGGCACTGATTAACTTCTCGACACTCTTGAACAGGATGGCTCGAGAAATGAATTCCCTGAAGTAATAGTCATTATCGAAAAGGTGTCCGTCCTCGCCCCACTCTTTGCCAACATACTCTGCGAAAATAATGAAATTTTTCTGGGCCCCCATGCTCACGACATAGGGCAACTGTCTCCACGAATTCTCGAATTTTGCAAGATCGGTCTTGACCAACAACTGCGAACGAGGATTGATGCGTTGGAATTCCCGCCTTTTTGCCGGACTCATTCCTGACTGTTCATTCTGATATTGCCCGCGCGCGCGCTCGTAAAACCAGTAGGTGTGGAACTGGGCTCCGGCAAATGCTGGCGAGGGCGTTCTACGGGATAATCGTTCCATTGCTCGATGATAAGGATGATTAGAGAAGAAATCCGCATCGCTCACCTTGTTCTGTTTGTTGGAATACATGGCAATGCTTTGAATCATGTCGTCCAGTTTGTCTTGGTCCCTTGCCTCGACAACGGACAGTTTCATCTGTACATGGATACCAGAAAGATCGGAATTGTTCTTTTTTCTGGCCATGAGCAGTGAGGCTGTTGTTTGCCCTCCGTTCACTATCTGAAAATATCTGGCAGATACGAGGCGTATGCCTTGAGGGGTTTCTATGATCGAGGCTGACGTGGCAGTTGTGGAAATCCCGTTGTTGTAAACAAAGAATTTCTCTGGCTCCTTGCCGATCGTAATCTGAATTCCTTTGTTGATCTTGCCCGATGCGCTCAGGTATGAACGGACGTTTCCTTCAAGCAATTTGCTACCATAGGTTTCATACAGATCGGCAAGTGCCGCACCGGGTATAACTGCAAGATAACCTTGATAATCCTCACCCTGGCTCGCAAGAAGACACGGAAGACCGCTCGGCACAAACTTCGTAAAGTCGATTTCGAGTTCTTCAGCTCCAAAAGCAGAGGAAGAAAGCGTGTTGAGGCGTCCGATGTCCCAAACATGGTATTCAACGGGACGCCCGTTGAATTCGCCTTGAGGAAGGTCCTTTACGCGGTCGCTCAAGAGCGCGTCCGTGAACAGATAATAACGATATCTGGTCACTACTGGATCCTTGTTGGCAACCACGCCCGCCAGTTCAAGGCCATCTTCCATGCCTTCTGGAACATTGCTCCAAAGTCGACCCGACAGTGATTCCTCGACAAACATCTGAAGTTGTCCGAATAGCGATTCGGCTTTTGAACGAGTCAGCGACTCGGATTGTTCACTTCCAGAGTAATCAACTATCACCAAACGCATCGACTCATCTGATTCGTCATATTCGTAACCATCGACTCTAAGCTTTCGATTTCTTGCGGCAGTTCCCACGAAATGGCTAGGAATAAAGTCCCAGAATTCCTCTGCTTGGGTCAGACGATCCCCAACCTCGCAAAGAAAAGCGAAATCCTGATCACGAACTGTGGGGGCGGCTGGCAACCGAACCTGAACTGCATTGTGAAGTTCCTCCCGAAAATCATCCAAACTCATCTTCCCCTTCAATAAGTGAATTCTGTGACAAATTTATCTAAAACCATCCCGAAATAGCATCAAAATAATGTGGAAAAATTATCGATAAGGTTATCAGTTAACCATCCACATAGATATTAGAAAATTCTTAGATGCACGTTGATTTGTTCGTTATTATTGAAGGGCAATCCCCCTGAAAATAGTCGGGGTGCATGCGGAAAATGACGGGGCGACGACCGGCTGTCATGGGTCGAATAAAAACAGACGCCGGTAATCCCGTGTCTGTGGTTATACCGAATTGGTGCGCTCGGCGGGAGTCGAACCCACGACCCTTGGCTTCGGAAACCAATACTCTATCCAGCTGAGCTACGAGCGCGTATGAGGAAATGCTGAAAACTGCCTGGTGAAACAGCGGCCATTCTACACTATCTTGCCCGTGCTTCGGAAACCAATACGCGATCCGAAGGTGCTGCGGGCGCGATATTGTCGCTATTTTTACCCTGCTGGAGCCGGAAAAATTTCATCCGCCTGGCAAAAGCTGGCGCAGCATAGCGGTTTTAGACGCTTTCGTCCATGAAGGACGAAGGATGGGCGCGGCAAACGCGCATAAAAGTGCTATCTTCACATCTTCAGAATACCGGCAGATTTGATATGTTTACCAATCCAGATACCCAAGCCATCCGGCAGATGCTGCAGCAGATACACACCGTTGCCGTTGTCGGCTTGTCTTCTAATGAATCGCGTCCGAGTTTCCGAGTTGCGCGCGGACTGCAGAGCATGGGTTACCGCATCATCCCGGTACGACCTTTGCAAGCCGAAGTGTTGGGCGAAAAAGCATGGCCGGATCTGGACAGCCTGCCACAGTTGCCCGACATCGTGGATGTATTCCGTGCGGCCGAACATGTGCCCGACATCGTGGATGCCTGTATCAGGCTGGGTATCAAACGGCTCTGGCTGCAGGAGGGCATCGTCCATGAAGCGGCGGCACTGCGGGCACAGCAGGCCGGGATTTTTGTAGTGATGGATCGATGTCTTTGGCGGGATCGCAGTGAGCTATTGTCATGACTTTGCCTGTTCGATGCGTATGGGCGGGCAGCGATGAACTGTACCTGCACTACCACGACACCGAATGGGGCGTGCCGGTTTACAACGATCAGCGCCTGTTCGAATTTTTGATTCTGGAAGGTGCGCAGGCCGGTTTGAGCTGGATTACCATTTTGCGCAAACGTGAAAACTATCGCGCCGCCTTCGATAATTTTGACGCCGAACGCATTGCGGCTTACGACACTGATAAAATAGCCGCCCTGATGCTCAATGCGGGCATCGTGCGTAACCGGCTTAAAATTCAGTCAACGGTCATCAATGCGCAGCAATACCTGCGCGTTCAGGACGAATTCGGCAGTTTCGCACGTTTCATCTGGCAGTTCGTCGGCGGCAAAACGCTGCAGAATGTCTGGTCAACGGCGGCACAGGTGCCTGCCAGCACGCCGGAATCGGATGCGATGAGCCGCGAATTAAAGCGCCGCGGCTTCAAGTTCGTCGGTACGACAATATGCTATGCGCTGATGCAGGCGACGGGTATGGTCAATGACCATACGACGGACTGCTTCAGGCACAGGCAATTACGCAACGGAGGTAGCTGAATGTTATTAAAATTTACCAAAATGCACGGCGCGGGTAACGATTTCGTGGTGCTGGACTGCATACGTCAGCGTATCCTGCTCAGTACGGAGCAGTTGCGATTGCTGGCTGACCGGCATTTCGGCGTGGGCTGCGATCAGATATTGATGGTTGAAAAAGCGCATGATGCCAGTGCCGATTTTCGTTACCGGATTTTCAATGCCGATGGCGGAGAGGTTGAGCAATGCGGAAATGGCGCGCGCTGCTTCGTGCGTTTTGTACACGATCAGAAGTTAACCAGTAAAACGGAAATCGTGGTCGAAACGCACAACGGCCTGATCAGGCCGCGTCTTGAAGAAGACGGTCGCGTCACCGTGAATATGGGCGCGCCGGTTTTCGATGCGGCACGGCTGCCGTTTACCGGTGGCACGGGAGGCGTGAGCGAGCCGCTGATCGTTGACGGAGAAACGCTGTATATCAGCGCAATATCCATGGGAAATCCGCATGCCGTGCTGGTTGTCGATGACATTGAGTCGGCGCCGGTGGACAAGATCGGGCCGCTGATCGAGAACCATCCGCGTTTTCCGAGGCGGGTAAATGCGGGCTTCTTGCAGGTGATGGACAGGCAGCATGTGCGCCTTCGCGTGTATGAGCGGGGCTCAGGCGAGACGCTGTCCTGCGGAACGGGCGCCTGCGCTGCGGTCGTGGCTGGGTTGCGTCGCGGCCTGCTGGACAGCCCGGTCACGGTGGCCACGCACGGCGGCACGCTGAGCATAGCATGGGAGGGTGAAGGGATGCCGGTCATGATGACCGGGCCTGCAATCAGTGTGTTCTCAGGTGAAATTAATATATAAGGTATGAAAATGAATTCAGAAGACGTTGCACATTATTTGCTGAACACGCCGGAATTTTTTGAGGAACATGTCGAAACACTGGCGCAGATTACCTTGCAGCATCCTCATGGCGGACGCACGATCTCGCTTTCCGAGCGGCAGCTGTTCGCTTTGCGCGAAAAAAATAAAGTGCTGGAAAAACAGCTGTATGAAATGCTGGAGTTCGCCAAAGAAAACGAAACGCTGCAAAACAAGGTTCATGAATTTGTTATTTCATTATTTGCTGCCCGCGACCTGACGACGTTACAGGAAATGATTCCGCATTTGTTGCGCGATATTTTTGCTGTGCCGCATGTCGCGATGCATCTGTGGCAGGTTACCCCGCCCAGCATGGAAGTGTTGATGTTTACCGATTCCCAGGAAAAGCCTGTTTGTTTGCATCAGGCGGCGCATGATACCGCGAGCTGGTTCGGTGAAAGTGCCAAACAGCTGCATTCTTTCGCCTATTTGCCGCTGCACGCGGGCAGCGTTTCAGTGGGTTTGCTGGTGCTGGCATCAGAAGAGAAGCAGCGGTTTTATCCTGAAATGGGTACGGTGTTCCTGCAGCGCATCGGTGAGGCGGTGAGCAGTGCGCTGCACCCGTATCTGGAACACTAGCGGTGTCTTCAGCCCTGTGCGATCAGCCTGTTGCCAAACCGGCAGACGAGCTTAATCAGCAGTATTTACAGGGCTATCTGGCATGGCTGCTCAATGAAAAACGGTATTCAACGCTGACCGCTGAGAGTTATGCACGCGACCTGCATCACTTATTCGAGCTGAGTGCAGGGACTGCGCTTTGCGATATTAAGGTTCACAACATCCGACGTTATATCGGGCAGTTGCACAGTTCAGGTCTGGGCGGTCGTTCCTTGTCGCGCCTGTTGTCGGCCTGGCGCGGTTTTTACAACTATCTGCTGCGCGATCACGGCTTTTGCGACAATCCCTGTGTCGGACTGCGCGCACCCAAATCGGCCAAGGCGCTGCCGCAGGTATTGTCGCCGGATCAGGCGGTGCGCATGGTGGACTTTCCGGCCGATACGCCTGATGCAATTCGCGACAAGGCGATGTTCGAATTGCTCTATTCCTCCGGTTTGCGGCTGGCCGAACTGGTCGATCTCAATGCAGATGCCATGCGAGCTGATATCGCCGGCGCAGAAGTGCGCGTAACCGGCAAAGGCAACAAGACGCGCATCGTACCGCTGGGCGGTTTTGCAATCAGCGCATTAAATGCATGGCTGGCAGTACGGCAGCAGCTGGCAGGCAAGGGTGAGACGGCCCTGTTTGTCGGCGCGAGAGGGGCGCGTATCTCGCCCCGTGTGGTGCAGCTGCGCATGAAACAATGGGGCATCAGACAGGGTATCGCCAGCAATGTACATCCGCACGTGCTGCGCCACTCGTTTGCGACCCATGTGCTGCAATCTTCCGGTGATTTGCGTGCGGTACAGGAAATGCTGGGCCACGCCAGTATCTCGAGCACGCAGGTGTATACGCACCTCGATTTTCAATATCTGAGTAAAATTTACGACGCAGCCCATCCGCGCGCCAAGAGAAAACCATGACCAAACCTGCCAGTACGAACAAAAACCGCTCACCTTCTACACCGCACCGTGCCTCTCAGGGCAATCGCGATTTTCGCAAACGGACTCAGCGGGATACGCGGGATGCGCCATCGCCGCGCAGCGCGCCCGTCATGGGGGAGGCCGGTGCACAAGCTGCCATTATCCTGAGAGAGGGGCGCGAGAAATCGCTGCAGCGTCGTCACCCCTGGGTTTTTTCAGGCGCGGTTGAGCGCATCGACGGGGCGCCTGCCAGCGGCGATACGCTGCAGGTTGTCGACTCTACCGGCAGGTTTGTTGCCTGGGCCGCGTACAACGCCGCGTCGCAGATCACCGCGCGCGTCTGGTCGTGGAATCAGCATGAATCGATCGATGCGGATTTTTTCCGCCGTAAAATTGCCACCGCGATTGCCGGCCGGACGGGACTCAGTCTGGCGAAAGACAGCAGCGGGATGCGCCTGATCCACGCCGAATCGGACGGGCTGCCGGGACTGATCGTCGATCAGTACGGTGATGTGCTGGTGATGCAGATCGGCAGCGCGGGCGCTGAACACTGGCGCGATGCCATCGCCGACATCCTGCAGGAATTATGCCACCCTGCATGCATCTATGAGAGGTCGGATTCGGATTCACGTGCGCTGGAAGGACTGGAGCTGCGCAACGGCGTGCTGCGCGGCGCATTGCCTGAGACGGTCGAAGTCGTCGAGCACGGACTGCGCTTCGGGGTCGATGTCGCAGAAGGTCAGAAGACCGGATTTTATCTGGATCAGCGTGACAACCGCAAGCTTACCGAAACGCTGGCCCAAGGTCGCGATGTGCTCAATTGTTTCTGCTATACAGGGGGTTTTTCGCTGTATGCCTTGCGCGGCGGGGCGAAATCGGTGCTGTCGATGGACGCTTCCGCCGAGGCTTTGAGCATCGCGGAACAGAATCTGGCGCTGAACGGACTGGATGCGTCGCGTGCCGAATGGCAGGATGCGGATGTGTTTGTAGCTTTGCGTAAATTGCGCGATCAGGGGCGCACGTTCGATATGATCATCCTCGATCCGCCGAAATTCGCACCGACTGCCGCCTTCGCCGAAAAAGCCGCACGCGGCTACAAGGACATCAATCTGTTAGGATTTAAACTGCTGCGACCCGGTGGTCTGCTGTTCACCTATTCGTGCTCGGGTGGTATCAATGAAGAACTGTTCCAGAAAATCATCGCAGGTGCCGCCCTCGATGCGGGTGTGGATGCGCAGATTGTCCACCACTTGCACGCAAGCGCCGACCATCCTGTTTTGTTAAGCTTCCCCGAAGGCGCCTACCTGAAAGGTCTGTTGCTCAGAGTGGCAGGATAGCTTAAGGGCAGTCGCAAGGCATTCTGGCTGCGTTAATTTCAAGGTCGCATCCAGACTTCGTTCAGACTGTTCGTGTAACTAAAGTGACGCCGCCACCCGCTCGTGGCGTGCGGCACGGTTCGGTCTGAAAATTTTTAATACCTATGCAAAAACTGGGTGTTTTCGTTATTTTTTGCCCTTTTTTTGCAGCTTGAACGGCGCGTTGGCAAAACGCGCCACGGGCGCTCGATTCGTTACAAAAAAATGCTCGCACTTTGCTACTGTGTTCTGGGTATACGTACTTAGCTTGCATCAGTAAGCTTTATCCTATTGTTGACTATACAGCTTGACTTATTTTTCATTCAGGAACACTGTGCAGGCATTAGGCAAACATACTGAAAGGTATGGGCGCAAAGTCTCCGACCTAAGGGAATCTATGGTAGCGGGATTGCGGCATTGGTACTGCTTCCAGTGTCCATTCGGTTCCCCTCTTGATATTCTTAAAATAAAACCCCTGTCCACCTTAATCTTCGGGCGTGATGCGGTCGGTGTACGTTTTATTGCCAGATCAAAGGGGACAGTGTCATGAAACGCCACGCATCGATGAATCGAATTTACCGCCTGGTCTGGAACGCATCGCTGGGCATCATGGTGGCGGTGGCGGAAAATGCCAAGGGGCGCGGCAAATCCGTCTCCGGTCGAAAGCTGATTGCGGCAGCGCTCGCATTGACTTGCGGTGCATTCCTCTCGCCCTTCGCGATGGCGGGCCCCGCGGGTGGTCAGGTTGTTTCAGGCACGGGTAATATTTCACAGTCAGGCGCCACCACCAATATTCAGCAAACCAGCCAGAATCTGTCCGTCAACTGGCAGAGTTTCAACGTTGCGGCCAGCGAAACGGTCAATTTCCTGCAACCCTCGGCGACTGCCATTGCGGTCAACCGCATCTTCGACACCAACGGCAGCCAGATTCTGGGGCATCTGAATGCCAACGGACAGATTTACCTGATCAATCCGAACGGCATCATCTTCGGCGCGGGTGCGCAGGTCAACGTGGGCGGGATGGTTGCCTCCACGCTGGATATTGCAAACAGCAGTAACGGCAAGGTGAGTTTTGCAGGCAGCGGCACGGGCAGCATAATCAATCAGGGGACGATCAACGCGGCCAATGGCGGCTATGTCGCGTTCATCGGCAACACGGTCAGCAATGCCGGGGCGATCACCGCGCCGATGGGTGCTGTTGGACTTGGTGCGGGCAATGCCGTCACGCTGACATTCGCCGGCAACTCCCTGGTTCATATGCAGGTAGATCAAAGTACGCTGAATAATCTGGCTGCAAACGGCGGGCTGATCCAGGCAAATGGCGGCATGGTGATTCTGACCGCGGGTGCCAGGGATGCGCTGCTGGCGAGTGTAGTGAACAACACCGGCATCATCGAGGCACAAACGGTGAATAGCCAGAACGGCATGATTACCTTGCTGGGTGGCATGACGGCAGGAACTGTTAACGTCGGCGGCACGCTGGATGCCTCGGCACCCAATGGCGGCAGCGGCGGCTTCATCGAGACTTCCGCCCATAACGTCCATGTTGCGCCGGATGCGTCGATTACCACCGCTGCGGCCAGCGGTTTGAACGGTTCATGGTTGATCGACCCTGTTGACTTCACCATTGCGGCGACGGGCGGTGATATCACAGGAACGCTTCTTGGCACCATGCTGGGTACGAGCAGTGTCACCATACAAACCGGCGCCACGGGAACCAACACGTCAATCAATTTATATGCGAATGGTTCGACAGGCACGGCAGGCGACATCAACGTCAACGATGCGGTGAACTGGAGTGCCAATACCCTGACCCTGAACGCCTGGAACAACATCAATATCAATGCCGCGATGAACGCGACCGGTACGGCGGGTCTGGCACTGCTATACGGCCAAAGTTCGACAAGTGGTAGCGCAAGCACTTATAACGTGAATGCGTCTGTTAATCTCGCTTCGACGGGTAGTTTCAGCACTCAGTTGGGTTCTACGGGTACGCCGATTAATTACACTATCATCACCAGCCTGGGCGCGACCGGCAGCACCACCGCCACGGATTTGCAGGGTATCAATGGCAATCTGACGGGCAACTATGTATTGGGTGCAAACATCGATGCATCGGGTACTTCTACTTGGAATTCTAATGCAGGCTTCGCGCCGATAGGCAATTCCACCACCTACTTCTCCGGCATCTTCGAAGGTTTGGGTCACACCATCAGCAACCTCAGTATTAATCTGCCGACGACAAATTTTGTCGGCCTGTTTGGATACGCGGGAGCGGGTTCCGTGATCCGCAATGTGGGGCTGATTGGCGGTAGTATAACCGGCCAAGGCTGGGTTGGCGCGCTGGTCGGGGATGACAGCGGAGCCATTAGCAATAGTTACGCCACGGTCAGCATTACCGGGATTAACAGTTATATCGGCGGTCTGGTGGGCGCCAAGCATAATGGCAGCACCCTCAGCAACAGCTACAGCGCTGGTAGCGTCAGCGGCGGTAACTACGTTGGCGGACTAGTCGGGTTTAATGACCTCGGCACGATCAGCAATAGCTACGCCGCTGGCAGTGTCAGCGGCGTTAGCAACCTTGGCGGGCTGATAGGGGGTAACTACGTCGCTCCTGGCAACTTCGGCTCGGTCAGCAACAGCTACGCCACAGGCCGTGTTACGGGAAGTGGTACAAACCTCGGCGCGCTGGTGGGTAATAATTTGAGTACGGGCACCGTTATCAATAACTTCTGGGATTCGACAGTCAACCCGACCCTGGCGGGCATCGCAAGCGGGGCTACGACCGGAGCAACGGGTTTGACCACTGTCCAGATGCAAACCGCAGCGAATTTCACCGGATTCGTATTCACTACTACACCGGGTGCGACCGGCAACAACTGGGTGATGGTTGATGCTGATGGCACCTTGAACAATGCAGGCGGTGCACTTGGCGCTACACGTCCGATGCTGGCTTCCGAATATTCGACCACCATCAACAATGCGCATCAGTTGCAGTTAATGGCGATGGCACCCGCAGCGAGCTACAGTTTGGGCAGCAATATCAATGCCGCTGCGACAGCTCTTAGCACCGATATTTGGGGCAGTGCGGGGTTTGTTCCGGTCGGGAATTCAAGTGCTCAATTCACTGGCACCTTCGATGGACTGGGTAATACCATCAGTAGTCTGTATATAAATTCGACAGCAAGTAATGTCGGGATGTTTGGCTACACCAATGGCGCAACTATTAGCAATATCGGCCTGATAGGCGGTAGTGTGACTGGTGGCAACGGGAGTAACGGCGTGAGCGGCGTTAACTCTGGCATCGGCGGTAACGGTGGCAATGTGGGCGCATTGGTGGGATACAACAGCGGTGGCATGATCAGCAATAGTTACGCTACGGTCAACGTGAGCGGTGGTAACGGTGGAACTGGAAGCGGATGCTCCAGTTGCGGCGTTGGTGGTGGTGGTGGAGCTGGCGGTAATGCGGGTGAATTAGTTGGATATAACACAGGCGTGATCAGTAATAGCTACGCCACCGGTAACGTCAGCGGCGGCAACGGCGGCAATGGCGGCGGCAACGGCGGCAATCCAAGTGGTTACAGCGGCAACGGTGGCAATGTGGGCGGTTTGGCAGGCCACAACTCAGGCACGATCAGCAACAGCTACGCCACGGGCATTGTTAACGGCGGCATAGGTGGAACTTGTATCGGAAATTACTGCCAAGGCGGACTAGGTGGTAATGTTGGAGGTTTAGCGGGATACAATATAGGCGCAATCAGCAACAGCTACGCCACGGGTAGTGTAAGCGGCAGCAATGGCGGAAACGGCCTCTTCTATAGAGGTGGCGGCAATGGAGGTAATCTAGGTGGTTTGACGGGATACAATTCAGCTGCGATCAGCAACAGCTACGCAACGGGCAGTGTGATCGGCGGCACCGGTGGCAATGCCGGCACCGGTTACGATGGAGGTACAGGCGGCAACGAGGGCGGTTTGGCGGGGTACAACAACGGGGGCGCAATCAGCAACAGCTATGCAACGGGCAGTGTGAACGGTGGCAACGGCGGCAACGGCGGCAGCGGCAGTTCCGGTAACGGCGGTAACGGCGGTAACGGCGGCAATGAGGGTGGCTTGGCAGGATACAGCAACGGCGGCTCAATCAGTAACAGCTATGCTGTAGGCAGTGTGGTCGGTGGTAATGGTGGCAGTGGTGGTAGTGGTGGTAGTGGATTCATGTGCATGTTTGGCGGATGCAACACCGGAAGTAACGGCAGTAATGGAACTATTGGCGGGCTGTTGGGGAAGAGTATCAGCACGATCAGCAATTCGTTCTACGACAATACTGTAAATTCCACGTTGAAGGGTATAGGCAGTACGACGGACGTGGCTGGCACCGTATATGGCATGAGCACCGCCGACATGAAGTTGCAGGCCAACTTCACCAGCGCAACAGTAGCGAATGGTAATGTAAACTCGGGATGGGACTTCACCACAACACCCGTTTGGGGATTTTCGTCCGGGGTAAACGCGGGTTACCCGATCCTGTGTAGCGTCACGGCAGCGTGTACGCCACTTACTACCACTATTTATCTCGACCTGTTAATCGGCAGCAGTCTTTATGGAAGTACACCGACCTATACCTACGGTTATTACACAACAGCCACCTATGGTTTCGGCACGGCGATAACCGATGCGACACCAACCGGATCGGTTATCTGGGGCGGCGCACCAACGGCAACTTCGAACGTTGGCAGCTATAGTATGCTGTATAGCGGCGGAATCAATCTGGGCAATAGCGCGTACACACTCTCTGCAGGCAATGCGGTAAACTGGTCGGTCACGGCGCGCCCACTTAACTTGTCGGTGAGCCAAACCTATAATGGCAGCCCGAGTTTTAGCTCCGGTTTTGTTCTTGCTGGCATGGTAAATAATAATGCTGCGCCGGTGGTATCCGGCAGTGCCAGCGCGTCCAGTGCAAACGTCGGTACCTACACCAGTTTCAGCAGCAGCACGCTGGCTTTGAATAACGCCAATTACACATTGACGGGCGGAACTGTCGCCGCAAGCATCAGCCCTGCATCACTGACTTATGTGGCAAATCCGGCCAGTTTTACCAATGGACAAACTCCATCAGGACTGACAGGCTCGATTGCAGGCTTTGTGGCAAATGATACGCTGGGTAATGCCACAACAGGCATCTTGTCGTGGGTGTCAGCTGCGGGATCTGCAAGCCAGCCGGGTTTATATGCCATTGATGGAGCAGGTTTAAGTTCTTTAAATTATAGTTTTACGCAGAGTTTAAATAATCTGACTGCGCTTACGCTACGTGCTGGCGGTTTACCCGAGACCGTTCAGAGTGTAACGACGCAATTTTTATCTAATACTGGCGGGCAGTCACTGGGCGGGCAATCGGCTAATAGCAATGCAAATATGTTGGCTTCAAATTCCGGTATGTCTGGGGCATCTTCTACAATTGCTGTACTGCCAAGCACCACTTCAGGCTCGGTAACAAATACCGGAAGCGGGGGGGAGACTGGTGGAACTTCATCGTCGGATGGAACAGGATCAGGCGGAAACGGTGGCGTTGCATTTGCCACAATTACGTTGACGGTAGGTGGGACGGGTACGCTGCAGATAGTGAACGGCGGCATCAAAGTGCCGGACAATTTGGTTAGCATTAATCAATGATATGGTTTGAAATCAGCTTCCTCTGAATGAAAATCAGCTCAAATAAAAAACATATCACGATGAAAAAACAAATGAAAATCCAGCGCACGCCAAAACCGCTGATTGCAGCGCTGTTGCTTGCCCTGCCGCTGGCCGCCGTGGCTGCGACGCCTGACGCAGGTTCCATTCTGCAGCAGATCAAGCCGTCCATACCTGCACCCCCTGCGCCTAATGAAACAGGGCTGAAGATTAAGCAACCGGGCGGGGCAGCACTGCCGCAGACCGTGCCTTTTCTGGTCACTTCTGTCAAAATTTCCGGCAACACATTGTTCGATACCGCCACCTTGCATATTCTGGTTGCGGATGCAGAAGGCAAAAAACTTACTTTGCAGGAGTTGGGGAAGCTGGCTGCGCGCATTACCGATTACTACCATGATCATGGCTATCCGCTGACCCGGGCGATCATTCCGGCGCAGACGATCAGGGACGGCGTCGTCGAGATTCAGGTCATCGAAGCGCGTTACGGCAAGGTCACGATCAATAACAGCAGCCGGGTCGATGATGCTTTGCTCAAGGCAACATTATCGCCGTTGCAGTCTGGCAACCCCATTGAACAAATGGAGCTGGAATCCAGTTTGCTGCTGCTCTCGGATATCCCAGGTATTGAGACTTCAGCAATACTATTGCCTGGACAACTAGTTGCAACGTCAGATCTGGAAATCAAAACAGACCCGGCTCAGGCCGTCAGCGGTAACGTATCGCTGGACAATAATGGCAATAAGGTTACCGGACGCGCACGTGCAGGCGGTTCGGTTAATTTCATTAATCCATTGCATCATGGCGATGTGTTGAGCACAAGCGGCATGAGTTCCGGCTCCGGCATGAACTACGGCAGGGTGAGCTATGAAACCTTGCTGGACGGGACAGGTACACGCATGGGCGGCGCGTATTCAGCGTTGCACTATATTCTGGGTGATACGCTTGCCGTGCTTAATGGTCATGGCACCGCGCAAGTCGGCAGTCTGTGGTTAAAACATCCGTTTGTGCGCAGTCGGGAGTTCAATCTCTACGGACAGGTTCAGTATGACAGCAAAAGATTGCGCGATCATATCGATACCAGCGGCACACGTACCGACCGTCATTTGGAAAACTGGACCGCAAGTGTGTCCGGTGATGCGCGCGACACGCTGCTCTCTGGTGGTATCAGCACTTTTAATCTTACCCTGATATCGGGGCGTGTTGGTTTCGATGATGCAGCGGCGCAACTGGCTGATACCGCCACGGCTAAAACACAAGGCCGTTTTTCTAAATGGACTGCAAATCTGGTACGACTGCAAAGACTAAACTCACGTGATGGCCTGTATTTTTCATTCTCCGGCCAGTGGGCGAATAGCAATCTGGATTCTGCAGAGAAAATGGTAGCGGGCGGCCCGTACACAGTCCGCGCCTATGATATGGGTGTTGTTTCAGGCGACAGCGGTTATCTGGGAACAGCGGAGCTGCGCCATGATATGGGATCGATCTGGCAAGGACAATGGCAGATGATCGCCTTCGTGGACAGCGAGCATGTGGCAGTCAACAAAACCCCCTGGGCCGCCGGTACGAACGCGGCCACGCTCTCAGGAGCCGGTGCAGGATTCAATTGGTCTGGACAAAATCAGTGGCTTGCTAAAGCCTATATTGCCGTGCCGCTAGGTTCAACGCCGGTACTGGTGCCATCGAGCAACACCGTCAGGGCCTGGGTTCAGCTAAACAAAGGATTCTAGAGTTATGCACGCAAAATTTGTCGGTGTAACAGGCCTGCCCAGAGCCGGATCAATCCTGCTGTGTCAGTTGCCGGCACAGCATCCTGAAATCAAGTGTGAAGGGAACAGATAGCCGCTGTGCAACACATAGCCGTGCATACGACGGATGATCAGCGGCGACATTGTCAGTTGTTGAATGTCAGCCTGGGTATGGATTGCAGCTGATGTCTTGAAAGTTTCTTTCGTATTTAATACATGTTTGCAGGCCGTCTGAGGCGATGAAACGATGACTTACCCCGTTTGTCGCGTTGGGTGACGTGCTGCAGGGGCACGCCACGGGTCTGCGCTGTTAAAAATCAGGCTGCGGGTGTTTTCGGTACGAAGGTGAACGCGTCCGAGAAGAACGATTCGTTCGGCAAACCGCGTGTGGTCGTAAAATCGGTGTGTGCGGCTTCGACTACGACGGGTGCGCCGCATGCATACACTTCATGCGCGGACAGGTCGCTGTAGTCTTCCAGTACGGCGCGATGCACGAAGCCGGTGCGTCCCTGCCAGTTGTCTTCAGGAAGCGGTTCGGAGAGAACCGGGGTGAACACAATTCCTAGCGATTCCCAGTGTTTTGCCATGCCGAGCATGTACAGATCGGACAGTTTTCGAGCGCCCCAGTAAAAGTGCATCGGGCGTTTGATGCCGATATGCAGTGCATGTTCGATGATGGCTTTGATCGGCGCAAAGCCGGTGCCGGAAGCGACGAAAACGATCGGCTTGTCGGTATCCTCGCGCAGGAAGAAGGTACCCTGAGGGCCCTTGAAGCGCAGGATGTCGCGCTCTTTCATCTCGTTGAATACATGCTGAGTGAATGCCCCGCCTGCGATATTGCGGATGTGCAGTTCCAGAAAGTCGTCGCTGTGCGGCGCATTGGCCAGCGAAAAGCTGCGCGGCTTCTGATCTTTGAGCAGGATGTCGATGTATTGACCTGCCAGAAATTGCAGGCGTTCATTGGCAGGCAGTTTGAGCTTAAGCACCATCACGTCGGGCGCCGGTTTTTCCATGCTGTGCACGCGACAGGGCATGGTCTTGACCGGAATATCTTTGATCTCACTGACTTCCCTGCACTCTATGACCAGGTCCGATTTAGGCTTTGCACAACAAAACAGCGCCATCCCGCTCGCCTTTTCTGCCTCTGTCAGTGCGGTGCCATCGCCGTGATCCACCTCACCTTCAATGATTTTACCCTTGCACGCACCGCATACGCCGTCACGACAACTGTAGGGCAGGATATAGCCATGACGAAGTGCACCTTCCAGGATGGTTTCGTTATCGAGGAGGGGAAACTGATGGCCGCTGGGCAAAATGGTAGTTTGAAAGGTCATGATGGTTTGCCAATATTGAGAGCTGTGCACGAAAGCATCGATTTTAACGCATAATTCACTTATGAAACGAATACTGATCATCGGATGTGGGGATGTGGCCTTGCGCACGATCCCTTTGCTTGAATGGCGCTACCGCATCTATGCGCTGGTGCGTAACCCTGAGTATTGCCAAAAATTGCGCAGTATGGGCGTCACACCTGTTATCGGTGATCTGGATAAGCGCGCAAGTCTTGCCCGTATATCAGGGCTTGCCGATGCGGTGTTGCACTTTGCGCCGCCCGCGCCGAATGAAAAGACCGATACGAGAACGCGCAATCTGCTCAGTGCGTTGTCGCGGGTTTGTCCTGAACAGGGCCGAGGATTGCCCGCGCGACTGGTTTATATCAGCACAAGCGGCGTGTATGGCGATTGCGGCGGCGGGCATGTGAGCGAAACGCGGCCGGTCAATCCCGCGTCGGCGCGCGGCAGGCTTCGCGTCAATGCAGAGCAGCAAATCAGAGACTGGGCCAGGCGCGGCAAGGTGAACGCCAGCATACTGCGCGTGCCGGGAATCTATGCGGCAGACAGGCTGCCGCTGGCGCGGCTACAGGCTGAATTGCCGGCGATCGTGGCGGATGACGACAGTTACAGCAACCACATACACGCTGACGATCTGGCGCGCATCGCCGCAGCTGCCCTGCAGCGCGGAAAACCCTGCCGCGTTTACCACGCAACCGATGACGATGAAATGAAAATGGGTGACTACTTTGACAGGGTGGCTGATGCGTATGGTCTGCCGCATGCCCCGCGCCTGTCGCGCATCGATGTGCAGCGGGCCGTATCGCCCATGATGTACTCATTCATGAATGAGTCGCGCAGACTGAGCAATATGCGCATGAAGCGCGAATTGCGGGTGGCTCTGCGTTATCCGACGCTGGCGGAATTTTTCGCAAAATCGAACCGGCCTTAAGCTAGGGCAGCATCTGTGCATGCGCCGCCGGAACACGCTTTTGCCTGAGAAGCTGCGTGCTAATAGTGGGGCGGCATTTCATTTGCCGGTTTGCGCTCATTCCCGGCTTCATCCTGCGACTGGATATGTCTTGCCAGTGATTTGCATATCGCCTCAAGCTGAGTAATCTGTTGCTGTTGCTGATAGACAACTTTATTCAGCTCATCAACCAGGTCCTCCTGGTAGGAAATTTTTGTTTCTATGTTTACTAAGCGTTCTTCAATCATGAGGTGCCTTTATAAATTCTGCGAGTAGCCGGTAGATGCGCTGATTTTAACGCCTGATGCGAGCTGTTGCCATTTTTAAAACGACAAGACCGGATTGCTCCGGCCCTGTTGATTGCTTCAGATGCGGGTAATTTAGCCCGCGCGCATTTCCAGCATCAGATGGTTGATGCGTTTGACGAATCCGGCTGGATCATCGAGTTGTCCGCCTTCGGCCAGCAACGCCTGATCGAACAGCACGGCCGCCCAGTCGTCAAAATGCTGAGATTCGGCTTTCAGACGGATCACGACCGGATGCTGCGGATTGATTTCGAGAATCGGCTGAGATTCCGGAATCTTTTGCCCCGCCGCTTTGAGCATGCGCGCCATGTTGCCGCTCATGTCCTCTTCATCCGCAACCAGACATGCAGGTGAGTCGGTCAGTCGATGGGTGACGCGTACTTCTTTGACGCGACCGGCAAGGCTGCTCTGAATTTTCTCAGTCAGTTCCTTGTGTTCAGTTGCCTGTTTTTCCTGATCCTGTTTCTCTGCTTCATCTTCCAGTGCGCCCAGATCCAGACCGCCCTTGGCAACGGAGACCAGCGATTTTTCCTGGAACTCTGTCAGCGATCCGACGACCCATTCATCCACGCGGGCTGAGAGCAGCAGCACTTCGATGCCTTTTTTGCGGAATACTTCAAGATGCGGACTGTTTTTCGCCGCATTGAAGGTATCAGCGGTGATGTAATAGATCTTGTCCTGGCCTTCCTTCATGCGGCCGATGTATTCGGCCAGCGTCACGGTTTCATCGGAGGTATCCGAATGCGTGGAGGCAAAGCGCAGCAGGCCTGCGATGCGATCCTTGTTGCCGAAATCCTGACCTACGCCTTCCTTGATGACCTGGCCGAACTGACTCCAGAAGGTGGTGAATTTTTCAGCATCGTTGGCTGCCAGATCTTCCAGTAAACCGAGCACCTTCTTGGTACAGCCTTCTCGAATGGCTTTGATGTCTTTGGATTCCTGAAGGATTTCGCGCGATACGTTCAGCGGCAGATTGTTGGAGTCGACGATACCGCGCACGAAGCGCAGGTAGGAAGGCAGCAACTGTTCCGCATCATCCATGATGAATACGCGTTTTACATACAGCTTGATGCCGTGCTGTGCATTGTGATCCCAAAGATCGAACGGTGCGCGTGCGGGAACGTAAAGCAGCTGCGTGTATTCCTGACGACCTTCAACACGGGCATGAGTCCAGGCCAGCGGGTCTTCATAATCATGACCGACGTGTTTGTAGAACGCCTTGTACTCATCGTCGGTGATTTCATTCTTGGAACGCGCCCACAAGGCGGAGGCCTGATTAACGGTTTCGTCTTCATCCGTCGTGATCTGAGCGCCATCTTTCCATTCTTCCTTCTTCATCACGATCGGTTGCACGATGTGATCGGAATACTTGCGGATGATGGAGCGGATTTTGTGACCTGAGAGCAGATCGTCCTGATCTTCGCGCAAATGCAGCGTGATCGTGGTGCCGCGCTGTGCTTTCTCGACCATCTCGATGGAGAACTCGCCGCCGCCGTCGGATTCCCAGAAAACGCCCTGATCTGTATTTTCACCTGCACGGCGGGTCGTGACTGAGACTTTGTCTGCGACGATAAACGCGGAATAGAAGCCGACGCCGAACTGGCCGATCAGCCCTGCATCTTTTTGCTGGTCGCCGGAAAGGCGCGAGAAGAATTCGCGGGTGCCGGATTTGGCGATCGTACCCAGATTATTGATGACTTCGTCGCGGTTCATGCCGATGCCGTTGTCTGAAATCGTCAGCGTGCGCGCATCTTTGTCGAAACTCAGGCTGATCTGCAACTCGGAATCGTTCTCGAACATCGAGTCGTTGTGCAAGGCTTCGAAGCGCAGCTTGTCGCATGCGTCCGACGCATTGGATACCAGTTCGCGCATGAAAATCTCGCGGTTGGAGTACAGTGAATGGATCATCAGTTGCAGAAGCTGTTTTACTTCTGTCTGAAATCCCATTGTTTCGCGATTCGTGCTCTCAGTCATGCCAGTCCCTTTGAAGTGTTAGTAACGTGGACGGTAGATGGGGCGGGATTGCGGGATTTCAAGAGGGCAATTTATGCCGCAGGGGCATTCGCGTGAAACAACGGAACGAAAGCCCCTGTTATTAATGAAGGATAGATATGTTGCTGCGAAAACTTAAGGCGCTGCGTGTCAGGTGTTTTTGTGAAACCGTACGAAATTCACATTTGATTCGGTTGCCATACGGTGTGTTTTTGCATGACAGCAGCAAATCGGGGCGAATTTAAAATAGCCGTCAGCCAGTTGCGCAGCAGGGGGCAGGGGCCTTGTTCGAACCAGTTTTTGTCGATGTCGGCAAACTGACGGATGAACGGGAAAATGGCCGCATCGGCGATGGACATCGTCCCGCCCAGCAGATAATGCGTTTCTGACAGTTGCTTTTCCAGTTCCAGCAGGAAAAACATTCCTGCTTCCCGGTGCGCTTCACGCGATTGTTCCGGATAGCGGTCAGCGTATTTGTAACGATCAAGATATTGTTTAAAGCGGTCATCGTTGAGGTGAACCAGCTGTGCTGCTGTCGAAAGATGAGCGTCTTCATCGCCCAGCCAGTTGTCCGGATCGTTCTGGTGCAGCGCCCATTGCATGATGTCCCAGCTCTCGTCGATCACAGTGCCGTCAGGTAAAACCAGTACGGGTACACTGCCTTTGGCAGAGGCGCGCAACATGCAGGCAGGCTTGTTTTTCAGTTCGACTTCGCGTAACTCATACTCGATTCCGCTCGCATGCAATGCCATGCGGGCGCGGATCGCATAAGGGCAGCGACGGAAAGAATATAGGACCGGGCGCGTCAAAAACGGCTTAAACGGCAAATTGCCGGCTGTATTCGATCAGTTGCGCAAGCTTGGCTTTTGCCGAGCCGTCCGCGATCAGGCGGGCCGCGCTGGCGATGCCATCTGCCAGGGTCACGCTCAGTCCCGCCGCATAAATCGCCGCGCCGGCGTTAAGCGTCACGATGTCGCGTGCAGCGCTTTCCTGGTTGTCCAGCACGCTATTGAGCATTGCGCAGGCTTCATCCGCATTTTTCACACGCAACAGGTCGTTGGACGCACGGCTCATGCCGAATTGTTCAGGGTTGACCGTATATTCGGCTATTTCACCGTTCTTCAGCTCGGCAATGCAGCTTTCCTGATTGATGGAAATTTCGTCCATGCCATCCATGCCGTGTACGACCAGCACATGATGACTGCCCAGACGCTGCAATACACGCGCCATGATGCCGACAAGATCGGGATGAAAGACGCCCAGAACCTGATTCTGTGCGCCGGCCGGATTGGTCAGCGGTCCTAACACGTTGAACATCGTGCGCACGCCCAGTTCGCGGCGCACCGGGGCGGCATACTTCATTGCGCCGTGGAAATTGGGTGCAAACATGAAACCGATGCCGATGTTGTCTACGCACTGGGCTACCTGTTCAGGCGTGAGGTTGATGTTCACGCCCAGTTTTTCCAGCACATCCGCGCTGCCGCAGGTCGATGAGACCGAGCGTCCGCCGTGCTTTGCGACGTGTGCACCGGCTGCGGCTGCGACGAACGCGCTGGTGGTGGATACATTGAATGTGCTGATGCCATCGCCGCCCGTGCCGCAGGTGTCAACCAGATGCTCCCTGTTTGTCACGGGTACCTTGGTGGACAATTCGCGCATCACGTATGCGGCGGCGGATATTTCGCCGACCGTCTCCTTTTTGACACGCAGGCCGACCAGTATGCCGGCGATCTGAGCCGGTGTGACTTCACCCTTCATGATCTGGCGCATCAGCGACAACATCTCATCGTAAAATATTTCCCGCTGCTCGATCAGCCGGGTGATCGCTTGCTGAGGCGTGATCATGGCTTTCCTTCCAGAAAGTTTTTCAGCATGTCGTGGCCGTGTTCGGTGAGGATAGACTCGGGGTGAAACTGCACGCCGTGCACGGCCAGGGTCTTGTGGCGCACGCCCATGATCTCACCGTCATCGGTCCATGCAGTGATTTCAAGGCATTCGGGTAACGTCTCGCGCTCGATTACCAGCGAGTGATAGCGCGTGGCAGTGAAGGGGTCGGGCAGACCGGTGAATACGCTGTTGCTGTTGTGGTGTATCGGGGACGTTTTGCCGTGCATCAGCTGTTTAGCATGAATGATACGACCGCCGAAGGCTTGTCCTATGCTCTGATGACCTAAGCATACGCCAAGCAGCGGGACTTTGCCTGCAAAGTGTTTGATTGCCGCAACTGAAATGCCGGCTTCATTTGGTGTGCAGGGGCCGGGTGAGACGACGATGTGCTGCGGATTCATTTTTGCGATCGCATCGATCGTGATTTCGTCGTTGCGATGCACTTCGACATCCGCACCCAGCTCACTGAAATACTGCACCAGGTTGTAGGTGAAGGAGTCGTAATTGTCGATCATCAAAAGCATGATGTGTGGTTCCGGTCTGGTTCTTTTAAAAAATTAATTGATACGGCGGTTTCGTGCACAGAGTTTACCTCAACTGGGCTGATTTCGGCTCGAGCATAAATTTACATTTGCCTGACAGCCAGTGTATCAGCGCATTGCGGTGGCGGTAGTAGATGCGGGTTTCGATCAGTTCGCAGCCCATCAGCTGCTTGGCCTGAACGGACGACACGCCCAGCTCGATCCGGGTGCAGCCCGCTGCGACGCTGGCCTCAATTGCCCGCAGGCACATGGCAAAATATAAATAATAAGGGCGGTTGCGCAAGTGGTCCATTCCCAGATATTTGAGCGTGGCTTTGCCGGATTTTGTGATGAGCTGCAAAAAACCGATCAGGCGTTCACCTTCAAAATACAGATGAAACTTTCCAAGTCCCGACATGGCATTGAAATATTCCGGCGTGAGGATCTCGAAACTGACCTCGGCGTGTGCCAGTGTGTCCAGATAAAGCCGGTAGACCGGTGATTGCAAGTGTTGCGGCAGCGTGCTGTATTCTTCGAATATCAATGTGCTGGCCGCATGCAGTTTGTGGCGAAAATCATTGCGTCTGTGACCATCCAGCATCGAATAATAATCGCCTTTGGGTGTCAGTACTGCTACTGGCAGTCCGCTCACCTGATTAAATCCGCTCAGCGGCAGAGGTTCGGAAAATCCTTTGTAGGCGATGAGCGGGGATTTTTTGGCCAGCGTGGCATTGACCAGCGCGAGTATTTTCGCATTGATTTCTCCGTCTATCATGCCGAAATCGGTCGAAGGATGGCCGACGCATGCGTATCTGAAACGCAGCCATGCAAGCGAGTGTTTAAGCAGTCCTTCAGGCAGCAGCGTGGTCAGACTGAAGGCACCCAGAAAAAAAGGGACAACGGCTACCCGCTGTCCATCCCTTGATATTTGCAGATAACCGCACTTGAAATCTTTGATGCGGGACGCTAAAAATGCCTGATGAAAAGCGGCGCCTTCGGGTTCATCCGCCAGAAAATCATCGGGCGGGGTATCCAGTTCGATGGCGGTGAGTTCGCCCATCCGGTTAATCCGGCGTCGCTACCATGCTTCTTGCCACCGCTTCGGCAATCTCGATGCCGTCGACTGCCGCAGACAGAATGCCGCCCGCGTAGCCTGCCCCTTCGCCTGCAGGATAAAGACCGCGGGTGTTGATGCTCTGCAAATCATCCGCATTGCGCTTGATGCGTATCGGCGAAGAGGTGCGCGTTTCGACACCGGTCAGCACCGCATCGGCCAGATCAAACCCTTTGATCTGTTTGGCGAACGCCGGCAGGGCTTCTTTAATGGCGGCAATGGCGTAATCAGGCAGCGCGGCGGCCAGATCCGTCAGGTGTACGCCGGGTGTATAGGAGGGTTGTACGCTGCCGAATCGGGTCGAGGGTCGGCCTGCCAGGAAATCGCCCACCAGCTGGCCGGGCGCCTGATAGGTGCCGCCGCCCAGTTTAAAGGCCTGTGATTCCCAGCGACGCTGAAATTCCATCCCCGCCAGCGGATCACCCGGATAATCCACCTCGGGTGTAATGCCCACGACGATGCCGGCATTGGCATTGCGCTCGTTGCGCGAATACTGACTCATGCCGTTGGTGACGACGCGCCCGACTTCGGAAGTCGCCGCGACGACGGTACCGCCCGGGCACATGCAAAAACTGTAAACCGTGCGACCGTTGCTTGCGTGATAAACCAGTTTATAGTCTGCCGCCCCCAGTAAGTCGTTGCCGGCGTTCTTGCCGTAGCGGGCATGATCGATTAAGGATTGCGGGTGTTCGATGCGAAAGCCGATGGAAAAAGGCTTGGCTTCAACATAGATGCCGCATTTCATGATCATTTCGAAGGTGTCGCGTGCGCTGTGTCCGACGGCCAGCACCAGATGCCTGGTCGGAATGCGCTCACCGCAGGCTAATTTGACACCGGTTACCTGACCGTTTTCAATTTCGATGTCATCCACGCGGCTGCTAAAGCGGATTTCACCCCCCAGCGATTGTATCGTCTCGCGCATTTTTTCAACCATGCCAACCAGCCGGAAAGTGCCGATGTGCGGATGGCTTTCATACAATATTTCAGCCGGCGCGCCCGCCTTGACGAATTCTTCCAGCACTTTGCGACCCAGATGGCGCGGATCTTTAATCTGGCTATACAGTTTGCCATCAGAAAAAGTACCCGCGCCGCCTTCGCCAAACTGCACGTTTGACTCTGGATTGAGCACCCCCTGACGCCACAGTCCAAAGGTGTCCTTGGTGCGTTCCCGCACTGCTTTTCCGCGCTCGAGGATCAGCGGGCGAAAGCCCATTTGTGAGAGCAGCAGTCCGGCAAACAGCCCGGCCGGTCCCATCCCGACAACGACAGGACGGCCTGCCAGAGTCTGTGGTGCCTGAGCGGTAAAGTGATATGAGGTGTCAGGTGCGATGGTGACGTGCTGATCGTTTTTGTATCGCTCAAGCAGCGCAGCTTCATCGCGAACGTCCACCAGCAGCGTGTAAGTAAACAGAATAGCGTGCGCTTTGCGCGCATCCACGCCGCGCTTGAACACGGAGTAGCCCGTCAGTTCATCTTCGCCTATGCCCAGCCGCTTGAGTATGGCAGCCTTGATTTGCCCGTCAGCGTGTTCGATCGGCAGTTTTATTTCAGTTAATCTCAACATGGTTTATGCCTAACGATGCCTGTCTGCATCTAATCCATCCAGTGCCATTTCGGCGGCGCGCAACACGGCGCGAGCCTTGTTCTGGGTTTCCTGCCATTCGCTGCTCGCGACCGAGTCGGCGACAATGCCGGCGCCGGCCTGCACGTATAAAACGTTGTTTTTAATGACTGCCGTACGCAGTGCAATCGCCACATCCATGTCGCCGTTAAAACCCAGATAGCCGACGGCTCCGGCGTAGATACCGCGTTTCGAGGGTTCCAGTTCGTCGATGATTTCCATCGCCCGCACTTTTGCCGCACCCGAGACGGTGCCTGCGGGGAAGGTGGCCTTGAGCACATCCATGGCATTGAGGCCGGTTTTTAGTTTCGCATCGACGTTGGATACGATATGCATCACATGTGAGTAGCGCTCGATCACCATTTTATCGGTTAATTTTACGGTGCCATTTTGTGCCACGCGACCGATGTCATTGCGCCCCAGGTCGATCAGCATCAGATGTTCGGCCAGCTCTTTCGGGTCGGCCAGTAATTCCTGTGCAAGGGCTGCATCCTGTTCGGGTGTTTTACCGCGCGGGCGGGTTCCGGCGATCGGACGTACCGTAACGGTATCGCCTTCGAGTCGTGCCAGTATTTCGGGGGACGAGCCGACCACGTGATGATCGCCCATGTCGTAATAGAACATGTAGGGCGACGGGTTGATGCTGCGCAGTGCGCGATACAGCGACAGCGGTTCTGCGGGGAAGGCTTGTGTCATGCGCTGCGAGAGTACAACCTGCATGATGTCGCCGTCGAAGATATATTGCTTGGCTTTTTCGACCGCTGCCTTGAAACCTGCCTCACCGAATTCAGATGTTGATTCTGTGACCGTGACCGGCAGCGTAAAAGGAATATCAACCGGCAGGCGCAGCATGCTGATCAGTTCACGCAAACGTTCGCGCGCCAGCGGGTAGGCATCGTCTTTTGACGGGTCGGCATAAACGATAAAAGTCAGTTTGCCGGACAGATTGTCGATCACGGCAAGCTGCTCGGTGAGCATCAACAGGATATCCGGTGTGCCGATGGCGTCCGGTTTGATTACCCTGGATAAGCGCGGTTCTATGTAACGTATTGTTTCATATCCGAAATAGCCTGCAAGTCCGCCGGTGTAGCGCGGCAGGCCTGACAGGGGGGCGACTTTAAAGCGCGCCTGATACGCCTCGATATAATCGAGCGGGTTGGCTACGTCCTGTGACGTTTCATTGCAGCCGGTGGTGAGCGTGACGTTATTCCCGCGGACCGTAATGCGGGTATCGGCAGGCAGACCGATGAAGGAATACCGTCCAAAACGCTCCCCGCCCTGTACGGATTCGAGCAGGTAGGAATAGGGTTGATTGGCGAGTTTCAGATACAGCGATAACGGTGTATCCAGATCGGCAAAGGTCTCGGCGACCAGCGGAATGCGGTTATAACCTTGATTTGCCAGTGCTTTGAATTCTTGTTCGGTGATCGGGTGCAGCATGTAAAGTCTCCGTGTTTGTAATGTTGTTGCGCGGTAAAGCGGCTAAGCCAGGTTGTGGCGTGATCGTGTCACGTCCTGATGGATGGCGCGCTTAGCGCCATCGCCTGGTTTTCATTAAAAACCGGAGACAGTTCATTTTCAGGCGAGTTTCATCAGTGGCAGGGCTGCAGCAAGATTGGCGATGACCGCATCCAGATCCAGCGTTTCAACAGGCTCGCCGTGGTTGTAGCCATAAGGCACGCAAAATACCGGGCATTCGGCGGCGCGGGCTGCGAGCGTGTCGTTGAGCGAATCACCGATCAGCAGCAGCTGTTCGATCGGCACGTCAAAGAATTTAGCGGCATGCAGCAGCGGCATCGGATGCGGTTTCTTTTCCGGCAATGTGTCGCCGGCGAGCACGATTTCGAAATACTTGGACAGACCAATGCCCGCTAACAGCGGCGTGGTGTAGCGCTCAACCTTGTTGGTAATGCAACCCAGGCGGTAACCCGCAGCCTTCATGGCGTCCAGACCTTCGATGACGCCGTCGAACACTTTGCTTTGCAGTAACAGATCGGTGTAGTGCTTTTCGAAAATCGGCAGTGCATGATCATATAACGCCGCATCCGGTGTCGCGTGCATGTCGCCTGTCAGCGCACGCTTAACCAGCCAGCTGATGCCGTTGCCGATGTAGCTTGCCAGCAGTTCCTGCGAGACAGGCGCATAGTGAATGTCGCGCAACATGCGATTGGCAGCTTCGGAAAGCTGGGGTGCCGTATCGAGCAGCGTGCCATCCAGGTCGATGACGATGGCTTTGATGTGAACAGGTGTGGTGTATCTCTTGATGTCAGGCATAGTTTTCCTCAATGCGATTTTTTAAGTTTCTTTTCCGACTCGGCAGGTTCTGTCGGTACGGGTTCTGATGCAGCCTCACTTTTTGCGGCAGCATCAGCAGGAGCCGAGGCGGGCGTAATAACGACGGCATATGCCGGGTCAGAGCCCATGCTGGGATCCAGCGTTCGTTCCTGAATGTCCTTGTCTGCGGCTTTCCACCCTGCAAGAACCGAAGTGGTGCTTTGAGTATCATTTTCCTTCATGCAGTCTTCAGGTTTTTTGAGCGAAACGCGACAGGCATAGCCTATCGCTTCTGCGTCTGAAGTTTTTTGCGCCGCTACGCCCGTGATTTTGTCGCAACCTGTCATTGCAATCGCAATCAAAATCAAGGCGTAGCGTAGCCGCATGATATTTATACTTTGGCCAGTTCAGCGCGCATCGCCGCAAGCACGGTGTCAAACTGATGCTTGTCGGTCGCTTTGCGTGCGCCGAAAATCGCAGAACCTGCGACGAAGGTATCCACGCCTGCTGCTGCAACTTCACGGATGTTGGCCGGTCCCACGCCGCCGTCGATTTCAAGACGGCAGTTGTAACCGCCGGCAGTAATCATTGCGCGTACTTTGCGTGCCTTGTCCAGTGTGTAAGGAATAAACTTCTGACCGCCGAAACCGGGGTTAACGGACATCAGCAAAACCATGTCCAGTTTTGGCAGCATGTATTCCAGAATGTCCAGTGGTGTGGCCGGATTGAATACCAGACCGGCCTTGCAACCGGATTCCTTGATCAGGCCGATGGTGCGATCCACGTGCTCGGATGCTTCAGGATGGAACGTGATGTACGTTGCGCCGGCCTTGGCAAAATCGGGGATGATGCGATCAACGGGTTTGACCATCAGATGCACGTCGATTGGCGCTGTCACGCCGTGCGCGCGCAACGCGTCGCAGACCAGAGGGCCGATCGTCAGGTTAGGAACATAGTGGTTATCCATGACATCGAAGTGAACGATGTCGGCGCCCGATGCCAGGACGTTATCAACTTCCTCGCCCAGTTTGGCGAAGTTGGCGGAGAGGATGCTTGGAGCGATCTGATACATGATGTTTCTTCCTTTAAAATTTAACGTCACATTTCACATTCTAAACCGAATGTGCAATTGAGTGGTTATTTGGGCAGCGGCAATCCGGCTGTCTTGTAGAATGTTGCCAGGTCGCTTAAGTCTTCAAACACGGCCGCAGCGCCTTCGAAATTGTGATTGCGCGTGTAGTGATTGGTGGTGACGTAAGTTTTGATACCGGCCGCCAGGCTCGAACGCAGGCCGTTTTCCGAGTCTTCCAGTGCGATGCAGTCGGAGGCGGCTAAGCCCAGTTTTTCCAGTACCCAGAAGTAAATGTCGGGGGCGGGTTTCTTGTGCGGCACAATATCGCCGCAACCATTGGCGGCAAACAGGTCTGCCCAGTTTTCGCCGATGCCGACTTCGAGCAGTGCTGCGACATTTTCCGGTGTGGTGGTGGTTGAGATGGCCAGTGTGATGCCTGCAGCATGCGCATCGTCAATCAGTTGCCTGATGCCCGGGCGCAGAGGAACATTGCCTTCAGCAATCATCGCCGTGTAATGCTTCGTTTTGACGGCGTGCAGGTTTTTAACGAAACCGTCGAAATCAGCCGGTTTGACAAAATCAGTCAGAAAGTCGCTTAGAAAATATTTAATACGCTCTTTGCCGCCGGTCACCTTGAGCAGTTTGTCATACAACGCCACATCCCAGTTCCAGTCCAGTCCGGCATCCGCGAACGCTTTGTTGAATGATAAACGGTGCCCGTCTTCCGTGTCGGCCAGCGTGCCGTCTACATCAAAAATAATCGCTTTAATCATAAATACAGCCTTTTAGTTGTAAGTCATAAATAAAATTCCGCAATCGAGCGCTTATCGCATTCCAGGCAGTTTGCCTGCCATGCTGCGCATCATTTTAGCCATGCCGCCACCTTTGGTGAACATTTTCATCATTTTTTGCGTCTGCTCAAACTGATTAAGCAGCTGATTGACGTGCATAACCTTGACGCCTGCGCCGTCTGCAATGCGCTTCTTGCGCTGCGCTTTGATGAGTTCCGGGCGGCTGCGTTCGAGTGGCGTCATCGAATTGATAATGCCCTCCAGTCGATTGATCGCCTTGTCATCCACCTTAGAGTCTGCCGCGGCCTGTGAGAGCTGGGCCGGGAGTTTGTCCATCAGTGCGGACATGCCGCCCATCTTGCGCATTTGTACAAACTGCATTTTGAAATCATTCAGATCGAAGCCTTTGCCCGCCTGCATTTTTTTGGCAAGTTTTTCAGCTTCTCCCTGATCCACGCCGCGCTGGGCTTCTTCCAGCAAAGAGAGTACATCGCCCATTCCAAGAATACGCGAGGCCATCCGCTCAGGGTGAAAGGCTTCGAGGCCGTTGGGCTTTTCGCTCACACCGATAAATTTGATTGGTTTGCCTGTGATGTGGCGTACCGACAGCGCCGCGCCGCCTCGTGAATCACCGTCCATTTTGGTGAGAATGATGCCGGTCAGCGGCAAGGCTTCGCCGAATGCTTTCGCCGTATTGACCGCATCCTGTCCTGTCATCGCGTCGACTACGAACAAGGTTTCGATCGGATTCAAACTGGCATGCAGTTGCTGGATTTCAGTCATCATGGCTGTGTCAATGGCAAGGCGTCCTGCCGTGTCGACGATCAGTACATCATGGTGATGCTTTCTTGCAAAATCGAGCGCCGCCAGCGCAATATCCTGCGGACGCTGCGAGATATCCGACGAGAAAAAGTCGGTATCAAGCTGTTTTGCGAGCGTGCGCAACTGTTCTATCGCAGCAGGGCGGTAAATATCGCAACTGACCAGCAGCACTTTTTTCTTATGCTGGTCATGCAGCAGTTTGGCGAGTTTTCCGCAGGTGGTGGTTTTACCCGCGCCTTGCAAACCTGCCATCAGTATCACGGCTGGCGGCGTGGTGGTCAGGTTGAGCGCATCGTTGTGTTCACCCATCAGTTTGGTGAGTTCGCGATGTACGACGCCGATGAAAGCCTGGCCCGGATTCAGGTTGCCGATGACTTCCTGTCCCAGCGCAGCTTCTTTGACCTGTGCGCCTAATTCCTTTACAACAGGCAGTGCTACGTCGGCTTCGAGCAGTGCCATGCGAACTTCACGCATCGCATCCTGAATATTGCTCTCGGTCAGTCGTGCCTGTCCCCGCAGATTTTTAATGACGCCGGAGAGGCGTTGCGTTAAATTTTCAAGCATATCTGTCCTATAGAAATTCAAATGGGCATGAGCTGCCCGGAACTAATGCGATGATTCTAGCAGGGATGATGTCAGGTGGGTATCAGCTCGCAAATGATGTAGAATTCTGGGGGTCTAAAACATCCTGCAGAAAAATGTCTAATCTTGTCCTGTCTTTTGTTGCGTTTGTCACATATGTGCTGCTTGCCGCTTATTTTTGGCGGGCCACCGCATGCGTTGATTGTGATGCGCGCTGGCGTGGCGCTGTGGGTCATTTGTCGCTGATACCAATTTCATTGCATGGCTATCTGCTATGGCTGGGGATATTCGACGGCGGCGGTTTTGATCTGGGCGTGTTTAATGCGCTGTCGCTGATTGCCTGGCTGACGCTGCTGGTGTACTGGGTCGCGCGTTTCTTTTATCCGATAGGCGGTTTGCAGGCGTTGGTGCTGCCTCTGGCTGCCGTGACTTTGTTGTTGCCCGGGGTCTTTCCGGCCGATCATCAACTGGATCATACGAATTTACTGGCTTTCAAGGTGCATATCGCGGTTGCGATGCTGGCGTATAGTTTGTTTACGATTGCCATGCTGCACGCCGTGCTGATTTCTCTGGTTGAAAAGCGGTTGCGTCATGCGAGTTTGCCGCGGGTGCTGCGTAATCTTCCTCCGCTGATGACGATGGAGCGTTTGTTGTTCCGTATGATCGGCATCGGTTTTGTGTTGCTGACGCTGACACTGGTGTCAGGTGTGCTGTTTTCAGAAGAAATTTTCGGTAAGGCGTGGCAGTTTAATCATAAGGTCTTGTTCGGTTTTATATCGTGGTGTGTGTTTGCGATATTGCTCGGCGGACATCATTTGTATGGCTGGCGCGGAAAAATCGCGGTACGCTGGACGGTCAGCGGCTTTGGTTTTTTGTTGATGGCGTATTTGGGCAGCAAGTTCGTTCTTGAGCAATTGCTGCATCACTAAGCTGCAGCAATCGGATTTTTTTGCTGTTTGCACGTTAACCAGTTCCGCTGTGCAGCGCCTGTTTAATTCCTTTGATTATCAAGGCACTTGCTATCAATGCCGCTTTTGTCGTAGAATGCGCGCCCTTTCGTGTTATGTGGGTTCGCGCAGGCGAGCGTGCAGTTGGCGAATAGAGTTTAATTTCTCGACTTTATTGGGAGTACTTTCCAGTATCGTTTTGCACCCAAGTCTTTTAGGCTAATAATTTAGATAGGTTTTTTATGGTCATCATTCGTCTTTCCCGTGGCGGTTCAAAGAATCGCCCATTCTACAATGTGGTCGTAGCTGATTCGCGCAATCGTCGCGATGGTCGCTTTATCGAACGCGTTGGTTTTTACAACTCGATCGCTAACGAAAAACAGGAAGCATTGCGCCTGGATCTGGCTCGCGTTGCATTCTGGCAAAGTAAAGGCGCGCAATTGAGCGACGCTGTAGCCAAGCTGGTTAAGCGCGCCGGTGCCGCAGTCGCTGCAGTCTAAAGCTGCCGAGCCCATGGTCATCATGGGCAGGGTGGCCTCGGCATTTGGCATACGTGGCTGGGTGAAGATTCAGCCATTCAGTGAATTCGTCGACAGCTTGCTCGGTTACAAAACCTGGTATGTGGGCCACGAAAATGGCCCCTGGCGCGAAGTGGCCGTTACTCAGTGTGAAGCGCACGACAAGACGCTGGCCGCGCAATTCCCGGATTGCCCGGATCGTACTGCCGCCGAAAAGCTGAAGGGTTTGCTGATCGCTGTGCCTCGCAGCAGTTTGCCGGTGCAGGATGAAGGTGAGTACTACTGGGCGGATTTGATCGGCATGACGGTCATCAATGATGCCGGTCAGACGCTGGGAACGGTGGCAGAGTTGCTGGATACGGGTGCTAACGATGTGTTGATCGTGCGTGGTTCGGGGCCTGATGTGCTGATCCCTTTCCTCAATAGCGTTATCGGTCCGGTTGATCTGGCAGCCAGAACCATACAGGTAAACTGGTCGGCAGACTTCTTGCTGTGATATTCGACGTCATTACATTGTTTCCGCAGATGTTTGATGCGCTGACGCAATGCGGTATTACGCGTCGTGCGGCAGAGCAGGGGCGCTATGTGCTCAAGACCTGGAATCCGCGCGATTTCACGACGGACAATCATCGCACGGTAGATGATCGCCCTTATGGCGGTGGTCCCGGGATGGTGATGCTGGGCGAGCCGCTGGCGGCTGCGATCGGTGCTGCGAAACAGCGTCAGGCTGTCGCTGGTGTGGTAAAAAGTCGTGTGGTGTACTTGTCGCCGCAAGGCCGCTTGCTGACTCATGCTGTCGTCAGGGAAATGGTCGCACAACCGGAAGAAGGACTTATCCTGCTGACGGGGCGCTATGAAGGTATCGACGAACGTCTGATTCGTCAGATGGTCGATGAAGAAATTTCCATCGGCGACTATGTGTTGTCCGGTGGCGAACTGGCGGCGATGGTGTTGATGGATAGTCTGGTGCGGCAATTGCCTGGTGTGTTAGGTGATGCCGAATCCGCCGAGCAGGATTCGTTTGTGCAGGGCTTGCTGGACTGTCCGCACTACACCCGTCCGGAAATGTTTAATGGTGAAGCCGTGCCCCCGGTGCTGTTATCTGGTAATCATGCTGAGATACAGCGCTGGCGGCTTTCCCAGTCGTTGGGCAGGACGTGGACACGCCGTCCGGATTTACTGGCCGGGCGTGTTTTGACAAAAGAGGAATCTGGTCTTCTGGCATCGTTTCAGAAGGAACAAGATCCGAAAACTAAGGAGCAGTAAAGTGAATTTAATCGCAATTTTAGAGCAAGAAGAGATCGCCCGTCTGGGTAAAGTTATTCCCGCATTCGCGCCAGGCGACACGATTGTAGTCAGCGTGAACGTGGTTGAAGGTGAGCGCAAGCGTCTTCAGGCTTTTGAAGGTGTAGTGATTGCCAAACGCAATCGCGGTTTGAACTCCAGCTTTATCGTGCGCAAGATGTCTGCCGGTGAAGGTGTGGAACGTACATTCCAGACTTACTCGCCAGTGATCGCTGCAATTGAAGTCAAGCGTCGCGGTGCGGTACGTCGTGCAAAACTGTACTACCTGCGCGATCGTTCAGGCAAGTCGGCACGTATCAAAGAAAAATTGCCAGCGCGCAAAGTAAAAAATGTAGCCGCTGCATAAGGTGTTTGCATGATCTTAAAAAAACGGGAGCTTCGGCTCTCGTTTTTTTATTTACGGTATGATGATGCAATGGACTATCAGGCAATACTCCCCGCCCCGTTAGGCAAGATTGGCATCTGTTACGAGGATGATGCTTTGACTCGAATCGATTTTCTGCCTTCTGCGTTTTCGGCGCTGCAGGTTCCCCATCCGTTCGCCGAACGGGTCAGTCAACAGTTGCTGGGTTACTTTGAAAATCCCGATGCGCAATTTACTGTGCCGCTCAGGTTGTACGGGACAATCCACCAGAATAAAGTCTGGCAGGCCATGCTTGCCATTCCTCGCGGACAAACGCGTACTTACGGCGAACTTGCAGCCGAGCTGCATTCCAGTGCGCAGGCGGTAGGGCAGGCCTGCGGTGCGAATCCGATTTCGGTCATTGTTCCCTGCCATCGCGTCGTGGCGAAGGCTGGATTAGGCGGATTCATGAAAAGTACCGGAGACGAGACGCTGGATATTAAACGCTGGCTGCTGGCGCATGAACAACGTTGAGCTGCTCGATGAGTTCTGCGATACGCTCTGGCTTGAAGATGGTCTGTCGCGCAATACGCTGCAGAGTTACCGTCGCGATCTGAACAAATTTTCTGAGTGGCTTCAAGCGCAGCGCAGCGCAAGTTTATTGCAAACTACTCATGCCGACATACAGGGCTATCTGGCTGATCTGTTTGTCGTGCAGCATGCCAAATCGAGTTCCTCCGCACGCAATTTATCCAGCCTGAAGCGATTGTTTCACTATCTGCTCCGGCAGGGAAAAATTGCTACCGACCCTACGTTGCGGATTGATGCGCCCAGGCTGCCGCGCTCCTTGCCAAAAACGCTGAGCGAGCAGGATGTCGAGCAGCTGCTGGCCGCGCCTGATACTGTGACCCCGTTGGGTTTGCGGGATCGGGCGATGTTTGAAGTGTTGTACGCCACCGGTTTGCGTGTATCCGAACTGGTTTCCTTGCAAATCGGTCAGGTGAGCATGGATATGGGCGTCGTGCGGGTGATGGGCAAGGGCAACAAGGAACGGCTGGTGCCGCTGGGTGAAGAGGCGCTGGACTGGCTGCGAAGTTATATGGAGGATAGCCGTTGCGTGTTGTTGGCCGGGCGGGTAACGGACGATTTGTTTGTCACCGCGCGCGGGCAAGGGATGACGCGGCAGATGTTCTGGTATCTGATTAAACGGCATGCAAAGGCAGGTGGTATTGTCAAAGCGCTCTCACCGCATACATTGCGGCATGCTTTTGCGACTCATTTGTTGAATCACGGTGCGGATTTGCGCGTAGTGCAGATGTTGCTGGGTCACGCCGATATTTCTACTACACAAATTTATACGCATGTGGCGCGTGAGCGGCTCAAGCAGTTGCACGCGAAGCATCATCCAAGAGGCTGAATGATCAACGCATTGCCGGCTTTGATGTGAAGGCACGGTATCGGTGGCTTCGATTAATCAGTTAAAGCAAAAAAGTGGTGCCAGGTTGCCTGTTCATGAGCGATCAACTTTACCAGACTCGGTAAGTAAAAAATCCTTGAAGGCGATCGCAGCACTGGAGAGGCGCTTATTGCTGCGATGGGCGACGAACCAGTGACGCAGCAGCGGAAAGTGTTCGACGTCCAGCGTCACTAAGCGGTGTGTTTCCAGTTCAAGCTCGATGCTGTGCAGGGACAGGATGCCAAGGCCCATGCCCGCGCGTACCGCTTGTTTGATTGCCTCGTTGGTTTCCGTTTCCATGCTGATACGGGGGTGTACGCCGTGTTCGGCAAATACACGCTCCATAGCAATGCGGGTGCCCGATCCTTTTTCGCGGGTTACAAAAGTCTCATTTTCAAGTTTAGTAAATTTGATGTGTCGTTGTGTCGCAAGCGGATGCGCAGGATCGGCAACAACGACCAGCGGATTTTGCATAAAAGACTCGGCGGTGAGGTCCAGTCCTTCCGGCGGTTGCCCCATGATGGCCAGATCAGTGCTGTTGTCACTGAGTTGTTTGAGCACCGCATCGCGGTTAGCGACCTGCAAAATTACGTTGATATTGGGATTCCGCTGACAAAACTTTGCCAGCAATTGTGAGGTGAAATAGTTGGCCGTATTAACAACCGATAAAATCAACTTGCCTTTACCTAATCCTTTCATTTCATCGAATAAGGCTTCCATCTCAGAAAGTTGCTGTGCGATGCTGCGCGCATAGTGAAACAGCTCATGCCCGGCTTCCGTGAGATATATTTTCTTGCCCATTTGCTCAAATAACGGCAATCCGATATGGCCTTCAATTTGCTTGATTTGCATAGACACGGCGGGTTGCGAGAGGTATAGTTCTTCAGCCGCACGTGAGTAGTTTAAATGGCTGGCCACTTTTTCGAAAACCTGTAATTGTCGCAGCGTAAAGTGGAGCATGGGCGGGTAGTATGTATGGCGTGTGAAGATTATACTTAACTATAAGTATTTCTTATGGTTTCAATAAAAATAATTGACTATCGCTTATAAGGCGCGTGTCTTATAGTAGCGACCAGTCACACGTTGTTGGTAGTTAGTGAATTTATCGTTAACACACAGGAGAGGTAAACTATGGATCAATCTAATCGTTATGCAGATCTGTCATTAAAAGAAGAAGATCTGATCAAGGGTGACAAGCACATACTGGTCGCCTACCACATGCAGCCTATGTCAGGTTACGGCTATCTCGAAGTTGCGGCTCACATCGCTGCAGAATCTTCAACAGGCACCAACGTAGAAGTGAGCACTACCGACGATTTCACCAAGGGCGTAGATGCGCTGGTGTACTTCATCGACGAAGCCAAGGGCATCATGAAGGTGGCTTACCCGAATGAGTTGTTCGATCGCAACGTGACTGACGGCCGTGCGATGATCGTATCCTTCCTGACTCTGGTAGTAGGTAACAATCAGGGTATGGGCGACGTTAAGCAATTGCAGATGCAAGATTTCTACGTTCCCTGGTCTATGCTGCGCCTGTTCGACGGTCCTTCCAAAGACATCACCGACATGTGGGATATCCTGGGTCGTCCACGCGTTAACGGTGGTTACATCTCCGGTACCATCATCAAGCCTAAGCTGGGTCTGCGTCCTGAGCCTTTTGCTAAAGCAGCTTACCAGTTCTGGCTGGGCGGCGATTTCATCAAGAACGATGAGCCACAAGGCAATCAGACTTTCTGTCCTTTGAAGAAGGTATTGCCACTGGTTTATGACTCAATGAAGCGCGCCATGGATGAAACGGGCGATGCTAAGTTGTTCTCCATGAACATCACTGCTGACGATCACTACGAAATGCTGGCTCGTGCTGATTTCGCGCTGGAAACATTCGGCCCGGATGCAAACAAGCTCGCGTTCCTGGTTGACGGTTTTGTTGGCGGCCCAGGCATGATCACGACTGCACGTCGTCAATACCCGAATCAATACCTGCACTACCACCGCGCAGGCCACGGGATGATCACTTCGCCTTCAGCTGTTCGCGGTTACACAGCGTTCGTGCTGGCTAAGATGTCCCGTCTGCAAGGTGCTTCCGGTATCCACGTAGGTACAATGGGCTTCGGTAAAATGGAAGGCGGCGCAGACGATCGCGCGATCGCTTACATGATCGAACGTGATTCAGCTCAAGGTCCTTACTACCATCAGGAATGGCACGGCATGAAGCCGACAACACCGATCATCTCCGGCGGTATGAACGCGTTGCGCCTGCCAGGTTTCTTCGAAAACCTTGGCCACGGCAACGTGATCAACACCTCAGGTGGCGGATCTTACGGTCACATCGACTCTCCTGCTGCTGGCGCGATTTCTTTGCGTCAATCGTACGAGTGCTGGAAATCGGGTGCAGATCCAATCGAATTCGCGAAAGAGCACAAAGAATTTGCTCGCGCATTCGAATCTTTCCCGAAAGATGCAGACAAGATCTTCCCGGGCTGGCGCGAAAAGTTGGGCGTACACAAGTAAGCTTAGCAGTTCAGGCTTGCGTGAAAATTCGCCCCCACTTGTTGGGGGCGTTTTTTTCCAAAATCAAAAACCACTTGGACTGCGCGGATGCGTGGTAAGTACTGGGGAATGAAATGAGTAATATAGATCAATACAAGGTTCATCAGGAGCCGTTCTATCAGGCGCAGGGCGACGAAGTCACGCTGTACGAAGCCGCTTATGCTGCCCGCTTGCCGGTGATGGTAAAGGGCCCGACGGGTTGCGGTAAATCGCGCTTCGTCGAATATATGGCGTGGAAATTGAACAAGCCGCTGATTACGGTTGCCTGTAACGAAGACATGACTGCGAGCGATCTGGTTGGGCGCTATCTGCTCGATGCCAATGGCACTCGCTGGCTCGATGGTCCGTTGACCACAGCTGCGCGTATCGGCGCAATCTGCTATCTGGATGAAATCGTTGAAGCGCGTCAGGACACCACTGTGGTTATCCATCCGCTGACTGATCACAGGCGCACGCTTCCGCTGGATAAAAAAGGCGAGCTGATTTCCGCACACCCTGATTTTCAGCTGGTGATTTCCTACAACCCCGGCTATCAAAGTCTGCTGAAGGATCTTAAACAGTCGACTAAACAGCGTTTCACCGCATTTGATTTTGATTATCCGACGGCATCCGTCGAAACCGAAATTCTGGCTAAAGAAACTGGCATGGATCGCGAACTCACTGCAAAACTGGTCAAAATTGGTCATGCAGCGCGAAATCTGAAAGGGCATGGCTTAGATGAAGGTATCTCGACACGTTTGCTGGTTTACGCAGCAACCTTGATCAAGGGTGGCGTTGACCCTCGTGCGGCTTGCCGTATGGCGCTGGTTCGTCCTATCACGGACGATGCGGATATTCGCGATACGCTCGATCATGCGATTGATGCGGTATTTGCTTAAGTTGTGCAATGCCGACTAAGTGTGTTGTCAGGGCGTATGCCCTTGCAACCACGATTTGTGAGGAATTGTCGCGGTTCTTTTAATTTTTGTACGCAATGAGTTAAAAGAGCACACGGCTTACTCGCTCCTGGAAAGTAACGATGAAAACCATACCAGAAGAACTGAACGTTTATTGGAACAAGCTCGACTGCGGCTTTCCCCGCGTGGCAGAGGTGTTTCCGGATTGCATGCACGCGGCGTTATCATCGCTTACTAATGATGGCGTAAGTGCTTATATCGAATATGCCAGCTTTCTCGGAAAGATGGGGCGTGGCGCCGAGCCTATCCTGATTTTTCTGGAAGAATGGCCGAGCATTGCCAAGTCGCTGGGAGAGGCAGCGCTGCCTGCAATCGAGGAGTGTGTGCGCAGAATGTACAAGTCGCCTAACGGTAAAGCGATCACGCCATTTCTGCAGTCTTTGCCAAGTGCGGCACGCCGTTTGCATTCGCGCCAGTTGTTGCAGGACTATCTGGATCTGGTACTCGATTTTATGGAACGCACCACGGGTTCCATTCACGGCATACACCAGACATTTCCAAGTCCCGGCTTGCCTGTATTTTTCAAACAAATTCCATTTTTGGTCAACCAGTTGTCTATGGCGGGCTTAAAGCATTGGGTGGATTACGGTGTTCGTTTTTATAACGACCATCCTGAGCGTCAGATCGACTATTTCAGCGTGCAATCAGCGGATAGCCGCGCGGTATTGCAGCGTGAGCGGAACGGTACCCTGCTGGCAGACAACGAACGCCGTCTGGATATGTTTTTGCGCAGCATGTGGCAGGACGAGGATTTGTTGATCCCCTATTCCAATGCTTTCGATGAGTTGCGTCAGCCTATACCGTATTACGACAAGCTGGGCATACGTCTGCCGGACGTATATCAGGATGCCAGGGGAATTGCGGGAATTGATCGCTATCGCGCGGCATTGACGCATATTGTCTCGCATCGTCGCTGGACACGTGCCATTATCGCAGACAATATGAGCCCGTTTCAGCGCATGGCGGTCGAGTTCCTCGAAGACTCCCGCGTGGAATATCTGGCCATGAAAGAATATCCGGGTTTGCGCCGTATCTTCAAGGCGCTGCATCCTGTGCCTGCTGAAGATGCATGTGATTCAAAGCTGGAATCCGGCTTGCGCCATCGTCTGGCGATGTTGTCGCGCGCCATACTGGATCCGGAACATCCGTATAAAAATGTGCACATTATTGATTTCACGCAACGCTTTCATGCGGGCATGCTTCAATCCGATATGAGCACTCAGGAGATGGCCGATTTGGCCGTTTCATTTATTGCCAGAACACGACTGCAAACCGACAATCTGCCCAAGACTCACTTCAAGGACACAGAAATCGATTATCGAGATGATAACCGGCACATGTGGAAATTTATCGAGGAAGGGGACGAAGAGCAGGCTTTTGACGAGCAGCGGAAGATCGAGCCGGGCGAGGAGCTGAAGGGGTTGCCGCCGCGGCATTACCCTGAATGGGACTACAACAGCCAAAGCTACCGTCCGGACTGGGTGAGCCTGTATGAAAGTCTGCATCCGAGCGGCAATGCGACTGACATCGACAAATTGCTGGAAAAGCATGCCGGGCTGGCAAAACGGCTGAAAAAAATGCTCGATTTGTTGAAACCGCAGGACAAGGTGCGTATCCGGTATCAGGAGGAAGGCAGCGAGCTGGATCTGGATGTGGCATTGCGCTCCCTGATCGATTTCAAGGGTGGATCCGCGCCCGATCCGCGTATCAACATGAGTCACAAGACCAGCGGGCGTAACATAGCAGTGACCGTTTTGCTCGATTTGTCTGAATCCCTGAATGAAATGGCAGCGGGTAGCAATCAGACCATACTTGAGTTGAGCCAGGAAGCCGTCTCGCTGCTGGGCTGGGCTGTGCAGCAGCTGGGCGATCCTTTCGCCATTGCGGGTTTTCATTCCAACACCCGTCATGACGTGCGGTATATGCACATCAAGGGGTTTAGCGAGAAGTGGGATGATGAGGTAAAAGGCAGGTTAGCTGCGATGGAAGCGAGTTATTCCACACGGATGGGGGCGGCGATGCGTCATGCTTCACACTATCTGGAAAAACAGCAGGCCGACAAGAAGCTGATGCTGATTCTGACGGATGGAGAGCCTGCTGACATCGACAGCAAAGACGGTCGCATCCTGATTGAAGATGCAAGGCAGGCCGTGATGGAATTGGGGAGTAAAGGTATTTATGCGTATTGCATCAATCTTGACCCGAAGGCCGATGAGTATGTGAAAGATATTTTTGGCAAACAGTACACCATCATCGACAAGGTGGCGGACCTGCCTGAAAAATTGCCGCAGCTGTTCATCTCGCTGACTAAATAAGCCTTAATTTATCGAGGTTAGCATGCAGTGCAGGGCAGAAAAGCGGTAGAATCACATGTATAAAAGTTTAAAACATTTTTGCTTTATAAACCGGAGGAGAAAATATGAGTAAGAGTCTGATTCAATTCATTATTGAAGAACAACGCCACATTCCTAACGCCAGCGGCGATTTTACCGGATTGTTGAGCGACATCGTTTCAGCTTGTAAACAGATTGCTCATGACGTGAACAAAGGTGCGCTGATTGGCGTACTGGGCAGCGCTGGCAGTGAAAATATTCAGGGTGAAACACAGAAAAAGCTGGATATCATCACGAATGAAATTTTCATTAAAGCGAACGAGTGGGGCGGTCATCTGGCTGCGATGGCGTCCGAAGAAATGGAAGACATCTACGAAATTCCAAAGCAATATCCACGCGGCAAATACCTGATCACCTTCGATCCACTGGACGGATCATCTAACATCGACGTGAACATTTCGGTCGGTACGATTTTCTCCATCCTGCGTTGCCCTGAAGGCGTAACAAATCCAACCGCTGCTGATTTCATGCAGCCTGGCACTAAACAGGTTTGCGCAGGTTACGCGCTGTACGGCCCTAACACCATGATGGTCATCACGACCGGAAACGGCGTGAACGGCTTTACGCTGGATCGTGACGTGGGCGATTTCTTCCTGACTAACCCGGATATGCAGATTCCAGTTGATACGCAGGAATTCGCGATCAACATGTCTAATCGCCGTTACTGGGAAGAACCGGTTCAGCGTTATGTTGAAGAATGCATCAAGGGTAAGGATGGCGGCCGCGAGAAGAATTTCAACATGCGTTGGGTCGCTTCCATGGTGGCTGAAATTCACCGTATCCTGACACGCGGCGGTATTTTCATGTATCCATTCGACAACAAGGAAGCCGGCAAAGCAGGTAAGCTGCGCCTGATGTACGAAGCGAATCCTATGTCGTTCATCGTCGAGCAGGCAGGCGGCGTTTGTTCTACTGGTCGTGCACGCATCATGGAACTGCAACCTGAAGGTCTGCATCAGCGTGTTCCTGTCATCATGGGATCAAAGAACGAAGTTGATCGTCTGGTGAGTTACCACAAGGGCGCGTAAACCCTTTAATGCCCCCGTGTCCGGGGGCATTTTTACGTCTAATATTTGGAGTCGCTATGTCAAAACCACTTGTTTCCATCATTGTGGGCAGCAGCAATGACTGGGAAGTCATGAGCCAGGCAGCACAACAGCTGAAGGATTTTGGTGTTACTTACGATGCGCGCGTCATCTCTGCGCATCGCGCACCTGAACTGCTGCTTGAATACATCAAAGAGGTCTCTGAACAGGGCGTACAATGCTTCATCGCAGGTGCGGGTGGTGCTGCGCATCTGGCGGGTGTGATTGCCAGCAAAACTACGCTGCCGGTGCTGGGCGTGCCCATTCCGTCCAAATATCTCAAAGGTATGGATTCGCTGTTGTCTACCGTACAGATGCCTAAAGGCATTCCTGTTGCAACTTTTGCCATTGGCGAAGCCGGGGCCGCGAATGCAGGGCTGTTTGCCATTTCCATGCTGGCATTGAATGATGCTAATCTGGCACAAAGCCTGAGCGAATACCGCACAAAACAGGCTGTTGCAATTGCACAGACTGTATTACCAGAATTGCCATAGCAGCTGACGGTTCTTTCGTTTGCTGTTTTGTTTACTGTTTATCAAGGAAGTCTCATGTCTGCACTGCACGAATCCAGTTTAACCAGCTTGCCACTATTACACCGCGGCAAGGTCCGTGACCTGTATGAAGTCGACGACAAGCATTTGCTGATCGTACAGACCGACCGGTTGTCGGCGTTCGATGTGATTCTGTCCGACCCGATACCGGGCAAGGGTGAAGTGCTCACGACCCTGTCTAATTTCTGGTTCGAAAAATTGGGGCATATTATTCCCAATCACTTGTCCGGCATTGCGCCTGAGTCCGTGGTGAAGGGCGAGTCCGAGCAGGCGCAAGTGCGCGGTCGTTCTTTCGTTACCAAAAAACTCAAACCGCTGCCGATTGAGGCGATCGTACGCGGTTATCTGGTGGGCTCCGGATGGAAGGACTACCAGAAAACGGGTACGATCTGCGGGCTCTCCCTGCCAAAAGGATTGCGTGAAGCTGAGAAATTGCCGGAGCCGCTGTTTACGCCGTCTACCAAGGCGGCGGTCGGTGACCACGATGAAAACATCTCTTATGCGCAGGCCGTGGCACTGTTGGGTGAGGCGCGTGCTGCACAGGTTCGCGATGCAACGGTCGCTTTATACGTGGCGGCGGCTGATTATGCGGCAAGCCGTGGCATCATTATTGCCGACACCAAGTTTGAGTTCGGTGTGGATGACGAAGGGACGCTGTATCTGATCGATGAAGCGCTGACCCCGGATTCATCCCGCTTCTGGCCTGCCGAGTCTTATCAGGTGGGTAGCAATCCCCCCAGTTTTGACAAGCAATTCGTCCGCGACTGGCTGGAGTCCTCCGGTTGGGATAAACAGTCTGCAGCTCCCCGTATTCCTGAGGATGTGCTGCAAAAAACCGCGGACAAATATCGTGAAGCATTGACGCGCTTGATGGCTGCATGAGCTGGCCTCAACCGCTGATAGAAGGGTTTCTGCGCTTTCGGGACAATCATTTTCCAAGTGATGACATTGAGTATTTACGTCTGTTTTCTGAAGGTCAGAAGCCGAAGTTTCTGATTGTAGGATGTTGCGATTCAAGGGTCGATCCTGCGCTTATTTTCAATTGTGCGCCGGGTGAGTTGTTTGTTGTGCGAAATGTGGCGAACATCGTTCCGCCAAATGAAGCGCGCCTGGGGCATCACGGTACGACTGCCGCACTTGAGTATGGCGTGTGCAATCTGGGTGTGGAGCACATCGTGGTACTCGGGCATCAGCACTGCGGCGGTATCCAGACTCTGTTGCAAACCGGCGGAAAATCAAATTCAGATTCTTTTATCGATGACTGGATGAAGCTGGTTGATTCCGCACGCGTGAGTGTGGAGCGGGATTATGCAGATGCCAGCATCGATGTCCGGCGCCAGGCATGTGAGCAGCGCGCAATTCTGGTCTCGCTGCAAAACCTGCTGACCTTCCCGTGGATAGCACAGCGCGTAGCGGAAAAAACGCTCACGATCCACGGCTGGTATTTCGATATTCAACTGGGGCAGTTGCTGGGTTATCACCCCGCCACAGGCAGCTTCCAGCCGCTCTGACTATTTGCCGGTCAATTCCTGGTAACGAATTTTGTCTGCTTCATAACGAGACTCCAGCGCCGACTTTTCAGCATTGATGCCGGTCATATCTTTGCTTAATTTAGCCACACTGGCCTGTGCCGCATCCAGATCATCCTGCAAAAAGGCGGGGAGCGGTTTTCCTGCTTTGGAAAACTCAGCTGCCTTTGCTTTCAGGTTAGCGAGACTTTTACTGGCCTCATCAAGCTGCTTGCTTGTCACCTGCGCGCGCGCGTCTATCTGCTGTACGTTGCGCGCACGCGCCTGGTCGATTTCCTTGACATTGCTGTAGGTGTTAAGCAGTGAGCTGTCATGTATTTTTCGGTTGCGAGCAATATCCTGTTCAGCCTTGATTCTGGCATCTTCAGCGTCCCTGGCGCGGCGTTCTTCGGGTGTCAGGACGTCTTGAGTATCCACCGTCCGTCCTGATCTGTTTAATACCGAACGATCCTTGTTTGCGTACTCGGCCGGAATGGTGTCGCCCATGTGGGTGACGCCCTTGTTATCAACCCACTTGTACGTTTTAGCTGCGACCTGCGAGCTAAAGGACAGTGTGATGAGGATTGCGATGATCAGCCTATTCATTTTCGACTCCAAAAAGATCGCGATAAGCGCGAACTGCATTCAGATTTTCGAGCATTTCCGGCTCGTCCTTTAAAAATCCCAGCAGATCATTCAGCGTGGCAATCGCGATGACCGGTATGTCATAACTGTCCCTGACTTCCTGTACAGCGGACAATGCACCCAGTCCGCGCTCCATGCGGTCAAGCGCGATGACAACGGCACAGGGCTCGGCGCCTGCCGCGCGAATCAGTTCGATGGATTCACGCACCGAAGTGCCTGCAGAAATGACATCGTCGATAATCAGGACACGGCCTTGTAAACGTGCACCCACTGTCGTGCCGCCTTCGCCGTGATCCTTGGCTTCTTTGCGATTGTAGCAGTAGGGAACGTTCCGGCCTTGTTCAGACAATGCAATTGCCGTGCCGGCGGCCAGCGGGATGCCTTTGTAGGCAGGACCAAACAGCATGTCAAAAGGGATTTCAGATGCGAGTATGGCCTGTGCATAAAACTGCGACAAATGGCGCATCGAGTCGCCGTCATTGAACAGGCCCGCATTGAAAAAATACGGAGATAAGCGACCTGCTTTGGTTTGAAACTGGCCGAAACGCAACACTTGTTTCTGAACGGCAAAGCGAATGAAATCTTGTCTGAAATTTAACATGGCAGATGTACAGATATGACAGAGAGAAACATTATAATCGCGCACACTTTATGATTGGAAATTTTAATGCGCATTATATCTGTCAATTTAAATGGCATTCGCTCCGCCTGCAGCAAGGGTTTTTATGAGTGGCTGGCTCTGCAAAATGCCGATGTGATTTGTTTGCAGGAGTTAAAAGCACAAGCTGCCGATCTGACTGAACAAATGCTGGCGCCTCTTGGTTATCACGGATATTTTCACTATGCTGAAAAAAAAGGCTACAGCGGGGTAGGCATTTATTGTCGTGAAAAACCGCAGCAAGTGATAGTCGGATTAGGTATCAAGGCATTCGACGTGGAGGGACGTTATATCTGTGCGGATTTCGCCGATTACAGTGTGGTGTCACTGTATTTGCCGTCCGGATCCAGCGGAGAAGAGCGGCAGCAAGTGAAGTTTGACTTTATGGCTGCTTTTTTACCGCACCTGCAGGAATTGCGCGCCAGCGGACGTGAAGTGATCGTTTGCGGTGACTGGAACATTGCACATAAGGAAATCGATCTTAAAAACTGGCGCGGCAACAGAAAAAACTCCGGATTTCTGCCTGAAGAGCGTGCGTGGCTCACGCAATTGTTTGATGAGGTCGGTTTTGTCGACGTGTATCGCCGCGTGCATCCGGAACTGGAAGCGTACACCTGGTGGTCGAATCGCGGCCAGGCCTGGGCGAAAGATGTCGGCTGGCGTATCGATTATCAAATCGCAACACCTGGTGTGGCCAGCAAAGCCCATGCAGCGGCCATTTATAAGGAGCAGCGCTTTTCCGATCACGCGCCATTGACCATTGATTATCTTTGATTTCAAGCCGCTTATTTTCCGGATGGGTGCTCAACCTGACAGCTTTGCTCCATCAATGAGCAACAACCGAATTTGTCACCGGATTGTATTGGAGCACAGCATCATTTTCGGGCCGCATGTCTGCAACAAAATAGTTCGCAGGTAAAATCTTAGCGCCGAATAGGTTAAACTTGCACAGGGCAATACAGCTGAATCCACAGATGAGCGAACTAGTGATCTATGAGTCCCATGCAAGGCTACGCACGCTGCTGGCCATCGGTTATGCGCTGTTTATTGCATACGTCAGTCTGTCGCCATTTTCAGGCTGGCGTGAGCAGGGGCTTAATTTTATCGATGTGTTGCATGTGCCTTTGCTGGCGACATTTACTCCGTTTGATGCGGTTGTCAATTTACTGGCTTATATTCCCTTCGGACTCTTAGTCGGATTGGCGGCAAGGTCGCGCTTGAGTGTCATTGTCAGTGTGGTCGTTGTATTCCTGACGGGGCTGGTGTTGTCAGCGGGTATGGAATACCTGCAAATGTATCTGCCCTCCCGGACCAGTTCCAATCTGGATCTGCTGACGAACAGCGCAGGCACGTTGATCGGTGCTGTGCTGGCGGTCAGCTTCGCATCATGGACCTGGTTGCGCCGGGAATTAACGCGCTGGCGCAGCAATCTGTTTCATCACGGTAAAGAGATGGACTTTGGGCTGGCACTGCTTTGGCTTTGGGTCTTCGGGCAAATCAATCCATCTTTGCCGATGCTGGGGCATGTGTTTATCACCGAGGCGGCTCGCCAACCTTTTGTCCAGCCGTTGCCGGAACCCTTCGGCTGGTGGGAGTGCGCCGTAGTAATGCTGAATCTGTTAATGGTAGGCGTGCTGCTGCTGACTTTGTTGCGGGTGCCGCGCCGCATTGTTTCATCTTTGCTGGTTGTATTGAGCGTTGTGGCGCTGGTAAAGTTCATCGCGGCCGCTTTGCTGCTAAAGTCATGGGCTTTACTGTTATGGCTTAACGGCGAGGCGATGCTCGGCATCTTGCTGGGGCTGCTCTTGCTGCTTGCCGTGTTTTTGCAGCCCAGGGTCGTGATACTCGGATTTGGCGCTGTTGTCGCGTTAAGTTACTTTATCGCCGTCAATTTCGTGGTGGATGGCAATACACCCGCTGCAGCCATGTCCGTGTATCACTGGCATTACGGGCACCTGCTCAATTACAACGGGCTGGCGCAGACCATCACGCTTATTTTTCCGGTGTTGCTGTTGTTTCATTTGTTGCGGATACGGGACGTATAATATTTGCGGGGTGAGGCTGTAATTGCCCGCTGCACTCGGTCGTTGAGTGATGGATTTTGTGAATTTGGGAGTCGGCTGATGAGTTATTTTGATAAGCATGTTTTTTTCTGTACCAACCAGCGCGAGGATGGCTGCGATTGCTGTGGCAATCACGGCGCGCAACATGCGCGCGATTATGTCAAAGCTCGCGTCAAGGAACTCGGTATTTCCAGTCGGGGAAACAGCATACGCATCAATTCTGCAGGGTGCCTGGACCGGTGTGACGATGGACCGGTACTGGTGATTTATCCCGAAGGCGTCTGGTATACCTTTGTTGATGAGAGCGATCTTGATGAGATCATTGAAGAGCATTTAAAAAACGGCCGCATCGTCGAGCGGTTGAAGATATAAATGGCTGGGCAGAGCAAGATTATCCTGGCAGGCCCGGCAGGCCCGCTCGAAGGCATGGTGCATCTGCCCGATGGCGAAATACGCGCCATTGCTGTGGTGGCGCATCCCCTGCCCACGATGGGCGGCACGATGGACAATAAAGTTGTCACAACGCTGGCTAAAACCTTCGCAGAGCTTGGCTTTGCCACGTTGCGCTTCAATTATCGCGGTGTCGGAGAGAGCGCGGGTGAATTCGATAACGGCAGTGGCGAGATGGAAGATGTACTCGCGGTGGTGCAGCACGCGAAAGATGCATTCGGACATCTGCCGCTGATTATGGCAGGCTTTTCATTCGGCGGTTATGTCGCAGCGCGTGCAGCGACCCATGTCCATCCCCACCCGCATAAACTGGTGCTGGTGGCACCAGCGGTCGGTCGTTATGCGATGCCTGCGGTAGCACACAATGCGCTGGTGATACACGGTGAGCTTGACGAGGTGATCCCTTTATCCGATGCGATGGACTGGGCGCGTCCGCATCATTTGCCCATCGTGGTGTTTCCGGAAGCGGGCCATTTTTTTCACGGACGCCTGAATCAGCTCAAGCAGATCGTTCTGCGTGAATTTAACGGATGTCCTTTATGAGCCCTGTTATTGTGGCCACGGGCTTAGTCAAGCAGTATGCCGGGCAGCGCGTAGTCGATGGCATTAGTCTGGAGATTGTGCGCGGGGAGTGTTTTGGCCTGTTAGGGCCCAATGGCGCGGGGAAAACTACAACGCTACGCCTGCTGCTTGGACTGATAGCGCCTGACAGCGGGCATATCCAGTTGCTCAACCATGCGATACCGACAGACGCCAGAGCCGCCCGTATTCGGGTCGGTGTGGTGCCGCAGATGGATAATCTTGATCCGGATTTCACGGTTGCAGAAAATTTGATGGTGTATGGCCGGTATTTCGGTATGAGTGATGCCGCTATTGAGGCGCGCTTGCCGGAACTGCTGGAGTTCGCCAATCTTACTCACAAAAGGGATGTCAAAGTGCCGACGCTCTCGGGCGGGATGAAGCGGCGGTTGACGCTGGCGCGCGCCCTGGTGAATGATCCGGATGTGATTTTCCTCGATGAACCCACCACAGGGCTTGATCCTCAGGCACGCCATATGATCTGGCAACGTCTGCGCGAGTTGACGGCACGCGGCAAAACGCTGGTGTTGACCACGCATTTTATGGATGAGGCGGAGCGGTTGTGCCACCGGCTTGCCGTGATGGACAACGGGCGCATTATCAGTCAGGGCACCCCTCGCGAACTGATCGCAGACAACATTGAGCCTGAAGTGGTTGAAGTGTTCGGTGAACAGGCGGCAGCCTGGGCGCAAGATTATGCAGTTCATCATACCGAGCGGTTTGAAGTGAGCGGTGAATCGGTGTTTTGTTATGTGAAAGATGCACAGCCGCTGTTGCAGGCCTTGCAGCAGCATGAGCAATTGCGCTACTTGCATCGACCCGCTAATCTGGAAGATGTCTTTTTAAAATTGACCGGACGGGAGATGCGCGAATGAAAATCTTCGCACGACCCGATTTCAGTTTGCGCTTTATTCCCATCTGGCGGCGCAATTACATGGTCTGGAAAAAAATGGCAGGCCCGTCCATTCTGGGGCATCTTGCCGATCCTGTGATTTATATGCTGGGTTTAGGTTACGGTCTGGGCGGCATGCTGCCTGATGTGGGCGGCATGTCTTATATTGCATTTCTGTCAGCAGGGACGGTGTGCTACAGCACGATGAACAGCGCTTCCTTCGAGGCGCTGTATTCGGGCTTCGCGCGCATGCATGAGCAGCGTACCTGGGAGGCGATCCTGAACACGCCGATCACGCTCGATGACATCGTGTTGTCGGAAATTTTCTGGGCGGCGAGCAAAAGCCTGTTGTCGGGAATTGCGGTGTTGCTGGTGATCTGGATATTGGGCTTGTCGCACTCAATGATGTCGTTGTGGATTATCCCGCTGTCGCTGCTGGTTGGACTGTGTTTTGCGGCTATGGGGCTGATCGTGACGGCGCTGGCGCCGGGCTATGAATTTTTCATGTACTACTTCACACTGGTTGTGACACCGATGACGCTGCTCTGCGGGGTGTTCTTTCCCGTCGATCAGTTGCCGGCGATGCTGCAAGTGGTGTCTTCCATTCTGCCTTTGACGCATGCCGTGAATCTGGCACGCCCCTTGCTCAATGGCACGGTGCCGGCCGGTATTGTTGCTGACATGTCGGTGCTGGCCGCTTATGCACTGGTTGGATATTATGTCTCGCTGGTACTGTTCAGAAAGCGTCTTGCACAATAGATTTTAAAATTTAACGCAGGCTCGGTGCTGAAGACGGGTAGTGCGGGGTGTTTTGAGTGCAAATAGCCATTGTCAGTTTTTAGTCTTTCCAGCATAATCCGCGCTGCTGATGAGACCAATAGGAGAGCGTGGTGTTGCAACCACCGCCGAAGGCGTAACACCCGTAACCGCTCAGGCACAAAGAACTATTGGCACAGGCAAATCTGGAGAGCGCAGGCAAAACCTGCCACCGAAGGGGCACACGAAAGGCGTCATTGATCGAACGGAAGTGGGAGTGCCTGAACAGGGTGTCTGCTTCTGGTTCACGATGACAATATTTGTAATCTCTCAGGTACCAAGGACAGATGGGGCGTAGCACGATCGTCGTGCTGCGCCTTTTTTATTTTGGAAAATCTAAATGACAACGCTTAAAACTACACCTTTAAATGCAGCACACCGCGCAATGGGCGCAAAAATGGTCGATTTCGGCGGCTGGGATATGCCGGTTAACTACGGTTCCCAGATCGACGAACATCATCAGGTGCGCAATGACTGCGGCATGTTCGATGTATGTCACATGCGCGTGGTGGATGTCAAAGGTGCGGGCGTGCGCGATTTCCTGCGCTACCTGCTGGCGAACAATGCAGATAAAATCACCTTGCCCGGTAAAGCGCTGTACTCCGCAATGCTGCGTCCTGATGGTGGTGTGATCGATGACCTGATCATCTACTTCATGACCGAAGACTGGTTTCGCATCGTGGTCAACGCGGGCACAGCGGACAAGGACATCGCCTGGATGAAGGCGCAATCGACTGTTCACGCACCTGATCTTGTCATCACCTCACGCGATGATCTGGCGATGGTCGCGGTGCAAGGCCCGACTGCGCGCGAAAAAGTGTGGCAGGTGTTACCGCAAACAAAGCGTGCAACGGAAGGCTTGCAGAATTTTCAGGCAGCCGACTGCGGTGAGTATTTCATCGCACGCACCGGCTATACCGGCGAAGACGGCTTTGAAGTGATGCTGCCCAAAGAACACGTAGAATCATTCTGGTACGACCTGAACAAAGCGGGTGTTAAACCCATCGGTCTGGGTGCGCGCGATACGCTGCGTCTGGAAGCGGGCATGAATCTGTACGGACAGGACATGGACGAAACGGTGGGTCCATTGGAATCAGGCCTGGCATGGACGGTCGATTTAAAAAGCGAGCGCGATTTCATCGGCAAAGCTGCGTTGCTGGCGAACCCGCCCACGATGAAGCTGGCTGGCTTGTTGCTGCTCGATCGCGGCGTATTGCGCGGTCATCAGAAAGTCCATACACCACACGGTATCGGTGAGATCACCAGCGGCAGCTTCTCGCCTACGCTGGAAAAATCCATTGCGCTGGCGCGCATCCCTGTCAATGTTGCGATTGGCGACACGGTGCAGGTCGCAATTCGCGATAAAATGCTGAACGCGCAAGTGGTAAAGTACCCTTTCGCACGAAATGGGAAAAGTTGTTTAGTCGCTGCTTAAAATTAACCGGCGATCAGTAAGCATCAACAATAACGCGTAGCGACAACCTGACTAACGACCAAAGGAGTTTTGAATGAGCAACCCGTCCAACCTGAAGTACACCGCCTCCCACGAATGGGTTAAAACAGAAGCTGACGGCACGGTCAGTATCGGCATCACACAGCATGCGCAGGAGTTGCTGGGTGATATGGTGTTCGTCGAAGCACCCTCTGTCGACCGTCATCTGAAAGCACGTGAAGAGTGCGCAGTGGTCGAATCAGTGAAAGCGGCCGCAGACGTTTATGCACCCGTTTCGGGTACGGTTACCGCCATCAACAGCGATCTGGACAGCAGTCCGGAAAATATCAACAGCGACCCTTACGGTTCGTGGATGTTCAAGATGAAGCCTGATAATGCCGCCGATGTGGATGCCTTGCTCGATGCCGCAGCGTATCAGGCCGTTGTCGATAGCGACGCGCACTAAAGGCAGGATTGAGGATAGCGGATTAACGAGCGAGAAAAAACGGCTCGTTAATTCACCGTCCTCTTCCACGCTGTCCTCGATTCTGACTTTTTAATCCGCCATCTCCATTCTTCATATTCCATTCCTATGAATACAGACCAATTTGTAAACCGCCACAACGGCCCTTCTGACTCAGATGTTCAGCAGATGCTGAACAAAATCGACGCGCCTACACTGGATGCGCTGATTGACCAGACGATACCTGCCGCGATTCGTTTAAAGGCGCCGCTGAACCTGCCTGATGGCATGTCTGAATACGCCTATCTGCAGCATCTTCGGGGTATTGCCGCGAAAAACAAGCTATATAAATCCTACATTGGTCTGGGATATTACGACACGGTGCTGCCTGCGGTGATACAGCGCAACGTGCTGGAAAATCCGGGCTGGTATACCGCCTACACGCCTTATCAGGCGGAAATCGCTCAGGGCCGTCTGGAAGCGCTGTTGAATTTTCAGACGATGGTGGCGGATCTGACCGGTATGGAAATCGCCAACGCTTCCTTGCTGGATGAGGCAACCGCTGCCGCCGAAGCGATGACCATGCTGCACAGTCTGCGTCCACGCGATGCCGCTGACAAAAACAGTTTCTTTGTATCTCATGAGTGTTTCCCGCAAACCATAGAGTTGCTGAAGACGCGCGCCAAACCGCTTGGCATTGAGCTGGTCATCGGTGATTTCAAGACGGTCACGCTGAACGACACGCTGTACGGCGCGCTCTTGCAATATCCTGCCGCCAATGGCGTCGTACATGACTATAGCGATTTTGTTGGTCGTGCAAAACAGCAAGGCATGACGGTTGCGGTAGCCGCAGACATCATGAGTCTGGTCTTGCTTACCCCGCCCGGAGAGTGGGGCGCCGATATCGTCCTGGGTTCAACGCAGCGCTTTGGTGTGCCGATGGGCTATGGTGGCCCACATGCGGCCTTTTTTGCCTGCCGCGATGCCTATAAACGTTCGATGCCGGGCCGCATTATCGGTGTGTCGCGTGACGCCGACGGCGGCGCTGCATTACGCATGGCGTTGCAAACCCGCGAGCAGCATATCCGTCGCGAAAAGGCGACCTCCAACATCTGTACTGCGCAAGCGTTGCTGGCCATTATGGCCAGCATGTATGCGGTGTATCACGGCGCGTCCGGTCTCAGAGGAATTGCACGCCAGATTCATCTGTCTGCGGTGGCCTTGGCCGGTGAATTAAAAAAGCTGGGTTACAGTATTGCTCATGACAGTTTTTTCGATACGCTTAAACTCACCCATACAGATAACGTCAAGATTCATGCGCTGGCTGAAACTGCGGAAATCAACTTCCGTTACAGCAGCGAGGGCATCGGAATCGCGCTGGATCAGACGACCTCAATCGCTGACTTGAATGTTATCATTGCCGTATTCGCACAGGCGGCCGGCAAACCGGCAACGAGGCTGAGTGAGGCGCAGGTTGCCGCGCAGGCTATGCATCTGAGCGTACGGAAGTCAGCCATACTGACGCATCCTGTGTTCAATTCCTACCATTCGGAAACCTTGATGATGCGTTACATCAAGCGACTGGAAAACCGCGATCTGTCGCTGACGCATTCGATGATTGCGCTGGGCTCCTGCACGATGAAGCTGAATGCGGCATCCGAGCTGCTGGCGCTGACCTGGCCTGAATTCGCCAACTTGCACCCGTTCGTGCCGGTAGAACAGGCCACCGGGTATCAGGAACTGATCGCAAGTCTGGACGCGGCATTATCTGAAATCACAGGTTTCGCGCAAATGAGTTTCCAGCCCAACAGCGGCGCATCCGGCGAATACGCAGGCTTGCTGGTGATACAGGCATATCACCGTTCGCGCGGCGAAGGTCAGCGCAATGTCGCACTGATCCCGTCATCCGCACACGGCACGAATCCTGCCAGCGCGGCGATGTGCGGCATGGATATCGTGGTCGTCAAATGCGATCAAAAAGGCAATATCGACGTGGACGATCTGCGTGAAAAGGCCGAGTTGCACAAGGATGACCTGTCGTGTCTGATGGTGACCTACCCGAGCACGCACGGTGTGTATGAAGAGTCCATCATCGACATCACATCCATCATCCATGCGAACGGCGGACAGGTTTACATGGACGGTGCGAACATGAATGCGCAGGTAGGGCTGACCAGTCCCGGCAATATCGGCGCGGACGTCTGCCATCTGAATCTGCACAAGACCTTCGCCATCCCGCATGGCGGCGGCGGACCCGGTGTCGGCCCGATCGGCGTTGCGGCGCATTTGACGCCCTTCCTGCCTTCACATCCGGTCATTAAAACGGGCGGCGAGCAGGGGATACATGCGGTATCCGCAGCACCCTACGGCAGCGCGCTGATTCTGATGATTTCCTATGGCTACATCAAGATGATGGGCGGCGCGGGTCTGACTCAGGCCACGCGCATGGCAATTTTGAACGCGAACTACATCAAGGAGTCGCTTGCGGGTCATTATTCAACCTTGTATGCAGGCGCAAACGGTCGTTGTGCGCACGAAATGATATTGCAATGCATTGATTTCAAACGCGAGGCGGGTATTGAAGTGGCCGATATTGCAAAACGCCTGATGGATTATGGCTTTCATGCGCCGACGACCTCTTTCCCCGTTGTCGACACGCTGATGGTTGAACCGACCGAAAGCGAATCGATGGCGGAACTGGATCGTTTCTGCGAAGCGATGATTGCCATTCGCGGCGAGATCGATGAGATCATCGCAGGCCGTGCAGACCGCAAGAACAATGTGATCAAGAATGCGCCGCATACGGCAAAGGCCGTCGTATCGAGCGACTGGGATCGCCCGTACACTCGCGAACAGGCCGCCTACCCGCTGCCCTGGGTGACAGACAACAAATTCTGGCCCGGTGTGGCGAAAATTGATAATGTGTATGGCGACAAGAATCTGGTTTGTGCCTGCCCCCCGATCGAGTCTTATATTTAAAGCAGCATTGATGACACGATAAGCCTCGACTATCCGGCTGTGTGGGGATATCGTCGCTTATCACACAAAGTAAAGGCACGAAAATGACCAAGAAAAAAGATGTAGCCAACAAAGTTGCGGTCTCACTGGATGGTGCACCTGTCACCTTGTACGGCACGTTTCCGGCTGTCGGACAGATCGCACCCGCTTTTACACTGGTCGATAAAGATCTCAACGATGTAACACTGAAAAACTTCGAAGGTCGTCGCAAGGTGCTCAACATCGTGCCCAGTCTGGATACCGCAGTTTGTGCTACCTCGGCCCGAAAATTCAATGAAGCCGCCAGCACGCTGGACAATACCACCGTGCTGGTTATTTCCGCTGACCTGCCCTTTGCAATGAGCCGTTTCTGCGTGGCGGAAGGCCTTGAGCATGTCACCGTGCTGTCATTGATGCGCGGCCGCGACTTTATGCGCAATTACGGCGTGAAGATCGCCGACACCGTTTTAGCCGGACTCACCGCACGTGCCGTGCTGGTGCTCGATGAAAAGGATCGCATACTGCACGCTGAACTGGTCAGCGACATCACGCACGAACCGGATTACGCAGCCGCACTTGCTGTTTTGCAGGAAGCAATCCCTCAGGAAACTAACGATTAATAGACTGGAAAAATTATGAATACACTCATTTGCGGTTCTATGGCTTATGACACCATCATGGTGTTCAAAGACCAGTTCAAAAAACACATTCTGCCTGAGCAGATTCACATCCTGAACGTCGCGTTTCTGGTGCCGGAAATGCGTCGCGAATACGGTGGTTGCGCCGGCAATATCGCATACAACCTCAACCTGCTAGGTGGTAATCCGCTGATCATGGCAACGGTGGGCGACGACTTCGCCCCGTACGCCAAACGTCTGGAAAAACTATCCATCTCACAGAAGCATATCCGTCACGTGCCTGACAGCTTCACCGGACAAGCATTTATTACCACGGATCTTGACGACAATCAGATCACCGCCTTTCATCCGGGTGCAATGGGTTTTTCTGAGCAAAACAGGGTGGCAGAAGCTGCCGGCGTCACGCTCGGTATCGTCTCGCCAGACGGTCGCACCGGCATGATCGAACACGCGGAACAGTTTGTAGAAGCGGGTGTGCCTTTTGTGTTTGATCCGGGTCAGGGCATGCCGATGTTTTCAGGCCCCGATTTGCTGCGCTTTATCGATCAGGCTACCTATGTGACCGTGAATGATTACGAAGCCAAAATGCTGCAAGACAAGACCGGCAAGTCGCTCCAGGAGATTGCTGCATCGGTGACTGCACTGATCGTCACGTTAGGCGGGGATGGTTCGATGATCTACACCGAAGGCCGTGAGATTGCCATTCCGACACCCAAGCCGGCCGCGATCGTCGATCCGACCGGCTGCGGTGATGCGTACCGTGCAGGATTGATGTACGGTATTCAGCGCGGATGGGAGTGGGAAGCGACAGGGCGCCTGGCATCACTGATGGGCTCAATCAAGATCGCCAGTCGTGGCGGCCAGAACCATGTATTGACCCGCAATGAAATTGAAGCGCAATTCGAACAGCACTTCGGTTATAGCATTACGCTGTAAATCATGCGCGGGCTGCTTTTTATCATGGTGCTGTTGCTGGCCGGCTGTGCGAGTGGTCAGCGCAACCCAGGCTCATCCAATGCACATAAGGAAATCATCAAGCTGGGTGTCGTTGAGAGCGTTGCACCCATCGAAATGGATGCCAGCTCCAATGCAGGCTCCATGGCAGGCGGGATCTTCGGGCAAGTGGGTGGCGCGAATACCGGTGCCGGGCGAGGGGCTGTGGTCGGCTCCGTCTTCGGATCGGTATTGGGCGGCACGCTTGGCAATCAGGCTGGCATCAATAGCCGGCAGGGGCTGGAAATATGGGTGAAGGTCGATAATGCCGAGCAAAGCACGTACGTGATGCAGCCTGGAAAACCCGATGCCTTCAGGATCGGTGACCGGGTGCGGATCGTGCAAAAAAAGGGCGGAACGCGCGTTGAACTGGATACGTCAGCAGCAGAAAAACCCTGATGTCCGACCGGCCGCCTTGTAGAGCGTGGCGGCTGCTCTGTTATATTTTTTTAATCACGATATCTTTTCGCTTCAGCGTATTTTCAATCTGCTCGCATAGCGTCTTGAGTATCTTGATGCGCGCAAAATTCTTGTCATTGGCTTCCACCAGTGTCCAGGGGGCAATCTCCGTGCTGGTTCGGTCTACCATATCGCATACGGCCTGCTCATACTGATCCCATTTCTCGCGATTTCGCCAGTCATCGGCAGTGATTTTGAAGTGCTTGAACGCAATTTCTTCCCGTGCTTTAAAACGTTTGAGCTGCTCATCCTTGCTGATCGACAGCCAGAATTTAACCACGATGATGTTGTGGCGCACCAGCTGCGCTTCGAAATCATTGATCTCACTGTAGGCGCGCATCCAGTTTGCTTCAGAGCAGAATTTTTCAACACGTTCGACCAGCACCCGCCCATACCATGACCGGTCAAATATGGTTACACGACCGCGTCTCGGTATGTGCCGCCAGAAACGCCACAGATAGGGCTGCGCCCGTTCTTCATCGGTCGGAGCTGCGATCGGTATGACGTTGTAATACCGCGCATCAAGTGCGCCGGTGATACGGCGGATCGCCCCGCCTTTACCCGCAGCGTCGTTTCCTTCAAACATCGCGATGACGGTGGTGTTTTTGAATATCGGGCTGCGCGTTAACAGAGCGAGTTTTCCCTGGTATTTTTCCAGTTCTTCCAGATAGGATTTTTTATCCAGTTCCTGGCTCAGATCCAGCGTTTTTAAAATATTCAGTTTATCGATAGATGGAATCGGCGGCGGTGCGGCAACTTCAGACAGTCCGGTATTGGCCTCGTCCAGCCGTCTGCGCATGGCTTCAAGAATGATCTTTCCCACCGTCAGACTTCGGTAATTTGAATCGTACCCCTCAACGATCGTCCAGGGTGCATTCGCCGTACTGGTGTGGCGAATGACGCTCTCTCCGACAACACGAAATTTTTTGTATTGTTTAAAATGATCCCAATCGCGTTTGGTCACGCGCCAGCGGGTTTTAGGATCTTTTTCAAGCGTTTTAAGGCGTATTTTCTGTTTGTCGCGTGACAGGTGCATCCAGAACTTGAGGATCAGTGCGCCTTCATCCGTCAGCATTTTTTCCAGTCGCTTGGCCCTTTCCAGGCTCTGATCAAGATCTGCAGTCTTGCTGCGGCCCTGCACCCGGTTGATAATTGCCCAGGTATACCAGGAGCCCAGGAAAATACCCATTCTCCCTTTGGGTGGCAACTCGCGCCAGAATCGCCACATCATCGGCCGATCAAGTTCTTCGTCAGACGGATCGCCCATGCCATGCGTCTGTAAAAAGCGAGGATCCATCCATTCGTTGAGTAAATTGACAGTCTCACCTCGTCCAGCCCCATCAACTCCGCCCACCAGTATGATGACAGGGAATTTGGCTTGTGCCGCCAGGTCCATCTGGGCGATTAGCAAGGCCTCGCGCAGCGACGCAACTTCCATCTCGTACGTTTTTTTGTCTATCTGGTGACCGAGTTCAGCGGATTCAAACATCAGATGCTCCCTGATCTAAACGATTAACAATCGCACCAACAATATTCCGCTCACAGTAAATCGGGCGTAATGACTAGTCGTAAGGTGGTTTCAGCAGAGCCTTCACGCCGGCTTAGCCACCACAGACCGCTTTTTTTGATGCGCAATGATTCATGACCGCTGCCCAGCAACTGAGCGGCAACAGAACCCAAGGTGGGTTGGTGGCCGATAATCAGGACAGCGCCCCCTGCATTCGGCCAGCGGGCTGCCTGCAATACGGCATGTACGGAGGCGCCCGGTGCAATAGAGGGCACGGTTGTAAAGTCAGTTGTAAGCGCAGCTGCCGTTTGCTGCGTGCGAACGGCTGGACTTACCAGAATACGGGTATTGGCAGGCAAATGCTGTCGCAGAAACGATGCCATCGTCTGCGCCTGCTTGCGTCCCTTTTCAGTCAATTGACGCAACAGATCATTCGAGCCGTCTTCCGCATCAGCATGACGCCATAATATGATATCCATCTGACCTCCGATTATTACAATTTACAATAGCAAAATATAGGGTATATACTGTATGTATAGTATATTAATCCAAGGAATGTAAAATGAATACTAAAAAAGCCACGGCTGCTGAAGCCAAGACCGCGCCAGTCGCGGCCAAACCGCTCAGCGCTAAAATCAGCAAACCTGCCGCAAAGCAGCCGGTTGATATCAAACCCGAAATAGTGACCAAAAAAGCTGAAGTTAAAACGGCAGCACCTGTTGAAGCTAAAGAAGTGAAAGCGGTTAAAGTTGTTAAGGAAACAAAAGCGGCTAAAAAGCCAAAACCTAAGGTTGTGCGCGACAGCTTTACGATGCCGCAGAATGAGTATCAGAAAATTGCCGATATCAAGGAAGTTGGCTTAAAGGCTGGATTACAGGTCAAGAAAAGTGAAGTGCTGCGTGCCGGTGTGATTGCATTGTGCGCAATGAGTGAAGAGCAATTGAAAGTCGCACTGAGCAGTCTGGATAAAATTAAGACCGGACGCCCGAACAAGCACTAACTGTCAGTAATTCGCCTTCGCTGAGCTACGCCCGGTGGCGGGCTCAATCAGACGGGTGGCAGCGTGTTGGCAAGTTGCCCGAGTAATTCGCGCTGAGCACATTTTACAACTGCCAGTCGCGGCTGCTTGTGGCGATATTGACCAAGTCCGTTCATCTCCCATGCCTGAGAGTTGTCCTGCAGGTACGCTTTCAATCCTTCATCGATCACTCGCTTCTTGAGTTTTTTATCGAGAACAGGGAAACATACCTCAATACGCCTGAAAAAATTGCGATCCATCCAGTCAGCTGAAGCCAGATAGACATCGTGCTTCAAATCATTGCGGAAATAGAAGATGCGCGTGTGTTCCAGAAAACGGCCGATGATGGAACGCACCTTAATATTGTCGGATAGCCCCGGTACGCCCGGACGCAGTGCGCAGACTCCGCGTATGATCAGATCGATTTTGACCCCCGCCTGCGACGCTTCATAAAGGGCTTCTATGGTATCCGGTTCCAGCAGGGCATTCATCTTGGCGATGATATGGGCACGCTTCCCTGCACGGGCGAGTTGCGTTTCATTTTTGATTGAGCGCACGACTTCCGTATGCAGCGAAAACGGTGATTGCCACAAATGATTGAGTTCTCGTACCCGGCCTAAGCTGGTGAGCTGGCTGAATACTTCATTTGCATCGGCGCAGATCTCTTCGTTGCTGGTAAACAGCCCGAAGTCGGTATAAAGCCGTGCTGTGCGGGGATGGTAGTTTCCTGTGCCTAAGTGCACGTATCTTTTCAATTTTCCGTCTTCGCGTCGCACAACCATCAGCATCTTGGCATGTGTTTTGTGACCGACCACGCCATACACCACGTGTGCGCCGACTTCTTCGAGTTTATTCGCCCAGTTGATATTAGCTTCTTCGTCGAATCGGGCAAGTAACTCCACTACGACCGTTACTTCCTTGCCTCGCTTGGCTGCGGCAATCAGTGCTTCCATCAGGGCTGAGTCAGCGCCGGTGCGGTATACCGTTTGCTTGATGGCAACCACATCGGGATCGCTGGCCGCCTGCTGAATGAAATTGATGACGGGCTTGAAGGACTGGTAGGGATGATGCAGTAAAATATCACTCTTGCGGATCACTTTGAACATGTCCGCGCCTTTTTTCTGTAACACGCCGGGTACGCCAGGGACAAACTCTGGGAACTTGAGATCACTGCGCTCAACCTGTCCGGGAATTTCCATCAGGCGGACCAGATTCACCGGTCCGTGCACACGATACAGATCATCTGGGGTCAGTTTGAATTCTTTGAGCAATAAGGCTTCGATCTGAGGCGAGCAATTGTCCGCGATTTCAAGGCGAACGGCGTCACCGAAATGCCGCTGCGGCAACTCTCCTTGCAAACTTAGCCTGAGGTTTTTAACTTCTTCTTCGTCAACAAACAGATTGCTGTTGCGAGTCACGCGGAACTGGAAGCACCCCAGCACTTCCATGCCGGAAAATAACTCATCAACATGCGCATGCAAAATGGATGACAGGAACACAAATCCATATTCGCAGCCGCTGATTTCAGGCGGCATCAAAATCGTACGCGGCAATACGCGTGGGGCCTGCACGATGGCACGGGTAGAATTGCGTCCGAATGCATCACGCCCCTGCAATTCAACCGCAAAATTCAAACTTTTATTCAGTACGCGCGGGAATGGATGCGCGGGATCCAGACCGATCGGTGTTAAAACCGGCATCACTTCGCGAAAGAAAAAGTCCTTCACCCAGGCTTGTTGTGCTTCGCTCCAGTGTGTGCGCCGCAGAAACTTAATACCGTTTTCAGCCAGCGCCGGGGTGATTTCGGTGTTAAACAGCTGATACTGGTGCTCAATGAGTTGATGTGCCTGTTCGCGTACCAGTTTGAGCGTCTGATGAGCGGTCATGCCATCCGCACCGGTTGAAATGCTGCCGACCTTGATTTGTTCCATTAAGCCTGCGACGCGGATTTCAAAAAACTCATCCAGATTGCTGCTGCCTATGCACAGATACTTTAATCGCTCCAGCAACGGAATCGCGACGTCCTCGGCTTGTGCGAGTACGCGCCGGTTGAACTCAAGCTGGCCGAGTTCACGGTTAAGAAACTGTTGCGGGATAAAGGTCATAAGCGGGTTGTTACATTTTAATTGTTAGGGGGTACGAAACCTTCCGGCATTTGTGTGCCCTCACCGAAAAAGTAGCTGTCCATTTGGGCGGCCAGATATTTTCGTGCAGCCAGATCCGCCAGATTCAGACGGTTTTCATTGACCAGCATGGTCTGAAACTTGATCCAGCCTTGCCAGGCTTCTTTGGATACGTTTTCAAAAATTCGCTGACCCAACGGGCCCGGGTAGGGCAGTCGATCCAGTCCTTCGGCTTCGCGCCCCAATTTTACGCATTGAACCATTCTAGTCATGATGAAATCTCCGTATGTTTGATTATGTGACGTAATTGTGACATTAACATGACACGATTGCATGCTGATATGTCGTGTTTAATAAATTAGACGGTACGATCAGGCTGCAGACCAGCTGATGATTCCTGTGTAATAAGTGATCAGCACCATCAGTCCGAATGCAATGCGATACCATGCAAACACGGTAAAATCATGACTGCTGATGTAGCGCAGCAACCAGCGCACGCATAAAAATGCCGAGATAAATGAAGCAATAAAACCCGCGGCCCACATACCCAGGTCGTCGGCGGACAGTAACGCGCGCTCCTTGTACATCTCATAGATCGTTGCGGCAATCAGCGTGGGCATCGCAAGAAAGAAGGTAAATTCGGTTGCTGCTTTTCGCGACAAGCCGAAAAACAGACCGCCGATAATGGTTGCACCTGAACGGGACGTGCCGGGAATTAACGCGAGCGCCTGAGCAAAGCCGACCTTTAACGCATCGCGCCACGACAGATCATCGACCGTTTCAACGGTCACCGTGTGAGATCGTTTTTCCGCCCACAGGATGAACAAGGCGCCGATGATGGACGTGACGGCGACGGTGATCGGGTTAAACAGGGCGGCTTTGATGTGCTTGCCAAACAACAGGCCAATGATTGCAAGCGGCAAAAAGGCAATTGCAACGTTGATCAAAAAACGACGAGCCGCCTCTTCGCCGCGCTGCAAACCCGCTGCAACATCGGTTATCTTGCCGCGATATTCCCACATCACAGCCATAATTGCGGCTGACTGAATAACGATCTCGAACAGTTTTCCGCGTTCGTCATTGAATTCGAGCAGGCTGCCGACAACGATCAGGTGTCCGGTTGAAGAAATCGGCAAAAACTCGGTCATTCCCTCGACGATGCCGAGGATGGCAGCTTTGAGCAATAAAATAATGTCCATATGTCATAACCCGCGCAGGCGGGAATCCGGTAATAGATGAAAGTGAATGATTTAATCCGCCGGCTCAATGTGTCCGGTTATCGTTCACTCAAGCGCAAGCATTGAAATGCGATGATTGACATGGTAACGCTGATCATCGTTCATTTGTACCCAGAATGTAACTTCTTCAAAGGTGCGCAGGCAGCTGCGACACACATCATCGCCCAGCACCGTGGTGCAGTGCCCGATACATGGGCTTTCTGCAGTGACCGGTTTGGGCGACGAGGGTTGCATCAGGATTTGCTGTAGAGCTGGCTGCCTTTGGTGACAAACTCAATGGATTTGACCTCCATGCCCTTTACAAGGGCGGCCTGTTCGGAAATGCCTTCCTTGGCTGCAAATTCACGTACGTCCTGTGAAATTTTCATTGAACAGAAATGCGGACCGCACATTGAACAAAAATGCGCAACTTTGGCCGATTCCTTGGGCAAGGTTTCGTCGTGGAATTCGCGGGCGCGATCCGGATCCAGTCCCAGGTTGAACTGATCATCCCAGCGGAATTCGAAGCGTGCTTTGGACAGTGCATTGTCGCGAACCTGTGCACCCGGATGTCCTTTTGCAAGATCAGCTGCGTGAGCGGCGATCTTGTAGGTGATGATGCCTTCCTTGACATCGGCCTTGTTTGGCAATCCCAGATGTTCCTTCGGCGTCACGTAACAGAGCATCGCGGTGCCGAACCAGCCGATCATCGCAGCCCCGATCGCAGAGGTGATGTGATCGTACCCCGGTGCGATGTCCATGGTCAGCGGTCCTAAGGTATAGAACGGTGCGTCCTGACACCACTTCGCCTGCAAGTCCATGTTCTCCTTGATCATGTGCATAGGCACGTGTCCCGGGCCTTCGATCATCACCTGCACGTCATGTTTCCAGGCAACCTGGGTGAGTTCGCCCAGCGTTTTAAGTTCGGCCAGTTGCGCTTCGTCATTCGCATCGTAAATGGAACCCGGACGTAAACCGTCGCCCAGGCTGAACGTGACGTCATACGCCTTCATGATTTCGCAAATATCTTCGAAATGGGTATATAAAAAACTTTCCTTGTGGTGTGCCAGACACCACTTGGCCATGATCGAGCCGCCGCGAGAGACGATGCCTGTCATTCGATTCGCGGTCATAGGCACGTAGCGCAGCAGCACGCCTGCGTGGATGGTGAAGTAATCCACACCCTGTTCTGCCTGTTCGATCAGGGTATCTCTGAAAATTTCCCAGGTCAGGTCTTCAGCCTTGCCGTTTACTTTTTCCAGCGCCTGATAAATCGGCACGGTGCCGATCGGTACCGGAGAATTGCGCATGATCCACTCGCGTGTTTCGTGGATGTGTTTGCCGGTCGACAGGTCCATCACTGTGTCGCCGCCCCAGCGGATCGCCCAGGTCATCTTTTCGACTTCTTCCTGAATGCTCGAACCTAATGCTGAATTACCGATGTTGGCGTTGATCTTGACCAGAAACTTGCGGCCGATGATCATCGGTTCGATTTCAGGATGGTTGATGTTCGCGGTAATCACAGCACGACCGGCGGCCACTTCCTCACGCACGAATTCAGGCGTGATTTTTTTAGGCATGGAGTTGACGAAGTTCTCACCCTGATGTTGCCGCAACATCATTTCGTTCATGCCATCGACTTTTTGATTTTCTCGAATCGCGATGTATTCCATTTCAGGCGTGATGATGCCGGCACGTGCATAGTGCATCTGAGTGACGTTTTTACCGGCCTTCGCGCGGCGCGGGGCGCGGCTCAGGTTAAAGCGCATCTCGGTCAGCTCAGGATCGTCCAGTCGCTGTTGTCCATAATCGGATGTCAGACGAGGCAAAACCTCGGTGTCATCGCGCTCAGCGATCCACGCTTCGCGCATCGGTGCCAGACCTGAACGGATGTCGATTTTGACAGCAGGATCGGTGTAAGGGCCTGAACAGTCATAGACGTAAATAGGCGCATTGATTTCCGCACCCATGCCATCCGGTGTGTCAGCCTGTGAAATTTCGCGCATCGGCACGAGCAGATCAGGCCGGGAGCCTTGAACATAAATTTTGCGGGAATTGGGAAGCGGTTTTATTGCGGCGGCATCGACATGCGCGGCGTCAGCGGTAAATTTAATATTGGCGTTCATCTGATGCTCCTGAATATATTAAGGGAAGCATCGTGCTTCCCTGCGACGGCATTATCCGTACAGGTTCAAAGGGTGTTTCTCACTTAGTCATATAAAACAGACAAAGACCCCTAGCGAATTGCGCAAGTTACTGGAAAAGTAGGATAAAAGCAACCCTGTATAGCGCTAGTTATGTTGAGCCTTGCGGGGTGTGTTGTTATACTGCCGGAATAAAATCTAATACAACGCGAGTTTTACCTTAATTACTCAGGGATGGAGATCAAAATGCAGAATCTGGAACAGGCACGCTTCAATATGATTGAGCAGCAAATTCGCCCGTGTGACGTGTTGGAAGCGCGGATACTGGCGCTGCTTCATCACGTTCGCCGCGAGCAGTTTGTACCGGAGGACAAGAAGTCAATGGCCTTTATGGATATGGAAATCCCGCTGGGGTTCGGCGTATCGATGTGGCAGCCTAAGCTGGAAGCGCGCGCGCTGCAGGAGTTGCACTTAGGTCGCGCCGACCGCGTGCTGGAAGTGGGCACCGGCAGCGGTTATCTGACTGCATTGCTCTCGGCGCTCGCAGGAAGTGTGGTCTCGGTTGAAATCGAGCCGGCATTGAGTGAAATGGCTAAGGCGAATTTGCAGCCGCTGCATCGGGAAAATATCACGCTGGAAGTGGGTGATGCATCGCGCGGCTGGGGTGAAGGTTATGATGCGATCGTACTGACAGGCTCCACACCTGTCTTGCCGCACGCTTTCCAGAGCGCGTTGAATGTGGGCGGGAGATTGTTTGCTATCGTCGGTGAAGCGCCTGTCATGGAAGCGAAGCTGATCACGCGTGTTGCACCGGACATCTTTGAAACGGTTAATATCATGGAAACTTCCGTAGCACCGCTGCAAAATGCGCAACAGCCTGAACGGTTTGTCTTTTAGCTGGCGCAAACAGGCGGCAAGCGGTAATATTAGCAAATTCTAATAAACTATACGCGACCCTGATGAAAAACAAAAAAATCACATTCCGTTTGGTATTGATCGCAGCGCTCAGTGCAAATAGCTTGGCGCAGGCAACCGATCTTCTGGACATTTATCATAGTGCACAGAGCAACGATCCTGTGTTTGCCGCCGCGCGTGCGGCGCAACAGGCGGGTGCTGAAAAACTGCCGCAGGGTCGTTCTTTGCTGATGCCGAGCGTGAATCTGAGTGCTAACACGACCTACAACGATCAGACGACCCAGTACCGGGGTGTCTTTGCAATTCCCGGTGCGGGCGGCAATCATCGTTTTAACAGCAATGGTTACGGCATTACGCTGGTGCAGCCGCTGTTCCGTCAGCAAAGCTGGCTCGCATATACCGAGTCCGAGTTGCAGGTCGCACAAACCGATGCGCAGTTGAGAATCGCCGAGCAGGATCTGGTGCTGCGCTCAGCTCAGGCTTACTTTGATGTGCTGATCGCTCAGGATAGCGTCACGCTGGCCGAGGCGCAGAAGAGCGCGATTGCAGAGCAGTTAGCTCAGGCGAAGCGTAATTTTGAAGTCGGGACTGCCACCATTACTGACACGCATGAGGCTCAGGCGCGTTTCGATCTGATCAGCGCGCAACAAATTGCAGCCGAAAACAATCTGGAAATCAAGCGCAACGCGTTGCAGCAATTAATCAATGCGCAGCCGATGAACCTCAATTCGCTGGGTAAACAGTTCAAGCTGGAAGCGCCTCTTCCTGCCGATATGGAAAAGTGGGTGAATGATGCGCAACTGAATAGTCCACAGCTCTCGATTGCGCAGGCAGGGATGGAGCTGGCCGACAAGGAGGTGACGCGCAATATGGGCGGGCACCTGCCGACAGTCGATCTGGTGGCCAACTATTCAAAAAGTTCAGCGAACGGCGGCGGTTTCGGCTTAGGCAGCGACAGCACCAACAAAAGTGTCGGTGTGCAACTCAATCTGCCGCTGTTTCAAGGGGGGGCGACTAACTCCAAATGGCGCGAAGCACAGGCTAACAGTGAGCGCGCAAAGCAGGAGCTGGAAAATGCACGTCGCAGCGTCGCATCGCAAACCCGTCAGTCCTATCTGGGTGTGGTGAGCGGCATCGCTCAGGTCAAGGCGTTGCAACAAGCTCTTGTATCCAGCGAAAGTGTGCTCGACGCCAGTCACCTCGGGCAGGAAGTCGGCGTTCGTACCAATCTGGATGTGCTCAATGCGCAGCAGCAATTGTATTCAACCCGTCGCGACCTCTATCAGGCCCAATACAACTACCTTCTTAGTCAATTGCGCCTGAAAGCCGCGGTCGGAGCCTTGGGTGAAGCTGACCTGGCCAAGATCAATGGTGCGCTCAACTGATTTGCAACTTGACAGGCATGCTTTGACGCTGATTAAATGTGCGTTCAAATGATGAACGCAATTTATGGATACAACAAGCTACGGCTTGCTTAAAACCCTGGAAATAACGCCCGGCCTTTCCCAAAGAGATTTGGCGAAACAGCTGGGCGTCAGTCTTGGCAAGGTGAATTTCTGTCTCAATGCCCTGATCGATAAGGGCTGCCTGAAAGCCGATAATTTTCGCAACAGAGGCAATAAGCTGGTATACGCTTATCTGCTCACGCCGCACGGAATTGAACAAAAAACACGCATGACGGTGGAATTTCTGCAAATCAATCTGCACGAATACGAGAAGCTGCGCGCAGAAATTGAAGAGATGGAGCGCGAAACGGAACAGACTGAGGGGCCATTGCATGAATAAATATTATGTTGTCAGGGTATGCAAATGAAAGCAGTGATACTTGCAGGTGGGCTGGGCACGCGGATCAGCGAGGAGACTTCGACACGGCCAAAGCCGATGGTAGAGATTGGCGGGAAGCCAATTCTTTGGCACATCATGAAATCTTATTCGGTTCATGGCATCAATGAATTTGTGATTTGCTGTGGCTACAAGGGTTATGTGATCAAGGAGTATTTCGCCAATTACTTTTTGCATATGTCTGATGTGACGTTTGATATGCAGCATAACAAAATGGA
>Ga0105164_10000021_pt1 | contig 114117 bp, 97 predicted proteins | sample VDWuncwatermetaG_FD_89674 | JGI IMG/M metagenome (GOLD analysis project Ga0105164, IMG submission 89674) | Wastewater microbial communities from Netherlands to study Microbial Dark Matter (Phase II) - VDW unchlorinated drinking water | ecosystem: Environmental > Aquatic > Freshwater > Drinking...
GGTCTTGCCTAATTGCTTCTCCGGGTAGATAAGGGATGCGGTAAGCTGCTTTAATATGTAGTCCTGGGCTAAAAGGTCCCTTCCCATCTCGGTCTGGGATAGGGCCTGGGGAATGGTGCGGTCCTTCTCATAGGGAGAGAGGTTGACCCACAGGTCTTTTTCAGGGATGGCCAGAGAGGCCAAGAAGTACTTGATGAGCTTCTCTCCTTCCTGCTTTAAAGCATCCCCCTTGAGCCTCTCCTGACCCACATCCACAATAAAGTCAAACATGAAAGGGTTGTCTTTGTGTACTGTTACACCTTTAAGGATGGCCGGGCTATAGGCCGGGCTTAAAGAGACCATGGCCCCGGGTTCGGGGAGGCCTAAGAGCTCCTGGGCATGGGCGGGCGGTACTGGCGTTACCAGCGAGAACAATAAAGCGGCCGCAACCAGGATATTCAAGGGTTTGGTTGTCATAGTATATGGGTTGTGTAAAGGTAAGAAAGGATAGCACAATTCCGGGGCGTTTTCCAATTGGGCCCCAAGCGAACGGCTTATTCCTGGTAGCGGTTGGTGATGGGCAGGCGCCAGTCTTTGCCGAAGGCGCGGAAAGATATCTTGACCCCGGGCGGGGCCTGGCGGCGCTTGTATTCGTTGGTGTCGATGAGTTTGATGGTCTTTTGGACGTACTTTAAAGGTAATTTCTCCCCCGCGATCCGGGCGGCGGCCTGATGTTTCTCGATATATTGGGCCAGCACCTGGTCCAGGTCGGCGTAGGCCCCCAGGGCCTGCTCATCGGTCTGGTCCGGCCGCAGTTCCGCCGACGGCGCGCGCAATAGGATGCTTTTAGGGATAAGCGGATCCCGTGACCGGCCGTTGCGCCAGCGGGCCAGCTCATAAAGCTTGGTCTTCAGAAGGTCCTTTAAGGGCGCGAACCCGCCGGTCATGTCCCCGTACAGGGTGCAATAGCCCGTCGCCATTTCGCTTTTATTGCCGGTGGTCAGGATGAGCCAGCCGAATTTATTGGAAAAAGACATCAAAATGGCGCCGCGGATGCGCGCCTGCAGGTTTTCCTCGGCGGTGTTGGGCGGCGTCGAGGCGAACCAGGGGGCAAGCGCCTTCAGATACTGGCTGAGAATGCGCTTGATGGGGATCTCCAGGAATTCAACGCCCAAATTGCGCGCCATGGCGCGGGCGTCCGACCGGCTGGCTTTGGAATTGTATGGCGAAGGCATGGACAGGCAGGTCACATTGTCTTTGCCCAGGATGTCGACGGCAAGCACGGCCACCAGCGCCGAGTCGATGCCGCCGCTCAAACCCAGCGCCACCTTGGTAAACCCGTTCTTGCGGATATAATCGCGGGTGCCGGTCAACAGCGCCTGGTAGATCTCCTCGTTCTCTTCCATGGGCTTGGCCGGCGCGGGTCCCGGAGAGTCAAGGTCCACGACCAGGAGGTCTTCGGCGAATTGTTTGGCGCGCGCCAGCAATTTCCCGTCGGGAGAAATCACCATGCTGGCCCCGTCGAAGACCAGCTCGTCCTGACCGCCGACCAAATTGGTATAAACGACGAACACCTTGTTCTCTTTGGCCCGGCGCGCCAGCAGGCGCTCGCGCACATGCGCCTTGCCCATCTCGTAAGGGGAAGAGGAAATGTTGAACAGCACCTTCGCGCCCGCCTTGCTCTGGTCCATATGCACGCTGCGGTCAATCCAGATGTCCTCGCAGATGTTGACCCCGGCCTTTACCCCGCCGACTTCGAACATACCCGGCGTCTGTCCGGGGGTGAAGTAGCGCTTCTCATCAAAGACCCCGTAATTGGGCAGTTCCCTCTTGCGGTAAACGCCCTTGACCGCCCCGTCCCTGATGATGGCCGCGGCATTGTAGATCTTCCCGGCCCCGTCGCTGTCGACGAAACCGACAATGGCGGTGATGCCGCGGACCTTGCGGGCCAGGGCATCAAGGGCCTTGATATTGTTCTCGACAAAATGCGCTTTGAGCAGCAGGTCTTCCGGCGGATAACCGCATACGGCCATTTCCGGGAAGGTGACCACATCCGCTTTGGCTTTGACGGCGGCCTCCAGCGCATGGAGGATCTTCTGGCTGTTGCCGGAAAGGTCCCCGACGGTGGTATTGATCTGGGCTATGGCGACTTTAAGCATGCGCGATCTCCAGGAAATTCCCATACAAAGTCCGCGCCTGGCGGTCGAAAGCGGCCTTGTATTTCCAATAATCGTCCATCATGGACCTGGCATTGTCCCCTTTATATTCATCGCACCATTCCCTGATGCTTCGATCAGTGACCTCGACGTGGAATTGCAGGCCGTAGGCGTTTTTGCCCACCCGCAGGGCCTGGTGCGGGCAGCCCCCGGCGGTGGCCAGCAAACGGCCGTTGGCCGGGATATGGAACATGTCCCCGTGCCAGTGGTAAATGGGCCCGTCCTCCAGGAAACCGTCGAAGAGCGGGTCTTCTTTGCCGTGGGCCGTCAAAGTGACCGTGTACCAGCCGATCTCCTTGACCGGGGACTTGACCACCTTTGCGCCGGCGGCCTTGGCCAAAAGCTGGGAGCCCAGGCAAATCCCTAAGTATGGGACCTCTTCGCGCAGGACTCTCTGGATAAAGGCATTCTCGGCTTTGAGAAAGGGATGGAGATGTTCCTCGTCGACGTTCATGGGGCCGCCCAGGACCACGACGGCCTTGATACCGTCTAAGTTCGCGGGCAGCTTCTGCCCCGCCCCCAGTTCGATGGTCGTAAACGGGATGCCACGTTCATTGAGAAAATCCCCGAAGGTGCCGGGGCCCTCGATGTCGATGTGTTTAACGATCAGGAACATGGCTAGGATTATACCCTAAAACAAAGGTACCTGCTACCTTTGCAATACAAGGTAGCAGGTACCTTCTTGTAATATAGCGCTGTCCCAAATTATTACGCGTTCATGAGCAGCATTTCCGCGTAGCTGGGCAAAGGCCAGATATTGGCCGGGACCAGGGCTTCCAGCGCGTCGATGGCTTCGCGCAGTTTCAGCATGCCCGCATTGGTCTTGGCGGAATCGTGCTTGTCGACGGCCGCTTCCAGGGCATCACAGGCAACCAGCGCCTTGTCGATGAGGCCTGAGACGGTCTTTTGAAGCTTCTTCTGCGTGACGGACTTGGCCGAATCCAGCTGGGCCTGGAATTCCAGGGCCGCCGGGATCAGCTGTGTGCGCGCCATGGTCGCCGCGCAACTGCCTTCGATGGCGGTCACCGTGGCATACGCGTGCTTGTTGATCTCATAACGGGAAGCCAGCTCTTTGGCGGTGAGGACGCCGTGCTTGACGAACAGATCGATGTTCTTCTTTTCTTTGAGCGTTTCCAGGGCTTCCGGTGTGGTCTTCATGTTGGGAAGGCCGCGCTTCTTGGCCTCGGCATGCCACTCGGCGGTGTAATTGTCGCCATTGAACAGCACGCGCTTGTGTTTCTTGATGATGGCCTGCAGGACCGCCTGCAGGGACTTGTTGAAGTCCTTGCCGGCTTTCTTGTCGGCTTCCAGCTTGTCGCAGATATCGCTGATGGCTTCCGCGACAATGGTGTTGAGCACCATGTTGGCGGCCGACGGGTTCTGGTTGGAACCCACCGCGCGGAACTCGAACTTGGCGCCGGTGAAGGCGAAAGGCGAGGTGCGGTTGCGGTCGGTAGTGTCCTTGGCCAGGGCAGGCAGGGAATCGACCCCGACGTGGATCTCGCTGCCGGATTTGGAGGTCTTGGCCCCGCCCTTTTCGATCTGCTCGACGATGTCATACAGCTGGTCGCCCAGGAACACGGACATGATCGCCGGAGGCGCTTCATTGGCACCCAGACGGTGGTCATTGCCCGCGCTGGCCACGGCCACGCGCAAAAGGTCGGCATGGCTGTCAACCGCCTCGATGACCGCGCACAGGGTGGTCAGGAACTTGGCGTTCTCATGCGGCGTTTTACCGGGATACAGCCAGTTCTTGCCGTCGGGACCGACGATGGACCAGTTATTGTGCTTGCCGGAACCATTGACGCCGGCGAAGGGTTTTTCATGCAGCAGGCACACCAGGCCGAGCTTATCGGCGGTCTGGCGCATGATCTCCATGGCCATCATATTATGGTCAACGCCGACGTTGAGGTCTTCATAGATGGGCGCGATCTCATACTGGGCCGGGGCGACTTCATTGTGCCGGGTTTTAGACGGCATGCCCAAACCCCACAGGGTCCTGTCCAACTCTTCCATGAACGCCATGATGCGGGGCTTGATGGCGCCGAAATACTGGTCTTCCTGCTGCTGGTGCTTGGCAGGTTTGAGGCCGAAGAGCGTGCGACCGGTCTGGATGAGGTCCATGCGCGCTTCATAGTGGCCTTTGTCGATGAGGAAATATTCCTGCTCGGGCCCGAGCGTGCAGTAGGCGCGTTTGCCCTTGGTGTCGATGCCGAACAAATTGGCCAGACGAAGGACCTGTTTGCTCAAAGCGGCCATGGAGCGCAGCAGCGGGGTCTTTTTATCCAGGGCCTCGCCGTGATAGCCGATATAGAAGGTCGGGATGCATAAAGTCGTGGCTGCCGGGCCTTTCTTGATGAAGGCCGGGGACGTCGGGTCCCAGCCGGTGTAGCCGCGGGCCTCGAAGGTGGCGCGCAGGCCGCCGGAGGGGAACGAAGAAGCGTCGGGCTCGCCCTGCATGAGCTCCTTGCCGCCGAAGCTTAAGATCACGCCGCCTTCACCGTCCCAGCTGATAAAAGAGTCATGTTTCTCGGCGGTGACGCCGGTCAGGGGCTGGAACCAGTGCGTAAAGTGGGTGGCGCCTTTGGAAATGGCCCATTTCTTCATGGCTTCGGCCACTTCATCGGCGATGGAGGTGTCCAGCTTACCGCCCTCTTTGATGGTCTTTTCAATTGAGGCATAGGCCTTGGGCGAGAGCATTTCCTTCATCACCTTCAGGCTGAACACGTCTTCACCGAAATGCTCAGGCAGGTGTTCGCTGAAGGCCGCCCCGTTGCAACAAGCCTCTTCCGCGCACGCCTGGACCACTTCTTCACGAGCTGGACTCATAAAACCCCTCCGATTGAGAATTGTTGATGATGTTGGATGCCAACAAATAAAAAGTCCTCCTTGAAGAACCCTTCTACGGTCGTTCAAGGAGGACTTCTTCGCCCTCTGTTAGGTAGGTCAACTATACCCAATAAATAAGAGACTGTCAAGAATTTTTCTAATCGAGGATCGTATAGGCCCGTTCATGGTGCTGGGTCAAGTCCAGGCCCATGACCTCATCCTCCTGTTTGACGCGCATGGGCGTGAGTTTATTGGTCACCGTGCAAATGGTCCACGTGGCTGCCGCGCAATAGGCCGCGGCGAACAGCGCGCATTTAAATTGCACCAAAAGCTGGGCGGTCCCGCCGTAGAAAAGGCCGTTGGCTCCGGCGGCATTGACCGCCACGGTGCCCAGCAAACCGACACCCACGATGCCCCAGAACCCGCCCACGGCGTGTACGCCGAACGCATCGAGGGTATCATCATACTTAAACCGGGTCTTGAGCATGCCCACGGCAAAATAACTGAGCATGCCGGACACCAAACCTATGGTCAGCGCCCCGGTAAAATCCACAAAACCGCAGGACGGGGTGATGGCCACCAGGCCCGCCACCGCGCCCGAAACAGCGCCGAACATGGTGGGCTTCCCGGTCAATTTCCATTCCACGATCGCCCAGCTGATCGCGGCCGCGGCGCCGGACGTATTGGTGGCGATGAAGGCATTGACCGCCACCGCATTGGCGGCTAAAGCCGAACCCGCGTTAAAACCGAGCCAGCCGAACCACAATAAGGCCGCCCCCAGCACCACAAAAGGCATGCTGTGCAGGGTCGGATGGCTGATGCCTAAGCGCCGGCCCAAAAACAAGGCCGTCACCAAACCCGCCACCCCGCAATTGATCTCAACCACAGTACCGCCGGCAAAATCCAGCAATCCCCAGGAATGCATCAACCCGCCGGGCGCCCAAGCCATGTGGGCCATGGGGCAATACACGAATGTCAGCCACAGGACGGTGAAGATAATAAAGGCCGGGAACCGCACCCGCTCGGCGTAAGAACCGCAAATAATGGCCGGGGTGATGACCGCGAACATGCACTGGAAGATCATGAAGGCCGCGTGCGGGATGGTCGGGCCAAAGGCCGGATTGGGCGCTGCCCCCACCCCGTGGAGCATGAACCAGTCCAATCCCCCGATAAAGGCATTCCCCTTGGAGAACGCCAGACTGTACCCGTAAATCCCCCATAAAATACTGATCATGGCCAAACAGCCCATGCACTGCATTAAAATGCTCAATACGTTCTTGCGCCGCACCATCCCGCCGTAAAAGAACCCCAGGGCGGGGGTCATCAACAGGACCAAAGCGGCCGACACCAGCACCCAGGCGGTATCACCCGCATTGATCGGACCAGTCGTTTGCATAAAGACCTTTCCCTAAAAGCATCACATATGTCTTTCGTGGCTGTCTTCCCTCATTGGAACCGCCGGCATCCATGCCGCAAAAACAGAAAGGCCCGGCCTTTTCCTGTTTGGGAAAAAGCCGAGCCTCCGTGCTCTTGCCTTGAGGACCTCAATGCCCTCCAGACGGAGGTCATGATATCCTCAAGCATTCTTCAAGTCAAGCGAAGAGTTAGCCGATGGCCTTGGAGCCTTCCTCGCCGGTGCGGATGCGGATGACCCTGGGCAGGTCGAGGATGAAGATCTTGCCGTCCCCGATCTTGCCGGTGCGCGCGCCCTTGATGATGGCCTTGACCGTGGGTTCAACGAAGTCCTCGTTGACCGCGATCTCCAGCTGGACCTTGCGCAGCAGGTTGCCGGTTTCCTTGACGCCGCGGTAGTATTCGTCCACGCCCACCTGGCGGCCGTGGCCCAGCACTTCATTGACCGTGATGAGATTGACATTCGCCGCGTACAGCTCTTTCTTGACATCGTCGAGCTTGTAGGGCTGAATGATCGCAATAACTAATTTCATTTATACCTCCGTGTAGAGTGTTTTAAGTTATTCGAGGATCGTATAAGCCCGCTCGTGATGCTGGGTCAGGTCCAGACCGACAACTTCGTCTTCCTGGCTGACACGCATGCCGATGGTCTTGTCCACCACGAAACAGATGATGGCCGTGACGATACCGGTATACGCGATGGTGATCCCGCAGGCATATACCTGGTTCATGAGCTGCGCGGGATTGCCAAGCAATAAACCGTCCGCCCCGGCGCTGTTGACCAGCTTGGTGGCGAAGACACCGACGGCCAGAGCGCCCCAAAGCCCGCCGATGAAATGCACGCCGAACGCATCCAGCGTGTCATCGTAACCGAGCCGGGGTTTCACGTAGGCGACCATGAAATAGCAGAACGCGCTGACCAAAGCGCCGATCCACAAGGACCCGCCGATGTCCACGAAACCGCAGGCCGGGGTGATGGCGACTAAGCCCGCCACGGCGCCGGAAGCGGCCCCGACGGTGGTGGGTTTGCCCGCGAATATCCATTCCAGCAGGCACCAGCTCAAAACCGCCATGGCGGTCGCGGTGTTGGTGGTCACGAAGGCATGGGCAGCCAAACCGTTGGCACCCAGGGCGGAACCGGCGTTGAAGCCGAACCAGCCGAACCACAGCAAAGAGGCGCCGATGACAATGAGCGGCACATTATGCATGCCGGGCTTGTCCGTGCCCAAACGCTTCCCTAAGAACAAGGCGGTGACCAGGCCCGCTATACCCGCATTCATGTGAACGACGGTACCGCCGGCGAAGTCCAAAGCGCCCAAATTGCGCACGAAACCGCCAACACCCCAGACCATGTGCGCGATGGGGCAATATACCAAAGTCAACCACAGGGTGGTGAACAACAAAAACGCCGAGAATTTCATGCGTTCAGCATAAGAACCGATGATCAGCGCGGGCGTGATGACCGCGAACATGGCCTGGAAGATCATGAAGGCCAGGTGCGGGATGGTCGCGGCATAGTCGGCATTGGCGTCCTGACCCACGCCCTTGAGCATGAACCAGTCCAAACCCCCGACTAACGCATTGCCCTTGCCGAAAGCAAGGCTGTATCCGTAAACAACCCATAACACGCTGATGAGCGCCAAACAGATGAAGCACTGCATCAAGATACCCAAAACGTTCTTGCGCCTGACCATGCCCCCATAGAACAAGGCCAGAGCGGGCGCTGTCATCAGCAAAACCAGCGCTGACGAGGTCAGTACCCATGCCGTATCGCCGGCATTGATCGGATTTGTACCCATTACGTTCTACCTCCCTTTTACTTGGTTATTACGGATTAAACCATATGCGTTTCAAACGCATACAAAACAACGATGGCCATGGCCATCACCGCGAACGCCATTGAAAATCCTACCATGTCCATGAGCCGTATCTTGACGTCCATTCGAGGTCGCATAGGTCCCTCCTTATAAGGAAAACCCAATAAAAAAACCTAATCTTCCCCAACATCGGAAAATTAGGCCGCATTGCCCCCAGCATCTGTCAGCGATGCCTTGTCCCTCCTAAATAAAAAATCCCCTGGCGCGCGTACGCTTCCAGAGGACGATCTTTGCCCTTGCATTGTCCGGAACACCCATGCCCCGAACGGTCATTTCTCAACTACGAATGTAAGTATAAACCATGAACTGAGTTTGTCAAGAAAATTTTTTGCAGATCTTTATTTGTTCACCGGTCTTGACCACCCCCTCCTGCAGGACGCGGGTATAAAAACCGCAGCGGCCGAGGATCGCCTCTTTTAACCGCGGGTCAATGGCATCCAGCACATAACATGGTTTACGCTCCTTGGTCAGCTCCAGCACCACCCCGCCTTCGAATTCCAGCACCGTGCCGACCGAAAGTTTTTGCACATGCAGGTTGCGCACCGTTAAATTCTCCCCGATGCTCCCGTGATGGACAGGAAAACCCTCCTGGCGCAGCTGCCCAAGGATCTCTTCATCCTGCAGGCACACCGCCTGCAGGGGCGTGTTGTGCTTGGCGTGGTTGTGCCCGTCGTTTTTAAGACCGATGAAAGATATTTCCGCGCAAGGCCGCGGATGCTTGGGGATGCCGCCGCCGGAGATGCACACCGCTGCCACCTGGGGGGCCGATCTTAGTTCATGCATAGTAATAGGGAACGCGGGAGAGGCGCGCCGCGGCCATTTTGTATGAAGGTTGATGGGAATAAGGATCAAAGGACGGCAAAGTCAGGTGGTTGGTCACCGCATAATGCATGGGCATGAAGACCTGCCCCTCCTGCACCCCGGGCATGAGCCGCGCCCTGGCCCTGACCTCGGCCCGGCGGGTTGAAACATACACCCTCTGGCCGTCGCGGATGCTCAATTTACAGGCATCCTCCGGGTTGATCTCGACATAAACTTCTTTCGGGTACATGGCGCGCAAGAGCGGCGACTTTCCCGTGCGGGTCTGGGTGTGCCACTGCGAACTTGTGCCCCGGCCGGTCAAAAGCACGAATGGATACTGGTCGCAGACGTCTTCCGGCACCGGACGTGGGGCCTCAACAATAAACCTGGCCCTTGAATCGGAATGGAAAAATTTCCCGTCCTCGAACAGGCGGCGTTCATTGCCGCCCGGCGTTGCGCCTTCGGGCAACGGCCACTGGATGCCCCCGCTCTCTTCCAGCATGGCATAATCGCGGATGCCGGTAAGATCGCAGGGCGTGCCGCGCGAGACTTCCCTTAATATATGGAACACCGCCTCCGGGCTTTGCCAGTCTTTAAAAAGGTCCGCGCAGCCCCAGTAATGCGCGATCAGTTTGAAAATGGCAAAATCCGCCAATGCCTCCCCCGGCGCTTTGGCCACCTTGCGCACAAGCCCGATGCGCCGTTCGGAATTGATGAACGTGCCGTCCTTCTCGCCCCAGCCCGCTGACGGCAGGATGAGGTCCGCCATCTGGGCGGTCTCGGTGGTGTGGTACATGTCCTGCACCACCAAAAATTCCAGGTTCTTGAGGATCTGCTTGAATTCCTGCTGGCCGATCCAGGAATGGGCCGGGTTGGTGGCGATGATCCACAAGCCCTTGATCTTGCCCAGCGCGACCTGCTCGATGATCTGGTTATAGGGAAGGCTGTTGCAGGCCGGGATGCGGGCCTCGTCGATCTTCAGCAATTGCGCGATCTTGCGCCGGTCGTCGGCATTGAGGAAATCATGGCCGCCCAATAAATTGGTGGTGTTGCTGAAAAGCCGTGAGCCCATGGCATTGCACTGGCCGGTGATGGAATTGGCCCCTGTGCCGGGGCGGCCCATGTTGCCGGTCATCAAAGCCAGATTGATGATGGCCTGAGCGGTGCGCACGGCCTCGTGCCCCTGGTTGACCCCCATGGTCCACCAGAACGAAACACGCTTGCCGCCATGGATGAGCCCGGCCAATTCTTCGATGCGCGAAACCGAAAGCCCGGTATGGCGGCTGACATATTCCGGCGTGAAATATTGCATTTGCGCTTGCAGTTCCTGGAAACCCGACGTATGGCCGGCGATGTAGGCCGCATCGATCCAGCCGCGCTTGATGAAGATGTGCGCCAGGCCGTAGAACAATATGAGATCGCTTTTGGGCTTGAGCGCATAGTGGCGGGTCGCGGCCATGGCGGTCTCGGTCTTGCGCGGGTCCAGGACGATGATCTCCGGGCGATGCGGGTTGCGGCAGACCCTCTGCCACATGATGGGATGCGCGATGCAGGGATTGGCACCGACGAACACCAGGCAGTCGCTTTCCTCAAAATCCCGGTACGTGTACGGCGGGGCATCAAAACCGAAAGACTGTTTGTACGCGGTCACCGCGGTGGCCATGCACTGGCGGGTGTTGCCGTCGCCATGCACCAGCCCCATGCCGAATTTGGCCAAAGCGCCTAAAAAAGCCATTTCCTCCGTCGTGATCTGGCCGGTGCTCAAGAACGCCACGCTGTCGGTGCCGAAGCGCGATTGAATGTCTTTAAAACGGCCGGCAAAAGTCCGCAGGGCCGCGTCCCAATTGACCGGCTCCAGGCGGCCGTGGCCTTTGCGCAGATACGGCGTTAAAGCGCGGTCCGGGGCTTTCAAGGGTGTGAGCGCCTCCCACCCTTTGGGACAGGCCTCCCCGGAGTTGACCGGGTATTGGCGGGTGGGCGTGAGATTGATCGCCCGGCCGTCCTTGATATGCACGTCCAGGCTGCAGCCCGTCGAGCAATAGCCGCAGACCGAACGCACCGTCTGCTGGGGCATCAGCCGCCGGGGCAGACTTCCCCAGGGCGATGCGGCCAGGGCAAGCTCGTCGGTCAAAGGTCCGGTTTTCTGGTGGATCAAATTATCCATATCTCAATGCGGCATGTTCAGGGGAATGACCGCCCTGAAAAATAAATACCGTTCCATGAATTCCGCGGCCACGGTCATGGCCGCCATGGTCCAAACCCAAATTAAAACCCAGGACGGCGCCAGGTAAGCGCACATCGCCAGCAATAAGGCGGGCATGACAAACCCGCCGATGATGCCGTACACAAAACGCTGTACGGTGAAGGAGCGCAAAGGCCCTGTCATCAAGACCGCGCTTTTCTTCAAAGCGGTCATCTGCGTGTCACGCAAATTGGAGAACAATGATGCCTCGACCATGATCTTAACCGCGCTCAAAACCATGAGCAGCTTTGCCAGGGGAACGCCTATCGCCTGCATCACCTCGACAAAAACCCGCGGATCGCCGGCGAAGACGCTCAAGGAAACCGCCAGGACCATGGCCGTGCCCAAGACCGCGGCGGTCATGAAAAATTTGAACGTGGTCAGCGGCGTGTCCCATAAAACCCGGCGGGTGGCGCGGTAGACCATGACCGAGGTAAAGACCGCGAACAAACCGCTGGCCAGCACCATCCAGGCCAGGGCGTCTATGTGCGTATTCATGGCATACACAAAAGCCATGAACGCAAAAAACCCGAAGGCAATGATCTCGCGGCTCAGCCACGACTTGCGGATGCCCAATACCGCGCGGAAGGCATACTGCGGCCGGCCCAGGTGGAAAATACTCGCCCCCAGCGCCAAAAGACCGGCTCCCAGCGCCGAGAACACGTGCGCGGGTAAAAGCAGGGCCCGCAGGCCCGCATCCAGGGCATGGTCGGTGAGCCACTCCACCAAGAACGCGCCGACGGAAAGCTGGGTCAATACCAGCATGACCACCAAAGGCATGTGCGGATGCTGGGGTTTGAAACTCGCGGCATCGACGGAGGTCATGTCCGCCGGCAAATCCCTGGCGCTTACATAGCGTGTCGTCGGCAAGGTGTAGCGGGAATCCGGCGCCTGCGGGATGCGGACAAATTCCGACGGGTCTTTCCGGACCGCGGCGGTCTCGACCAAAGTGATGCGGATGGCCTCGTTGGGACAGGCCCGCACGCAGGCCGGGGCCTCACCCACCTCCAGGCGGCTGATGCACATGTCGCATTTGTGCACGATTCCTTTTTTCTTATTGTATTTGGGCACATCATACGGGCAGGTGAGCATGCAGTATTGGCAGCCGATGCACTGATCATCCAAATGCTTGACCACACCCGTGGCCGGGTCTTTCTCATAGGCATTGACCGGGCAGCCGTGCATGCAGGCCGGCTCCAGGCAGTGATGGCAGGCAGCCGTCACATGCTGGATGGCGGGACCGTCAGTACCGACGCCATGGATCAATCCCACGGTGCGCCAGGTCTCATCCTCCTCGAGGCCGTTCTCATTATGGCAAGCGGTGACACAGGCCTTGCAGCCCGTGCACTGGTCAAGGTTGACCTCAAAGGCATACTGCTGGCCCGGGCCCGGCGTCCTTTTGGGGATGAGCTGCGTGTAACGCGGCATCTCCGGGGACAGCTGGTGGAAATCTTTCTTAAAGGCAAATTGTTCCACCGCGGTCATGTCCTGCTGTTCTTCCATGGCCTGGTGGATCAAAATTTCTTCATCCATATTTAAACGGACGCCAGTTTGCGGGCATGGGCGACATCGAACGCCTCCTTGGTTTCCTTCTCATCCTCGGTCGAGAATTTGACCGCGAAGGTCAGCCCCGCGGTCACCGCCACCCCGATCCCCAGATACAATAAGCCGTCCATGTAGCTCATGCCCTCGTCGCGGAACAGGAACCCGAACAGCACGCCGCCCAAGTTGCCGCCGGCGCCGACAATGCCCGCCACCGCGCCCAGGGCTTTCTTATTGATGAACGGGACCACCGCGTAAGCCGCGCCATTGGCCATCTTGATGAACAAAGCGAAGCTCAACATCGCGGCAATGGCCAAGGGCAGGACCGTCATGCGCGAGAACACGATCAACAGCAGGCCGCCGACAAAAAGCGACGATCCCAAGAACATGATGCGGCCTTTCAAGCCGCCGTGACGGGCGCAGCGGTCGGAGAAAATGCCTCCCAAGCTCCTGGCAAAAAGGTTCATCAAACCGAACAGCCCCGCCACCAGCCCTGCCTGGGCGATGGCCAGATGGAACTGGTCGGTAAAATACAGCGCCGCGATATTATTCATGGTCAATTCCACCCCGAAGCTGGCCCCGTAAACGGCGCATAAAAGCCAGACCCGGTAATCTTTGATGGCGGAGCGGAAAGCGCCTTTGACATGTTTCCTCGCCGGCACAATGCCCCGCGCGCGCAATTCGTCGATATTGCCCTGGGGAAAATCTTTGGTCCAACGGGCATAGGCCAGTCCCATTAAAAACAAAAGGACTCCGGGGACCAGCATGCTCAAACGCCAGCCCATGGTTTGGCTGACACCTAAACTGACCATCATGGCCAGGACCAGCGGCATGACCATCTGCGTGATGCCGCCGCCCATGTTGCCCCACCCGGCTGCCGTGGCATTGGCGGTGCCCACACAATTGGGCGCGAACATGACCGAGGTGTGGTATTGGGTGATCACGAAGGAAGCGCCGATGGCGCCGATGGCCAGGCGGAACAGCAGGAAGCTGTGGTAATCATGGGAGAGGCCGATGGCCATGACCGGCAAAGACCCGAGGATCAAAAGCGCGGCGTACGTCCGCCGGGGACCGATGCGGTCGCACAGCCAGCCGATGGCCAGGCGCACCAAAATGGTGATGGCAACGGACGCGATGATGGTATTGCCGATCTGGGTCTTGGTCAGCGCCAGGTCCTTGCGCACCAGCGGCATCAAAGGCGCGATGGCGAACCACGCGAAGAAACTCAAAAAAAACGCCATCCAGGTCATATGGAAGGTGCGCATGGGAACGCTTTTGAAATCCAGCAAATTGATCCGCACCGCTTTGGCACAACTCATACGGCCTCCTTGACCAGGGTCTTGTTGAGCAATGGCATGTACAGCACGATATTGCTGTTCTCTTCCCAAACTTTAAATGTTTTCACGCATTCCTGGCCCTCGCTGCCCTGGCCTGTGACCAGGTCGAACTTATGGCCGTGCAGGGGACACACCACCTTGCCTTCACCGATGATCCCTTCCGCCAAAGGCCCGCCCCGGTGCGGGCAGGTATTTTCAACGGCCAGAAGCCGGCCGTCGCGGCAGCGGAACACCGCCACCTCACGGTGTCCCACCATAAAACAATGTCCCTGGCCCAGCGGCACCTGCTCCACACTACCCAGGTGGATACGAATATTCTTCATGGCTTAAAACCTCCTCGTCAACTAACCGTTATTTTCCGCCTCCTGTAAAACTTCAACCAGTCTTGGGCCCTCGAACTGGGCGGGATAGGCCGGGACCTCCGCTTCTTTCCACGGGTCTTTGTACGCATCCACGGCCTTCTGGACGCGCTCATCCAGCTGGGCGCAGATCCCCAGCGAATCGTCGACCAGAATGCCGCGCAGCACATCGATGCCGACACGCTCCACAAAACCGTAGGTGCGTTCCAAATATTTACCATGTTCGCGGTAATACTCCATGAAACGGCCCATGGTCTTAAGCACCTCTTCATGGCTGTTGACCACGCACAGCAGGTCACCTTTGCGGACATTGGCGCCGGCCGCGCCGCCGACATAGATCTCCCATTTCCCCTCGCCGATGGCCACCGCCCCCAGGTCCTTGACATACGCTTCCGAGCAGTTGCGCGCGCACCCGGCCGTGGCCAGCTTCATCTTATGCGGCGACTCCAGCCCCTGGAACCGGCGTTCGATCTCTTGCGCCATCTTAATGGCGTCCCCCAATCCATAACGGCAAAAATCCGTGCCGACACAGCTTTTGCAGGTGCGGAAGGCCTTGGTGTAGGCATGGCCGCTGGGCATTCCGAGGTCTTTCCATATCTTGGGCAGGTCATCTTTCCTGACCCCCAACAGGTCTATGCGCTGGCCGCCGGTGAATTTGACCATGGGCACTTTATACTTCACCGCGGCTTGGGCAATGCGCATCAATTCATCGGCCGTCGTCACCCCCGCGTAAATGCGCGGCACCACCGAGAATGTCCCGTCTTTCTGTATATTGGCATGCACCCGGTCATTGATGAAACGCGCGTCCCTCTCGTCTTCATACTCTTTGGGCCATATGGTTTTCAACAGCGACGCCAGCCCCACCTTGCTGTCCGCGTCTTCTTTGCCCTCGGCCAATGCCGCGAACACGGCGCTGACCGACTTCAAACCCTTGGCCTTGATCTGGGCCACCAGCTGGGATTTTTCCAAAGCGATCCCCGGCACATAATAATGTTCGCTGGGGTCATAGGACGCTTTGCCCAATTTCGCCTCGATGATCTGGGCGATGAGCCCGCGGCAGGAACCGCAGCCCTTGCCCGCCTTGGTCCTGGCCCCCACCGAAGCCACCGTTTCGCATCCGCTGCTGATGGCTTCCACGATGGTTTTCTTACATACACCGTTGCAATTGCAGATCTGGGCATTGTCCGGCAGGTCCGCAGCCTTGATGAACGCAACGCCTTTGACATCGCCGAAGAGCAGGTCGGAACGGTTTTCGGGAACGCTTTGCTCATTGAGGAACATCTGGATCAGCGCATCGGCCGCGTCCGCATCCCCCAGCAGGATCGCCCCATGCAACTTATTGTCACGGACGACCAGCTTTTTATAAATGCCGCGGTTGGGTTCACGGTAGACAATGACCTCGTCGGTATCGGCCCCGGCTTCTTTTTCTCCCAGCGACATCAGGTCAACGCCCATGACTTTGAGTTTGGTGCCGGTCTTTGAACCCAGGTAAGCGGCCTGCGGGTTGAACCCGCTGATCACGTCCGCCATCACCGTGGCCTGCGCCCAAATGGGTTCCACCAGCCCGTAGAGCTTGCCGCGGTGTTCCACGCATTCACCCAGGGCAAAAACATGGGGGTCGCTGGTGCGCATCTGGTCATCGCACACAATGCCTTTATTGACCTTGAGCCCGGAATCTTTCGCCACCTCGGTGATGGGACGAATGCCCGCGCTGACGACCACCATGTCGGCGGGGATGGTGGCCCCGTCGGAAAACAGCAGGGACGTGATCTTCCCGTCCGCCCTGTGGATGCGCGCGGTTTTACGGTCCGTTAACACGGTCAGTCCCATGGCTTCCATGGTGCGTTTGAGGATCTGCGCGGCTTCCGTGTCCAGCTGGGCCGGCATCAATTGAGGGGCGGCCTCCACGATCGTCACTTCCACATTATGCGTCATCAGCCCCCGGGCCGCCTCCAGTCCCAAAAGCCCGCCGCCGATCACCACCGCTTTCTTGCAGCCCTTGGCATATTCGGCGATGCGGTCGCAGTCATCGATGGTGCGAAACAGAAATGTCCCTTCCCCTCCAAAGCCCTCCATGGGCGGCACAAAGGGCCGGGAACCGGTGGCGATGATCACATGGTCGTAAGTTTCCTCGATGTCGCCGGCCAGCAACGCGTCTTCCTCGTGCACGGCATAAGCGGCGGCCTGCGGATGCAGCTGGCGACCGAGGACCACTTTACGCGCCGTGTCAATGCGCACCGCCTTGACCCCGGCATGCAGGGTGATGTTATTTTCCTTGTACCAGCTCAACGGGTTGATGAAGATATCGCCGGCTTCCTGGGTCTGGTTGAGCACATTGCTCAACAGGATGCGGTTGTAATTGCCGTAGGGCTCGGCCCCGAACATGACGATATCGAATTTGCCCGGGACCCGCCCCAGGATCTCTTCGACCGCCCTTGCCCCGGCCATGCCGTTGCCTATGACCACTATTTTGGTTTTCATCGCGGCTCCATAAACAAAAAAGCCCTGCGCCGGTAAAAACCGGCACAAGGCATCAACGCCAAATAAAAAACCCAACGGGCTTTACTTAAAGCTCATTGGGCATCTTTGTCCAGGTGCGGTGACAACCCTGCCACCAACTGCGAACAATCCAAAGTATAGGATATTCCCGCTTCCCGTCAATGCCTAATTTGGCTCCCCGACGGTAAATGCCCTTATTTTCCCGGTTTCCCCCCTTTTCACGGGAAAGCCACACACAGCTTAGCGGGATGTTACCCATGAAATACCTATAATTTTAGGTATTTCAGTCAAGCAAAGGTTTGCAGATAAGAGGCCAGGTTAACCTCCTGGCTGGAGAGCTTGAGCTTCTTTCGGATGTGGTCGCGGTGGTTGTCCACGGTCCTGGTGGACACGTTCAAAAGGCCGGCGATCTCTTTGGTCGAAAGCCCGTTCCTGATCATGTGGCAGATCTCCATCTCCCGGCGGGAGAGCCGCCATTTCTGGTCCATGAGCCGCCGGCCGAAATCGGCCGTGATCTGGTCCAGCCCGCGGCTCAAAAGGTCGACATTCCTGCGGTCCAGGGGGCTGCCCTTGCGTTTGAGCTTGCCCAGAATGGGGCGGATGAGCCCTTCGACATTGTGGATGACATTCTCTTTGATCTTTTTCTTTTCCTCCTGCAGCTGGGCCAGGAGTTCCAGCTCCGAGCTTCGCGAACGGCGCTCCATCTGGTTGCGCTGGGTCACATCGACCACACTGCCGCGGGTGTTGACCAGTTTTCCCGCCGCGTCAAAACGGGCCGTGGCGTTCAAAATGACCTCCACATGGTGGCCGTCCTTGTGCACCAAAGTGTACGGGATATTGTAAACGCTCCCCGTGGCCTGGATGTCCTTCCAGTGCCGCTCGAATTTCGGCTTTTCCTCTTCAATGATCAGGTCGCCCCAGGTCTTTTTGCCGACGATCTCATCGCGCCGGTAGCCGATCATCTGCAGTTCCGCGCGGTTGATGTCCGCGATGACCCGGTCCGGGCCAAAGACATGGAAGCCGATGGGGGCATTGTCGAAAAAGTCCCTCAAGTACTCCTGGTCAAATATTTCAGGCCGCCGGCCCATCCCATCCTCCAAATAAAAAAACCCAAATATGCTCTCCAAGGAGATATTTGGGCTTCTGTGCCTGCAGTGACGGCTACGCCACTTCGAACGAGTTCCTTACTAAACTATATAATCCAAAAATACGTTTGTCAAATCCCTTTTTGCAGATCCGCCATCAAAATGACCGACTCGGCGATGTCCTTCATGGACCGGCAGGTGTCCATGCTCTTTTTATGGATGAGCCGGTGGGCGGCCTCCTCGGAGAGATTGTTCATCTTCATGAGGATGCCCTTGGCGCGCTCGACGAGCTTGCGGGTCTCCAGCGCTTCCTTGGCCTTGAGTGCCTCTTCCATGAGCTTGGTGTTCTCCACAGCCACAGCCGCCTGGTTGGCCACCATCTGCAGCACATTGACCTCTTCATTGGAAAAATGGTGCGGCTCTTTGGTATAGACATTGATGACGCCGATGGCCTTGTCCTTGACGATCATGGGCACCGCCACCATGGAGGTGAGCCCTTCCTTGGCCGCCAGATCGCGGTAGGCGTATTTCTCTTCCTTGCGCACGTCATACACAATGGCCGGCTCCTTGGTCTTGAGCACACCGCCGCTGAAGGAATTCTCCACCCTGATATTGGGTTTTTTCTTGTATTCCTCGCTCAAGGACTGGGTGGCTTTGATGGACAGCTCCACGCCCTTGTCATCGAGCAGCATGATGGAACAAATTTTGGAGTTGAGCATTTCCGCGGTCACGACCACGATGAGGTTCAATATCTCATCGAGGTAATGCTCGGAGGTGATGGACCTGCTGACCTTGACCAGGGAATCGAATTGCAGGGCCTTTTTACGGGTTTCCTCGAACAGCCGGGCGTGGTCCAGGACCCCGCCGACCTGTTTGGCGATCATTTCCAGCAAATTGACGGTCGCGGCCGCGTAATCCTGCTCGCGCTTGTGCTGGACATTGACGACCCCGATGGCCTTCCCCTTATATATAATGGGCACGGACAAAAATGCTTCATAGCGGTCTTCCGGCAAAACGTCGAAGCTCTTGAAGCGCGGGTCCTTGTAGGCGCGGCTTTTGATGGCCACGGTCTTGTTCTCCCGGGCGACCCAGCCGGTGATGCCTTCGCCCATTTTCAGGACCACATTGCCCAGTTCTTTCTTATGGCCGGTCTTGGAGGCCATGAGCACCAGGTTCTCTTTTTTATCGTCAAAAAGGTAGATGAACACCGAGTCCGCGCCGGCCATTTCGGTGACGATCTTGACCACCAGCTGCAGGGTGAGGTTAAGGTCCAGTTCCGAGGAGGCAATGTCCACGATGGTGCGCAGGATCTTGAGCTCTTCGGCCGAGGAAATGTTGAGCTTCTTATTTTTTGTCTGTTCCGCCATAGACTAACAATGATACAATAGTATTGACATTACGCCAGCTTATTTTATATTAGTAGATTCTTATGGATGCTACCCCCTTTTTCTTCTACCTGTTCGCCGCGGCGCTGGTTTTGGCCAGCCTGACCGTGGTCCTGGCCCGCAACCCCCTCTATAATGTCCTGTCTTTGGTGGCTGCCATTTTTGCCCTGTCTTCCATCTTTATGCTCCTGGAAGCCTTTTTCGTTGGGGTGGTGCTGCTTTTGGTCTACGCCGGGGCCATCCTGGTGTTCTTCCTGTTCGTGGTCATGTGCCTGAACCTGACCCCCGAAGCCTTGAGCACGACAGGCCAGGGGCACATGCGGGTCTTGGGATGGTTGGCCGCGGCCTTGTTCCTTTCGGAATTCTTTTTAGTGCTCAAAAGCTTTGCCTGGGCGCAGGCCGTGGGCGCCTCTTCGGTGCGCGGCACGGTCGAAGCGGTCGGCAAAGTGTTGTTCACGGATTACCTTCTTCCCTTTGAATTGACCTCGTTTTTGCTTTTGATCGCGGTCTTCGGGATCGTTTCGCTGGCCAAGGGGGCCTTTAAAACCAAATGATCGGGCTTGGGTCTTATTTATTGTTGAGCGGCATCATTTTTGCCATCGGGATCGCCGGTGTTGTGACCAGCCGCAACGCGCTCAAGATCCTTTTGTCCCTGGAACTGCTTCTGGCCGCCTCCAACCTTTCGTTCGTGGCCTTCTCCCGCTTTAACGGCGATTACACCGGGCAGCTGATCGTGTTCTTCGTCATTTTGGTCGCCGCGGCGGAGGTGGCCATCGGCCTGGCGATCATTGTTTTGATGTACCGCCATTTCTCGACGATCCAGGCCGATGAATTAAAGGATCTGAAATGGTGACCCCGCTGCTCGCCTGGACAACCCTGTTCGCACCGCTGGCCGCCTGCATACTCATCACCCTGTTTTTCCTGCGCTCCAAAAATTTAAGCTCTTTGATCGCCATCGCCGGCATTATGACCTCTCTGGCCTGCTGTATCGGCATGTTCCCGCAGGTCATCCATGGCTATAACACAGTGGATTTCCAGCAATCCACCACCTGGCTTACTGTGCCGGGACTGATCATTCCCTTCGGGGTGTGGATCAATCCTTTGTCGATCATGATGCTGTTGATCGTCACCGGGGTCGGCAGCGCCATTTTCATTTATTCCCGCGGGTACATGGCCGAGGACCCCAGCATGCCGCGGTTCTTCGCGTTCTTGAGCCTGTTCGCCTTTTCCATGATCGGCATTGTGGTTGCCAATAACCTTATCCAGCTGTTCATTTTCTGGGAGCTGGTGGGTTTGAGCTCTTACCTGTTGATCGGGTTCTGGTACCAAAAACCCTCGGCCGCGGACGCCGGGGTCAAAGCGTTCGTGGTCAACCGTTTGGCGGATTTCGGGTTCCTGTGCGGCATTTTGCTGTTGTGGAGCGTGTCGGACATCGGGCATGGACGCAGTTTCGTGTTCACTGATCTCATGCCGGTCATTGCCCATCTGGACCCTGCTATTTTGACGGCCGTGGGGCTTTTGATCTTCTGCGGTGTCGTCGGTAAAAGCGCCCAGGTGCCCCTGCACGTGTGGCTGGCCGATGCCATGGAAGGCCCCACCCCGGTCAGCGCCCTCATCCATGCCGCGACCATGGTGGCCGCCGGTGTTTACTTGCTGGCCCGCACCTTCTTTATCTTTGAACCATCGGCAACGGCGCTTTCGGTCATCGCGTATATCGGCGGCATCACCGCCCTGATGGCCGCGACCCTGGCCATCGCCGAGAATGACATCAAAAGAATTCTCGCCTATTCCACCTTGAGTCAATTAGGGTACATGGTCATGGCCCTGGGACTAGCCGGTCCCATGCAAGGCATGTACCATTTGACCACGCACGCGTTCTTCAAAGCCCTCTTGTTCCTGGCCGCGGGCAGTGTGATCTACGCCCTGCACCATGAGCAGAACATTTGGAAAATGCAGGGATTGCTCAAACAAATGCCGGTGACCGGTATAACCTTTTTGATCGGAACATTGGCCCTGTGCGGTATCTTTCCTTTGAGCGGGTTTTGGAGCAAGGATGAGATCCTCGCGCTGGCTTCTGCGCACAATCCTTTATTGTACTGGATCGGGACATTCACCAGCTCCCTGACCGCTTTTTACATGGGCCGTTTGTTCTGGACCGCGTTCTGGGGCAAGCCCAATGCCCATAACGGGCACGGCGCCCACGAATCCCCGGCGGTGATGACCATTCCTTTGATCGTCCTGGCTATTCTCTCCGCCATTGGCGGCTTCTTGAACATCCCCCATTTTCTCTTTCCCAAGGAAGCCGCAGAACCATTGAATATCAGCGTGGCTTTGATCTCCTCGGCCGCGGCGGTGCTGGGTTTAAGTATTTCCTATGTGATCTACAGCAAACGCCCCTCGGCCGATCCGCTGGAGGCCAAGCTGGGCGCTTTCTATTGTGTCTTAAAGGACAAATATTATTTCGACATTGTGTACGGCTGGTATGTGGACCACCTGCAGCAAGGCTTTGCCCGGCTTTTGGCCTGGCTGGAAGAAACCTTCATTGTCCGATTCGGGGTGCACGGTGTGACCGCGGTCGCAAAAGCGAGCGGCGACATTATCCGCCATTTGCAGACCGGTGTGGTGCAGTTTTACGCTTTGGTGTTCGCTTTGGGAGCCGCTGTACTGTTTTTGGCAGCCATTAAATTATGATGATCTCCAATCCGCTTTCCTATATCCTTTTATTGCCCGCGGTGGCCCTGCTGCTGTTATTTTTTGTGCCAGGGCAAAGGACTTCTCTAATACGCAGCGTTGCCAATGCCGGCATCCTGCTGTCTTCCCTTTTATCCGTATGGGTGTTTTCCTCTTACAACCACACGGCCGGGGGTTTTCAATTCATCGAGAATGTCCCCTGGGTCCCTGCGCTGGGCATTTCCTATCACCTGGGCGTCGATGGGGTCAATTCCGTGCTGGTGCTGCTGTTGGGCATCTGTTCGCTCGCCGCGGTGCTGTTGTCTGCCAGCATCAAGGAACGGGTCAAAGAATATTATATTCTCCTGCTTCTGGTCGTCATCGGCACGTACTGGGCTTTTCTTTCCCTGGATATTTTCTTCTTCTATTTCGCCCATGAGATCGCCACTGTCCCGGCTTTCCTTTTGATCGCGGTCTGGGGTTCGGAACGCAAAGAATACGGGGCCATGAAGCTGACCTTGTATTTGACCGCCGGCGCTTCTTTGGCCCTCATCGGTTTGTTGGGTCTTTACTTTGGACTTGGCCTGGGGACCTTTGACCTGGTGGCTATCCAGCAGCATTTATCCGCGCATCCTTTGCCCATGGACGTGCAGAACTGGGTCTTCCCGCTTATTGTGCTGGGCTTTGGCGTCACGCTCACGTTGTGGCCTTTTTATACCTGGGCGCCTGTCGGGTATGCCACCGCCCCGACGGCGGTCAGCATGCTGCATGCCGGCGTGATCAAAAAACTGGGCGCTTACGCTATTTTGCGTTTTGCCATTTTGCTCATGCCCCAGGCCGCGCATAACTGGATGCCCATCGTCGCCACTTTGGCGGTGTTCAACATCCTTTACTGCGGGCTTGTCGCGCTCACCCGCCGCGACCTCAAATATGTTTTGGGGTATTCCAGCTGCAGCCACATGGGATACATTTTGCTGGGGCTGGCCTGCATGAACGTCATCGGCCTCAACGGTGTGGTGTTCTTGATGTTCGCCCACGGCATCATGGCGGCCCTGGCCTTTGCTTTGGTCGGCGCCGTGGAAGACCAGACCAAAACCCGCAACATGGATGAGCTGGGCGGCCTGGCCAAACAAATGCCTTTTATCGCCACCTGTTTCAGCATGGCGGCCCTGGCCTCCGCCGGCGTTCCCGGTTTCGCCAATTTCGTCGCCGAGATCATGGTATTGCTGGGCGCCTGGGACCAGTACCGCTGGCAAACCGTGGCCGCGGTTCTGGGCATTGTGCTCACCGCCGTGTACATGCTCAAAGCCATCCGCCTGGCCTTCCAGGGCCCGGTCAATGCCCGCTGGGCCGGCCTCACGGATGCCCAAACACCTTTGCAGAAATTGCCCTTTATCCTTTTGCTGGGGGCCCTGATCATCGTCGGATGCTGGCCTTTGCTGATCTTAAACCATGTCGGAAATATCTATGTTCCCATCCATTGATTGGCATTTGATCTCTTTGGAATGCCTTATCACCGCGGCTTTTGTGGCGCTGGTCGTGATGGACATTTTGCTGCCCAAGGACAGCCGCGATGACCGCATCGGCATCTCCAGCTTTATCGCCCTTGCCGGCCTGATCGGATTTTGGCTTACCCAGCGCAACCTGAGCGGCACATCGTTCGGCGGAATGTTCAGCATGGATTCCCTGGCCTGGTTCTTCAAGGGCCTCTTCCTTTTGGCCATGGTGTTCGTGTTCGCCATGACCGGGCAGTTCTTCAAGTCCTTGGGCGGACGGCGCAATGAGTTCTACCTTTTATTGTGGCTGGCCCTGCTTGGCATGTGCCTGATGGCTTCCTCCAATGACCTTCTGCTCTTGTTCATCTCCATCGAAATACTCACCATTTCCCTGTATGTCATGACCGCGTACCTTAAAAGCGACAAGCATTCGCTGGAAGCGGGCATGAAATATTTGATCCTGGGCGCTTTGTCGTCGGGGTTCTTCCTCTTCGGCGCCAGCTTCCTCTACGGCGTTACCCATTCGACCCGTTTTGAAGCCATACAGAATTATGCCGCGACCCACGCCATGGACCCTGCGGCCGCCTTCGGTTTGGTCATGGTCTTCGCGGCCATCGGTTTTAAGATCGCCTCTGTTCCCTTCCACATGTGGGTGCCGGATGTGTACCAGGGCGCGCCCACGCCGGTGACCGCCTTATTGTCGGTAGGCTCCAAAGCCGCCGGCTTCGTGGTGGTCATCCGTTTGTTCTTCGGTATCTTCGCGGCCTGGCATGGCCAATGGAGTTTGGTGCTGGCGGTGCTCGCGGCCATGACCATGTGCTATGGCAATTTGGCGGCCATGTTCCAGACCAATATCAAACGGCTCTTCGGTTATTCGAGCATCGGGCATGCCGGATACTTGCTCATGGGCGTTGCCGCGGGCTCGGTGCTGGGCGCCTCGGCCGTCAACTTCTATCTTTTGGGATATTTGTTCACGAATCTCGCGGCGTTTTTGGTCATCGTGTTGTTCTTTAACGCGGTGGGCAGTGATGAGATCAAGGATTACGCGGGGCTGTCGCGGCGTTCCGGGCTATTGTCCTGCGCCATGCTGCTGGCCCTTGTTTCTCTGGCGGGTATTCCGCCGCTGGTCGGGTTCTTCGGAAAGTTCGCTTTGCTGATGGCCACGGTGCAAAGCGGTTTTGTATGGCTGGCTTTGATCGCCGCGGCCAATATCGTGGTGTCGCTGTATTATTACCTGCTGGTCGCCAAGCGCATCTACGTTGATGCGCCCCATGGTCCTGCTTCCCCCATCCCTGTTTCCCGGCCCATGCAATGGCTGCTCGGCATCGCCATGGCAGGGATCCTCATCATCGGCATTTACCAGGGACCTTTCCTGGACGCCGCCGCCCTTGCCTTCAAAGGCATGCATTTCTAATTACAATAAACGACGAAGGACCAGAGGGGTCAGGAGTGTCGTGGCCAGGCTCATGACAATGACGGCCGCGTAAATTTCCTGGGTGATGAGGTTTTGGTTGAGGCCGATCAACCCCACGATCATGGCCACTTCCCCGCGCGGGGCCATGCCGAAGCCGATGATGGCGGAATCCTGAACGGAGAAGCCCTGCGTTTTGGCCGCCAAAAAACAACCGGCGAATTTTGTGGCGATGGCGACAGCGGTCAGGGCGGCAAGGAACGGGAGAATGCCGGCCTTTACCGCGTGAAGGTCGACGAGAACGCCTAAAGAAACAAAAAATACCGCGCCGAAGATCAAATGCAGCAGCTCAGTGCCCCGGCCGTGGCTCCTGGCCCTGTGGGCCAGCGCCTCTCCCAGCGAGATCCCCGCGATGAACGCGCCCACCACCCCCGAGAGATGGACCGTTTCCGCTCCCCAGACGTAAAGGAAGGCGGCTGCCATCACAGCAATAAAAATAACAGGTGTCCGGTCCAGGCGTTCGATGAGCGGGCTTAAGACCTTCTTCCCAAGATAAATACCGGCCGCCACGAACAGCAGGGCCTTGACCGCCACAAGGATAATGGCGGTGGTGGAGAAGGTGCCGTCGACGATCTGCTTGGAAAAAGAAAGCGCCAGGAGCCCCAGCACATCATCCATGACCGCGGCACCGATGATGGCCTTGGCCGCGTCGGTGTGCAGCTTGCCCATGGTCTTCAGCACACTGGCGGTGATGGCGATGCTGGTGGCGGTCAGCGCCGTGCCGGTGAATACGGCGCTGGGAAAATCGTATCCGAAGGACTTGGCGGTGAGGTATCCCCCGATCCAGGGAACAATGACGCCGCCCAGGGCGATGACGGCGTAACGGAAGATGAAAATGTCTTTAAGCTTGAATTCCAGCCCGATGAGGAACAACAGGACGATGGCGCCCAGCGCCGCCGCGTGCTGCGCCAAAACCGTGTGGGCGATAAGCCCCAGGACGCTGGGACCGACCAGCAACCCCAGCAGGATCTGGCCGATGGCCTGCATGTTTAACCTTCCATGAGCCGCTTTTTATTGTAGATCATGCTGTCGCGGGAATACTCGGCGATGTCGAGGCGGCCCGTGTCCATGCGGATGGCATCTTCGGGGCAGACCTCGACGCAGAAGCCGCAGTACACGCATTTGCCAAGGTCGAGGATGAATTCGGCCGGGTATTTCTCGATGTTGGGGTCCGGATGCTCGGCAGCCGTGATCTGTATGCAGCGGGCCGGGCATACGGTCTCGCACATCATGCAGGCCACACAGCGCGGGGAACCGTCCTCGCGTTTGGTCAAACGGTGGCGGGTCCTGGCGCGCAAGGCCAAAGGCCGGGGCTGTTCCGGGTATTGGTAGGTCACCGCCGCGCGCGTATTTTTGAACAGGCCGAACACATGCAGGATGTGCAGTGTCAAGTTACGGAAAAAATGTTTGGATGTGAGCGCGATGCCGCCCACCACCGATGGGATGTATGTTTCTTCCCACCAGGTCAATTTGCGGCGGTTGGCCTGTTTCCAGGCGCGCTTCATCTGGGCGACGCGCAAAGCGGCAAACGGGCCATTGGGATCGAAATACTTTTGCAGTTCCGGTTTTTCCATGATCACCTTAAAAGAATGAGCACCACGGCCGTGACCGCAATATTGGCCAGGGACACGGGCAGCAGGATCTTCCATCCCAAATGCATGAGCTGGTCATAGCGGAACCGCGGCAGCGTCCAACGGACGGCCATCAAAAGCCAGATAAAGATACCCAGCTTAATAAAGAACGCCAAAACCCCCCAGATGACCACGGCCAGGTTGGACAGCGCGACGTGGCCCCCCCACGGGAAATAAAACCCGTCGGGATGGAGATACGGCACCTGCCATCCGCCCAAAAACAATGTGGTCATGAGCGCCGCCACCAGCACGGTCTCGACCAGGTCCGCCAAAAAGAACATGCCGAATTTCATGCCGCTGTATTCGACGAAATACCCGATGATCTCGCTTTCCCCTTCCGGAAGGTCGAAGGGCGTGCGTTTGGTCTCGGCGGTGGCCGCGGTCAAAAATAAAATGAACGCCAGGGGCTGGACAAAAACCCCCCATTTGGGAAGCCAGCCGCCGGCCATATAGGCCCCCTGCGCGCGCACCAAGGCCTGCAGATCGACGGTGTTAAAGACCATGATGACGCCCATGATGGCCGCCCCCATGGTGATCTCATAGGCGATCATCTGCGCGGCCCCGCGCATCCCGCCCAAGAACGCGTAATTATTGTTCGAGGAGAAACCGGCCAGCACCACGCCATAGACGCCCATGGACATCATGGCAAAGATGTACAGCAGCGCGACATTGATATTGGCCGCCTGCAATTCGATGACCCTGTCGCCCAGGATCAATTTGTCGCCGATGGGAATGGCGGCAAAACCGACCAAAGCGAACACCACGGACAGATACGGGGCGAGGTTAAAGAGGAATTTATTGGCCCCCTGGGGAATGAACTCCTCTTTGCTCAACATCTTGAGCACATCCGCGATGGCGTGGAACAGACCCAGGGCCTTGAACCCGAAGATCCTGGCGCGGTTGGCGCCGATGCGGTCCTGCATGACCGCGCTTTGCTTGCGCTCGACCCAGGTCAAAAGCCCCGCGATATTGAACATGATGAATATCGTGCCCGAGGCCATCAGCAATTTGATCAAAATGTCCGTCATGGTCATTTCTTTAACACCATTCCCTGGTCGCCGAGCTTGGCGTAAGTCATTTCGGAGAACGCCCCGACGCCGGCGGCGATGGCTTTAAACACATCCTCAGAATTTTTGAAATCGATGGGCACGCCCAGCTGCCCGGCGAGCATCGACACGATCTTCCAGTCCCATTTGGCTTCTCCCAGCGGAGGAAAAGCAGGCCAGATGCGCTGCACCCTGCCCTGGCAATTGGTGAAGGTCCCGTCCTTTTCAGCGTAGACCGCCCCCGGCAGCACGATGTGCGCATAGGCGCAGGTGTCATTGACATTGCTGCCCTGGTAAACGAACAGTTTGACGCTCTTGGCAATTTGCTCGACGGTCTCTTTGCCGTACAGTTTGACCAGGTCGCGGCCGAACACATACAGCACGTCCAGCCCGCCCTGCCTGGCTTTCTGGATGATCTCATCCCCTCCCACGGCGTCAGTCAGGATGGCGGCGGCGCCGGCGGTGTTGGGGTTCTTGTCGGCCTTGAGCAGGAAATCATCGGCATAGCCGGGCTTTTCCGGGACCTTAAAGCCGATGTTGGGGACTTTCAAAGCGTCCTTGAATAATTTCCTGATGGCAAAAATGTCCTCATTGGTCAATTGCGTGGACACGATGATCCCGACCCGATCCATGCGCCCGGACTTTTGCAGCGGCCCGATGGCCTCGGCAATGGCGGTGATGGCCTGGTCCCATTCGATGGCAACGACTTTGCGCTGCGGGAACAGGATGCGGTTCTCGTCGATGAAATGATAGTTGTAGCGGCCCTCATCCGATATCCAGTGCTGGTTGACTTCGGGATTGTGCCGGGGCTTGAGCCGCATGACCCGCGCCTTTTTGTCCTGGTGGGGACGCGACTTGTCCCATTCCACCGTGATATTGCACCCCATGCTGCAGCCCGGGCAAACGGACTTGGTCTGCTCCAAATACCACACGCGGCACTTGAACCGGAAATCCTTGTCGGTGAGCGCCCCAACGGGACAGATGTCGACCACGTTGCCGGAATATTTATTGTCCAGCTGTTTGCCGGGATAAAGGTCCAGTTCCGAGTGGTCGCCGCGGTTAAAGACGCCGAATTCGCTGGTCTTGGTGATATTGTCCGCGAAACGCACGCACCGGGTGCACAAGACACAGCGCTCCTGGTCGAGCATGACCGTGGGGCCGATGGAAAAGGCCTTCTTGGTCTTCTTGACCTTCACATCGACCAGCCGGCTGTTGTACTTGCCGTACTCCATATAATAGTCCTGCAGCTTGCATTCCCCGGCCTGGTCGCACACGGGACAGTCAACCGGATGGTTGACCAGCAAAAATTCAAGCACGGCCTGGCGGGCCTCGACGGCCTTGGGCGAATTGGTCTTGACCACCATCCCGTCGGTGACAACGGTATTGCAGGCGATCTGCTGTTTGGGCTGTTTCTCGATCTCCACCATGCAAATGCGGCAGTTGCCGGCCACCGGCAGGGCCGGATGGTAGCAATAGCGCGGGATGGGAATGCCGGCTTTGTCCGCGGCCTGGATGACCGTCGTGCCCGCGGGGACTTCTATCTCTTTTCCGTCAATGGTTACTTTTGGCATATTCCAGATCGCTGCTGCGGTTAATGTACGCTTCGAATTCACCCCTGAACTTCTTCACATAACTTCCGATCGACATGGTCACGGCATCGCCGAAAGCGCAGATGGTATTGCCGCCGATATTATTGATGATGCCCGGCAAATTCTTGAGGTCGACGGAGCGGCCGTGGCCTTCATAAATGCGCTTGATGTTGCGGTACACCCAGCCCGAGCCTTCGCGGCAGGGCGAGCACTGGCCGCAGGACTCGTGCGCGAAGAACCGCGCGGCGACCATGGCTGCCCAAACCATATCGGTCGTATCGTCCATGACAATGATGCCGCCGGACCCGGCCATGGTGCCTGCCGCCTTTAACGAATCGAAATCCATTTTGACGTCGATCTCATTGGCGGTGAGGATGGGCGCCGAGATGCCGCCGGGGATGACCGCTTTGAGCTGGCGTCCGCCGCGGATGCCGCCGGCATGCTGGTAAATGATCTCGCGCAGGGGCGTGCCGTTGGGCAGTTCATAAATGCCCGGCTTGTTGACATGCCCGCTCACACAGAAGATGCGGTTGCCCCCGTTTTTCTCGCAGCCCAGCTTGGCGAACCATTCGCCACCGTTGAGGATGATGGGCCCGACACACGCCAGGGTCTCGACATTGTTGATGACCGTGGGACAGCCGAAAAGACCCACCACCGCCGGGAACGGCGGCTTGATGCGCGGGAAACCTTTGTGGCCTTCGAGGGAATTTAAAAGCGCGCTTTCCTCGCCGCAAATATACGCGCCGGCGCCGGGATGGACGATCACGTCCAGGTCGAATGAAGTGCCCATGATGCCCTTGCCCAAAAAGCCCTTGGCTTTGGCTTCCTCGATGGCGGCCCGCACGGTCGCGATGGACTTGACATATTCCCCGCGGATGTACACATAGGCCTTGTGGCTGCCGATGGCAAAACAGGTGATGATGATGCCCTCGAGCAAAGCATGGGGATCGAGCTCGAAAATGTATTTGTCCTTGAACGTGCCGGGTTCGCCTTCATCGCCGTTGACCACCAGGTAGCGGGGCTTGGGATTGGCCGCCGGGATAAAGCCCCACTTGGTCCCCGTCGGGAAACCGGCGCCGCCTAACCCGCGCAAATTGGCCTTCTTGACCTCTTCCCCAACCTGGGCGGGAGCCATCTGGGTCAGCGCTTTACGCGCGGCCTCATAGCCCTTGTCCTTGAGATAGTTCTCCAGGCGCTGGGGGTTTTCCTGGTCAAAATGCCGGGTGGCGATCTTCTGCATGGCTTTAGCTGTTCTGGTCGATCAATTCATCGACCTTCTTTTTATTTAAAAAACCCTTATATTCCTTGTTGCACTGCATCATGGGCGCGATCTCGCAGGCGCCCAGGCATTCGACGACACTGAGGCTGAATTTCCCGTCGGGGGTTGTTTCCCCGGGTTCTATCCCCAGCCGGGTCCGGATGTGGTCAATGACCTCCTGGGCGCCCAACAGCGCGCAGGACGTGGTCTGGCAGACCGCAAAATGGCATTTGCCTTTGGGCTTCTGGTGGAACAAATGATAAAAAGAGACCACTTCATGCACATGCACGACCGGAATGCCCAAATACGCGGCGACTTCCTGTTCGGTTTCCGGCGAGATCAGGCCCTTGTGTTCCTGGACCACATGCAGCACGGGAAGCAAAGCGGCCTGTTTCTGCTCGTACTGGCTGACGATCTTATCGAGTTGTGGAAGGAGTTCCTGCATATTACCGGTCCAATTCTCCCGCGATCATGTTCACGGAACCGAAAGTGGGAATGAGGTCCGCCATCATGTCCCCGGCCAATAACTTAGGCAGCGCGCTCATGATGGGAAAACACGGCGGATGGACGCGCACCCGCCAGGGATGGTCCCTTCCGTCGCTGACAATGTAAAAACCCAGCTCCCCGTTGGCGCCCTCGACCGGCACATACGCCTCGCCCACCGGCGGATGTATGCCATGGCCGTACATGACCAGTTTGAAATGGTTCATCAACCCTTCGATATTGCCGTAGGTCTCTTCCTTCGGGGGAAGCGCGACATCTTTGCGGTCGGTGTTGATGCCTTGGGAATATTTCCTGGTGCTGCCCTGCAGCGTGGGGTCCAGGTCGACCTGGTCCTGCAGCAGGCCTTCGGTCTCGCCCATCTTGGCGCTGTCGACCATGTGCGCGGCCGTGATGACCTCGCCGGTCAGGTCGCCGGCGATGGGCCCATCCGGGATCTGTTGCAAACATTGCTCGATCATGCGCAGCGACTGCTCCATCTCGGCCATGCGCACAAAATAACGGTCCAAATTATCGCCGTCGGTGCCGGTGGGGACCTCGAAATCCAGGCGGTCATAGATCAAATACGGATTGGCCTTGCGCACATCATACGCCACCCCGCTGCCGCGCAGGAACGGGCCGGTGATGCCGTGGGAGACGGCATCCTGCGCCGATATCTTTCCCGTGCCCTTCATACGGTCGAAGAAAATGCGGTTGTGGGTGAGCAATTCATCCGTTTCGATCAGGACCTTGCGCACATCCGCGATCTTCTGGAAAGCCCTGTCCGCGAAACCGGCGGTCAGGTCAGCCTTGACCCCGCCGATACGCACGTAGGAAATGGTCAGCCGCGCGCCGGTGATCTCCTCGACCAGCTCATACAAAAATTCCCGGGCCTTGATCATGTACAAAAACGCCGACATGGCCCCCAGCTCCATGGCCGAGGCGCCGATGCAGGTCAAATGGTCGGTCACCCGCGAGATCTCGCTCATGAGCACGCGGATGTATTTGGCGCGCTCGGGGATGTCTATCCCCAACAATTTCTCGACGGTCATGGCAAAGCCGACATTGTTGATCAAAGGCGAAACGTAATTGAGCCGGTCCGTGTACGGGAAACACTGGGTGTAGGTCACGGTCTCGCACATTTTCTCAAAGGCCCGGTGCAGGTAGCCGATCTCGACCTCGACGTTGTGGATCTTCTCCCCTTCCAGTTCCATGATGAGCCGGATGACCCCGTGCATGGCCGGGTGCGAAGGGCCTACGTTAAGCAGCATTGAGCGTGTTTCAGTCGCCATGGTCTTAATACACCGGCCCGATCAGGGGCTGGCGTTTGTTGAATGGATAATCTTTGCGCAGCGCGTGCCCTTTGAATTCCTCGTACATCAAAATGCGTTTTAAATTGGGATGCCCTTTAAAGCGGATGCCGTACATGTCCCAGACTTCCCGTTCATACCAGTTGGCCGAGGCCCACAGGTCGGTGAGGGTATCGACTTGCGGGTCCTTTTCATCCACCGGCACTTTGACGCGCAGGCGGTGGTTATGGGTCAGGGAATAAAAATGGTAAACGACCTCGAAGCGGGGCTCTTTCTGGATCCTGCCGCCGGCAAAGAACAGATAATCGACCGCGGTCAGGTCCATCAGGTAATTGAAATCCATCTGCGGGTCTTCTTTGAGGAACTTGGCGATTTCGCGTAAAGCGCCCGGACGGACAACAACGGTCTCGTCGCCCCTGAAGGCATGGGTCTCCACGATCTGCGATTGGAATTTTTCCTGGACTCTTTGCAGCGGTGTCATGACAGAGCTTCTCTTTCCCGGATGTGCTGCTGGATGGAATACCCTTCCAGCAAGTGGGCGGGCCGCCCTGTTTTAGTGCGGGGGTCGTAGAGCGTCCTGCTCTGCTCTCCTTTTTGGATCTTGTCCTGGAGCTTCATCAGCCCGTCGAGGACGTTCTCGGGACGGGGCGGGCAGCCGGGGATGTAAATGTCGACCGGGATGATGGTGTCGATGCCCATGACGGTCGCGTAATTGTCGTAAAAACCGCCGGTGCAGGTGCAGACGCCGAATGCCACCACCCATTTGGGTTCGCACATCTGGTCGTACACGGTCCGCAGCACAGGAGCCATCTTATGGTTGATGGTCCCCACCACGAACAGCACGTCCGATTGCCGGGGCGAAAAGCGCGGGAACCCGGCGCCGAAGCGGTCCACGTCATAATGGCCGGCGGCGGTGGACATGTACTCCATGCCGCAGCAGGCCGTGACAAAGGGATACTGGAAAATGGAATATTTGCGCGCCCAGCCCAGGGCATCGTCTAATTTGGATGTGAAAAAATTGGAGGCGGAACTCAAGAATGACATAGGACTACTCCCATTCGAGGGCTTTTTTCTTCCAGACGTACCAGTATCCCAGGACCACAAACCCCAGGAAAAAGGCCATTTCCAGCAAACCGAAGACCCCCAGGTCCCTGAAATTGACCGCCCAGGGAAAAAGGAAGACCAACTCCACGTCAAAGATGATGAACAGCATGGCCACAATGTAAAACTGCACGGACGCCTGCCCGCCGGGCAGGGAAAACGGCTCCTTGCCGCATTCAAAGGGCCTGGATTTGATCGCGCTGGGGGCCTTAGGCGCCAAAAGCCTGGGGATCCCCAGCAAAAGCATGGCCAGGGCCACGGCGAACAAAAAGGCGAAAATGACCGCAATGTACTCTAACATATCCGGTCATTATAGCACTTTGAGGGAACAAAGGCAAACGCCCTTTAGAGGCTTGCGGAGGGTATTCCTAACAGGGGCAGGACGCTGGAGAGCGGGGTGACGCTCAGGATGACCGGCCTCACACCGGTGAAATCCCCGCGTTTGAACTGCGCGATCATGGACTGGTCGAAGCGGATGTCGATGGCATCGCCGCTGACGTCCATGGGCAGGTTTTCGGCATTGAAGTCGATACCGCCGCGGGTCTCTTTGGCGGTCTGGGCATTATCGACCTGGCTGGCCGCCGGAGGAGTTTCATCATCGTCCCTGCCGATGCCATTGCCTTCAGTGGAGAGCATGGCGTAGTCATCCTGGCTGATGCCAAACTCGCTCCTGGATTTCACCATGTCGCTGTGGATCGGGCCGAGGTTGGCTTTGGTAAAGACAACCTCGCTCATCTGGTCCGGGGCGAACAGCGCATACCCTTGGGCCAGGAATAAGGTGACAATGCCGGCAATGGCGATGCGGCGGCCTGCCGCATAGCGTTTCTGGTCATTGCCTAACGGCGCTTCATAAGACGCGACAAATGACGGGTCATTGGAAGAGGCCCGCATGACGAAATGCCCGGCGGGAGCCCCGGCATCATCCACAAAGACCACATCTGCATAACGGTAAAGCCCGTCTATGTTCTCGCCTTTATCGACGTTGAATTCTTTGACGTGCAGGGGGCCGGCAGCTACAGTGCTAAATACCTTCCCCGGCGTAAATTCCGCTTCCATGGCCTTGACCGTTTCATGCCTTGCCAGGGCGATTATTTTCTGCGGAGGATTTTTAGTGCTGTTGGGATCGTATTTCCATCCGGTGTCGTTGCGGGGGTCATCGGAAAGTTTTTTCAGGAGATTCGGATGGATAGGCGGCTGGAAACGGGGAGATTGGGAAAAAGGAATGGTTTCTCCGTCGTAAACGCTCAGCGCGTCTTTTATGCCCGCATCCATTTTCTCTTTCACGATCAGGGCGAACAAAACCGCGATCGCCACGGGGTTCTCTATCTCCCCGGTCGCATGCAGCCAGCCGTGCCCGGAACGCTCGCCGTAAATGGGCACCACATAATTTTGCTTCTCCAGCGCTTCTTTTTTGGCCTTAAGGAAGACGTACCCCGTGTCGGTGGTAAAGGTTTCGACGCCCACCTGCCGACTTTTCTCGACGATCCCCATGGTGCCCAAAACGTCCTTGATCACGCCCAGTTTCTTTCCCGGTATGTTCTTATAGCCCCAGCGTTCGATCAAAGACGGGATGACCATGCCGATCAAATTGTCCTGCGCCAGTGTTTTAAAACCGGTGACCGTCCCTTTTTGTATTTCCGGCACCAGGATGGCGCCCCGGTCCCCGTCCAGGTCGAATGCCAGGCCGAAGGTGGCATTATTCTTTTGCATGGCATCTTTCAATTCTTTCAAATTCGCGTCGACGGAGGGGTCGGCTTTGTGCAAACCGGAAACCTCCCGCACGACGGTATTTAATTTTATGACCTCGGCCCCCAAATTCTCGAACGTCTGGGCAGCCAGCAGCCCGCTGGGCGTGAACGCGCCATCGATAACAACGCGCTGGCCCTGAAGCGGCTTATTATCCGCGTATTGTTTCGCCTGCGCCGCCACAAAGCCTTGGGGGTCATTGTTGGCCTTGATCTCTTCCCCTAATTCATACAGCGACCCGTTAGCGGAAGCGACATGCCCGATCAGCGTGTTGAACTGGACCGCGCTGGCTTCGATCTGGCGGAAAACCTCGAATGTTCCCTTCTTCGCGGACTCCATGGCCTTTATTCTGGAAGGGTCCGCCAGCATCCCCTTGACGATGTCCAGGGAATCTTTTTTGATCTCATGGACGTTCAAGCTCAAAATATTCCCGCCCCTTGCCGTGCGCATCGCCACCTTGAACCCGCGCACGACGACGCCTTCCGGCTGGGAAACGTGGCTGGCGGTCTCAAAAATGCTCATCATGGGCTTAAAGCGCTGCACCGCCCAGGAATAACTTGTGACCGTGTTGGGGTCGGCTCCGACATAAATGACATTCAACCCAGCGAACCTCAAAGCAGCGACCAGGGCGTCGGTCAGTTCCGATTCGATCTTGCGCGCGTCCCTGGCCACCAAGACATTGCGCTCAGCGGCGGGAATGCCGGCTTTCTCCGCCTTTTCAATGGCCATCTTTGCCCATGTCAACCCTAGAATAAAACCCATCTTGGGGGAAAAGAACGGTCCCGTGTTGCGATAGTCATAATCGCGGAACATGTCGGGGTTGAGGTCCGCCAAAGAATATTCCTGCTGCGCCCAATTCTCCCATTGTCCCTGGGTCGAAACCACATTGTTGATCGTGTTCAAGCGGTCTTCCATGTTCCCGGCAAGTTGTACGGCAACGGACAACTCCGCCGGTGAAGTGATCGCAGCCAAAGCCTCTTTTTGCCTTGCCAGGGCATCGGCAATGCTTTGCTTGTTCCTGGAATACCCATTGATCCCTTGGTAAGAACCCGTCAGCGCCAGCCTTTTTTCCAGCCAGCCATAACGGGTCTGGAGCAGCTTGATGTCTTTTGCCGTTTCCACCGCCATGGCCTGGTCGGCCCGGCCGAGGGCGTCGATGGCTTTCTGCACATCCTGCCCGCTCAATGGCGCGTCTGAAAGGGAGAACATGGCCGCGATGCCTTCGGCGGTCGGTGTTTTACCCCTGGCTTGCTCAACGTCCAGCCAATTGGCCAGGATATTCTTGTCATTTTTTTCCGGTTTCGCCGCCGCCAAACGTTTGATGGCGGAGGGCAGTTCAATGATGAATCCCCGGTACTGCCCGCGTTCTTTGATCTGTTGTTCCACATAAGCAGGCATGATGGTCAGGTCTGCTTCTTCGCCGAACCCGGCCAGGGCATTGCGGATCAGGGTCGAAGATGCCCCTTCCAGATTTATGCCGCGCAGAAGCACGTACAGGCCCTGTTCCTTCAACCGCTGGAGCGTCTCTTCCTCGACCGGCATGGGCTTGCTTTCTTTGGGATCGCGTTCATTGAACAGGACAACGGATTGCATATTGTTCGCTTTAAGGAAATCCGCGTTGGCTTGCGTGAATTGATCGAATTTTTGTATTGTATCCGCCTGCGTCTTGCCATCCTTGTCTTTCTTGGGCTGGAAATTCCCGTCCGTGTCCTTAGGCCCCTTATAATCCGGCGCGTAATAATGCATATGGTCCGACCCGACCAGGTAATCGACCCTCAGTTTGCCTTTCCTGCCGGCATTGATCTTGAGGAAATTCAGGTAATCCGTTTCACCGTCGAGGTCATTGTTCCTGCCGATGGCCGAATAGGCGAACAGGCTTGGCGCGAATTTGGAAATTTCCCGGGCAAAGCCATCCGTAATTTCATGCCGGTCCTTGTTGGTGGCGCCGGTGATCGGTTTCCTGAAATCGAGCCCCTGCACACGGAACACCACCTGCGAAGCTTTGGACTGGGCCATGGCGCGCAATGCCGTTTCCACCTGGCCGTAATGCAGCGGATTGGCCGCCAGGGCGAAATAAACCACATGCGCATCGCCCTTGTCTTCTTCTTTATTGCCAAGCTCTTTGTCATCGGCCGTGGTCCTGACCCTGACATTGCGCACATCCCCGTTAAGGTGGTTTATCGCTATTTCCCAAAGGCTCTCTTTAAATCGCCTGGCGATGTCCTGCTTCATTTGTTCATCGCTGTTTTGACGCAGCTGCCCGATAAAATAATCGTAAAGCCCGACATAATCCGCGCCCAGCATCTGTTTTAACCGGTCATCGCCGTACAATTTGCGCGCGTATTCAAATTCCGCCATTCTTTTCTGCTCATGCGTGCCATCAGCCTTGGCATAGACGACCGCCCTGGACAATATATCCTGGCTGTTGCTTTGGGCCAGGACCCTCGTTAAGAAAGGCCTCTCGACATACACCCTTTCCCCCTGGCCATCCGCCACTGCTGTAATGCCGAAAGTTTCCTGCTTACTTTCAATGACCGTGGCCTCGATGGTGGGATTATCCAAAAACAGAACGCCCTGCGTCCTGTAGTCAGTAATGATGTCCTGCGCGGGCTTGGACAAAGGATCATTATTATACCCGACCTCCACAACCGTCATCGCCGCGTCGGCAGGCGCAAGGGTTCCCGCGCTACGGACCTGCTGTGTCAGGGCCCGTATTCTTATTACGGCGGTGAACACCTGCTGGGCCAATGAAGAATAACGCGGATCGCCTTGGAACGATTTAAGCACCTCATTCAGGGGAGAAAGCCCGCCTTGTATCCTGCGCAGGTCTGAAACCAGCTTGTCAGGGTCATATTGCGGATCGCCCTGCCTCTGTTCAAATTCTCTCTGGGCCGTATCTATGGCAGGTAAAGCCTCCGCCAAAGCCGTTGAAACTTTGGTTTGCAATGCTTCCTGCGCGCCAGCCGCCATGGCCGCGTCCACCCGGGTGCCAACCTCAAACATCTGGCCCGTCGCTGCCGCGCCGCGGCGCACCACCGGGCTGGCCGGGTCGGTATAAACCGTCATGGCCATGTCTTTCCAGACTTCCCCGCCGGAGAAATATTTGCGCGGGATGGGCTGTTTGCTCAAACGGCTCGCGTCTTCCTTAATATAGTTGAACACGCCCTTCTTATAGGCGGCCAAATACTGCTGGTAGATCTTTTCCTTGATCTGCCGGTCATTGGCGTCCACACCGTTGATCTTGTCTTTGTCGGAGTAAACCTGGTTAAGGAGGGCTGCTTTAAGGTTCTTTTTATACCATGAGGCCAAAACCAGCGAATAGAAGATCTGGCGCAGGGGCGCGAAATTCTTGCCGGAATTGACCTCGCGTTCGATCTCAGGGAGTACGATCTCGCGCACTATTTTGGATGAAGCGGTCGAACTCTTGGTTTCCTGGTGCTTGTCCTTGGCCAGATAGTCTTCTTCCAGCATGACCTTCAAATGCCCCTCGACCACATAAGCGGTATTGCCGCGCACGAAAATGCCGGCCTTGTCCGGCAGGATCCACACTTTATTAAAGGTATTGACGGGGATATCGGTGTTGCCGTACGCCTGGCGGGCTTGGGCATACACCTTGTCCCAGAACTTCTTGCCCATTTCTTTTTCAGGATAAATCATGGACGCGGTCAATTGCTTGAGCATGTAGTCCTGGGCGAGCATGTCGCGGCCCATTTCGGTCTGGCCCAGCTGCCCGGGGACAATGCGGTCTTTCTCGTAGGGGGAAAGGTTGACCCAGAGGTCTTTTTCAGGAATGGTCAGGGTGGCTAAAAAGTACTTGATGAGCTTCTCGGACTCGGCGCGCAGCTGCGGGGTATCGACGGTGAGGCCCGAATGGCCGGTGTCGATGATGAAATCGAATAAAAGCGGGTTTTCCGGGTGGATGCGCAGGCCCTTCATGAGGACGGGAGCAAAGGCCGGGCTTAACTCCACCATGGTGCCGGGTTCAGGAAGGCCCAAAACCGTGCCCTGGGCATAAACTTTGGCCGGGGCAAGGCTGGTCAGGGAAAAGGCAATAATAAGGAAAGACGCTAATACGCGCTTCATAGGGATGCTCAAATATAACATATTATAAGCAAAAATCAAGTTGGCGGGACGGCCCAAAATGGCTATAAATTCTCCAGGATCATGTCCACATTGACATAGTCCTTGACCAGGCGGTGGGCTTCGCGGATCTTGTCGCGGTCGGTTTTCTGGATCTTGGGGGTCATGTTCTCGATGGCCGCGGCGATGGTGTAGGTATCGGCCTCGGAATACAGCACCGGGATGCGGCTGTCCTTGAGGAGCCCCGCGATCTTGGGGTCCGGGGTCAGTCCCCCGGTCAAAATAAGCCCGGCCACTTTCACGCTGCGACCTTCCTGCAGCAGGTAAGAAGACACCGCGACCAAAATATTGTCCACCCGGTCGCCGGAGGTGATGACCAATGCCCCGTCGCGCAAATAACCGATCATGTTATAGGGCTCCATGGCCGCCACGATGGCATCGTGCACGCGGGTCTGCAAATTCTCCTCGCCCGAAAACACCTTGAGGTCGAGGCGTTCCTTGATCTGGGCCACTGTCGGCGCGCTCAACAGCTCCAGCTCCGGAATGACGCCCAGAAGGCGTATGCCTTTGCGCTCCAGGCCTTTGCCCACGATGCTTTTGATCTTCTCCAGCTTTTCCGGAAGGACTTTATTGATGATGACCCCCAGCACCGGCACGCTGCGCAGATCGAAAAGGGCCTTGTTGAGCATGATCTCATCGATGGCCCGGCCGATGCCGCCCTGGGACACGATGATGACCTTCGAGCCCAGCAGGGCCGCCACATCCGCGTTGGAGCAGTCAATGACCGAGCCGACACCGGCATGGCCAGTGCCCTCGACGATGATGGCATTCTTGCCGCGGATGAGGGTCTGGAAACTTTTGAGGATCTTGCTCTGCAATTCCTCTTTTTGGGGATTGAGGATATATTTTTCGGTATAGCCGCGGCCCACGGTGATCGGGCTCATGTCCTTGATATATTTCTTGCAGTGGTAGACCTCGCCCATCAAATAAGTGTCTTTGTCGATGGATTTTTCTTCGTAGGTGACGGTCTCCTGCCCCACGGGCTTCATGAAGGCGATGCGCAGTTTACGTTCCTGGAAATTCTTGAACAGGCCGAGCGAGAGCGTGGTCTTGCCGGCGTTCTGGTGGATGGCGGAGATGAAGATATTCTTGAGGGACCTGTGTTTTCCCATAAAGCTTCTAAAGCTTCGCCGCGAGGGCCTGAGGGATCTCGTCGGGGAAATCGATGACGTTCACACCGGCATCGCGCAGCATCTGCATTTTGGCCTCGGCGGTGGAATCGCCGGAGGAAATGATGGCGCCCGCGTGGCCCATGCGCTTGCCCGCGGGAGCGGTGCGCCCGGCGATGAAAGCCACGACCGGTTTTTTCACATAGCTTTTGATGAACTCCGCGGCGGTCTGCTCGTCCCCGCCGCCGATCTCGCCGACCATGACAATGCCGCGGGTATCGGGATCATCCTGGAAAAGCTTAAGCACATCCACGAACCGGGTGCCGATGATGGGGTCTCCCCCCAACCCGACACAGGTGGTCTGCCCCATGCCGTTGGTGGTCAAATTAAAGACCACCTCATAGGTGAGGGTGCCGGAGCGGGAAACCACCCCGATATTGCCGGGCCGGTGGATGTGGCCGGGCATGATGCCGATCTTGGATTTGCCCGGAGAGATAAGGCCGGGGCAGTTGGGGCCGATGAGCCGGCTCTTGCTTTTATCCAGGGCTTTCTTGACCTCGACCATGTCCAGCACCGGAATGCCCTCGGTGATGCAGATGATGAGCTCAATGCCGTTGGCAATGTCCTCGAGCATGGCGTCTTTGGCGAATTTGGCCGGCACGTAAATGACCGCGGCATTGGCGCCGGTGGCCTCTTTGGCCTCTTTGACGGAGTTAAAGACCGGGATGCCCTCGACGTCCTGGCCGCCCTTGCCCGGGGTCACTCCCCCGACCACCTGGGTGCCGTATTCCTTCATCTGTTTGGCATGGAAGGAACCGTCGCGGCCGGTGATGCCCTGCACGATCACTTTGGTGTTCTGGTCAATGAGTATGGACATTTTCTTTGTTCGCCAGCCGGACCGCTTCGACCACGGCCTGGCGCATGGAAGTGAAAATATTCAAGCCCGCGGCGGTCAGCATGTCCTGGGCCTCTTTTTCATTTGTACCGGTGAGCCGTATGACCAGCGGCACCGGGATGTCGATCTGTTTGAGCGCGGTCAAAATACCCTTGGCGATGTCGTCGCAGCGGGTGATGCCGCCGAAAATATTGATGAGGACCACCCGCACGTCCTTGTTGCGCAAAATGATCTTGAGGGCATTGAGCACCTTTTCCGGGTTGGAACTGCCGCCCACATCCAGGAAGTTGGCCGGCTTGCCGCCCATCAAATTGACCGCGTCCATGGTGCCCATGGCCAGCCCCGCCCCGTTGACGATGCAGCCGACCGTGCCCTCGAGCTTGACGAAGCTCAAGCCCTTTTCCTTGGCCTCAAGCTCGTCGGCATCATCGTACTTGGCGTCGCGCAGGGCCGCCACTTCCGGCTGGCGGAACAGGGCATTGTCATCGATGATGACCTTGGCGTCCGCGGCCACCAGGTTCCCTTCGCCGTTGATGACAAAAGGGTTGATCTCGGCCAGGGAGCAGTCCTTCTCAAAGAAGAGCTTGACCAGCTTCTCTATAATGTCGGTGGCGGACTTTTGCAGGCGGGCATCGGGAAAAAGCTTTTGGACCACCGGCGACCAGCGGGCCGCGTCCAGGGTGCGCGCCCCCTGCATGTAGAATTTCAATATCTTTTCCGGGCTGGTCTTGGCGGTTTCCTCGATCTCCACCCCGCCCTCGGCGGATGCGATGATGACGGCGTCACCCTTGACATTGTCGATGGTGATGGCCACATAATATTCTTTTTTGATGTCAATGGCGCGGGCCACGAGCAGCTGCTCGACAGCATAGCCCTTGATGGTGAGATTTTTGATGCGGGTAAACTCGGCAACGAGGTCTTTTTCATTGCCCACGACCTTGACGCCCCCGGCTTTGCCGCGGCCGCCGACCAGGACCTGGGCCTTGATGACGACCGGATACCCGGTCTTGGCCGCGATGGCCTTGGCGCCTTCGACTGTATTGCTGACATCGCCCACGGCGATGGGAATGCCGTACTGGGCGAACAAATTGCGGGCCTGGTATTCGTGGATCTTCATAATTCTGTGGATATTATCATAATTTTTATGGTTGCGGTATAAAAAACCGCCCCTTAAAGGACCTTTTCCCCGCGCATGATGGACGGAAGAGGGGTCGTGTCTATGCGCAGTCCCCCGTCATGCTCGATCTTGATGGTATAAAGGTAACCGGGCATGAACAAAGTGCCCGGCGCCTCCACCTGCACGTTCTTGATGCCGGCGCGCGCGGCCGCCTCCCGGTCGAGGGCATAAGTCCAGAAATGGCGCCAGAATCTTTCCTGGGCCCATCCTCCGGCATCGACCACCCGATAGCCGTCCGGCACATCGCCGACCTGGTTGATGGTCCACTCCGTGGTATTTTTGCCTTCGAGGGTGAATGTCTTCCAGAACAAATACACGCTTTTGCCCCGCAAACGGTCGCCGGCCATGACGAATTTATCGTCGAAGCGCACCACCAGGGCCTGGAACTGGATGACATTGCCGGGAAAAGTGAAATATTTGGGAGGCAGGGGCCTGCCTGCCGTATCATATTCGACGAATTTGATGGTGGTGAGATTCCTGCCCGAGGCCGCGTCAGGCACCACCGATGTCACCAGCACCTGGGCGGCGCGGGAATCCGCCTGCAGGCGGGCGATGATCTTCTCCAGCACGGAACGTTCATAGAAATATTTGGCGGCAAAAATGCCAGCGGCCAGGATCAGGACAATGGTGAGGAAACGGCGGATGGTTTTCATTGGGATAGTGGATCTTTAATGGTATTATAGCTCTCCGGAGGGCGCCGTGGAAGTCATAAAATCTTTTATCGACCTTTTCGTGCATCTCGACCACAACGTGGCCCAGCTGGCCGTGCATTACGGGCAGTGGATCTACGCCATTGTGTTCTTCATCATCTTCGCCGAGACCGGGTTTGTCATCACCCCGTTTTTGCCCGGGGACTCCCTGCTGTTCGTGCTGGGGGCCCTGGCCGCACAGGAGTCACTCAACCTGGGGCTCCTGCTGGTGCTGTTGTCCATTGCCGCCATCTCCGGGAACATGGTCAATTACAGCGTCGGGAGGTTCCTTTCGGCCAAGGTGCTCAGCGATTCCCACATCCCCTTCATCAAGAAGAAATACTTAACGCGCACCCATACGTTCTACGAAAAATACGGCGCCAAGACCATCATCATCACGCGGTTCGTGCCCCTCGTGCGCACCTTTGCCCCGTTTTTGGCCGGGGTGGGCAGCATGTCCTACAAGAAATTCACGCTTTATAATATCGCGGGCGGGCTGTTATGGGTGGCGGTGGGAGTGATGTCGGGGTTTTTCTTCGGCAACCTGCCCTTCGTTTCAGAGCATTTTTCCCTGGTGGTGCTGGTGATCGTGGTGCTCTCGCTGGTCCCGGCGGTCCTGGAATTTCTTAAACATAGAAAACACTAATACCGCCAGGAAAGCCCGCAAAACGGGTTGAGGTCATCGGCCGGGGCATTGAGGCCGATATTGACGCCGATATCGGCCTGGACATTTTTATTGAGCTTATAGGTCAGTCCCACATCCACGCTGGCTACCCACTCCGCCTTGTCTTCCAAACTCGTATTATTAAAGAATTCGATGTACCCACCCAGCGCTCCCGCGATGGCATGGCTGAAGGTGATGGATTGGATCAATTCCGGGTGGTAATCCTTGTTTGAGGCGTTTTTATTGACGTCGATCTCGGCCATTATCCCCATGCTCCAATCATGCGGTAATCCCACCGCGAAGGGGACAATGAGCCCGCCTTCGAGGGCGCCATTGCCCAGCCCCTTGGAAGCGGTCGGGAATTTCACAAAAGGCATCAGGGCAAAGGCGGTCTCGCCGCCATCATTGCCCCAAAAATTGACCTTGGTCCTCACCTGGACATCGCCAAAACCGCGCTGGCGCGTGGTCTCACCATCATCCCGAACGGTTTCATTAATATAGGGCTCCAGCACCACCTGCAGGTCGACATTGTTCAGCAAGCCCGCCTTAAGGTTAATTGGGGCTATGCTGTAGGCGTCCCTGCGGGCCAGCGGCGCGCCGGGATCTTCATGGTCGTAGGTATAATCGAGGGCGCTCATCTCGACCTGGAAATGCCCGGCATCCACCGTGTACGGGCTTTCGGTCTTGTCGGGCCGATCGGTGCTCATCTCCCGCATGAGCGCAGGAGGCATGGGGTTAAACAAGTGGTAAACGGATTTGTCTTGGGCAAAGGCGGGAGAGGCGCAGGCGGTTGTCAACACCGCAAAACACGTGACCGTCCGTAAAAGGCATCTCATATTGAGATACTGTATCATTTACAGACCGTAAGTCAACGCCTTTTTCTTATGCGGTTATTGGGCGTCTTTTTGCTGTTGGACCAGTTCGGAGAATTTCACGAATTGTTCCCGGGTGAGTATTTTCCTGACCTCGAGGATGGCGTTGAAGCGCTCGTCCGCCATCTGGTCGCGCAGGGCCTTGAACCGGGCGCGCAGGACATTGATCTTGTTAAGGTCCAAGCTTTCTTTTTTCATCTCCTCGCCCATGGCCTCCATGGCGGCTTTGAGCTCTTTGGACAGGGATTCGGTGGCGGCCTTGTGCTTAGCTTTATTTTCTGCCAGCAGTTTCTTCTGCTCCTCGCTTAAAGACAGCTGGTCGTAGACCTTCTGGATGCGCTGTTCCATCTTTTCTCTTTTATGTTCTTTACCGCCCCAGCCGCCCATAAAGGACTGGGCGTGGGCATTGACGGGAAGAAGCAGCGCGAGGCATAAGACCCATAATATTCTCATTGTGTCCCCCTTGATTTACAAAAAGTACTGCTCGATGCCGGCGCTGACATCATCGCCCTGGGCTTCAGCCCCCATCATATACGCCATATACGGCTGTTGGTGGGAGAGGTTTTGCCGGATGACCAGCCCCACGCCCAGCATCACGAACAGGCAGGCCATGACCGCCACGGGCCTAAACGGCTGGACGAAATTGCGGACCATGTCCGCGACGCTGATTCCGGGGTCCTCGATGGCCGCCTCCTGCCGGATCTTTTCCTTGATGCGCAGCCACACGAAGGCGTCGGGGGCCGGGGCCTTGGCGCTTTTAAGCGGGTCGGCAAGGTCCTGGCGCACCTTCTGGGCCAGCGCGCGGCAGGAAGCGCAATGCGCCAAATGGGCCTCCACCCGGCGCTCGCGCTCCGGCGGCATTTGCCCGTCGCTGTAATCGGTCAGGACCAGGTCCCGGACATGTTTACAGTTCATCAGCGATAACCTCCTTGCCGGTTTTGAGCATCTTTTCCCGCGCGCGTTTAAGCCGCGTGCGCACCGTGTTGATATTGACGTTCAAACTGCGGGCGATGTCCTGGTAACTTAAGCCCTCGATGTTGCGCAGCACCACGCATGCCCGTTCGTCCGGGTTTAAAATGTTCAGCAGCATCCTCACCCGGTAATCCTGGTCCTCCTGCTCCACATGCGCCCGGGCATCGTCCCCGGAGGCCGTGAAGGCCAGGGCCTCGTCAAGATCCACCCGGCCCTTGCGTTCGTGTTTGCGTTTATTCAAAAAATTGATGGCGCAGTTGGCCGTGACCCGGTACACCCAGGTTTTCAAGGAAGAGCGGAACATGAAACTGCCCAGCTTGCGGTGCACGATCAGGAAAACCTCCTGGGTGATCTCCTCGGCATCTTCCCGGGACTCCACCATGCGCAGAGCCACGTTGTACACGAACGCCGCGTGCGTGCGGTAAACCTGCTCAAAGGCCTCAATGTCCCCCTGCGCGGCCTTGCGCAGGGTTTCCGCGCTTAAAATGTCCATTGCAAATCCGGTCTCCTGCGTCACTTATTTAGACAACGGAAATACAGAAAAAGTTTCAAAAACTTAAGGTTAGGGAGTATTATACGTTTTGGGAGGGATTATGAAAAGCACTGAAAAGAGCCTGGGGTTTACGCTGGTTGAGATCATGATCGTGGTGGCCATCATCGCCCTGCTGGCGGCGATCGCCATTCCCAACCTTTTGCGCGCCAAGGTCTCGGCCAATGACACCATGGCCCAAGCGACCCTGCGCACCCTTTCGACCTCCAGCGAATCCTACGCCGCGGCCAATAAGGGAAGCTACCCATCGGACATCACGTCCCTGACCGGCGCTTCCCCGGCATTCCTGAATTCAGCGTACTGCGACACCACCTTCAGCGGGTACGTTTACACCTGCACCTTCACTTCCGCCGGTTACACCCTAAGCGCCACACCCGCCATCGTCGGCAATTCGGGGACGACCACCTACACCATCACCACCGGCGGGGTCCTCTCGCCTTAATTTACTTCCCTATAAAAAACATGAAATTTTTCATCGGCCTTCCTGCAGCAGTGTATTCCATTTTGGCATATTCTATTACGGCATATATCATAAGCCAAAATGAAAAAATCGATCTACACGCGGGAGCACAAGGATTTTGCGGGCAAGCTCAAGCAAGCCCGCCGGGAAGCCCGGCTTGACCAGCAGGAAGCGGCGCGGATGCTGGGAACAACCCAATCTTACATATCCAAGATAGAGTCCGGGCAACGACGGGTGGATGTCATCCAGTTAAAAGAACTGGCCCGTATCTACAAAAAAAGCGTCGGTTATTTCATTCCATAAGCCCCTCATCCAGGAAGCTGTAGTAGCGGTTGCCGGCGATAATGACGTGGTCCAATACCGGGATCTGTAAAAACTTCCCTGCCTGCGCCAATCGAACGGTAAAATCCTTGTCTTGCGGGCTTGGGGAAGGGTCTCCCGAAGGATGGTTGTGGGCACAGATCAGCGATGCCGCCAGGCACCGCAGGGCTTTCTCGAAAATCTCCCTGATGATCGGCTGGCAATGATCGACCGTCCCCTCTTCAACGGTTTCCGTCCTGATGACCCTGTTGCGGGGGTCCAGGAACAGGACGTCCACGACCTCTTTTTGCAAGTCCCTCATCCGTGGCATAAGCATGCCCGCGACATCCCCCGAAGATCCGATGCAAGCGCCGCTGTGCACGGCTCGCGACGCCCCCGCCCTCCTGCCTATTTCAAATGCGGCTTTAAGCCGGGCTGATTTGGCTTTTCCCAACCCTTTGATCTCCTGCCAGTCACAAGCATCCGCATGCGCCATCTGCTTTATGGTTTTAAACCGTTTGATGGCCTGCCTGGCCAGGTCAAGGGCGCTATGGCCGTTTGTTCCCGTGCTTATGATGATGGCCAGCAGTTCGGAATCGCTCAGGGCGCCTTCGCCCTGCGCAAGCAGTTTTTCCCGGGGACGGTCCTCTTGGGGCCACTGGTTAATGGCTGGGCGGCGGTTTTTCTTTTCCATGGATGAATTAAAGGGGGCGTTGATAATTGCGGCGAGGGGCGCCGCACGGGTTATTTTTTGATCTTTCCGGAAACTCCGCCGGAAACGATGAAGGCCAGGACGTCCGCGCCGGGCGCGTCCAGGGGCTTGACCTGGTCTTTGGGAAGGATCATCACGTTGCCGGAAAAGTTGTAGGACTGTGGGAAAAAGACGGCCACGCAACCTTCCATGCCCAGGTGGTCCAGGTCATCGGCGGTGATGAACCCCAGCATTTGCGCGGGGCTGTCCTTGAAAGGCCGCACGATGACAGGCCGGTCAAAGGTCCTTTTTTTACCCACAAAGGCCTCGATCATGTCCTTGATGGCGAAGTACAGGATCTTGAACAGCGGGACCCGGCCTACGGCCACGTCCATCCACTGCAGAAGGTTGCGCGTAATGAAGGTGGATGCCAGGAAGCCGATGAACGTGATGAAGATAAGGGTGAGGAGGAGCCCCAGGCCCGGCACTTTGAACCACAGCAGGCCGTCGATAAAACGGAACAGCTTGTAAGCCACAAAAGCGGTCACGCTGATCGGCACGACCACCAATAATCCCTGCATAAAGTAGCTGGACAATCTTTTCATGGCTTGATATAGAATTAAAAAATTGCCCCGCTAGGACTCGAACCTAGACAACAAGATCCAGAATCTTGGGTCCTACCAATTAGACAACAGGGCAATATAGGGGTTGTTTTACCACAAATTCCTTTTTACCCAATCATCGGCCTCACCGACCTTTTGTATCGGGTGGACTCCCTGGATCGCGTTGCGCGCATTCTCAATGTCCTTGCTTAAACCGATGAACGGGCCGGTGGCGGTGTATTTGATCGTTTCGCAACCGCTTAAGATGACCGCCGTGAACAAAACCGTAATGATCAGGAAACTTTTGGCCATTGACATTCCTCTCATTTGAAGGTTGTCCTCAAGCGTTGAGCCGTCCTTTGCCTGCCTAAAACCGCCATGGTGTCGAACAGCCCCGGGCCCACGGCGCGGCCGGTCAGGGCTACCCGCACCGGGTGCACCAGCACGCCCGCTTCGATGCCGAGTTTCGCGACCACCGAACGAAAGGCCTCTTCCGCTGTCTTGACGTTAAAATCCGCGACGGCTTCCAGGACCTGCGCCAGCATGTTGAATTCTTTGGACATGTCCTTGCCTAAATGTTCCTCTTTGGCCTTTTCGTCAAAATGTACGCCATCCTCAAAAATAAAATCCGTCCACTCTAAAAAGTCGACCAGCGTCGTCATCCGGCCTTTGAACAAGTGTACAATATTCTTCAGATCTTTTCCAGCCACAGCGCCGGAGCCGTATTTTTCCACGACCAAAGGCTCAATCAAGGCGGCCAGTTTGGCCGAATCCATTTCCTTGATGTATTGGCCGTTGAGCCATTTGAGCTTGTCCATCGAGAAGGCGGCGCCCGCCTTGTTGATCTTCTTGATGGAAAAACTCTTGACCGCCGAGGCCAGGGCCACTTTTTCCTGGTTATTGCCCGGCGACCAGCCCAGGAGCATCAGGTAATTGACCACCGCCTCCGGCAAGAACCCCTGCCGGCGGTAATCGGTCACCGCCACCGCCCCGGCGCGCTTGGAAAGCCGGGCGCGCTCATCGTCTAAGATCAGCGGCAAATGCGCGAATTTGGGCGGCTTGAAACCCAATGCTTCGTAAATGACAATTTGCTTGGGGGTGTTGGAAATGTGGTCCTCGCCCCGGATGACGCAGGAAATCTCCATGAGCGCGTCATCGACCGCACAGCAAAAATTGTAGGCAGGGGCCCCGTCGCTTTTGATAAGGACCTGGTCCTTGAGCTCCTTGGTGTCGACGGTGATCTCGTCCCGGATGAGGTCGTAGATCTTGACCACCTTCTCCGGCATCTTCAGCAGGATGGCCTCCCCGCCGCCCTCGGATTCCGGCCTTTTCTCGACGTAGGCCTTGCCTTCATCCAGCAGTTTCTTCGCGTACTGCCGGTAAATATCGAAACGCTCGCTCTGCTTGTAAAATTCGTCCCACTCCAGGCCCAGCCAGCGCATGCTGTCGAGGATCTCCTCAAGGTACTCCGGCTTGGAGCGCACCTTGTCGGTGTCCTCGATGCGCAGGATGAACTTGCCCCCCTGCGCCCTGGCGTACATCCAGTTGAACAGCGCCGTGCGGGCGCCGCCTATATGCAGATATCCCGTCGGTGACGGGGCAAAACGCACCCTGACCATTTAATACACCGGCTTGAGGATCTTGTAGCCTTTTTCAATGAACTTGCTGATGGCCACTCCCAAGCGGGTCTTGTCCTTGTCTTTGATATCGTCGAACTGTATGCCGATGTCGTAGAACATGGGCTTGACCGACTCAATGGCCTTGCGCCGCACCGACCAGACCACGCGGCCGGTGGCCACAATGTGTTCCGGGTCCTCGATCAGGTCGATCTCGACCTCGATCGTGGAGAACACCCTGATCTCTTTTTTGACGATGACGCTGATGCCGCCGACGCTGATGTTCTCGGTGTGGGTGAGAAAGGTCTCCCGGGGCTCCCCATCGCAGGTGACCTTCACCAGGCAGGGATACACAATACGCGGGAATTGGCGCCGGTTGGCTCCGTCCCAGGCATCCGTCATGTCATGTTCCCCCATTTTCTTGGAAGCGGACGATCTTGCCCGCTTTTCCGGTGCCGGCATCGATGGTGACGATGACGCCGTGCAGTACGGCCGGCCCTTCGGCCACTTCGAATTTATGCGGCATGCTGGTCAAAAAGCGCTGGATGATCTTTTCCTTGTTCTGGCCGATGACCGAATCATACGGCCCGCTCATCCCCAAATCCGTTATATACGCCGTGCCGCCCGGCAAAATTTTCTCATCCGCGGTCTGGATGTGCGTGTGCGTGCCGAATACGGCGGAAACGCGTCCGTCACTGTAATGGCCCATGGCCACCTTTTCGCTGGTGGTTTCCGCGTGCATGTCCAGGACGATCACCTTGGCCTGCTCCTTGAGCCCGGCGAGGACCGTATCCAGCATGCGGAACGGGCAATTGACATTATAACGCATAAAAGTTCGGCCCAGAAGATTTATTACGCCAACTTTTACCCCGCTTTTGGATGTGGCGACCACCCAGCCGCGGCCGGGAACACCGTCGGGAAAATTGGCCGGGCGTATGATGTGAGGGTTCTCATCCAGGTAGGGATGGACCTGCGGCTTGTCCCAAACGTGGTCGCCCAGGGTGATGACATCGACACCGGCCGCGAAGATCTCTTCCGCCTGCTTAGGGAGAATGCCGCTGCCGCCGGCCGCGTTCTCGCCGTTGGCGATGACCAGGTCGGCCGCGTGCGCCTTGCGCAAGGCCGGAAGCACCTTGGCCAGCACTTCGCGGCCCGGACGGCCGACGATGTCACCGATGCAGATGATGTTGATATTACTTGGCATATTCCACGGCCCTGGTCTCGCGGACCACCATGACCTTGATGTGGCCGGGATATTCCATCTCTTCCTCGATCTTCTTGCGGATGTCGCGCGCCATCATCACGGCCTCGTCGTCATTGACCTTGTCCGGCATGACCATGATGCGGATCTCGCGCCCGGCCTGCAGGGCGTAGGATTTCTCGACGCCCTTGAAAGAATTGGAGATCTTCTCCAGGTTCTCCAGGCGTTTGATGTACGTCTCCATGGATTCGGCGCGGGCCCCGGGACGGGCGGCGCTGATGGCGTCCGCCGCGGAAACCAGTACGCCGTAAACGGTGTTCATCTCCACTTCGCCGTGATGGCTTTCGACCGCGTAGGCCACCTCTTCGACCTCACCGTATTTGCGGCAAAGCCGGCCGCCCACAATGGCGTGCGTGCCTTCTTCCACATCGGAGGAAACCACTTTGCCGATGTCATGCAAAAGCCCGCCGCGTTTGGCGATCTTCACATCCGCGCCCAGCTGGTGGGCCATAATGCCCATGAGCTTGGCCACTTCGATCGAGTGGTTGAGCCCGTTCTGGCCGAACGAGGTGCGGTAACGCAGGCGGCCGACGAGCTTGACGAGCTCCGGATGCATGCCGTGGATGCCCAGTTCCATGGCGGCGCGTTCGCCTTCTTCCTTAATTTTCTTCTCCAGGTCGAGTTTGGCCTTTTCCACCACCTCTTCGATGCGGCCCGGGTGGATGCGGCCGTCCACGATCAGCTGCTCCAGGGCCATGCGCGCCACTTCGCGGCGCACCATGTCGAAACCGGAAATGGTCACAGCCTCGGGAGTATCATCGATGATGATGTCCACACCCGTGGCCTGTTCCAAAGCACGGATATTGCGGCCTTCGCGGCCGATGATGCGGCCCTTCATCTCATCGGACGGCAAAGGCACGACGGAAATGGTGGTTTCCGCCGTGTGGTCGGAGGCGCAGCGCTGGATGGCGGTGCTGATGACCTCGCGGGCCTTCTTGTCCGCGGTGTCCTTGATCTCCTCGTTCATCTGGCGGATGCGCAGGGCCTTCTCGGTCAGCAGGCTTTCCTCGATGCGGTTCAAAAGGATCTTGCGGGCCTCGTCCTGCGAAAGGTTGGCGATCGACTGCAGGCGGCTTTTTTCCTCGGCCAGCAGTTTATCCAGGTCCTCGCCCTTGGCCTTGATCCTGGCCTCTCCTTCCCTCAGGACTTCCAGGCGGGACGTTAAGTCTTTTTCCTTTTTCTCCAGCAGGTCGACGCGCTTGTCCAAATTCTCCTCGCGCTGGACGATGCGCTTTTCGGCATTGGCCAGCTCGTCGCGGCGTTCCTTGGTCTGGTTCTCGAAATCCTGGCGGACTTTGATCAAGAGGTCTTTGGCCTGCAGGTCCGCCTCTTTGCGGATGGTCTCCGCCTCCCTTTTGGCCAGGTCGCGGATCTCGGAAGCGCCCTTCTGGGCTTCCTGGGTGCGCTTGCCGCCCAAAAAGCGGTTTAAAAAGAAACCGAAAATGATGCATCCTATGCCCGCGAACACAGCGAGCAAGGCTTGTCCTAAAACTGCGTTTTCCATTGTGGTCTCCCCATTATTGGCGATAGTGGGGCGAGGCGGGTTATCCTACGATGACAACATCCAGAGGAACGTCGTGTTCCTCCGTGGGCAGGCAATCAACGAGTTGGAAATCAAAGGCGATCCCGACTTTCGCGGTGGTCTTGGGCAGACGGCAGAGGAACCGGTCGTAATAGCCGGCCCCGCGCCCCAGGCGGTTGTTGGCCTTGTCAAAAGCCAGTCCGGGGACAATGACCGCATCCAGGGCTTCCACATCCAGGAATTTGGACGGGTCCGGATGGGGGTGTTTGGTGCCGTACGGCCCGATCTTCAAACCCTCCAGGGAATCGGTTAATGTAGGGATCATTTTCCTTTGGTCGCGCGCGAGTACTGGTAATGCGACGTTTTTGTGTGATTGCATTGCTCTTGTGATCATCGCGAAGGTGTCCACTTCGCCCGGCATGGAAGCGTAAAAAAGGACCGTTTTGGCCTTCTGGAAGGCCGGCAGTTTGAACAACTGCTCTTCGATCCTGCGGCTTTTTTCCTGCCGCTGTGCGCTTCCCTGTTTCTTTAGAAGCTCTAGAAAATGCCCTCTTAAAGAGCTTTTTTCATTCATGAACGCACCCATATTATCACCTTTTTTTGAGCTTGTCCATGCGTTCTTTGATCTTGGCCTCATAACCCTGTGTCGTCGGGTCGTAGTATTTGGCCTTGTGCGGCATGTACTCCTGCTCCACGTAATGGTTGGGGTAATCGTGGGCATATTTATAGTCTTTGCCGCGGCCCAGTTTGGAGGCGCCTTTGTAATGGGCATCCTTAAGGTGCTGCGGTACATTCTGCAGGGCTTTTTCTTTGACATCGGCCATGGCGGCATCGATGCCTAAGTAAACGGCATTGGATTTGGGCGCGCAAGCCACATACACCGCGGCCTGGGCCAGAATGATGCGGGCTTCCGGCAGGCCGACAAATTCTGCGGCCTGTAAGGCGGCATTGGCGACAACTAAAGCGTTAGGGTCGGCATTGCCCACGTCCTCGCTGGCGCAAATGACGATACGCCGGGCAATAAATCGAGGATCTTCCCCGGCATAGATCATCTTGGCCATCCAGTAGAGCGCCGCGTCCGGGTCGGAGCCGCGCATGGATTTGATGAAGGCGGAAATGGTATCGTAATGCGCGTCCCCGTCGGCGTCATAATTGACCTGTTTTTTCTGTATGCTTTCCTCGGCCACGCTGACAGTCAGGCGTATGACCCCCTCGGGGTCTTTGGCCGTGGTCAGGGCGGCGACTTCCAGGGCATTGAGCGCCCGGCGGGCGTCCCCGTCGCAGGTCTCGGCCAGGAAATTGAGGGCCGCTTCCTCGGCTTTGATGTTCAGGAACCCAAGGCCGCGTTCGCTGTCGCTGATGGCGCGCGTGAGGATGGCCAGCAGATCGTCTTTGGTCAGGGCCTGCAGCTCGAACACCAAAGAACGCGACAGCAAAGGACTGACCAGGGCAAAGAAAGGATTGAACACCGTGGCGCCGATGAGGATGATATTGCCCTCTTCGATGTCCGGCATGAGCACATCCTGCTGGGCCTTGTTGAAGCGGTGGATCTCATCGATGAACAGCAGGGTCTTGCGCCCCGAAGTGGAGCGGCGATGGGCGGCGCCGGCAATGACCTTGCGCATTTCCTCGACGTTGGAAGCCACCGCGTTGAGCCGCTCGAAATGCGAGCGGGTCTTTTGCGCGATGCACAAAGCGAGGGTGGTCTTGCCGCAGCCCGGGGGGCCGTAAAGGATAAGGGAACTCAGCCGGTCCGCCTCAATGGCGCGGGTCAAAAGCTTGCCCGGCCCTAAAATATGCGACTGGCCGACATATTCCTCGAGGATGCGCGGCCGCATGCGCGCGCTTAAAGGCGCGTCTTTGGGGATAGTGATCTCATCTGAAAATAGATTGGGGGAAACCATAGAGAGAATGACCCCGCGCCGCCGTTGTATCTGGTGTAATGAGAACCATCATTCTCAAGTGGGTAGCCGGTATGAGCCCCGTTCAAGACGGCGGCAACAGGTTACTGGCCCCCTGTGTATTGTTTTGTGGTTCAATACATCCGAGACCTGACGCACGGAACAGGGTCAAACTGATTATAGCACTTTTTAAAATGGGGGCAATATTCTTGTCAGCGCAGGATGGCGCCGCAATCGCGGGTCAGGGCTTGCAGGACTTTTTGGTGAGCGGCGTTGACTTCTTCTTCACGCAGGGTGCGCGTTGGGGATTGGTAAACGAGGGAGAACACCAGGCCGCGTAAGCCGCTTTGGATCTTCTCGCCGGTGTATTCTTCGATCAAATGCATGCCTTGCAGCATTTGGCCTCCCTGCTGGCGGCAGAGCGCTTCGATACGGGCATAGGGTACATCGTTCTTGACCGCGATGCTGACATCCCGGTGAATGGCGGGAAATTCCGGCACCGGTCCATATTTGCGGGTCTCCAGGGGCAAAGCGCCAAAGGCCTGCAGGTCTACCTCGGCGAAATAAGCCTCCCCGGTTTTGATGTCCCAGTTCGTAAGTACTCTCCGGTCGACTTTGCCGACGGCGCCGATAGGACGTCCGCTTAATTTTATATTCGCGCATGCCGCTGCATCCAGCCCCGCATATGTCCCGGGTTCAAAAACAACATCCGCGTTCAGGCGGCGGAATGCGGCCTCCAACGCGCCTTTGACATGGTGGAAACCGACCTGCTGGGCCCTGCCGGCGGCCAGGACCGCCAGGGTCCAGGATTCTTTGCCGTCCTTGGAATACCGTTTGCCGGTCTCGAAGAGCTTGAGGTCCCTCTGCCCGCGGTTGATATTGGTCAAGGCCGCCTGCAGCAGCGACGGCAAAAGCGTTGGCCGCAGTAAATTATGTTCCTGGCTCAACGCATTCTGCAAAGCCGCGGCAGGACCGCTGAAGCCGCATTGATCCAGGTCTTTCTGGTTGATGAGCGAATAGGTGATGGCTTCGCAATAGCCCTGCGCCGCCAATGCCTGGGCAATTGCTTCTCTTGCCTTCCGAGGACGGGAGTCAGGGGCGATGTTGGCTACCTGAATGTGGGGGAACGATACGGCCAGGCGGTCATAACCGATGGTGCGCGCCACTTCTTCGATAATGTCCACTTCCTGTTTCAAATCCCCGCGAAAACCGGGAATGGCTATTTTCAATCTCCCCTTTTTCCCGGCGGCAACGCTTAAGCCCAGGCGCGCCAGCGCGTTCTTGACTTGGGCCGCGGAAACTTTGGTGCCCAATAACCCTTCAATGTCCTGCAGGGAAATATCAATGGCCGCGTGTTTGGTTTTCCTGGCCGCGTTGATGTCGGTGCGGTTTTCAAACGTTCCCCTGGTCAATTCCAGCAAAAGGTCGGTGGCGCGGTCAGCGCCTGTGAGCACCCCTTCAAGGTCAACGCCGCGTTCAAAGCGGTAGGACGAATCGCTTTTGAGCCCCAGCATGCGGCTGGCCCGGCGCACCAGGCCCATGTCGAACTGGGCGCTTTCCAAAAGAATGTTTTTGGTCGAGGATGTGATCTGGCTGCCGAGGCCGCCCATGATGCCGGCAATGGCCACGGGCTTGCGCGCATCGGCAATGACCAAAACGGAAGGGTCGAGTTTGCGCTCAATGCCGTCGAGGGTCGTGATCTTCTCCCCTGCTTTTGATCGGCGCACGATAATTCTGCCGCCCTCAAGCTTGTCATGGTCAAAAGCGTGCAGGGGCTGGCCCAATTCCATGAGCACGAAATTGGTGATGTCCACCGCATTGTTGAGCGGCTTTAACCCGATGGCGCTGATGCGCTCTTTCAACCAGCCGGGTGAATCAAGGATGCTGGCATTGCGGATGAGGGTGGCGATGTAGCGTGGGCAATCTTTTTTATCTTCAATGGAAACCGTGGGGCCGCCGGTTTTGGAGGACCTGTATGTCTTGATCCTGGGTAATTTCAAATTTTTGGCGGTGATGGCGGAAATTTCGCGGGCCAGGCCGATGGTGTTGAGGCAGTCGGGCCGGTTGGGCGTGATCTCCAATTCCAGCACCGTATCTTTGCCCGCGGACTCGACGGCTTCCACCTCCAAACCGGCCATGGTCAGGCGATGCACCAGCTCGTCGGTGCTAAGGCGAGGGTCCACATAATCTTTAAGCCAGTTTAAGGACAGTTTCATATCAGAATTGCCGCAGGAACCGTATGTCGTTCTCGTAAAAGAGCCGTATGTCTTTGATGCCGTATTTGAGCATGGCCATGCGCTCAACGCCCATGCCGAAGGCCAGCCCTGTATATTTACCCGGCGGATACCCCACGGCCTCGAAGACCCTGGGGTTGACCATGCCGCAGCCTAATATCTCCAACCAGGCCTTGCGTCCCGTGCCTTTGAAAATGTCCGCGGAAATGTCCACCTCGGCAGAGGGCTCGGTGAATGGAAAATAATGCGGACGGAAGCGCATTTTGACCGAGGGCCCGAAGAACCGGCGGCAGAATTCGGTGAGCAGGCCTTTGAGATCGGAGAATTTAACGTCCTTATCGACGAGAAGCCCTTCGACCTGGTGAAACATGAACGAGTGGCTGGCATCCACCGCGTCGGGACGGTACACCCGCCCGGGGATGATGACCGCCATGGGCGGCTTGTGCGCCTTCATCACCCTCACCTGCCCCGGCGAGGTATGGCTTCGCAAAAGCAGCTTGCTGTCTTTGAGATAAAATGTATCGAAGGCATCGCGGGAAGGATGGTCGATGGGGATGTTAAGGCCTGTGAAATTGTGGAATTCGGTTTCGATCTCCGGGCCTTCTTCCAGCACGAAGCCCAGTTTTTCGAACACCGCGCAAATTTCTTCCGTTGTCTGGGTGAGGATATGCCGATGGCCTTGGGGCGCGGCAATGCCCGGCATGGTCACATCCACGGCCTTGCCCGCGGGCTTGCCCGCGTCGCCCAAAGCGCTTTGTTTCTGCTCAAGGAGCGTCGTCACCAGGGCGCGCAGATCATTGGCGCCTTTGCCGATGGCGCCTTTTTCCGACGGAGCGGCCGCGGCCAAAGACGCGAACACCTCCGCCACCAGCCCCTTCTTGCCCAAATATTTCAGGCGGAAATCTTCCAGGGCCCGTTTGTCGGAAACCGGTTCGATGTCACGGCGGGCATTGTCTTGGAGTTCGGTGAAATTCCACATAATAGAAAACAGCAAGGGGACAGTTCCTGTTGGACCTGTCCCCTGTATTATACCCTTCTACAAACCTTTACGCTTTGGCTTTTGCCGTTTTTTTGGCAGGGGCCTTTTTCACCGCGGCTTTCGCCGGCTTGGCTTTGGCCGGCGCTGCTGCTTTGGCCTCGCCCTCAGGGGCTTTGCCGCTCTTGGCCATGTCCACGATCTGGGCGAAGGCTTCCGGCGCGGTGACCGCCAGGTCCGCTAAAACCTTACGGTCAATTTCGATGTTGGCGGCCTTGAGCCCGGCGATCAGCCGGCTGTAATTAATGCCTGATTCGCGGCACGCCGCGTTGATGCGGATGATCCACAAGGAACGGAAATTCGACTTGTTCTTTTTGCGGTCAAAATACGCGTATTGCTTGCTGGCCGTTAAAGATTTGGCCGCTTCCTTATAACGCTTGCTGCGGTTGCCGAACTGGCCCCGCGCCGCTTTGAGGACGCGCTTTTTGCGTTTGTGCGAATAAACATTACTCTTAATGCGTACCATACGGCAACAACCTCCTTATACGCTTGGCATCCGTCGATGAAATATACCCGGCTTTACGCAGGTGGCGTTTGCGTTTGCGTGTTTTCTTTCCCAAAATATGCTGGCGGCCGGCATTGCGTTTCTTCAACAGCCCGCTTTTGGTCATGCGCAGGCGTTTGGCCGCGCCTTTATTTGTCTTTAGCTTACCCTTCTTACCGATTCCCATACTGCTCTCCTATTTATCCGATTTCGGGGCCAGCACCATGGACACGATGCGGCCTTCCGCCAGCGGCTGTTTCTCGATGATGGCATGTTCCGCGGTCTGGGCGATCACTTTGTCGAGGACCGCTTTCCACTGGTCGCGGAAGCTCATTTCGCGGCCCTGGAACATCAAATTGACCTTGACCTTGTCCTTCTTGGACAGGAACATGATCGCCTGTTTCATCTTGGTTTCCAGGTCATGGTCGCTGATGTGGGGCTTGAGGCGGATCTGCTTCAAGTGCGTCACATGCTGGTTCTTCTTGACCTTGCGTTCTTTCTTTTCCTGGTCGTACTTGTATTTGCTGAAATCGATGATGCGGCAAACCGGCGGCGCGGCCGTCGGGGCCACTTCGACCAGGTCGAGTTCAAATTCATTGGCCAGTTCCATGGCCCTGATGATGGTGACAACGCCCAGCTGTTCGGAATTGGGCCCTATGACCCGCACCTCCCTGGCGCGGATCTGGTTATTGGTCCTGATATTCTTCAAATTTTAAACCTCCGTTAAAAAGTCCTCTATTATCTCTAAATTCTACTTTTTGTCAACAATCTGTTGCTGCAGGCGCTCGAGGAGCGCGGGGATGGCCATGGCCCCCAGATCGGTACCGTTGTGCAGGCGCACCGACACCTGCCGGCTCTCGATCTCCTTGTCCCCAATGACGATCTGGTACGGTATCTTTTTCATGGACCCTTCCCGGATGCGCTTGGACAAACTTTCATTGCGCACGTCCATCACCACCCGCAACCCCGCCTTGACCAGCACTTCTTTGAGCTCCCCGGCAAAGGCCTCATGCTCGGTCTTGATGGGGATGACGGCCACCTGGTTGGGCGCCAGCCACAGCGGGAAATTGCCCGCGTAATGCTCGATCAAAGTGCCGATGAACCGCTCGATGCTGCCCAGCAAAGCGCGGTGCAGCATGATGGGCCGCGCGTGCGCCCCGGTCTCGTCAACATAATGCAGGTCGAAACGCTCGGGCAGGGCGAAATCGCACTGGATGGTGCCGCATTGCCATTCGCGGCCGATGGCGTCTTTGAGCTTGATGTCGATCTTGGGGCCGTAGAACGCGCCGTCGCCTTCATTGATGTCGTATTTGAGTTTCTTGGTATCCAGCGCGTCCTTGAGCGCGGCCGTGGCCTTGTCCCAGTTCTCCTGGGTGCCGATAAAATCTTTGGGCTGGGTGGACAGCTCGATGTGCAGGTCATGAAAACCGAAATCATTCATGACGGCAAAAACAAAATCAATGACGTCCATGACCTCATTCTTGATCTGGTCCGGCCGCATAAAAATATGCGCGTCATCCTGGGTGAAACCGCGCACGCGTAACAACCCGTGCAGGACCCCGGCTTTTTCCTGGCGGTAAACCGTGCCTAATTCAAAATACCGGATGGGTAGGTCGCGATAAGAGCGGATGTGGGACTGGTAAATGAGGATATGGCCGGGGCAGTTCATGGGCTTGACCACATAGTCTTCCTCGTCGACCTTGAAATAATACATGTTCTCTTTGTAATGCTCGGCATGGCCGGAAATTTCCCAGAGCTTGCCCTTGAGGATGTTGGGCGTGTGCACCAGGGAATAGCCGCGCTTTAAATGCTGCTCGCGCACATAGTCTTCGATCACCTTGCGCAGCATGGCGCCGTTGGGATGGTAAAAGATCAGCCCCGCCCCGGCGGTTTCCTGGTAAATGTGGAAGAGGTCCATCTGGGTGGCGATCTTGCGATGGTCGCGCTTGGCCGCCTCCTCGAGCATTTTCAAATAGTCGTCGAGTTCTTTCTGGGTGAAAAAGGCGGTGCCGTAAATGCGCTGGAGCATGGGCCGCTTCTCGTCCCCGCGCCAGTACGCGCCGGCCACCGACAACAGCTTGATGCCTTTAATGAGGCCGGTCGAGGGCACGTGCGGACCTTTGCACAGGTCCAAAAATTCCTCACCGGTCTTGAAGATGGAGACTTCCGCATCAGGCAGGTTCTCGATGAGCTCGACCTTGTAGTCCTCTTTCATCGAGCGGAAGAGCTTGATGGCCTCCTCCCGTTTCATGGCCGACTGCTTCATGGGCAGGTTCCGGTTGACGATGCGGTGCATGGCCTTCTCGATCTTGCGAAGGTCCTCGTCGGTGAATGGCTCTTTCTTCTCGAAATCGTAATAAAAACCGGTGTCGATGGCCGGGCCGATGGTGACCTTCACATCGGGCCAAAGCTCCTTGACCGCCTGGGCCATGACGTGGGAGGCGGTGTGCCGCAGTTTATCTATGTCGCGTGAATAATCCATAAAGGAATGGTGGACCCGACAAGGCTCGAACTTGTGACCTTTTCCATGTCAAGGAAACGCTCTAACCAACTGAGCTACGGGTCCGAACAACCGATTTCAAAATAACGTGGGCGGGGAGGGACTTGAACCCTCACAGCCTTACGGCCACAGGATTTTAAGTCCTGCGTGTATACCAGTTCCACCACCCGCCCCTTGCTGCCAAAAGGTTTGTTATTGCGCCGGGGCCGGGCTTGGCGGCGTGGCAGGGGCCGACGGCATGACATCTTCCATCATGTCTTCCATGTCTTTCTGGAGCTGGTCGGCGTATTTCTCCGCCAGTTTCGAGGCGGTCTTCTGTATGCCGTCCACGTCCAGGTCCATGGACACCTGCTTGACGGCGTTCATGTCCTTGTCGTATTTGACCACGGTGTTGCCGAACAGGACCACAAATCCGCCGTCAATGGCGACCATGGTCGGCTGGCCGATGATCTTGGCGGAAATGCCCGCTTCCATGATCGTTCTCATGATGCGGCGGATGTCCTTGATCATTTTCTTGCTGTCCATGGGCGGCATGCTGGGGTGGCGGCTGTACCGGCCGGGCGTCACGACGCGCGGCGCCCCCGCCGTTGCCGAAGGTTCGCCCGCGGCACTGCTGTCCGTCGACGCGGTGCTTTCCGTCGCTATTGTAGGCCCGCTGTCCGGGGGTGTCGGTGCGGCGTCTTGCGCGAAGGTCCACGGAGAAGACAATAACAGGATCACAGCTGCCGCCACGATCGTTCTTTTGGCCATGCCGTCCCCTTTCGTTGGTGTTCAACTTTATGGAGGCGAGGACCGGAATCGAACCGGTGAATAGCGGTTTTGCAGACCGCTGCCTTACCACTTGGCTACCCCGCCGCTAAACTTTCAAAACAGCTTTGACGATATCTTCCACGTCGGCCAGATGGCCGACCCCGACGACGCCGCACGCTAATTTGCCTTTGACCGGTTCGACGAACTTGATGCCGTGTTTCTTGAGCTTGGCGCAATTCTCTTTGACCATGGCATTGGCGTACATCTCATCGTTCATCGCGGGCGCGATCACCACCGGCGCCTTCGTGGTCAGGATGAACGCGCTCAAAAGGTCGTCGGCCATGCCATGGGCGATCTTGGCGATGATGTTGGCGGTGGCCGGCGCGACCAGGACCGCGTCCGCCTTGCGCGCCAGTTCGATGTGCGCCATTTTCCAGGCGTTGGCATCGAACATGTCCGTATAGACATTGCCGCCGGCCAGCGAGCCCAAAGTCAGCGGCGTGATGAACTGTTGGGCTTCCGCGGTCATGATCACCGACACGGCGCAGTCTTTTTCCTGCAGGCGGCGGATGATGTCCCCCGCCTTGTATGCCGCGATGCTGCCGCAAACGCCCAGGACGATGTTCTTCATTTTTTCCCGGTGGCCTTCGGCTGGAATTGCTTCTCGACGCTCTTTTCGACCACCTTGCCCTCACGGATCTCATCGAGGGCGATGGTGGCGAGCTTGGTGTTGACCAGCGCGCCGGGCAATTGGCCGAGATCACTGATCTGCAAGGCCCGCTTGGAAGCAATGCGCACCAGTTTATATACGCTTCCACCGGCCTTGGGCAATAATTCCTCTAACGGCTGATATCCCATTCTCACCACGCTCCTTATTATTATGATGCCCTATAAGTAAATTTAAATTTATAACACACCCCGCAGGGCCTGTCAACGATGTCAAACGCCCAGCACCTCGCAGACCAGGCGCTCCAGGTCCCGACGGGCCGCCTCCAGACGGCCGTTGATGACCACATGCTGGTAGCGGGACGCTTCCTTGAGCTCCTGGCGCGCCACCTTCAGCCGCAAGGCCATGGTCTCGTGCGATTCCGAGGCCCGCTGGCGCAGGCGCTCCTGCAGCACTTTCACCGACGGGGTCTTGATGAAAATACCCACCGCGTCCGGGAATTCCCGGCGCACGCGCCGCGCCCCTTTGACGTCGATGCACAATAGGACATACTTGCCCTTTTTCAAAAGATTGAGGGCCCGGCGCTTGGGTGTCCCGTAATAATGATCGAAGACCTTCTCCCACTCCAGGAAATACCCTTTGGCGATGCGGGAGCGGAACACTTCCGGGGACAAGAACAGGTAATCGCGCCCCTGGCGTTCGCCGGCGCGCTTGGGCCTGGTGGTCGCTGAAATGGACCGCACCAGCCTGCCTTTGAGCCGCGGGCTTTCCAGCAGGGTCTTGTGCAAAGTGGTCTTGCCTGAACCCGACGGGCCGGAGAGGATGACTATTTTACCCTGCTTACTCAACGTTGTTCGCCTGTTCGCGGATCTTTTCCACTTTGCTCTTTAACGCGATGACCGCCGCCGAGATCTCCCTGTCCTGCACCTTGGAGCCGATGGTGTTGGTCTCCCTTTGCATTTCCTGGGCGATGAAATCCAGCTTCTTGCCGGCCTCCTGGCCCTGGCGGAATAATGCCTTGGCCTCGTTGATGTGATGGGCCAGGCGGGCCAGCTCTTCGTTGATGTCATTGCTTTTCAAATACGCCGAGAATTCCTCGTTGGGCAAAATCTTTTTCTGCTCCTTGAGCAGGGCGTTGGCGCGGGCCCTGATCTGCGCGATGCGCTTGAGCATGCGGTTAAGCTGGCCGGAAATATCCGCCTGCAATGCCTTTCCCTCCCGCCGGCGCATGGCCACGACCGAGGCCAGGGCCCTGGCCAAACCGCGCTCGACGGCGGGCCACACGGCGTGAGCCTCCACAAAAGTTTCCTTGCTTTCGACCACCCCGGGCAGGCGCATGATATCGGCGACGGTCAGGTCGTTCCTGATGCCGAACCGTTTGGACAGCGACTTGCCCACATCCCGGTAGCGGCGGACCGCGTCCTCATTGAGGGTGATGGTCATCTGCGGCTTTTCCGTGATCTTGACCGAAACGGTCACCCGGCCGCGCCGCAGGCTTTTGGCGATGGCCTTCTGGATGCGCTCCTCCAGCGACGAGAACCCTGACGGCAGATAGTATGCCGGGTCCAGGTAACGGTGGTTGACGGTCTTGATCTCGACGATGCCTTTGATCCTGCCTATGGAAATGTCGCTGGCGCCGAATCCTGTCATGCCTGTGATCATGTTCGCCCCTTTAACAGTTCACTGTTCTTAAACCACAATTTGATCTCCCTCCCCGCCTCTTTGGGGTCGGAAGAAACGTGGATGAGGTTTTCGTACACGCCTTTGGTCGTGATGCGCCCGAAGCGTCCGCGGATCGAACGCGGGTGGGCCTCCTCGGGGTTGGTGGCCCCGGCGATGCGGCGGCAATTCTTAATGGCGTCCCTGCCTTCGAACACCATGGCCACGACCGGCGCCCCACCGTGCAGCTCTCCGCTTAAATACGCCACGATCTCTTTGAAAAAATGCTGTTGGCGCAGAAATTTGTAGTGCTCCTGTGCCAGCTTTGGCGTCACCCGCACCAGCTTCAACCCCACCAGCTGCAGATCTCCGTCGAGGAACTGGCTGACCACCTGGCCCACGATCGCCTTTTGCATGCCGTCGGGTTTGATCAGGACCAGCGCCCTCTGCTTCATTTTCTAATCACTCCCAGGATGCGGTCTAAGTCATTGAGCGAATAATATTCGATGACCACGCGGCCCTTGTTGTTCCTGTTCTCGATCATGACCTTGGTGCCTAAGGCGCGGCCCAATTCCTCCTCGAGGATCTGGATATCGCGCTGTTTGGCCGTGGTTGGTTTGCGCATTTTCCCGGCGGGCTGCGCGGCCTTTTTCACCAGGGCTTCAACCTGGCGCACGGACAAGCCCCGGCTGATGATCTCATCGGCCAATTTTTTCTGGGTCTTCGCGTCCTCTAAGCCCAGGATGGCACGGGCATGGCCCGTGGAGATCTTACCGTGCGCCACATAATCCTGGATCTCTTTGGGCAGTTTGAGCAGGCGCAGCAAATTGGTGATGGTGCTGCGGTCCTTGCCCACGGATTCCGCCACGGCTTCCTGTGTAAAATGGAATTCTTCGATCAAGCGTTTAAAGCCTTCCGCCTCCTCGATGGGGTTGAGTTCCTGGCGCTGGATGTTCTCGACCAAAGCCAGGACCAATGCTTCGCGGTCCGTGACGTTCTTGATCAGCACCGGCACCTGCCCCAGCCCCAGGGCCCGGGCCGCGCGCAGGCGCCTCTCCCCGGCGATGACTTCATACCCATTGCCTGCCGGACGCACCAGGATCGGCTGTAAGATGCCTTTCTCTTTGATGGAAGCCTTGAGCTCCTCCAGTTTGGCTTGGTCGTAATCCTGCCGGGGTTGAAAACGGTTGTTTTTTATCTTATTAATTTCCAGACTGGAAATTGTTTCTTCCGATGAGGAGGATCTTTGCGGTATTAAAGCCGACAGTCCTTTGCCCAAAGCTTTATTTTCCATGTTCCCTCCCTAAGAATTCCTGGGCCAATTCTTTATATCGCACTGCCCCGGCCGAGGCGGCATCATAATAGTTGATGGGTTTTCCATAGCTTGGCGCTTCGCTTAAACGGATATTGCGCGGAATAATGGCGCTGTAAACCTTGTCCTTAAAGTAGGTTTTTATTTCATTGATCACTTCATTGGTAAGGTTGGTCCTGAAATCCGCCATGGTCATCACAACGCCTTGGATGGCCAGGTCAGAATTGAGTCCATCTTTCACAAGTCCAATAGTATTAAGTAGTTGCGACACTCCTTCAAGGGCATAAAATTCGCATTGAATGGGAATTAAAATGGCATCCGCGGCAACCAAAGCGTTTAAAGTCAGCAATCCTAAAGACGGCGGGGAGTCAATAAAGATAAAATCGTAATTGGATTTGACCGTTTCAAGGGCCTTGCGAAGGCGGGTTTCACGGGACAAAACCCCGACCAGTTCGATCTCGGCGCCGGTCAAATGGATGGTACAGGGAGCAACATCTAAATTCTTGAACTGGGTCTGGAGAATGACTTCAGGGAGCTGGGCTTTGTGCAGAAGGACATCGTAGACGGAGCTGGTCAACTCATTCTTATTGACCCCCACCCCGCTGGTGGCATTGCCTTGGGGGTCCATGTCCACAAGCAGGGTTTTCTGCCCCAGCTCGGCCAGGACAGCGGCCAGATTGACCGATGTGGTGGTTTTCCCTGTACCGCCCTTTTGGTTACAAACAGCTATAACTTTGCCCATAATGCCTTCCGGCTAGGCCTGGGTTTCACGTGGAACCCGGACCTTGATCTTGGCTAACTTGGCACCCCGCATCCCAAAAAGACCCTTCTTTTCCTCGCAAACAACCTTTATCTTTAAGGTTTCACGTGAAGCGCCCAGGGCGGTTTCCGCCTTGGCGATCGCCTCTTCTACCGTGGCCCCCTCAAATTCTTTTGTTTCTTCAACAGTCATTTACTTGACCTTGCTCATTTTCCACTGGGTAAAGGTCGACAGCAGGTAAAAAACGGTGAAATACAAAGACAGGCCGCTGGCGAATTTATAGAAAATAAACCCGATGAATATGGGGAAAAAGTACATCATCATCTTCTGCTGCATGGCCTGCTGTTCGTCGGCGATGACCATGTTCTTGGCGGATATCTTCTGTTGGGCGAACATCACCCCGGCCATCAGTAATGGTAATATATTAAATTCATTGCCTAAAAATGGCAATGAAAAAGGCATAATAAATAACCGGTCCGGCAAGGTCAGGTCCTTGATCCAGAAAAACCCTTTGCCCTGGAAATATGAAGACCTCCATAACACTTGGTACAGGGAAATGAATATCGGCATCTGCAGTAAGAACGGCAGGCACCCCCCCAACGGATTTATCTTTTCTCGTCGGTAAAAGTCCATAATTTCAGCGTTGAGCTTCTGCGGGTCGTTCTTATATTTTTCCTGCAGGGCCTTGACCTTGGGCTGCATTTGCTGCATTTTACGCATGGACATCATGCTTTTGATGGTTAACGGGTAGGTCAGGCCATAAATGAGCACACTGATGAGGATGATGCTCACCCCCCAGCTTTTGCATATTCCGTACAGGAAAGGAATCGTATAGTAGATGGCCTTGGCGATCATGTCCAGCGGCCACCAATTGCTGAAGGCCACGATCCGCTCGATCCCTCCCCCATATTGCTTCATCAGCACCTGGTCCTGGGGTCCGGCATATATGGTAAATTCATAAACCGCCACCCCTCCTGCCGGCAGTTTTTGGCTTTCCGGTTTTATGGATATGGTCAGGTTATGTTCTGTAAGGGCTTTTATTTCATAGTCTTTGGTCTGGAATTTGGGTTGGATAACAATGGCTGAATAATGGTCCCGGAACCCGGCCCATTGCAGATGAGAAACGGTCCCGTAGGGATGTCCTTCTTTATTGGGATCGAACTTAACCGCATTGCCCTTGCGCAAGATCTTTTTGCCGGCCAGGACGGAATACTCATCCAGCATGGTTTCTCGTTGCGTGCCTTCAAGCTTGGATGAGTCAATTCCTATTAAAATGAACTCAATATTGTCCAGTCTGGAAATTTCTTTGACGCTGGAAACTTCAATGCGCACATCTATTGAATGGTCATCTCTGACTTTATAAATCTTGGTGATATGCCAACTATCATCGGCATAGGTAAACGCGGCTTTTTGATCATCCCGCATGGCCGGCTGGAATTGGGCGAATTCAGTGCCCTTGATCGCCAGTATTTGGGACAAAGGGAGGGGGTGAAATCCGTCGATTAATAGATTGTGGAGTGTGCCACCCACATTTGTCAGTTTTGTGCTAAATTGAGGGGATTTTAAATCCCAATCTTTACTTATAAATTTGACATTCGTGGAGATTTCTGGAATATTGGGAGGCTCAATTGATGTAACTGCAGTATTTCCTACAACTTCTTTATTTACAGTAACTTGTGCATTCTTTAGCATTCCGGCCCGCTTGGGCGCCACAAAAATGACCTCATAGCCGAATAATACTGCAATAGAAAGAATGATGGCAAGAATTGTTTTTTGATCCATAGTTAGTTTACCTTACGGGGTCATGCCCGCCCTGCGACAGGGGGGAGCAGCGCACAATGCGCCAAAGGGCCTTGGCCGCCCCTTTGAGGGCGCCGTATTTACGCACAGCGTCAAGGGCATACTGCGAACACGAGGGATGGAAACGGCAGCTGCGAAAGGAGAAAAGCGCGCCGACGCGCTGGTACACCTTGATGGCGCCGATGAAAACCTCTGTCATGGAATGAGCTGTTTGCGGCCTTTGGCCCGTCGACGGGAGAGGACTTTCCTGCCGTCGGAGGTGCCCATGCGCTTGCGAAATCCGTGTCTTTTTTTACCAACGATATTGGTCGGTGTTTTTAAGTGTTTCTTCATAGGGGGGAATTATACCCATACGCGCCCTTCAAGTCAAGGTCAAACTGCCGGCCAGAAAAATCCGTTGCATTGCGTTTGTTGTTTGTTATAATCCGAAATACCTCTAACTCACATCTGTGGATAACTTGTGACTATGTCTTCCGTAAATCTCCTCGACGTCTGGCAAAAAATACAGCCTTCCATCAAGGCCGCCATCGGGGACACCTCTTATGACACCTGGTTTTCCAGCCTGAAGGTCATCGAGCAGCGCTCCGGCACCATCACCGTGCAGGCCCCCGACGAGTTCTTCAAGAACTGGATCGTGGAGCATTACGCTCCGGCCATCGAGCGCTGTTTGAGCGGCGAAGGCGGGGGGCAGGTGGCCGTCGAGTTCGAGGTCAATCCCGACCTCTTGAACAAGCCCACCCAGGAAAAACTCAACCGGCTGGAGAGGCATTTCGAGGTGGCGGGGGGCAAGGCCACGGCCCATTTGAACCCGCGGTTTTTGTTCGAAAATTTCGTGGTGGGGCCGTCGAACCGTTTTGCCTTTGCCGCGGCCCAGGCCGTGGCCGAGTCGCCGGCCAAGAGCTACAACCCCTTCTTTATTTACGGGCCGGTGGGCCTGGGCAAGACCCATTTGCTGCAGGCCATCAGCCAGGAGGTCAGCCACCGCCACCCGGAGATGAAGATCTGCTACGTGTCCTCCGAGCAATTTACCAATGAACTTATCAATGCCATCCGCCACCGCTCGGCCGAGAGTTTCCGGCAGAAATACCGCAGCATCGACGTGCTTTTGATCGACGACATCCATTTCATCGCCGGCAAGGAATCGACGCAGGAAGAATTCTTCCATACCTTCAACGCTTTGCACAATCACCACAAGCAGATCATCATCTGTTCGGACCGGCCGCCCAGGGAGATCGCCCATCTCGAGGAAAGATTGGTGTCGCGCTTTACCTGGGGCCTGGTGACCGACATCCAGCCGCCGGACTATGAAACCAGGGTGGCGATCCTGCGCAAAAAACTGGAGCTGGAATCCGTGGTCGTGCCGGATGATGTGGTGACGTTCATCGCATCCGAGATCAAGACCAATATCCGCGAGCTGGAGGGGGCGCTGATCCGCGTTGTGGCCTATGCTTTACTGGAAGAAAAACCGGTCACCCTGCAGGTGGCCAAGAACGTGCTCAAGGACATGGTGAGGGAGACGGTCAAGACCATCAGTGTGGATATGGTGCAAAAGGAAGTGGCGGCTTATTTCAACATCCCGGTCGCGGACCTCAAGACCAAAAAACGCCATAAGAACATTATTTTGCCCCGGCAGATCGCCATGTATTTGGCCCGCACCATGACCACGCATTCTTTGCCTGAGATCGGCGGTTCATTCGGCGGCAAAGACCATACCACTATTTTACATGCGTTTAAAAAAATGGATGCGCAGTTAAATACAGACAGGGATTTAAAGAAGATCATCGACCATTTGACGTTTGTATTGTCGGAATAGCTGTGCATAACCGCAATAGTTATGCAAGGGTTATCCACAAGCTGTGAATATCACAAATTATTGTAATTGTAAGGGTTCTAGCTCTCATTCAATTTATCCACAACCCTTACTAATAAGACTGCTGGTTGAAACGGGGCTTATAAAAAGCAACAGAGGATAAGGTCATGAAGATCAAACTGAGCAAAGAAGAACTCTTAAGCGGCATCCAGGTGGTGGGTAACATTGTTTCCTCAAAAGCCACTCTTCCTATACTATCCAACATGTTAGTGGAAGCGAAACAGGATGTTTTGAAGATGAATACAACCGATCTGGACATCGGTATATCCTGTGAATTACCTGTGCACACTTTTGAACAAGGGGCCATCACCATCCCGGCCAAAAAATTCAGCGATATTATCCGTGAACTGCCGGCAGGGGACGTGGTCATTTACGCACGAAAGAACAACCAGGTTGAAATTGAGGGGACCAATTGCCGGTTTAAATTGAACGGGCTGCCTAAAGAAGAATTTCCAAAATTCCCGGAATTTAAAGACAAAGACGCGGTCTTGATCAAACAGGCGGACCTGAAAGAAATGATCCGTTTGACCAGCTTCGCGGTGTCTTATGAGGAATCGAGATATGTATTAAATGGTATTTTGTTGGAAGTGGGAGGGGATACCGCGCGCATGGTGGCAACGGATGGACGGCGCCTGGCTAAAATGGAAAAGAAACTCATCCAGCCGGCGGCCAAAGAGGTCAGCATGATCATTCCCATCAAAGCCGTGGCGGAGATCAACCGCAACCTCAAAGACAGCGGCAATTGCTCCATCATCAGCGGCACCAACCAGGTTTTATTCAACATCGACGGGAATTTGATCGCCACCCGCATCATCGAAGGCGAATTCCCCAATTACAAACAGGTCATCCCCAAAGAGATCAACACCAAGGTCAAGATCAAGACCGCGGACCTTTTGGCCGCCATCCGCCGCGCCAATTTGTTGTCCACCCCGGATTTCCAGGCCATCAAGTTCGAGCTGTTCAAGGACAAGCTGGTCATTTCCAAGACCACGCCGGATGTGGGGGAGTCCCGCGAAGAGGTGGCGGTGCAGTACGGCCACCAGGAACTGATGGTGGGTTTTAACCCGCAATTTTTTATCGATGTGCTCAAGAATATCAACGATGAACACATCGACCTGGAATTTTTGGGCCCGGACAAACCCTGTGTGCTGCGGCTGCGTGATTATTTGTACCTGGCCCTGCCCATGAGACTGTAATGGATGCCATCAAAGACATCATTGCGAGGGTCATCGGCCCTTTGGCCGACGGTAAAAGCGCCAACAGCGACATCGCTCAATCGTGGCAGCGCATCGCGGGCGCAGGCAAGGCCTCATCGGTGGCCGGGTTCAAGGATGGGATTTTAACGGTTCACGTTGACTGCAGCGCCAGGCTGGTTAAAATGAACCTCAATAAAGCGGACTATTTGGACGAGATCCGCAGCAAAAATCCGCAGGTCAAGGACATCCGTTTTAAAGTCGGGAAAATAATGTAAGGGAGAGTATGAAGACAGAAGAGAAAGAGCCCAAGGAAACCAAGAAAAGCGCCAAGTACGATGCCAGCAATATCACGGTGCTCGAGGGCCTGGAAGCGGTGCGCATGCGCCCGGCCATGTATATCGGGGACACCTTCAGCCGCGGTTTGCACCATTTGGTGTATGAGGCGGTGGACAATGCCATCGACGAGGCGTTGGCCGGGCATTGCGATACCATTGAAGTGACCATCCACCAGAACGAATCCATCTCGGTCGTGGACAATGGCCGCGGCATCCCGGTGGACATGCACAAGACCGAGAAGAAACCGGCGGTGGAAGTGGTCCTGACCACCCTGCACGCGGGTGGTAAATTCGATAAAGACAGCTATAAAGTTTCCGGCGGTTTGCACGGGGTGGGCATCAGCTGCGTGGTGGCCCTGTCCGAATGGTTCGAGGTCGAGGTCAAGCGCGACGGGTCGATCTACCACATGCGCTTTGAGAAAAGCAAGACCGTTTCCAAGCTGACCACCGTCGGCAAGACCAAGACCACCGGCACCAAGGTCACGTTCAAGCCCGACCGCACCATTTTCAAGGAGATCAACACCTTCTCCTACGACATCCTGGCCAAGCGCCTGCGCGAACTGGCCTTCCTGAACAAGGGCGTGTCCATCAAGCTCAAGGACGAGCGCTCGGGCAAGGAAAAAGAGAACGTGTTCCTGTTCAAGGGCGGCATTATTTCCTTTGTGGAGCATTTGTCCCAGAATAAAATGCCCCTGCACAGCAAGGTGTTCTATTTCGAAAAGGAAAAAGACGATATTGCCGTCGAGGTCGCCATGCAGTACAACGACAGCTACAATGAGACGGTCTTTTCCTATGCCAACAGCATCAACACCATCGAGGGCGGCACGCATTTGTCCGGTTTCCGCTCCGCGCTCACCCGCGCCATCAACAATTACGCCAAGGCCAAGAATTTGCTCAAAGACAAGGACGGCATCGGCATCTCCGGCGACGACACCCGCGAAGGTTTGGTCGCGGTCATTTCGCTCAAGATCCCCTTGCCGCAATTCGAGGGCCAGACCAAGACCAAGCTGGGCAATTCCGAGGTCGACGGCATGGTCGCCTCCATGACCTTGGAGTCGCTGACCCGCTTTTTTGAAGAAAACCCGTCGGTGGCCAATAAGATCGTGGACAAGGCCATTTTGGCGGCGCGGGCCCGCGAGGCCGCGCGCAAAGCGCGTGAGCTCACCCGCCGCAAAGGCGCGCTGGACAGCGGGGGATTGCCGGGCAAGCTGGCGGACTGTTCGGAAAAAGACCCGGCCTTGTGTGAAGTGTATTTGGTCGAGGGTGATTCCGCCGGCGGTTCGGCCAAGCAGGGGCGCAACCGCGCTTTCCAGGCCATTTTGCCGCTCAAGGGCAAGATCCTAAACGTGGAGAAATCCCGCCTGGATAAGATCCTCTCCAATGAAGAGATCCGCACCATCATCATGGCGTTGGGCGCCGGCGTGGGCGAGGAATTCAACCCCGAGAAATTGCGCTATCACAAAATTATCCTCATGTGCGACGCGGACGTGGACGGCTCGCATATCCGCACGCTCATTTTGACCTTATTGTACCGCCAGATGCCCAAACTCATCGAGGGCGGGTACGTGTACATCGCCCAGCCGCCCTTATATAAGGTAAGCCGCGGCAAACGCGAGGAATACATACAGACCGAGAAAGAGATGAATGACCTGATCCTCGAACTGGGCACCGACGGCATGAAACTGACCAAGATCCAGGGCAAGAAGGCCTATTTGCCGGCCCAGGTCAAGGAGATCCTGCTGGCCCTGGTCGAGTTGGAGTCGATCATCGAGCGGCTCAAGCGCCGCGGGGTGGACTTTACCGCCTTCATCGAGAAATATAACCCCAAGACCAAGAAAATGCCGCGCTATTTGGTCAAATTCGGGGGCACGGAAGCTTTTGTCTACGACGACAAAGAGCTGGCGGAGAAGACCAAAGACGACGAAGAAGCCCAGTACGTCGAGATCTTCGAGTCCGAGGAGATCGAGGAGATCCAGACCAAACTGGACAAGTTCGACCTGTTCGCGCAGGACTATGAACGCCGCAATGAAGAGCAGGTGCTGCTGGCCAAGGACAAGAAGGAGAAGGTCAAGGTCAAAGAGCTGCTCAAGCCCTTATTTACCGTCGAGCATGAAAAGAGCGCCGAGGACATCATGTCCCTGGGCGGGCTTTTGGAATATGTCCGCGCCACGGCCAAGAAGGGCATGCACATCCAGCGCTACAAGGGCCTGGGGGAGATGAACCCGCAGCAGTTGTGGGAGACCACCATGGACCCGGAGCGGCGCACTATTTTGAGGGTCGCTTTGGAGGACGCTGTGGAAGTGGACAAGACCTTTGCCATGCTCATGGGCGATGAGGTCGAGCCTCGCCGGCAATTCATCGAGACCTACGCGCACGAAGTCAAGAACCTGGATATTTAACATTCAAATGAAAGGCAGCAGGCATGTCGCGTGATCTGAACAAGAAAGAAAAAATCGTCCCGGTCTATATCGAGGAGGAAATGAAGGATTCCTACCTCTCGTATTCCATGTCCGTCATCGTGGGGCGTGCCCTGCCGGATGTGCGCGACGGCCTCAAGCCCGTGCACCGGCGCATCCTCTACGCCATGCAGGACCTCAACCTCCAGCACAACAAACCCTATAAGAAAAGCGCGCGCATCGTCGGTGAAGTGCTGGGCAAATACCATCCCCACGGTGACTCCGCCGTGTACGACACCATGGTGCGCATGGTGCAGGATTTTTCGCTGCGCTATCCCTTGATCGACGGCCAGGGCAACTTCGGCTCCATCGACGGGGACGCGGCCGCGGCCATGCGCTACACCGAGGCCCGCATGGCCTCCGTGTCGGAAGAAATGATGGGCGACATCGACAAGGAAACGGTCGATTTCACGCCTAACTTCGACGGATCGCTGGAGGAGCCCACCATTTTGCCGGGCATGATCCCGAACTTGCTGGTCAACGGTTCCTCCGGCATCGCCGTGGGCATGGCCACCAACATGCCCCCGCATAATCTGGGGGAAGTGGTCGATGGCGTCGTGCATTTGCTCGACAACCCGGAAGCCTCGATCAAAGACCTGATGAAATTCGTCAAAGGCCCGGATTTCCCCACCGCCGGCATCATCTGCGGCCGCGACGGGTTTGTCAGCGCCTACAACACCGGCCGCGGCAAGGTCATCATCCGCGCCAAGGCCTCCGTCGAGCAGCAGAAGGGCAACCGCGAGTCCATCATCATCAACGAGCTTCCCTACCAGGTCAACAAGGCCAATTTGATCGCGGCCATCGCCGAACAGGTTCAGAACAAGCAGATCGACGGCATCACCGACATCCGCGATGAAAGCGACAAGGACGGCATCCGGGTGGTCATCGAATTGCGCCGCGAGGTGGACCCCAACATCGTGCTCAATTACCTCTACAAGCACACCCAGATGGAGGTGACCTTCGGCATCATCAACCTGGCCCTGGTCAACAAGTCGCCCAAGGTCCTGAACTTAAAACAGCTCATGGCCTATTACATCGCGCACCGGCGCGTGGTCATCCGCCGGCGCACGCAGTTCGATCTGGACAAGGCCCTGCGCCGCGCGCATATTTTAGAAGGCCTCAAGACCGCCTTCAAGCATTTGGATGAGATCATCAAGACCATCCGCGCCTCCAAGACCACCGCCGACGCCAAGGAAGCGCTCATCAAGAAATTCGAGCTTTCCGACGTGCAGGCCGTGGCCATTTTGGAGATGCAGCTGCAGCGCCTGGCCGCGCTGGAGCGCGACAAGATCGAGGCGGAATACCAGCAGCTGCTCAAGGACATCGATAATTACCGCGCCATTTTGGCCTCCGACAAGCGCGTGGATGCCATCATCAAGGAAGAGCTCGCCAACATTCGCAAGAAATACGCCGACCCGCGCCGCACCGAGATCACGGCCAAGGCCGAGGACATCGAGGTCGAGGACTTGATCGCCGACGAGGACATGGCCATCACCATCAGCAACAAGGGCTACATCAAGCGCCTGTCGGTGGATGCCTACCGCTCCCAGAAGCGCGGGGGCAAGGGCGTGACCGCCATGACCACGGCCGAGGAGGATTTTGTCGAGCGCATGTTCGTGGCCTCGTCCAAGGACTATTTGCTGATCTTCTCCAACACCGGGGCGGTGCGCTGGCTGAAAGTCTATGAGATCCCGGCGGCGTCCCGCACGGCCAAGGGCAAGGCCATCATCAACCTCCTGTCCTTCAAGCCCGAGGAGAAAATTTCCGCCATCGTCGCGGTCAAGGAATTCCGCGAGGACCAGTACCTGGTGTTCGCCACCAAGCTGGGCCTGGTCAAAAAGACCAAGGTGGCCATGTACGCCAACCCGCGCAAAGGCGGCATCGTCGGCATCGGCCTGGAAAAAGGCGATGAGCTCATCGGCGTGGCTTTGAGCAACGGCAAGGAAGACGTGATGCTGGCCACGCATTTGGGCATCGCCCTGCGGTTCCCGGAGAAACAGTTGAGGGACATGGGCCGCGCGGCCAAAGGCGTCAAAGGCATCAATTTGGAAAAGAAAGATTACGTGGTGGGCATGCTGGTCTTTGCCCCCGACGTGGACAAGACCGGCGCCAAACTGCTGACGGTCTGCGAACTGGGTTATGCCAAGCGTTCCGATTTTACCGATTACCGCACCACGTCCCGCGGCGGCAAGGGCATCATCAATGTCAAGCTCACCGACAAGAACGGCGCCGTCGTGGGCGTGATGACCACCAATGACGATGACGAGATCATGGCTGTGACCAAAGAGGGCATGGTGGTCCGGTCATCCCCGTCGGAGATCCGCGAGACCGGGCGCAGCGCGGTCGGCGTGCGGCTGATCGCTTTGCACAAGGGCGATGCGGTCACCGCCATCGCGCACGTGGTCAGGCACGAAGAGGAGAAGGAGTAGTTTAGTTCTTGACGAACAAGGGCGGCCGCATATAATAGCAAATTCCCGCCGCGAATTTCTCGACCCCATCGTCTAGCCTGGTCAGGACACGAGCTTTTCAAGCTCGGTGCGCGGGTTCAAATCCCGCTGGGGTCATTTTTCTCAAACAGTTCCACCCACGGAGGTTCCCATGTTGACGATCTACGGTTCCGACTTATCCGGCCCGGCCATCAAGGTGCGCCTGGTCGCCACATACCTTGGCATCGAACACAAATGGCAGGTCATCAATTTGCGCGAGGGGGAGCAGAAGCAGGAATGGTTCCTGAAGATCAACCCCGTCGGCAAGATCCCGGCCATGGACGACAATGGCTTTCACCTGTTCGAAAGCAATGCCATCTGCCGCTACCTGGCCGAGAAGCAGAATTCGCCCCTTTACCCCAAGGACTTAAAGCAGCGCGCCGCCATCGAGCAGTGGATCGACTTCATCACCCTGCACATCGGCGTGCATTGTTCGACGGTGGGCTTCAGCCGCATCTTTGCCCCGCGCATGAACCGGCCGGTCAATGAAGGCGCCCTGGCCGATGCGCTTAAATTCCTGGATACCTATTTACCCATCCTGGAAAAGCAATTGTCCATGCATAAATATGTGACGGGCAATGAACTGACCCTGCCGGATTTCGTGCTGTTCGCCATGCTGGAGCCGGCGGAGCTGTCCAATGTGCCGCTGGCCGCGTATCCGAAACTGGAGGCTTGGCGCAGGGCATTGAAACAACAGCCCTTTTACACCAAATGCTACACCGAATACGGGGCGGGACTGCTGCAGCCCAAATAAGCCATGCGTGTCGCCCTTATCCAACTCAACGCGGGCGCGGACAAGAACAATAATCTTAAGCACGCTGCCCGCATGGCCTCCGAGGCCTTGGCTAAGGGCGCCAAATTCGTGCTGCTGCCGGAGATCTTCCACTGGCGCGGGGACACCCGCGATCCCGCCAAGGTAACAGCTTCTTCTGAAACGGCCAAGGGCCCCACGTTCCGGGCTTTTGCGAAACTGGCTCGCGAGCACAAAGCGTTTGTCCTCATCGGTTCCATTTTCGAGCGCACATCCAAAAGCCCCAAGCCCTACAATGCCTCGGTCTTTATCGATGACCAGGGCCGCCTGGGGGCAAAATATCGAAAAATCCATTTATTCGACGCGCGCCTGGGTGATAAAATCATCCGTGAGGGCGACTGTTTCCTCGCCGGTAAAAAAGGGGCCATGGCCCGCGCCGGCGAATTTACCGTCGGGCTTTCCGTCTGTTACGATGTGCGTTTCCCGGAACTGTACCGTGGTTACGCGCGAAGAGGGGCGGATGTGCTGACGGTGCCGTCGTGCTTTACCCAGAGAACAGGGCGGGCGCACTGGGAGCCGCTGCTGCGCGCCCGGGCCATCGAGAACCTCTGTTATGTGCTGGCGCCCAACCAGGTGGGTCCGGATGCCCGCCAGGTCGAGGCCCATGGCAACAGCATGATCATCTCGCCGTGGGGTGAGGTGTTAGCTTGCGGCAGCAGTGATAAGGAAGAGATCGTGTACGGCGATATCGATAAGGCGCAAGTGACCAAGGCCCGCGCCACGCTGCCGGGCATCATAAAGCGAATTTGAAAGTGAGAGTGACATGAAACGCATCAAAGTGGCTGTGACCGGCGCCGCCGGACAGATCGGGTACGCGCTTATCTTCCGCATTGCCGCCGGGGAAATGTTCGGCAAAGATACCGAGATCGACCTGAGCCTTTTGGAACTCGAGAAAGCATTGCCGGCCCTCAACGGCGTGGTCATGGAACTTGAGGATTGTGCCTTCCCTTTATTAAGGTCGGTGGGCGTCAGCAGTGACCCCAGGGCGGCCTTCAAGGACATCGACTGGGCTTTGCTCATCGGCAGCGTCCCGCGCAAAGAGGGCATGGAACGCGGCGATTTGCTCAAGATCAACGGCGGGGTCTTTATCGAGCAGGGCAAGGCCCTCAACGATGCGGCCAGGTCCACCTGCAAAGTCTTGGTCGTGGGCAATCCCTGCAACACCAATGCCTGGATCGCCAAGAGCGTTTGTAAAAACATCCCGGGACAGAACTTTTTCGCCATGACCATGCTCGACCAGAACCGCGCCGGCGCGCAGCTCGCCCAGAAGGCCGGCGTCCCCATCGCTGCGGTCAAGCGCGTAGGGATCTGGGGCAATCATTCCGCCACCCAATACCCGGACTTTTATAATGCCACGATCAACGGCAAGCCGGCCACGGCGGCGATCACGGACCAAAGCTGGCTGCAGACCGCCTTCATCGACACCGTGCAAAAGCGCGGGGCGGCCGTGATCAAGGCCCGCGGCCTTTCCTCCGCGGCCTCCGCGGCCAACGCGGTCATCGATACCGTGCGCGGCATCATCACGCCCACGCCACAGGGCGAATTTTTTTCAGCGGCGGTGTCTTCTGATGGAAGTTACGGCGTTCCCCAGGGCTTGATGTTCGGTTTTCCGCTGCGCTCCAACGGTCAGGGGTGGGAGATCGTGCAGGGACTGGCCCACAATGATTTTGCCAGGGCCAAAATACAGGTCACTTTGCAGGAATTGATCGCGGAACAGGACGCCGTTAAACAATTAATATAAATAATTCCTTTAAGCGTTGCATTGGTTAATTTTAACCGTTATACTTACAATTAATGTGTATAAATTAGGGAGGGAATATGCAACAATCCGCACGTAGTCCCATTGTCATCATTCTTCTTGCTGTATCCGTGGCCGCCCTGGCCGGCTGCGACCTGTTTTCGCCCAAAAAACCCAAGCAACCCGCAGCGACCGCAGCTTCAGAGGCGCCCGCCGCCCCGGCAGCCCCGGCAGCGATGAACGGTGACCAGGGCCCTCTGCCCGCCGATGTCATCGCGCGCGTGGGCAACTGGACCCTGACCAATGAACAGTTCAAGCAGCGCCTGAAACTGCTCAAGCAGGGCTTGCCGGATTTCGATGAGACCAAGCCCGGCAACAAGGAAGCAGTGCTCAATGAGCTGGTGCGCCAGCAGCTTTTGGTCAAGGACGCCGAGGACAGCGGCATGGGCCAGCAAAAAGACGTTGCCGAGGCTGTTGAAGATTTTCGCCGCACGCTCCTGGTGCAGGAAGTGGCCAGCCGCCTGACCAAGGACGTTGCCGCCACCGAAAAAGAGGCACAGGATTATTATGACCAGAACAAAGCCCTGTTCGTAGAACCCGCCCAGTGGACCGTGCGCGAGATCGTCGTGGCCGATGAAGCCACGGCCAAGAATACCCTGGTGCAGGTCCTGCAGGGCGGGGATTTCGAATCGATCGCCAAGGCCGGATCCATCGGCAAGACCGCCGCACAGGGCGGATTGCTGCCGGCCTTTGCCCGCGCTCCCTATGAAGAAATGCAGAAAGCCATCGCCACCCTCGACACCGGGGGAGTGAGCTCCGTGTTCAAGGGTCCGCAGGGCTATACCATCGTGAAGCTGGATTCGAAAAAAGGCGGGGAGTCCAAGTCCTTCCCTGAGGTCAAGAAAGACCTCATCGCCGGGCTCACGCTGCGCAAACAGCAGGAAGCGATATTGAAACACATCGACCAGCTGGCGACCAAGAACAAAGTGGAGATCAACAAGGATCTCCTCGGGAGATAACCCATGGAAAATAAGAAACAATTGCTGCTGCTGGTCTTCGCGGTGGCGGCCGGCATCGTGGCGGTGGTCTTGACAAGCTCTTATGTCAACAAGGCCATCCAGGACCAGGCCGTGCAATTAAAGGAAGAATCCGACGCCCGCCAGAAAGAGCTGGTGAGCGCCATGCAAAAGCAGAACGCGCAAGCATTGGCCGCCCTGGCGCAGGAGATCCAGAAGGTCAAGGCCGAGCAGGCCGCGACCACCCAGAAGCAGATCGCCGAATTGCAGGCCCGCATCCAGGCCCAGCAGGCCGCCGCCTCGACGGCAAAAGTGGTCAAGAGGGCCAAGCCCTCGCTGGCCTTGAGGACGCCGGCCGGTAAAAGGGCGGTGACCATCATGATCAATTCGCTGGAAGCGGTGGGCGGGCTTTTGAACCCCGGTGATATCGTGGACGTGATCGCTCGCTTGAACGTGCCGACAAAATCCGAGAATGCCCCGCCGGAACCGGCCGTGGCCGGTGCCGCGAAGGTCCCTGAGAACAAGCCTGTCACCGCCATGATCTTCCAGGGCCTGGAAGTCCTGGCCGTCAATACCAATTTGGAAGAGACCGGCGCTTATTATGATGAACAGCAGAACGCCGCCCTGTTAAAGGTCACCGTCGCGGTCGACCCGGAAGAGGCGGGATTATTGTATTTCGCCGGCAACAACGGCAAGGTGGAACTGGCCCTGCGTTCGCCGCAGGACACTGACAAACAGATGGTCAAGGCCTCCACCTGGAAGACACTGGCCGATTATGTTTTGCAGAACCAGGGAGCGGACTTGAGCCTTCCCGCGGAACCGAAACCGGAACCTGTCAAGGAACCGGAACTGGAAGTAAAGCCGGAACCTGTCAAGCAGGAACCCCCGAAGCCGAACATACAGATCTTTAGGGGCGGCAAGGAGCTTTGATGGACATATTCAAAAAATTCCTGGCGCTGGCGTGCGCGGGGGCATTGCTCCTGCCCCAGGGCATTCCCTTCTCGTTCGCGGATGACAGCACCGAGAGCATCAACATGCTGGTGGGTGACGCGCAGACCCTTCCGGTCAACGGGCTGACCCGCGTTTCCGTGACCAATCCCGACATCGCCGACGTTGCCGACGCGCAGACCGATTCCATTTTGGTCCTGGCCAAGAAACCCGGGCAGACCGCGATATTTTTATGGGATGCCGACGGCAAGCGCACCATTTTGACGCACGTGACCACCCAGGACCTGGGCACCCTGCGCGACCGCATCGGCCATATGCTGGCGGAAGCGGGGATCGGCAACATCAATCTGGAGGCCAATGCCGCGGAAGGCAAAATAGTGGTCTCCGGCGATGTGCCCAAGGACAAGAAATTGACCCTGGAAAAGACCCTGGAGCCCTACACCGACCAGGTCATCAACCTCACCAAGGAACAATTCAACGCGGACCTGATCCAGATCGACATGCAGATCGTGGAGATCGGCACCACATTGGATAAGAACCTGGGCTTTGACTGGCAGGGGGGCAGCGGCAATGCCATGGCCCTGAATTATAACGAAACCGGCCTGCCGACGACCGGTTCCAAGGACTGGTTCAAGTTCGGGCAGTTCAACCGCACCACCGCCATCGTCAATACCATCAATTTGCTGGTCACCGAAGGCAAGGCCCGCGACCTGTCGCGCCCGCGCATTTTGGTCTCCAGCGGCAAGGAAGCCACCATCAATGTCGGCGGGGAAGTGCCCATCCAGACCACCACCACCAATGCCACCGGCGGTTCGGTGCAGTCCAACGTCACCTTTAAGCAATACGGCGTGACCCTGACGGTGACCCCGACGATCAAAGAGGGCAATAAGGTCGATGTGGTCATGAACCTGCAGATCAGCGACCTGGACAATACATTCCCGATCTCGGCATCGACGACCAGCGATATCGCGTACAAGACCCGCTCGGCCCAGACCCAGCTGCTGCTCGATGACCGCCAGACCGTGGTGTTCGCGGGATTGATCCGCTACACGGACAGCGAGCAGGTCAAGCAGGTCCCGTTCCTGAGCAAGATGCCCATCCTGGGGCTGTTCTTCCGCAACACCTCCAAGCAGTCCCCGGACCAGGGCAAGGAACTGGTCGTGACCCTGACCCCGACGATCATGCGCAGCAAAGAATACGCGGCCGACCAGGTGAAGATGCCCACCCGCGGCATAAAAGAATTTATAAAGGAAATAGACAATGCCAATGGCTATGAGCGCGAATCCACTGTGTCGCCGCCTGCGGCCCCGGCCACGCCGCCCACGGCCAGTTCTTATTCCAGCGCATCCGCAGTCCCTGCCGTTGCTCCGGCGAGCCCTGTCGCGCCTGTCAGCTCCACGGCGACGGCCTCTTCGACCACGACAACAACCACGACACAGTCCGCCTCGACCGATGTGATCCCCGGCCTGACCGGGGTTACCGCCTACGTGCGCTCGGTCCAGGTCAAGATCTCGCAGGCGATCAGTTATCCCAATGAGGCGCTCAAGAACAAATGGCAGGGCACGGTCAAATTGAAACTGCGCATCCTCAAAGACGGCTCCCTGGCCGATGCGGCGGTGATCGAGCCCTCCGGCCGCGACCTCTTCGATCACGACGCCCTGAGCACGGCCAAAGTGGTGGCCCCTTATCCGCCGTTCCCGGAAAGCATGCAAGGGGACGACGTGACCATCACCCTGCCGATCGTGTACACCCAGGGGAGCATGGTCAAGCCCCAGACCCAGACCACCACAGCAGCGTATTGATTTACCGCGAAATCGTGCTACAATCGTTCACATGGCTTGCAAGGTCATAACAGTATTCTCCAATAAAGGCGGGGTGGGCAAGACCTTCATCGCGGTCAATACCGCCGCCGCCCTTGCCATCAAGGGCAAACGCGCCCTTTTGCTCGACATGGACCTGCAGGCAGGCCAGGACATGGCCCGCATGCTCAATCTCTCGCCGGCGCACTCCCTCGCCGACATGCTGCCGGAGGTCGAGAAAGACGAAAAGCTCGACATCCTGCGCAAATATGTCACGCGGCATGTCTGCGGCATCGATTTCCTGCCCGGCATCCTCAACCTCAAGCAGGCCGGGCATGTGACCCCCGACAACGTCCGTCTCTTTTTCAAAAAAGCCGCGGCCATGTATGATTTCATCATCGTCGATGCCGGCGGCGTGTTCAGCGAAACGCTCATCAGCATCCTGGACTCCTCCAACCTGATCCTTTTGACCGCGACCCCGGACATCCTGGCCGTGTACCAGGCCAAGTCGACGATGGACATCATCCAGAGCCTGCATTATCCCTTGAAGATGGTCAAGCTGGTCCTCAACCGCGCCGAAAGCCGCGGCGGCGTGGCCTGGCAGGAGGTCAAGACCGTGCTGACCTGCGACATTTTCGTGCTGGTGCCCTCCGACGGGAAAACCGTGGGGCTGGCCCTCAACCGCGGCATCCCCTGTGTGGTCGACAGCCCCAAGACCAAGGTGTCGGAGGCGTTCTTCGAGGTCGCGGACAAATTGCAGGCCGAGGACATCTACGTGCAGGCCTCCGACGTGGTGCGGGTGCGCGGCGGCGATGAGAAATCCAAGAAGAACGACCAGTTCTGGGAAAAGTTCGGCATCGCGCCCAATGCCGGGGCATCCGGTTCGGCGATGGCCTTTAAAAAGGAAGAAGACGAGGTCATCAAGCTCAAGAAAGCCATCCACCAGCGCCTGGTCGAGCGCATGAACCTGCAGAAAATTTCGCCCGAGGCCCTGAGCGACCCGGCCCAGGCGCAGAACATCCGCAAGGCGGCGGAAAAGATCATTTCGGAACTTTTGGCCGAGGCCTCCGGAGCCTTCATCTCCTCGCACGAGGAACGCTCCCGCCTGGTGCGCGAGATCGTCAATGAGGCCCTGGGCCTGGGGGCCCTGGAAGATTTCCTGGCTGACCCCGAGATCAGCGACATCATGGTCAACAACAAGGACGAGATCTTCGTCGAGAAACGCGGCAAGATCATCCTGACCAATAAACGGTTCATTTCCAACGACCAGGTGCGGGCCACCATCGACCGCATCATCGCCCCCCTGGGCCGGCGCGTGGACGAGTCGACCCCGATGGTGGATGCCCGCCTGCCCGACGGCAGCCGCATCAACGCCATCATTCCGCCGCTCTCCCTCAACGGCCCCATGATCACCATCCGCAAATTCTCGCAGGAGCGCTACACCGTCGAAGACCTGATGACCAAATTCAAGTCCCTGACCCAGCCCATGGGGGATTTCCTCAATGCCTGTGTCATCGGCCGCAAGAACATGATCGTTTCCGGCGGCACCGGCGCCGGCAAAACCACATTGCTCAACATCGTTTCCCAGTTCATCCCGGACAATGAACGCATCATCACCATCGAGGACGCGGCGGAGCTGCGCCTGGTCAAGACCCACTGGGTGCGCCTGGAGTCCCGCCCGGCCAATATCGAGGGCAAGGGCCGCATCACCACGCGCGATCTGTTCATCAACACCCTGCGCATGCGTCCCGACCGCATCATCATCGGCGAGTGCCGCGGCCCCGAGGTCCTGGACATGCTGCAGGCCATGAACACCGGCCACGACGGGTCCCTGACCACCCTGCACGCCAACACCCCGAGGGACGTCATTTCCCGTTTGAGCTCCATGGTGCTGCTCTCCGGCATCGAATTGCCGGTGCGCGCCATCTATGAAATGGCCGCTTCGGCCATCAACATCATCGTGCAGATCAACCGGTTCTCCGACGGCTCCCGCAAGGTCACCGCCATTTCCGAGCTCACCGGCGGGATGAGTGAAGGCCTGCCGGAGATGAAGGACATCTTCGTGTTCAAGCAAAAAGGCATCAACTCCGACGGGGTGGTCATAGGCGATTATGCCCCCACCGGCTATGTACCCCAATGCTACGCTGATTTCATCACCCGCGGCATTTCGCTCAACAAGGCGATCTTCAATCCCGCATGACGGTCCGTGTCCGTAACCTGACCCGGAACGCCGTGGTCGCCGGCCAGGCGGCCGTGGCAGAGACCCCTTTACAGCGCATGAAAGGCCTCCTGGGCTCCAAAGAACTGGCGTCCGGCTCTGCCCTGGTCATAACCTCCTGCCGGTCCGTGCACATGCTTTTTATGCGCTATGCCATCGATGTTATCTTCCTAGACGGCGATAACCGTGTCGTCGGCCTTTGTCCCAACCTCGCGCCTTTTGCCTTCTCCCCAATTTTCTGGAAATCTGCTTGCGCTATCGAGCTTCCTGCTGGTACAATTCAACAAACAGGTGCCGAGCTGGGTGACCAGTTCTCTATCGCCTAAATGCGGATTAATTTCCAGTCTGGACATTAATTAATGGGCGTTACATATAAACTCACCGAAGACGTCGTTCAATTCATCCTGGCGCAAAAGCAAGCCAGTCCTGATCTTTCCTGCCGCGAACTGGTCGAACAGGTGGGCGCACAGTTCCACAAAATCGTTTCCAAATCCTCCGTGCATGATGTGCTCAAAGAGGCCAACATCACCAGCCCGCGCGGCCGTAAATTTAAAAATAAATTCCAGATCCCGGCGGAGAAAAAAGCCCAGCTTTTGGCCAATCTTCCGTCGGTGATGCTGCCCGCGGTCAGGCCTGTGGAGCCTGTGGCGCCGCCGCTTGTCCTGCCGGCAGAACCCATTGCCTTGCCTCCTGAGCCGGAACCCATTTTGATGCCCGCTCCGGAGCCCCCGCCACCAGAGCCGGAACCCTCCGAACTGGAAGCCCCGGAACCGGAACCTGAAATGCCCGCGCCATCGCTACGGCCGGACCCTGTAGCCCAGCCAATTGCCCAGGAGCCTGCCGCGGTCGAACCTCTGCCGCCGGAACCAGTGCCAGCCGAACCTGCGGCAAGGCGGACCGGGAATGTCACGGAAATTTTACCTCCTTTGGAAGAGGGAGAGCCGCAAGAGGGGATGGGAGAAATATTTTTAAAGGCGGCCTTTGCCGATCTGTTCCCGGGGCAGGGGACGGTTTCGTATAATAATTATAAGTCAATTGATATCAGAGATTTACATAAGGAATGGAACTATCGGAACTTGCTGGTCGGCAGTTTTAAAATGAGCCTGCAGGATGGTTCCATATTTTATGTGGACTGCCGTTTTCAAACCGTCAGCCGCCAACTCAACCAAAGTGCAAACCGGGCCGCGCCTGTGGAAAGGGCCTTGGCAGATCTGTCCGCCGGCATTCTGAACAATATACAACCTATTGTTATTAAAGAGGTTACATTAGAAGAAGGGTCATTTGCCGATCTTTGGGCCGCGGCTTATGGCCGGGAGGGAAAAAAGATCGCCTCGGTTTCCTTATTAACATTACAAGGTCAATCGGTGGCGGATTTTGCCGGCATTTTTGCCCAAAACCGCCAATTTATAGCTGGGGTATCTCTACAAATCGTTGAAGTACAAGGACTTACAGATTATAAAGCGGGGGACGTCCAAGTTGTGCCCAGTTATTTTTATTCCCTGCCTCTGCGTTTTATTCCCAAAGAATTTTTTTGGGCCGGGACAGCCTGCCGGGCTTTTGTCGTGGTGGATGAACAGAATAAACCGCAGAAAGCGATGCTCAGCAACATGCCCGCCTCCGTCGGGGACGGGGCCATCGTGCGCGCGTTCGCCCAGAGGCACCCCTTCCCCGGCGCGGCCGCGGACCTGGGCGCGCCCGACGCTGTTGCCGCCACGGATTTCCTGGGAGGCCTCAAAGATTATGCCCGGCGTTTCTTCCCCGTTGGCCTCTCCGACGGGGATCGGGCCGCGGCGCTGGCCATGCCCGGCTTCCAGCAGCAGGGCAGCGACGGGATTTGCATCACCACCCTCATTGTTCCCGACGGTGCGGGGCAAAGGCCCGGCCTGGAACAGGCCGCCGCGGCCGTCAACGCCCTGGCCCTGCGCGATGAGCATGCCCGCCAAATTTTTATTAAACTCCAATAAAATCTAAATAATAGTCCATATATAATAATTTCCTGCACGGTTGACGTTGACTTTATTATATGGCATACTTACCCCAAGAGGGTTTTTATGCGTATTACCAGCCCCTAAAAAGGCTTTGACATAGATGACGGCCCGTTTCACGAATTCCGCCTTGGGTCTTTCATTGGGGGAGATCAGGCAGGGCCACAGCCGCCTTTACGGCGCATAAGGAAACCACGATGAGGCCAACACGCGCAACACAGGGACAAAGTTTGATCGAATACGCCATCATCGTGGCTTTGGTTTCCGCGGCGGTCGCCGCGATGAGTACTTATGTGTTCCGTTCCGTGCAAGCCACCCAGAAGGCGGTGACGCAGGAATTCACCAACTGAACCATTATTTCAAGGAGACTATCATGCGTAACAACAAAAAAGGGCAGAGCACGGTCGAGTACATCGTGCTGGTGACCGCGGTCCTTTCGGTCGCCATCCTGTTTTTGACCAGCAAGAACGGCCCGTTCCAGACCCAGCTCAACAGCACCATGGGGACGGTGACCGGACAAATGACCAATATGGCGGACCGTTTGTCGACGAGCCAGACTCCGACGCCGTAACGGGACGCATGGCCCGCTTTATAGGCGGGCTTTAACCTTAAGGAGAAATCCAATGTTGAGAACATTGCTCAATAACACAAAAGCCCAGAACACCGCGGAATACGCGTTGCTCATCGCGCTGGTCGTGGCGGGCATCATCGCCATGCAGCAGTACGCCCAGCGCGCGTTGCAGGCGCGCGTGCGCGATGCCGGCACCTACATGGCCAGCACCACCAACACCATCGGGACGTCGGTGCAGTACGAACCGTATTACCAGCAGACCAATTATGAGGTCACCAAGGACTCCACCGAAAGCAAGCGCCTTGACCAGGACACCGTGGCGCAGGACTCCTCCGTCAACCGTGAACGCACCGGTCAGCAGACCACGGCGTACGGCGGCGAAAATAACGTAACGCCTGTGGCTAACCAGGCGATGCCCAGCGGCATTTAGAAAGGGGACTTTATATGTTGAGATTCATCCATAAAAGAAAAGCCCAGAGCACGCTGGAGTACGCGGTCCTGATCATGATCATCATCGGGGCGCTGGTGAGCATCCAGACGTACATCAAGCGCGGCGTCCAGGGCCGTTTGAAGAGTTCGGCCGACGATGTCGGGGACCAGTTCTCCCCGGGCAACACCAATTCCGTCAAGACCACCAGCACGCACAGCAAGACCCAGCAGCTGTTCGGGCAGGATGCTTCCGGCGCGGCCAAACAGGGCGTGTCCACCGAGGCGATCATTGACAAGGAAGTGACCAACACCCAGGAGAACGCCAGTATCATCAACACCAACCAGGAATACTGGGGCTCGACCGCCCCGTAACGCGGGGGTTTTAGAAAAGGCAACACGCCCGCCGGAGGAGCGCATCTTCCGGCGGGCATTTTAAGAGACGCCATGAAGATCTTTTCGAAAAAAGGCCAGACCGTATTGCCGGAATATGTGGTGGGGTTCTTCCTGGTCGTCGGCGCCATGGTGACGCTCACGGTGTTCGTGCAGCGCGCCTTGCAGGCGCGGGCCCGCGACGCGAAAATTTACATGGTCGACCTGGCGAAGCAGGGATGCGCCCAGGCCGGGGCCGGTTGCCAGGAGGCCGCGGGGCAGATCAATTACGAGTACGAACCGTATTACAGCAAGGTGGCCTCGACCGTTGACCGTTCGCAGAACGAGAAAAAGACCCTGGAGGTCGACAGCATTTTCCGCCGGGGCGCGCAGGATGAGACCCAGGTCAACGCGGTCAGCGTGCAGAGGACGCCGGGGGAGGCCAATTGAACAGGGGCCGGCGCAGCAGGGGGCAGAGCATCATTGAGTATGTGATCATCATAGGCATCGCGGTCATGGCCCTGTATGCCATGGGGCCGTCATTTCGGCGCGGGGTGCAGAGCGTCATCAAATCCACCGCGGACCAGCTGGCCCCGCAGAAGAACGCGGAGCAGGATTTCAGTTCGGACACCAGCCACCTGGACAGTTCGGCGACCAAGACCAACGCCACGGTCAGCCGCAACACCCAGGAGCTGCTGTACTCGACGACCACGACGTCGGATGAAAGCGCCTCGACGTTGACCAATACGGTGACCAACAGCGGATTTTCGCAGCAATAGAGGGACGGAGGAAGGTATGAGGCTACGGCGAAAGGGGCAGAGCACGGTCGAATACGCGGTCCTTGTCATCATCATCATCGGCGCATTTTTGGCCATGCAGCAGTATCTCAAGCGCGGGTTCCAGGGCCGCTGGAAAGCGACCATGGATGATTTCGGCGACCAGTACGATCCGCGCCTGGTCAATTCCAAAGTGACCTACACGCTGGTCTCCAATTCCGACACCATGGTGCAGGCGGTGCCGGCCATCGACCCCGTGACCGGGGCGAGCGGGTTCACCACCAACCGCACCGACGTCTCCTCCTCGATAGAAAATAAACAGGTCAACGCGGCGGTCGGTTCCTTCGACGCCAGCGGCAACCCGATCATCCCGTCGGCGCTGGAGGGGGCGCCTTAAGCATGGGCGGACACTGCGCACATAAAAGACAGGGGCAGGCCGCGACGGAGCTGGCGATCTTCGGGGCGGTCCTGATCTTTTTGATGGGCGGCATCGTCCGTTCCGCGGTCTCCGCCAGTTACCAGCAGAACCAGCAGTTAAAAGCTTTGCGCCAGGCATTGTTGACCTCCTACAGCGGCACCCAGGCAGGCGCGGTGGAACACAACAGCGCCGCCGTGCTTTATATCGAAGACCGGCTCTCCCCGGACCTCAACAAATTCGGTCCCCAGGACCGCATTCCCTTTGTCACCCAGGGTTCGGGCACCATGTCCAACATGTTGATGTTCCCCCTGGACCTGGTCGACCTTCACGCCGGCAACATTCCCGTCATGGACGTGCTCATCAACGGCCTGCATTTTACCTTCACCACCGCGGCGCTTTCCGGCAAGGCCATCGGCCCACCAACCGGATACAGCACCGCGTATACCGATCCCCCGGCGGGACCCAACGGCAACTATCACTATGGTGGATGGAATTTTAAATGCATCGACGCGGGCGGCACGTGGTACGGGTGCCCGATCTTTTATCAGCTGGTGGCCAATGCCGCGGCCAGCGGCGAGGCCGGCGGCGGGGGAGTGGGCTTCAGCAGCAACAGCAACGGTACCGGCAGTTCGGATTTCTGCGCCGCCGATCCCTGCCCGGGGATATTGAGCGCGGCGGAACGCTTCGACCTTAACCGCGACGATGATTTCACCAACGACCCCCAGCCCACCGCGACCACCGGCAAGCCGGCGCGGGCGGACATGGCCTGGCAATGGAAGGGGACCAACGGCCTGCAGAGCAATATCAATATCGACGTCACCAATGGCAATTATCCCTCCTATGACGTGGACAATGACCGCCAGGAAGAAACCCTGTACGCGGTCTCTTCGGATGGCAACGGGGTCGTCACCGGGGCCACGGTTCTGGATTTCCAGGACGGGGACATCGACCTAAGCCATGACAACAAGCAGCCCGGCCTGCGGCCCGGCCTGCAGAACGACATGGCCATTTATACCCGCACCAACGACGGCACGTATTTGCAGATCAAGGAAGGCAAGCTGTACAACCCGGAGACCGGCTCATTCGTGCGCAGCGCCAGCAAAATGAACCAGGTGGAAATTGTCCAGCGCATTTTCCAGTTAAGCCATAACACCGGCAATTTTTGCGACGGGGCCGGCGGCGCGCACGGGCCGGTGGAGCTGTGCAGCGAGGACTGTTTCCTGGGGGACAATATCAAACTGACCTGTTATGACACGAAGGCCAACCGCATTTATATCCGCTCGCGCCTTTTGGATAAGCGCGGGCATTTCTGGAAAACGAACATTGAAGGGACGACGACGCCATGAGGAAAACAAAGGCGCAATCCACCATCGAGTTTACTTTTGTCATGATCGCCATTTTGCTTTTGGCCTACGGGTTGATCCGCATTTTCCGCTGGGCGGGCATGGACCTGGCGGAGCGGCGCTATGAGCATGAGCGCGTCCTGACCTCGGGGAGCAACGCGTACGACCAGCTGAAGCCGGATTTTTACCGGCCCAAGCGGCTCAACAGTTTTTACAGGGGTGGTTCATGATATCAAGCAAGCGCGGACAAGCTTCCCTTATCCTGATCCTGCTGGCGGCGATCGCGCTGATCCTTTTTGCCATCACCGTCAACTGGGGCAGCATCGCCCAGATCAAGACCCTGACCATGACCTCCTCGACGACCGCGGCCGCGGGCACGGCGTCGAATTATTCCAGCTACGGCGAACGCCTGATCCAGACCAACCTCCAGGGCCAGTGGCAGAAGTGCGCCAGCAACAGTATTTTCCTGGCCCTGATCACCTTATTGATCGTGGTCATACTGTTCGTGGTGGGTTTTGCCTGCGGCGGATGTTCCTGGCCCATGGTCCTGGGCGCGCCCAGCCTCTTTCTCGCCGCTGCGGCAGTGGTCTTGGCAACGGCCAACCTAGTGCTGCAGATCGTGGTGGTACAGCCGGGCCTGACGCGATTGTGGAACAGATTGCAGTCAAGCAACCTGCCCCTGGTCGACCAATTCATGGAACAGGGCCTGCAGGCCGCCATCCAGGGCGTTGTGACCGACCAGGCCCAGATCACCGATTATTTTGACCTCAACACCAACGGCCACTTCGGCGCGACCGTCACCCCGGATGACACCATCAGCCGGTTCGGGTTCTTCTACACCGAGCGGCTCAAATCCATCAAAAGACCCGATCCCACCAGCATCGAGCCCTTCCTCACCGCGCTGGATGCCTTCATCCACGGCGGCGGGGATGAAAGCAAGGCCCTGACCAAGGCCTGCACCAATATGAGCGACCCGCATTGCAACGGCTGCTGTCTGCCTTTGACCGACGCCATGGGCAGCGCCGTGCGGCCGGCCACCAACAGCATCGGCACCGTGTGCGGGACCGACACCACCCCGCCGGGATGCGCCAACACCGCCGTATGGCCCCATGCCGACACGTATCCGCTGGCCTATGATCCGACCTACCCTGATTATATCAACGGCACCAGTTTCCTGGCCAAGTTCGGCCTGGACGCGGAGGTCAAGGTTTTCGCGCAAAGCGATGTGCAGGGCGCGCCGCAGATCACGCCGCCGCCCAGTCCTGTTTCCAGCGGCATTTATTCCTTTTTATGGGACATGGACACCATCCAAGCCAGTCCTGACCCGACGCCGGCGGCCCCGGACACACGCTACAGCGACAAGCTGGGCTTGCCCGACGGCTCCGGAGAAATACCTCATTTTAAAGCCGACCCCGCGACCTGTGTGACTGCCGCCGACCCCCACGGGTTCTGGTGGAAGAAAGGCGCGGACCTGTATTGTTCCAACACCTGGCCTTATGACCAGTGCGCCACTTCCCCGACGTGCAACCCCGCGGACCCGGCCACCTGCGGCTGCACCGCGACCACCGACCCGCTCGATGACGTGGTGTACGGACTCAAACAATTCGACGCCTGGGCGCTCAAGCTTCTGGCCCAGGACCACGCCACGCTGGCCGCGCAGTTGGACCGCTGGTACCCGCAGGCCGCGACCTGGATCGGGCCGCAATGCGACGGCACCAATGACCTGGTGTGCTTTGACAATCAAAGCGAACACAATGGCGGGCTGCTGCACAGCTACAGCGCCCGCTTAGGGTATTGGAAACCCATGCTGGATGACTGGCTTGCCGCCACCACCTATTCCGATGCCAATGCCTGGTGCGTGCCTCCTGATGATACCGGATTGAGCACCTATGAAAAAGACGCCATCAATGCCGGCGGCGCTACTTGGGGAGGCCTGCAAAGCGTTATTCAATGTTTAGACTACAATTCCCACAACGTTGACCCCGCTCCCGACGGGGCGCACCGGAGCTTCAAGGCCTGCCTGGATGATGTCAATGCCCTGGCCTGTCCGGGTTCGCCGGCCAAGCCCGCTTCCTGCAATGACCTGCCGCGGTCTTTAGTGCCGGGGGCTGAACCGGCCTTTGACCCGTGCGCCGTACCGACGTCGAATTACAGGACATGGATCAATGACAGCTACACCAAGGCCGTGCCGCAGGCGGCCAAATTCGCCGCGCGCAAAACCTATCTGCAGAACATGAAGACCAAGGCCCAGGCCTTAAGCCCGCTGATGGCCAACTTCAAGGTGCAGCTTGATGATTTCCTCAACGGTCCCGGCGTGGCGTCGCTCATCCTCGCGCGCCAGAACTTCAACACCCTTTATCTGGACAAACTTCCCAATCTCATCATCTACGGCTGGCGCGACCAGAAACCGCCCAAGAACGGCAGCCGCAACGAAGGGTACTGGCACATCGTCAAGGCCGAGGCCAATATCCCCACGACCCTGCCGTGGATCCGGACATGGACGCAAGGGTTCCTGGGGATGACCCGCTGCTATGGCTTGACCGCGGACGTGGGGACTACCGCCGTCACGGTCACCCGCTGGGACGAGGACCATGACCAGTCGCTGTATTTTGCCAACCACATCCCGCTGTGGAAGGCGGTGTTCCATAAACCGGGAACGCCGGAACTTTCCACCGCGTCCCTGGACTCGGCCTGCGCCGGCAGTCCCAGCACCGACGGGTCGCTGGTGGGCTGGAAGGCCATCGGCGTCAACAGCTCGACGGTCAACGCCTTAGTCAGCGCCGGTGTCGACGGTTCAACGGCGCAGAATTTAAGCGGGGGGTTCATGCTCAATGCCCAGCCGGGCGGCGGCTCTTCCGCCTCGACCTGCTGGAACACGGTCACCCAGCTGCTGGGCCGCGGCGCGCGCACCAAGACCTGCGCGCAGTATTTCGGGCACGTGGGCAACCACATGCAGATCAAGTTCGTCCCGTGCAGTTAAAGGAAACCTATGTTACGTCGATTGCGCAATAGGCGCGCGGTATCCATCATCGAGTACGCCATGCTGGTGCTCATCATCCTGGGCGTCCTGTTCGTCATGCAGTTTTACGTGTCGCGGGCCTTTTCCGGCAAATGGAAATCCACCGGCGACTCCTTCGGTTTCGGGCGGCAGCACTCCTCCACCAAGACCGCCTCCTGCGCCTATGCCCAGACCAGCGCCACCTACGGCGTGTGGTACGACGAGAATTGTTACCAGCAGGCCGTGACCGGCTGCTCCCCGGGCGATCTCACCTGCGAGACCAACGCGCGGCTGGGGTGCGCCAGAGCGTATTGCTGTGAGGCCAACGACGAGCCGGCCGGGCACAGCAACTGCAGTTAGTAGTTAAGGGAAGAGGGAAATGGTCCTGATCATCATGCTGTTTTTCATATTCGCGGCCATGGCTGCTTTGGTCCTGGCCGTGGTGCCCATCATTGTCCAGCGCGGCGGCATGGCCGCGCAGGCCAACACGGCGAAGTTCGTGGCCAAGTATGACGCCGTGCTCACCGAAGACCAGATCAAGAAAACCCGCCGGATGATGTTGCTGGCCCCGCCCATATTGGGGATGCTGGCCTTTTTGTTCGCTCCCGCGGACGTGCGTTTCGGCGCCATCCTCCTGGGGCTCACCCTCGGGTTTGTGATCCCCCGCGTGCGTTTGAGCCAGCTGACCATCCAGCGCAAACGCAAATTCAGCGACCAGCTGATGGACGCGCTCATGATCATGTCCAGTTCCTTCCGCGGCGGTTTGAGCTTGGTCCAGGCCATCGAGGCCGTGGTCGATGAAATGCCCGACCCCATCAAGCAGGAATTCGGCATCGTTTTAGGCGAAAATAAAATGGGCGTGCCCCTGGATGAAAGCCTCAACCGTTTGTACAAGCGCGTGCCTTCTCCCGCCCTGCAGCAGATGATCACCGCCATCCTCCTGGCGCGTGAGACCGGCGGTAATCTGGCCCTTATTTTCGGGCGCATCATCAACAGCACGCGCGAGCGTAAAAAGATCGAGAGCAGTTTGCAGACTTTGACCGTCCAGGGCAAGATCCAGGCCGTGGTCATGACCGGCCTGCCGGTATTGTTCTACCTGGGCGTCTCGGCGAGCAACCCGCACTTTTTTGATGTGATGAAGAATTCTCCCGACGGGAAAAGGATGCTGTCCGCCTGCCTGGTCCTGTGGGTCCTGGGCGCGGTGAGCATCTGGAAAATTTCGGCGTTAAAGGAGGTCTGACATGCTGGCCATCGCTTTGCTGCTGGGCTTCCTCGCGGTGTTCGCGCTGGTCGCGGTCTTCATTCCCTTTGACGACCGCGCCCGGCTGAAAATAGAACCGGGCCTTTCCCCTTCTTTGAGCGTTGCCCCGGCCGAGCGCCCCAAACGCAAAGGGCCGGTGGGGCTCATATGGAATTTCCTCTCCCGCCTGGCCGTGTTCAACAAGCCGCTGGCCACCGGCCCCATAGGCCGGCGCCTGATCAAGGACCTGAACATGGCCAAGGTGCATTTGTCCCCGGAAGAATTTTTGCTGGTCAAGGAGCTGATCATCGCCTTCCTGATATGGATGGCCCTGAACGTGACCAAGCCCGGGTCGGAAACGTTCCTGTTCGGCATCCTGATGAGTGTCGGGGCAGGGTATTATTTCCCGGAGTTCTGGTTGAAAGCCCGCATGAAAAAGGTCAAGGAATCCCTGGTGCATGAATTGCCGGATACGGTCGATTTGCTGGGCCTGTGCGTCAACGCCGGCCTGGACTTTATGATGGCGCTCAAATATGTGGTCGAAAAATCCGCGCCCACGGCCATCGTGGAAGAGCTCAAATCCATGATGCAGGAGATCAATGTGGGCAAGCCCCGCCGCGATGCCCTGCGCGACATGGCCCGCAAGTATGAGCTGCCGGACCTCTCCACTTTTGCCCGCACCCTGATCCAGGCTGACCGCATGGGAACCTCGGTCACGGACGCCCTCAATATCCTTTCCGAAGACATGAGGGAGGCCCGTTTCCGCAGGGGGGAAGTCATGGCCATGAAAGCCCCCCTAAAGATGCTCATTCCGCTCTTGTTCTTTATCTTCCCCGTGGTGGCTATCTTGGTGGCCGGGCCGGTATTCCTGGACTTCTTCCAGAACAATCCGCTCCAAACCTTGGGTAAATAAGCCAAAAAGTCAGAATGGAAATTAATAATTTCCAGTCTGGAAATTGATTTGAACTTGCCAATCGGCCAACCTAGGCTTGATCTTCACAACCAAAATCGGCTCTAAATCTCGCCAAAATATACGAATTTAATCTAAAATACACGCAGTTTTTAAGAAAAAAATCTACAATTGCAAGATAATTCTAAAAAAGTTTCGGACAGGGGTGTAACGTGCTCAAAAACAAGCACATAAATGCCTAAAAAGATTTGCAAAAATTTGCCCCCCTATTATAATGTGCTATACTTCAAGTATTATGGTACCCGACGAGAAAGTGAACAAAGACCCACTCGACATAGCGTATGTCCCCAGTGTTTCCGAAGCACATTCGGGAGGTACCGTTTTCTCCGCATCGCCCACTGCTTCAGCCCCCGTAGCAAGCCGTTTTAGCCGCTGGATCCGCAACATCGCCATCGTGGTTTTGGCTGTTTTTATCCCTGACCAGGTCAGCTGGGCTTTTAGCTATAATCCGGCCGTCCTCTGGGGTGAAAAAGCGGGCATGGTCCGTTTTGCCCAGCCGGGGATCGACCTGCCGCAGCCGGCCGCCCAAAAGGCCGTCAGCCAGGTGCCCCAAAGCGTGGAATACCTGCTCAAGCAGTTGGCCGGCAAGGAACGCTCGCGCCTGCTGATCAATGTGGACCCGCAAAGCGCGATGCCGCTGCCGTTCGTCAAACCCTCGGCTGTGGAGCTGGATACCCGCGCCGGCTTTACCAAAGAAAGAATTGACGGCATCGTCCAATGGCTCTCGCAGCCCGACATCCACCTGCTCAACTGCGCGGTCTACAGCTTAAAAGATATTCTTGACGCCCAGAACAAAAGCCGCTCTTTGGATGAGCTGGCCGTGTTGGCGGTTTCCGTAGATCTCATCAGCGACATCATCAAGGTCGGCGATCCCAAATTCAAGACCACGCTTTTCGCCCTGCGCAAGGTCGGCGATGCCTTAGGCACCGGCTTTGTCAGCATCAAGACCGCGCCCGAAGACGTGCTCAAACTGCAAACACCTTTTATCGCGCATTTCAAGAACGAGCACTTTGTCACGGTCAAGAAGGTCGAGGGCGATAAGGTCTATGTCGCGGACCTGGGCCAGGAACAGGCCATCGACCGCTTCGCTTTTGAACAGAACGCTGACGGTTTCGCGTACGCCGCCAAACCGCAAGAGGGGACGCTCGCGTTCCAATATGTTCCTGAATCTTTAGAGGCATTTGTCTGGGGCGATAAATGGCGCGACAACAGCGGCAACCTGCCCGGTTTGTTGAGCGGTTCCGCCATCGCCATGAACATCGGCATCACGGTGGCCAGCGCGTTGCTGACCGGCGGTTCCGCCATGCTGGCCCTGTCTGTATCCAACTTCACTCAAACGCTCGCCACCATTTGCGTGCAGGAGGGCGTGTGCAATGCCCACATGGGCTTCATCCTGCAATCGGCCTTGAGCATGGCATTGACCATGGGCCTCAGCAGCGGGGCGAGCGCGGGGAGCACCGGCGCCGAAGCCACGACCAGTTCCACCAGCAGCACCGGTTTTTTTGACGGTTTAAGCTCGATGGGCGACAGCGTCACCGGCTTCTTCTCGGACATCGGCAACTCGGTCAACGGTTTCTTCAGCGATTTCTTCGGCGGGGCCGCGGTGGAGAGCACCGCCGCTTCCACTGCGACCGAAACCATCGCCACCACGACCGCGGCCAATACGGCGGCCACCACGTCCACAGCCGCCGTCATGAGCTTCGGAAGTTTTGATTGGGGCGCTTTCGGCAAAGGATTCGCCGTCGGTCTTATCGTCGGGGCCGCTAAAGCGGAAGCGCAGTACCAGGCCGCCAAGATGGTGGATAAATTCATTTGCTCCGATCCCGGCAAGACCTGCAGCGACAGCAATACCATCATCAAAGAAGGCGTGACCATGATCGCGGCCAGCCTCGCCGGCAGCCTGACGGTGGCCACCCTCGCCGTTGCCGGGGATGCCATGGGCCTGGGCACGGAGAGGATGTTCGGGCTGACGACCAACCCGAAAGACAAGTACGCTCCTTCTTTAAGCTTCAGCGATGCCATCAGCAAAACTTTGTGGGACCAGCGCTTCGTGGTGGTCGGCCAGTTGGCCAGCACCGCCATCCGTTTGGGCGCTCTGGGCGCCGGTGTCAAGGCGGACAGCAGCATGTCCACGATCCTGGGCACGCTGGGCAGTTCGATCGCCACGGAAGTGACCAGGGCATATACAGGCACTACGCCGTGGACCATGAAGGACAATCCCGACAATTTATTTGAAAATCCAAATGGCGGGGGCTTTCTGGGCAGCGCGGCCAGCAGGATCGCTTTGCGCACGGTATTCGCCCTTGGTTTGAGCCAGCTGGAAAAATCCGTCCTCGGCCCGGATGACAAATCTTACAGCTATCGCGAGAACAAGGCGGCGTTCCGCACCTTGATGTTCCTGACCTCGGCGCTCATCACGGATTTTATGACGCCGGGCACGCCGGCCAACCAGGCCGGTTTAGGGCCGGGGCATTACACCCTTGAACAAGGTTCTTACGCTCCTAATTATTTGGGCACGAACGTCCCTGCTTCCCATTTGGCCGGCGGCTTTAATTACCTGACCGGTTCAGGGTATATGCAGGAGTATATCAATACCGGCAGCTGGGGCTCGGTGACCAATGCCATGCAATTCATGGACTCCATGAATTCCGTAACGGGCTTCACCTTCCAGAGCGCCCTGCAGGCCGAGAGGATGCAGGCGCAGATGAAGGCCGCGGATGCCAAGGCGCTGGCCGAGCCGATCGCCGCCACCCGGGTCATCGGGGGGTTGATCGTTCCTAATTATATCGCCGCGAAAGTCGCGGCCGCGGCCGCTTCACAGGGAACGTTCAATGACCGTTATCTCCTGGCGCTGTGGCAAAGCCACTTATTGCTCAATCCCGGCATCAATCCCGATGCCGTCAATTCCGCGTTCGGCACCGCGATCACCGATAACCTGGCAGACCTGACTATTTACGTTTTACGCGATCCTGCCCAACTCCCCCGAAACGCCAGGCCCACGGCAGGATCAACTACCAGAGAGGTGCGGCAAAAAATTGAGGCCAGGATCAATGAAGGCACCTTGCAGGCGCGCGTCGGGGACGGGGAATTCACCGATGTGGTCAGGACCGCGGACGGCTGGGCAGCTGGAGATATTAGGCTTTCCAAAGAATCGCTGGCGGAAATGATCGGACGTACGGATAAGGAACTGGCCCAAAGGATCCTCAATGATGAGATCCCTGTCGGTGAATCCTTAAGTGGGATTAAAGGCCCGCCGCCGCAAAGGATCGAGCCCAGAGTGGTAAGCGGCGTTTTGCAGATCCGTGTGGTCGGTCAAAACGGTGCTGCCGCCGGGGAATTTACCAATGTGGTCAGGACCGCTGATGGATGGGCTGCGGGGGACGTCAATATTTCAAAAGAAACCTTGGCTAATTGGGTAGGAAGGGATACGCCGCTTGGGCAAAAGATTCTCAATGATGAAATTCCTGTTGGTGAAGCCCTCAGCGGCGCAATTCTTCCTATGCGAAGGGTGGCGCCACCGGTCATTAAAGCAGGGACTCAAACCCAAGTCACCGCCTCCAAGCTCATCAATGCTTGGGACCAAATGGTAGGGACGGCTCCTATAACAGGAACTCCTCCCATATGGTCAGCGGCAAATTTCTCCACAAATTTGCCCACAGGAGACTCGACAGGCGTCGGATTTAATGGAGAGCCCATTCAGAGAATCCCTTACCTTCCCACCGTTTCTTCTACAGAAGTGCCGGGAGTATCGGTAACCGAATCCCCGACCAACCGTATTAATGATGCCTTTGGGGTTTTGGCGAACACTTCCGAAAATCGCGGTGTTATTCAGCAGATGTTCCCTATCAGCTCAATGGCCCTTGCTGTTAAGCAGGATGTGGTCATCACGATTGAGGCGGCCCAAGATATTAGATTAGTGCCTTCTGCTGATGGCAAGGGATATGTCATTCCGGAGGGCCAACAGGTAATCAATAGGGGGGGGGCACCTTAGTAACCAGCTTCATGTATGATGTACCTAAATTTAACGGCGATTGGAATAATCCACAGGCAACGTCTCCAGCCAAATGGTTCTCAATCAATCCAACAACTTTAACAGCCGTTGAGCCTTCACAAGCTGCGACTGGTTTGCCAACGGGTCCCGTTGTCACAAGATCCGATGCCAGGGGGCTTATTAGTTTAAGCGCCACAACGGGAGATTTGACCCCCGTCTTGGTTGATCTTAATTTGGGAGGGGGGGCCGGCGGAACTCCGCAGGCTATACCGGCCCGTACGGCAATGCCCGGAAGTTTATTGAACATTCCAAGTCCCGAAAGTCATGTAGGAAATACTTATGTGGCTGTTTTAGGCAATCCTGTTGGTGTGGATGTATTTGATCCGGTCGTCAATGGCACCACTCCCGACGGCGATTCGTATACTTCCGGTACAGGTGCCAGGTTCGGATATTTGACCTGGAAGACCTCTCCTTTGGCTTTCTTCCCCAATCAAAGCAAGATGATGATCCAGGATCAATCCGATATGCGCGTAGTTACCGATGCGCCGACATTCAGGATTTCTGATACCCAGACTTTAGTTTCTCGCCCGTTATTTGCTGATGGCCAGGAGCTTGATAACAACACGGCCCGACGCATCGGTTTCGACTTGATTAATGGCAAATTGAGGGTAGATGACGGCGGTTTGGCAATGCTTGCCTCAACCACCGCGCTTGCATCGAATTTGGGTTCCGTGCAGAGGAATAACATAGTGCAGTATCTTGAAGGCCTTCCCAAATACGGTCTTCAAGCCAGCGTAGCTTACACTCTGGATAATCCTCTTGCCGGCCGCGGGCGCAACATTGCCACGGAGCAAGGAAATTATAGTCTTACAGCCAGGAATGTAAACGATGGTAAATCTTACATGGGGATCGGGGAGAACGGAGATTGGTGGGTGGCTGAAGGTCAGGACCCCAATGTTAGAGGAACGATTATACAAAAAGATAGAACGGGAGCCGCCCTGTATACAACGACACTGGATACTTTCGTACGTTCTCCCGCTGTTCGTTCCGGTGAGGGCGGGCTTATGCCCGGCGGATGGTTAAGCGACAGCGCCGTACAGGGGGAAGGCCGGTATGTCGGAAGATCAATAGCCGACATTGACAACACCAGGGCTGACAACGTTAATCCAGCTCCATTTACTCCCCGTGGCGCCATAGATGAGAGAGGCAATTTTACCGGCGGGAACGTGCTGACCCTGCATCCTTTTGGCAATGGTCTCGCAGAATATGAGGCCGGCAGGGGCATGCTGTCCGATGCGAGGGCCCAGACACCGGCCAACATCACATCATCGGAGGAGCGCCGGGCCCAGCAATTTGCCCAAACGGTGGTTAATGCCGAAGACACAAGAAGCAAGCTCACGTTCAATATTGGCAGCACAGGAGTCCTTGCGTTCAATCCCAGCGCGGCGGATGTCTATCTTTTTGGCAGGGACGTATCAACAGATAATGCATTCAATGTCACCAGAAAACTACAGCAGACCATCGATGACGCCGGACGCTATAACACCAAAACATTCGATATAGATATAGCCAAAACAGCACCCGACATATTTACAGGTATTGTAAATTTACCCTCGAATAGCGGAGAGACCCAGCAGCGCTTATTTGGCACTTCCGGTTTGACAGTAAGGGTCAATGAATACAACCAGAGCGGGGACGGCTACATCCCGGTACAGTCTATCCAAGGTTTAAATGAAGGCCGGATACAGCAAGGTCTGTCGCCCTTGAATGAAAGGACCCCCGTTAATTTCTCACTCACATTCAAATCCGCAGACCGCAATTTTGACGCCCTCATTAACACTGACTTTAACCTATTCCCTGCAACTAACGATTCATTCAAGGGGAACTATAGCGGCACTTTCCGAACGGAATTTGGCAACGAACCATTGGAAGCCAAGGCCAGCGGTTGGAAGTTTGCAATGAGCGATCAGGAATGGGGAGCCATTGGGAATAAAAACAATATTGGCCGAGCCTGGGGGCCTATTTTAACGGAAGGCTCAATAAGCGTGCCGTCTACGCCTTCTGCTTTGGCGCAATTGGACAATGCCCGCTTGGCATCCGCCACTAAATTGGATTCAGAGCATCTGTCGAGAGATCAGCAGGATGAAAGATTGAAACAATATCTTGTCAGGAATTTTGGCGCGACTTTCCTGGATAATTACTATAACCCTGGTTTTATAATCAGGCAGGTAAGCCCCGATGAGGTTGCGATCACTGCCTTAAGGAATAGAGATGCAACGATATCCAAAGGACGGACCTTCCGCGTTGCTTTATCTGATGAAAATAGGGGCCTGATTGAAATGTACATGCAGGGGCAATCGGAAGACAGAACCAGGAGGTTTATGGCCGGCGCTGAACAAAGACCGGCACAAAACAATACGATAGCTCCTCAAGCGGAGCGCATTGCCGGCGTGGGAGATTTCAATACTGAACAAATGAAGTTAAATCTCGGCAGCTCACAGAACTGGTCATTCCTGCTGGTCGATAACGGCAACGGTGTTTTCAGTTCAACGCAGGATATGCCGGGCACCCGTTTTGTGGCCGCTAATGATAATGATAGAAATAATTTTCAGGCCAGGGCCGCTACCATATTGGGTTTGGAATGGAACCTTCCTAAGACGCAAGGACAGGCGGGCGATTTGTACATTGTTCCCAACTCCACTCGTTCCTCCGAAGTTACAGGTATCTGGCAAAATAAAGGGAATGAACTTGGCCTCGTTTCAGGAGACTTCTCTCTTGTCGTTGATTCTGCCAGCAAGCGATCTTTCTGGCAGTCTAACGCCAAGCTGTTCGACACGCAGGTCAGCAGTTCGTATGTTCCTGTGAACGTATGGAATTCAAGCACACAGAAATTTATTACTAAATATATAGATCGGGACCTTATGCCGCTTTCCGCTCCTCAAGGAGGGGCCGGAGTAACTCCTTCGGGCAGGATCACCGGTAATCAGGCAGGAGATGTCAGAACATTTAATGAGGCGAAAGGCTGGTATTACGACAATACTTTAGTTAATGTGGGCGGGGTTTCGTTCTTTGCCGATAACCGGGATTTACAAAGACAATACGGGTACATGATCCAGACAGATTTGTTGGGCCGCAACAGCGATTTTATGCGCCATGACTCGCTGACCAGTGACTATTTTGCTTTGAAAAGCGCCAATGATTCAGGGTCGGCAATGGCGGGCCTTGATATTGGATTGGGAGTCGCAACCCTAGTGTCGTTAGGTTCATTGACTTTGGAGACCACTGCGGCCAGGGTTGCGATCAGATCCATTGTAGGGTCAATGGCTGTTAAATTATCCATCAATGTGCCGCTTAGCTTGGCATTGACCAACGGGGCAAGCTATCTGCGCACAGGGGAGCTCGCCTCTTGGACAGATGATGCGCGAGCGGTGGGAGCGGGTATCATTGGGGCGAGAGTATTTTCCGGCCCAGCTTCTTGGACCGGAACAGGCATGAAGGACTATTTCCTGTATTCAGGCGAAGCCGGTTTAAAGACATTGTATAAACCGAGCACGTGGGGCGTTTTGCCTGCCGGCGCTGTGGCGGTCGCTATCCCCAACGCCGCCGCCTACGTAAGCGGAGGCATTAATAATGGGGAATGGGGCTCAACCAGAAATCTTTTGTCCGCTGATACCAACCTTGCTCTTTTTGCCGTCGGAGCTACCGGCGCTCTGTCTCGCGGCTTTGCAAAGACCACCCAGGAATTAACAGCCAATTTTGGCAACCTTGCCAATGTAGAACGCTTTAATAATATGGCCCTTTCCCAGGCTGTGCTTTGGTCCCGTGTGACCGCTGTTTCCGAAACGGCTTTCCAGGCCTGGCATAACGCTTCCTTGCCGGAAAACCAGAGGCAAGATATAAGCTATCGCAATGTATTCACTAGCGCCGGCGAAGGCCTAAGGAATGGCTTGATCTTCGGCTCAGTCATGGGACTGGCGACAACCACGCCTTTTATAAAGGTCGTCGAAGGGTGGAATAATTTAAGCACGGCAGGTAAATATGCCTATGGCCTTGGATTGACCACCGTTGGTGTTCCGACGGTGAAGTTTGCTTTGGACACCTTGGATGGCCGGGGAACCTTGCAAGACCGTCTGGATTCTTCTTTCCTTGATTGGCGTACTTACGCCGCTGGTGCGGTTCTTGGTCTTGGCGGAGCCGGAAACTTGGCAAGCCGCTTGGGCAGCGGGAATAAATTCTTCTCGTGGTCAAATGCCGCCAATATTGGTTGGGCTGCAGGATTGGGCGGGACAGCCAGTGTTGTCGCCAATCTTAATACGGCCCGTCCGACCGATCATATGGCGAAAGATTTTCTGGGCGGTCTCGCCATGGGCGCTATGACCGCTTTGTTTGTCCGCGGCGATAAGCAGCTTTCCCAAGGTTTAACCGGATTTAGAGCGCCTCAGGCACTTTATAACAGCGCCGCTCGAGGCGCGCTCACATGGGTAGGGGTGTCTCCTGCATTTACAGTGGCAGGATCGGTCTTAGACGGAGCTTTCCATGGCTGGAGGGAAGGATTCGTTCCCGTTAAAGACGCCACAGATAACTGGACGTCCTTAGGCAGTATGGCAGGTCTTAACATATTGGCGGAAAGCGCCTTGAAGGGCCCTCAAAGCGGTCTATGGATGGCTCCGACCTTAGGCCTTCTTCAGGTTAAAGCCAAGGGCACGCCCGAAACCGCGGCGGACAGAGTTTTATACAACGTACAAAGGCCTTTTACGAACGAGGGCGCGAACTACTTGTACAGCAATTTGGTTTATATGCCCACCGTTGTTAAAGGCAGCCAGGAGTTGGCCAAGGCTTCGGGATTATGGGAAGAAAATGGCAGCGGTGAAGCTTACATGGGCTGGATGGGTATGTTGGCTTTGAAATCATATGGCATTCCTAGTATACACGAACAAACTATCAGGTTACGCGATCAGGCGATCAAAGAAGGAAATTACACGGAAGCCATTCGTTATTCTGAACTGGCGGTTTCTCAGGCCGCGACCATGCTCAAGACGGAAGCAAGCCCGGAAAACCATCTCTTATTCGCTGAAGCGGGCAAAGCGGACAGGCAGTTAAAACAAAACAGCGGTTTGCCCGACCAGGGCTTGGTCTCCGACAAGCAGATCATTGCATCGTACAGTGCGGCAAGAAATTTGGCAAAGAAATTGAGCGATCCCGTGATCGCTGGGAAGGCCGAGCTGGGAGCGGAAGGCCTGAAGGGGACCCAGGCGTTCGAAGCGTCTCTGGGAACATTAAATGATGCCGTTGACGTGCTCAAAAGGGCCGACCAGACGGAACTCTCACAATTGCCTATTTTGCTCGCCCGGTCAGCTACCTTTTTGGAACGCGCTTCAGACCTTTCCTCCGGCCAGCAGGATGCCCGCACACTGCTGTCCATGGCCAAGACCTTCTCCGAGATACAGAAGATATTTGAAACGGCTTCCGCCGACAACTCTGTGGCCAAGATCGCTGAATATGGCAAGAAAATGGCGTTCGCTGAATACATCCGCACCAAAGCGAAAGCTGACGGCAGCAAGGACAGCGCCTCCTGGAAAGCCGACAAGGCCAAGGGCATCGCCCCCGAAGCAGAAGCAAAGAGTTATAGGGACTTGCTGGCCATGTTGAGAGAACCCGGCCGTCCGGCCGAAAATGCTAGGGAATTGACCGACGCGGCCATGTTGGCGGAACGGGCTCCGCCCGACATGTTCAAAGACGTTGACATGGCCGCCTTGAAAGAGAATTCCCGCAACCTGTCTACTATCGATAAGCCGGCCCCCCTGACTGAATTCTTCTACAAGACCAAAGACGGCAAGATAGAGAAACTTTCCAATGAACGAACCATCAAGACGATATCGCAGTTGGTTGACCGTATCATCAAGGGTGAGCAGGTTGACCTCGCCAATGAACCGGCAGTCCAGAGCAATCCCGACATTGCGCGCCATGTGCAGGAAAATGTTGATTTTATCAACCGTGTCAAAAGATACAATGAGGATGCGGTCAAAAAGAACCAAGAGGAACGCAGCAGGGCGGAAAAGGAAGGCAAAGCTCTTCCAAAGGAAATCTCGCTTATTAATTTTGGCCGGGAAAACAGTGCGGAACTCTTTGTGCTTGCCAACATGGCGCATAATCTCCATGGGCGGTTTGTGTACAGCGCCGGTTTGGGCGGCGGTAAAACATTCGCGCAGAAATATGCTTTGGCCGACCGCTGGCACTCCAAGAAAGAAATGCCGTTGATCCTGGTCCCCGCGGACAAGGTCGGCGAGATCGTCGCTGAACTCAGGCAATTGGGCGTTGATGCCGTTGCCCCTGTGTTCGAAGCCGGCAAAGCGGATATCGTCAAAGGCAAGGCCAATGTCCTGGATTATAAACAGGCGCAAGAATTGATGATGCACAACCAAGATGTCATCAGGAACAGCCTGCTGAGCATCAGTGAGTATGACGCAGCCTTAAGGCAAAGCCAGTTGCGTATCGGCAACCCTGGCCGCAGCCGGGAGATCATCCGCCTGGCGGAAGAAGGCGACCAGAGCTATGTGCGGTTACGGGACGCGATCGGCAAAGAGAAAGACCAGTATGTGCGGTTATTTGGTGAAATTGAGAGCATTGCCGGCATCGCGGGCAAAGACGCTTACAACAGTTTCAATGTGAGCAGGAGCGAACATTCATTCAGGAAAGACCTGCTCGAAGCCATCAATAAGGCATACGAAGAAATTTACGGCAAGCCCAGCGCCAAAGACAAGTTTGAATATGAGAAGAATCGCAAGGCCACGGTCAATGCCATTGCCAAGGTGCTCTTTGAAAGGATCAGCGGCACAGGCAAGGAGTACAAGGTCGACCCTGCATCCGAATTAGGCTTTACAATGATTGACCGGGTTGACCAAATGAGCAGGCCCGGCACTGTTCCTTCAAGTCCGCATGACGCCAAAGCCATGGCTGTGGGAGTAGCTAGAGAATTGGGAATCGATGTCAAAGAAGAGCATTTCATCAATGCCGCGCTCATGGGCAAGGCCAAATCCGTAAGCATGGAAGATGTTTTAAGGGCCGCCAAGGGCTTTATCGCGGATTCCGGTACTATCGACTCGGTGGCGCTGAGCACCCGGCGTTTGAATACACAGACTCACAAAGTGGAAGAAGAGGTTGACCTGACCCAACTGGTCAAAGACATCCATCTCATTACAGAGAGGGATTCTTCCGCTGCGAAGATCATGGAGCGCCTCAATGCGCACAGGGATTCGCCCGTCAACGTCGTTTCCGTTGATAAGTATACATTCGATATGCTGAAGAATGCGCACACCGATGTCGATGGCGTCAAGACCATTCTTGTGGGTGAAGGCGAGAATGGCCGCATCGACGAAAAGCAACGTAAGGATGCGGAGGATGCCATACAAGAAGCCCAGAAGACTAATGGGCAGCAAAAGGTCAATATTATCTTCCTGCAATTGCGCGGCGCTCTTAACCTTTTGGCAAAGGTCGAAGGCAGCGATGTGCAGGCCAACCTGATCCGTATCGGCGCCATGTCCCGCGCGGAAATGACCCAGTTCTTCGGCCGTGGCCAGATGCTCGAGAGAGAGAACGGCCGTATGAAGGTCAACAAGTCCGAGATCTGGATCATGACCAAGAATGACGCCAATGTCACCACTGCCGAGGCCGCCCTTGCCGAGGCCGCCAAGGGCAATCCTGAAGCGATACGCCGGGTCTTCGAATTGATCACGGACAATATCCAGTCCCAGGGTGAATTGACCAGCATCTATTCTTCCATAAAGATGGAAAAAGCCGCCGAACGCGCCGAGCTCAACCGCATGGTCAATGAGTACCTGAGCGGCATGGAAAGCCAGCGCGCCACAGATGCGCTTCAGCGTGAAGGAAAGCCCACTGTTGCCATTCCGCTTGCTGACGCCAAGGGTGAACGCATATTCAGGCAGATCCCCACAGGCACGGGCACGATGGGTCCCGTGACGCCCATCGGGATCAGCGCCAATGCCGACAAAGTGGAATTGAGCAATGGCATCACTTTAAACCCCGGCGAAACCCTGTATTACAATGAAAGCTTGGTCACCCAGACGCTCAACAATACTGTCGTTCCTATCGCCTACATAGATTCCATCGTCCCCGAAGACAATAAGAAATTGGCGCAAGTCCGCTTTGAACGCATGAATGTAAGCCCCTCACTCGAGCAACCCGGCAATTTCGTGGTCCAAAGCACCCAGGATCGCCTCGACCTCAATGTGAACAGCAGCCAGAAGGTATCCATCCCGGTGCACAGGGTCATCACCTTCGCCTTGACCGACAATGGTCCCAAGACCGACCTGATCGGCTATGAGCTTCCGGAAAGCCAACAGAAAGATGTGGAGGTCGGCAACGGCAATGTGCTGAGAAATGGTGAGGTCGTCAACAAGGATACCGGCGCCACGGTCGTTTCCTACAATGCCCTCAATAGCATGATCGCCGAGGAAACGCAAATCCAGCAAATTCTAGATCTGGGCATGGACATCCGTAATAAATATTCCGGAGAACATGAGAACTCCCAATCTTTGGCCAGACAGGCCGAAGAAGCCAAACAGATGGTCGAGAAGCTCAAAGCCTTGGTCCGTGAGAAATTGGGCGATGATTTTGACTTGGCGCCCGCAGAGAATGGCATGTATGAATTGGTGAGCAAGTCGGCCGACAGATCGACCAAGATCGGCAAGATCATCACCACCTTGCAGAAGAAATTCAATACGGAAAAGATCTTCTTTGATCCGGCCAAAGAGCTGGTGTCAGCCGCCGAGGCGGGCGACAATTCTATGACCTTAGGTATCAATGCCTTGATCGGCGCTTTCACTGATCGCGTCACGCTCGATAGTTCGGGTATCATCACCCATGAGATCATGCACATTTCAGACCGCGCTAATGCCAGTAGAGGCAAGCCCGGTGACAATACCAGCCGCGTACATAACTTCAGTAACAAAAAATTGCCTGGCAGTTCGGACCGTACGTTATACGGGGCGGCTGGTATGGAATACAGTACCGGTGAAACCGGCACGCATTTTCATGAACCATTGGCAAAGACCTTGGATGCCAGAAAATTGCACGCGGCAGGCAACGCCAGAATGGGCAAGGTATTTGCCAATACGGCTTATGATGTAGCCGCCCGCGGCCGCGACATAGCTTTCACGACCGAATTCACCCACGGCCTGGCCTTGAGATTCCTGCAGGAATTGTTGAAGAGAGGCGAAGAAGAGGTTGAGGGCAAGGTCATCGAACTTGATGGCACCATGTTTATGGTCAAGAAACTCGATACCAAGTCCAATTACGTTGAGATTTACGTCGTCAACGAGAAAGAGGATATTAAGTATGTAGTTAAACACGCTCTGCCGAACTACGCTTCCTTGACGAAAAAACAGAAAGAGCAATTCAAATCTGAAAAAGACGGCTTCAGCCAGGCCGGCTTGATAGCCTTGGCGGCCAGTGAATTTGCCCGCTTGATCCAGACCAACCAAGACCGCTCCGTTAAGAGCGACATATTGGCTAATGTCGCAAAGAATTTCATCAGCGATGATGTGGTCTGGAAAGCCCGCCCGAAAGCCACTACGGGTGTACTGGTCGAATTGCTGGCCGACGCCCAAAAAACCCAGCCGAACTTCGCCGGCATTGAGGTGAACTCTTTCAATACCCAGCGTCTGTTCTCTGAAATGCTAAGCGCTGATGCGGAAATGATCAGCGGCGACACCGAAAATACCTATTACAACAAAAAGACGGGCCGCGGTATCGTCATCAGCAAAGCAAAAGACAGCTTTGGCAAGCTCCTGCGCTTTACAACCGTCGGCAATAGACCGGCCCAGACCGCCATTCTGGACGGCCGCACCGCCAAGAATATCGAAGCCAGCTTAAACTCTTTCAATGTCGTCCGTGCCGGGAATGCTGAAGAAACTAATGGCCTGATCGAGAATTATCTTGCCTCGGCCCAGCAATGGCAGGCCAACATTGCCCAATTTGTCGCCGAAGGCAACCTCGCCACCAGAGAAGGTGATTTCAAGGTATCGATGCAGGATTTGCCGAAGCCGGTCGAGGAAATGTATGACGCCGCCTCCGGCAAAGACGCCTCTTACCAGGAGAAATTCGGCATCGCCACCTCCAGCAATAAAGACCTGCCGATGATCGCCATTATGGTCCCGGGCAAGAGAGAGGCCATGATGGCCTTTGGCCGTACCCTTGTCCATAACGAGGGCGTTGGCGATATCAAGTCCGGCACGGTATTGGGCAATGCGCAGGCCATGGCGATGTACAGCAAGTTTGACGGCATGAACTTGACTCTGCAGAACGTCGTTGATTTCTACAATGCCGCCACTGCCGCTAACGAAAGCCTCAACGGACTCGAATCCAAGTATCAGCAGTGGCTCAAAGGGCAGGAGCTGGTCAACCAGAACAAAGACGGGCAGTGGTATGTGGTTAATACGGCCTATGCCATTAACGTGGTGCCGGCCCACGCAGAGAAGAGCCATTTCAGGACCGTTTACCGTCATGAGCACAGGCACGGTGTGCTTGCCGTTACCCCGGGGTTGGAGGGACAGGTAAAAGCCATCTTGGAAACTGAGACCATCGATGGAAAACCGGCGAAAGAATTCGTCAAGAGCTTCCTGATCGACCAGGGATATTCCCCGGATGTTTCGGAGCACACCGTCATCGATGAAGGATTTGCCTGGTTGATGGAGCCGATGACCCTTATTTCCCGTTTCAATGACACCCAGAAGGCCAAGGCGGTCCTCCTTGATATCATCAAATTAGCAGAGCAATTGAACAAGGCCATCCTGACCGCTCCGGCTCCGAAAGTTATTCCGAAAGAAACTCCTAAGCCCATTTCCCATGAAGAAGTGACGCGTTCTTTGAAGGCCATCCTGGATGCCGTATCGCTTGAGCCTGAACTTGCCGGCCAGGACAATGCTATGGTAACGGATCCGACCCGCAGAGCAGCGGTCCTTGCCATCCTTGCCGCATTGGGCGCGACTGTTTCCACCACCAGCGCTGCCAAGACCATCGATGAGATCAATGCCATTTTGAACGGCTACAGCGCCAGTGACCTCAACAGTATCCTCGCTTTCAAGGAGGCCATCGACCGCATCGTCGACAGCTTTACCATGTACGATGCCCGCACCAGGGAATTCTTAAAAGACCTTTTGATCACCACTTACCTGGCCGAATCCGACGGCAGGATCGTTACCCGTAACGGCCATATGCAGATCGTTCCCGGCACGTTCAGGGACATCGTTCAGCGCGTCACCGTCGATCCCAAGACCATCCAGATCAGGCCCAGGTTCAACGGCTGGTGGCTGCAGATGCAACGGGCCACCGGGCTTACGGCGGCCAACATCTATAACGCCAAGGGCGCGCAGATGCAGGATATATTGAATAACCGCGATGCGTCCATCTTGCTGGCCATGGCGTTCATGGATAACAGGGTCTTGCCCCAGGCCGGGTTCAGGAACCTTAAGTCCATCGAGGAGATCGCCTATGCTGATCCGCGCTCAACCGTCGATCAGGTCGTCGATGCCTACAGGCAGCAGCACTGGGCTTTGTGGTCAAATATTTACAACACGGAAAATGACAAGTGGAACGCCCAGCGCAAGGCCATGTTCCTGCGCAGGGCGGCCATGGTGTTTAACGCCGAGGCCAGGGCCATTGTGACCAACAGGTCCATTACGCTCGCTTCCCGTCCGGTACCTTTAAAAGAAACTTCACAAGCAGTGCCGGCGGGCCAGACCGATACCGTCAAAGCACTCGCGATAGCCGCCGCGACCGGCTTTGCCACTGGAACTATAGGAAAGTCCATTGAAAATCGGCGCGCCGCCGCTCAAAACGCGGATATGGCCCTGTTGTCCATGCCTGCCAAGCAGGCCCTGGAAGTTTTAAACGCCGTCGATCATCCTGAGAAACTCGCCGCTTTGGCCAAGAAACTTGGACAGGGAGGCCGCGGTGAAGTTTTGGATCCTGCCGCCTATGGAGTGTTCTCTGTTATCTTAGGCTTTGAAGAGGGCCGTCCCATTACGACCACCCGTCCTGTCCTGGCCCAGGCCCTCGCCGATCAGGCTGCCCTCGCTGAAAGCCCTGTCGGTTCTTCCTTCTTCGCGGGCGCTTCCACCGACCAGGCCATGGCCGCCGACGATGACGCGTGGATCACCTATTATTTCGGCAAGCTCAAAGACACCCCGGCGAAATTCTCCTGGTTCTTCAAGAACCGCTCCAAGTCCCTGTTCGAAAGAACGGTCACGGCCGCCAATGATTTCGATCCCGCCACTGATTACGAACAGCTGGCTTCCCTGCGTGCTTTGTTAAGGACAACCTTTGAACCGATGGAGTTGACCTCCGACGAGGTTATCATCGCGACCTTGGCGGGTCTGGGTAAGGATGACCTGCCCGGCCTGGATAAAGCACCTCGCCAGAAAGTCCTTGGCGAAATGGTGGCGGCCCTGCTCATTCAGGACGATTCCGCCGATGTCCATTCCCTGCCGGCTGACCTGGCCAAGCGCGCTGAAACCATTGTCAAAGCTATCTTGGGCAAACGCGGCGTTGCCGCCATCGCGGTCGCGGCCGGCGCCGGAACCCGCATGCTGGTCGATGAAGTCACCGCCGATGCCTATATCCGCCTGTCCAAGGCCCGCGTGCAGGAAGGCATGTCCTTCTCCGAAGCCAAGGATATGTTCATCACCTGGCTGGTCAGGTTCCATGTCTCCAACGATAACGCCAAGCAGTTCGTTGACGGATTGGGCGAAGGCTTCAACGCCAAACCCAACTATGACCTGTTAAAGGGTGCTGTGGCGGCCAAGACCATCCCGGCGGCCCGCAGCTTCACCGCCGAACAGCCGGAGCAAGCTGAACAATTGGCGCCGGCGCAGGAACTGCCCCAACCCGAAGCGCCGTTCATGGCGCCTGAAGTCCCGACCACACGTCCGCCCATCATGCCTGCGGTCATGCCCGGTCCTTTCTCCGAAAATACTGAAGATCTTCCGCCCATAGTGGAAGTCGACCTGGCCGATGTCATCGCTGCCGGAGGCAACCGCTATGCCATGGCGGAAACAGACAATGCCATGGCGGTTGACGCCAACGCATCCTCCAGGACCCCGATGGCTGTTAACTCCATCGATGACCTGCGTAATGGATTAACTGGGATCAAGGCCAAGCTGGCCGCGTTCATCAAGAACCCCAGCGACGGCAATCTTGAGGCGGCGATCGCTCATATTGAGAATTTTGTTGACGGTACGAGGAATGCGATGGAGGAATCGGACAATGCACCGCTCAGGTCCGCCATCCGCCTCCTCAAGCAAAACAAGATGGCCGACATATTAAGCTACCTGATGAATGAGGTGGAGGCGCGCAAGCTGGCCGTTCTTAAGAAAGACCGGCGTTTGGATGATCTTATCGCCTTGCTCGGCGACTCGGCAGCTGCCCCCGACGCGGCCATGATCGCGCAAAGCAACATAACCCTGCCCAGGGCCGACATTGAACAGGCTGATACTGCGGATGCCCAGGTGGAAGCGGTGCAGCAGGCCACCTACGAAGCTTTGGTCGCCGGCGGGGTCAGGGACATCGATCCCCAAAAGCAGGCGGCCCAGATCAAGACCACGCACCTTTTGGCCCAGGGCAAGATCGCTGTGGCCCGCAACGCCATTGGTAAATCTTTGGCCAAGTTCATGGCCGCCATGAGCCATGTGGTCGACGGACAGCAAGCCACTGTCATGCTGCGCGATTCCAATGACGTGCTCAAATATTTCGAAGGCCCGGCCGTTGGGGACGAAGGCCCGACCTATGAGGAACTCGCCGCCGCCGTGGCCGAGCGCTTGAATTTGCCGCCCGGCTCCATCAGGCTTGCGAACATCGACGCCATGGTCGAGCAGTACCGCCAGGCCGAGCAGGCCGGGGCTCCCGGCAGGGAACTGACCATGCGGCGCATTGAGAAGAATATCGCCGATGCCTTGCAGGATGCCAACACCATCAAGTTCATTTCCATCACCACCCGCGGCCACATGCCCAAGCAGTTCAAGGGCAATCCGCGCATCGTGGCGGGCCTGGACAGCATGCTGATGGAAGGCGTCACCATCATCGATGAGATCGACGACATCACCCAGCTGGAAACCACCTTTATCCGCTCGCTCTCCGGCAGCGTCGGCAAGAACC